>Ga0185299_10000359_pt1 | contig 132496 bp, 116 predicted proteins | sample PaiPotPPA55metaG_FD_128002 | JGI IMG/M metagenome (GOLD analysis project Ga0185299, IMG submission 128002) | Iron sulfur acid spring bacterial and archeal communities from Banff, Canada, to study Microbial Dark Matter (Phase II) - Paint Pots PPA... ...
GCAGAGAGTCCATGTCGCGCTGCAAATCCGCCGCAACATTCTCACCTTCGCCGGCCAAATCGAAATAGGTGGCGATGTCGTCAGTTCGGCGCGCCAAGTCGCCTTCGAGCGACAACAAGCTTTCCAGGCGCTTCCGCTCGCGCATTACCTGCTGAGATTTTGCCGGATTCGACCACAGATTGGGATCCGACGCCTGCTTTTCGATTTCGGCAAACTGCTGGCGCAGTTTACCCGCGTCAAAGATACTCCCGCAGGTCGTGGACCTTGGTCTTCAAAGAAGTGTATTGCTGTTCCAGTTCATCCAACATTTTTATCACTCTGCTATCAGCCCCGCGGCACAAGTGCGATTCGTATCAGGGTATGCCTTTCGGCATACCGATCGTGCAGCGTTACGAATGCGCCTTTAGGCGCTGTCTTCCCGCGCCGGAGCTTCACCACTGGGTGTTATCGCTCGCGACTGGGAAATATAAAACGCATCACCACCACGCCTGTTGAAATTATCGCACACAGATATGCGAACCAATCGCCATGCCGCGTGTAAAAGCTGGTACTCGAACTAAGTGCGTAAGGCGCCGCCAGTGCGGTGCGCACCTTGCGCGGGGTTGCCGCCACGATCCGTCCATAAGGATCGACCGATGCCGTCATCCCCGTATTTGTCGCCGCCAGCAGCCACCGCTCATTCTCGATCGCCCGCATTTCTGTCTGTTGCAAGTGCTGCTTCCAGGCGCCGCTGTCGCCGTACCAGCCGTCATTCGAAATATTCACCAAAACCTGCGCCCCCTGCAGCGGTCCCTGTCGCACTTCGTCAGGAAAAATCGATTCATAGCAGATAAACATCCCGAGCCGCTGGCCTCCGGCATCGAGTGGCGTTCGCGACGCGCCCCGTTGAAACTCTCCCACTTCTTTGGTCAGCCCTCCGGCAAACGCAAACACCTGCGGAAACGGCAAATATTCACCAAAGGGGACGAGATGTACTTTGTCGTAGCGTCCAACCCACTCGCCCTGCGGACTGACCAACGCAGCGGAATTGAAAATCTGCGAGCCCTGCCCGCCCGAGCTTTCTCCGCCGCTGTTCATAGCGGCGTTCCTAGAGGCATGCATTGCGGGCGTGATGCCAATTGACCCCGCCACCACCCAGCTTCCCGACTGCCTCGCCAGTTCACTCACCGCATCTCGAAACAGAGGATCGTTCGTGTAAAACGGAGAAGGTGACTCGGGCCAGACAATCAATTCGTACCGCCGCCCAGCTTTTTCTCCGGAGGTCTGCAAACTGATCGCGGTCAAATCCCGCAGCGTGCCCTGAAAATATTCCTTCGTCCACATCTCCCCTGCCTGAATCGGAATATCCGGCTGCACCAAAAGCGCGGTGTGATCCGCCACCACCGGAGGAGGCGCCAGCCATTGCCCTGTCTGCAGAATCACCACCGCCGCGCATGCCGCCACCAGCAGCCGCTTTCGCCGCTGCTTCGTGGCCAGAAACGCGGCCGCGAACACGCTGTTCACGAGCATAATTTCAAACGAGAGTCCGTAAACGCCGGTGAAAGTCGCGATCCGCGTGAGAGCAAAATTCCCCGTCTGCGCGTATCCCAGAAGCTCCCACGGGAAAGCGGTAATCCGCGTCCGGGCCAGCTCCACCGCAACCCAAAGAAACGGAGCCGCCACCAGCGCGCGCCGGATCGACGCCCCCGATGCGGCAGTCTTTGATGCGCCAACCTTCGACCCGGCAACCAAAGCCAGCAGCAGCCCGAGCATCCCGTGATAGAGCCCGACATACATACAGAACAAGCTCAGCGCCAGTACAGCGACCGGAACCGGCAGCCCGCCAAAGCGGTGCATGGTGTCAAAGATCCAGTAGCAGGTTCCGGCAAACCAGAGAATCCCGCACATGTAGCCCAGCGCAAACCCCTGCCATGGCGTGGCCGGCAGCAAACGCGCCTGATCGGCGACTTGCAGTTGCAGAGTCTCCGGAACCCGCACCCGCAAGATCGCGACGATCAGCGGCGCCACCGCAATCCACGACAACCAGTAGAGATTCGGAAGCGGAAAAATGACGATCTGCAGCCCGGCAGACAGCACAGCCAGACGCCAGGCACTGGAAGGGATTCGTCGCACACGTCAGCATAGCAAAGTCGCTCTCGCAGTCCGAAAGACAGTCCGAAAGAATGATGCGTCTGCAGTTTAGAGGTCCAGGCACGAGACGAACACACGCAAAACTCAAGCCTTCCCCTGTGTTCCTCCGTGCCCTCTGTGGTGACGATTTTGATCGAGCCGCGATCATCCAACCGAATGCAGCCTTGGCGAATGCAGCCCTAAAGTTTCAAACCGCGAATCGCTCCGTCCCAATCTTCGAATTGGTCAACCTGCCTAGTTTCAAATAACATAGTCTGCTTACGGTCTGCCTATGGGTCTGATTATCGTCACGGTACTGGTGCGAATTCTCGAAACGATGTTTGTCGCCGGCGCCATTGGTTCCGTTGTCGTCCTCGTGCTCAGCGGGATTGAAGACCTCAAGTTGCTTTTTGGCCGGGAGGGACAGAACCACTCCTAGTCCGCCATGTCCTCGTTCGGGCCTACATCTCCGTCGAATCGCGTTCGCATCGTCGTGGCCACCTCGGTGATGCTCACGTTCATCTCCTACTGGCGAGCCGCCGCCATTGTGCTGAACGACCTTGCCTCGTCCGCCTTTTATGCGTGTGGAATCGCCGAGCAGGCAGTCGGAAAGTCCGCCCCCTGGTTCATCGTCGCCGTGATGCTGTTTTCATTCGCCGTGCGGGCCGTCTACGTTGAAAGCTGCTCCATGTTCGTCCGCGGAGGCGTGTACCGGGTCGTGAAAGAGGCTTTGGGCGGCACCCTCGCCAAGCTCAGCGTCTCCGCCCTGATGTTCGATTACATCCTCACCGGGCCGATCTCCGGGGTGTCGGCCGGCCAGTACATCGTCGGCCTGATCAACGAGACCTTTATCACCGCCGACATACACGGCTGGATTCCCCGCGCCGTCCACAACCTCTTCCATGGCACGCCCCACCTCAACGTCAACATGACGTCCGTAGTATTCGCTCTAGCCGTCACCGTCTATTACTGGTGGGAAAATACCAAGGGTATCCAGGAGTCCAGCGAGAAAGCTCTCCGCGTCATGCAGATCACCACCGTCATGGTAGTCATCTTGCTGGCCTGGTCAGCGCTTACCCTTGTCAAGGCGGGATACAATCCCGTTCCGCTTCCCGTTCCTCAGAACCTTCATTTCTCGAAAGAGTCTCTCGGCTTTCTCGGTCACAGCTTTCCCGAGCAGAGTCTTGCCCGAATGTTTGGGTTGCTCGGAATCCTGATCGCCTTCGGCCACTCGGTGCTGGCCATGAGCGGAGAAGAATCCCTCGCCCAGGTCAATCGCGAACTTGCTCATCCCAAGCTCAAGAATCTGAAAAAAGCCGCGATCGTCATCGCCATCTACAGCTTCGTTTTCACCGGACTGTCCGCGCTGCTGTCGGTCATGCTGATTCCAGACGCCGTCCGCGTTCCGGTTTACAAAGACAATCTCATCTCCGGCCTCGCCATGTACATGTGGGGGCCTCTCATCCTGCGCCTGATCTTCCGCGCATTTGTCGTCGTGGTCGGGTTCCTCATCCTCTCCGGCGCCGTCAACACCGCGATCATCGGATCCAATGGCGTCCTCAACCGTGTCTCCGAAGACGGCGTCCTCGCCGATTGGTTCCGCTTTCCCCACCGCAAGTACGGAACAAGTTCCCGCATCATCAACATGGTCGTTCTGCTGCAGATCCTCACCATCCTGGCAAGCCGCGGCGACGTCTATGTGCTCGGTGAAGCGTACGCCTTCGGCGTGATCTGGAGTTTCACGTTCAATAGTCTGTCGATGCTCGTCCTGCGCTTCAAGTACAAAGGTGAGCGCGGCTGGAAAGTTCCCCCGAACCTCACCATTGGCGGAACTGAAATACCCATCGGTCTGTTTTCGGTCATGCTGGTTCTGCTCTCGACGGCCCTCATAAACCTGGCTACGAAATCCGTAGCTACCCTCGCGGGTGTTTCCTTCTCGGCGGTCTTTTTCGTGATCTTCACGATTTCCGAACACGTGAATCGGAAAAAGCACGCGCTCGCTAAAGAGCATATGAAGGACCACTTCCAGTTGCTGCAGAGCGACACGGTCGACCGCGGCTCTCTCGGCATACGCCCCGGCAACGTGCTGGTGCCCGTCCGCGACTACAACACTCTGAATCACCTGCGCTGGGTGCTCGAGCATACCGACACGCGCGAACAGGACGTGGTCGTCATGACCGCCCGAGTAAGCCAATTCGGAACGGCCGCCTACGGTCTTTCCAGCGAGCAGGTTTTTAGCGACTATGAGCAGACCTTGTTTACGCGCGCCGTCTCCGTCGCCGAAAGTGTCGGCAAGAGGATCTCACTGCTGGTGGTCCCAGCTCGTGACCCCTGGTCGGCCATCGCCCAAACCGCCCACAACCTTGAGTCTTCCGCCGTCTCCGCCGGCATCTCCAGCAAAATGAGCGCTGCCGAACAGGCGTTCGCCCTCGGCAGCGCCTGGGAAGCCATACCCGAACCCAAAAAGCAGTTTGTCCTCCAGATCGTCAAGCCCGAAGGCATCGTCGACACCTTCCGCATCGGTCCACACACGCCCACCATGAAGAATGAGGACGTCGCCCTGCTTCATCGCTTATGGCTGAATGTCACCCGGGAGCCGGGCCTGGAAAACGTCCACCACCACGACATTCTGACCGAGGCCCTTACCCGTTTCGCCCACGACTATGGCACGCACGATCACGAAAACATCGTGAAGGAATTGCGGCGCCACGGCACCGAGAGCGGCCCCCTCCCAGTCCGCCGCATCGCCGATCAGATTCACACCGTGCAGCCTGAACCCACTCACCCCGATCGCGACGATGGGCCGCACAGTCCAAAAGAGTAACGACAATGGAGAGACGGGCGTCCTCGCCCGTCGGGCACGGACGCCCGGGCCTCCACTAGCCACGGGACGCCGCTACTAGCTCACTTCACTTTCGGCGAATCCAAATCCGCAGCCTTCTGATCGTCCCCATGAATCACTCCATCCTCTTCCGCATAGAACGATCGGTGTTCGCTGTCCATCTGCTTGGGCGTCATCGTGAGCACGAAACCGTCGTGATTAGGACGATCATGGTTGGGACGGAAGCTGGCTGTGTAATCCCCGCGCTCGGTGGTGTGCGCCATGCGCTTGGTGAAGGTTCCGGTCCCCGCCAGAGCCGCCAAGGAATCTGTGTACTTGCCATGCCGTTTCTTATATTCGCGCTCCGCCCGAAGCACCACCCGCATGTAGCCAAGCGCCTGCGCTTCCGATTCCGACCGCGCCGGATCGCCCGGAAACTTCGGCTGATATGTTCCGGAAAGCTGGCCTGAAGGTTGCGCTGTCGTTTGTGCTATCGTTTGTGCCGACGCTCGCCCTGACATTTGCGCCTGCGCCCACCCCAGCCCCGCGCCCATTATGCCGACTGCCAGAAACCCCGCATAATACCGCCGCATCCGCCCTCGGTCCATGCAAGATCCTCCTCCGCTGCCTGATTTTGGGGGTTACCCCCGTAATTTGTCTCGATCACCAATCGTTTCAATTCTTCATCGCTTCAGGCAAGCTTAAACAGGATGCAATCCTAACAGGGAAACCTTGATGAAAGCTGCCGTCGCCAGAAAGCCGCTGATACGTGTCGCCGTAGTGGAGAGCGATCCACTGCGATTTGTCGGATTCCGGGCCCTCTTTGATACCGAACCTGATCTGGAGTTGGTCTCCGCCTCGCTGGCCGATCTAAGCCAGTTGCCAAACATCGATCTGGTCCTGCTGGGCAATCGCGGCGGCCAGAACCTGTACGACATTATGGCCAGCATGAAAGCCGTTCGGCCTGACCTGCGCATCATCGTAACCGGCTCCGGCATGGACGATGAAAGTGTCCTCAAAGCCATCGCTGCCGGTGCCAAAGGCTACGTGGACGAAGCAGCCTCGCCCGCCGAGTTCATCCATGCTCTCCGCATCGTGCATCAAGGTTCGGTATGGGCGCCGCGCCGCGTGCTCTCGACTTTCATCGAACGCGTCAGCGCATCCCCAGGTCGCATCTTCCCCGCCGGCCGGATTACCTTTACCGACCGCGAGAAAGAAGTTCTGGAAATGCTGGTTGCCGGCCGCTCCAACAAAGAGATCGGCTCAGCCCTTGGCATCGAGGAGCGCACAGTAAAAGCACACGTCGCAAAACTGATGCGCAAAGTAGGAGTGCAGAACCGCATCGCGCTCTCCGTCCATGCCATCACGCATTCCCTGGTGACCGCGAAGTAGTAGGTTCTATTTGTTAGAGCAGGCTCCATGCCCGCCGATCCCCTGTCGGCCGCTCCGGGCCGACGTAGATCCTTCCAGTGGACCCGCTATCCATCGAAACCCTATCTACCAATCCCTGTCATTCGCGAAATCAAGATTTTACTGACGGCTGATGGCTAACGGCTGAAAGCCGCCCCTCGGTTACCAAGGTACCGTGACCCCCGTAATCTTGTCCGCCTTCTCCGCCTGCCCCATACTCGCCTCACCTACCACAGAACCTGGGAGACGGGGTTGGAAACGGAGATTAGGGTCGCCGCTTTCAGCCCCGCATTTTTTTGCCCGCACGAGTTGTCCGCACCTGGAAGAGACTAGCGCTTCAAAACCATACTTCGCACTTAGGGTTTCCCCTGTGCTCCTCTGTGCACCGCCTGTGGTTCAAGCTTTTCTCTTGGCCATAAACCTCCGCGATTCGTCGTTTTGGGATCTAACTGAGAACTGAGAAAGGCCGCCTGACTCACCCTGATCACTCCCCCGATAACCCCCACTTCGCTCCTCGCATCCAATAGAATCAGAGAATCAACCATTTGAATATTGAATCATTGAGTCATTGATGGCTTTAGTGATTCAATACCTCAATGATTCAATGACTCAATCCAGACTCTGATCTTCCAAGTGAGGCTTAATGCGACATTCCCTCGTTCTGCTGCTGCTCATTTGTTTCCTAAGCCCGATTCTTTCCGCTGATGAAGACGCCAAGGCCCGTACCAAAGCATCCGGGCGTATCGAAGCCGCCGGTACAGTGCTCGACGAAATCGAGGCTGCCCCGGACCAGCGTATCCCCGAAGAAGTACTCGGCTCGGCCGAATGTGTGGCCGTGGTTCCGTCGCTGCTCAAGGGGGGGTTCGTCGTCGGCGGCCGCTATGGCAAAGGCGTCGCTAGTTGCCGCACCGAAAAAGGTTGGAGCGCCCCCGCTTTCTTCACCATTGGCGGCGGCAGTTTCGGCTTGCAGATCGGCGGCCAGGCGGTCGATCTCGTCATGCTGATCATGAACAAGAACGGGATGAATAACTTGCTCTCCAGCCAATTCAAGCTGGGCGCCGATGCCAGCGCCGCTGCTGGACCCGTCGGACGCCACGCCTCCGCCGACACTGATTGGAAGATGCGGGCGGAGGTTCTGACCTATTCGCGCGCTCGCGGCCTCTTCGCCGGACTCGAACTCCACGGCGCCGTCATCAAGCAGGACAAAGACAGCACCCGCGAATTCTACGGTCGCATGGTGCCCTTCAAAACATCTCTTACGGGAGAAATCGAGCCTCCCAAAGCCGCTTACCCCTTCTTGAGCACGCTAGCCAAGTGGGCGCAGCAGGCGTCAAAATAGCAAGTTCTCAGTTCTCGTTGTAGAGACGGGGCTTGCCCCGTCTCATTCCGCCGCAGGAGACGCGGCAAGCCGCGTCTCTACACTGGGAACCGAGAACTAGCATCCGTGCGAGAACGCCTTGAGTACGCTCTAGTCTGGCCCTGGGTAAAGCTCCTGGGCGCGCTCCCCCGTCCCGTGGCGCGCGCCATCGGAATCACATTTGGCTTAACCGTCTACGCGGTTCACGGACGCCTGCGCCGCGTCGGCCTGCGCAATCTGGCTCTCGCCTTCCCTGAAATGTCGCAGCGCGCCCGCCGCCGCCTGCTTCGCGGCGAATTCATCTCCCTCGGCCGCCAACTCGCCGAAGTCTGCCTCTTCCCTCGTTACACCCGAGAAAATGTCTCCCGCGTAGTCGTCTATGACGGCTTTGAAAACTTCGAGCGCGCCTACGCTCGCGGCAAAGGCGTTCTTTTTCTCACCGCTCACCTCGGCGCCTGGGAGCTCTCCGCTTTCGCTCACTCTCTGCAGGGCCATCCGCTGTCAATCGTCATGCGCTCCCTCGACAATCCCTATATCGACGCCTTCATCCAGCGCTACCGCACCATGCACGGGAACCGCACCGTCGACAAAGACGATTTCGTGCGCGGTCTGCTCTCCGCCATGCGCGCCGGCGAAACTGTCGGCATCCTCATGGACACCAACATGACCCCGCCGCAAGGCGTGTTCGTGGATTTCTTCGGCATCCCTGCCTGCACTGCCAGCGGCCTCGCCCGTATTGCCCTGCGAACCGACGCCGCGGTAGTTCCTGGCTTTACCGTATGGGATTCGAAACTGCGCAAATACATCCTGCGCTTTGATCCCGCCGTCGAATTGATTCGCACCGGCGATGACCAAGCCGACATCGTGGCCAACACCGCAAAATTCACCAAAGTCATCGAAGCTTTCATCCGCAAATATCCCGATCAGTGGCTCTGGGTGCACCGCCGCTGGAAGACCCGCCCAGAAGGCCAACCGCCGCTGTACTAGCCCGCAGTTGAGGACTCGTGCCCTCCCCTGTGGGTGTACCCTGTGCTCCCCTGTGGTTGCACTTTTTTCTGGATTCTCCGCAATCTGACTTCTCATTTCATCGCCAAGTTGTACACACCCGCCAAGGAAGCGACAATAGACAACCATGAAGCAAACCTTGCGCGATCTCGCCGAGCAACTCGGCTGCCGTCTCCTCGGAGACGCCTCCCTCATCGTGACCAGAGTCTCCAGCCTGCAATCCGCCACCAGCGGCAGCCTAGTCTTCGTGGATAACCCCCAGCATCTCGACCTCGCGCTCCGCTCATCCGCCGCCGCCCTAATCGCGGGAGATTTCGCCAGCGCCCCTACCTCCAAACCCATCCTGATTTCCGCCCAGCCGCGCCTCACCTTCGCGCGAGCCGCAAAGCTGCTCCGGGATCCCGGCCGCAATCGCGAAATTCATCCCACCGCAATCGTTCCCGCTTCCGCCAAGATCGGAAAGAACGTAGCCATCGGCCCCGGGGCAATTCTCGGCGAACACGTCAAGGTCGGCGATGAAACGACCATCAGCTCCGGCTCTGTGATCGGCGACAACGCGGGTGACGACGGTGGTGACGCAGTCGGGGGTAACGCAGTAAAGATAGGAAGCCATTGCCGCCTCGATCCGAACGTCACCATCTACCCCGGCACGACTCTAGGCGACCGCGTCATCGTGCAGGCTGGAGCGGTCCTCGGCAGCGCAGGTTTCGGCTACGTGCGCGATTCCGAAACCGGACGCTATGAGCAATTCCCTCAAATCGGACGCCTGGTAATCGAAGACGATGTCGAGATAGGAGCCAACTCGACCATCGATCGCGGCGCTCTAGACGAAACCCGCATCCGCCGAGGCACGAAAATTGACAACTTGGTGCACATCGGCCACAACGTCCAAATTGGCGAGGACGTGATCATAGCCGCTCAAACCGGCCTCTCCGGCAGCGTCACCATCGAAGACAACGTAATCATGGGCGGCCAGGTCGGCATCGCCGATCACGTGCGCGTCGAAGCAGGCGCCATCCTCGGAGCCCAAAGCGGCATCCCAACCAAGAAAGTGATTCGCGGCAAGGGCGTAGTTTTCTGGGGAACCCCCGCCCGCCCCATTCGGGAGTATCTTAAAGAATTAGCGTTCCTATCGCGGTCAGCAAAGAAAGACCGCTGAGCAGAATTGAATTTTCCCGTAGAGACGCGGCTCGCCGCGTCTCAGCCATCGCGACGAGCTACGCACCTATCGCTAACGGCTAAGTGCTAACTGCTAAGAGCTGCTTTCTCATGCCCATCCTAGTCATCGGCGGACACACCCGCAGCGTCGGCAAGACCAGCGTCGTTGCCGGTCTAATCGCCGCCCTGCCCAACTTCCATTGGACCGCCCTCAAAATCACCCAATACGGACACGGCGTCTGCTCCGCCAACGGCGCACCCTGCGACTGCGCCACCGCCGATCATTCCTTTGCTGTGTCAGAAGAAAAAGACCGCTCCGGAGAATCCGACACTTCACGCTTCCTGGTCGCCGGAGCCGATCACTCCTGGTGGGTCCGCACCGAGCAAGGGCACCTTGCCGAAGCCATGCCCCGCATCCGCAAGATCCTCGCCGCCACGCAAAACGCCATCATCGAATCGAACAGCATCCTGCGCTTCATGAAACCGGATCTCTATTTGACCGTACTCGATCCGCAGACCGCCGATTTCAAAGCATCCGCGCAAACTTTTCTGGACCGCGCCGACGCCGTCCTGCTACACTCCGTCGAAAACTCAAAGAGCCCAGCCTGGGAGCACGTCTCGCTGAAACCCGTGATCGACCGCCCCAGGTTCGCGATCCAGCCTCCAAACTACGTGACGCCAGAAGTCATCGAGTTCGTTCGCGCGCGTTTATTCCGGTTTTCCCAAACTTCACGCCCCAACAATTCCCTGTCATCCTGAGCGCAGCGAGGATTTCCGCGAAGCGGAAGTCCTGGCGGAGTCGAAGGACCCCTACATCTCGACCGCGTTCGCGGTCCACCGGGGCCAGTCCGCGCCACAAGCCGAAATTGTTAGAATTTTCTCCGCCCCTCCGCGTCTCGCGGTCGCCCAGCCCTATCCCGCATACATCCCAATCACCCGCTCAATCGCCCTCCGGCACACCGCGCAAAAAGTCTTATGCCGTGTGAACATAATGCAGTCCTCCTCAGGACGGTAGTACCCCTTGGCCTCGTAGTTCGCACCCTCGAACGCACCAACTCTCCCGGCATACTTCTGCGAGCCGAGCATCGCGTCTTCCTTCTCGCGCTCTTTGCGGAAAAGCTCGTCCATCTCCGCCTCGGGTTTCGCCGCCGCTCGCAGCTCACGGCGCTGCCGCTGGATATCCAGCTCAAAGCGATCGAACTCATCTTTATCCCAAGGCGTCGGCACGGGTGTCCCCGCCGCAACCAGATCCTTCCACTTCAAATTTGCCGGATCGAGCAACGCGGTCACATTCGGCTCCCACGGCTCCGTCTTATTCGCCGCCGGCAGATACGCCACATCCGAGGTGTAATACTCATCCGCCAGCCCGGCGAAATGGTGCCCGAACTCGTGCACGCCCACATATCCCGCCCACAAATTGTCAATCGCCACCGTCGCATACTGATTGAAAATTCCGCCGCCACCGTAAGTCTGCCCGTTCACAAGAATCTCGATGAACTCGTACGGCGCAAACGACGCCACATCCCGCAACCTGCGGTTCTCCGTGGTCAGCACATAGCGCTCGGTGCCAAATGTGTCGTACGAAGCACCGACGGGTGACCGCCGATAGATTCCGCTCGAAGGCCGCGACACACCCGACTCCTCCGCCGCCGGACACAGCCCCCACACGTTGAAATCTTTCCGATGCTCGCGAAACGGCGATGTCGAAAACACCGCCTCTACAAATCGCCGCGCATCTTTCTCAAACTTCGGACGCTCCGCCACCGTGTAGCCATCGCCCAGCACCAGCAAGTCCACCTTCGTTGCCGGATCGCCCATCTTCTGCAATTCCATCAACGCCCCCGGCGAAGATGGACGCGACCGGTCGACGAACTTGTCCTTCGGATCGACCACCGTCTTCCACACTTCTTTCCACGCTTCTTCGCGACTGCCGCTTCCAGCACGCTCTTTCAGCGACACTTCCACCGGCGCCTCAGGACTCGGAAAGCGCAGCGACTCCGAAAACGTTCGGTTCCCGTGGAGCGCCTCTTCCGTCGTCTTCCACTCTCCAAACACGGAGTTGAATCCGCGCGAGTACAGCACCTTCCCGCCGCCTCGCTCACGCACTTCAAGCAGATACTCTCCCAACTGACTTTCATCGATGGATTTGTTCAGATTCCCCGGCCACTCCAGCGGCTCCAGCACTACGCGATCCAGGCTGAACCATTCGTCGTGCGAGTTTCCGGTGTGGTAATAATCCACGCGCAGAGTGCGCGGCGCAGATAAACCTGCGGCAAAACGGGGGGCAACACTAACACTGAAGCAGCAAAATAATAGAAGAGAGGCAAAAACAATACCAAGCGCTCGTTTCATGCCCGGAATTGTACGCTACGACCCCGCCTTGATCTCGACCGCCTTATCGTTCTGAAACGTAATCACCAGCGGCTTTCCACCATTCGCGTAATGCAGAGTTCTAGACCCGTAATCGCCCGAACCCTCCGGAATGCCTGATCCAATCGCGAAGCTGGCCTGTAACTCGCTCATCCCACTCTGCACTTCATGAGCGTCAATCTTTTTCCAGACATCCGCCGGCCAATGCCTATAGAGGTCGTGCGGATCTTCGATGAAAAAAATGTCGTTGGCGCGAAGCTGGAAGTCGCTACCCGTTTCCGCTCCAATCGGAACCGCGTAGTTCTTGCCGTCCAGCGAAAAGCATGCCAGCACCTGCTTGTTCCCCGGAGACTGCGGAGCAACATCGGTCACCACATCCTGAATCGCAAGCTTCTGCAACGGCAACAGCACTCCCGCCTCATGCCCAAAATCGGTCTTGTGCCGCTTCGAATCGTACGGATAATAAGTAAGTTGATAACCGTACTTCACCCAAACTGGCTGCTCGGTAAACTGCCGTGCCGACTTCAGATCGTAAGCATGCACCGTCTTGGGCGTAACGTAGTAATCCGCCTTTAGCGTCATTTCTTGCTTAGGCTTCGCGTCTTCCTTCATCGCCTCGTGCCGCTCGTAAACAATGTATGCCGCGCGCCCGCCCGCAAGCACAATGGCGATCGCCAGAAAAACTTGCAGTTTTTTCCGAAACTCCGGATCAATCGCCATGATCTAAGAACGGTATCACTTTAATGTGGAGACTGGCGTCGTGTGGTGACGGGCCTCTGGCCCGTTCAAGGTTTTCGTAGGGGCAACCGCCCTCGGCTGTCCAAGCCGAGCGAAGCTCCGCAGCTGCCGATGGAGTCACCGCAGGCCGGGATTCCCTATAGAATATGAGCAGCGCGCTGCAGCTTTTGAAGATCGCCTTTTGAGTTCAGCTTTTTCGAATCAACGCGCCCTAAAGGAACCCCATGTCCATAGCTCAGGATGACGTTCTGAACGCACTCAAGCAGTGCTACGATCCCGAAATCCCCGTAAACATCGTCGATCTCGGCCTAATCTATGAGATCCGTTTCGACGACGTGCCCGAAGGTCAACAGGACGTCACCGTAAATATGACCCTAACCGCCCAAGGCTGCCCCGAGCACGTCAACATCAGCGCCCAGGTCAAGTCCCGCGTCGAACAACTCCCCGGCGTTCGCAATGCCAACGTCAACGTAATCTGGGAACCCCCGTGGACGCCCGAACGCCTAAGCCCCGAAGCCCGCAAGCAACTGGGAATCGAATAAACGAACACGCCCGCGTGGTGACGGGGCTTTGCCCCGTGCCTTTTGCGAGTGTAGAGACGCGGCTTGCCGCGTCTCTTTCGCAAACGCTTAGAATTCCCCCAGCTCCTCAAACGCCAGCGCCGCGCGCTTTTCCGCTAGCTCCTCGATCTTGCTTCCGATCTTAATCGCCAGATCCAGAAACCGCGTCCCCTGCCGCACATACAAAGGCAGCTCTTCGCGAATCCGCACAAACTGATCGGGATACTCGGACGCCAGCACCGCCAATCCCACGCTTCCCACCAGCACCGCCGCCGGACGTCTCCCCTTCAGCACCAACACGGCCGCCGTTCCCGCCGTTCCCGCAATTACCACCCGCTTCCAGTTCTCCATGTCGTCTCCTGACGCCGTCGCCTGAAATCATTGCCCGACGCCGGTCTGAACCATGCCTGTCTCCAAGCAGGATTCTATCCCCGTTTTCGCGAATATTGTAAATTGTCCACTCCCCGGTTAAAGCCTGGAAGGCCAATCCTCCAAGTTCGCAGCAGTGCTTTTCCCCGCGTCCTCTGTGCCACCCCTGTGCTCCCTGTGGTAGCTTTTCGCCGGTGAACGCGATCCCCCTCGAGACTGCACGGCCCCTAAAAACACGCGAACGAGCCAGCCATGCTTTATACTGCCGCCGACGCTCCATTAGTCGAACTGTTGGTCGAACTGTCGAACCACTCCTATGATGCGATTTCGTGCCCTCGCGCTCCTGACCGCTCTGCTCTGCGCCGCCGCACTCGCTTTCGCGCAAGCCAAACCCCGAGCCCGCGACCTTGGCGTCCCCTTCGACGGTATTCCCGGACCGAACAACGCCATCACCGACGTCGGCGGCGTAGAAGTCGGACACACCACGCTCATCTCCGGCAGCGGCAAGCTCAAAGTCGGTGAAGGCCCCGTCCGCACCGGCGTCACCGCCGTTGTTCCCCGCGGCAAGGATTCCCTGGACCCTGTATTTGGCGCCTGGTTTACGCTCAACGGAAACGGCGAAATGACTGGCACCACGTGGCTGGAGGAGTCTGGCTTTCTCGACGGACCGATCATGATTACCAACACGCACAGCGTGGGTGTAGTCCGCGACGCGGTGATTGCGTGGCGCATTAAGAAAGCCCCTCCCGACGCCGACGGCTACAGCTGGTCCTTACCAGTTGTCGCCGAAACCGCCGATGACGACTTGAACGACATGAATGGCTTCCACGTGAAGCCCGAGCACGCTTTCCACGCCCTCGATACCGCCCATGGTGGTCCCGTCGAAGAAGGCAATGTCGGTGGCGGCACCGGCATGATCTGTAACGAATTCAAAGGCGGGATTGGCACCTCGTCGCGCGTCCTTCCGGCAAAACTTGGCGGCTATACGGTTGGAGTGCTCGTGCAATGCAATTATGGAAGGCGCAGTCAATTACGTATTGCCGGTGTCCCCGTCGGCCGGGAAATCACCGATCATACGGTTCGCAACGAGGACGTCGGATCGATCATTATCGTCGTCGCCACCGACGCACCGCTCATTCCGACGCAACTCAAGCGGGTCGTCCGCCGCGCCACTCTGGGACTCGGCCGCGACGGTAGCTTTGCCAGCGACGGATCGGGCGACATCTTCATTGCCTTTTCGACCGCGAATCCAGGAGCCGCCAGCCCTAGCGGCGTACACGATCTGAAAATGCTGGCCAACGAGCAACTCAACCCCATCTTTCTGGCCACGGTGCAGGCGACGGAAGAAGCCGTGATCAACGCCATGGTAGCCGCCGAAACCATGACCGGCATTAACGATTTCACGGTCATAGCCCTGCCCCACGACCGCTTGCGCGAGGTCCTAAAAAAATACAACCGCCTGGCAAAATGAGCCGGTGTTTGTGCGGGGACGCGCGCCCTCGCCTGTCCAGGCCGGGCGAAGCTCGGCAGCTGCCCGTGGCCAAAGCAACTCTGGGCTCGGGACGACGTTACCTAAGCTGCCCCACCAACGCGTAACCGCTTCCGCCTGCCGAAGGACTACAATTAGCCCAGTGAAAGCCTATAAAATCGAGCGCATCAAGAGCGGAATGAAGTTCACCTGCACGCAGTGTGCACACAGCGTCAGCACATTGGACTTCGACGCGAAGGGCGGCAACCTCCGCACCCAAGCCGCCACCGCGATCAATGATCACGCCCGCAAAGCGCACTCGGCGCCCATGATAATCTCCCCTTCCGATAGTCAGCAGCGCACCTGGCGCTAAGCTCTTTCCAAACCCGACAAACTGTAGCGCGTAGCTCACGAATTTTTCGGTAACATGGGATCTCCGGCCCGGGCACCGCCCGTAGGCATTATCCTATGATCGAGCGATTCGATTTCTCCGATCTCCGCGAACTGTTTGCCAAAGCCAACGAGGAGAAGTCAGGCGACCAGTTAGCCGGCCTGGCCGCACGATCGGAACGGGAGCGAGTCGCAGCGAAACGCAAACTTGCCGATGTGACACTGGACGAAATCGTCCGCCAACCACTGATCGATCCCGACAAGGACGATGTCACCCGCCTCATCCTCGACACCTTCGACCAGGAAGCTTTTCGCGCCATCGCAAGCATGACCGTAGGCGAGTTTCGCGAGTTTCTACTGGACGACGCAACCACCGGCACTCAGCTAAAGCCGCTGCAGCGCGCTATCATCCCTGAAATCGCAGCAGCAGCAGCCAAGCTGATGAGCAACAAGGATCTGGTGCTAGCCGCCGCCAAGATCCGCAACGTCACCCGCTGCCGCAACACCATGGGAGAGCGCGGAGTGCTCGGCATCCGAGTGCAACCCAACCACCCCGCTGACGACATCGGCGGCATTCTTCTATCTGCATTCGAAGGACTTCTCTACGGCTGCGGAGACGCAGTCATCGGCGTGAATCCCGCCACCGACTCGGTGGAGACAGTCAGCGCGATTCTCATAGCGTTGAATCGCCTGGTGGACACATACGAAATTCCCACCCAGACCTGTTGCCTCGCACATATCACGACGCAACTCGCAGCGTTAAAACGCGGAACGCCCATCGACATCCTCTTCCAGTCCGTAGCCGGTACGGAATCAGCCAACCGCAGCTTTGGAATCACTTTGAACATGCTGCGCGAAGGCCGCGAGCAAGTTCTCGAACATCATAGCCAACGCAATACCAATGTCCGCTGGGCAGGCGATGACATGATGTACTTCGAAACAGGCCAAGGCAGCGCTCTGTCCGCCGAGGCGCATCACGGCATCGATCAACTCACCCTCGAAGCGCGAGCCTACGGGGTAGCCCGCGCCTACCAGCCTTTTCTCGTCAACAGTGTAGTCGGCTTCATCGGCCCCGAGTATTTGTACGACGAGCGGCAGATCATCCGCGCTGGACTAGAAGATCATTTCATGGGTAAGTTGCTGGGCTTGCCGATGGGCTGCGACGTCTGCTACACGAATCACGCCGCCGCCGACCAAAACTCCGCCGACAACCTGCTGCTGCTATTGTCAGCCGCAGGCTGCAATTACTTCATGGGCGTTCCGTGTTCGGACGACGTAATGCTCAATTACCAATCCACCAGCTATCACGACGCGTTGGCCGCGCGGCGCCTCTTCCACCTGCGTCCCGCACCAGAGTTCCTAGCGTGGCTGCAGAAGATGGAGATCTATCGCGGCACCGAACCCGCGTCTTTAGACTCGTCAACAAAACGCCAACTGATGCACGGTTTGGAATCTTCCCTGGAGAGGGCGCCATAAAGAGTGTTCAATGGAGCGCCGGGCGTCCTCGCCCGGCCATTTCGGAATCCACGGAACACCACCCTTAATAAGAACGGATTGAATGCTTCCAAAAGATGACAAACTCGCACAGCCAGATTCGCCTGAAACCGACCTGTCCGAAATCGTAAAGAAGGTACGCGCCCGAACTCCGGCGCGCCTGTTAGCAGGCCGGAGTGGGGCCGCCTACAGAACGAACACTCAACTGGAACTCCGCGAGGCCCACGCCGCCGCCCGCGATGCCGTGCGCGCCGAGTTAGATCTCTCGACTAATCTCGGCAACGACTTCATCCACAAGTGGAATCTATTCGAAGTCTGCTCCCAGACGACCACCAAAGACGAGTATCTCTTGCGCCCCGACTTGGGCCGTCACCTGAATGAAAAATCCCGGGCGGAGGTAAGCCGGCGTTGCACCACGGGTCACGATCTGCAAGTCGTAATCGGCGACGGACTCTCCGTAACCGCCGTCGCCCTGCAAGTTCCTCGACTATTGCCACTGCTCCACGAAGGAGCAAAGACGCGCGATTGGAGTCTCGGCGAGATATTCGTGATTCGTCACTGCCGAGTAGGCATTCTCAACGAGCTTGGCGCCTTACTGGAGCCAAAAGTCGCCGTCCTCCTGATAGGAGAACGTCCAGGTTTGGCTACCGCCGAAAGCCTCTCCGCGTACATGGCGTACCGACCGAAGTCATCGGACACCGACGCCAATCGCAACCTCATCTCCAACATTCACGCGCGAGGAATAAGCCCAGAGCAAGCCGCCCAGCGGATTCTAAATCTGGCCGCCACGATGATACAAACTCAAAAGAGCGGGTTCCAACTTCGAGAAGAACCTAATTCCCGATAAGTTCCAGTTCGCATTCTGGCAGCCCGTAAAAATCAAATCCAGCACGAAAATGTGTGTTTGAGAACTCATTTTCGGGCACTCCAGCGGAGTGGGATGTCCGAGAATCCAGCCCGGGAGGGGCGACCGAACTTAGCCCAGCGCTTGAGCGCTGGGAAAAGTCGGAGAGATGATTCCAGTCCCGGAGAGATGACCGAGTTCTCAGCGCACACTCTAAAGGGGTTAGGAGCTAGCGTTATCCCGCCTCGCGGATGCCCCAGCCTTCAATCGATCAGTTCAGCTCGGGACACTTCTCCTAAAATAACTGGGGTGGCGGATGCGAGCGCCACCTCCGGGTACAGGTTGCTGCTGATCGCAACGGAACCAAGAACAACCCGGAACTGAGAATTACTCCTCCACCGCCCGATCCGTAATCTCCAGCCCCTTATCAATAATCGCAAACGCCTCCCGCAGTTGCTGCTCATTAATGCACAGCGGAGGATTGGTATAAAAAGTATTCCATCGAACGAGGGTATAAAGTCCGTTCTCCCTGAAGAACTTCCCAAGCGCGACCATCTCGTCCGAAGTCCCGTTGAACGGAGCCATAGGCTGCCGCGTCTTGCGGTCGCGAATCAGCTCGACGATCCCGAATAGCCCAATCGACCGCACCGCTCCCACCGAGCGATGTTTCGCCTGCAACTCCGCGCCCAGCGTCTTCATGATCGCGCCCATCTCCCGGGAGTTCTCAATCAGATTATCTTCCTCGTAAACGCGAATCGTCGCCAGCGCCGTCGCGCATCCCATCGGATGACTGTTGTAAGTAAGTCCCCCATAGAACACCTTGTCGTCGAAATACCTCGCAATATGTCGCCGCATGCCGACAGCGCCCAGCGGAAGGTAACTCGAAGTAAGTCCCTTCGCCATGCAAATCAAATCGGGAACAACCTTCCAGTGATCGACCGCAAACCACTTACCCGTTCGTCCAAAGCCCGACATCACTTCGTCGGCGATCATCAGAATCCCGTACTTGTCGCACAGTTCCCGCACGCCTTCAAGATATCCATCCGGCGGGACAAGAATGCCGTTCGTTCCGACGACCGTCTCCAGAATGAACGCGGCAATCGTATGCGAGCCTTCCAGTTGGATAATTTCCTCGATCATGGCCAGCGAAGTTTTCGCTGCCTCCCATCCGCGTTCAATACCGTGATAAGGATCGAGCACGCGCACGACGCCCGGAATCCCAGGCTCCGCGGCCCATCTGCGAGGATCGCCCGTAAGGCTGATCGCGCCGGCCGTCGCACCGTGATAGGAACGATACCGCGCCATAATTTTGTGGCGACCAGTGAAGAAGCGCGCGATCTTGATGGCATTCTCGTTCGCTTCCGCGCCCCCGTTCGTAAAGAAGAACGTATCAATATTGCCCGGAGTGATCTCCGCAAGCTTCGCCCCCAGCCGCGCCCGCGGCTCCGTCGCCATGAACGGATTGGCATAGGTCAGCGCCGACGCCTGCTCGGCAATCGCCCGAATGACGCGCTCATCGCCGTGTCCGATGTTCACAGACATCAACTGGCTGTTGAAATCGATGAAGCGCTTCCCTTCCGGCGTCCAGAAATGAATGCCCTTCGCCCGCGCCACCGGAATCGGATCAACCTTGGATTGCGCCGACCACTCAAACAGTGTGTGCTTCTTGGTGAGATCGACGATTTCTTGCCCGGTCATAGTAGGGGTGGCGGTAGCAGTAGTCATTTACAGGAACTCCTCATGTTTTTCAACCTTGCTCAGAACTTGCGCGAGTGCTCTTTCGCCCAGCGCTCGACCACAATTTTCTTTTCCGTATAGAACTCGATCGCGTCGCGTCCCTGTGCGTGCATGACGCCGAAGAAGCTGTCTTTCCATCCGCTGAAAGGAAAATAAGCCATGGGCGCGGCGACTCCAATGTTAATTCCGATATTCCCCGCCGGAGTTTCATAGCGAAAGCGCCGAGCCGCCGCCCCGCTCGACGTAAACAGCGATGCCTGGTTGCCAAACGGGCTGCGGGACACTATGTCCATGGCGTCGTCCATGTTGCTGGCATGAACCAGGCTGAGCACCGGACCAAAGATCTCAGTGTTCGTCAGTTCGCTGCTCGCAGGAACGTCGTCGAGCACGGTGGGCTTCACGAAATTTCCAGCTTCGGACTTCGCGATCTTGGGATTGCGTCCGTCGAGCACGACCTTCGCCCCATCCCGCGCGCCGACACCGATCAGATTCTGCACCCGTTCTTTGCTCTGGCGCGTGATCACTGGCCCCATCTGCACGCCTTCATCAAGCCCATTGCCCACACGCAGGTTCGCCGCCGATTCAGTGATCGAGTCGCGAAACGTTTTTTGCGCTTCGCCCACCGTCACCGCAACCGATACGGCGAGGCAACGCTGTCCCGCGCATCCGAAAGCGCTGTCGGAAATAATCTGTGTAGCCATCGGCATGTCGGCGTCAGGCAGGACGATGACGTAATTCTTCGCGCCCCCCTGGCACTGCGCGCGCTTACCATTCGCGCCCGCGCGAGCGTAAATGTACCGCGCAACCGGAGTAGAACCGACAAAGCTGATCGCTCGTACAGCGGGATGATCGATCAGCGTATCGACAGCAACCTTGCCTCCATTGACCAAATTGACCACGCCTTTGGGCAGTCCCGTCTTCTCCAGCAGTTCGAAAGCGAGTTTCATGGTGAGCGGCACGCGCTCCGAGGGCTTGACGATCAGAGTGTTCCCGCAGGCGATCGCGTAAGGCAGAAACCAGAACGGGATCATGCCCGGAAAATTAAATGCCGTGACCGCCGCCACCACGCCCAGCGGCTGCCGAATCATAGTCTCGTCGATGCCGCGCGCCACATCTTCCAGGTTGTAACCCTGCATCATCATGGGAATGCCGCAGGCCACCTCGACGTTCTCGATAGCGCGCCGCATTTCCGCCTTCGCTTCGACCACCGTCTTGCCGTTCTCCTGCGTGATGATGCGCCCGAAATCGTCGAGATGCTCTTCAAGCAGCATCTTCAGCTTGAACAGCGGCTGGATGCGATCTTCGGCGGGAGTGCGCCGCCATTCAGGATAAGCAGCGTGCGCCGCATCAATCGCCTGAGTAACCTCAGCGGCATCCGAAATCGGAACGCGCCCCAGCACTTCAGCCGTCGCGGGATTGACGACGTCCAGCCATTCGGAGGCGTGTGATTCGACCCACTGCCCATTAATAAATTGGGGAATCTTCGTGGCTGGAGGTGCAGCGACAGTCATATTCATAAACTACCTTTCGCAATAAGAACCACGTAGGGACAGCCGCCCTCGGCTGTCCAGCCGGGCGAAGCCCGGCTCACTCATCGACCATCGACCAAAGCTTGCCGAGCCCAGGGCGACTGCCCCTAAGTGAGCTGCGCCGTCAACACGCTCTTCTTTTCGGCCACATAAGCCAGCGCGGCTTCGAGCACATCCATCGCTTCGTCCATCTGGGCGTCGGTAACCACCAACGGCATCAGCAGGCGAATCACGTTGCCGTACGATCCTGCAGTAATCAACACCAGGCCATGCTCATAACAGTATTGTGACACTTGTTTGGTCTCTTCGTCAGCCGGCTCGCGGGTTGTCTTCGAGCGCACCAGTTCGAGCGCTTGCATCGCGCCAAGTCCACGCACATCGCCAACCAGTTCCCACTGCGCCTGCCACTTCCCCGCACGCTTGCGGAAACGCTCGCCCAGCACACTTGCGCGAGCGCAGAGATTTTCTTTCTCGATGATGTCGAGCACTGCCAGCGCCGCTTCGCAAGCCGCGGGATTGCCTCCAAACGTCCCGCCAAGCTGCCCGACGCCAGGAGCATCCATAATGTCGGCGCGCCCCGTGACCGCGGCCATGGGCAGGCCCCCGGTCAGTGATTTGGCCATCACAACCAGATCCGGTTCCAATCCCAACCGCTCGCAGGCAAACATCGCGCCGGTGCGCGCGAATCCAGTCTGCACTTCGTCAGCGATCAGTAGAATGCCGTGTTTGCGGCAGATAGCGCCGAGCGTCGGATAGAACTCCGCTGGCGGCGTAACGAATCCACCTTCACCGAGGATGGGCTCGACGATCACCGCCGCCACCGATTCCGCCGCAACTACGCGTTTGAACGTATCTTCGATGTGCCTCGCGCAGTACACCTCGCATGACGGATACTTCATCGAGTACGAGCAGCGAAAGCAATACGCATAGGGAATGTGATACACCTCGCTCGGAAACGGCTCGAATCCCGCTTTATACGGATGCGTCTTGCTGGTCGCAGCCATCGCCATGTAAGTGCGCCCATGGAACGCGTCTTCGAAGCTGATGATCGCGGGCCGCTTCGTATAACAGCGTGCGATCTTGATTACATTCTCGACCGCCTCCGCGCCCGTGTTCACAAGTATGGTTTTCTTCGATCCTTTGCCCGGCGCCAGCGCGTTAAGCTTTTCACAGACGGCGATATAACTTTCGTAGGGCAGCACGTTGAAGCTGGTGTGCAGGAAGCGATCGAGTTGGCGGCGCACGGCATCAACCACAGCCGGTGCGCGATGTCCGGTGTTGAGGCAGCCGATGCCGCCCGCAAAATCAATCAGGCGGTTACCGTCAACATCCTCAACCACCGCGCCTTCCCCCTTGGCGACGAAGACCGGCGTGGCATGATAGGCCCCTTGCACAACAGCAGCAGTGCGCCGCTTCATAAGCGCTTGCGAGCGCGGTCCGGGAATGGGTGTGCGCAGTTGAATTGTGGACATAAGTCACTTCTCAGTTCTAAGTCGCCAGTTGTCAGTGAATGCCGGCAGTCCCAAGGGTAGGTTTTACTGCCAACTGGCCACTGACCACTGGCCACGGTTCTCAGTACCAGCCAATGGGAGCCTCGTTCAAATTGATATACACCTGCTTGGTCTCGAGATATTCTTCAATTCCCCAAGGCCCAAGTTCGCGGCCAAAGCCCGACTGCTTGTAGCCGCCCCACGGCGCTTCTACATAAGTCGGCTGCATGTGATTCACCCACACGATGCCCGCGCGCAACGCCTTCACCGCGCGCATGGCTTTGAAAATGTCGCGCGTCCACACGGCGGCAGCCAGCCCGTAAGGCGTGTCGTTCGCGATCTTCAGCGCGTCCTTTTCGTCGTCGAACGGAATCACGGCCGCAACCGGACCAAAGATTTCTTCGCGCGAGATGCGGGCGTTGTTATCGACGTTATAGAAGATCGTCGGCTGCACATAGTAGCCCTTGGCAAACTTATCGGCACGCCCGCCGCCAGCGGCTAGTTTGGCTTCTTTCTTGCCGATCTCGAGATACGAACACACGCGGTCGTATTGCTCCTTCGACACCAAGGCTCCCATCTTCGTTTCGCGCTCGAGCGGCGGACCAATCTTGATCTTCTTCGCTTTCTCGGCCATGGCTTCCACAAACTTGCTGTAAATCGATTTCTGCACCAGAATGCGGCTGCCGGCCGAGCAGACTTCTCCTTGATTGATAAAGACACCGAACAGCGCTCCATCGATGGCGGCTTCGAAATCGGCATCGGCGAAAAAGATGTTCGGAGACTTGCCGCCGAGTTCAAGCGTCACGCGCTTCACCGTATCGGCAGCCTCTTTCACGATAATCTTGCCGACAGCGGCGGAGCCCGTAAAAGCAATTTTGTTCACGTCCGGATGCTTGACCAGGGGCGACCCGCAAGTCTCGCCAAAACCGGTGATCACGTTCACCACGCCCTTCGGCAGTCCGACTTCGTCGAACCACTTCGCCAGTTCAAGCGCGGTAAGCGGCGTTTGCTCGGCTGGCTTGAGCACGCAGGCGCAACCCGCAGCCAGTGCCGGAGCCAGTTTCCAGGCAGCCATCATCAACGGGTAATTCCACGGGATGATCTGCCCGGCGACGCCCATCGGCTCTTTCAGCGACAGGCTCATCGCGTTATCGGGGACGGGGTTTACATAGCCGACGACCTTCGTGGCCAGCCCGCCATAATATTCGAAGCAAGTAGCCACGTCGTTAATGTCGAACTCCGCCTCAACAATCGGCTTGCCCGAGTTACGGCATTCGAGTTCGGCAAGCATAGGCAAGTTCTGGCGCACTTTGTCGGCTAAGCGGAAGAGAACGCGTCCCCGCTCCTGCGCGGTAGTCGACGCCCACGGACCTTCTTCAAACGCCGCTTTGGCAGCCGCAACCGCGCGATTAACGTCGTCTGCGTTCGCGTCGGGAACTTGTGCGATCACTTCCTCGGTCGACGGATCGTAGACCGGGAAGGTTTTGGCTGACTTACTGGCGACCCATTCGCCGTTAATCAGCATCGAATAAGTCTTAACATCAGTTGTAACTCCACCGGGCATAACTCCTCCACAACTCAGCCAGTGTGAGGACGGGCGCCCCCGCCCGTCCAAGCCGAGCGAAGCTCGGCAGCTTCCCCGGCACTCTCAATCTTCGTCGAGCCGTTACGGACGAGGGCGTCCGCGCCTACGTAGGTCTTGCCGTCCCCAATAGCGGTGGTTTCAGCCGCCCATAAACGAAAAAGAAGAACGCCGCCAACACCAGAAAAAACAGCGTGAAGCCGAACATCTTCGCTTCATACCGCCAGACCGACGTAATCTGCTTCGCCGGAAAGAACGCCATTGCGATTCCAAGCGCCGTAGTCACGAAGCCGCAGAATCCAGCAAAAATCAGCGTGCCCCGACTGTATCGCCCGCCCGCCAGATCGCCACCGAAAGCAAATTTCAGCAGCGCCGCAAACACATACAGGAACGGCACCAGTTGCAGAACCACCGCCAGCGAAAGCATGGTCTGGAAAGCTTCCTGCACGCCCCCCGACGCATAGAAATTGATGACGATCAATATAAGCGAGACGACGGCCTGCACGATCAGCGCGGCATGTGGCGTCCGATATTTGGGATGAACGCGGCCGAGCCACGACGGCATGTAGGAATCCAGTCCGGCGACGAATGGAATGCGCGCCGAACCGCCCATCCAAGCCGAACCAATCCCCGCGATCGAGAGACTGAGCATCAGCGCAAACGGAGTAACAATCCAAGCCACGCCAACTTTGCCGGCCATATGGCTGACCGCCTGCACAATGCCCTGCAGAACGCTGATATCGTTCTTGCCAACCGCAACCAGCAGTGTGAGCGTAGCTCCAATATAAAGCAGCCCGGAAATCATGCCGCCCCATGCCACCGCGCCCGGCAATGTTTTCTGCGGATCCCGTATTTCGTCGCCCATCACCGAAGCCAGTTCAAGCCCGACCAAGCCAAAGCAAATCACGCCGAAAGAATTCAGAACAAACCTGGGATCCGCCGGAATCCGAAAATCAGCGGCCGTTACACCCGTGCCAAAACGCGACCAGACCGTAAGCCCCAGACCAATCAGAACCGCCGCCGCCACAAACGTTCCAATGGCGCCGACATTGTTCAGCCACTTCCCGACTCCCAGCCCAACAATGTTCACGACCGTCAGCAGCGCCAACAGCGACACAGAAGCAGCCATAGCGAAATTCTTGTTGTCGGCGAGCGCGGCGTGGCCCGGCCCCATGGCAAACACAGTTACTCCCACGAAATACAGCATGACTGTTGGCACGTACAGCATGTTATTCGTCCAGTAACACCAGCCCGAGAGAAAGCCGTGAAAGTCGCCAAACACCTCCTTCGCCCATAAGTACACGCCGCCTTCGCCAGGATAACGATGTGCGAGCTCGATCACCGCAATCCCCTGCGGCCAGAAAAACAAGAGCAGCGAGATGATCCAAAGCCAAACGGTCACGCCCCCGTTGGCAGCAATGCTCGGGACAACGTTGAGATTGAAAACGGCAACGACAAACAGCAGCACCAGATCAAAGCGTCCGAGGACGCGCTTTAGGTGCGGCTGGTTGTCTTGGGTCGTGGACATTGTCTAGGTTGCGAAGTAATCGGGCAGTCGGGCCATCGGGTGATCGGTTTCAGATGGCCCGATGACCCGATGGTAAGATGACCCGATCTGACTTAATGTGTTGCTACCGCTCCCAGCCGCTCGTGCTGCGCCGTTGCCAGCGACCCCGCGACGTCGGCAAATGCCGCCAGATGCTTGTCGATGTCGGCCTCGGTATGCTGCACAGAGATCGTCCACTGCTCATCCCACCAGTAAGGCTGGCACATCACGCCGCGATTCACCATGCCGAACCAGTAATGCCGCCACAAGTCAATGTCCACCGGCAGCCAGTCGCGATAGTTCCGAATCTCCTTTGGATACAACATCAGCGCGCCATTAGCCCCCGCGCTAGCGATGTACCCCTGCAGTCCAACTTTCGCAACAGTCTTCTTATATCCCTCCACCAGATTGTTACTAAGCTTCTCGATCTGCGTGTAGTTAGCACGAGTAAGCACTTCGCGGAAAGTTGCGATCCCAGCCGCCATCGAAATCGGATTCGTATTGTAAGTGCCACCGTGGAAAACTTTGTGGTCTGAGATCAGACCCATCACCCGCTTATGCGCGCCGAAAGCTGCCAGCGGAAATCCGCCGCCAATCGACTTCGCCAGACAGATCATGTCGGGCGTCACCCCAAAGTATTCCGAAGCTCCGCCCCATGAGAGTTTCGCCCCTGTCTTGACTTCGTCAAAGATCAACAGTGCGCCGTGCTTATCGCAAAGCGTCCGCAGACCTTCGAGAAATCCTTTCTGCGGCATGCACAGGCCGACATTCATCATGATCGGCTCCAGGATAATGGCCGCCACCTCATTCGGATTTTCTTTGAACCGCCGCTCCACCGTTTCGAGATCATTGAAAGTAGCAATGAGCACGTTCGCGATGCTCGCCTTCGGCACGCCTGCCCCGGCCGACACAGGTTTCGGATTCTTGAGATCGCCAAAATCGTCGCCAGGCGGATGCGGCTTCACGCTAACCAGCGCCGCATCATGCAAGCCGTGATAGCCGCCTTCAAACTTGATGATCTTGTCGCGTCCCGTGGCGGCGCGGGCAAGACGAATCGCATGCATCGTGGCTTCCGTGCCGCTATTGCCAAAGCGGCACATCTCCACCGGAAACCGGGTGCAGACTTCCTCTGCCAACTCCCACTCCATGTTGTGCGGCATGCCGTACATGGTACCCTTGTGCAGGCGCGCCTCCACCGCCTTGATCACCGCCGGATGCGAGTGTCCGGCCATGAGTGCGCCGAAACATAGATTGTGGTCAAGGTATTCGTTGCCATCGAGATCGCGGAACTTGCTGCCCAACCCTTCCGACACAAAGATCGGATACGGATCATAAGCGCGATAATTGCTGGCCACGCCCAGGGGCAGGCGCTTCAAATTCTTCTTATGCGCTTCGGCGGACTTCGGAGTGCGGCGCTCGAACGTGTCGAGCTCTTTTTGCAATGCGGGATACATCGTGATCTCCAATAAGACTCAGGCCGAGTAGGCCATTAGATTGGACCCGAGCGGGCGAAACCGCCCGGGGAATAGAACCATTCTAGAACGCAAACTTCAAAGCAAACTGAATATTCCGCGGATCGCGTGTGTGCTTGACGCGGCCGAAGTCCGTACCGTCGCTGATGTTGCCGTCCGGGTTGAGAAACTGCGTATGGTTAAAAATGTTGAAGAACTCGGCACGGAACTCGAAATGTTTGGTTTCATCGATCGGCAGCTGCTTCTGAACAGAGAAATCGAAGTTATCGATCCCCGGCCCGCAACAGAGGGTACGTGGTGAATTACCCAGCAACTGCAGTGGGGTCGAATTCGCACTCTGCACTGGCAAAGCAAACGCCGTCGGATCGAATCCGTACCCACCGTGTGTCCTTGGATCAAACGTGTGGAAGGGAGCAATCAGATCGGGTTTGCCGGGCAGTTCAAAGTCAAAACTATTCATCAGTTCGGCATCGGCACTCGACTCGATGCGCACCGGGAAGCCGCTCTGGAAGCTGGTAATACCCGACACGGCCCACCCGTCCAGGGCCTTCCCTTTCAGACCCTGGTACTGGGGAACAGGAAGTTGCCAGAGGTAGCTGATGACGACCCGGTGCCGGGCATCGAACAGCGAGAGAGCACGATTGCAGCGATCGCAGATCGGCTTGAGGATGTTCTCGAAGCTGGAAGCGTTGTCGATGGACTTGCTAAACGTGTACGCCACTTCGAACTGGAGTCCGTGGCTCAGTCTCCGTTCCAGCGACGCCTGCAGGGAGTTGTAGTTCGACGCTGCTTCCGTATTCTGCGCAAAGATGCTGGAAAATACAGGAACGCTGTCAGAGGGACAGCCATTGCCGGAGAACGGATCGCATCTCGGGGAAGAATATTTCCTGAGTCCAACCAGCGTGATTGGCGTTGGATTGGGACCCGTCACCACCGCTTGTGAGCCATACGGCATATGGAGGGTCACTCCCGCAGGAATCTCTCCGGCAGCGATCGAAAAGGCGCTATCTGCAAAGAATGGGCCGCACGCCAAGTTGGCGTCTCCGGTGAGATCCGAGATGTTCTGCAGATCGATACACGTCTGCGGGTTGCCATAATTGATGTCGCGTGTCGCCAACAGACGGTGTCCCTGCGATCCCACATAGCCTACCGAGAGCACCGTATCCCTGGTCAATTCACGGGTGATCCCGAAGTTATATTGGGCGGTGTACTGCGATCTGAGTTTCGGCTCGAGCTCGCCAAACAGCAAAATTGGCCGGAACGAAGCCCAATCGACATTGCTGCCTCGGGCGGGGTTGAGAATGCCATTGAACGGGTTGGGTGAAACTGTCAGGTTCCCCGCCGAGCCGTTCTGGCTGACAAACGGTGTAGCAAATAGGCCTTCCGAAATCAGGGAACTGCCCCCGAATGGCGGCTCGCCCTGGAATTGCTCCAGAACAAGTTGCTCGATGGGGTTGTAGAACAATCCCCAACCAGCGCGGATGGTGGTCCTTCCGTCCTTGAACGGATCCCACGCCATACCGATGCGGGGAGCAAACGCATGGTAATAGCTGGCCGTAAGCCCTTTTGGCACACCCTTATCTCCGGGTATTACCAGACCCAGTGGGAACATGGCAGGGTCGCCCGAGTACTGGAACACCGTGTCGGCTTGCCCCGGCCGGAAGGTCTGATAGCGCAACCCTGCGTCATAGATGGGCTGGTTGAACTCCCAGCGCAGGCCATAGTTCAGGGTAAGGTTCGGTTTGATCTTCCAACTGTCCTGCGCAAACAGGTAGATAGAGTTACCACGAACGTCCTCAGTCTGTGCCGATCCCTGCAAATAGGAGTCGGGAAGACCCAGCAGGTAGTTGGGGTAAAGATTCTGATTACCATTTGCATCGAGGGCGACCGGGTCGCTGAGGCCGCCCCCAGAATAGGTGAAATCGCCGTTCGGATCGAAATACAAGGTTTGCAGGAAGCGCTGATTTCTGAAATCCACGCCAAACTTGGTGGTGTGGTTACCGATGACCTTGGTCAGGTTGTCGCTCAACTGATAGGTATTCCCAATCTGGGGCAACTCGCCTTCGAAGTCATTACCGATGGTAGCGCCCCCTGAAATACTGATGAACGGGACGCCCTCTCGATTTGGCCCGAGGTTGGGAGTGATTCCATACTTGGGATTCGAGGGAATCACACCCGAGGAGTCGTTGCCCGTAAAGCAGAACTGTGCCGCATTTCCCGTGCCACAAGAGGCGGTAACCAGGCTGGTATGCTGCGGGTGCAGGAAAGTCCCCTGGGCCTCGCGAAAGTATGTAGCTCGCAGTTCGTTCACCACCGAGGTGCTGATTGTCCAGGTGTGCGTAATGTTGATCTGCTGCGCGCGCGTGGCGCTGTTATTCCCGAAACCCTGCAAAAGGTTTGGAGTCGGCGCTTGGAATCTTGTGAACGGCTGCGAATCAAATGAATCGTTGAAGTAGTAATATCCGGTCAGGTTCTGCTTGTTGGTCAGACTGTGATCGATCTTCAGCGTGAATTGGTTGGCGTGTGAGTCCTCGTTGGGAATGGAGCGGAAGGTATTGAGGACACCGTTATTGTCAAGTGTGTTTGCAGCTGGCACATTCAACTGGAGGATCGCCGCGGCGGCGGGATCAAAGCAGTTGGTCGGAACTTGGCTGTTCGGACCAAAGACCGATTGCGTCCCCAGAGGGGCCGAGTAGGGCTCTCCCAAGACAGCACCCACGCCGCAGCGACCATTTAAGATATCGGCTACGAGTTGCGTCCCTACCGATCCAGTGAACCCGGTGGCAGAGAAATCGCCCCCTCGCTCCGCTGCCGTCGGAACTGTTACCGCGTCCGACGATATTCCGTGCACAACCCGCCGCCCTTCGTATGAGGTAAAGAAAAAAGTTCGATCTTTCACGATCGGCCCCCCGAAGGTTCCGCCGAACTGGTTCTGCTTGTCGTCAGGCCGGCGAAGATCCAGGAAACCCGTGGAGTTAAACATCTGGTTGCGCAGGAATTCGTACACGCTGCCGTGCCAGCCATTTGTCCCGGACTTGGTGACCACATTAATGACCGCGCCGGAGTTGCGTCCGTACTCGGCGTCGAAGGTATTGGAAAGGACGCGGAATTCGGCAATGCTGTCGGGCGTCGGCTGAATGGCAGGCGCGTTAACAAACAAATCGTTGCCGTCTCCGCCATTGACGTTGAAGTTGTTGGACCGGCCGCGGCCGCCGTTTACAGAAACCGCTCCCGCCGTATTGCTGCCATAGAAGAGGTCCGAACCGCCCACGCCCTGCACGCCGGGTTGCAGTTGCAGAAGCTGATAGGTGTCGCGTGAGTTGAGTGGCAAGTTCGAGACTTGATGCGCGTCCATGATCGAGCCCAGCTGCGTGCTGGTGGTATCGACAAGCGGCGCTTCGGAGGTCACTTCCACGACCTCTTTAGTCTGGCCGATCTGCAACACCGAGTTAAGTGTCACCACCTGGTTGAGATCGACGTTCACTCCCTTTTGCACGCTCTTCTTGAAGCCCGCGAGGTCGAATTCTATCCGATAGGTGCCGACCGAAACCTGCGGGAAGCCATAATCGCCATTGCCGCTGGTGGTGGTATCCGCGCTCACGCCCGTGGCGTCGTTGGTGAGGGTAACCTTCACATTGGCCAGCACGGCGCCGCTGGCATCGGAAACGCGGCCGAGGATGCGTCCGCCGGTGCTTTGAGCAAACATGAGCGTGGAGCAGATCAGGCACAGGCTCAGGACGAGCCAACTGGACATCCGAGACGATTTCGACGACTGCATGGGGCAGATCCTCCAGTTCTCGGGGATAATTTTGCTTCGATCCGAATCAGCGGTCCGAATTCAAGATCCGAATTCAACCATCCAAATCAGCTTGCGCGAAACGGTAACCTTGCTATAATCGTGCAAGGTTAGAGACTCCACAGCTCTCTGTCAAGCGGAAAAGTGCTTCCCTCACTTCTACCAAAATTCATAGGGGAACTCATGTCGAGCGGCGTCCAGGTCTATCTCAAAATCGGCGATGTGGCCCGTTCCGTGGGGATTTCTCCGTCGGCGATCCGCGGATGGGAAGCGCTGGGGCTGACGCACCCCCAGCGCACCAAGAGCCGGTATCGTCTCTACACGAACGACGACGTACGCCTGCTGAAAAAAGCGCGCTATCTCCGCAAGGTCCGCGGATTGAACGCTGCCGCCATCGTGCAGATGCTGAAGCGTGAAGGCGCGATCAAACCTGACGCCGGCAGCGGCGTTGCTTCGGTCGGCCCTAGATTGCGCCGCTTGCGCGCCAAGCGTGGCGTCAGCCTTGCCGAAGTCGCCGCCGCCGCGGGAATTTCGATTGGCTTCCTGAGCGCGCTCGAACGTTCGCAGATGAGCGCCTCGGTCGGCACACTGCGCAGGCTAGCACGCTACTATCGCACCAACATCCTTGATTTTTTCGATGCGACGGAATTGAATACCCGATTGGTGCGTCCGATCAAGCGCAAGGTGCTCGAAGCCGGTCCCGGCGTGCGTATGGAGTTGCTAGCCTGGGGCAACAAAGTAATGGAGCCGCACCTGTTCCGTATTAAACCAGCAGCCGGCAGCGGCGAGTCCTACGCCCACGAAGGCGAGGAGTTCCTCTTCGTCCTGCGCGGAGAACTGAAGATCGCGCTTGACGGCGAGGAGTACCATCTGAAACGCGGCGACAGCTTTTATTTTGAGAGCGCCACGCCGCATCACTGGAAAAATCCCGGCCGCAGCGAGACCTGGCTATTGTGGGTCAACACTCCGCCGACATTCTGAGCGCCACAAAGAATCGAGACTATGCGCCTTCCCCAACTGCGTCTCCGCATCGCATTCCTGCTCGCATCCCTGTCCTTGATCCTGTTCTCGACTCCGCCGCTGACGGCATCGGATGCGTCCCCGCAACTCGACTCGCAATCCGCCGATGTGATCGTTACGAACGCCCGAATCTACACCGTCAATCCACATCAGAAATGGGTGGAGGCGATCGCCGTTCGCGGCGACAAGATTATCGCGGTCGGTGACCGCCAACAGATCGAAGCTCTGCGCGGCCCATCGACAAAAGTGATCGATGCCGGCCAGCGACTCTTATTACCCGGTTTCACCGACTGCCACATTCATTTCATGGATGGCTCGCTCGGTCTCACGCGCGTGGATCTGAACGGCGCGACCACCGTCGCCGAAATCCAGAAACGCGTCAAAGCCTACGCCGACGCTCATCCCTCCCAGCCCCCCGCCCAGCCCAATGACGCCTGGATACAAGGCATGGGCTGGACCTATCCCACGTTCGCCCCTTCCGGGCTTCCAAACAAGAAGACACTCGACGATGTAGTTCCCGATCGTCCCGTGTACCTGATTGCCTTCGACGGCCACAGTTCGTGGGCCAACAACAAGGCGCTCGCCATGGCGGGCATTGATCGCAACACGCCCGACCCGCCCAACGGAACAATTGTCCGCGACGAAAACGGCGATGCCACGGGCGCGCTGAAAGAAGCGGCCGGCGATTTAGTAGGATCAAAAACTCCCGTTCCCACGCGCGCCGAACGCCTCGATGCCCTCCGCAAGGGCATCCACGAAGCCAACCGCGTAGGTCTGACGCGTGTGCACAGCGCCGGCCAGGACTTCGAATACCTCGATCTCTACAACGAACTGCGCACCCGTGGCGAGTTGACGCTGCGCTTTTACATCGCGTACTTTCTCGACCCGCCCGGCCTGACGCCGCAATCGAATGCGCTGATCGACAACGCCCGGCGGCAATATAGTTCCAATGACGACTGGATCACGGGCGGCGTCGTGAAAACCATGCTCGACGGCGTGGTCGAGGCGCATACCGCCGCCATGCTGGAGCCCTACACCGACGATCCTACGCAGAGCGGCAAACTCTTCTGGGATCCGGACAAGTACAAAGCCACCGTCGCCAATCTCGACGCACGCGGCCTTCAGATTTTCACGCACGCCATCGGAGACAGAGCGGTGCGCCTAGCGCTCGACGCCTATCAGAACGCCGCCGCGGTGAATCACACAAAGGATGCCCGCCCGCGCATCGAGCACATCGAGACCATCACCGCCGAGGACATTGACCGCTTCGGAAAACTCGGCGTCATCGCCAGCATGCAGCCGCTGCATTCCTATCCCGACGACGACACGCTCGGCATATGGTCGCGCAACATTGGACCCGAGCGCGCCTCCCGCGCCTGGGTCTGGCGCAGCATTCAGGCAAAAGGCGGAGCGCTCGCCTTCGGCAGCGATTGGCCGGTCGTCACGCTGAATCCCTGGCCCGGCGTGCAAACCGCCCTCACGCGCCAAACTTCGGAAGGCAATCCACCCGGCGGCTTCATCCCGCAGCAGCGGTTGAGCCTCGAAGACACCATCCGCGGATACACGCTGGGCGCGGCCTTCGCTGGACGGCGCGAAAAAACAGAGGGCTCGCTCGAACCGGGCAAGCTAGCCGACTTCATCTTGCTCGACCGCGACCTGTTCAAGATCGAACCCTCGGAAATCGACAAGACCGAAGTCCTGATCACAGTGGTCGGCGGCAAAGTCGTTTATCAGTCGCCGAATTGGAAGGATTCTGCACGCGCCGCCAAAACCACGGAAAAGAAATGATGTGGCAGCCCGTACTGCAACCACGATCTGTATCAAGCACGATCCGTATCAGGTTATGCCTTCAGGCAAACCGCAACTGTCGTAGTATGAATGCGCCTTTGGGTGCTGGAGTTTCACCACCGGCTTGTACGGACAGAGAACTAGACTTTGCCCCGTCGCCGTCCACCTTCAATCGACGCCCATGTGGGCAAGGTGAGCATCGCCCTCCGGCGCATCCATCCGATCGTACGGCCGAAACAGGACTGCATAGAGCAGCCCAGTTCCAACCACTGCCACGGTGCCTACAATCATTCCATAGTTGCGATACCAGGGATCCTGAGGCGTACGCGGCCATACCATATTAATGATGGCCAGTACGCCATAAGTGAGCGCCGCAATGTTAACCGGCCAAGCCCAGGCGCCCAACCTAAACTCCCCGCTCGGCTTCCAGCCCCTAGCGCGCGCAGTCAAAGCTCCCAAAACAATCATCTGAAAAGCAACATAAATTCCAGCCGACCCAAACACGATAATGGTCTTAATCATTTCCTCAAGAAACAAGCCTGCAATCGCAATCAGCGCCGGCACCGCACCCGCGACCAGCAGCCCTATGACCGGAACTCGAGTGCGTTTCGAAAGCGTGCTGAGCTGAGCACCGCCAAAGATCATGCGGTCGCGCCCATAGCTGAACAGCAGCCGGCTGGTAGCCGCCTCCAGACTGATCAGGCAGGAGAGGAATGAAACCATGACGACCGCAATCACAGCCCGCAGCCCAATCTCGCCCACCGCCGCGCGCAACGTAGTAGTCACTGGATCCGTATCTTTCCCAGACAGCACCGCGCCCAAATCCGGGATCGCCAACACCAGCGCCAGACAAACAAGCATGGCGGCGAAGCCACCGATATAGATGGTCATGCGCATCGCCTTAGGAATAGCGCGCCCGGCGTCCGGAGTCTCCTCGGCAACGTCTCCGCAAGCTTCAAAGCCGTAATAGCAGAACATGGCCGCGACGCTAGACGCCAGAAACGCAGGTAAATAATGTCCATTGCTGCCGAGCCCAAAACTCTGAAACAGCACCCGGAAGCTCTGGTGCCGCGCCGCCACGAGCAGGTAACTCCCCACCACGACCGCACCCAGCAATTCGCAAATGAATCCGAACATGGCGACCCGAGCCAGAAGCTTTGTCCCGCTAACATTCAGAGCGGTAGTCAAAGCGATCATCGTCACCGCAATCGCCACTTCTCCAACCTGCCCTACCTGGATCCCGAAAAGCTGCGCCAGGTACGGAGCTCCGCCCACCGCCACCGCCGCAATCGTGGTACACAACGCCCACAGGTAGACCCATCCCGCCATCCATGCCCAACGCTTTCCTACCAACCGTCGGGCCCATGGATAGAGACCGCCGGCAATAGGAAACTGAGAAACAATTTCTCCAAACACCAACGCGACCAACAACTGTCCCAACCCGACAAACAAATAGCTCCAAAACATCGGTGGACCGCCCGTGGCGATGGCAAATGCAAAAACGGTATACACGCCGACGACCGGCGACAAGTAGGTGAAGCCCAGAGCGAAGTTCGACCACAAGCTCATGGAGCGATCAAACTTGGAGTCATAGCCAAGCGCTTCGAGCTGAGCGGAATCACGCGCGTCTGTGGTTGCCTTGGTTGTCATAGGAGAATCCTTCTGCGTCACTTGGCATTGGCGGGAGGGGTGGGCAACTGCCCGACCTGGCGCATGATTGTAGCCACATCGTAGAAATCTACGTTGCGGAATATTTTGCCATCGCGCATATCGATCACGCTGACGCCTCGAACAGAAAACTTTTTCCCCGTCTTGAACACGTCCTTGTCAGTGCCACTAAACATCCATTCGATAGTGCCATGGCCGTCGTGGATATTGGAGCGCATCAACTTGAGTTCGAGATCAGGAACGCCTTCAATCTCGGAGACGACGAACTTGCGCACTTCAGCGCGACCGTGACTAACCTCGCCAAAAGCCACGTCCTCGTAGAAGATATCGTCAGTGAACAGGGGAAGCATCTTGTCCGGGTCATGGGAATTCCAGCCCGCAATCCACTTCTCCGCCAGAGCGGCCTCCCGATCCGTGGTAGATTTGCTGTCCGGCGGCGCCGCGATGACCGGCAGAACCAGCATGGCAACCAGCATGGCGCCAGTTAGAACTCGCTTCCTATTCATTTTCATTCCCCTCGAAACGTCGTGCGTCAGGTTGTCCATCGGAAAGTTGACGCCGAAAAACTTTGCGCGATTATAGCAAGGTTCCGAAAGAGCGCAAGCGCGTTCTCGGACGCGTTGGCCTAATTTTGATCTCGCAGGCACAAAAACACAGAGGGTGCCCCATCCTTCGCGCGCACTTTGCGAAGGGTGGGAATAGGAAATGTTCGCACAACCGGACGAATACATCATCCTTGTGTTCTTGCTGATAGCGATCGTGTTCTGAAGTGGACCTGCCGGCACGATCAAACAACCAAGAAGCTACCTGCCCGATTTAACCGCGCTCAGCATCTCGCGCCGCAGGATGGCATTGATGCGGGACTGGTAGCCCTTCCCCTGTGCCTTCAGCCAATCCAGCACGTCGGCATCGACGCGGGCTGTGATCTGGCGCTTGCGCGGGCGATAGAAGTGGCCCCGCCGGGCGTTCTTCCACTGTTCTTCGGTCATTTCGGGGATATCGCTGGTGTCGATCTCGCTGTCCGGACGAGTTGCCAGTGCCTTCAGCTTAGCCCTCCGCTTTTTCGTCAACGGCGGCACCTTGTCCAATGTGTAGCTAACTATTTTCGTCTTCATAGCGTCGCCTTTCTTTCCGAGTCGCGGGTCGAGCTGAGATGATGCGAATGACGTCGACCGATCTATCGTAATTCGTGCCTTCGTCGCGTTCTTCTCTCACGGTGTGAGCTACCGTGAGAAGGAGCAAGCCTCGACGAGACCAAGAGTCTGCCAACGCAGTTCTCCACCCTCGACGCGGTCCTGCACCGACACGTACAACGGATCGCTAAATACCTGGCTGGCTTCCTCAATGCTCACGCCGTGCTTGCGCCGGTTGGAGAGATTCTTGGCCTCGTCCCACTCAAACCGAATACCTTCCCCGCAATTTTTGTAATTATCAATTTGTAGTTATTCAAGGACGAAATGCGGAGCTTACGCGGCCATGAAGGGCGGCTTTTCAACGGTGGCGTAGGCATTCGTGCGCTCGCTTGGACAGCCGGGGGCGGATGTCCCTATGTTCGCTTCGCTCAATACCCCAAGCCGTCGATCATAGTAAAGTAGTAGTAGGTCCCCAATTCGCAACTACTGAGGAGTTCTTAATCTGAACCCGAGTATTCGCAATATCGCCATCATCGCCCACGTGGACCATGGCAAGACCACGCTGGTTGACGCCATGCTCCGCCAGAGCGGCACCTTCCGTGACAACGAGACTGTCGCCGAGCGCGTCATGGACTCGAACGATCTGGAACGCGAGCGCGGCATCACCATCCTTGCCAAGAACACAGCCGTGTTTTATGCCGGCGTGAAAATCAATATTGTGGACACGCCTGGCCACTCTGATTTTGGCGGCGAGGTGGAACGCGCGCTCAAGATGGTTGATGGCGTCATGCTGCTGGTGGACGCGAGCGAAGGTCCGTTGCCACAGACTCGTTACGTGCTGAGCAAGGCCCTTGAGGCGAACCTGAAGCCGATTCTGGTTATTAATAAGATCGACCGCCCCGATGCGCGTCCGCAGGAAGTTCTTAACGAAGTCTACGACCTCTTTATTGATCTCGATGCCAAGGAAGAGCAGCTTGATTTCCCCGTCCTCTATACGAACGCCAAGGCAGGAACGGCTGCCGTGCATCAAGGAGCGGCGGGCGAGGATCTGCGTCTTTTGTTTGAAGCGATCGTCGATACCATTCCCGCTCCCCAAGGCGACAAGGACGGACCGCTTCAGATTCTCGTCGCCAATCTCGATTACAGCGACTACCTTGGACGGCTTGCCATTGCCCGCGTTTTTTCCGGGACTATGAAGACTGGAGAAGACGTTGCTATCGCTAAGCGTGACGGATCATTTCAGAAGACGAAAATCACCAAGCTCTTCAGCTTCTCCGGGCTCAAGCGCACCGACATTACGGAAACATCGCTCGGCGACATCATCGCCGTCGCCGGCGTTGAAGGCATCACGATTGGCGAGACGATTACCGGTGCGGAGAATCCCGCGCCGCTTCCGCCGATCATCATTGATGAGCCGACGATTGCGATGCTGTTCACCATCAACACGTCTCCATTTTGCGGACGCGAAGGCAGCTACGTCACTTCGCGCAATCTGCGCGAGCGCCTGGATAAGGAGCTGCTCACCAACGTTTCCCTGCGCATGGAAGAAACCGGCAGCACCGACTCATTCAAGGTTCTCGGCCGCGGCGAGTTGCAGCTTTCGATTCTGATCGAGATGATGCGCCGCGAAGGTTATGAACTGATGGTTGGCAAGCCCGAGATTGTCACCAAGCGAATCGATGGCAAACTCATGGAGCCGGTCGAACACCTCACCGTCGATGTCCCCGAGGAATTCGTCGGCGTGGTCATGGAGCATGTCGGCTCGCGCAAGGGCGAAGTCGCCAACATGCACAATCACGGCTATGGACGCGTGCGCGTTGAATTCCGCGTGCCCAGCCGGGGACTGATCGGATTGCGCAGCACGCTCCTCACCGACACGCGCGGCACCATCGTCATGAACGCGCTTTTTGACGGATACATCGAGTGGCAGGGAGAGATCCCGCATCGTCCGACGGGCGCGCTGGTCGCCGACCGTGACGGAGTCACGACTTCTTACGCTCTCTACAATCTGCAGGAGCGCGGTACGCTTTTCGCTGGTCCTGGCATCGCCGTCTACGAAGGCATGATCATTGGTGAGAACGCGAAAGATACGGATCTCGACGTCAACATTGTGCGCGAAAAGAAGCTGACCAACATGCGGGCTTCAACTTCCGACGAAGCGATTCGCCTGGTTCCGTATCGCAATCTCAATCTCGAGCAGGCGATTGAGTTCATTGCCGACGATGAGTTCGTCGAGGTCACGCCAAAATCTCTGCGGCTGCGCAAGAAGGTTCTGCAATCGAACAAGCGGAAGAGGGGTTCGATGGCCACCGTCGAAGGCTGACAGTTGTCGAATGATCCGTAGAGACGGGGCTGCCCCGTCCCCCGCGATGCTGCATGCAAGAGACGCGTCAAGCCGCGTGTCTACGGGAATGCCGGCTTCTCCGCCACCATTGAGACACCCGCGCCTGCCATGTACACTAGATGAATCCGCAGCGCGCCCGTAGCTCAGCTGGATAGAGCGGCAGCCTCCGGAGCTGTAGGTCGGGAGTTCGAATCTCTCCGGGCGCACCAGCTTTGCATTACACATCGGTATGCGTGAGATCCCTCGCAGCGCGAGTGGAGAGTTTCTAATGATGGAAGAGCTTGTAGTAAAAGCTTTGCTCCACATCCTGGAAGAGGGCCTCACGAAACTCGATCTTTGGTGGGACCGAACCTTCGGACATTCACTAAGTGGCCGGATGAACAAGCTTGAGATCCAAACCCTCTTCCACGGAAACCCAGCAGTAATTGGGCAAGCCAGGAGCGCATCTCGGCCGAATTCAAGCGTCCTGCCATGCTGTCGGGAATGCGAAATGTGAAGGTAGCCATAGTCAAATGCGGTACGATAGCGACGAGCGGCCTAGAATTTGGGCCTGGATCGGGGTCCAGCGTGATAGACGTGGGGGGTGGAGAGATCTTAGTAGGGGGGGTAAAACTCCTCGCCCATTTGATCGGAGAGGCACTTGCGGCGCTGGACCTTTGGTGGGCTCGAATATTCGGCCGTCCTCTGAGCGGAAGGATAAACAGGCTGGAGATCCAGACATTGTTCCACGGAAACACCAAAGACCAGGATCAAATCTAGCTTGGTTTTTCATTCGCACCCCCATTGCACAGAAACTGCCGAACGGGCGGAAATTATCCGAAAACCGCTGTTCACATCCGAACTTAAATAGTTGATCTGAACAGGCAGGCCAAACGCGGGGGCTTCTAGGAAACCGCCGCTCGCTCTCCGTTCTGCTCTCGGTGCTGACCTGTTGTGTATTTGCGCTATAGGTCAGTTGGGAGCAACTTGGGACCAATACCGACAAAATTCCCCCGAAAGGCGACTCGCTAAGTTGCAGAAAAGCTAGGCGGGTCACAGCGTTAAACTACCCTTCGGTTACACTCCGGAGCTGTAGGTCGGGAATTCGAATCTCTCCGGGCGCACCAGTTTTGCGTTACACATCGGTATGCGTGAGATCCCTCGCGAGTAGAGAGTTTCTAATGATGGAAGCGCTTGTAGTAAAAGCTTTGCTCCACATCCTGGAAGAGGGCCTCGCGAAACTCGATCTTTGGTGGGACCGAACCTTCGGACATTCACTAAGTGGCCGGATGAACAAGCTTGAGATCCAAACCCTCTTCCACGGAAACACAAAAGACCACGATCAGATCTAATCTGGGTTTTCATTGCACAGTGCCGATGTGTGGCAATGTTCGCGTCGATATCATAGTAGGCTCGGAATCTGAAAGAGGCACATCATGATTCTCGGTATGACAACGTTCACTTTTGTCCATGTCGTGATCAGCCTGGCGGGGATTTTATCGGGATTGGTCGTGTTGTTCGGACTGATCGCCGGCAAAACGCCTCACGGCTGGACCGCGCTCTTTCTAATCACGACTGTGGCGACAAGCGTCACCGGATTCATGTTTCCGTTCCACAAATTATTGCCGTCCCATGTGGTCGGCGCCATATCGCTCGTGGTGCTGGCGATTGCCATCCTCGCGCGCTATAGCCGTCACCTCTCCGGCGGCTGGCGCCGGACCTACGTAATCAGCGCCGTGATCGCCCTTTACCTGAATGTTTTCGTGTTGATCGTACAGCTCTTCGAGAAGGTGCCTGCACTCAACGCGATGGCGCCGACGCAATCCGAGCTACCGTTTAAGATCACGCAGGTCGTGGTTATGGCACTCTTCGTCGTGCTCGGCATTTTTGCGGCGAAAGGCTTTCGCGAACAAACGGTTCGAGTTCAGGACCGAACGGCCCGAGCGGCCTGATCGCCATATTTTGACCAGCTTCCCATTTTGGGACAATTTCGCCGGAAATCGTCACACCCGTCCTGCCCATCCATCACTGCACGACTTTATGCCGTCGTTGTACTCTGCGAGCCGATTCCGCAGACTGGGCCAGAAAGAAGTCTCGCGGAATCAAATTCACAATTTCAAGAACGAAAGGAAACTTTCCCATGTTCGCACGCATCCTTGAGTTCGTTCCGCTAATGGAGAAGAAAAACGAATTCATTCGTGTCGTAAAAAAAGAGGTCCTTCCCATTCTGAAGAAGCAGGAAGGCTTCCTCGAAATCCTCCCCCTTGTGCCCGAGATCAAGACCGAAAAAGTGCTGGCGGTCACTCTCTGGACCGACAAAAAGGAGCTTGAGCGCGACGAGAAAGAGTGGTACCCGAGGGTTGAGCAGATTCTCAAACCCTATCTGACCAATCCCTCGGCGCGCAAGCTTTACACGCTGGAGACCTCGCTCTGCGAGCACTTCGAAAAAACACTGATCGCCTAGCACAGAACCATCCCGAAAGTCGGGCCGGAGCAATCACTTGCCCCGACCCTTTGCATCCGCAGTTGCAAACCGTTTCATCTTGACTTCTCATCCCGTCGGCAAGATATAATTCTCCAACTGTTGTTCTGTGTTTCCCCCAAAAACCGGGCAATCGGAATGAACGTGCGAGCCGCGTTGGCGCTAGCGCCACGCCTCTTCGCTAAATCTAAACGCTCCACAACGAATGGGAGAGGACCCGTGAATTCTAAAATCTCACTTGCAGTCTTGTTGTTCGTCACTGTAATGGCAACTGGCATGGCGGGAGCGGTGTGCACCAATGCCACTCTCAAGGGCGTTTACGGATTCACCTCCACCGGTCTCAACGGCTCGGGAGTGCCGGCTTCCAACGTCACTCAGGTCACAGCCGATGGGAATGGGAACCTGACGGGCAACACGACGAAAAGCATCAATGGTACAATCGTGGCCTTTGCGACTACAGGCACGTATCGACTCTCAGCTAACTGCACCGGCAGTGCCACCTTGACCAATCAGGACGGACAGACTGAGCACGACAATCTCGTTCTGAACAACGGCAACAAGGGCGGCTTCCTGATTCAAACCGACGCCAATCACGTCGAATCCGCCATTGCGGCTTCGCAGGGATTGGCCACTTGCACAGACTTGGGCGTCAAGCACACCTACTCCCTCGAAGCGACCGGCATTCATATCGGAGTTGGTCAGATCGCGGCTGTGGGTCAGTTGGCCCTGAACGGAACAGGATCGCTCAAAGGCACCATAACCATTAGCGCGAACGGGTCGATTGCTTCCTCGCTTCCGGTCACTGGAAGTTATCAGATCAACTCCAACTGCACCGGCACGGCAACCTTTACGCCCCAAGGGCAGTCGGCGATAAATATCAGTATCGTGATCGTGAACGCTGGCAAAGAACTCATGTTTCTCGAGACCGACAACAACACAATCGTCGCCGGAACTCTGCAGCAGTAGTGGTTTGCTCGCCCCGGAGCGCGAACTTACTCCTCGTCACGTGCTCCCAGGCGCTTGGCTGTAGCACGTTCCCGTGCGGCATCCGTTTTCCGACCCAACTGGCCATAGGCTTCGGCCAGAAACATGTGCGGCTCGGGCGCTTTCGGATCAAGTGCCGACGCCTTCTTCAACCTCGGCACCGCGGCCGCGGGCTTACCTCTAAGTTCCAGCACTCGCCCGAGAAGCAGGTTCGTTCCGTAATGATCTGGGTCGAAAGCGAGCACTCTTTCGCATTCTTTGATCGCTTCCGGCATGCGATCCGTCTGCGCATAGGCCATCTGCAACAAGAGATGCGCTTCCTCCCAGCGCGGCACTCTGGCTACGACCATCTCCAGCTCAGGCACTGCTCCCGCGATGTCTCTAGTTTCGAGCAATGCCACACCGAGTTGGAAATGCGGCAGAGTCATGTCCGGACGCAATTCCACGGCCTTGCGCAGCACTGGCACTGCCTGCGGATAGTCCTTCAGCGACACAAAGCACTGCCCTAATTGCGCATAGGCTAGGGGCGTGTCTGGTTCTTTCGCAATCAATTGCCGCAGCAGTGGAACGGCTTCCTGGTATCGCTGATCCTCGATCAGCAAGTACGTCCGATGGATCAAGTTGCCAATCTCGATTTTGTCCTTCGGATCCGCGCCCTGCTCTTTGCCACGCGCGTTCGAAGCGCCGCTATCCGTAGCGACGTAGCCCAACGCCGCCAGTTTCGCCTGCGCTTCCGAATCAACGGTCGATTTGGGCGCTTCTCTGCTGCTGCTCGTCTTTTGCCGGAACGCATCGAGCTGGCCTGCTAACGTGCTGGTCACCGCCGTCGATGCCGAAGACAAGTCGCGCTCGGCCTTCGGGTCGGCCGACTGGTCATAAAGTTCCTGCCGCGGAGCTTTAACGTAAAGATACTTTCCGCTGCGCAGTGCCCGCAGCGGACTCCATCCATATGTGTTCAGTGGATAGTCCGTCTCCGCGTAGGCCGGCCGGTCGGGGGATGCGTCCGGCCCCGCGCTCGTTCCGGCGCTCTCGGCAGGCGCGGGTCTCCGCAGCAGCATGCCGAGCAGCGATTCTCCCTGCACCTCCTGCGGAACCGGAATCTTCACCACTTGCAAAATCGTCGGCAGCACATCCACCAGCCCAACCCGGTTCTCAATTTTCGTTCCCGCCGAATCTTTTCCCACCGAAGCCGCGCCCGGCAGTTTAATCAAGAGCGGTACGTGGATGGTTTCATCGTAGAGAAAGAATCCGTGCGTATCTTCTCCGTGGTCGCCCAGCGCCTCGCCATGATCGGCCATCACCGCGATCACCGCTCCATCGTAAAGACCACGCGTCCGCAAATCGCCCAGAAACTTCCCCACCGCGGAATCGACGTAAGCAATCTCCCCGTCGTAGGGTGCCGCAGCGTACTTGCTCTTGTAGGGTTCCGGCGGATCGTATGGATCGTGGGCATCGTAAAGATGCAGCCACATGAAGAACGGGCCCCGTGGATGCTGGTTCAACCACGCCAAAGCATGCGCCACCACTTCGCCGCCCCGGCGCTCCGTCGAGTGGTACCGATCTTCTCCCGGGCGCGCCTGGTGAAAGCCGGCGTCGTAGGTGTCGAATCCGCGGTCAAGGCCGCGCGCAAATCCGGCGTGTGGGTCGAGAACCATGGCGCCGACGAATGCCGAGGTGCGATATCCGTGCGCTCGCAAGATCGCGGGAGCATAAGGCAGGTCCGGCGCCAGCGGCACCTGAAAATCGTTCACCTGATGAAACTGTGGATACGTTCCGCTGAGGATAGTGGCGTGCGACGGCGCAGTCAGCGGGACTTGCGAATAAGCATGGGTAAAGACCACGGACTCGCGCGCCAGCGTGTCCAGATTCGGCGTCAGTCCCAGCTTTGAGCCGAGGAACCCCATGCGGTCGGCGCGAACCGTGTCCACCGTAATCAGAATGATATTCGGCGGAATGATGTTCGGAGACTCCGCCGCGCCCGCCAACGCGCTGGCCGCTAACCAAACAACGCACACCAACTGGCGAATCACGGACATGGAGAAAAGTCTATCATCGGAAAATTTCGTGCTTGGAGGCCGGAGACGCGGCAAGCCGCGTCTCTACAGAAAAGCAGTGCGGCTCACTCTTCGTCGCTTGCCCCGAGGCGCTTGGCTTCAGCCCGTTCCCGCTCGGCATCTGTCTTCCGTCCCAACCGATCATAGGCATCGGTCAGAAGCACATGCGGCTCGGGGGCATTCGGCTGAAGCGCGACCGCGTTCTCTAACTTTGGCAGCGCCGCCTCGGCATCACCCGAGAGCAACAAAATTCGCCCCAGAAGCAGGTTCGTTGGGTAGTGATTCGGATCGAATTCGAGCACTTTCTCGCACTGCTTGACGGCGTCCGGCACGCGATCCGTCTGGAGATAGGCAGTCGCCAGCATCAGGCGCGCCCGCTCCCAGCGCGGATCCCTGGCCACCGCGATCTCCAACTCGGGCACCGCTCCGGCGACATCTTCGGATGCAAGCAATGCCATACCCAGCTGGAAATGCGAAATGGTCAAATCCGGGCGCGCTGCCACGATTTTGCGCAGCTCCGGCACTGCCTTCGGGAAGTCCTTCAACAATATCAAGCACTGTCCCAGTTGCACATAGGGACGCGACGCTTCCGGCTCCGTGGCAATCAAGCGCTGCAACACGGGAACGGCTTCCTGATAGCGCTGATCCTCCATAAGGAAGTTAGCCTCATTGGTCAGGCTGACAATCTCGATTTTGTCCTTCGGATCGGCGCCCGAGTCTTTGGCGCCGGAGCCCGAAACGTTGCCATTCGAGGCCACATACCCCAGCGCCGCCAGTTTCTCCTGCGCTTCCGGATCAACAACCGACGTGGGCGCTTCTCGGCTGCTGCTCGTCTTTTGCCGAAACCTATCGAGCTGTGCCGCTAACGTGCCGGTCACCGCCGTCGAAGCCGAAGACAAATCGTGCTGCGCTTTCGGGTCCGCCGACTGGTCATAGAGTTCCTGCCGCGGGGCTTTGATATAGAGATATTTTCCGGCTCGCAGCGCCCGCAACGAACTCCACCCATAGGCCCGGTGCGGATAGTCCGTCTCCGCATAGGCAGGCCGGTCGGGAGAAGTTGCCGCAATTCCTTCCGCGCTCTTGGCAGGCGCGGGCTTCGGAGTCAGCATACCGAGCAGCGATTCTCCTTGCACTTCCGGCGGAACCGGAATCTTCACCGCCTGCAAAATCGTCGGCAGCACATCCACCAGTTCAACCGGGTCCGAGATTCTTTTCCCCAACGCAGCTTTTCCCGCGGCAGCTTTTCTCGCCGGAGCTTTCCCCAACGCAGCCGCGCCCGGCAGTTTGATCACCAGTGGCACGTGGATGGTTTCGTCGTAGAGAAAGATTCCGTGGGTATCTTCTCCGTGGTCGCCGAGCGCCTCGCCGTGATCGGCCATCACCGCGATCACCGAGTTGTCGTAGAGTCCGCGCGCGCGCAACTGGCTGAGAAATTTCCCGACCGCCGAATCCGTGTACGCAATCTCGCCATCGTAGGGCGCCGAAGCGTACTTGCTCTTGTAAGGTTCCGGCGGATCGTAGGGATGATGCGGATCATAAAGATGTATCCAAATAAAGAATGGGCCCCGAGGATGCTGGTTCAACCATGCCAGCGCATGCGCCACCACTTCGCCGCCCCGGCGCTCCGTCGTGTGGTAGCGATCTTCTCCCGAGTGCCACGCGCGGAAGCCGGCGTCGTAGGTATCAAATCCCCGGTCGAAACCGGGAGCGAACCGTGCGGTTGGGTCAAGGATGATCGCGCCGACAAATGCCGCGGTGTGATATCCGTGGGTTCGCAGGATTTCCGGAGCGTAGGGCAACTCCTGCGCCAGCGGGATTTGGAAATCGGTTACCTGGTTAAACTGCGGATATGTACCGGTGAGAATGGTGGCGTGCGATGGCGCAGTCAGCGGGACTTGCGAATAAGCGCGGGTGAAAACCACGGACTGGCGTGCCAGCGCGTCCAGGTTTGGCGTCAAACCGCGCTTCGAGCCGAGGAACCCCATGCGGTCGGCGCGAACCGTGTCCAGAGTAATAAGGATGACGTTGGGCGGCGTTGCCGCAGCCGCCAGCGCGCTCGCTCCGAGCCAGGCAACACACGCCAACTGCCGAATCAGAGACATCGGGAAGAGTTTATCGTTTATCACTTATCACTAGTCACTGGAAAAATCTGCGACCTGAACTCGCTTGCTCTTGGACTCGCTATAGTCTTTAACTCATTCTGCTCTTTGGCTTGCGATCACTTCTGTGAACCGCCAGCGGGTGGCTTTTTGGCTGCAGCGGGAGTCTTCGGTGTTTTCGGTCCGGCCCTGTGCGGAGCTGCTTGGCAGGATTTTGGATGGATGAAGAGCGTGGGATCCTGGGGGCCCAAAGCCACATTCTTGTAACGAATAATCGAGTTGCGCCCGCCAGGACGCAGAAATTCAATTTTTATCGGAAAACCTTGCAGGTCTTCTGCCTCCCAAAATCTCATCTTGAGGTGGCTTCCAGTTTTCGGCGATGAGACGGTAATGTCTTCGATCTGGCAGGAATGGCCGTCCAGCGTTTCCTTCCCCGTAATGACACGCTCCACCGAGGAGCCCGGCCTGGCGGCGGGAAATGGCGAGACGCGGAAATATGGATGGTTGTCATGCATGCAGGGCCCGGATGAGAACGCGTAGGTTTCGAGCGTGCTCAAATCTGTAATGAAGTAGCCATACCCCTCGGGATCCGCCACTCTCATCAGCTTGCCGGAACGGTAAATGTGCGCTTCCGCGGTGCCTTCGCCCATTTCCATTATGCTTCCAACCATCACGGCGGAAAAGTCTGTAAACGAATCGAGCGGATACTGGGTTCTTGCCGTCGGCGGCGCGGGAATTTTCCCAACTGGCGCCTCTTTCGGCACCTGTTCTGCCGGCAGCTGCGCGTGCAGCCGCACTGCGAGGCTGCCGATCAACAGAATGACTCCGATCAACCGAACCATTTCATTTTCCCAAGGCAGGCAATATTAGACGATTTCTCAACCCTACCGAAAAAAAGCCACGCCGTAAATCGACGTGGCCTGTGCAGAAACAATTCAGGGTCAACTACTGCTTGTGCATCGCCTTTGCATTGGCGAGGGTGCCGAAAGAGGTTTTCTTCGCGCCAACTTGTGCCTTTGCCCCCAGCATGGTCGTGAGGTAGCCGTAGTTGAGGAGGTAGTCGCTGCCGCCCGAGCAACTGAAATAAATTGCCCAGCCATAGTGAAAGAGCAGCTTGCTGGGTTGCGTCTTGGTTACCCAATCGATCTGGCAACCCGTGTACGCGTTATAGGAGGCATCAAAAGTGTTGTCCGCCATCTCAACGACGTTGCCCACAACCGTTGCTCCGCTGGTGAGGGGGATGTTCGCTTTGAACCCAACCATGACGGCATCGACTGGCTGACCGCAGACGGTGGTCAGGTTGTGCGTGCCGGCAGCATAAGGCGCACTGACGTTAACAACTTCGTAGTCGCAATACTGAGTGCCGTTAAAGCCCAGAAACCCGAGGCTGAAGCTCTGCCCGAAAGCAGCGCTACAACCAAGAACGAGGAGAGTCATTACAGCCAAGCTTTTCAGTTTCAAAGGATTTTCCTCCTGGAAGTTTTGTCAAAAGTTTTGAAGGTTGCACCGACGTGAGCGCAGTGCATCTCTACGAGGAGAAGCGTATTGGCCCGCACCGACTGCGGAAGCTTAGCGCATTCCGAACGTAAGTCCAAGGACAATTAATGAATCTTGAAAAGAATCTTGCGGAAGATAAAAACTTTGCGCTGTTGACGCAAAACATCGGTGGCTTAGACGGTTAGCCTCGCCTACACAAAAGCATATTTCGGCCTGGGGCCGCTCACCACGAACCTCCGCGCGCCAAGCCAACTTTGGGGATCCAGAAACTGCGGCGAATTTCGCGGAAGGTGTAGCCGGTGGAGTGGCGGGCGCGGCTTTTGGGTCGTCGATTACGAAGCGCGTGTGCATTTTGCGACAAGAGCGCAAAGTTTTTATCTTTCTCAAGATCTCTTGCAAGAACCTAATTATTAACTTGACTTCGCTTGGGAATGCGCTATGCTTCGGTCGTCGGTGCTGGGACCTCTACGCTTCCCCTGTAGAACCACATCGAGCTCGAGTAGTAAAAATTCAAAAAATTTGAAACCAAACGTCCAAGAGGAATTCCTTCGAACGGCATGCTGGGACCAGTAGGCGTTTACGGCCTCCGCGCGAAATGGGGATGTCTGCTTGACTCACAAAAAATCCCTTCCAGGGGTAGGAGAAAAAATATGAAGTGGAAACTCAGTATTGTGGTAGGAATGGTAGTTCTTTTGGCCTTTGCCGCAATGGCCCAGGATGTAGACCGGGCGACCGGAAAGGGAACGTTGGGTACGGCGCCGCAAGCCGCTGCACGACCGCAGCCTAACTGGAGCGTACCTGCAACAAGCGTTGAACGGCCTGAAGATCTCGCCCTGCGCGCGCACACCAACATTGTGTTCCGCAGCTTGGACGGTACCAGCAAGCCGACACACCTGTCGTCGCCGGCAGAGATTCCGAACTTCAGCCCACTCACAGTCGACCAGGTCGAGCAGACTCCTCAATCGTTGGGCTGCCTTTATCTCAGCAGCCCGAAGAGCCCAGGATGCATACCAAATTATGGCAAATCTCATGGCCCGAGCGCGGGTGGATCGGGCGCCATCGCTTTGGTCGACGCTTTCGATGATCCCACTGCGGCCACCGACCTCAAAGCTTTCGACGCGTATTGGGGCCTGGCGGCGGCAACCTTCATTAAGATTAAAATGACCAACTCCTGCAGCAGCCCGCCGCCGGACCAAGGTTGGGCCGGCGAAGAAACCTTGGATATCGAGTACGCGCACGTTTATGCTCCCAAGGCCGCGATCATTCTGGTCGAGGCGTGCTCCAATTCCTTCTCGGATCTGTTCGCTGCCGAGAATACGGCGTTCCAATACATCGCCGCCAATTACGGTTACGGTGAAGTCTCGAACAGCTGGGGAGGGGGAGAATTCTCTGGCCAAACCAGCTACGATCCCGACTTTAGCGCCTGGGGCACTGGAGTCTATTTGAATCCAATCACCGCCTTTGTTTCCGCTGGTGACAGCGGCTGCGGCGCTGCCTTTCCGAGTACGAATCCGTGGGTGGTTTCGTCGGGCGGCACTTCGATCTATAGCAACACCGGCACTCAAACCTTCGCGTACGAAGGTTGCTGGGCCGGCTCTGGCGGCGGCATAAGTTCGCAAGAGACTTGGTCCAATAGCTTCACCGGCGCGAATACTGGACCATGGGCCGACTATCAATACCCGATGTTTGGCGAGGGCTCTCGCGCCACGCCAGATTTCGGAAGTAACTCTGACCCGAACTCTGGCGTTGCCCTTTACGGCTCATACGCCTTTGGCGGGTGGTCTTGTTGCTGGGGCGGCACGAGCGAAGCTTCTCCATCCCTGGCTGCCATCGTCAACCGGGCCGGCAATTTCCTGGGGAACTGCTACGTCTATTCCATCACCGGCACTTGCTACTTCACCAACCAGGAAGATACGCTCCTGTACTCCCAACTGCCCACGGCTAAGGCCTACTCGCAGAACTTCTACAGCCCTAACAGTGGATCCAACAGTTGCTCGGTCGGTTATGGTTGGGACTACTGCACCGGCGTCGGCAGCCCACGCGGTATTCTCGGAAAGTAAATCCTCTCGCTGTTTCGACAGCGAAACTCAAAAGGCCCCGGTTTATCGGGGCCTTTTTTTGCGAATTTCCCTAAGCAAGTTCAATCGGCCTCTCATGAATAGTTTTGAAAGGGCGTGGCTTTCAGCCGCGCCGGCGAGAGACGGCAATGATGTGGGCTTTAGCCCTGAGGCAATTGAGCCGGACGGCGATGGGGATCTCGCGTGCGCCGAAAAACCCGAATTTGGGTCGCGCAGCGCTTCCAGCGGTGCAATAAAGCCTTTCCCTTGCGCGAGGGCCAAACAGTTTGCTGTATCCGGCCTTCGCCACTATCGGCAGCAGAAAAACTCCCGACTGCTGGCTGCAACGTGGAAGAGCGGCGCCTCAGCAGCCTGCCCTGAGCGAAGCCGAACGGGCCGCATAAGGCATTCAAAATCAATCCGGGGGCTTCAGAGAGTGCGTGAGATCTGGATTTCGAGCTTCGCGGCGGAACGAAGTTTTCTGTTTCAGCCGCGAAGCGGCGCAAGAATGCAACCCACAGCGTAAGCTGTGGGGTAAAAAGGGGAAACAAGCAAGCCCCTGAGGGGCGAAAGACCAGCACTCACGCGCACTCTTCAGCCCCTGTGGTCGCTTTTCCCGCAGGAGAGGAGTTTTCCAGCAAACTGTTTAGCCCCCGTCACCACGCCACGGCGAACATTCTACTTGACTACCTTCTGCTCAACCACTTTGTATTGTTGCTCGACCGGCTTGCAGTTGTCCGGTGGCGTCAGCAGCGTGGGATCTACTTTTTCAAAGTTAATTTCACCGTATAACGCCCCGATTTTCACCGGTTTGGCATCCGGCCTGGCTTTGGGGTCTGGCGTGACCTCCGATATGATCTTGATCGGCACGCCTTGAAACTCGTCGGATTCCCAGACCTTCGATTTCATGATTTTGCCGTCTGCTCGTGTGACCACGACATCCTCAACCTTGGTTTTGTGACCATCCACAACATCAGTCCCTGCCGGCGTCCGCTCCACCTTGGCACCCTGTAACATCTCCAACGGACTCGCCATAAACCCTAGCTGGTCTCTTCGCATGGAGACGCACGATGTGACTTTGTCGGGATATGTCTCGATCCTGTAGACTTTCCCGGTCGAGGTTACGAACAGATTGATGATCTTCGGCGACAATTCCACTCGCACAGTCGATCCCGAAAAATAAACCTTCATCACCAGGGGCCTCCGGCCGCCGCCGGGACCTATCTTTTGAATAGCGGTGAAATCGGGGAAATTAAAAGCCGCCGCGGATTTCTGTGCCGGCGGACTATCCGCTGCGTTCGCGGGTTCCTGGGCGGCTGGAATGTTGACGCAAGCTACCAGCATGAGAACCAAGCTGGCAGCGTGGCGGATTTCTTTGAATAGCCTCAAATCATGCTCCTTTCGACCTGGTCGATCGAAGGCTGCTTAAATAAACGCTCCAACATTGAAACACACTTGGCAGGTGTTTTCCAGCACACCACGGGGTAGTGCGCTACTTTGAAACCGCGATGTTGTTTCTATCCAACCTTTAGGAACACAGATCTAGAACGTGATGCGCACTCCGAACTCGATTTGCCGCGGAGCCCCGTTCGCGTAGGTGCCGGAACCGGCCAGAACCCGGTCCTGGCGCGAACTGCAGAAAGTAGTTGAGTTGCCGCAGAATCCCGCCGAACTCGCGTTATTCAGCGAAGTGCCGGGCGCGCCGTTGAGGACACCGCTTAATTAACTGGTTTCCGGCTCCTGCGAAGTTGGCGAAGTTGAACACGTTAAACACGGACACATTTGGCTCGAACCTCACCCGCTCTCCGATCTGAAAAGGCCAGGCCAAGCGCAGATCGATCGTCTTCAGCCAGGTCGCTTGCGCATAGTGACCGGGCAGCGGCTGACATGGCTGGCCAAGAGGGCGGAGATTTGAGCAGATGAAGGGAGAATAAGCGCCCAGCTTAACCAGTTGATCCCCGGTGATCAGACCAGCGTTCGCCAACACCGAGCCCGCCGGCGTCAACTGCCCAGCGAAGTTGCTGTTGTAAAAGTCGATGGACTTGGTCAACTTGGTGGTCGAGTATTTTCCCGTGCTTCCAATAAACCCCGGCAGGAGGTCGCCCACAGTGCCGTCGCCGGTGATATCGCTGCGAAAGATTTCTCCCGCAACTCCGCCGCCGTCTCTAAGGGAAATCAGACGCCCCTTTACAAAGCTTTACAGAGCGCTGAAAACATGATCTTGAGTTTGATTTTAGGTGGCGCAACGGTTCAGCGCTGGAGGGGTATTTACCGATGGCTGAAAGCTGACGGCTGAAAGCTACTTCGGCCGTTTCTTCCCCGCGTTCGCGATCCGTTCGTCGATCGGCTTACGTGAGGCGAAGCCCTCGCCTGTCCCGTGCCAATGCGTGATCGTTGACTCGCCCAGTTTCCAGCACAACAGGAGGATCTCTCCCTCAACCTTGCAGGGAAAATCGAGCAATCCGATGTCGAGATCTTTCACCTGCACGCCGGTCGCGTCAATTTCGGCGAGAGCATCCTTGACGCGCCGGATCGCCTTCTCGCGCTCCGCCTTGCGCCGCGCCAGATGGACCACATTCAGCATCATCCCGCCGTTCAAAAAAACACGGTGCGCGGTTTCCTGCAACTCCGCGTCCACGTCTTCAATCAGTTTCTTGCCGTTAATTGCCTGCTTGAGTAGCGATTCCAGAATGGGAAGAAGTGTCTGCGCTTCATCGAGGGTAAAACTGCGGTCGGACATGTACGTCCATTCTACCGGAATCAGCCAGGGAAGGAATGTGCGGATTGTTCTACCGGATTGTTCTACAATGGTGAGCAATCTAGCCAAGTACGGGGAGACTCGGTAATGGCCCTCACGCGCGCATTGTGCACAATTCTACTTGCCTCCACCTGGACCTGCACCTGCACGATCGGATCTCAGATTGAAGCTCAAGAAGTTCCCATCCCTCAACTCACTCCAGGTGCCGCGCGCAAACCTGCAGCCGAACCAGGTAAACCCGCCGAGCCCGCGCCGCCGCAGACGGTTGCTCTGACCGTAGCGAAAGGCGCCCCGTTGCAAGTTGCCTTGGATGAAGAAATCCGGGTGAAGAAGGTAGGACAACCGGTCCATGCGCGTATCGTGGAGCCGGTCTATGCGTTCGATCACATTGTCGTGCCCGTTGGTTCCGAGGTCATCGGCGAAATCACGAAGATCGAATCGCTCTCCGAAGGCAAGCGGACTCTAGGTGTGCTGAATGCGGATTTCACGCCCCTGCGCAAAGTCGAAGTCGGCTTCCATGAATTGGTGCTGCCTGACGGGAGACGATTCCCGCTGCATACCAGCGTCGCTCCCGGCTCCGGCCAGGTCATCGAGTTAGTCACCTCGGCCAACGAAAAAGAAAAGAAAAATCGCGTAAAGGACATGGCGTCCGAAAAAACCAAAGAGGCAAAGCAGCGAGCCCACGAGCAATGGGACAACGCCATGAAGGAACTAAAGACGCCTGGAAAGGTTCGCCGCCTCGAACGCTATGGGGAGGCGCAACTTCCGGTTCACCGGCAATATATCCCGGCCGGAACTGTGTACTTCGCCGAATTGGTGGACCCGCTGGATTTCGGGAGCGTGGTGATGACCGTCCCGATGGCCTCTTCGATTGGCGCCGAACTTCCCGAGGGAAGCGTGGTTCACGCTCGGCTGGTCACACCGTTATCGTCCGCAACCTCGCACAAGGGTCAGGACGTGGAAGCAGTCCTCTCCCAACCGCTGATGGATGGCGATCGCCTGATCCTTCCTCAAGGGAGCCGCCTGAAAGGCACGGTCAAGCAGGTGCAACCGGCGCGCCGCATGAAAAAAAATGGACAGTTGCGTATAGCATTCTCGGAACTTGTGCCTCCCGATGGCATTGAGCAGAAGATCGTGTCTACGCTCGAAGGCGTCCAAGCCGGCAAAGATGCCAATGTGAAACTGGATTCCGAGGGCGGCGCTGAGGCGACCACTTCGAAGTCGCGGTATCTGGGAACGGCCGTGTCGCTCGGACTGGCCATGATGTCAGCGAGAGAGGGAGGCGATCGTGACGGCGACAAAGTGCATGGAGACGGCGGCAACGCGGCCGCTGGCGGTCTCGGCGGATTCAAGCTGGTTGGGATGATCATGGGTGCCGCCGTGCGCTCTCGTGCCTTCGGCACAACCATGGGAGCTTACGGAGCCGCAGTGTCGGTGTACACGAACTTCATGGCGCGAGGGCACGAAGTCGTATTCCCGAAAAACACCGCCATGCAGATTGGAGTTGGAACGCGCGCAGCAACGCCAACGCCACCCTCCCCGGCGCCTCCCGCAGCGCCCTCGGAATCAGCCGCTCTAAATTAACCCAGCCGCTGTGCTGTCGATCCCAACGTCGCCTATGGAGTGCCGGGCGTCCCGTCCGGCGGAACGGGCGAGGGCGTCCGTCTCTCCACTGTTCTGGCAGTGACTCAGTTCCAATGCTTGAGCCGCGGCCATAACTCCGGCAGCGGTTTCTTCATTCTGCGGCAGAGGAGGATGGTGTAGTGCTCCTCTCCCATAGCCCAAGGCGGATCAAGCGTCGGCCCCTGCTGCACATCGCGGCAGAAGTCCTGCGCGTCTTCGAGGTCCCACTGCAGCAGAATCAGACTTTCCCCAGTGTATTGCCTAGGTCCCCAATAAAAATAATTCTGGTGAGCGCTGATGGACTTAGGCAATCCATACTTCGGACCAAAAAAATCAATGGCGCCAGCTTCCCCGTAGTTCCCTGCCAGAATGCCGGTCTTCGCCTGCTCTTCTGGCGGCAGTGAGTGATAGAGCTGAGCGACGGCGGCAACCATTTCCGGCCACCCGAATTCATCGCTGAAGTGCTGCGGCAGCGGGCCACTCATGTGCGTTTCCGTTTTCGGCAACTTCAAGCCGAACGCTTCCATGTACGGTCCGACTCGCTCCGGAGGAAGAACCGGAATCACGAACGGGACGGCCGGCACACCCAGCACCAGCACGAGGGCAGGCAATGCCACTTTCATCCATCGCCACTTCGCGTGTGCAGCGATGAATGTTTCCCAGAACACTCCGCCCGCGGCGAACAGCATGGGATAAATCGGCGCCAGGTAATAATCTTTGCCGTGCAGGACCATCATGATTGCCAGAAACACCAGATAGGTCACTCCCAGCACGCGGTAGCGTTTCCCGTGCACATGAAAAAGAAGAAATCCCAGCCCGGCAATCCAGACGATCACACTGACGGGCGACAGCATCATGATCTGCTGCAGCAGGAATTGAAGTGGCGGCAACTCCACATTCTTATGCGTCCTCTTCACATTGCTTAGATCGACCCAGGTTGGGAAGCCATGCTGGTATTGCCAGATGAGGTTGGGCAGACTCAGCAGAACGATGATCACTACGGCAATCCAAAACCACTTACTCCGAAACCAGCGCCGCTCGGGAGTAAAGAGAAGACCAGCCGTGAGACTAATAAGAAAAAAAGCGGTCGAGTGTTTGTTTTCCAATCCCAGCCCGAGCAGCACTCCGCACCAAACCAGCAGCTCCGGCTGATTGCGGTTCATCGCGCGCAGCAGAAAGTAGATGCTGCCCATCCAGAAAAGGGGCTCGAACGGGTTCATGGAAAAGCGGGTGCCATTGCCGAGGATCACCGGAGCCATCAGCACCGACAAACACGCCAGCAACACCGCGAACCGCCTGCCGCCGAGTTCCCGCGAGATCAGACCGGTGAGCACGATCTCGGCGCCATTAGCGAGCGCTGGCAGGAACCGGATCGCGTGCAGGGAATCCCCGAACAGAAAACGGCTGACTCGCAGGAGGAGCGAGGCCAGAGGAGCAAAGTCCACGTAGCCCCAGGCGAGATGATCGCTGGTCGCGATGTAATAAAGTTCGTCGCGAAAATAGCCGTAGCGGCCATTGGTCGCTATCTGCAGCAGCACGGCGGCGACCGCGAGCAGACACGCTATGGCCATGCCACCCGAAAACCATGACTGCTTGTTGATAACAACTTCTCGCTCGAGAACGGGAGATTCTGTCTGTAAGGTTGCTTGCGGATTTGTCATAGCAGATTTTTCTCACGCCGAGATTACTGGACGATCGAATCTTCCCAAAGTGAGCAGCGATTTTAATGTGGGACGCTGCACCCGGCATCGTGCACGCCACATTGGCATCGCTGCGCCATGCTATTTTTTACACACGGATATGGAGACGCCCCCACCACCTCGTTCCCAATCTACCCCCCGAAATATATACGCATTCGGCCTGACTTCGTTCCTCAATGACACGGCCAGCGAAATGGCGTACTGGGTCCTGCCCGCCTTTCTCGCGTCCATTGGCGCCGGAGCAGCGCAACTTGGGATCATAGAAGGCATCGCCGAGAGTGTGGCTTCTTTCGCCCAGCTTTTCTCCGGCTACCTGGCCGACAAGGTTTCGCACCGCAAGCCCATCGTGGTCGGCGGATACTTTGTAGCGAACGCGGTGAAGCCGTTGCTGGCGCTGGTTTCTTCGTGGTGGCAGATTCTGGGGATTCGTTTTGCCGATCGCTTTGCTAAAGGCGTCCGAGGAACCGCCCGCGACGTGATGGTTGCCGACTCGGTCGATAAGTCAAAGATCGGCTCAGCCTACGGATTGATCCAAGCCATGGATTCCGCCGGCGCCATCGTCGGCCCGCTGCTGGCGCTGGCCGTGATTGGCCGCTTCGGCATGCGCGGAGTGTTCGCATGGGCTGCGATCCCGGGAGCGCTGTGCGTGATCGTCGCCTGGCTCGGAATCCGCGAGCAGTTCGTGGAGGGACGGGCGTCCTGGCCCGTCAAAGCCGAGCGCAGCTCGGCTGTCTCTTCTCTCGCGAAATCCGAGTGGCTGCCAAAATTGCCCGTCGGCTTCTACTCCGTCCTTGCAGTGGTCACAATGTTTTCACTAGGAAATTCCAGTGACATGTTCCTCGTCCTGCGCGCCGGAAATATCGGTATTCCCGCGTCTCGGGCGCCACTGCTCGGACTGGTCTTCAACATCATGTTCACGTTGGTGTCCTGGCCGGCCGGCAAATTCAGCGACCGCTTCTCGCGCTCGGCCATCGCTGCCGCCGGTTACCTAGTCTTCGCCATAGTCTATTTTGTCTTCGCACTCGCGCCCTCACAACTGGCGATCTGGCTGGCGATGGCCTTCTATGGACTCTTCTATGCGCTAACCAATGCCGTACTCAAGGCACTGATTGTAGAAAGCGTGGACACTGGCGTACGTGGCCGAGCGCTCGGGATTTATTCGTTTTGCATCAGCGTCACCACGCTGCTCTCGAGCGTCATCACCGGAGCACTGTGGAAGATCTATGGACCAGCGGTCCCGTTCTATTTTTCAGCCGGGATCGCGACCGTCTCGGCATTCGCCCTGCTAGCCCACCGTTCGCCGAAGCAAAACTGATCAGTAGAGACAGGGCTTGCCCCGTCTCAACACTGCCAACGCCCATGGCACGACTAAACAGCCTGCGAAAAAAGTCGATGTTTCACTTGATTTTGGGTGGCGCAGCGGTTCACCGCTGCGATAACTGGCTTGCCTCAGAGCCGGCTTTAGCCGCCGAGGTGCGACTGCGACGCGGGAATTTTTCCCGCAGCCCGTGAAGTTGTGCCCTTCTCGAAACCTGTATTTACCGGAGTTTGTCCGCGGTGGGAGACGCGGCAAGCCGCGTCACGGGTATTCGGGTGCCACTTCATCCGACCGGCGCAGCATGAAATACGCGACCAGCAGAAATACCAAACCCGCCATGCTGTCGAGCACAGCATCCCGCCACGTTCCCGTCCGCGATGGAATAAAGCTCTGGTGCCATTCATCCATTGACGCAACGAAGGCGGTCCCCAACCAGGACAACAACGCCGTGCGCCACAATAACGCTTGACCTTGACCGAACGTCGAGCGCCAACCCCGAAGCAGCAGAAGGCTCAACATGCCATACCCGACAACGTGCCCGGTCTTGCGCAGATAGTGATGGAAGACGAGAAAGTCGTAGAGATCGACTTCCCCGAACAGACGGGTCAATAGCGTATACAGCACACCACCGGTATTCCGTGCCGAGAAGAGATCGGTGGACTCAAACGCAATCAGGCCGATCCAGACGGCCGCCGGCCACCAGGCGCGCAGAAGATTGGGGCGGGACGCAGTCAAATCGGCCTCGTCCCTCACTCTGCCGCGTAATTCGGCGCTTCGCGCGTGATCATGACGTCGTGCACGTGGCTTTCGCGCAGGCCGGCCGCGCTGATTCGCACGAATCGCGCCTTCTGCTGCAGTTCGGCCACCGTCTGGCATCCGCAGTAACCCATGCCCGACCTAAGCCCGCCGACCATCTGGTGCACGATCATCGACACCGAACCGCGATACGGCACGCGCCCTTCAATTCCTTCCGGCACCAACTTACCCAGTCGGTTCGACTCTTCGCCGATTACCGGCATTGCCGTCGATGCGTCTCCATCAGAGTTCTGGAAATAGCGCTCGCTCGAACCCGCTGCCATTGCTCCGAGCGAGCCCATGCCGCGATACGATTTGAAGGTGCGGCCCTGATACAGAATCAATTCGCCCGGGCTTTCATCCGTTCCCGCAAACATCGATCCGATCATCACCGCGGATGCGCCCGCCGCCAGCGCCTTGCTGATATCGCCCGAATACTTGATCCCGCCGTCGGCAATCACCGGGACGCCCGAGTCGCGAGTGGCCCGCGCCGCTTCCGCAATCGCCGTGATCTGCGGAACGCCTACGCCGGTTACGATGCGCGTGGTACAGATCGAGCCTGGCCCAATCCCGACTTTCACTCCGTCCACTCCCGCGCGCACCAGGTCGCAGGCGCCGTCAAATGTCGCCACGTTACCGGCAATCAGTTCGACCTCCGGCAACTTCGCCTTCACCTTCTTGACCGCTTCGATCACCAGCGTGGAATGCCCGTGCGCACTGTCGATTGCCAATACGTCGACTTTCGCTCTCGCCAGTTCCTGCGCACGCTCCAGGAAATCTCCCGTCGCTCCGATCGCCGCACTTACCCGCAACCGTCCCTGGTTGTCCTTGGCGGCGCCGGGATATTTCAGTTTCTTCTGGATGTCCTTAACCGTGATTAAGCCCTTCAGGTTGTACCTGTCGTCGACGACGAGAAGCTTTTCCACGCGGTGCTCGTGCAGAATCTCTTCGGCCTGTTCCAGCGTCGTTCCCACCGGCACCGTGATCAGGTTCTTCTGGGTCATCACCCTGCTGATCGGAATATCGAAGCGCGTCTCGAAGCGCAGATCGCGATTGGTCAGAATGCCGACCAGTTTCCCGTCTTTCAGCGTGATCGGCACACCTGAAATCTTGTATTTTTGCATGACGTCCAGAGCGTCGGAAACCTTCGCATCGGGCGACATAGTAACCGGATCAACGATCATGCCGCTCTCCGACCGTTTCACCTTGTCCACTTCATTGGCCTGCTGGTCGATCGTCAGGTTGCGATGAATAATCCCGAGACCTCCCTGCTGCGCCAGGGCAATCGCCATGTGCGACTCGGTTACCGTGTCCATGGCGGCGCTGACGATCGGAATGTTCAGCCGGATGTTGCGCGAAATCTGGGTCTGCGTGTTCGTGTTAGCGGGCACGACTCCGGAATGCGCCGGCATGAGCAACACGTCATCGAATGTGAGAGCCTCGGGGACTGGAAAATGGATCATAGGATTTTGAAATGAACTTCTATTGTAGGGAGCAGGCAGACATCAGGCAAATGTTGATTCGGTATGAAGTAAAGCGGACGAAATGTTTCCCCCGCCCCAACGACTCGCTGCCTCCCAAAGGGTGGTTTGCTAAAGGGTCTGAAACGCGATACATTCCGGGTGTTCGCCCGAGTTCCGATGCACCCGCGGAGGCTCTATGTTCTGTAACCTGCCCTTTCGGATCGTAACCATTTCAGCGCTAATTCTGGACCTGGCAGCTGGCCCCACGATTCTTAGTGCCCAGCAGGCGCCGGCCGATGTTCCGACCATTACTATTCGCGCCAATACCCGGCTCGTCGTCGTGGATGTGGTCGTAACCCACAAGAACGGCCAACCGTTCGCGGGCTTGAAGCCCGAAGACTTCACGGTTGAAGAAAATGGCAAAAAGCAGAAGGTTTCCGTTTTTGTTCCACCGGGCATTACGAATCGCACCGCCACAACACCCACGCCAGCAGGAGTTCTTTCCAACCATCCCGAGAATCTGACCCCGGGTGGCATTCCAACTGTATTGCTGATTGACGCGGCGAATTCCCCGTTCAAGGATCAGTCCTACGGACGTTCCCAGATGCTGAAGTATGTGTTGGAGCAGGGACAATCTGGCCGTCCGATGGCTGTGGTGACGCTGACGGATCGCTTGCGGGTGCTGCAGCAGTTCACGAGCGATCCTCAGGTGCTTCTCACCGCCATCAAGAATTTCAGGCCCCAGGAACAGATCCTCCAGGCCGGAGCGACAGCGCCGGAATCCCATGGCGTGGCGGACTCACCCAAAGGGACTGCTATTTCAGACAGTATTGCGCAGGCTACGCTGGAGGTACAGGGATTTGCCGATCTCCAGATCGGCTATAACATCGAGCGCCGCACCATGATCACGCTCGATGCTATGCGCTCTCTCTCCCGTATGCTGGGTGGTCTGCCGGGCCGGAAGAATGTGGTGTGGCTCACCGCAGACCTTCCGTTCGACCTGATCCCGGAAGACCGCAGCATGACCGATGCGGAACTGACGGCAGATCTTCCCGGCCAGGGCCGCCAGCGGTCGGTAAGTGTCAATGCCGCGGGCGCCATGGCCGGTGAGCAGCGCAACCTGCATGGCCAGGCAATCCGCGAAGCAGAAGCGGAGTTAGCGAGCGCCAGCATCGCGATCTACCCCGTGGATCTCCGTGGCCTGGTCAGCGGTATGGAAGGCTCCTCTTCCAGTGGGGGCTCTGTATACAGCGACAGCGCGCTGAACAACAGAGCCATAATTCAAGTCTCGTCCCTGCAAGCCAGTCAGGGCACAATGGAAGAGGTGGCCGCAGAGACCGGTGGCAAGGCCTACATCAATCAAAACGAGATCAAGGAGGGCATTGCGCTCGCGGCATCCGACGAAAAGGCCTCCTACTCTCTCGGCTACTATCCCGAAAATAAGAAGTGGGATGGAAAGATGCGCAACATCAAAGTGAAAGTGGCTCAGGGCGATACCCAGCTCCGCTACCGGAAGGGGTATTTTGCGATTGAGCCCGGTCCGGTAAAAGACCACAACTACGAACAGGACGTAGCCGCCGCTATCGAGGTCAATGCTCCCGCAACCCAAGTCTCCTTCATGGCGCAGGCTAAGCCCACCGACCCCGGCAAAATTCGGGTCGTTTTCCTGGTGGATGCCCACACCCTGACGGCGGAAGACTCCGGCGGCAGCAAAAAGATGAATGTGAGCTTATACGCGACGGTGTGGGGCAACGGCAAGAGTCTGGGGGCCCACACAATTAAGGTGGATAGAACTTTCGACGCTGCAACCTATCAGCAGATCGTCGATCACGGAATGATGGTACCGATCGACATGGACATTCCTGCCGGCGGCAAGGAACTCCGCCTGGCCGTGCTCGATAACAAAACCGGATTTATCGGCACCGTGAGTGGGCCGTTGGGACAGTAAATCCCCACCGCCTCAGGCGCCGTACAAGGGCGGGCGCATTCCTTTGTGAAACGCAAATATCAGCGCCAGTCCTGCGCTCCATGATAGATATGCAGGATTCCGACGGCTTCAGCTTTCACGGAATAGACCACGAGGTGAGGAAGCGATGTAAGCGCTAGTTATTTGGTGCCGCTCCGGTGGCCGGGCCTGCCTCGGTTAGGTGAGGGTTTCAGAAGGCGAATACGCTGGTAGATTGCCCGCACAGTCGGTTCTGCGAAATGCGGGTAGTTCTGTTGTAGATAGTTCTTGATATTCAGCAGATCATCGGCGGCGGGGACGGTCCAACGGATGCGCATCAGGCCTTGAACATGGCTTCAAGGCGGGCGTCCATTTCTTCTTCTTCGATAAACTCGCCGCGCTCGGCTGCGACCAATCCTTTTGCCACAGCAGCCAGGAAGCGGGCTTCTTCGGCGAGATAACGGACAACAACATTCGTCACCAATCGCTCGGGACGGTCCCTGCTTTAGTGGCGACCCCCGCAAGCTGCGCTTGCTGCTCGGGGGTGAAGTGTATTTCCATAGCCTTCAGGTACGAAAAAACCTCGCTTGTAGCAAGTGAATGATGTCATACAAGATCCCAAGGGTTGACGCGACCGTGGAATCCCAGGCCTCGAAAAACGCGGGACTTGGGGCACCGCCGGGCCTTTACACTAAGTGAGAATTCCGATTTCAGCACTGGGCGAACAAAGACCATCAAGATGGACCACATCGTTAAAAATCTGTGGCTCGGCAGTCAGCAAGACGCAGACGAACTCGTCCGCAACAATCCAGAGAAGATCACGGCGATTCTCAACGTCCGCGGCGCCGACGCTTATAAGCCACCGGGACGAGACCAAGCTTCGGAACATCCCGGCAAGGTGTACAAGTGGATTCCGGCTCCCGACACAGGAGTGATCAATCCCAAGCATGTGAAGGAAGCTTTAGTCTGGCTGCAGGAACAGACGGACAAACGCGAACGGATATTGATCCACTGCAAGTACGGCATCTCCCGCTCCCCAGCCTTCCTCGCCGCGTTCATGGTGGAGAGCGGTATCTCTTCGAGCCTGGAAGAGGCGAAAGCTGCGATCTCGGTTCATCGAGCCGTTCAGCCGGCTACGCTGATTGTGGAACCTGTCAGGCGCGTCGTGTTAATCTCCGCGCTCACTGGATTGCCTAACCGTCAGGCCTTTGACGCAGCCAAAGCGAGTCCCTTCGTAGCCATCGCCGACGTTGACCTCATGCGGGTTTTCAATGACTGTTACGGTCAAATCGCCGGTGATGCGCTCTTACGCAGACTTGCCCAGATACTCATCGGCGTTGGTTTGGACGCATACCACCACCAGGGGGATGAATTTCTATGCAAGGGAGAGTCCCGCGAAGAATTGAACGCTAAACTTTCTCAAGCTCGGCAGATTTTTAGGGAGTCTTTTCAGGTTTACGCCGAGGGTCGCATCCAGACCATCGAAGGGACGGATTTTTCATTCGGGATCGGCACGTCTCGGGAGGAAGCGGACGCTGCCTTGTACGAGGCAAGAAAGGCAACAAAACGCGAGTCACCGGAATGGCTACGGAAGATCATTGGGATGGGCGGCTCGCCGAAGATGTAGGCCACTCGCCAGAAGTGCGGAATGTTCCACGTGGAACGTTGTACGTGTATATGTGTTAACATGTTTATGTACGTACAATGAGAGTAAAATGAAACCACGCAAACGAGCTACGAAACGAACGAAAGCACCCCGAACGCTGGCCAGAATTGAAGCTTCTGCAGGGTCGAGAAGGCGTCCGCGGTACCTGCCGGAGGAGTGGGCCGGCATGTACAAGCCGGTGAAGAGGCCGGTGACACTGCGGCTGGACGCCGACGTGCTGGCGTGGTTCCAACAAGCGGGGCGGGGCTACCAGACGCGGATCAACCGGGCTCTGCGGAAGGTGATGATCGAAGAGAGAAAGAAGGCGCGGGAGTGAGAGTTATTCCGCAATGCCGATACGGCCGGCGGAAATCCCAGCACTTCACGCTGCCATGGAATCCCACAAGAGGGAGTGCGTCATCGGCTACGCCTGATCCCAATACCAAGAATAACAGTGTGACCGTGAAAACCAGCGTGGATTGAAAGCTCTCTGAACGGTGCACTCATGATTGGGATCTCGTCGATCTCATTCGTCGGAGGCTGGAATCTTCTGCCCTCGATCTAAACTGAGGCGGGCATATTCATCCCGTTACGTTCTCGCCAGAGCAATATATCGACCCCTTTATCGCAAGGCTTCCTAGAATCGGGCGCCATCGCGGATCACAATCAGCATCTCTAGCTCAATCCGCCGCATCTAAACATTGACAACGATTCGCTCAGGTTATAGCATGGCCCAGAGCGTAATCATCATCGCACTGATTTTAAAGCACTTATCTATTTTGGAGGATGCGTTATGGGAAAGATTATTGGAATTGACCTCGGCACAACCAACTCCTGCGTAGCTGTCATGGAGGGCGGCGAGCCAAAGGTTATACCGAACGAAGAAGGTGGCCGGACCACGCCTTCGGTCGTCGGATTCACAAAAACCGGGGAACGGTTGGTAGGGCAGGTCGCCAAGCGGCAGGCTATTACCAATCCTGAGAACACCGTGTACTCGATCAAGCGGTTCATGGGACGCCGCTACGACGAGGTCAGCGAAGAACTGAAGATGGTCCCCTATAAAGTTGAGCGCGACGGCGACAACGTGGTGATCGTGGCGCAGGGCAAGAAGTACACTCCGCCCGAGATCTCCGCGATGATCCTGCAGAAACTGAAGAAGGCGGCGGAAGACTATCTCGGCGAGAAAGTTACCGAAGCGGTCATCACCGTGCCCGCCTATTTTAATGACGCCCAGCGGCAGGCTACTAAAGATGCGGGCAAGATTGCCGGGCTTGACGTAAAGCGAATCATCAACGAGCCGACCGCAGCCGCGCTGGCCTACGGGCTCGACAAAGGTAAGGACGAGACCATCGCCGTGTACGACTTTGGCGGCGGCACGTTCGATATTTCGGTGCTGGAAGTCGGCGAGGGCGTCATCGAGGTGAAGGCCACGAACGGCGACACCCACCTCGGCGGTGACAACATCGATCAGCGGCTGGTGGATTGGCTGATTGACGAGTTCAAGAAAAACGAAGGCCTCGACTTGCGCGGCAAGGGCAATGAGATGGCTTTGCAGCGTCTGCGCGACGCGGCGGAGCGGGCGAAGATTGAGCTTTCGACCACCATGGAGCACGAGATCAATCTGCCGTTCATCACGGCGGATGCTTCCGGTCCGAAGCACCTGGTCATTAAGCTCACACGGGCCAAGCTCGAATCGATGGTCGAAGACATTCTGCAGCGGTCGGTTGGCCCGTCGAAGCAGTGCATGAAGGATGCGGGCGTCGATGCCAGCAAAATTAACGAGGTGGTGCTGGTCGGCGGACAGACGCGCATGCCACGCATTCAGCAGATCGTAAAAGAGCTGTTTGGACGCGAAGGCCACAAGGGCGTGAATCCGGATGAAGTCGTGGCAGTGGGCGCGGCAATTCAGGGCGGCGTGCTTGGGGGCGAGGTGAAAGACCTGCTGCTCCTGGACGTCACTCCGTTGACACTGTCGATCGAAACCCTGGGTGGGGTTGCGACGCCGATGATCCCGCGGAACACTACGATTCCGACGAAGAAGACGGAGACGTTTTCGACCGCAGCCGACAGTCAGACTTCGGTTGAAGTCCATGTGCTGCAGGGCGAGCGTCCCTTGGCGGCGCAGAACCGGACGCTGGGCAAGTTCCATTTGACCGGACTGCCACCGGCGCCTCGGGGCGTGCCACAGATCGAAGTGACATTCGACATTGACGCAAACGGCATCCTGAACGTGACCGCGAAAGATATGGCTACGAGCAAGGATCAGAAGATCACGATCACGTCGTCCTCGGGCTTGTCGAAGGAAGAAGTGGAGCGAATGGCGAAGGAAGCCGACGCGCACTCGGCCGAAGACAAGGCTCGGCGCGAAGAGATCGAAGCCAAGAATCAGCTCGACTCGATGGTCTACAACATCGAGAAAATGCTGAAGGAACATGGCGACAAGATCTCGGGCACGGAGCGCGGAGACGTGGAGAACGCGCTGGCGGACGCGAAGAAGGCCATCGAAAGCGGCGACAAGTCGCAGATGGACTCGGCGCGCGAGCGGCTAACCACGGCATCGCACAAACTGGCGGAGCAAATGTACAAGGCAACGCAGGCCACCTCCGCAGCGGCCTCGGGAGCGAATGGCGCGGGCCCAGTCGACGGGCCAGACGGGGCCTCCGGCAGCAACGGCGAGAGCAAGAAGAAAGACGAAGGCGTGATTGACGCCGAGTACGTGGATGTCGAAGACAAAAAGTAACGCGTAGGGACAGCCGCCCTTGCGGCAGGCTCAGGGCAGGCTCTCGGCTGTCCGCCGAGCGAAGCTCGGTTCAGGCGTGGCACTCTGGTGGGGGCGTCTAAGGGCGCCCCCACTTTGCATCAAACTAAGTAAGGGCTTGTCATCCAGAGCGAGATTGGGATCAGCAGTCGGCCCATGAGAGAGGAAAGCAAATTGAGATTCGAAGTCAATGGACAAATGTTTTTCGTGCATTTCGTCCCGGAAGAGGGACGCTGGTACTGCTCCGCTCCCACGGCGACTGGAGTGCAGCGGATTCCCGTGTCGATAGATGCCTCGCCCTTTGAGGCGTTCACCGTGTCGGTGGATGAGCAAGAGAAGGAAGTGGTGAACTGAATTGTGCCTCTTAGCAGTGTCATTCTGAGCGGAGCAAGACCTTCGAAGTGAAGGTCTCGCGGAGTCGAAGGACGCCATACCCCGCGTGAGCTACGATGAACCCGGCAAGGCGTTCTCTCGATGCGGTCGGAAGCGTCAACGTCACGGGGCGAACTTCATGACGCTCCATTGGCAGAAATTACGGGGTTGGGGTTTTTCGACTGCTCAAGATGACAGAGTTTAGAGGGCATGAGGTTGAAGCGTGGCGGACCACAAGAAGTATTGGGTGTACATCGTTGCCAGCCGCACGGGCACTCTCTCCATCGGAATGACGAACAATCTGTACGTCCGCGTCGCGCAGCATAAGAGTGGCGAGATCGAGGGCTTTTCCCGCGATTGCAAATGCAATCGCCTGATGTACTGGGAACGCTTCGACGACGTTCTCAAGGCGATCAATCGGGAAAAGCAGCTGAAGGGTTGGCGGCGGGCGAAGAAGATTGCACTGATCGAGTCCATAAACCCCCGCTGGGCAGATTTGGCGGAGAAGTGGGGCGCGGAAATGGCGTTTGCGGGACAGTCAATTACAGCGCGGCGAGAACGCCTTGCATTGCCGCTGATAGTATTGACGGGCATGGGGTCCTTCGACTCCACTTTGTCATCGGCTTCCCCAATGACAAAGTTCCGCTCAGGATGACAGAGTTGAAAACTGCTGACCGCTGACCATGGCCACCCAAACCAAAGACAAAGACTATTACGGCGTTCTCGGGGTAAAGAAGTCCGCCTCCACCGACGATATCCGCAAAGCCTTCCGCAAACTTGCACGCAAGTATCATCCTGACGTCAATCCTGGCGACAAAGCCGCTGAGGAAAAATTCAAGACGCTTTCCGAGGCCAACGACGTCCTCAGCGATCCCAAGAAGCGGAAGATCTACGACCAGCTCGGGTTCTATTCCGACAATATCGATCCGGCCACGGCGGACGCCTATGCACGCGGCGGCGGACAGCCTGGCTCCGGCGACTTTTCGGGAGGCTTCCCCGGAGGCCGGCCGGGTGGACAAGGCAACGTTGATTTCGGCGGCTTTGACTTTTCCGATCTGTTCGATGGCGCGCGCGGCGGTGGACGCAAGGGGTCAAGCAGTGGCGGGTTCCGCGATATCTTCTCCAGCATTTTCACCGGTGGCGGCCGCGGTGAGGCGGTCGACGAGGGACCGGAACCCGGCAGCGATCTTGAGTACCAGGTCAACGTGCCCTTCTGGACTGCCGTCCGCGGCGGAGTGATGAAGCTGAATATCGCCCGGCGCGATGTTTGCGAAAACTGCCGCGGCAATGGATACATCGAGGCTCCCGGACAATGTCCGCAGTGTCACGGCAAAGGGACGATCGAACAGACCGGCGGCCGGATGAAGTTTAACGTCACCTGCCCGCGATGCCATGGGACGGGTAAGAACATTTCGACCTGCCCGGTCTGCCACGGTGAAGGTAGCGTCGAGCGCACGGCTCCGCTGGAGATCCGCATCAAGGCCGGAACCCGCGACGGGCAGCGCATTCGGATTGCGGGGAAAGGCAATGCCGGGTTGCGGGGCGGTGCGGTCGGCGATCTCTACGTGATCATCCGCATAGATCAGCACCCACTGTTCCGGCGCGAGGGCGACGACATCTACATCACGGTGCCGGTGACGGTGCCGGAAGCGGCGCTGGGAGCAAAGATTGAAGTACCCACGATTGATGGGCGGAGCGTGCTGAAGATTCCTCCGGGGACGCAGTCCGGGCAGAAACTTCGGCTGCGGGAGAAGGGCGTGCCTTCGGCTACTCAAGATGGAGTGCGGGGCGACGAGATTGTCGAAGTGAAGATTACGGTGCCTATGCCGCGCGACGAGAAGACTAAGGAACTGCTGCGGGAGTTGGCTAAGTTGAACCCAGAGGATCCACGGGAAGAACTCTGGAGCAAGGTCTAAGTTCAAGATCTTTACCACAGAGGGCACGGAGGAATACAGGGGAAGGCATGATGTTTCCCCTGTGTTTCCCTGTGTATCTCTGTGCTCCCTGTGGTAAAGAACTATTTCTCCCAACCCCGTCCGTCCACCATGCGCCTGATGCCGTCCTTCAAGCGAGCGACATGGAAATTGATGAGCAGTCCGACGTTCTTCCCGCTGAGGCGCAAGTACGAAAGCAGTTGGGCCTCATGGACAGGATGGATTGCCTCCACGCACTTGATCTCTACAATCACCAGATTTTCCACCACCAGGTCGATTCGATATCCCAGATCGAGCTTTTTCCCCTCGTCGACCACCGGCAAGCCTACTTGCGTTTCCACCATGAAACCTCGTTTCCGCAGTTCTTGGGCCAGACAAGCTTGATAGGCGCTCTCGAGCAGACCCGGCCCTAGCAACGAATGAACTCTCATCGCGGCATTAACAACTATGCCGGATACCTGATTTATGCGAGGCATGAGAACGATTGCGGGGCTAGTCATTGGCTTCCCCTTGTGTAGATCACTACCAGCTGCGGGCTGTCTCGTCTGCGATCGCCGTTGTCTTCTTGGTGATGAATACGTCAAAATCTTTACCGGCGATGAAGAGCTTCCGCGGCGGTTACCCGCCCTCCCTGACAAAAGTTTTCAAAAATAGTCTTGCATCTCCGCGAATTTCCCGTAATCTCACACATGCGAACTAACTTCGCCGAAATGCCCGGGAATCGCCGTGCACCCTGGGAGCCGCGAACAGAACGTTGTTTTCCGAAACTCCGGAGACGCGGTGGTGAGAGTGAGTCGCCTGAGGAGGAAGCCATAGAAATTGGCAACAGCTACCGCACCCTCTAACTTTTCGCAGCCTTCGCTCAGCGTCACCCCCCGGAAGAAATCTATTCGCCTCACCCTTTGGCCCCTGGTCGCCGCAACCTTCTTTATGGTCTCGGGCGGAACCTATGGCACTGAAGACATCGTGCACGGTGCCGGATATGGCAAAGGGATTCTCATCCTGCTTCTGACCCCGCTTCTCTGGAGCCTGCCCACCGCATTCATGATCGGAGAGCTCTCGAGCGCGCTGCCCTTTGAAGGCGGCTACTACGCCTGGGTGCGGCGCGCCATGGGAAATTTCTGGGGATTTCAAGAAGCCTGGCTGTCGCTGGTAGCGTCCATTTTCGATATGGCGATTTATCCCACGCTGTTTGTCGCCTATCTCACCCGCATGTTTCCGTGGTTCCAGGAGAACCATCGCGGCGTGGCCGTTGCGCTCGGCGTGGTGATTGTCTGCGCGATCCTTAATATCATGGGCGTGAAGGTCGTTTCCACGACTTCGCTGTGGCTGTTCTTTGCCCTGTCAGCGCCGTTCGCGGCAATTTTTGTGCTGGCGCCGTTCAAGATTCACGCACTGGCGAATGCGGTGACCAAGCCGACTACCTCAAACGTCGACATTCTCGGCGGCTTGCTCATCTGCATGTGGAATTACATGGGATGGGACAACGCCTCCACCATCGCCACCGAAGTGGAGCGTCCGCAGCGAACTTATCCTCGCGCCATGCTGGCGGCGGTGGTCATTGTCTGCATCACTTACGTTCTTCCGTTTGCCGCCATGTGGATCACCGGCCTTCCGGCGAGCGCCTGGGAAACCGGCGCGTGGGCCGATATCGCCCAGTTAATGGGTGGGCCGGTGCTTCGGATCGCGCTGGTGGCGGGCGGCATGATGAGCGGCTTTGGCATGTTCAATGCGCTCGTCATGAGCTACTCGCGGCTGCCGCTGGCGATGGCGCAGGATGGCATGCTGCCGAAAGTTTTTGGCAAGCTGCATCCAAAATCGCGTGCGCCCTGGGTCGCGATTCTGGCGCTGGCGGTGGGTTGGGGTCTCGCCCTGAATCTCGGATTCGAACGACTGGTCACGCTCGACATCATGATCTACGGCGCCAGCCTGACGCTCGAATTTGTGGCCTTAGTCTTCCTGCGCATTCGCGAACCGGAATTGAAACGCCCGTTCCGCGTGCCGGGTGGGCTGTTTGGAGCGATTGCGGTTGGCATTCCTCCGATTTTGCTGCTGGGATTTGCCATCATCCGCAGCGAGCACGAAGTTGTGCTCGGCATGAGCTCGCTCTTGTTTGGACTGATTGTGATCGGCGCCGGCGTAGTCGCTTACTTGATCAACCATGCGCTGAAGCCGACGGGCTGGGCACCGGCCGAGCCCAAGCCGGAACTTGCGAGCTAGGCTCGTGTGGTGACGGGGCTCCGCCCCGTCTTAGCGGGGGCCAAGCCCCGCCACCTCACAACCTTCTTGCCAACTTTGTCGCGCCATCACAACGGGCTGTTGTACATTGCTGTTGTACATTTACATTAATGAGCAGCAGCGATGACCAAGCGTAAATCCAAGGGCGCGTACATGATCTCGGCCGTCGCCGAGATGTATGAGATCCATCCCCAGACCTTGCGCCTCTATGAACGCGAAGGTCTCTTAAAGCCGAGCCGCACCGAAGGCAATACCCGGCTCTATACCGACGAAGATTTGCAGCGGCTTGAGTTCATCCTGTCGCTCGCGCGCGATCTGGGCGTCAACATCAGCGGCATCGCCATCATTTTGCAAATGCGTGAGCGCATGGAAGAAATGCAGCGCCAGATCCAGGAGTTCGTGCAGTACATCCAGCACGAGGTACTGACCCGGGCCTCGGCCGCCGCCGATCCGTCCAAAGGCGCGATCGTGCCATTGCGGCGAACCCTCGTCCCCGCCGCCGATTCATCAAAGCGCAAAGACTCGTCAAAGTAAGCCGCTGTTTTCCCCTGTGGCCCTCGGTGACCTCTGTGGTGAAGAACTTTACCCCTGAACCGTAGAGGTCACCGAGGACCACAGGGGGAGTTCCACAGAGAATACTGCCCACGGAATTCACCGAACTTTCACCTCCGAGCAACCAACCGTCTTCTATCAGCGACTAACGTAGAGCCATGAAGTCTCAAAACCCAACCGGTACGCCGGCCCCTGCGATTGCACCCGCGCCATCTGCAACAGGACAGCGAAACGACAAGACAAATGACAAGAAGCTTAAACTCACACTGGAAAGCGAACATCCCGGCAGCGCTGTCGTGCTGCACTGTCAGGGCCGGATCATCTTCCGTAACGAGGCCTGCGCTCTCTCGACCATTGTGACCGAGGTGCTGCCTTCCGCGCGCCGGATGGTAGTGGATTTAGCGGGAGTCGATTCCGTCGACAGCGGCGGCTTGGGCGAACTTGTGCTCACTCACATGTGGGCAGAAGCGGCCGGATATGCGTTGAAGTTTGCCTGCCCCAAAAAATCGGTTCGACATCTCTTCGAAATCACCAATCTTGTATCGGTTTTCGATGTGTACGCCAGCGTTCCAGAGGCGATGGCGGCTATGTATCCGGAAGAAGTGCCTTCGGCATAGGCGCTACTTTTCTTGCTCGATTTGAAACCGTGAACCCTGAACCACAGAGGTCACGAAGGTACACAGGGAAAGGCCACAGGAGCCGCCCCGCTAATCTGCTACTTTTCTCTTTGAAAGCGATAGCGGCCGCCTCTGTCTTTTGCCACTTGCTCCGCCACTTTCAAAAACGCTCTTCCAGCGTGCGATAGAGTGGATTCCTGCCGATACACCAGCCGCAGCTTGCGCTCGAAATGCAGATCGCGCACTGGAACGCGCACCAGGTCTCCCCGGCTGATCTCGTTTTCCACGCTGATCTCGGGCACCAGCGCCACCCCGTTCCCCATGCACACAAAACGCTTGATGGCTTGCAGCGTTGGCAGTTCCACGTCCATGTGTAGCGGAGTCTTGTGGCGGCGGAAGGCTTCGATCACCTTATCTCTATAAGGAGACGCGACGATGTGGGCCACGAACGATTCCGCGCCCAGTTGCTTAATGCTGACTTCGCCCGCCGTGGCCAGCGGATGGCCCGGAGGAACAACAAATACCAACTCGTCCAGATAGACCACCGCCGAGCGCAGCTGCGGCTCCTGCGGATCGAAAGAAAGTACTCCGAGTTCCACGTTGTGCTTGAGCACATCGTCCGGAATGTGACTGCCCAACGAACGCCGCACCGTGATCTTGATCGTGGGATGCAGGCGGCGAAACTCACCCAGCACGGGCAACAGGTAGAGCGCGGTAAATTCGTTGGCGGCGATCGCGAGCTTGCCTTTCTGCAATTCGCGCATCTCGACCAGCGCCGCCTGTGCATCCTGCCGGAGGTTGAGCAACTTCTCGGCGTATTCCTGCAAAACCCGTCCGGCGTCAGTGAGCACGCCCTCACGGGAGGAACGGTCGAACAGCGGCTCGCCGATCTCCAGCTCAAGTTTGCGGATCGTCTGGCTGACCGCCGATTGCGTGCGAAACAACTTCTCGGCCGCGCGGGAAAAGCGGCGTTCGCGGGCTACCGTTAGGAAGACTTCTAGTTGGGATAGGTCCATGGGATCAAGTCTCACGTTTGGGTCTGACGCCTTAAGCGCTTGGGTGCCGGAAGTTGGTTACTCTTGATGTGTACTCTCTGTATCGTCTGTAGTGAAAAAGGTCTTTAGCACTGAGGACGCAGAGGTACACAGGGCAACCCAGGGGAACCCGGAGGAACTAAGATCCGACGTCCTTTCTAAATCGCAGATAGCATAAGAGGATCTAATACTATCATTTATACTAATGCTTCTGTAAAGATAATAACCTTCTGTTTCAACCCCGTCCGCCGATAAACTAGACAGGCAATCTTCTTGGAGGTATGGAATCAATGGATCGGCCGCGCATCACCATCTTCGACACCACGCTTCGTGACGGCGAGCAGTCGCCGGGCTGCAGTATGAATGTGCAGGAAAAGCTGCGCCTGGCCCAGCAACTCGACCGCCTCGGCGTGGACGTGATCGAGGCCGGATTCCCCATCGCCTCCGACGGCGACTTCGAAGCCGTGCAAAGTATCGCCGCATCGCTGCGGCGTCCCATCATCGCTGGCCTGGCTCGTGCCTGTACCGGCGACGTTGACCGCGCCTGGCAGGCGTTGCAGGGAGCCGCGCGCCCGCGCATCCATGTTTTTCTCGCAACCTCTGACATCCATCTGAAATACAAGCTGCGCATCACGCGTGAGAAGTGCCTGGAGCAGGCACGGGACGCGGTTAGGCACGCGAAGTCATTGTGTCGCGACGTCGAATTCTCGCCCGAAGATGCCACTCGAACCGACGTCGCGTTTCTCTGCCAGGTGGTCGAAGCGGCGATCGCCGCCGGCGCAACAACGGTCAATATTCCCGATACCGTCGGTTACAGCATGCCCGAGGAATACGGCAATCTAATCCGCACGCTGCGGGAGAAAGTGGCGGGCATCGACAAAGTAACGATCTCGACGCACTGCCACAACGACCTCGGTCTGGCGGTCGCGAACTCACTCGCTGGAGTGCAAGCAGGGGCGCGCCAGGTGGAGTGCGCCATCAACGGGATTGGCGAGCGCGCCGGCAATGCGTCGCTCGAAGAAATCGTCATGGCCATGCGGGTGCGGCCCGACCGCTATCCTTACGAAACCGCAATCGCCGGCGAACACCTGTATCCTTCCAGCCAGATGTTGGCGGAGATCACGCGGGTTCCCGTGCAGCCGAACAAAGCCATCATCGGCCGCAATGCGTTTGCGCACGAGGCTGGAATTCACCAGGATGGCATGCTCAAGAATCCGCTGACCTACGAAATCATGACCCCACAATCGGTGGGCGTGCCCGATTCGCGACTGGTGCTGGGCAAGCACTCCGGCCGCCACGCGCTGGCTCTGCGCTGCGAACAACTTGGACATCAATTTGAGCGCCGCGAACTCGATGAGATCTATCGCAGGTTTGTGGTTCTTGCCGACCGCATTAAAAAGGTGCAGGACAGCCATTTGCTGGAATTGATCCAGGACGTCGCAAGCGGCAACGTCAGCAGCAGCGATGTCACCGGCAGCAAGGGCAAGAAGTTTCCGCCCGCCGCGGCCACTTTGCAGTTTCCGCGTGCCGTCTCCGCTGCCGCCGGAGCCAATGCCAGTGACTCGCATCCGGCGCAAGTATCCGGCAGCGCCGGACAGGCGTCGGTGTCGATCCCCTTCACCGATCATCACAGCGAGCAGGAAGATTATCTTTGGGGTGTGTAAGTCTGGGGTGTGTAAGGCGTCCTATCGGGGGGTCGCTTTTAGGGTTTCATATTAGTGCACGCTTTTGAGGCTTCGTATCAGGGCATCGCTCTAGCGATGCCATCACGCCGATCGAAGAGCCCCTTTAGGGGCTGGGGTAAATTTTCCGCATCCTGTTGAACCGGGCTACCACGGCGGTCCCGTCCTCATTTATTATTTATCCTTTTATTCTTTCGGAAACGAAAGAGAGCCCATGCAACTCCGTGTCACTTCCCTCCCCGGCGACGGAATTGGTCCTGAAGTTACCTCCCAAGCCATTTGTGTTCTGGAAGAAGTGGCCACCGCCTTTGACCACGATCTCGAACTCGACGAAAAAGAGATCGGGGGAGTGGCCCTCGAAAAGTTCGGAAATCCCTTGCCGGACTCGACCATTCAAGCTTGCCTCGCCTCCCAAGCGGTACTGCTCGGAGCAGTCGGCAGTCCAGCCTTCGATCACAATCCTCGCGAACTTCGCCCCGAGGCTGGATTGTTGCGCCTCCGACAGGAACTCGGAGCCTTCGCAAATCTTCGGCCCGCAGTTTTTTATCCGGCGCTGGCCGCCTGCTCGCCTCTGCGTGAAGAAGTCGTCAAAGGAACCGACATTCTCATCGTGCGCGAACTGCTCGGCGGATTGTATTTCGGCGAGCCACGCTCCATCGACGGCGCGAACGGCGCGCGCCACGCGCTCAACACCATGCGCTACAGTGAGCCGGAGATCGAGCGCATCGCACGCGTCGCATTTGAACTTGCGCGAACCCGGCGCCGGCGTGTGCTCTCCGTCGACAAGGCGAATGTTCTGGAGTGCTCGCGTCTCTGGCGCGAAGTCGTCACTCGCATCGCCATTGATTTTTCCGACGTCCAGCTCTCCCATATGTACGTGGACTCGGCCGCCATGTCGCTCGTCCTAAAGCCCGCCGAGTTCGATGTCATCCTTACCGAAAACATGTTCGGCGACATCCTTTCCGATCAAGCAGGCGGAGTCGTGGGATCGCTCGGTCTGCTCGCTTCGGCCAGCATCGGAGGCCCGGTCGGCGTCTACGAACCCGTTCATGGCTCAGCTCCCGACATCGCGGGTAAGGGCGTCGCCAATCCCTTAGGCGCCATCCTCTCGGTAGCCCTGATGCTGCGCCACACTTTTCGTCTACCTAAAGAGGCGGAGTGCGTGGAGGCTGGCGTCATCTCAACTTTGATGGGAGGCTTCCGCACCCGCGATCTGGCGCGCCCCGGTGAGCGAACCGTCTCTACCGAAGAAATGGGAGCGCAGATCGCCGAGTTCGTGCGCTTAGTCTAGTCTCGTGCATTGTGCGGTCGCAAAGGTCGCAAAGGATGTGCTAACGACAGGATGTGCTAACAACAAGTGACAGACTGCGCTACGTGCCGTAGACTGCACTCCCATCCGGGAAAGCCTTTGTGGTCTGTTTATCAACACGGGGAACCCAACCAAATAAATTTTGAGAGGGAGGCGACGAGTCATGAACAACATCGTTCTGGTTCACGGTGGTTTTGTTGACGGTGCAGGCTGGGAAGGCGTTTACAGAGTCCTCAAAACGGACGGCTATAACGTCAGTGTCGTCCAGAATCCTACAACTTCGTTAGCCGACGACGTGGCGGCTACCAAGCGCATCCTTGCAGTACAGGATGGACCGGCCGTTCTCGTCGGCCACTCCTACGGCGGGGCGGTGATCACTGAAGCCGGGAACGATCCCAAAGTCGCGGCACTGGTGTATGTCGCTGCTTTTGCTCCCGACAAGGGCGAGTCTGTGGCTACACTTATCAAAGACCCGCCTCCCGGTGCCCCAGTACCGCCAATACTGCCCCCGCAGGACGGCTATTTGTACTCGACAAGGGAAAATTTCCTGCCTCATTCGCGGGAGATGTGGATCCGGAGAAGGCATCATTCATGGCAGACTCGCAGATGCCATGGGGCTTAGAGGCTCTTAACGGCAAGATCAGCGAACCGGCATGGAAGTCAAAGCCGAGCTGGTACTTGGTCACAACCGAAGACAAGATGATTCCGCCTGACGCGCAGCGCTCAATGTCTAAGCGGACGGGTTCGACAGTCGTTGAGGTCAAGGGGAGCCATGCTGTTTATGTATCTCAACCCAAGGCTGTTGCGGCTCTGATCGAACGAGCAGCCAAGAGTCTAAAGGCTGCCGCCGCTTAGCAATTGGGTGATTGCCGTTCGACGGGAACGCTATGGGATAACTGTCGAACCCAGCGATTACACATCCCCTTTTATAGGACTAACTGAGAACTGCTACTCTACCCAGTTTGTGCCCGCTTCCACCCCGCTAGCAAGCGTCGCCTCAGCCTCTGGGTCCAGGTTCCGCGGGGTGTCCGGATTTCGGCGTCGCCTATAGCTATCCCTCGCAAAGGGCAATGGGGTGATCGTAAAACGATACCCGTTATCGTGCCTTGGTAATTGAGGGATTAGAGTCGCCCTGGTTCGCTCCTTAGCTTTGTTGCGCTTCGGGTTTGAAAATCACTCCGTGACTAGTGTGGCTGTTCATCACGACGCGGATCGGTTCCGCAAACTGTAAGTGGCGGACACAGCCTTGCTCTCCCACTGCCGGTTGTTCCGTCAGCCACTGCCAATCGATAGAGCCTTCACCGGCGTCGGGATTCACGGTGAAGTATCCGATCTGAAAGGCAGTGAGATTCTGGAAGAAATGGCTGCCCTGCGATGGGGTAACACGAAAATCGTGGAATCCTGCTTCAACAATCACGCGCGCGCCGGAGATTTCATCCCATTCGACCGGAATGCCCAGCCAGGGTTCGTTCGATCCCCAGCGCCCAACACCAATCAGCAGATAGGGCCGGTTCTCCCCGTTGAGCAGGCGATTGAACTGAGCGACCGCCTGGGCCACTTCCTGGCTGCGGCTGCGCTCGAAGCGCTGCGAATCAACCACTACAACATCGTGAAGATTCTCGATGCGGCCATTGCCCAGAACTTTGCTGCTCAGGCAGATCAGCCGCTCGGGTCGCACATCGTCAAGCGCTAAGTCCTCGCTGTCGCGCGCCAGGGTCAATGGCCGGATCTGCAGGAAGCCAAACTCCGCCGCTTGCCCAGACACTTGTCCAATCGTCGCTTGTCCAGAAACTGGGCCCGCCTGTTGGGGCAGGCGCACGGCAAATTCGATCTCCACGGGATGGCCCAGCGCGTCCTCACCGGCCCGAACCAGAACATCGAGAATTTCAGGCAGCGGGAAGGTGCCATGCTTGAGCATAGGGGCAAAACTAACGATGCGTGCGCCCGCCCGGCTCATACCATCATAGACCGCGTGGTTGTCCCGGGAGTAAGTTGAGGCCACCGCTTGCAGTGTACCGTCGCTCTCGGCGACGTCCAGGCTGAACCGCCTCTCCTGCCAATGCCCTGGACGGCCTTCCGAAGCGCCATCCAATTCCAGAGCCCAGAATTCCGATTGCGAGTTGGCCAATATGTCTTCGACCGAGGAAAACTGCACCAGGTTGCGGGGATAGCGCGGGCAGAAAGTCAAACACTTCCCGCCATCCACCACCGCCCGGCCCAGGCCGAGAGCGACGGCCGCGATGCCGTCTTCGAAAGTCATCGGAGGCACTGGATAAAAATTGCGCGAGCGCACGACTCCGGAGAAATCCGGATAAAAGCGCTGCTCGTGTGGCGTGCCCACAACCTGCTGGAGAATCACAGCCATCTTTTCCTCTTCCAGACGGTAGGGTGTTGCCCGCACGTAGGCCTTCGCATGGCGGCTGAATGTGGAGGCATAGACGCGGCGGATGGCCTCGCTCAGTGCCGTCAGCCGGTCGTCTGAATTTGTTTGCTGGTTGCCGAGCATGAATGTCTCATACACCCCGGTGAAAGGCTGGTATTGCGAATCCTCCAGCAGGCTGGACGAGCGCACCGCCAACGGATGGTTCACCGCGGCCAAAAATGATTTCAGGTCTTCACTGAGCGCAGTGGAGAGCGGCGCGTCCAGGAACTTCCGCTGAATTTCAGCGTCATCTTCGCAATGCAACGCGAAGTCCAGGAGGTTGTTTTCGGTAACGAATTGATCGAACACATCGGTCGCCAGAACCACGGCTGGAGGCACCGAGATGCGAACGCCGGGAAAGCGGCGGGTGATGCGGCTCTTGCGCAAAAGATGCCGCACGAAGGCGAGGCCGCGGGCTTTCCCACCGAGCGATCCCGAGCCGATCCGCAAAAAACTTGATTCCGAAGGTTTGAACGTGTCGGCCTTGAAGTCGCCGATCAGCACCTCGCCCTGTTCGCGGCGATACTCGTGGATCGACTCGATCAGATCGCGCCGCAGATGTTCCGGGCTGGCAAAATCCGAAACCTTTCGCGGGCGGAGCTTGGCCGCCAACGCAAACTCGGTGCGTGCCACCAGCCAATGGGAGAAGTGGTTGCTCTGCGCGTGAAAGACGATGCTTTCCGCCGGAACCGTTTGCAATTGTTTCTCCAGCTCAGTCAAGTCTTTCGCCCGTCCGACTTCACTCGCATCCGGCAGACGAAACACGAAGTCGCCAAAGCCGAATTGCTCGGTCAATATCTGGCGCAAGTCTTTCAGCAGTGTGGGTGAACGTTTGCGCAGAAATGAATAGCCCTCGGCGTGCGCCCGCGGCCGGAACTCGGTGCGGCTGCTTTGCAAAACTACAGGCACGTCCGGCACCAGGCTCTTTACCATGCGCGCCAGTTCAAAACCCGCCTCCGGACTCAGCTTGCCCTCCCAGGGGAACTCCACGTCCGATACCAGGCCGAACAGATAATCGCGATACTCCTGCACCAGCCTGGCCGCGTCCTCGAAGTTCGCCGTCAGCAGAATTCTTGGCCGCGCCTGCATGCGCACCAGCTTATGCGCCACGTTGATGCCTTCCTGGATCACGCGCCGCGATTGCTTGATCAACTCGGTATAGATCACGGGCAGAAATGACGAGTAATAGCGGATGTTGTCTTCCACCACCAACAGCACCGGCACTCCCATGGCCCGCGTGTCGTGTAGGACGTTGCGTTTGTCCTCGATGTACTTGACGATCGCAATCAGGATGCGGGCATTGCCCTGCCACAGAAAAATGCGTTCGATCTCAGTGACTGGATTCCGCGCCAGAAAATTCTTGATCTCGCGATTGTCATAGGCCAGCACCACCACGGGAACATCCAGCCCGGCCTGCTTCACCTCGCGTGCCAATTGCGCGGCGTTCATGTCGCCGACCGCAAGGTTGGTCACGATCAGGTTGAATTGCTGAGTGCGGGCCAGCGCTGCTGCTTCGGCACACGAGGAAACATGCGTGATTCCCGGGATTTGTTGCAGGTTGAGATCGAGTGATTGGTCGATGAGCAGTTCATTGAGGCGGCCGTCTTCGCGGAGGATGAAGGAATCGTAGAGGCTCGAGACCAGAAGGATATTGTGCACTTTGAAGGGCATCAGGTTTTCGAAGCCTTCAAAGCGCTCTTCGGCATCCATGATGACGACGGGCTCGTCCGCGCGGCGCACGCTCATGGGGGATATCCTAGTCCTGTTCGCAGAATGACACGGTGGAGCGCCGGGCGTCCCGCCCGGCCACCCCGACTTGGACCCTTCGACTTCGCTCAGGGCAGGCTCGCGAGGCGACCGTCGCTCCACCGTACTGTGTTACACCAGCCCTTGGTCCAGCATGGCGTTGGCGACCTTGAGGAAGCCGCCAATGTTGGCACCGTTGACGAGGTTGCCCGGCGTGCCATACTTCTCGGCCGTTTCGTAGCAATTGTTGTGGATGGCGATCATGATCTTGTGCAAACGGTCATCCACTTCTTCGCGCGTCCAACTGAGGCGTGCGCTGTTCTGGGCCATTTCGAGGCCGGACGTTGCCACGCCGCCAGCGTTCGCTGCCTTGGCCGGTCCATATAGGATCTTGGCGTCCAGGAACATCCTGGTAGCTTCGAGCGTGCTTGGCATGTTCGCGCCCTCGGCGACCAGCTTGATGCCATTGTTCAACAGGTTTGCCGCATCTTTAGCGGTGATTTCATTCTGCGTCGCGCTCGGGAACGCGCAATCCGCCTTGGTGTTCCATAGCGGGTTGTGCTCCAGCTTGATATCCGTGGGCATGAAGATCGCTTTCTTGAACTTCTCGGAGTACTCGCGGATGCGTCCACGCTTTACATTCTTCAGCTCGATGACCCAGGCCAGCTTGTCGCGATCGATGCCATCGGGATCGTAGATGACGCCATTCGAATCCGACACACTGACCGGCTTCGCGCCGAAATCAAGCAGCTTCTCGATCGTGTACTGCGAAACGTTGCCGCTGCCGGAGACCAGGCAGAGCTTGCCTTCGAGCGTGTCCTTCCTGCTCTTCAGCATTTCGTTGGCGAAGTACACGCAGCCATAGCCGGTGGCCTCCGGACGAATCAGCGAACCGCCCCAGTTCAGTCCCTTGCCGGTCAGAACGCCGGTGAATTCATTGCGCAGCCGCTTGTATTGGCCGAACAGAAAGCCGATCTCGCGTCCGCCCACACCGATATCGCCGGCTGGAACGTCCGTGTCAGGTCCGATGTGCCGCTGCAATTCGGTCATGAAGCTCTGGCAGAAGCGCATTACTTCGTTGTCGCTCTTGCCCTTGGGATCGAAATCCGAACCGCCCTTGCCGCCGCCCATGGGCAGCGTGGTGAGCGAGTTCTTGAAGACTTGTTCGAACGCCAGGAATTTCAGAATGCCGAGGTTCACCGAGGGATGGAAGCGCAGCCCTCCCTTGTAGGGCCCGATGGCACTGTTCATTTCGATGCGGAACCCGCGGTTCACCTGCACATTGCCGAGATCGTCAAACCAGGGCACGCGGAACATGAGGACACGCTCGGGTTCGACAATCCTCTCGAGGATGCGTGCTGACTGATATTCCGGATGCTTCGCCAGCACCAAACGCAGCGAATCAAACACTTCCCGCACCGCCTGATGAAACTCGGGCTCGGCGGCGTTCTTCGACTTCACGCTGGACAGTACCTCTTCTATATAGTCCGCGGGAGCTTTCACTCCCGGCCCTGTCAGAATGTTCGAAACCATAGTCCTACCTCCATAGGTGCTTCACGTACATGATTCCATAAAGTCAATCGAAATGGCACGCTTCTCGCTGCCAGCACCAACGCGGCCGACAGGGATCTCAACATTGAAATAATATTGAACGAATCGACGAGCGGCGATGCTTGATGGGGGTCACGATCTCGCCGATCTGCTTCGCGGGTTGGGACCTTAATTACCACGAGCGAATTACTAAAAGCGGATCTTCAGAATGGTACCTCCCGTGCCCACCAGCCATCCAGCTTTTGGACTCGCAAAAGCGACCGCCCAGTATCCGGTCACACCGGGCAGCGTGAACCAGGTGTGTCCCGCGTCGGGAGTCCAGGCCGCACCTCCCGCATTGGCCGTGATCACCACAGCACTGCCGTCGTCGTCTCCTTCTTGTCCTTCTCGATCGCCGCCGTTGCCAATCGTCCTCACGTAGCTCAGCCCGTAAATGGCACCGGTGACCGGAGGCGCATTCGTAAGTTTCCAAGTCTGACCGCCGTCGCTCGACGTGGCAGTCCTGGCGTTATTCGGATCGCTTGGATCCAAATCGCCGCCGCCCACGATGCCATGCCAGGCGTCGCGGAAATCCACCGTGAAGGCGCCTGCGCTGGGCGAACTGACGAGCGGCGTGCTATACGCGTTCCATGTGTCGCCCCCGTCTCTCGTACTGAGGATCCTCGCTATGGTCGAGCCGCCGGTTGCAATCCAGGCGTTCCTCTCGCCCTGGGTCGCAACGCAAGTGCCGCTCGCCGCGAACGACGCTTCGCCCGGCAATGCTGGCGGCATATTGCCGCTGATGTCCTGCCAAGTCTTGCCATCCGTGGTCCGGAGATCCGGGAACACTCCGTTCACCGAGTCGCTGTGCGAGATGCCGCGCTTCGGCGTCCAGAACGCGAAGCAATCGTAGAACGCACCGGGATTCTGGTTCTGGAACTGCATCGTCCAGGTCGCGCCACCATCTTCCGTTTTGTAGATGCGGAAGTCCGTAGGATTATTCCCGATGGATTGCAGATAGGCGACCTTATCGCTCACGCCCTGCACATCGCGGAATTGCAGCGCCTCGGCTCCAGGCACGACGGCGGCTTTCCAGGTCTCTCCGCCGTTGGTCGTCAGAAGAAACGTGCCACCGCGGCCGGACGCCCAGACCACGCGCGAGTCTACCGGACTGACCGCAATCAGCCCCTGCGTAGTGCCGCTGTTTTGCGGAGTCAGTTTGGGCTGATGAATTTTCTCGTGCGTTTCCGCAAAGCTCAAGGTCACGAACGCGAAGACAGCAAGCAGGAAAGCGGTCAGGGAACGTTTCAACATAGCAGTCTCTCCGGAAGGAAATTCGTTGCGTGCGGGTGGAGTATAGGGCCGGCCGCAAAGGGTGTCAAATCCGCCTACAGGATTTGTTTGCTGCCTCTACAGTTTGAAATGTAGAGCACAGACAGGGTCAGGCACGTAGTCTAGCGTCGCGCCACTGCATCGTCTTGATGCAGCGTAGCGCCATGCGTCGAGTGGAAGATAAAATTCGCAAGTTGTCCGCACAGCTTCTTGCTGCAGCGGAGGACGAGGAGCTCAGACCGATGCTCGTCGAACTGCGGGAGGCATTGCACCAGCACATCGAACGCCTTCGCGCGCGTTTTGCCGACTATCCAATCTTGGTGGAACGGCGCGTCCGAAATGGGATTCCGCGGTCTGGCATAACGACCCCGCAAAATGCGGTTAACAAAGACCGCCCCCCAAGTGCGGGACTAAAAACCAGCACCAACGAAGGATTGCCCTAGGAAAAATCGCGGTCGATGGTGTGGCCGCCCCTGGCAAACACGTTCGTCGCATTCAAGAAATCTGATATTCGCATGCCGGAGTCCAGCATTCGAATAAGATCAGCGGCGGTGATGCCCTGGCGCTGCGCGATCTCCAACACCTCAGCAATGGCGCATTCTACAAGGTCCCGGTTTGGCTCTGCCTGTGGTTTGTACTGTCCAATATTATTCATTGTCACCGTTTACAAAGGTCTGCACTTTCGTAAAACAAACGCCGGACGGGTCCAGAAGTGCTTGCTCAGGGCGTTTTCGAACCTTCACAATCGCATCTTCGAATTCCGGCCCATCCGGCTCTGCGAATCGCAGGTGCACGAACATCGCAAACAAAAGATCTCCAATTTGGAAGTTCCCCATTGTGCCGGGACACTCCGACCCTGTCTGTTCAAAAGTGCACACTCTTGTGGCCAAACCACACTTTCACAATTTATAGTTGGCAAGACCGGCCTGTTGAAAAATCGCTATCCCACTACTGATACTGATCGTGTTTTCCGTTCTCGGCATGTTGCCTGTCAGCGTCGTCTCCACCGTTGTCTTCGAGACCAGTAACCTTAGAAACTTCCTTCCGCAAAGTCTTGCTTGCTCTAACCACGCGTCGAATGCCTGCCGAAGGTTTATCTCTGTTCATCTCGCCACCAGCCCGGTCGCTACCGTGCCCAACTTCCCGCCCGGCACTCTTGGGATTGTCCCAAGTCGATTCAGGTCTGACCCCGAGTCCCTCCGCAGTCCGGGAATCGACCTGCCCGGTGATCGGAAAATTCTCAACCTTCTGATACGCGCGAATACTGGCTCGGGTTCGTAGGCCGAAGAGGCCATCGACCTTGCCTAAGTAGTATCCTTTATCGCGCAGAGTTTCCTGCATCTTCGTGATCTCGTTCTCGATGATGAAGGCCGCCACTCCTTCTTTTTTGAAGTCGGATCCTGCGGCGCTGCGCGGCATCCCTGCTACCATTCCAGTCGCCAGAAATGTGAAGGCGATTCCAGCCCACCTGATCCTCTTCCCGAGAAACATGACTTCTCCTCACTTCACTTGGGGCCGACCCTAACGATGTGTCGTTTATCCGAAAGTGACCGGCTCGGGATTTTCTACGAGGACGACTGCCCTTTTGAGACACAAACACATTCGCTCACTTGCTGTGGCAATACTGTGCAGAATGGCTCATGACGCGAGCCATGAGGCCGAATTTCCTAAATCCGGGCGCTCCCGATTTGGAACCTTCTAACGCACGGGGGTCAGGTGGTGCGCAAATTTGAACGGGATTGGTCACAGTCCAACTAGTTATAGCCTCCCCTATACTCTGTGGTTTTTCGCGGTGCGGCAGCTTTGAGCCGAGAGGAAGAAGGATGACGTTCATGCGCAGATACAGCAATTACACAATGTACACAATGTGTTTCCTGGCATTCCTTGCTTATTATCGGCGCTGGATGCAGAGATCCAGACAAGGCCGGCAACCCAGGCACAACTCCACCTACCGTAATTTCCGTAGCCCCTCCTGATGGTTCGGCCGGTGTCTGCCCCAACACAATCATCACCGCCACCTTCAGCAAGGCGATGAATCCTGCAACTATCAATGACACGACCTTCCTCGGCAACGCCGAGCCTACGGAGAAGCGCAAAAACCTGGCGGCAGAACGAGCCGTCAATTCGAAGGCTTATCTGACGGGTGGCGAATCCAAACTGGGAATCGATCCCAGCCGTATCGAAGTGCGCACCGGGAGCGGTGGCACGAAGACGGCGGAATACTGGACCGTACCAGCGGGCGCTACATTCTCCGGCGAAGGCACACAACGGGTGGATGAGACGAAGGTGAAAGCCGTTCCGGATCATCCCGCGCATCCGGCAGCAACAGCAAAGAAGAAGGCGAAGACGGCACAGTAATCTGAAATCGCCTCATGAATGGAGCCGCTTGAGCGAAAGTTCGGGCGGCTTTTTTATTGTGCGTTTGATCTCCGTCGCAGGACCACGCCGTCCACAGGAGCCAGTAAGACTATTGCAGGCTCAGGATCATCTTGCCGCGCTTATCGAAGTTGATCCGCAGCACACTTTCCCGCCCGCTGGCAAAATCGCCGTCCACCATGGCGGACTGGTTAGAGATGGCTCCCCCAGAGGCCACCTCCACCCGAAGACGATGTTTCCCCGGAGACACCTGCACGGCATGGAATTCATGGCCCTGGACACGGTGGAAAACGACCAGATGTTTCGTGTCTGTTCCTTGTAATGGGTGCGTGTAGGTCAGGCTGTCATCCACCCAGATGGACAAATGGGCCTCCGCGAATTTGTGCTCGATCTCGATTTCCAACATTGCCGAAGAAGTTGCCGGGGGAATTGTTGGCGAGCTTGCGCGGGCCACCTTTGTAGAAGGCGGATAGGTTCGGCCCGCTGGAACCGGCTTCGGGAGCTTCGTCACGATTGGCGCCGGCGCAGGGGGAATCGAAATGACTGCGGTCGCGGCCGGGGCGGGCGTCGCCAGCGTTTTGACCGGCGCGACCCCCACGGCGGAAGGCAGTGGCCCGGCGGTTCTGGGTAGCACTCTGTGGGCGCCGAAGGAAATCGCCCAGAGTCCAAAGATGAGCAACCCGAGCAAAACCAAGCTGCCGGCAAGAGACTTCCTCCGGATCTGTTCCAGCAGGTTCTCCGCTGCATCCTGATCGTGCCCCAGGGGCAGAGAGCGCGCACTGGACAGAATTTTAGCCGCGATCCACGGTTCACCCAGGGACGATTTGACTCTTTCATTCGCCGTTTGTGCCGCGCCTATCCTCGTGGACGAACCTGGCAGCTTTGCCTTGCTCCACGGCGCTCGTCCTTCCCCCAGTTCCTGGAGGTCCAGCACCATCTCCCTGCCGCTCTGATAACGCTCGGCGGGATCTTTCGCCATAGCTCGCGCAATGATGTAATCGAGTCCCGGCGGCAACTCAGTATCGAGAAGGGTCGCCGGTATCGGATCGCGATTGACTACCTTGAACGAGACTGTCAGGGCGCTGTTGCCTTGAAACGGCTTGTATCCGGTGAGGACCGTGTACAGGATGACACCCAGAGAAAACAAGTCCGACCGCCCATCCACGGCCTCGCCATTCAATTGTTCCGGGGACATATAGGCGGGGGTGCCTAACACACGTCCCCCCAGAGTTTGGTTGGCGAGGTTCAGCTTGGCCACTCCGAAGTCGGCGATTTTCGCATGGCCGTCTTCGGTCAACAGGATATTCGCGGGCTTCAGGTCCCGGTGAACCACGCCTTGAGCATGGGCGCAATCCAGCGCTTCCGCCAGTTCGAGCGTTAGCTGTAAGGCCGACTCCAGTGGTAGCTTATGGTCGTTCCGCAACAGCAGCTTGTCGAGGGACGGCCCCGCCACAAATTCCATTACGATGTACGGAGCGCGCGTCTCCGGTTCCTCGCCCACATCGAAGATGGTTACGATTCCAGGATGCGACAGACGGCCCGCAGCTTCCGCTTCCCGAAAGAAACGCTCGCGATACTCAAGCTCCTCTTCCGCGGGCTGGCCAGCCAACGAAATGGTCTTTACCGCGACGACGCGATTGATCTTGGGATCCCGCGCTTTGTAGACAACACCCATGGCTCCCCGACCCAGCTCGGTGAGGATCTCGTATCGCCCAAAACGTCCGCTTTTGCGATCATCCATAGGTGTCATCTGCGGTTTCAGAATTCCGTTGCTAAGCGAACTTCGGCTAAGCGAACTTCGGCTGCGATCGGCCCACTCCGCCGGCCAACGCCAAAACAGACATCTGTGCGCTGTATCCTGGCTGCGGCCAAAAGTTTCACCTGATCTGAGGACATAACTGTCCTGCACTGCCTCTCTGCCCGTCGCGAGAGAAAAGGGAGGTTGCGGTGTCTGTCGATATTGTCTACTCGCAGGCCAAATCGTTCCAAGTTACCGACGTGTTCGGCGCCAGGGCTCCTACCCACACATCCTTCCTTCCTTGTATCTAGCTGAAATCACGGGTTCTGGGAGGCGACAGAAGCCAATGCCAGCCAGCTTCCGCTCCGAGTGCCCCCTCTTCAGCTGAGTAACGGACCGGGCGATTTCTTCGGAGAAGGTGGCCTTGCGGGCTAGCCAGGAAGCGGGTGTAGCTTACCGTGTCGGAGTCTGGCCACGCGCCCGGCACCGGGTAAAAAAAAGCCGAACCCGTTAGTTCGGCCTGAAACGTGCTTATCTGAGTTCAGTATTTGTCGATGCGGTTTTGAGGGTCCGAAGGTCGGCATTTTCCGGCACCTGCCCATTACCGCGTGCCTGACTTCTAGGTTAAGACAACCTACCTATTTACGTTTTCAATAACTGTTCAATTTTATACATTTTTGAGAAAAAACCTGAGTAACACTATTACCGATTCGTTACTTGATTGGTGACGAGAGGCAATGCCGTATGACTTCGACCGGACAACCTGTTACTCATAAAGTCCTGCTGGTGGATGACGATGACGCCGTTCGCGCAATGATGAATGCGACCCTTGAACGCAGGGGATTTGACGTAGTCGCTGTCGCCAGCGTAACAGATGCTTTGAGACACATCACGACCGAGAGCTTCGACGTGCTTATCACCGACCTGCACATGCCGAACGCCGGTGACGGTTTTGCGGTGGTTACAGCGATGCGCCACTCCCAACCAGATGCACTTACGCTTCTAGTCAGTGGCTATCCCGATGTGCAGAGCGCCATGGCCGCTATTCTTCTGGAGGCGGACGAAATCATCGTGAAACCATTCGAAGTCGGCAGACTCGCCGAACTCGTCCGCGAAAAGATGCATACTCGAAAGCCTGCCGCCCGGCTGGCAAAGGAAAGAGTGGGAGTGATCCTGCAGCGCTGTATTACCAGTATCGTCGAAGACTGGTTGGTGCGGGCAAAACAGAGTCGTGAACTCAACCACCTTACGCTGAACGACAGTGAGCGTACTGGACATCTTCCTAAGTTGGTTGAAGACCTGGTTGTCCGCCTGAGCAAGCCCAACTCCTCCACCAAGGACAGCGACGCCATCTCTTCCGATGCCGCTTTAGCCCATGGCAAGCTGCGCTACCTGCAAGGCTACACGCCCGCGATGCTGGTCCACGAATCCCGAATACTCCAAGTAACCCTCTTCGGGACCTTGCAGAGCAATCTGAGCTTTCTGGATTTCAGCCTGCTGTTACCCGATGTTATGACTATCGCGGACGAAGTGGATGCGCAGTTGACACAAAGTATGGACGGCTACATGAAAGTCATGCAGAAGGCAGCTGCAGCCTAGTTATCCACTGCCGAAATACCGTCCACAGTGCCGACATACGGGCAGGCGCAAGGTGAGATGCCCTGGCGAAAAGAATGCGCGCGTGCTCCTCGGATTCACCGAGATCCTGGAATGCCGCGCGCTCTCTTGTCTCCACCATCTCCACGGCAACGGAAGTGCCCTCCCCTCACCTGAGCAATAGTGAACAGACCCCATTTTGCACGCTTAGTAGCATATAAGCGGAGGATCAAATGGAGAGATCAGAGTTCAATGGAAAGGTCATCGAAAGCCTCCGTGAGCTAGTCGACCACCGTGCGAACCAGCAGGAACGCTCTCGGCAGCTTTTGGCCGATTTTGCTGAAGGTCACGGCGGTACGAATCCTTCCGAGGAAGAGAAGAGGGTGCCATGAGCAGTGTCCCGCTTGCTCCGATCCAACGCCTGATCCACGATGTGACCGGAGATCTGCACGTCGTCGTTGCCGCCAGCAAGGAGGGCTACCGCGAAACCGCATTAGAAGCCTGCCTGTTGGCCAAAGAGAAGCTGCAAGCGATCCGCGAGGAGTTGCTGCGACCAGAGCCTGGAATTGCAGATCCACGATACGACTATGACAGCTAGTCCCCAGTGAAGTAGCGGGTCTTGTTCCTTGGGGCATGTCTATCGGGGCATGCGCGCTTCCTAAGTTCGGAAGGTTGGCTATTTTCCGAAAAGCACATCAAGCACTCGCGCCAGCTCGGCCTTCTCCTGAGTTCCACCGGTATTGCGGGGAGTGTTGTCGGGAATGTCCTCGGTGAGTTGTGCAAGTCTGTGCGCCAGGATGCGCTCGGCTGTGTGCTGAGGAAGGTAGATCGCGCTCCGCGAAGGGGTCAGCATCCAACTCTTAGTGTCGTCGCGCCGCAGGGACCATCGTTGCCGCTCCGACCGCTCGCGCACCTCCACCTTACCTCCAGCGAGGGAAACCAGTTCATCGATTTGGACATCGATCCAGCCCTGGTTTCCTGTGATATGCACCTTCTTTACTTCGAAATCGCCGAACACAATTAGAGATTGAGCCGACTTGAATAGGTCACGCCCGCCGAGCTTCTCCTCGGAGTCATTGCATGCTTGCAAGAAGGCTGCGGTCACCTGATAAGGTTTGTTCCGGACGAAATTCAAGACCACAACGCGACGTGTTTCCGTGTTCACGATCTGATTTTCCGCAAACCTTCCAGAGGATCCGATCTCATTCGACACTGGGTCATCAACACCCGTTTCGCGCGGTTCCGTGTTGCCCACGACCGTGGGTTTCCAACTCACACTCCGAATTGGGGTGGAGCGGGTGCCCCTCGGAACCGATTTGACGTAACGAAAGAAACGGGGCCGTCCCCGCCGTTTCCAATACGGCGAATCGTATGAAGCGAGGCCGGGGCCCGAACGCAGCACGCTGAAAAAGGAATGCTGAACGGGATTGACCACAATCCCGGCATGTCCGCGCCAGACGGCCAAGTCGCCCGGTTGCGGATTTGTGACTCGCCGAAATTCGACGATCCCCGCGTAGAGGTCTGAAGAGCTCGCGTATTCATAAGGCAAACCGGCGCGCTCATAGATTCCGTGGACAAAGTGGGAGCAGTCGAAAGCAAACCCCGCATGATGCCAGGAATCCAGCGCGACATCCAGAATCGCCAAACCCTCACTCCGAGTCAGCGCCCGGGACCCGATCGTCTTCTGCTGCAGGTCAGGACTCTCACGAGTGACTCGGTAAGCCTCGTCGGAACTTGCCTGCTTCTCTTGCGCCGCTGCGATACGCGTAACGGGCGCGTAGAGCAGGAGAAATAGCAGGGCGCCTTTGGCGTGGAACCGCATAGTCCCTCTTATAACGCACCCGCACAAGGCAGCATAGGTCTCAGAAGTGCCGCCACGTTCGCGAAAAGTGACTTGCCCTCAGATGCACCTTAGAGTCCAACTGGTTTATTCGGCGCGGGAGGCACCGTTCACCCGCGTAGAGAACCCGATTCTGCATGGGTAACGAGGGAAAATGCTGGAGGCGCGGGTCGGAATCGAACCGACGTATAAAGGTTTTGCAGACCTTGAGGTAGTACCTCTAACACGCTTATTTTCTATGTCCCTCGTTAGCCATCGTTGTCTTTTGTCGTAATTTTGTCGTACTCGCCCGGTGTTGGCCCCGACTACGAACCCTGGCGGGATGTGCCACGCGCTCCTCTGACGACGTCCTGTAGACCTTGGTCAGCGGATCGACCTCAGATAACCCATTTGCTGATTCTCGGCGTCTTCGCGGCGATAATCTCAATCCTGCGGCATCGTCGCCGGCAGCAACCTGAGAAGCACGTTCCCAATCATGAAAGGCTGGTGCTCTCCCGCATTTCCTGCCAATGTGTATGACCGCTCAAACCCGTTCGGTCCCAGGATCTTCATTTCCCAACCGTCGTTTTCGCGAGAGCCGACGATCGACACCCGCCAATCTCCAGGCCTGTCACTCAGGCCGTGTTCCACTAGTGCACGAACTTCAGCTCCGACGCCAGAATCACCTGTGTTGTGCAGTTCGAGTGCGACAGCCATTCAGTCCATTCTACTGATCGCTGGGATCGGCCGTTCCTCGGACTCCGACAGTCACGATTGGGTTCACATCGATAAACGTCGGTCATGGATGGCAGAAGGCATTATGGGAGCCCCGCCCTGACAGCGACCAGCAAAGTAGGGCGGCAGACGGGACAGAAGGGCCCGAACCCTCTGCGGGGATTTTGGGACACCTTGCTATGCCCATTCGGTGGCTTCCCAGAACCCCGTTCCACCTGCCCCACATCGAACCTTGCCAGCACCCTTTCTGCAGGTCGGCCAAACTACGCTTTCCTTCGGACCCGGTGCATTCTCGGAAAAGCCAGAACCAGTTCCGGCATCTGGGGCTCCTGGATCCGGGCTTCGATCCGCGTGGCCCGATTCTTAGAAAGGTTCCCGCCGAACACACGAGCTATGTTGAAAAGCGAGCGGCTCCCGCAGACCAGGCATATATCGTGGGGGCTGTCACTGACAACGTCACATTCAGCACACAACACGGCATTTTGCAGCGCAACCGCATTGAGAACCCGGCCCCGTTCAGGAGCGCCTTCCACCTCTGAGCCCTTCATCACAGCCTCGAAAAACTACCTTGACTGCATTTAACCGTGTTCCAGCGGAATTGCTTCCACCACGATCGTGCCATCCTGACCATCCCTACCTGCGGTTGCTACTTTAGGGAAACTCTTCTGTGCTTGGTGGTGCACCTCTGTTTATTCATCATGAAGCTCGCGACTCCGGTGTCCATAGAATTGCACCTTACCGTCTACAACGTTAGCGATGTATCGCCGGGCACTCACGAACTGCATGACCTTCTTACCTTCCCGGGCGAGTTGCGCCCAGCGAGAATTCGTCTTTGGATTTTGCTCTAGCCCCCGCAACACCTCCGCATTGAACCGGAAATCGACCTCACGCAATTTCGCTCGACTGGTCCGCCGGATGGGAAAGGTTTCGCCTTCGAGCATGACCGTCCTGGCGTCGTCAACCATTGCCTGCCGCCACACCGAAATCAGAGTCTCTTCTAAGCTCGCGGCCATCGCTTGTCATCCGCTGAATTTGCGAACGTGCCGTCGATCCTTTTCATGATTCGCTCGGCCCACTGCACGGCGGAAGCCACCAGCGACTCGGTTCGCGGACTCGCGCGGCTGTCATGCAGATCCTCCGTCGTCTTTAGATGACGCGCGACGAGGATGCCTGCGATGATCCCCAACACACGTTTTCGCCCTTCTTCCATTCAATTCACTGTCTTGCACAAAACCCATGTCAAAAACATACAGAAGCAGACACATTTCTTGGTTTGTACCAACCCATTTGAGCGATGCGCTCGAATATTCGCCTTTTGTTCGCCATTAATTTAACACCTTGCTGCGCCTCCTGCAACACCCGAATCGAGGGATCTAGGTCGGCGGATTGGCAGGTGCACGAACGTCCAGTCTGGGCGGGTTTCTTCCTTCACTTGAGCGGCAGCGGGAAGAAACAAGGCGTGAAACCGGCGCAGTCCGAATGCCCTTCCGGGCCGCGTCTGAGCGGCGCCCACCCGGAAGGGCCGTAGTGGGACGAAAGTGCGAAGCTACCTAGTTAAGCTCGATGAGCCCCGCCAAGTTATCCCTCAGCATGGTTGCGTCCCCGCAGAGCCCGCTTCCGTTTCACTTGGCGAAGCCATTTCGCGACTGAGTTCGAGTACACCGCAGCACTGGAAAGCGGCACTCGCATTCTCGCGTCCGATGATGTGCTTGAAGGTGCCTATGCAGATATGACGTTTACGATTCGGAGCTGGGCGGAAGTGGGCCATTGAATGGGGTGTATCGAAGAGATGAATACCACCCTCGCGATCTACAACACGTCCCGTCCGAAGGGGCGGCAGATCGCATGACTCAGTAAAATCTAAAAACCTTTGATATGAGATTGCACACGGAGGTGGAGACGGTTGGCGGCTGGAGCGGGCTCAATCAACTGTTTGCTTTGCACCATCAGAGAACCGCCTCGCGTGAAATTGTGAGTGATAGGATTGCTTCACCCCAAAACACTTGTGCAGTCCTGCTTGGAGAGACGGCCGAATGTATTCACGAGCGCCCGACACGCGCAAAGTCGCGATCGGCATCGATTTTGGCACCACGAACAGTTCAATCGCTTGCGCCACCAATTCGGACGAGGTTCAGCTTGCCAAGTTCCCTTACTTGGGAGGCGTGACTGACGCATATCGGTCGCTGCTGTATCTTCAGCAAGTAAAGGAAGGTGGTGTGAATGCCCTGAAGTCGTGGACCGGCCCAGAGGGCATCGAGCACTATCTTTCCGCGGATATGAAGGGGCGACTGATTCAGTCGCTCAAGTCGTTTCTGAGTAGCCGCAACCTCCACAGCACGGAGGTTTTCGGGCGACGGTACACCCTTGAAGATCTGATCGCCAGGATTCTCAGGGACCTGCGCGAAAAGGCGGAGCATCAGTTCGGGATCAAAATCAGGTCAGCAGTAGTCGGAAGGCCGGTTCATTTTGTGGGAGCAGAGAACCAGGAAGATGACTGTTATGCGGAGGGCCGACTACGGTTGGCTTTTGATTCAGCTGGCTACGAGTCCGTAGAGTTCGAGATGGAGCCGGTAGCAGCTGCTCACTATTACGAGTCCACGCTTGACCATGACGAGCTCATCCTCATTGGGGACTTCGGTGGCGGTACGAGCGACTTCTCGTTAGTTCATGTTGGCCCTACTGTCCGTCGAAGAAGCAGAGTCCCGGGCAACATCGTGGGTAACGCGGGAGTTGGCATAGCAGGAGATTCCTTTGATGCAAAGATCATCAGGCACCTCGTTTCCCCGGCTCTCGGGGCTGGATCGCAGTTGCGGTCGCTGGGCAAGATTCTGACGGTTCCAAGCTGGGTCTATATAAGGTTGGAGCGCTGGCATCATCTGTCCCTGTTGAGAGGCAGGGACGTGCTGAACATGCTGAGGGGCGTTCACGCGCAGTCCCTTGAACCAGAGAAAATCGGAGCGCTCATTCACTTCATAAAAGAGGATCTTGGATTCCACCTACACCGCGCCGTGCAAAAGGTTAAGTGCGATTTGTCGAATGACCCGGTAGCCGCATTCCAGTTTTCGGACGGTTTTGTGGATCTGAGAGCGATGGTGGAACGAACATCCTTCGAGGATTGGATTTCCGAGGAGCTTGGACAGATCGCACGATGCGTCGATTCTCTCCTTAATTCTTCAGGCATTCTGCCCAAAGACGTCGACATGGTCTTCCTGACGGGGGGCTCTTCATTTGTTCCAGCGGTAAGGAAAATCTTCGAAATGCGATTTGGAGAGAAGCGAATTCGGGGCGGAAACGAGTTTACATCGGTAGCCCGCGGCTTGGCGCTGAAAGCGACGGACTCACGCATCTTCCCGTACTCTTCTTCAGTTCGACATTAGCGGACGAATCGAATTACCTCACTGACAGCCGGCTCATTCCCATTCTGCTTGGATGGCTCCACGTCATTGCCAGCCGGCGTGGCATCACCCTCCCCCGGCGCCAGGAACAGATTGCTCTCCAGACCATGCTGCTTGGTGTAGAGATCGAAGTAGCGTCCATGCAGCGCATAGAGTTCTTCGTGAGTTCCGCGTTCGACGATCTGTCCATGCTCGACCACCAGGATCTGATCGGCGCGCCGAATGGTCGACAAACGGTGCGCAATAACAAAGGTAGTGCGGCCCTGCATCAGGTAGGAGAGGCCTTGCTGGATCATCTGCTCGGATTCGGAATCCAGGCTGGAGGTAGCCTCGTCCAGAATCAGGATGCGGGGTTCAGCCAGAATGGCGCGTGCAATCGAGATCCGCTGCCGCTGCCCGCCCGATAGTTTAACGCCGCGCTCACCGACAATAGTGTTGTACTTGTCCACAAAGCTCTCCGCAAATTCATCGACCCGAGCAATCCGGCATGCACGCATGACGGCTTCTTCGCTTGCGTCAGGCCGGGAAAAGGCGACATTCTCGCGAATGGTACCGTCAAACAGAAATGATTCCTGCAATACAACTCCAAGTTGGGTTCGGTACGAATCGAGCCGCACCGTGCTCAAGTCGATACCGTCCACCAAGACCTTGCCCTGAGTCGGAACATAGAACGCAGAAATCAGTCCGATGGTCGTCGATTTGCCGGACCCAGACGATCCAATCAATGCTGTCACCGTGCCTGGGGCAGCGTGGAACGACACATCGTTCAGCACAGTGCGGGCGCCATCATAGCTAAAGGTGACGGCTTCGAAATCAATGTTGCCAACAATTGCCGGCAGAATGACGGTGCGTCGAGGGTCGCTGTCTTCCGCAGTCTCTTTCAGGATTTCGTGCGTACGTTCCAGCCCAGCCAGTGCCTCTGTAATCTGCGTGCCGATTTGAACGATCTGCATGATGGGCGCGATCAGGAAGCCCATGAACAAGGTGTAGGTAAAAAAGCCGCCAATCGTCAGCGATCCGGCCAAGATCTGCTTCGCACCGACATACATGATGACGGCACCCACCACGCCCAGGAGCACGCTTGCCGAAAGCCCCATGATGGAACTCGCGGTCAGCGTGCGCATCACGTTATCGAGCAGCCGCATCACTCCAATCGAAAAGACCCTTTCCTCGCGATCCTCGGCGTGATAACCCTTTATGACCCGCACGCCCCCAAGAGATTCCGTCAAACGCCCAGTAACCTCGGCGGTGATCTTGCCGCGATCGCGAAAGATTGGCCGGATCGTTTGAAATGCTTTTTTCAGGGCGAGCCCGAAACACAACAGGAAGCCGAATGCCAGCACCGTCATCAGCGCGCTGATTCTGAACAGAACCACCAAAGCGATCCCGGCCGTGAGCAATCCTCCGACAAGGTCCACGAGCCCGGTACCGATCAGGTTGCGCACGCCTTCTACGTCGGTCATGATGCGCGATACCAGCACGCCGCTTTTGGTCGAATCATGAAATGAGACCGACAACCGTCCGATATGAGCTTGCACTTTCTGCCTAAGTTCGGCGATCAAGCGCTGGGCGGCTTTGGAGAGCAATTGCGTGAGTGAGAAAGAAGTAATTCCCTGAATGAGAGTCGCCAGCAATACTCCGAGCACCAGCGGTTTGAGCAGGTGAACATTGCGTTTAATGATGACGCTATCGATCAGGTATCTGGTGGAATAAGGCAGCACCAGAGAGGCCACGCGGTTGATCGCCATCAGAACGAAACCAGCCGCAAGCAGCCCGCGACGCGGGCGAACGAGTTCCCACACCAGGGGCAGAACCGCCTGCAGTTTAGGACGCGTCGCCCCGGCGCCGGCCCTGGAATGAGCAGTCACCATTCTTGATTAGACACGGCCTGTCCAAGAGGGGTTCAATTTGTGAAGCGGCGTTTGCTTCAGAGAACCCGGCAGAACTACTTCGCTGCGGCAAAAACGAGCGCATGAAACTTCAACACTTCACTGAGGTGTGCCAGAAAATACTCAGCGCCGTGGTTGCCGGGATAGAGGTGATATTCGTGTTCGATGCCCTCAGCCTGAAGTTGCCGATGGAGTTCCACGGCTCCTTTATCGAATCCGAATTCATCTTCGCGGCCGCAGTTGAAATAGATGGACAAACCTGACGCCCGTATCTGTGCCCGGTTCCGCTTCGCAAGGACAAAAGGACTGTTCTGGTCCCAGTGACGCACGTCAATGGGGTTGCCGAATACCGTCCCGAGCGGTCCACTCTCGGCCTGTTGCGGCGGTTCCGCGATGAGCGCGGCACTCTGTGCGCTGACGGACGAGAATAGCCCGGAATGGGCAAAGGCAAACCGAAGCGCACCGTATCCGCCCATCGAAAAACCGCTAATGGCCCGCGCGGAGCGCTCGCGGCGAATCGAATAATGCGACTCGATGTATGGAATGAACTCGCGAATGAAGAAATCGGTGTAACGCACGCGGCCATCGGCGGAGTTGATGTAGAAGCTACGCCTCCCTTCGGGCGCAACTACCAGAAAATCGGAAACCTGTCCTTTTTGACGCAGGTTTTCTATCACGTCCCATCCACCGCCTTTGAATAAAGTCTGTTCGTTATCGCCAAGCCCATGCAGAAAATAGAGCACCGGATAACGCCGCGGAGAATGGCCGGCAGCGGCGGTGTCATAGCCGGGTGGCAACATAACGCAGTAGTGAACGGCTTCACCGAGGATGTGGCTTTGCAGGGCGTTGCAATCGATGCGGCCTTGTGCCTGGCACGGGCCTACCATGAGCGCAACTAAGAACAGCACTAGCCATGGCAAACACCTGCGCATAAGACGAGTTTACTCGTAGCGCAGCGCCTGTACTGGATCGAGACGCGCAGCTCGGGACGCCGGGTAGAGTCCCGACAGCAAACTGACAACGATGGAAAAAGCGATTGCGCTGAGAACAAGCCACAGCGGCACGGACCAGATCTGTGCCGAAGGAAAATGCTGGCGTTCGAGATAAATGTTCATTCCGAAATTGATAAGGCGTCCGATCGCCCAACCCAGAGTGACTCCGGCTGCGCCGCCGACCAGACCCATGGCGCCGGCTTCGGCGAAGAAAAGCCCGCGCACGTCAGCGTCGCTGGCCCCGATGGCCTTCATGATTCCGATTTCGCGCCGACGTTCGAGGATGGCCATTACCAGCGTATTCACGATGCCGATGGAAGCAACCGCCAAGGCGAGGCTGCCGAAGATCGCGAGGAACCCGTCGAGCACGGCAAAGAACTGGCGCATGCTACGGGTTGCATCGACGATGGAGAACGCGCTGAAGCCCATCTTCTTGATGGCATCTTCAACGGCTGGGACCTGATTGGGATTCTCTACCCGCACGCTGAGTGACGTGTAGCTGGGCGAGTCGGTGGCTGAAGTGTCGCGCAGGTTGGACAGCATGATGTGGAGGTCTTGCGCAAGCTTGAGCGGCAAGAAGACGCGTGCCCGGGCCGTGCCCCGCAAACTATCCGGATCGAGATCCGTCAGACCCACAATTTTCAGTACTCGTTCGCGTGAGACAACCGAATATGCCGCACTATCGCTCTGCCCGACAGCAGAGGAAGAGGGAGAAGAGGTGCGTTCGGCATAGCGCATCGTCAACTCTTTCCCGAGCAGGGGCTTGGCCAACTCGGCAATACTTGTGTTATCCGTGCCCGGCTTGGGTGTGATGCCTAGCAGTTCTTCGGCAAAAGACTTCTGCAGGATGGCTTCCGCGGCCCCGTCCGACGAAAAGAAACTGCCCTGCATGCCATCGAAAGCATCATTATTATTCTTGGCGGAGAACGGGACGCCAGCCACCATGGTTAAGTGCGGCTTGCTGTCGAAGCGCAGGTCCGTGACGAACCTAATATCGGGATAGGCCTCGACCACGCCGGGGATTTGGGCGATCTTTTGTCGCGCCGATTCATCCAACGACGGGCTCTCGGCCGGTGGAGGCCCGTCTTCTCGCTGTTCGCGGAAGTTGCGGAGGTCACGCCTGGAGGTGGCTACAACAGTGTCAAACAGCCCGGACTTTTGCAGGCGGCGTGAAGCCAACTGCTGGAGGCCAATGCCGAGCGAGAGCATCGCGACCAGCGACGCCACACCGACGGAGATGCCGATCGTTGTCAGCGAATTGCGGAAGACTGACTCGCGCAGGTTGCGGACAGCAAGGTCGGCGACGTCGTAAAACTTCATTGTGTTTCTCCCCGCGGCGCGGGCGCCTGCACCGGCTCTGACGAGATCTTGGATTCGTCATCATTGGCTACATCGTCGACGAGCTTTCCATCCGCGAGATGCACCATCCGTCCGGCATACCTCTCAGCGAGGGCCTGCTCGTGCGTCACCATCAACACAGTCATGCCCAGGGACTGATTGAAGCTGTGAATGAGTTCCATGATTTCTGTACCGGTGCGACTGTCGAGATTGCCCGTCGGCTCGTCCGCCAGAAGAAGCTTGGGCCGGTTGATGAGAGCACGCGCCAACGAAGCGCGCTGCTGTTCGCCGCCCGAAAGTTCCATCGGTCGATGCGAAAGCCGTCCGCTCAATCCCACACGTTCCAGCGACTGGCATGCAAGAGCAGAACGCTCGCGACGATCGACTTCGGCGAAGCGCATCGGGAGCTCCACATTTTCCAGCAACGACATACTCGATATCAGGTTGAACGACTGGAAGACCATGCCGACGGTATGGAGGCGATACTTGGCCAGTTGCTCCCGCGAGAGCGCGGCCAGGTTGTTTCCGTGAACGATCACTGCCCCGCAGGTAGGACGGTCAAGGCCTGCAACGAGGTTAAGCAGTGACGACTTGCCGGATCCCGAGACGCCCAGCAGAGCCACAAATTCTCCCTCCGGAATGTCGATGGAAACCCCGTCTACCGCGCGCACCAACGACTCCCCCATCTGGTAATGGCGGGAGACGCCCTCGGTGCGGACTGCTAGGGAGTTCGGCCCGGGAACTTCCATGCTATCGAGTTGCTCCCCACACGATGTAAAGCGCCGCGGGTAAACCAATGGATCGGAAGGCTTGCGTAATGCCATGGCCACCTCCGAATTTACGACCGGCAATGGGAATTGTGTTGCCGCTTGTTTTCATCGGAATCGTTCCTATCGCTATTGTAGGATGCAATTGTCTGGTCATTGCATCGTAGTGGACCACGGTTATGGATTAAAGACGATCTACGGCCACCTTAGCCAGATTGCTGTGCACGAAGGCGATATGGTCAAACGAGGCCAAGTCATGGGCACGAATGGCCAGACGGGAATGGCCGGAGGCGACCACATCCACATCGCCATGCAGCTCGATGGCATCCCGATCGACCCGAAGGAATGGTGGGACAGCCACTGGATCAAGGATCACATCGCTAAGCGCATAGACCTGCCGGGGTTCAGCAACTGAGGTAGGCTCACCGCCGAAATGGACCACCGTTCCGACCGCGAGTACGCACAATTTCCAGTGCCCATGTTTCATATCCAGAACCTAGGTATGGAAGCCCGCCGTCTCCCACCCCTCCCACCCATGCAAGTTTTCCTCCTTGACACGTTCTCTGGTCAGCAGGAACAGCAGATCAGTTCTCGGTGTCAGAGAATTCAGGGAGGTGCAGCTTGCGGCTTCCGATCGCTCAGTTGAAGAAACAGTCGTCGGCCCTTGCGGCCATACTTCTCTTAGTCGCTGTCTTGATGGGCAGTGTCAACCCAAGCTCCACGGGAAGCGGAGATCAGAAAAGTCCTGCAAAAACCGAGCCAGCCAAGTCGCTGAAGATCAATCTTGATACCTCCGTGGAAGTGAAGCTACCAGAAGTTCGAGACCTCAGTGCGGTCGGTTTTCACACTTCGGATGGTAAAGAGGGCTGGGTATTGCGGCTTCCTGGCAACCGACCGATCGCAACGCCCGCCTACGCGGACGGCCTGTTATTTGTTGGTGGTGGGTACGGATCCCATGAGTTCTACGCCATCAAGGCTAAGACGGGCGAGATCGCCTGGAAGATCAATACCTCGGACGACGGGCCGACTGCCGTCGTGGTCGAGGGTGGTTATGTGGCGTTCAACACCGAGAGTTGTACGGTGATCGTCGTGGACGAAAAGACCGGCAAGGTCATCTGGCAAGAGTGGCTGGGTGATCCTCTGATGAGCCAACCAGCGATCTCGAATGGCCACCTGTTCATCGCCTACCCTGCCGGCAGCACAACCCTAAACATTCGTCGCAGCAGGCGCCGACGCCGACCAAGGTACGAGCCGGTGCTTACAGACTGCTCGCAGTGGATCTGAAGACGGGGCATCACCTCTGGGAGCAGGACATTCCCACGGACGTGATTTCCGCCCCCGTCGTGAAGGCAGAGTATGTTTACGTAACTTGTTTTGACGGCACGTCGTTAGCTCTCGACGCTTCCACGGGCCGTGTTCTCTGGAAGAAAAAGGGGACCGCCACCAGCGCACCGCTTGCGGTCGGCGATCAGATCATCCTCACGAGGAAGGAACAGGACGGAAAATCACAGTATGAGGGTTTTGCGCGAGTCGATGCCCTGAAAGGCGAGGATAAGGACAAGCAGCTGCTTGCGAAGGGTCGCGCTGATTACCTTGCAAAGGGAGAGGGCAGAAGCTCGGCTTTGGCAATCGGAGCCCAGAAGTCTTTGGATATGTCGGTTGGTTTCGGCTCTGCACCAGCCGCGGCGAAACTCTCGGCGGCTGACGAAAACGTGGGAGTCAACACCGTGGTCGGTGGTTGGGCGTATCAAGGCTCACGCGCTGCGTACAGCCAAGGCTCGCTTTTCAACGCTCAAGGTCGATATCTGAACTCGGTCAGCTCGAAAGACGGTGGTCAGCAATGGCAAGCGGAGATCACCGGGAAGAATGCGGACGAGAAGACCCAAGTATTTGCTCCACCGGCACTTGGTCGCGAATACATGTATCTCAGCGGTGCAAACGGCAACCTGATTTCGGTTCGGCAGCGCGACGGACAAGTGGGGTTCGCGTACTCATTCAAGAAGCCGATGATTTTCCAACCTGCGCTCGTCGACGGAAGCGTGTGCGTAGGAACCGGCGACGGGCTATTGATTTGCCTGCAAACGAACAACAAAGACGCCGATGGCTGGTATGGCTGGGGCGGCAACGCCCAGCACAACAAGTGAGAGTGGAGACTGTCACAAGTTCAATCAGCTTTTCCCAGGTTATTTCGCGTAATTTCGCGTCCATGCTTGATCAAGCTCACCGACCTCATGCGCTTCGGCCACAGCTGGGAGCCGAAAGTGAGGAGTGCCCTCACGAGCTTCGGCATTCCTCCGGAACGCTACGCGGACTTTACCGGGCTTCAGCGCTAGCCAGGGCGCGCGCGCCGCCAATATTTTCGATCTGGTTCAGAATCGAATAGCAGCGGATGAGGTCTTGCAGCCGCCCGTCGGTCATCACTTTCTGCGCTCGCCCCAGACCTGTTGCCACGCCTCGAATTCACTGGGCCTGATCTGGTAGCGTGCGAAGTTTCCTTCGTGCAGGCTGACAAGCTCGCTCTCGGCCATGTCCCTAAAGTTCTCTCGCTCAGCTTCCGGGATACCGTTCTTCTCCACCCAGTCCGTGATATATCCCGCGGCCGCCTTTCTGTCCATCCGCCCGCGCACCACCTCGCCGACGATCTGCCGCAGTGCGGCCTTGTGCTTGAACCTGAACGGATCGGGCTCGCCCAACGACTGGCGCACGGCGGCATAACGCGCCGCCGAACGCTCATACGCCCAGATGAATACATCCCTCAGCAGATCGACTTTGTTCAGTTCATAAACGCCCAGGATGGCATCCATGTAGACCGCGCGCGGCACGTCGATGAAGGATAAAGGAGACAGATTGCGCTTGATGAACGGAATGTTCGCCGAGAGGCGCGACACGCGCTTGTTCACATCATCGAACGGCTGCAGATAAGGCAACTGCACCATTGCAAACAGCGCCTGCTCGAACGGGTCCTGAATCGCCGCCGCCGTGTCCAGCAACTGATTGAAGCACTCCTCGTTCAGTTGCGGCAATTCCAGAGGATGGAACGTCGACTTTCCGATGCCGACGCCCATGCGGCGCAGCCTGCCCGGCGCGCCGGGGTCGGGCAGAAGGTTCTGCGCCAGAATGCCATGAAGGTTGAGGATCGTGTAACGGTTGAAGCCGATGGCCTCCGCGTCATTGACCAGGAATTCGATCGCATCCTTGTGGTTGACGATCATCTGCGCTTCCAGACGGTCCCGGCCTTCCGCCGCTTCCCCGAGTTCGATCAGCCGCGTCGTATCCAGCAGCGAATAGGTGTTGCCCTCAAGGCGGCTGGAGTTCCACGACAGATCGATGAGCAGCCGGTTCAAAATCTGCTTTGCATAAGTGCCAGCTGCCTGATCGTCAGAGTTGGGCTTGCCAACCTGCGCGAGATGCACGCGCTGTTCTTCGGAAAGATAGAACGTCTCGTTGGGCCGGTATGAGTCGAGGAATTCACGGTTGTAGCCAACCGGCTTGCGCGCATTGAGGGGTTGGCTCAAATAGGCGCGCATTCCCTGGCTGGCCGCAGACAGCGGCACCGCCGCCTCCTCCGTCTTCTCGGCGGCCGCGGCAATGAAAACTGGCTTTTCGGCCGCCGCCGCCCTTGGCTCCGCCTCCGCCGCCGGCGCCGGCACGCGATACCGCGTCCACCGCCGCCCCCCGCCTTCCGTGATCAGGCGCCCTTTGTCGACGAGGTATTTGAGCCTGTACTGCAGGGTGCGATCCGCAAGCCGCTCCGGGAGCGCCGCGGCCACGTCACCAAAGCTCGCCCCGTCGGGGTGCTGCGCGACCGCTTGTTCGATGGCAGCTAGGGATTCTTCCGGAATGCGGGCAGGCATGGCTCTCTCTCGTTGTTGCGCTTATGACTTCTATGCGCAATTAAACCATGCCTATACGCAACAATCAAGTCCTATGCGCAACTAAAATCTATACTATACGCAACAAAAATAGTGATGCTTGCGTATAGCCGAGCCCCCTTAAATTCCCGAATCCGGCGTTCCGCACACTTCGGAAATTCCCTATCCTTAATTGTGAGACGAATCGCTCTTGTTCCCTCAGGCAGACCCTGTCTTCCCCCGCTTGCCACGGAGCGCGGAGAGGTCTGGGCAGCAACCTGTACCGACTGGGCGTGCATGACAAAGTGATTCAGCGTATCCTGCGGCACGCGAACGTATCAACTACAACTGGTTATTACATCAAGTCCCAAGCGAAAGACGTGCTCGATGCAATGACGAAGCTCGAAAATTCCATTCCTGCCCCTCAGATTTCCACATCGGACACCCAGCGGACACTAAACCCGAAATCTTCTGAGAGTTCGACGTCCATCCAGTAGGACGCCAAGCTACGAAAACGAGGACACTTACCGAAAGAATTCAGTTTGGAGGCGCGGGTGAGAATCGAACTCACGTATAAAGGTTTTGCAGACCTCTCCCTTACCACTTGGGTACCGCGCCCGGTCACGTTCACAGTAGACACTCGGCGTGGGTTTGTCTAGAAGGTTCCCGGGGCGCACCCGGATTCACACTCGTGTCCGGGAACGTTCATGTTTTCTCGCGGCTGGATCTGTGCTACAACACCGGACATGAGGCCGACGTTGAGCTTGACCCCACCTTCGATGGTGAGTTCGCCCGATTCCACGACTGCGCCGAGAATAGTTGAGATCGGGACTGGCGTTCCCGCGAATCTCGGATCTGCGAATCCCGTTCCAACGAATCTGAAGAATGATGCGTCCTCGATCTGCCCTAACTGCTCCTCCGAGTTGCATGGACACCGCTGCAAGGTGGTTTGCAAGAAATGCGGCTTCTATTTGAGCTGCTCTGATTTCTATTAAGAAAAACTCGGGCTGAAAACCGCCTTTGCGCGGCTCTCCTACTCGCTATCGCGTGTCACCGGCGCCCAGTGTCCATCGTTAGAGTCGTACCAGTTTCTCCAGGCGACAGGGTCGTGGGGCAGACTCTGTCCGGTGATGTCGCGGAGCGCTTGGAAGACCCACTTGTGAGTTTCCGCATCGAGAGACGTCTCGGCAGCGAAGTCGAGCAGTTGCGGCACTGTACTGCGGCGTTGCTTTTCGCTCAGCATGCCCGACTGCGCCAGGCCGCAAGCGGCGCGCTCGCGGATCATGGGCGAAGGATCGTCGTGGAAAACCTGCAGGAGCGGAGCGATGGTGTCATCGGTGCCGAGATAAGCTAATCCTTCCACTGCCCAGTAGCGGATGTTCACATTCTGATCGTGGAACGAGGCCAGCAGAATCTCGGCAGCGCGCCCGGGTTCGACGCCCCGATTGGCAAGCAGCGCGATATCCCACAGTGCATTGGCGCGCGGGCCCTGTTGTCCGAAACGAGCGTCATGCTCAAGGCCGTGCACTGCGGCCACACTCTTTTCGAGATTGCGACAGGCGAGATCGATCTCGATGGCGGCGGCACGTACGCGGAGATCGTCGGAATTGAGCGCAGTCATAAAGAGGGAATTCAATTTCTGATCGAGCTTGATCTTTCCACGCCACCGGTCCACGCGCTCTGCGATCTGATCGTTAGCCCCGCGATAGTGATTGATGGAACGTTCGAGCAGAAGCTGCGCTTGGTTCTGCGGCGTCATCCGGTCGAGGACTTCGGTTTCATGTTCCGAGAGCACGTTGGCCGACGCCGGTTCGGGCTTCCCGTGCAGGCTGAGAAGCTGAGCAATCTCCTGCCAAGCCGCGCGCGCGGTGCCAGTTCCCATAAGGAGTGTTCCCACCAGGATCCCACTTACCGCGGCGGCAATCACCCGCCAGCGTCGATAGTTGGCGGTTTTCGGGGAGAGCGGATCGTTTTCCGGCGGCGGTGCGGCCTGCTCCATGCGCGGATCGGGATTAGTGTTCACGCGGAGAGTATAGAAGGAAGGGTTTGAGTCGAACAGATTACTCCGGGCGAGTCGGGGGTAACCGCCAGCGCGGCCTTTGGCCTCTACAGTTCGCTGAAAAAGATCGGTAAAAAACTCGTCTTTGTTCTTGCTTTTGGGTGGCGCAGCGGTTCACCGAACCGCTGCGATAACAGAATTGTTTTCAGTGCCGGCTTTAGCCGCTCAGGGTGACTGCGGCTTACCGCGGCGGGCGTGGCATGCCGAAAATCTCCATCCCTTTTACAATGGCTGGAGTCTTGATTCATCTTGAGTTGAGGAGATTGGCATGCAACGCAAAGCGAGTGCAGTCTGGAAGGGTGGTCTTAAAGACGGACAAGGTACGGTTTCGTCTGCCAGCGGTATTCTTTCGAACACGAAGTATTCTTTTAAGACGCGGTTTGAGGACGCTCCCGGAACCAATCCGGAAGAGCTGATTGCGGCGGCCCATGCGGCGTGCTTTTCGATGGCGCTGTCGGCGCAACTGGGAGCCGCGAACCTCACGCCGGAGAGCATCAATACGGCCGCCACGCTCACGATGGAGAAACAGGATGCGGGCTGGACCATCACGGCCGTGCATCTGGACGTGGTCGCGAAGGTGCCGGGCGCGAGCGCGGATGCCTTCAACACCGCAGCGAAGAATGCCGAGACGGGCTGTCCGGTATCGAAGGTGCTGAACGCAAAGATTACGATGGATGCAAAGCTGGGCTAGCGTCTGACCGCGTGATGAATCTTACGGTGGAGCGACGGCGTCTAGCGAGCCTGCCCTGAGCGAAGTCGAAGGGTCCGGCAGTATGGCGGCCGGGCGAGGACGCCCGGCTCTCCACCAACGAACTCGAATCTAACTTTGCGAGCGCAAAACCTGGCGCAGCTTGTGATTGATTTTTACCGCTTCCTCCGAGGCCTGATCGATCAGTTCGACCCAGCGGCGCAAGTTTTCGGGCGGCGCCGCTTGCGAAATTAGGTAGGTCGCTTGCACGATAGTTTCGAGCGCATTGCTGAGATCGTGCGCCAGCATTCGGAGTTCCCTCGCCACTTCCGCCGGTATTTGATCGGAGGTATTTCCCATGGTCTTGGACGACCTGGCGTTTTTCAAATGACGGCGCGTGGGAAAGGCTATGACGTCGCGCCCGTTTGACACCAGACGCCAGCCAGTAGATATTAGTGTAGTCGCTCTTAAAATGGGCTCCTGCCGATTTTTTCTTTTATGCGGATGTGGCGGAACTGGCAGACGCGCTAGGTTCAGGACCTAGTGGCCGCAAGGTCGTGGAGGTTCAAGTCCTCTCATCCGCACCAATCATCCGCACCAAAAACAGGTCTTAGCCTTTAGCACTTAGCCTTTAGCTTGTCTGTGGAAGGTTGCGGCTTCGCGCCTTGAACCCTCACGCCCCGGCGGAGAGCCGGTGCGTACTCCGGCTTTGCGCGATCCCGTACTGGCGAATTTTATAGAGCAAAGCTTTGTAGCTGATCTTCAGCAGCGCCGCGGCTTGTTTGCGATTCCAGTTCGTCTCGTCGAGGGCACGGGCGATAGCTTCCGCCTCCGCCTCATCTTTGGCATTGCGCGACAGGGATTTCAGGCCGCCGCCGGAATCCGCACCCGCGCTTCTGCCGGTGCCATCGGAGTGCTGTCCACCACCGCCATCGGGCCGGGGTTGCAGCTCGGATGCGGCGAGCGCTTCATCTCCCAGAACCAGGTAGCGCTTGATGAAGTTGCTCAGTTCGCGCAGGTTGCCCGGCCAGGAATGTCGCAGGCATGCCTCCATCAACGGACCCGAAAGTGGCAATGGGGAACGCGCATACGATTCCGACATGCGCGACATGAAATGCTTCAGCAGGATCGGGATTTCTTCCTTGCGATCGCGCAGCGGAGGCAGCGACAGCGTGAAGGCATTCAGGCGGTAATAGAGGTCTTCGCGCAGACGCTTGTTGGCAAGCGCTTCGGGAATGTTGATGTTGGTGGCGGCCAGGATGCGGACGTCGACTTTCACCACGGTGCGGCTGCCAAGGCGCGAGAATGTCTGGTCCTGCAGGACGTGCAGCAACTTGGCCTGCAAGAGCGGCGGCATTTCGCCGATCTCGTCGAGCAGGATAGTGCCTTTGTTACAGAGTTCGAACTTCCCGGGCTTGGCATGGGTCGCGCCCGTGAAGGCTCCCGCTTCGTATCCGAACAGTTCGCTTTCGAGCAGGTCGGCGGGCACTGCGGCGCAGTTGACTTTGAGGAAGGTGCGGTGGGCGCGAGGAGAAAGTTTATGGATCAGGCGCGCCAGCACTTCCTTGCCGGTACCGCTTTCACCGAGCAGGAGAACCGGAATGTCGACGTTGGCGACGAGTGCCGCCTGGGAGCGGATCTTCTTCATCGCCGGGCTGGCAGCGACGAAGAACACGTCGTCGCAAAGTTCCTCGATATCGCCGGCGTAGGCGTCACTCTTGGCCGTGCCGACACACTGCCCAATGACCGCGTCGAGTTCGGCTTTCTGGAACGGCTTGGTCAGATAATCGATGGCGCCCAGGCGCATTGCCTGCACGACCTTGCGCGTATCATTCACGCAGGAGAGCATGACCACTTTCAATCCCGGCTTGAGCTGGCGCAGCTTTTCGAGAGTCTGTAGCCCGTCGATGCCGGGCATGAGTAGATCGAGCAACACCAGGTCGGGCTGCAGTCCTTTCTGGACGCGCTCGACCGCTTCTTCGCCGGTGCTGGCGGTTTGAACTTTGTGCTCATCCACTTCCAGCAGCGTGCGGATATAGCGCAACATTCCCGGTTCATCATCCACCAGCAAGATGTTGGCGGCTTCGCTCATTGGGTTCCTCGTGGAGGACTGCTCAGAATTGGTTTCAGCGGTACGAGAAAAGAAAACTTGCAACCTGCGCCCGGCTCGCTTTCGACCCAGATCTTGCCGCCCATGCCTTGCAGAAGGCGGCGGGCAATGGCGAGTCCTAACCCCATGCCCTCGGCCGATTCGCTGCCCGGCAGGCGGAAAAAATCGTCGAAGATTTCCATATGAAACTCCGGCCGAATTCCCGGGCCGGTGTCGGCAACGCTCACTTTGACGGCGTTGGGCACGTTCGCCGCTTGCCGGCGGCGGTCGCCACTTGCTGCGGACTTGCTCACGCTACGACGCTCCCACATATGAGGTTCGGCATGCAACCAGACGGTGCCGCCTTGTGGTGTGTACTTGGATGCATTATCCAGAAGATTGGAAATTATGCGCTGGATCTTGGGCGCGTCGAATGCAAATGGCGTCAATTTGTCATTGGCCAGGAAATACAGAGCGAGACCGCGCTCCTGAAAACGGCCTGACCAGTGCCGGCAAACTTCAGAGAGGCACGCATTCATGTCCCCTTCCACATACTGCATGCGCAGTTCGCCGATCTCCAGCACGCTGAAGGTCAGGAAGTCCTGAATGAATTGCTGCAAGCGCTGTCCGCTGGAAAACATGTCGCCCATCACTTCGCGCTGGCGGTCATTGAGCGGCCCGAGTTTCTGACTCTGTAGCAGTTCAATATAGCCATTGAGGATCGCCAAAGGTGTCTTGAGATCGTGGGCGGCAGAGGCCAGAGCATTCGTTGTCTTGCGAAAACGATCGCGCAACTGTTCGAGCTCGTTTGCCACATCTTCCGCGGCGCTGGGCGCGCCAGCGTCAGCCGTTTCGCTTGACGGCGGGCCATTCTTCAGACCAGCGCCAGTGGGAGCGACGGCTGGGCTTTTTTCGGATGTCGAAGCCATGGGGAACCAAATTACGTCATTCTAGGGAAGGGATATCTTCTACCGTGAGAACGAGGGGATAGGGTGATCCTATGTCAGGTGCCACCGACTGTCAATTGGAAACGGCTGTAAAACAGGCACCGAAGCGAAAAACGTTGCACTTTTATGGTCTGACCGGGAGTCACTTTAAATCTCGACGCTGGGGTGGCACTTCGGTAATCTCCGTGTTGCTGGCGAGGTTTGGAGTGATCCCGGGCCGGCACGACTCCGTTCCGAAGTTTGGCCCCTGAGGTGCGGTCTCGGGGTGTTAATACCTCTTACAAGGTGGTGCAGACGCGTGTCTCGTAGGTTATCGAAGAAGGAAGAACGCAAGTGGGCACGGTTGCAGCTCGCCATTCCGGTCTTTATCCGCACTAGAGACGGCAGCGGCAAGGATTCTTTGGAGTTTGCCACGGCCATTAACATCTCTCCTGGGGGTGTTTTAGTGGCAGTTCGCCGTTCTTTGCCCAAGTCTGCACTGGTTTCATTGGAGATTCCAAGCGCCCCGATCGGCCCCGCCAACGGTTTGAGGACCTCTTCGCAGATTATGCAAGCGAAAGCAGTATGGGTTACTCACCTCGACGACTACCATCTTCTAGGTCTGAAGTTCGCCCGTCCCTTGAACACTGACGCGGCGGCCGTTTCCGGCAAGCATTTGAGGAAAACGGGTTCTGCGGTGTGAACTATTTTTCCCTTCCATGGCCTGTCTCATAATGGCACTTTGGTGCCATGCCCGATCTTCCCGTTCCCGGGATATGATCACTTCAAGCCGTTCATAAGTTGAGCATTTAGGGGAACTCTTCCGGGTCGATCTGCTCTCCTCCCTGGTTTGGTGCTTGGGATGCACTTTTAGTGCATGCGGGTGAACACTCACCGCAATGGGGTATTCAGTCTTATGACGACACTTTCGGTAAGTTCTCTGGCGCAGTCGCTCGGCGAGCTTCCCCCTGACCAAATAATTTTTGGCCACTCTGAGGCCATGCAGGCGGTTCGTTCGCGGCTGGGAAAAGTAGCCGCCGCCAACGTTCCTGTCCTTATTACCGGTGAGAGCGGCACCGGGAAAGACATCATTGCCCGGCTCATCCACGGGCTGTCTCCGTGGAAAAGCGGGCCCTATGTAAAGGTAAACTGTCCGGCGATACCCGGGACGCTGCTGGAAAGCGAACTATTCGGCTACGAAAAAGGAGCCTTCACCGGCGCCTTCGGGTCGAAGCCTGGACGGGTCGAACTGGCTCACCGCGGGACATTGTTTCTCGACGAGATTTCCGAGCTTGACCCCTCGCTGCAATCGAAGCTTTTGCAACTTCTGCAGGATGGGCAGTTCTGCCGGATCGGCGCCCAGGAAGACAAGAAGGTCGAGGTGCGCGTGGTGTGCGCGACCAACCGCCGCCTGGAATCCGAGATCGAATCGGGAGCTTTCCGCCAGGATCTTTACTACCGCATCAACGTAGTGAATCTGCACATGCCCGCGCTGCGGGAACGCCGTGGCGACATTGAAGATCTGTGCACCTACTTCCTCGAATTCTACAACCGCAAATTCAATTGCCGGGCGCGGCCCCTGTCGAACGAAGTGCTGGCGGTGCTGCAGAAATATCACTGGCCGGGAAACATCCGCGAACTGGAAAACCTGATCAAGCGTTACGTAATCCTGGGCCATGAGGAAGTAATCACCAACGACCTGGTGGCACGCGAGCCGGACTTTTTCAATCCCGAGATCTCTCTGGACGGGCCGATTTCCCTGAAGAAGCTTACGCGACAGTGCGTGCGCGAGCTGGAGCGCAAGGTCATCCTGAGAGTGCTGCAACAGCACCACTGGAATCGTAAGCAGTCAGCCCGCGCGCTGGGCATCAGCTATCGCGCCCTGCTTTACAAGATCCGCGATGCCGGCTTGCCCTCGAACCGTGCATTGCGCCTGCGCCAGGCGGAGAAGAATGCCAGCGCCAGCGACAAGAGCGATTCCACCACCGGGGTTGCGGCGGCGGACTGAAGAGGATTCATCCGGGAGCGACGGGCGTCTCGCCCGTCCAACCGAGCACCGCACCGTAGATGCCGGACGATCACATCGACACTGGATTCGACATCGAGCGCTCAACAGCTGAGTCGTTCTTTCAATTCGCGCAGCGCGGCACTCCACTCGTTCAGCCCCTCCGCCTCGAGCCACAGATCTTTGAGTTCGGAGTTGGTTCGCACCTTCTCCACCGCCCGGCGGGCGAGGTCGACCAAATCGGGCGGGATACCGGCGTCGGTTTTGCGTATCCAATCCACAATTTGCGGCGGCGTGGCGGGCGATGACGTCTCATCGCTCGCAGCAGCGACCAGCGCCGCCACAACTTCCGCGGCCGCGACCACTGCGCCACTCTCCGGCGCTTCCAGATAGTCCTGATCGGCAGCATGCGTCAGCATCTGTCTTAGATCATCGAGCCCCAGGGAATTGAGACGGCCCAGAAAACTCTGCGCGTCCTCGTTTTCGAAGCTGCCTGTACCCCAGCCTGGCATGAAACCTCCGGCTGAATTATAGAATGCGCGGCGCGCCCTGCTTCATAGAGGGCTCCGAGTAGCCAACCATCCATCCAGAGTAATCGGATCTCCTTCAATGCTCTTGCATGAGATTATAATGGCCCGACACCGATGGCCCTTTCCTCGGGCACGAAACTCGGCCCTTATGAAATCCAGTCTCCGCTGGGCGCCGGCGGAATGGGAGAAGTTTACCGTGCGCTGGATACCCGTCTCGACCGCACGGTGGCGATTAAAGTTCTCGCTTCTCATCTTTCTTCTTCGCCGGAACTCAGGCAGCGCATGGAGCGCGAGGCCAGGGCCATTTCCTCGCTTAACCATCCGCACATTTGCCACCTCTATGACATCGGCTCGCAGGATGGCACCGAGGGTTCGGGCCTCCTGGCCCGTCTGCTGCCTTACTCAGGTCGTCGCGGTCAGGGAGGGGCTCCCCCGCCTTGGTGTTAGGGGGCTCAACGATGACTTCCGACCGAGCGGATCTCCCGCTGTAGAATCTTCCAGAGCACATTATTATTCTGACACTTCTCTTTTCGCGGAATGCTAGCCTGACACTGGCGATTTTGCCGGTTCTCGGCTTGCTGAGTCCCCAGTCTTTGGCCCGCGATCCGCGCAACTCTGGAGCGCCCGTAGGGTATCTACATGGAGCACGCCCCATGACATTCGCGATCTCCAGCCCGAGTTTTTCAAATGGTGGGAAGATTCCCACAAAGTTCACCTGCGACGGCTCCGATGTTTCTCCCGCGCTTTCATGGACAACTCCGCCTCCCGGAACGCAGAGCTTCACATTGATTGCGGATGATCCCGATGCTCCCGTTGGAAGTTGGACCCACTGGGTTCTCTTCGATCTGCCTACCCACGCCAGCGCCTTACTCGAAGGCGTCAGCAAGGTCGATGAGGTATCCGGCGGTGGGCGTCAGGGTCGCAACGACTTTTGCAAGATCGGCTATGGCGGTCCCTGCCCGCCTCCCGGCAAACCCCATCGCTATTTCTTCAAACTCTATGCTCTGGACAGAATGCTCAACTTGAAGCCAGGCGCTAGCAAGCGGGACGTGGAGCAGGCCATGCAAGGCCACATACTGGGTGAGGCGGAGCTCATGGGCACCTATCAGCGCTGACTAGACGATTGTGGATACGGCTAAAACGGGCATGGACTACACGGTCTTCAAAAAAGTTCAGATCGCAATTAGCCCGCGCCGGATTCCCAATGTAACCGCTTCGGTGCGGGTCGAAGCACCTAGCTTGTCGAGAATCGAGCTGATGTGAAACTTGACCGTATGCTCGGAGATACCGAGTCGGGCCGCGATATCCCTGTTGACTAGTCCCTCCGCCAACATTCTAAGCACATCAGTTTCGCGGGAGGTGATCCCTTCGGAAAATTCGGCTTCATTCTCTTCCGGCTGATCGCCGTAGACGGCGGCCAAGCTCGCTGCTGTCGATGTGCTCAGTAATACCAGGCCATCATAGGCGGCATAAATGGCGGAGAGAACGTCATCGGGGTCGCTCTCTCTGGACAGAATCGCGCGCACCCCGCTCCGCAATAAACGCGAGATCGACCTCGCATCGTTGACATCGGTGAGCAGAACAATCGCAGCGTCCAATGTCGGCTCAAGCAATAAATCGCGGATCGAATCGGAGTCGATGACCATTACATCCAGTTCAGCGATACGGGCAAATGACACAAGGCTCGCCACGGCGCCAAAACTTCCCGCCAGGTGGAAGTCAGAATGGCTGCGGATGATGCCTTCGAGTCCGGCTCGGCGGACGGCGGAGGTCGACGCCACCGCTATTCGGATCCCGCCTCCGCCGCCGTGCTTCGACATTCGTTATCGCGCTCTTTCGCCCAGAGTGACTGAAACCGGCTTGATCTCGCCGGCACGAATCACCCTGATCTGCAAGACATCACCGACCTTTGCAGTGGCAAGCGAATCCTGTATAGCATCCACGTGTTCGACCGTCTTTCCGCCCAATTCGAAAAGCACGTCTCCCAGCAAGACTCCAGCCCTTTCTGCGGGCCCGCCGTTTTCGACGTGCATGACAAGCAGTCCGGCTCGCGTTTCAGCAGGCAACTTCGAGCACATATTTTCCGGCACCTCCACCGGCTGCATCGCAATGCCCAGATAGGGCCGAGCAATGTGTCCCTTTTCGAGGAGTTCTTTGACAACGCGGTTGACCGTCGCCACCGGTACCGTCACGGCTCGTCCATGACCGAAGCCTCGCGTATTGATGCCGACAACCTCTCCTTTGGCATCGAGCAGCGGTCCACCGGAAAATCCCGGATATAAGGCGAGGTCGAGCCGGATGTGCTGATCGATCTGTCCCCCGCGCCGGCTCCTCCACTCGCCGCTGATACCGCCGATGATGCCGCTGCTTGCCACTAGATCCCCACGCCGAGTACGACCGAGCGCGAGCACGAGATGGCCGAGCCTTAGGCTTGTAGAGTCGCCCAGTTGGGGGGCTCCGGAAGAACCATCCTCGATCCTTAGGACGGCTATGTCGGTGCTGGGATCCCGTCCAGCCAGTTTCGCAGAAACCGCATGACCTCCAGGGAGCAGCACCTTAATGTCTTCGTCCCGCTGCACGCCGTGATGAACGGTTACTACCACTCCCTTCTTCCATTCGATGCCGCTGGTCGGCATCCAGCGTCGGGCATGGACGGCAACCACGCTGCCGCCCACCTTCTCAGCCGCAGCCGCAAATTCGTTTGAAATTGTTTCCAAGATTGAATTGGTCATGTTTGGCAAAGCCCCTTTCCTGATTCCTGAAACTGTGAAAACAGGATCTAGGATAGGAACGGAAGACGCATCCGCCAAATGGCTAGGTAGGAACCAGAAGATTGGCTAGGCAAGAAGACACACGAGCGATGCGCATTCGGATGGGCTGCAGTCCTATCGGCGGGTGGCCGACGTTGCTAGGATGAACGAGATGAAACCTAGTGGGGTTGTAGGAGTGAGGGCCGGCCTGCCGGACGTCCATCATTTTCATTATGGCGCACAACCGCGCAACCAGATCAGCTTGGCGACGATTTGTGCCCGACTTATCTGATTCAGGGATGATGAGGAATCTTGCGAATGTCTGAAACAATCAAAATCTTGGACCCGGCCTTCGAGTACGCGAACGAATACGTCCTGGAGAACACAAGGTGTCCGGCTTGGGAGACATTTCCACCGGTTGGTGCGACATCTGGGCGATCGCGGTTATGAGGAAAGCAACCTTCGTCGAGGTGCGAGAGTGGCAAAGGCCATTGGTTCGTGGTGTTCGACGAGGTCGCCTATGACTCCGACACTACGAAAGAACGGTTTGCCCCCTTCGAGTGAGTTTCGCCATGTGTGCACTGCCCGCGAGGCCCAAGTTCTTCGGTAGAATTCTGCCCTGGGTACGGAGGAATAATCATGCGCAAACTGGTCGTTGCCATCATCTTGATGCTTGCTGGCTCAATTGTTCTCATGGCCCAAGCTCTCTCGCCCCTGGTTCGCGGCTTTGTGAAGGTAGACGCGCCTGTGGTGGTGCTGACCCATGTGCGAGTGATTGACGGCACGGGTGCGGCCGCGCGGGAAGACCAGACAGTCGTGATCTCCAAGGGGAGGATCGAATCTGTTTCCGACAGTGCGTCGGCGAATGTTCCCGGTGATGGCCGGGTGCTCGATTTGCACGGCTACAGTGTCATCCCTGGTCTTGTAGGTATGCACGACCATATGTTTTATCCCATGGGCAACGGCATATTCGGCGAGATGGCATTCAGCTTCCCGCGCTTATACCTTGCCGGCGGCATGACGACCATCCGCACTACGGGTTCGCTCGAGCCCTATACCGATCTTGAGCTGAAGAAGCAGATTGATAAGGGGCAAACACCGGGCCCGAAGATCCACGTTACCGGCCCGTATCTTGAGGGCGCAGGCAGTTGGGCCTTGCAGATGCATCAGCTTACCGGGCCTGACGACGCAACGAAGACCGTTAATTTCTGGTTGGACCAAGGCGTCGACAATTTCAAAGCGTACATGTTCATTACTCCGTCGGAACTTTCCGCAGCCGTGGGCGCGGCCCACAAACGAGGCGCCAAGGTTACCGGGCATCTTTGCTCCATCGGCTTTCGGGAAGCTTCGTCCATTGGCATTGACGACCTGGAGCACGGTTTACTCGTGGACACGGAATTCTTTCCCTGGAAAAAGCCCGGTGAGTGTCCCGAGAGACTCGACTATGAGTTCATTTCCAAGCTGGATGTACAGAGCGGGCCGCTGCATGACACCATCCTGGACCTCGTTCAACACCAGGTCGCGGTTACGTCGACGCTGCCGGTCTTCGAAATGATGGTTCCGGGCCGCCCTCCCATTCAGCAGCGTATTCTCGATGCCCTATCGCCAGACGCCCGCAGCGCCGTACTCAACAACAAGGTGCGCGCTGGCGATGCGAGTGTGATACGGCAGCGATACCACGCCGACTCGTCACCCTGGCCCGCCGCATTCAAAAAGGAGATGGAATTCGAGCATGCTTTCGCGCAAGCCGGAGGGCTGCTGTTGGCCGGGTTGGATCCCACCGGCATGGGAGGCGTGATCGCGGGCTTCGGCGATCAGCGTGAAGTTGAGTTGCTGGTTGAAGCGGGATTCACACCGCTGGAGGCCATCCACATTGCGACCGCAAATGGCGCGCAGTTCCTGGGAGAGTTCGACAGGATCGGCACCATCGCTCCTGGAAAGTGGGCGGATTTAGTCGTGATCAAGGGCGATCCGTCGAAGCAGATCGAAGACATCGAGAATGTTGAGACCGTGTTCAAAGATGGTATCGGCTACGATTCACAAAAGCTGATCGAATCGGTGCGCGGCGTGGTTGGGAGCCGATAAAACGGTTCCAACGGTTATGGCGACAGCGATTCCGTCTTCTTTCATCGGGGCTGAAGTTCGGGCACTAATGGAACACGCTCTGAGCGACAGGCCGGGAGATTGGCGGGTGTCGATCGTCGGTTCTCGGGAGAGTGATGGTTGGGAAATGAAGATCTGGAGACCGAACGGATTTGAGGGATCATACACATTGGTGGGAAGTGCGGGGGAGCACCAGCTCTTAGCGATCGCTAATGTGGTTCAGAGGTTGCTGCCGGCGAAGATGGCGTGGGGGTGAAAAGGATCCTCCCTTAGCGTATCGGTGAAGGGGTCGATCCGTTACGGTTCAGGCCTAACGCACTTGCCATATTTTGGTGGCAATTTGATAGCAAATTGCGCCGAGTATCACGATTCTGCCCGGTGCTCCGGTTGTTAAACCATCTCTGGATCAACAACTTGACGAGATTCACCAGTTGATTGGCAAGCAGATTTTGACAGGCTCAGGGATTGTTACACTGGCAGCCGTCTGCGAGCGGCTGGCGCATGACCTCAAGAACGTTGCGCGGGAATTCCGGAAGTTCGTCGAGAAGCAGTTTTTCAGCGCCGAGCGGACGCGGTCGCGGCTTTCGCGGACGGCAGCATCCGGCAGTCCGACAGTGTGAAAGTGGTCTTCCGATATTTTGACGCCAGAAACGTCCACTTCCACTTCGATGATGTTGGCGTCAATACCGTAAACGGCGGCGCTCAGGGTTTTATAAAGCATAGGGAACACCAGTGGGCACGCGAAGGGGCGAACGCGGATGGGAGATTCCTGCCGACATCATAGCTGATGCGAAACCGCGCCGATGTGACGGGCATCACCCGGTTACCGTGATGGAACGGGATGGAACGTTCTGTCGTGAACGGCCGCTTTCGGTGCTACGCTAAAGGCAATCTGGCGGAAACAGCCGAAACGAACGAAGGACTGTTATTTAGAGATCCTTTTCGTGCCTGAGGAGCCCCAATGCCCGACGAAGGTCCCACGTCAAACCGGCTGGAACGCGAAGAGAGCCAGTTGTGGCGATGGGCGCTCGGTCTGCTCGTTTTACTTGCAGCGGCAGTGGCGGCATTGTCGTGGGAACAACTGAAAGACCTTCCTTACCGGCTGTGGGCAATTCCCGCCGGCCTTTTCTTGCTTGCCATCTTATTTGCCACCTATGCTTTCGGGCGCAAGCGCGAGGTTTCGGAGCTCAAGCAGATTCTTAAGGGCTTTCAGAATCAAGCCGGAGTCACTCCCTCGGAAGAGCAACTGGATCAGTTGGGCCAGTTGATCATGCGTTCCCAGCGCAACTTCAAAGAGCTGATCGATTCTCTGGATGACGCGGCGTTCGCTGTCTCACTCGATGGAACCCTGAAAACGGTAAACCGGCGAACCGCGGAAACTCTCGGCGCTCCCTATTCCGAGCTGGTTGGTCACAAACTTGAGGAATTCCTGGGCGCGCCGTTGCGTGCCGAGGCATCCGGGAGCATGGAACGGTTTCTGGAGAAGCGGAACTGGTCGGGAGTAGTCGAGGTCCACCTTAAGAATGACTCCCGGCGGCTTTACTACGACTGCGTGGTCAACGCCATCGTCAAGGGCGACGATGTGACCGGGGCGAGCGTGATGGCGCGCGACATCACCGGTCATCGGGAAAAGGAGCAGCGCTTCACGCAGTTGTTCGAATCTCTGGAGGAAGGCGTGTACATCAGCACTCCAGAAGGGAAACTGCTCGAAGTGAACCCGGCGCTGGTGTCAATCTTGGGATATGACAGCAAAGAAGATCTGTTAAACCTGCCGCCCGAGCAACTGAGTGTTGATGCTCGCGGGGAGCCAGTGCTTGGACGCACCGGAAGCCAGAGCGGCCGCACTCGCACTCGAGAGCTGCGGCTGAAAAGAAAGGATGGCGGAGTCGCAGTCTGCGTGGATACATCGACCGGCGTGATCGAAGAGGGACGGCTTGTCCGCTACCAGGGCACGCTGGTGGACGTCACGGACAAGCGCGCGCTGGAGCGGCAATTGCGCCGGCAGGAAGAGTTCCGCCAGCGCCTCCTGGAAAGCTTTCCCGATCTAATTCTAGTGCTCGATATGAAGGGGCAGTACACGTTCGTGAGTGCACGCATAGGCGAGCTCCTCGGGTACGGGCCGGAACACCTCGTAGGCAAGAACGTCGATGACGTGGAGAATACTTCACCGGAACTGGCCTCACTCTACCGCACCGTCGCGACCGGAAAGAGTTCGCGGACCTCATGCGAATACGGCTCCCGGCACCGCGACGGCACTTGGCGCACGATGCTGGGCATGGCAAGTCCACTGCTGGATGCCGAAGGCAAGCCCGCGGGCGTGATCATCTCCGTTCGCGATGTGACGATGGAGAAAAAGCTGGAGCAGCAGATCATTCAGAGTGAACGTCTCGCGGCCATGGGGCAGATGATCGGCGGCTTCGCCCACGAGCTCAATAATCCGCTGACCAGCATTCTGGGCATGGCGGAACTGCTGCAGGAAGGCGGCGTCAGCGAAGCCGCGCACAAACAGATTACGATTCTGCACCAACAGGCGAGGCGCGCCGCCGAGATCGTCCAGAACCTGCAGTACTTCGCGAGGCCGCCGGCTCCGGGACGCAGCCAGGTCAATCTGAATGAACTCGTGCAGCGCACCGTGCAGATGCAGGCGTACCCGCTGCGCAAGAGCAACATCACGGTGGACTTTCTGCAAGAACCAGCGATACCAGCCGTCGTGGCCGATCCCAATCAGTTGATGCAGGTGTTCTTGAATCTCCTGCTGAATGCGGAACAGGCGATCCGGGAAAGCCGCGAGAAAGGCACGATTCGTGTCCGCATCGGACGCAATCCCGACTCGGTGTGGATCGTCTTTCAGGATGATGGTCCAGGAATCGCACCCGAAAACCTGACGCACATTTTTGATCCGTTCTTCACCACCAGGCGCCCCGGCCGCGGCACTGGCCTTGGCTTGAGCATCTGCAAGACCGTGCTGCGCGAGCATGGAGGGAACATCGAAGCCGCGTCAGCCCCGGGCGGAGGCGCGGTCTTCACGATCACGTTGCCGATGGGAGCACAGGTGGAATCGGTACCGGAGACGAAGTAGGGTCCGCCTCTCGCCCGATGCTAGCTCCTCGGCGCGGATCGCAGTCATGAGTTGAAATGGTTGGAGCCTCCGGCTACTTCAGAGAATTCCGAATTCTGCCCACAACAGAACCCCTAGTATAGCGCCAGCCCCGAGCGACTCGCGCCAAGGTCCCCGCCCCACAACTGAGGCTACAAGTGCGAACCGGAACAAGCCTGTCCCAACATTGCCGCCACGATGCTTCATTCTCCATACGAGCGGTGAGTCTCCCCAGCGACACGATACGCAAGCCAAGCGCAATATGTGAACGCGCTGAGAGAAGCGGCCAGGCGTCCAAGAAACAGTACCATCCCGCGCCACTTCTCGAACTTCGAAGATGTCGTCGGAACCAGAGCCGCCAAGCATTGCCGAGCGACATCGTGACGCCTACTAGCAGCAGTAAGATCCATATCATCAGAGGACTCAGCTCCTAGTAGAAACGAATGCTCGTTCTAAACTACTACCGCTCCACCGCCATAGCCACCGCATTCCCCCCACCCAGGCACAGCGCCGCAATCCCGCGATGCACGTCCCGCCGAATCATTTCGTAAATCAAAGTGACAAGCACACGCGCTCCGCTGGCGCCAATAGGATGCCCCAAAGCCACCGCGCCTCCGTTCACATTGACGCGGTTCATATCGAGCCCCAATTCGCTGATCACGCCCAAGGCCTGCACCGAGAATGCCTCGTTCAATTCGTAGAGATCGACATCGTCTTTCTTCCACCCCGTCTTCTCCCAGATTTTATGCACGGCGCCGACCGGAGCCATCATCACCCACTTCGGCTCGACTCCGCTGGTCGCCTGCGCAACAATGCGAACCATGACATTTGCGCCCAGTTCTTTCGCGCGCGCGGCACTGGTCACCACCAGCGCCGCCGCTCCGTCATTCACCCCGGGAGCATTGCCGGCAGTAACGGTACCATCTTTCTTGAAGGCGGGCTTTAGCGCGCGTAGCACTTCGATGGTGGTGTCCTCGCGCGGGCCTTCATCCTTGTCGAAGATCACGGGCGGCTGGCCTTTTTTCTTAGCCGGGATTTCAACGGGAACAATCTGCGACTTGAACCGGCACTCCTTCTGAGCGACGACGGCCTTGCGGTGCGAGTTGACGGCGAACTCGTCCTGCTCTTCGCGGGTGATGCCGTATTTTTCGGCAACGTTCTCACCCGTCAGCCCCATGTGATAGTCGTTGTAAATGTCCCACAATCCATCGTGCACCATGGAGTCGATCAGCTGTCCGTTGCCCAGTCGATATCCCTTGCGTGCGTTCGGCAAAAGATAGGGCGCGTTGGTCATCGACTCCATGCCACCGGCGACCACGATCGAGCTGTTGCCGGTCTGGATTGCCTGTGCCGCAAGTGCGACCGCTTTCAATCCTGAGCCGCATACCTTGTTGATTGTCATGGCACCCACCTCGGGTGCAAGTCCGCCGAATAGCGCCGCCTGCCGCGCTGGATTTTGACCAAGTCCGGCAGTGACGACGTTGCCCATGATGCACTCGTCGACTTGCTGCGGCTGCAGATTCGCCCGCTTGACCGCTTCGCGCACCGCGATCGCGCCTAATTGGGGAGCGGCTATATCGCTCAAACTTCCCTGAAACTTTCCGATTGGCGTGCGGCATCCCGCGATGATCACAACATCATTCGAATCGGCCATGGTTGCGCTCCCTAGACTCTTTAAACGCGCTCTTCAGACGCGCCCCTTCAAGCTATCGTCGCTGAAATCGTCTCCCATTATAGATGGCGGAAAGCTTCGCGAGGGTTCGCGCCGCGCAATCCGCAAGCATCGCAGCGAGCGTTCTTTTGCAACGCGTGCGCGGCGGACACAACGTGATGGGAGATCATGGGAGAGTGAGTTGTGATGTCACACGAACTTTTTCTTCGCGTGCGAGTCGCGCATGTGACTTTGGTGGGTCGGTGCATGCTCTCGTTTCGATCATTTTTCTCTTGACTTCGTTCTGCGTTGACTCTATACATTCAATCAGTTGCAACAGAAGACCGTTGCGAAATTCCATGAACAATGGAAAGGGAGAATAGATCCATGGCAACCAAAAAGAAAGCAAAGAAGAAAAGCAGCAAAAAGCACTAACCAACTGCAACAGGCAACGACAAAGGGGACGCGATGAGCGTCCCCAAAGTTTTTTACAGCACTTTCAGATTACCGATGGCGTGCCGGGCGTCCTCGCCCGGCGGACGTGCGAGACGCGTCACTCCACTTCTAATTCACGCGAAGCCTCGATTTCTTCTGTGGCGCCGCGACAATCTTCTCCGTCGCCGGACAAAGATTGCGATAGGGACAGAACGCGCAGTGATACTTGGGATTCGCAGCAAACTCCCCGCGCGCGATTCCGTCTGCCACTTTTTGCACGCGCAACTTGGCTTCTTCCAGCTCTGCGTCAGTCCGCGTCGTGCAGACAGCCGTGTTGTTTTCGAGGCTATAGAGGACAAGGCGGTCGGCGTGTTTTCCCAACGTCTCCCGCGCCGCCAGTGCATACAAGGAGAGTTGCAGGCTCTCGTCGGCATCCTCTTGTGAACACGGCTTGCCCGTCTTGTAATCCACGATGGTCACGGTGTCCGGCCCGGTGCGATCCATGCGATCCACGCGCCCAGTCAATTTTGACGACCCCACTTGCAATTCAAACCTGTGCTCGGTCTCAATAATGTCGGGCGGTGGCCCGCTTCGCGCAACCTCAAAGAACTGCCGCAACTGCTCCATTCCCTGCCGCAGATAGAGCTCGTACTGATAACGATCGGCAATGCCCGCACCCGCCAGATCAGCCCGAAACAGCTCGATCAAGTCATCGTCGCTAATCTCGCGCTGATAGCGTTGCGCATCGTAGAAAGTGTGCAACACACGGTGCATGGCTGCTCCGTAATGGAGCGCGGCGGCGACATCGCGCGGCAGGTTCCACTCCCGTTCGAGCTTGAAGCGCAACGGACACGTTTCGTAAGTCCCGATAGACGATGCGCTCAGGCCGGTGCCGAAGCTCGCGGAAGGCGGCATCATCAGCCACGTAGCCACATTCGAATGCTCCAGGGCGACTCTCTGTTCCTCTTCCGCAAACAAAGTATCTTGCACGGCCGCCGCCGAGTGCGTCGTCCAGAACTTTCTGTAAGGCAGACTGCCCATAAACTCCCGCAGGAACTTGTTTGGCCTCGTATCCTTGCCCGTGCCCTGTTTCGCATAGATCGCAAGCGTGTCCTTGGCGCGCGTCATGGCCACATAGAAAAGCCGGCGCTCTTCCTGTTCGTGCAACGTTTTGTCGGGTATCGAAGACGCACCCGACGTGCGCAACTCCGCCGGAAACGCAATCAGCGGCTCATGGTAACTGCATGGAAACGAGGTTGACGAACCCCGCATCACCGCGACGTGCCGATACTCGAGCCCTTTCGCGGCATGTGCCGTCAAGAGTTGCACCCCATCGCCCGGGATGCGCGGAAGCGCAATTGAGCCTCGCGCCTCCACAAAATAATCAAGGTACTCGAGGAATTCGGCAGGCTTCCCGGTTTCGGTAGTGGTTTTCTTATGCCACCCTTCCACAAACGTGAGTAATGCCAGCACCATCGCCGACCGCGGCAATTCGAAGTGCCGGACTACAAGATTCGCCGCGTAGTCCGCGCGAACCCCGTCCTTCTCAATTTCGCGGTGCATCTTCTCTACGCTTTCCAACACCGCCGCGCCGTTCGGCAGCTTTCCCAACACGGCGCGAAGATCGAGTTCGTCCCGCCGCACCGCCTTCATCGCCGCCCGCAATTCCATGGGGTGGATGCCAAACTGCGGCAGCGCCGCCACGCGAAACAGGCTCGCCGCATCATTGGGCGATACCGCCGCGCTTAAGCACGCCAGTACATCGCGGACTTCGGGCGTATCGAGAACGTCCAGACCTTCGATAGAGAATGGAATGCCCCGCTCCGCAAGTTCATGGACCAACTCATCACGATGGCTGTGCTGGCGATAAAGCACAGCAAAATCGCTCCACTTGCAGCGCTGCTCCCGGTGCTTCTTCTGAATCCGATAGGCGAGGTCGGCGGCTTCCACTTTCCTGCTCAACCAGGTAACGATTTCGACGAGCGGCGCTACGGTGCCGTCACCTCGCTGCGCAGACTCCTCATCGCGCAGTGATGCGAGGGGAGTCCGCTGATAAGAAATCGAATTTTGCGCTTGTGCGAACACCTGAGGGTTCTCCCCCACAATGCCAAAAGCGCAGCGCAGGATCGGCGTGAGCGAGCGCCGATTCTCTTCCAGGGCCACGACTCGCGCCCCGGGAAATTTCTTAGCGAACAGCGTGAAGGCTTCGCTCGAAGCGCCACGGAACTGGTAGATTGCCTGATCCGGATCACCCACGACAAAAACGTTCGCCTCCGGCCCGGCAAGCAGCGAAAGAATTTCGACCTGGGCAAAATTCGCGTCCTGGAATTCATCCACCAGCAGGAAGCGAGTGCCGAGCCGTTCTTTTTCGAGGAGCGCGGGATCGTCCTTCAGCACCTGATACGCGTTGGTAATCATATGGCCGAAGGTGCCCAGGTTCTTTTCCCGAAGCATCGCTTCGACAGTAGCGAAAACGCGAGCAATTTCCTGGCAACGCTCCAGTATCTCGACGTCTTCCATCTCCGTATGCCTTTTCGAGCGGGCAACCCGAGGAAACGGAACCTCGCCGCGCTCCATGCCCTCGACATAGCGCGCATACTCCGCCGGACCGACCAGTTCGTCCTGGCAACGACGCATGAACTCGAGCAGGTTGTCGAGGAACTGGCCTACGTTGGCAGCGCGCACAAAGTGCCTGAGACGCAGATCGCGGATCCGGCGTCGCAAGAACACCCAGAGATCCTTTTCGTCGAGCACACCGAAGCCAGCGCCGCGACGGTGGAGCAGTCCGTTGCACCAGGCATGAAAGGTGCAAGTCTGCAGGCCGTCGATGGCGCTACACTTCAGTTCCCCTCGGACGCGGGCCCTCATCTCCGCGGCGGAATTGTCGGCATAGGTAAGCGCAAGAATTTCGTCAGGGCGGGCGTGACCTTCGCGGATGAGGTTGGCCACGCGCTGCGTGAGCACGGTGGTCTTCCCCGTGCCGGCCCCGGCAATCACCAGCATCGGACCATGAACGTGTCCAATGGCTTGTTGCTGGCGTTCATCGGGGAGGATCTTCGTCGCAGGTAAGACAGTCGAAGCCACTTGAGAACTCACCAGCCGGAGAATATCAGAGCCGGTTGTGGAAGGCTGTATCTATTAATGTAGAGCGTCAAAAGCAAGAGCAGTCGCGACAACCGCCGCCGTTTCCGCTCGCAGAATTGTGTCGCCGAGCGAGGCCGCGACCCACCCCGTATCGTAAAACCACGTGAGCTCCCCGTCAGCCCATCCGCCCTCCGGGCCTACCGCAAGCATCACTTCGTCTTCGGTTTGGACTCCGAACGAATGGGATTGCAAAACTTCTCCCAGGCGAGTGTCCCCTTCAGATCCAGCGAGCGACTCGGCGAGAACAACACGCAGCGCGTCACCGGCCAGCACCCCGTCGCTCTCAAGACCTTTCAATTTGACCGGCGCCGCAATCTCAGGAGGCGCAGACCTCCGCGACTGTTCGGCGGCCTGACGAACAATGCGTTGCCAGCGTTCCCGGCGCTTCACAGCCGCGCTGGCTAAATGAGCATCCGTCCGCCGGGCGATGACAGGGATGATGCGCGTGACCCCGATTTCTGTGCATTTCTCGATCGCCCAATCCATGCGGTCAAATTTGAAGATGGCGAGCGCCAGCGAGATCTTCGGCGCGGCCGACCTTAGCCTAAGGCGCTGCTTCGCGCCAAGCGCGAACTCAATGCGATCGTAGGAGATCGTAGTGATTGTCCCGCGGCGAACATCTTCGCCGGTCGCGATGTCAAACTCCTGCCCAACCTCGGCGCGCAGGACGCGAGCAAGGTGCGCAGCGTGCTCGCCCACCAGAGCGGCAGTGTTTCCAGTTACCTCGTCCGCGATCCAGCGTCGGCGCGTCATTGTTCAGTTCTCAGTTCCCAGTTCTCAGCTCTCAGTAAAAACTGCTTCAATCGAATATACGAACAAGAAGTTTGAGCCTTCACTGAGAACTGAGAACCGGGAACTGAGAACTTTCCTAAACAAACATGTCCTTCACCCGTCCCATAAGCGACCGGTGCTGCGGTTTGTTTTCCACCGGAGACAGTTCTCCCAGTTCGGTCAACAGTTCGCGCTGGCGTTTACCCAGCTTCCCAGGCGTTTGTATTCGTACCTCGACGAAAAGATCGCCTTTGCCGTGTCCATTGAGTACTGGCACTCCTTTATTCCGGATGCGAAACGATGTTCCCGACTGCGTGCCTTCGGGAACTTTCAGCTTATGTTCTCCCTCCAGCGTCGGAACCATAATCTCGGTGCCCAGGGCAGCTTGCGGAAACGAGATCGGAACCACGCAGTGCAAGTCGTTGCCCTCGCGCTCAAAGAAGGCGTGCTCCTTGACGTGCAGGACAACGTACAAATCGCCCGCCGGCCCTCCGAACGCGCCCGCTTCGCCCAGGCCGGTGAAACGAATTCGCGTGCCGTCCTCCACTCCCGCCGGCACCTGGGCTTCAACCACCCGCTCGCGCAGCAAGCGGCCTTCGCCTTTACACTTCGGGCAGGGATCGGTGATTACGCTGCCCGCGCCCTGGCAAGTTGGGCAGGTTCGAGCGATGCTGAAGAAGCCCTGTTGATACCGCACCTGACCGCGCCCATTGCACGACCGGCAGGGGACCGAAGCTTTGCCGGGCGCCGCGCCATTCCCGCGGCACGCGTCGCAGGTCTCATGGCGGCGAACATTCACTTGCTTATCGGTGCCGAAGACCGCCTCGTCAAATTCGAGATGTAGGTCTTCGCGGAGGTCGGCTCCGCGCTGGGCGCGGCTGCGGCGACGTCCGCCCTGGCCGAACACGTCGCCAAAACCGAAAATGTCGCCGAAGATGTCGCCGAAATCCTGGAAGATAGCGGGATCGAATCCGGCCGGACCTCCGCTGCTGCTGCCCACGCCAGCGTGCCCGAAGCGGTCATACAGCGATCGCTTCTCGCCATCCGCGAGGATTGCGTACGCTTCCGTGATCTCCTTAAACTTGTCCTCCGCCTCAGGATTGTTAGGATTGCGGTCAGGATGCCACGTCATCGCGAGCTTGCGGTAAGCGCTCTTGATTTCAACCTCGGTGGCCGCGCGGGTGACACCGAGGACTTCGTAAAAATCGCGTTTTGTGTTAGCGGCCAGAAACTCCCCCCACTTGTTAGTAGTTGCAATTAGTTTTCGTAGAGACGGGGCTTGCCCCGTCTCGGACTGCTGACATACTCGCTGGACTCTCCGGAAGGAGGCTTCCGCCGTGCCACCAGAGCCAATAAAGACAAGGGCTTTAGCCCCTGAGCACCCCGTCCTTATCCGCGCGCATTGCGAGCGACCCGCACCATCGCAGGACGCAGCAGCCGCTCCTTATATCGGTAGCCGCGCTGCAATTCGTCGAGGACGTGGTGATCCGGCACTTCGTTCGTATCCACCATTTCAACAGCTTCGTGAACCCGCGGATCGAAAGCCTGCCCCACCGAAACAATCGGCTGCACTCCGATTTTCTGCAGTGCATCCTGGAACTGACGATAGATGAGCTCAATGCCATTGCGGAAGTCATTCGAATTGGAATTGGAGTTGGAGTTGGAGTCGCCGCCAGCTTTTAACGCCCGCTCAAAACTGTCGAGGATCGGCAGAAAGTTCTTGATGACGTCGGCGGCTGCGAATTCGCGGAAATCCTGCTGCTCGCGCACCGCGCGCTTGCGGGCATTATCGAACTCCGCCTGCAGACGCGCCAGACGATCAAGAAGCGCGTCGCGCTCGGCCCTGAGCTTCTCCGTTTCCGACACGGCACTCTCGTCCGCTGCCTTGCCGGTAATCGAGATGGGCCCGGTTTCTTCGTCTTCCGCCGCTGGAAGCTCCCGATCCAGATCCAAATTCACTTCAGTCTTTCCATTTCCCTTAGCCATACCGCGAATTACTCCGATTCATTCAAAAGTTTGTCAAACAGCCGCGCGATATACGACACCGCCGACATCGTGTGTTGATAATCCAGCCGCGTAGGCCCAATCACCGCCAGCGACCCCATCACCTCGCCGCCAACTCGAGCAGGCGCCCCAATCAGCACGAAATTCTGCAAATTCGAAGCAGGCAAAGCCTCGTCGAGCCCAATGACCACGCGCACCGCTTCCTGACGCGTGTCGAGATAAGCGCCCAGCAGCTTTACAACTTTCTCCTTCTCCTCAAGCGTGCGCAGCATATCCTGCAAACGCGAGCGATCCTCGCTGCCTGTCACGTTGTTCGTAACAAGGTTCGCCGCGCCTTCCACAAACACCGCCTGCCTGTCGTCGCTCGAAGCCAAAGCGCCCTGCTGGTAGAGCTGCTCGATCGACTTCATCAGCCGGTCATACTCGCTGCGGTCCTGTTCGATGCGGCGGGCAAGCTCGGCGCGCATGTCGTCCATCGTCCAGCCGCGAAAATTTTCATTGATGTAACGTGCCGCCAGGTCAAGATCGGATTGCGGAATATCCAGCCGAAGCACTCGATCGCGCACCACCCCCGAACGGGCAACCACCACGGCTAGCACCTTCTGATCGCTAAGCCGCGAAAAATAAACGTGATCAAGCGCGTTCCGCGGTCCGCTGGTAGCCACCGTGACCCCGACGCTGTGCGAGATCAGGGAGAGCACATGCGAGGTGCGCTCCATGAACTCCTCCACATCGGTGACGCCGGTCAAAGTGTCCTGAATAATGCTCTGATTCTCGTGCGAGAGATGCGCCTCCCCACTAAGCTGCTCGACATAATAACGATAAGCCTCCGCCGTAGGAACGCGCCCCGCCGAAGCGTGCGGCTGCTCCAGAAATCCCGCATCCGCGAGATCCGCCATCACGTTGCGGATCGTAGCCGCACTCAACCCTTCGCGGCTGGCGCGCGCAAGCGTGCGCGATCCCACCGGCTCTCCGCTGGCGATGAATGTCTCGACGATAGCGGTCAGGATTTCCCGTTCCCGCCCGCCCGCTGGTCCTGCTGGCATATCTACCTGAGACGGGGCCGAAGCGCCCCATTAAATTCTTTAGATGCAGTGGCTTAGATTAAGATTCCACCACTCCTAAATGGAATTCTAGGGAGCGCTGGCGAGGGTGTCAAGGATAGCGCGGAGCAGCTCGTTTGCGCTCTCCGCATTCTTCCCCACGACCCAAACGTGCCCCTCTCGCGGACCCAGCATTGCAAGTTCGTGAAACCACCTCGTTCTCACCGAGCAATTTAGGTAAAATCCCTGTTCTGATCCCATGCGCAATCGACCAAAGCAAGTCGGCGGGCCAACAAGCGCGCTGACAAAGGCGAAATACATCGCAATTAATGCTTTCTTGATTTTTCACATCTTGGCGATTGCCTGCTGGTGTCTCCCGATCGACAGCCCTCTAATCACGCTTTGCAAGGACCGAGTGCGCCCCTATTTTCTGTGGTCCGGACTGTTTCAGTCCTGGGATATGTTCTCCCCGTTACCCAAATCAGCGAACACTTATATCGAAGCCACCGTTGTTTACAAAGACGGAACCAGAACAACCTGGACCTTCCCGCGAATGGAGCAACTCAGCCTGACCGAGCGCTACTTCAAGGAACGCTACCGCAAGTATGCGGAGAACCTCCCGCTGGATCAAAACGACGCCTTGTTGCCAGATGCCGCACGCTACATCGCGCGTCTGAACAGCACGCCCTCGCATCCGGCAAGGACCGTCATGCTGATCCAAAAGTGGCAGTTCATTGTTCCCCGCGCCGACGGCTCCTACATTCCCGAGCCTTGGGGCCAGCATATTCTCTACGGCTATGGCGTCAAGCCCGAGGATTTGCAGTGAGACTGAAGTCCTTGTTTGAGGCGTGGAATGCGTTCTTCTTCGCGCCCCAATCGCCGCTACCCATTGCATTGTTTCGCATCATCTACGGTTTGCTGGTCATCGCTACTCTTACCTTGCTGCGCCCGGACTGGCTGGCCTGGTATGGCCCCCACGCATGGGTAAGCCTCTCTACCATGCATGCGCTTGAGCCAGGCACGCGACTAAACTTGTTCGCCGTCATTCCGCAAACCGATGCCTGGACCAATGCGCTCTTCTGGATATTCCTCGGATCGGCCATCCTCCTAACCATCGGCTTCCTGACTCGCCTCAACAGCGTGCTGGTTTTTCTTTGCCTCGCCTCGATCCATCAAAGAAACGTCTACATTCTCCATGCTGGAGACACGTTCTTGCGAGTCGCCGGATTCTTCCTGATCTTCGCACCCGCTGGCGCGGCTCTTTCTCTAGATCGTGTTATCCGTATCTGGCGTGGGAAGGAAGGCGCCAGCTTCCAGCCGCGTAGCCCATGGGCACAGCGCATGATTCAGTTCGAATTAGCGCTCATGTATTTCGCGACCTTCTGCGTGAAAGTGAAGGGCGCCCCCTGGCTGCAAGGAACCGCAACGTACTACGTGCTTCATCTCGATGAGTTCAAGCGCTTCCCAATCCCCTCGTGGTTTCTCCACCCGCTAATGCTCAAGCTGGAGAGCTGGACGGCGCTCGTGCTGGAATTTTCCCTGGGTGTCTTAATTTGGGTGAAGGAACTCCGATACATCGTACTGACGCTCGGATTGCTGTTTCATCTCAGCCTCGAATACGCTCTAAACATCCCGTTGTTCCAGTGGGACATTCTGTCGGCATACATCTTGTTCGTCGATCCCGCCGACATAACGCGCGCTTGGGATTGGCTACGAACCCGCCGGGTCGCCCGCCTTTCACAGCCATCTTAACTCTCGAGGGTGCCCCATCCTAACGTCGTGCTTTTCGACGTTAGGGTGGGGGCTTTGACTTTGGTGGAGGCGATCTATCCGCATCGCCTTCAGACCTGCCGATAGCCTTTCAAGAATTGTCATCATGGCCATGAGCTCGTCGAGGGCAGGATCTGTTGTTCGCCGCAAACTGCATATCTTCTGCTTGCTCGGGACAACACAGGTTGCGAGGGACAAAGGCCACTTCAGCATCAACGAGAATCCTAAGCCGGAGACAACCGTGGAATCCCACCCTTCATCGAACGAAGGGTGGGCCCGCGGCGGCCCATAAACGCGGTTGATCTTCGTTGGTCAATTTTGACCATTTCTTTCATGCCTCCTATTCTTTAATGAAGGATGGACAAGATTATGGTCGCTAGCCCGAGCCTCGAAAATGAGCGAGGGAGCAGGTCAGGAATAAAGCGGCTCCTCCGCTTTAGCCTTGTGGGTGGCGTGGCTTTATACTTTGCCTCTACACTATCTTGCGGCGGTCTTAATTTAGGTGAGGTTCAGCCGCAGGATCTTTGCAAATGCGTACCTCTTGAACCGCCCATAGCCGACTTCCGCCACTACCAGAAGCATGTCCCAATTCCGAATAATATGACTCCAATAGAGACTACGGTTGACACCATCCTCAGTTGGCCGCAGGATGTCATCATTCTTCCGGACGCACCCCGAACTGGGCGCGAACTGCAGGTCTTCCATGTTGCGCAGGCATTTCTACAGAACGTGAGCGTTAACGGCGAAGACTGTGACGTCGATCTTGAGATTTCTCAAACGGCAGATAGAAACGCTCCCAGAGTGATCGTGGAGACGCCCGTTGACAGCGAGTTTTGCAGCGCGCGAAAAAATATTCAATCGCAATTAATGTCACATGGGTTTCGCCTTGACGTAGAGCATGGTGGGGAGCTGCCACAGGCTTTGCCAGCGGAGGTCCTGGGAATGGCATTCGAAGATTTTGAGCACAATCGCGGATCTGGCCAGGTTGCGACGTTATGGGAACTCCACCCCGCAATTGTAAATCTGCTCCCCTAAGCCGGAATTCCAAGTAGTAGAGATCATCGGAACTCAAAGTCAACCGAGAACTGCAATTGCGTCGGTATGGTCGCTTTTTTTCGCCGTGGCGAAGACTGGATGGGGAACTCGCCACGCCGTAGAACATGGGGACAGACGGGACATTTTCTGGCAGGTGGCACACTTCTCGCGCTTTTGAGAAGTGGGTAGGCGCCCACACGGCTTTTAGTGTGATCTCACCTTTTCGCGTCCTGGGCCACTTTTTCAAAAGGCAAAATGTGAATGCCGCCAAGTTCGATCTCGTCTAACAACGTGTAACTAGGGCCCAGCTACGGCCGTTTGCTCGGGAACACCCGGAACTGACGTTTTCCTTCGATGCGATACGTTGCGAAGTCCGCGTGATCGACCGTGAGAATGACAGAAAGAGATTCGCGTTTCGCCAGATACACAAGCGTGGCGTCGGCAAAGTCCATCGGTCGATCCCAATAGCGGGACATCAAGCCATGCAGGTGCGTAAGCTCCGCATGTTCAATCGCCCCGATAACAAGCGCTCCCGAACGGACGAACTTCCAGGCAGCTTCCATCTCGCGGCGCGAATCGCCAACCAAATGGAAAACCTCCGTGAGCACCGCCTCGGAGGTCAGCAGCGGCAGCCGCAGTTGACGGAACGCGTCCACGCAGGCGTGGTGCCAGCGATCGCTGCGGTCGAGCAGCGCGAGAATCGCGCCCGTGTCGATGAGTCCATTAGCGGCCACGGCGCCGCCTCAGCCGCGCGCGGAGAGCGTCGCGCGCCGTCTC
>Ga0185299_10000360_pt1 | contig 132147 bp, 117 predicted proteins | sample PaiPotPPA55metaG_FD_128002 | JGI IMG/M metagenome (GOLD analysis project Ga0185299, IMG submission 128002) | Iron sulfur acid spring bacterial and archeal communities from Banff, Canada, to study Microbial Dark Matter (Phase II) - Paint Pots PPA... ...
GGTCGGCGGCGGAGTGGTACTGCCGCCGCCGATGCTGACCGAGTACGAGTTCGTGGCCAGACCCACCCCGCCCTGCCAGAGCTCGAACCCGGCCTCCAGGTCGATCAGGTAGTCGGAATCGGTCATATAGCCGCGCTGGACCGAGTCGGCGGCCAGCAGGTCCACGTCGAGGTTGCTGACCGCGGTCGTCCCGCTGTTCAGGACGTAGGAGACGTCGTTCCACGAGCTCATCCGGTCTTCCCAGACGGTGTAGGTGTTCCCGCCGATGGAGACGTTGCTGGCGACCACCGAGCCGGCGGGCTCGACGCCGCCGGTGTGGTTGATCCAGATCATCATCTCCTCGGCGTCGGGCTGGCCGGAGGTGGTGGACGTCGAGTTGTACCAGATGTCGTAGGCCACGTCGTAGGCGCCGCCGCCGGGCTGGCTGGTGTTCCAGCTCGTGGTGACCTCGCCCGGGGTCATGGCACTGACCTGGACCGGGAGGCCGCTGTTGGTGGTGCATGCTCCCCAGTGGCAGCCCTTGTAGATCGCGGGGTAGCCGCCGGGAGCACCGCCCGACAGGTTGATGGACGAGTTGGCGACGTTGAAGTCGGCGTTGCCGTCGGTGGTGATGCACTCGCTCGCGCTGGAGTTCCACTCGTTGTTCTCCACCGTGTACGCGCCGCCGGCCACGGATGCGGTCTGCGAGTTGCACAGGGTGGTGTTAGCGGCGGCCTGGGCGGTCGCGGCGGTGGTCGTGGCGAGCGCGGCCGACGCGGCGAACGCCAGGGCCGCGACGACGACGGGTGCCAGTATTCGTACTCTGAGTTTCATGGGTGATCCATTCCTCGTGCGGTAACCGGGGCCACGTGGTAGCTCGTGGTCAGGGCCGGGTCGTCAGGGCAGCGTCCAGGACTGGTTGGCCGAGCCGGTGCAGGCCCAGATCTGGACCTGGGTGCCGGGTGTGGTGGAAAGGCCGGTGTCGTCGAGACAGGCGCCGGACTGCGGGTTGACCAGCGATCCGTTGGCCCCGGGCTGCCAGACCTGCGCCCCGGTGCCGTTGCAGGCGTACAGATCGACCAGCGTGCCGTTGGCGGTCGCGCCTCCGGTCACGTCCAGGCACTTGCCCAGGGCCTGGATCGTCGAGTTCGACTCGACCGTCCACTGCTGCGCGTTCGTGCCGTTGCAGGTATAGATGTCGACCTTGGTGCCGTTGGCGCTGTTGGCGCCGTTCACGTCCAGGCACAGGCCCTCATAGCCGGTGACCGCGCCGGTCGGGCTCGTCCCTCCGCCCGAGGAGGAACCGGCCTGCGGCGTCCACACCTGGTCCGAGGAACCGTTGCAGGTCTGGATCTGGGTCTGCGTCCCGGGACTCGTGGAGGAGCCGGGGTCGGTCAGGCAGAGCCCTGACTGCGGGTTGAGCAGCGCGCCGTCGGACTGCGGCTGCCAAACCTGCGCCCCGGTGCCGTTGCAGGTGTACAGATCGACCAGCGTGCCGCTGGTGGTCCCGCCGCTGGCCACGTCCAGGCAGTTGCCGTCGGCCTGAACCGTGCCGTTGGCCTCCTCGGTCCACTCCTGCCCGTTGGTTCCGTTGCAGGTGTAGACGTCCACCACGGAGTTGTTGGTGTTGCTGTCTCCGGACAGGTCAAGGCAGAGCCCGTTGTAGCCGATCAGCGGCGCGGCGGGCAGCGCGGCGGCCGGCACCACGGTCCACACGAACGAGGTGTTCGCCCGCGCTCCGTTGCCGTCCACGGCGGTGACCGTCACGGTACTGGTGCCCGCGGTGGTGGGCGTGCCGCTGAGGGTTCCGCTGGTCGAGGAGATGGAGACGCCCGCCGGAAGGCCTGTCGCCGAGTAGGACAGGGTCTGCCCGCTCGTCGAGTCCGCGGCGCTGACAGCCACCGACGTGGACTGGCCCGCGAGGCCCTCCTGCGGCCCGGGGTCGGTGATGGTCACCGGTTGACCGAGCTCGGCGGAGGAGACCGCAAGGGTGCCGGAGAGCGGCAGGTTGGCGTTGGAATCGCCGACCTCGATGCCGTAGTTACCGGTGCTGGTGGCCCAGGCGTTCGAGCTCGAGTTCCAGTACTGCAGGTCCTGCTGGGTCAGTTGGAAGGTCACCGTCTGGCTGGCGCCCGGCTGCAGGTTGACGCGCTGGAAGCCTTCGAGTTGCAGCGGCGGCTGTCCGGACGCGGCCGGGTCGTTGACGTAGAGCTGGGCCACGTCGGCGCCGGACCGGCTGCCGGTGTTGGTGACGGTCGCGGTCACCGTGGCCTGGCCGCCCGCGCTCAGCGAGCCGACGTGCAGGTTGCTGAACGAGAAGCTGGTGTACGACAGGCCGTACCCGAACGGGAAGAGCGGCGTGAGCTTCTGGCTGTCGTACCAGCGGTAGCCGACGTCCACGCCCTCGGAGTACTGCACGGTGCCGTTCTGGCCGGGCCACTGCGCAGTCGTGCTGGCCGGCACCTGCGAGAGCGAGGTCGGGAAGGTCACGGTGAGGTGGCCGGACGGGTCGGTGTTGCCGAAAAGGAGGCTGGCGATCGCGGTGCCGTCCTCTTGGCCGGGGTACCAGGCCTCGAGCACGCCCTTGACCGAGGAGAGCCACGGCATGGTGACCGCGGAGCCGGTGTTGAGCACCACGATGGTGTTCGGGTTCGCCGCGGCCACGGCGGAGATCAGCGCGTCCTGCGAGCTGCCCAGGTCGATGCTGGTCAGGTCGCTGCCCTCGGATTCGTCCAGGCTGGCGAAGACGACGGCGACGCTGGAGCCGGCGGCCGTCGAGGCGGCCGAGCTGTCCGAGGTGCCGGCGTTGTAGTTCACCGTGACGCCGCTGGGCGCGGCCGCCTGGATGCCCTGCAGCGGGGTGACGGTGCCGCTGGAGTCCACCGAGGCGCTGCCGCCGCCGGCGGTCAGCGGGCTGCTGGAGGCGTCCGCCCCGATCACCGCGATCGAGCCGTCCGACGAGGTCAGCGGGAGCACGTTGCCGCCGTTCTTCAGCAGCACGGTGCCCTCCTCGGAGAGAGCGGTCGCGTCGGCCTGGTCGGTCGCGTTCGTGGCGGTCTCGGCCGGCGAGCCGGTCGGCGCCTTGTCGAACAGGCCGTAGGCGAACATCTCGGTGAGGATCTCGGAGACCTCGGAGTTGATCGTGGACTGACTCACCTGGCCCGAGCCGACCGCGGACTGCAACGCGCTGCCGTAGAGGCCGTCGCTGCCCGGCATGTCGACGTTCATGCCCGCGTTCGCGGAGGCGGCGGTGGAGTGGGTGCCGCCCCAGTCCGAGGTGACGAAGCCGCCGAAGCCGTCCTGCTGGCGCAGCACCGTGCTGAGCGTGTACGGGTCCTGGCACGCGGGGGTGCCGTTGATGACGCTGTAGGAGCACATGACCGAGGCGGCGGCGCCCTGCTGCACGGCCGCCTGGAAGGCCGGGAAGTAGATCTCCTGCTCGGCCTCGGTGCTCACCACCGCGTTATCGGCGGAGGTGTTGCGGTTGGTCTCCTGGTTGTACACCGCGAAGTGCTTGACCTCGGCCATGGTGCCGGCGGACTGCACGCCGCGGATGTTCGCGGCGCCCAGCTGGCCGTTGAGGTAGGGGTCCTCGCCGACCGACTCGAAGGCGCGGCCCCAGCGCGGGTCGCGGTCGATGTTGATGGTCGGGCCGAGGTCGACGGAGGTGCCCTTGGCGGCCTGCTCGGCGCCGATGACCTGGCCGTACTCCTGCTCCGCCGAGGTGTCCCAGGTGGCCGCGACGTCGACCGGCGCGGGCAGCTGGGTCACGCCCGTCATCCCGTCGCCGGGGCCCGCCGGGCCGTCCTGGAAGTTCACCGCGGGCATGCAGAGCGAGCCGATCGCCGGGATGAGGCCGGCGTAGCTGGACCCGCTCGCCCCGGTCATCAGCGAGATCTCCTGGCTGAGCGTCAGCTTGGACATCAGCTCGCTGACGCGCTGGGAGATCGGCGCGGCCGAGTCCACCCAGGGACACCCGGCCGGGGCCGCGGCCTGGGCCGTCGCGGCCGGGCCGACCGCGGCGAACAGGCCGGCCGACGCCGTCACCAGCGCCACCGCCAGGGTGCGGGTGGTGCTGAGCCTTGCGGATTTTCGGGACAAGTGCACGTGCACGATGCCTCCAGACGTCCGCCGCACCGCCGCACCGCAGGGGACCCGCCACGCGGGGCCGCGCGACGCGGCGGTGATCGCGGATCACGATGATGTGGGTATGCCGCAGCCGGCCTCCGCCTTGGCTTGAGACCATTGACGGACGACACTTAGCGAGTAGCTAGTAACCAGTAACTTGGGAGTGCGACGGGAATGTATTGCTCAGTGGTCTAGTCCGCAAGGGGTCGGCCGGAAAACTCCGTCGGCGCAGGAGTATCGCTAACTCTGGATATCAGGATGCAGATTATTTTTTCCGCAGCTGGACGGGGAGATTCAAGCCATGGCTGAGCAGCCGTCCACCTACCGGCGCGGCCGGCCTCGCCTGCCGGCGGCGGAGCGACGGCGGCAGATCATCGAGATCGCCACCAGGATGATCGGCGACCGCGGCTACTGGGGCGTATCCATGCAGGACATCGCCGACGGCTGCGGATTGACCGTCCCCGGTCTGCTGCGCCACGTGGGATCCAAGGTCGGACTGCTGATCGCCGTCCTCGAGCACCGCGACGTCGAGGACGCCCTGTCCCTGCGCGCCCATCTCGGCACCAGCGAGGACGAACTGCCGCGTGACTGGGCGGCCAGCCGCCCCGCCGGGGTCGATCTTCGCCGGTTGTGCGACGCGACCATGCGCCGCAACGCGATCCAGCCCCAGATCGTCCAGCTGTTCACCGTGCTGGCCGCCGAGTCCCTGGATCCGGCCCACCCCGCCCACGCCTACTTCGCCACCCGCCAGGAGCGGGCGACCGCCGCCTATGCCGCGCTCGCCGAGCGCCTCACCGACCGACCCGAACTGCTGGCCCGGCAGATCACGGCGATGATGGACGGCCTGCAACTCCAGTGGCTGCGCAACTCGCAAGCCACCGACCTGGTGCGGGAATGGGAGACCGCCGCCGAGACGCTGTTCGCCCGGTTCGCCGCTTAGGGCCCTAAGCGGCGTTCTTGCGCCGCCTGCGCCGCGGCCACCACCACTCGCCGACCACCGCGCCGATCAGGATCACGACGGTGGCGCCGGTGGCGGTCAGGCCGAGGGTGAGGTGCGGGGCCCAGTAGGTAAGCGTGACCACGTGCTTCCCGGCCGGCACCTCGACCGCCACGACGCCCTGGTCCGCTTGCCGCAGCGTGGCGCTGTGGCCGTCCACGGTAGCCGTCCAGCCAACCTGGTCCGCGTCCGCGACCACGAGGTAGCCGGAACCCTGCGCGTCCACGGTGGCGCTGACCGAGGTATTGCCGTCCTCAGTCACGCTCACGCTCGCCGACGCGCCGCTGGCCGCCGGACCGGACTTCGAAAGCACGACCTCGTTCGCGCCGACACTGCCCGAGGCGAGCAGGCTGACCCGCTGGCTCTGGTCGGTGACGACAGTGGACTGCGAGGCCCAGCGAATCCGCGGCTGGGCATTCTCCCGCAGGTAGATCGCCGAGTCGTCGACGTGCACGAGCTCGAGGCCGTCGCTCTGCCCGGCCACGGCGCCGAGCGCGGGCGCGCCGGCGTCGCCCTGGACCGTGAGCGGCTTGCTGCCGTGCCAGGTGAGCGTCGCGGTCAGCGTCGTGCCGGCGGCCTGCGTGTCGGCCGCGACCGGGACCTCGAAGAGCGAGCCCGAGGCCATCGTGCCGACGAGGGTGTCCGCGATCCGGTCGGTCTGCGCGACGGTGACGCCGGAAGCGTTGCGCACCACGACATCCAGTGAGTCGCTCTTCGTGAGGTCGAGAGTGCCGACCGGTGTGACGCCGACTCCGCGCAGCCGGCCGGTCGTCGGAACGGTGACCGTGACCGACTGACCGGGCTTCAGCTGGTACGTGCTGCCGTCGGTCTTGGCGCTGATCTGCTTGCCCAGCACCGGATCGGAGAGCGCGGCGACCCAGTACTTCGCGCCGAGCTGGTCCAGGATCGGGCTGGTCGCGGTGGCCTGGTTCTCCGGGAAGTCGATGTACGACTCGTACTGGATCTGGCCGTCCGGGATGCCGTCGATCATCGCGGCGAAGTTCTGGTTGATGAAGTTGTGGCCGTTGACGGCGCGCAGCGGATACGCGCTGTTGGTGCCGAAGACCATGCCGGTGGAGGTGGACGCGTACCGGTCCTCGCCGAGGTTGGCGGCCAGGAAGGAGTGCGTGTCCGTCACCGGGTAGAAGGTGTCGACCGGCGAGCGCGGGAAGAACTGCGAGGCGAAGACGGAGCTCTGCCAGGCGAGCAGCAGCGGAAGGGCCGCGGCCGCGGTGAAGCGGGCGCCGCGTGTCAGCTTGCTGAGGTCGACCGTCGGACGTTCGTCGCGGCCGGTGTACCAGAGCACGGCGACGCAGATGATCGCGGCGAGCGTGAAGGCCGCCGCGTACGCCATCTGGTGCTTGAACAGGCTCATCGCGACCGCGTGGCCCAACGCCTTCGCTCCCGCGTTCTTGACGTCGTGCAGGCCGGCGACGACGACGGCGATGAACACGGCGAGCGTGCCGACGCCGATGAAGGCGGGCCAGGCCCAGCGGAACCGGTGCGGCGTCGTGGCAACGGCGGCCTCGGTCGACGCGGAGTCCGCGCGGCGCCGCGTCAGCACCTCGTATCCGATGGCGACGAGGACGGCGAGCAGGAAGCCGAGCACGCTACGGGAGCGGCCGATGAAGTTCTGCCCGAAGATCGCGCGGATGGCGGGCGTCTGCTGCAGGACCAAGAGCGGCGCGCCACCGATGTAGATCAGCAGCATCCACGCGGCGGTCGCCGCGGTGAAGAAGGTCCAGACGGAGCGCGGCAGCATCGGCCTCGCGCGCCACGGCAACGCCGCCGCGACCAGCACCAGGACGAGCGCGGCCGCACCGATGAAGTCGACGCTTTCGACGGCGTTCGGCGAGAGGTAGAACGACTTCGATTGCAGGTTGCCGGTGCCGAAGGCCCAGGGCGCGACGAGCGTCAGCAGCGTTGTCGGGTCAAGGTGCTGGTTCGCGGTCTGGCTGCGCCCGATGATGAGCCACGTCTTCATGAACGCCTGGAACGGCAGCAGTTGGAAGGCCACCAGGCCCACGCCGCCGACGACTCCGCCGGCGTAGCCGAGCCCGGTCAGCAGCAGCCGACGCAGGTTGTCGCGGTGCATCGCGATCAGCCGCACGACCACGTACACGGTGGCGGTGAAGGCCGCGTAGCCGGTGACCGCGGGGAATCCGCCGAGCAGCATCGAGGCGACCGGAATCGAGATCAGCGCGGCGTCGCGCACCTTCCGGGTCTGCAGGAAGCGTTCGACGACCCAGAACAGCGCGGGCACGAACGCGGCCGTGCGGGTCTGCGGGAAGTCGACCCACATGACCATGAAGCCGCTGCCGACGAACGCGAGCCCGCCGATCATCCCGGCCGCCCGGGACAGGCCGAGGCGCCTGAGGAACAGGAACGAGCCGCCCGCGCCGCAGATGATGATCAGGACCTCGGTGTACGCCGGCCCCATCCAGGTCGGCAGCACGTAGTACGGCACGGTCAGCGGCGAGAGCAGCGCGTCGTTCGGCACCGAGCCGAGCGCGCCGCCGCCGTCGCCGTTCGGGTCCCAGCCCGCGAACTCGCCGTTCTCCAGGGCCTTCTTGAACAGGATCGCGCCCGGCGTGGCCGAGGTGTACGTGTCGTAGAGCAGGTCGTTGCCGCCGACGGAGTCGTTGAACCCGGCCTGCGCGTACGGACCCGACTGGACCAGCGTGCCCGTCGCCGCCGTGGTCGCCTGGCCGATCAGCGGGGTGCCGATGCCCCAGGCCGCGAACAGCACGATGGCCAGCGCCGCGAGCACGGTGGCGGGACGGGGCAGCCGGAACCCGCGCCGCGCGCTCGACGGGGGCTGTCGCCGCGGTGCGCTCGCCACCCCGATTCCCGCGCCGTGGGAGCCGTGGTCTTGGGTCTCGCCGCTCAAGTCGTGTCCAAGGAGGAACTCGCAGGAATGGGGCCGCACATCTTAACGCTCATGTTCGCGCTCGCGGATGAAGGGACCGCTTCAGGCGCCGAGCCGGCGCACCAGCGGCTCGACCACGGCCGCGCAGCCGAAGCGGTCGAGCACGGCGTCATGTGCTCGCTTGCGGGCCGCGGACAGTTCGGTGCGGTCCTCGGCCAGGTGCTTGAGGGCCGCGGCGAGCGCCTCGGCGTCCCCCGGCGGCACGTACACCGCGCCGTCGCCGAGCGCGCGCCGCTGCGGGGCGGTGTCGGAGGTGACGATCGCGCAGCCGGCCGCCGCGCCCTGGAAGACCTTGTTGGGGACCACGCGCAGGGCCTTGGGCCCGGTGCCGAAAATGCCGAGGCAGACGTCGTGCGACGCGATCACCGCGGGCAGTTCGGCGGAGTCGACCCACTCGATCCACGTGGTCGGGCAGCCGCCCTCCGCGGCCTTCCGGGTGGCCTCGAACTCCTGGCCGTGACCCACCATCGTGACCTCGATCGGCGCGCCCGCCAGCTTCGCCAGCGCCTCGCCGATCACCGGAGCGCCCTGCAGCGGGGTGTAGAGGCCGAAGAACGCGACGCTGAGCGGGCGCGTGTCGTCCTGCGGCTTCTCCTCGGCGGGCGCGGCGGCGAACCAGTCCCGCGGCGCGCCGACCGGCACGACCACGCCGCGCGGGCGGTGCTCCTCGGGCAGGCTGGCCAGGTGCTCGTCGGTGTCCAGGACGATGACGTCGGCCGACTTCAGCGCCCCGGCGTCGATCGCGGTCAGCAGCTTCGCCTTCAGGCCGCCGCCGGAGAGGTTGCGGTCGCGCGCGGTGTCGCTCGCGCCGATCAGGTGGTCGAGGACGATCGTCCTGCGGCGGAACAGGATGCGTGCCAGGCGCACGTCGAAGTGGCCCATGTAGCCGACCACGATCGCGTCCGGGGACGGCCCGCGCCGGGAGCCCGCGGCCAGCCGGCCCCAGCAGGACAGCAGCCGCCAGCCGAGCACCGGCAGCCGCCAGGGCTGGGCCAGGATCGCCACCCGGGAGGCCGTGTCAAGGCCGAGCGGCGCGTTGCACTCGGTGACCTCGTGGCCGTGCGCGCGCAGTCCCTCGGCGAGCACCCCCACCCGCGGGTGGGACTTCACGTCATAGGTGCCGAAGAACAGGATCCGCATGGCACCACACAGTAGGGCATCCTCAAGGCCTGCCACGAGTCGCGCCGCCCGCGCCCGGCTGCGCCCGGCTGCGCTGATGACGGGCCCTCTCAGTCTCGGCGCGTATGCTCTCCGGCATGCCTGAGCCACGCACCACGGAGGCGGTGCCGCCTGCCGCCGCCCCCGAGACCCCCGCGCGCGACGAAGGCGCCGCCGCGTCCGGACCGGCCTGGCGCCGCGCACTCGGGTTCACGATGCGCGTGGTGGACAGCCGCCTGTTCAAGCTGGCGTTCGTGCTGGCGATGGTCGGGCTCGGGGTCTACGCCGTGGTCAGCCAGTGGGCGGACTTCAAGAGCGGGCTCGACCGGCTCGGCGTGGTCGCCGCGATCGAGGCGCTGGCCTGCGTCCTGGTCGGGCTGCTGCTGACGATGCAGGTGTGGCGGCTGCTGCTGAGCGCGGCGGGCTCGAGGCTGCCGGTGCGCGCGTCCTCGCGGATCTTCTTCATCGGGCAGCTCGGCAAGTACGTGCCTGGCTCGGTCTGGCCGGTGCTCGCGCAGATGGAGCTCGGCCGCACGTACAAGGTGCCGCGGCAGCGCTCGGCGACCACCGCGATGCTCTCGATGATGATCGGGCTCACGTCCGGGCTGCTGGCCACGCTCGTCGGCCTGCCGTTCCTGGCGGGCGGCTCGGTGCAGAAGTACTGGTGGGCGTTCCTGTTCATCCCGGTGCTGCTCGTCTGCCTGCACCCGAGGGTGCTCAACCCGGCGATAGCGCTCGGCCTGCGGCTGCTGCGCAAGCCGGCGCCGGAGACGCCGCTGACCGGCCGGGTGATCGGCACGGCCATCGCGGTCAACGTGCTCGGCTGGTTCTTCAACGGTCTGCAGATCTGGGTGATGACGGCGCGGCTCGGCGCGCACGGCGGCGACACGCTGCTCGCCTGCGTCGGCGCGTACGCCTTCGCCTGGTCCGTCGGCTTCCTGATCATCCTGGCCCCGGCCGGCGCCGGTATCCGGGACGTGATCCTGATCGCCGAGCTGACCTCGCTGGCGGGGGTGGGTTCCGGGGCGGCGACCGCGATCGCGCTGGTCTCCCGCGGCGTCACGATCCTCGGCGACCTGGCCGGAGCGGGCGTGGCCGCGCTGCTCGCACGCGGCACGGCCACTGCCGCTCTCGGCGAATCCGGCGCCGTCGGGGACTAGGGCCGGTTCGGGCCGCCGTAGCCGCGGCCGCCGCCGGCGGGGCCGCCGGTGCCGGGCCCGCCGTAGCTGCCGGTGCCGGCGATACCGCCACCGCTGTTGGCGACGAGCGCGTCGCGGATCTCCGTCAGCAGTTCGAGCTCGGTCGGCCCGGCCGGGGTGTCCACCTTGGGCGGCAGGCCGCGGTGGATCCGATTGCGCTCGTTGAGCTTGTTGATCGGCATCACGATGAAGAAGTAGACGCCGATCGCGATCAGCAGGAATTGGATGATCGCATTGATGAACAGGCCGTACTTGATCTGCGACTTGTGCACGGTGAAGATGAGGCTGCTGTAGTCCGGCTTTCCGAAGATCGCGGCGATCAGCGGCGTGATGATATCCGCCACCAGAGCGTTCACGATCGCGCCGAACGCCGCGCCCATCACGACCGCGACGGCGAGTTCGACCACGTTTCCGCGGGCGATGAACTCCTTGAAGCCCTTAAGCACTGTCTTTCCCCTTGCCAGGTATGGCGGATTCGATCCGCGCTGCCAACGACGGGGGCGCTGAAAGGTCACCGGGACACACGTTGTACGGTCGGGACCGTGCTGCGTTCGTACCGGTTCGTTCTCTTGCCCCGCTGGGTGGCCTTCCACGCGCTGGTCTGGCTGATTCTGATCCCGGCCTTCATCGCGCTCGGCTACTGGCAGCGCACTCTCTGGAAGGACCGGGCCGACTCGCAAGGCCTGGTCTACGCGAAGCTGGACGCCAAGCCCGTAAGCATAGACGCGGCGGACCCCGTCGGCCACGACGTGAGCCAGGCACAGCAGTGGATCTCGGTCGCCGTCACCGGTCACTACGACACCGAGCACCAGTTCGCGGTGCGCGACCGCTCGCAGAACGAGAACGCGGGCTGGTACATCGTGACCCCGCTGGTGCTCCCGGACGGCACCGCGGTGCTGGTGAACCAGGGCTGGATCCAGTCCTCCGACGGCACCGCGCCGAGCACCGCGATGCCGACGCTGCCGCCCGTGCCCAGCGGGACGGTGACGGTGAGCGGCTGGCTGCAGCCGGACGAGACGACCGCGAACACCAGCATCACGGACGACACGAACAAGCTGCCGACCGGTGAGATCGCACTGATCACCAAGACGGACCTGCAGAGCCGGGTGCCCGAGACGCTGCACGACGGCTCGATCCAGCTCAACACCTCCACCCCGGCGAACACCGGCGCCTCGGCCGCGCAGCCGATCCCCGGGCCCAGCTACGACAACACGATGTACATCGCGTACATGATCCAGTGGTGGCTGTTCGCGATCGTCATGCCCGTCACCTGGCTCAAGCTGCTGCACCGCGAGGCGCAGGAGCGGGCGAACAAGGAGCTCGTCGGCGAGGACGAGTGGAACGAAGACGAGGATGACGATGACGAGTGGCACGACGAGGATGAGGACTGGGAGGACGACGAAGAGGACGAAGAGGACGAGGACGACGAGTCTGAGGAGTCCGAGTCCGAGCCGGTCCCCGCGGTGGCCGCGTCCGCCGCGTCCTCAGGCCTCGGGAAGCCGGTCGAGTAAGTCCTCGAATTCGGGCGTCGGCAGGATCGTCACCGTCTCCCCGACACTGTCCACCGGCAGCGCGCTGACCCGATCCGCCCGCCACCAGTAGATCTGGTCGGTCAGCGCCCCGGGAGCGGTCTCGAACTGCCGGGAGGCCAGCCGCAGCAGGGCCCCGGCCGCGTTGACCGCCTCCCGCGTCTCGATCGCGTGATAGGCCACGAGATGCCGGTGCGGCAGGGCGACCAGCGCGCCGTTCCCGTCCACCTCGACGCCGTCCCGGCTCAGGTACTCGCCGAGCCAGAACACGTGCGTCGGGCAGTACGGCCCCGGACCGCTCAGCAGCGTCAGATCCGCCCCCTCGACGTTGCGCCGCTCGGTCGGCAGCGCGCCCTGGCGACGCACGTTGGCCCGGGCCGCGGCGAAGATCTCGGCGGGGGCCGCGGGCCAGTGCCCGGCCTGCTCCGCGGCCAGCAGCCGGCCGCCGCCGCGCGGCCCGGTTTCGCAGAGCACGACCTCGGCGAGGCCCGGCAGCGCGGGTCGGGACAGCGCCCCGGCCGTGGCGGCGGCGAGCTGGGCGGGCAGCAGCCGGGAGCGCAGCGGCGCGGCCCAGGCGGGCGCGGCCGGAGCGGAGGCGCCGAACAGCCCCGACGGCGAGCCCGATGTGGACGCGCCGAACGCCCCGGACGGCGAACCCGAAGACACTCCGGTCGGACCGGCCGCGCCGAACACCCCCGGGAGCGAGCCCGATGCGCGGCACGCGGGTCCGGACTCGTCCAGCCAGCCGGTCACCGCCGCCTCCACCAGGTCGGGCCAGTCCGCCTTGGCTCCGCGGGCCATCCGGGCACGGAGCGCGGCGACCTCGATCATCCGTCCCGGGCGCGGGCCGCCGTCCCGGAACACCTCGAGCCGCTCCGGCGCGGCGACCCGCCAGTGCAGGCCGTGCCCGCGCAGCTCCACCTCGAGCAGGCCGAGCAGGGCGGTGGCGACCGGATCGCCGAAGGGCCACGGGGAGCGCGGGTCTCCATCGGCGGTGAAGGACATGTCGCGCAGTGTAACCGTTCGGGGCGTGACCCGAACGGGGGATGAAGCGTTGTAGGGGCGTGGCAGAGGCGTTCCAACTCCCGTCCGCGGCGTCCACCAGGATGCCGCCGCGTCCCCGAGCCCCGCGGGGCCCCGCGGGTCTTGCCCCGGGCAGTCCAAGCGGGATCGGCGCGCCCGCGCTCGGTACCGGGCTGCCCAAGGTGCCCCGGCCGCGCCGCAGCCTGCCGCCGGGGCGCGATCCGGAGATCACCGACGAGCTGTGGGCCAGGATCGAGCCGATACTGCCGGTCCGGGTGCGGCGGCGGCGCTATCCCGGCCGGATGCCGCTGGACGACCGCGCGGTGCTGACCGGCATCCTCGTCGTGCTCGCCCGCGGCATCGGCTTCGAGCGGCTGCCGAAGGAGCTCGGCCTCGGCTCCGGCATGACCTGCTGGCGGCGGCTGCGCGACTGGCAGCAGGCCGAGGTCTGGCCCGGGATCGCCCAGCTGCTGGCCGAGCAGCTGCCGGACGGCAAGCAGATCGACTTCCGCAGGGTGGCCACGGCGGCGGGCCCGGACACCACCGTCACCCGCCGCCCGACTCCGCCGCGGGCCAAGCAGCCCTCGGCGGTCGCGGCCGAGTTCGGGATGACGCTGCTGCGCTGAGAGCGTCCGGGGAATGGTGGCCGGGCGGCGGCTGATTCAATAAGCGGGTGACTGATGCGATTTCGGGGCCGGTGCGCACCTTCGTGGCCCTCGGGGACTCCTTCACCGAGGGCGTCGCGGACGACCCGGGCGACGGCGTGTACCGCGGCTGGGCGGACCTCGTCGCCCGGCGCCTGGCCGAGCTGGACCCGGAGCTGCGGTACGCGAACCTGGCGGTGCGCGGCAAGCTGATGGGCCAGATCGTCGAGGACCAGCTCGAGCGCGCGGCGGCGATGCGCCCGGATCTGGCCACCCTCGCCGGCGGCCTGAACGACGCGATGCGCCCCGGCGCCGACATCGAGGCCGTGTGCCGGCTGATCGAGGAGGGCGCCCGGGTGCTGTCCGAGGCGAGCGGCACGCTGGTGCTGTTCCGCGCGATCGACTTCACCCGGCGGATGCCCTCGGCCAAGCGCTTTCAGGCCAAGGCGGACCGGATCAACGAGTTCGTCGATCAGATGGCTGAGAAGCACGGCGCGGTCACGGTGGACCTGAACTCCGCGCGCGTCTTCGACGACCCGCGGCTGTGGGCCGTGGACCGGATCCACCTGACCGGCCAGGGCCACCGCCGGGTCGCCGAGGCGGTGCTCGAAGCCCTCGGCCACGAGCCGGAGTTCGCCTGGCGCGAGCCGCTGCCGCCGGGCCGCAAGCCGGTACCGGGCGCGAAGACGTGGTCCGACGTGCGTTGGCTGGTCGGGTTCCTGCTGCCGTGGATCAAGCGTCGGCTGACCGGCAGATCGTCCGGTGACGGCGTGCTGCCGAAGCGCCCGGAGCTGACGAAGGTCCGGTAGCGAAGGCCGCCCGACCTAGCGCCCGGCCAGCGCCCTGATCCGGCGGACCTGCGCGGCGCGCTCGGCCGCGCGCTGGTTGTCGTAGTCCCGGCGGCCCGCGCCCTGCACCAGAGCCTTGGTCTCGATCAGCGCGTCGCGGTCGGCGGCAAGCAGTTCGCGGACGAAGACCTCCGCGTCCATCGCCAGATCGGCGGCCGGGACCACCTTGTTGGCCAGGCCCAGGCGCTCGGCCTCCGCGGCGTCGATCCAGCGGCCGGTGGCGCAGATCTCCAGCGCCCGCGCCGGGCCGACCAGGTCCACCAGCGGCTTGGTGCCGCCGAGGTCGGGAACCAGGCCGAGGGTGATCTCGCGCATCGCGAACCTGGCGTCCTCGGCCATCAGCCGCAGGTCGCAGGCCAGCGCGAGCTGGAAGCCGGCGCCGACCGCGTGGCCCTGCACCGCGGCGACGGTGATCAGGTCGGGGCGGCGCCACCAGGTGAACGCCTCCTGGAAGGCCTCGATGGTCATCTCGGCGTCGATCTGGTCCGCGGTGGCCAGGTCGAGCAGCGTCTTCGCGCCGTTCTCGCCGCCGATCAGCACCGAGCGGTCGAGGCCCGCGCAGAAGGACGGCCCCTCGGCGCGCAGCAGCACCGCGCGCACGGTGCCGGGCAGCGCGCGGCCGACCTCGGCCAGATGCCACCAGGTGCTCGGGGTCATCGCGTTGCGCCGCTCGACCTTGTCCAGCACCACGGTGGCCAGTTCGCCGTCCAGGCGCAGCCGCACCCCGGCCCTCGCCGCCGAGGCCGCCTTCGCCTCCGGCCAGGGCTCGTGTTCCTCCGCGCTCTGCGTCACGGAGCCGTCCGTCGCAGTGTTCGAACCGGTCACGACCTCGGTCCTGTTCTCCAGTGCCGCGCAGCCGCAAAGGGCCTTGCATGCTTTCGATGATCCCGCGAAGGACGATACCCCACCCCGCCGACCCTCCGCGTGCTCCCCCTTTTCCGCCAGGCGACCAAAGAGCCACCCGGCGCCGTCCTCGCGCCGGGTGGCTTTGCCATACTGAAACCGAGTTGTCACCAGTGCGAGCACCAGTGATACCGTGACAGAGGACGGCTAGGCGGTCCTCGCCTTACCGCGGGTGGCACCGCCGCGCCCGCGCAGCGTGACTCCGGACTCACTGAGCATCCGGTGTACGAACCCGTACGAACGGCCCGTCTCCTGGGCCAGCGCCCGGATCGACTCTCCGGACTCGTACTTGGTCTTCAGATCGCTCGCGAGCTGCTCTCTCGCGGTGCCGGTGACCCGGCTGCCCTTCTTCAGGGTCTCGGCCACTTGCGCCTCCTAGAGGGGGTGTGGGGTACGTCCCACCTTGCACAGGGAATGTGCGCTCTGGCCTCCCATGATCACCCCTCTTGGTCGAGTTGACCACTGCTTCGCGCGGAAAACTCGGAAAGTATTCCGCCACCGCCTGCCGATTTCCTCCAAGAATATGCCTACATATCAGGACAAAACACCCACTCCGTTATGAGACTGTTACGGAGGGCAATCGACGTTCTGTCGGATACCGGGTACGGACGTCCGCTCAGAGGAGTGCGATACAGGCTCAGGAACGTGCGATCGAGTGACTACGCGAGTGCAACGAGGTCCCGATAGCCGTCGTTCCACAGGTCCTCGACGCCGTCCGGCAGCAGGATCAGCCGCTCCGGGTTGAGCGCGTCCACGGCGCCCTCGTCGTGCGTGACGAGCACCACGGCGCCCTCGTACGTGCTCAGCGCGCCGAGGATCTCCGCGCGGCTGGCCGGGTCCAGGTTGTTGGTCGGCTCGTCGAGCAGCAGCACGTTCGCGCTGGAGACGACGAGGGTGGCCAGCGCGAGCCGGGTCTTCTCGCCGCCGGAGAGCACGCTGACCGGCTTGTCCACGTCGTCGCCGGAGAACAGGAACGAGCCGAGCGTCTTGCGCACCTCGACCAGGTCGAGGTCCGGCGCCGAGGTGCGCATGTTCTCCAGCACCGTGCGCGACGGGTCCAGCGTCTCGTGCTCCTGCGCGTAGTAGCCGAGCTTGAGCCCGTGGCCAGGCTCGACGCTGCCGGTGTCCGGCTTCTCGACGCCGCCGAGCAGCCGCAGCAGCGTGGTCTTGCCGGCGCCGTTCAGGCCCAGGATGACGACCCGGGAACCGCGGTCCACCGCCAGGTCCACATCCGTGAAGATCTCCAGCGAGCCGTACGACTTGGACAGGCCGCTGGCCATCAGCGGGGTCTTGCCGCAGGGCGCGGGCTTGGGGAAGCGCAGCTTGGCCACCTTGTCCGAGGCCCGCTCCCCCTCGAGGCCGCTCAGCAGCCGCTCGGCCCGGCGCGCCATGTTCTGCGCGGCCACGGTCTTCGTCGCCTTCGCGCGCATCTTGTCGGCCTGGGCGAACAGCTGGTCCGCCTTCTTCTCCGCGTTGGCCCGCTCGCGCTTGCGCCGCCGCTCGTCCGCCTCGCGCTGCACCAGGTAGGCCTTCCAGCCGACGTTGTACACGTCGATGACGCTGCGGTTGGCATCCAGGTGGAAGACCTTGTTCACGCAGGACTCGACCAGCTTCACATCGTGCGAGATGACGATGAAGCCGCCCTTGTAGGTCTTCAAGTAGTCGCGCAGCCAGACGATCGAGTCCGCGTCCAGGTGGTTGGTCGGCTCGTCGAGCAGCAGTACTTCATTGTCGCCGAACAGGATCCTGGCCAGCTCGATCCGGCGGCGCTGACCGCCGGACAGGGTGCCGAGCGGCTGCTCGAGCACGCGGTCGGGCAGGCCGAGGCTGGAGGCGATCACGGCGGCCTCGGACTCGGCGGCGTAGCCCCCGGCGGCGAGGAACGCGGTCTCGGCGTTGGCGTAGCGGCGCATGCCCTTGTCGTGCTCCGCCGCGTCCGTGCTGCCCATCGCGTGTTCCGCGGCGCGCATCCGGCGCACGGCCTCGTCCAGGCCGCGGGCCGAGAGGATGCGGTCGCGCCCGAGGACGTCGAGGTCGCCGGTGCGCGGGTCCTGCGGCAGATAGCCGACCGGGCCCGAGCTGCCGATCGTCCCCGCGGCGGGCTGGCCCTCGCCGGCCAGCATCTTGGTCAGCGTGGTCTTTCCGGCGCCGTTGCGCCCGACCAGGCCGATCCGGTCGCCTGGACCCACTCGGAAGGAGGCGTCCTCGAGCAGCACGCGGGCGCCGACGCGGACTTCGACGTGGGAGGCAGTGATCACCTCACTATCCTAAAGGACGCCGGGTACGCGCTTCCCCCGCGTCTCCGCGCGCCGCAAGCGCGCGTGTCCGAGCTGGGCTTTCTTCACTAGAATCCTGATACAACCCTGCACATGGAGGAGGGCTGTCCCATGCCCGTCGCTGTGCCGCGGTTGGCCGTGCCCTTCGGGACCGGCCTGCACCCGGCGACCGAGGCGGCGAGGGCGGCGACGGAGCGGTGGGCGCGCGACCTCGGGCTGACGGCCCGTCCGGAGTCGCGCGAGCGCCTGCTCGAGACCGCCCCCGCCCGCCTGGCCGGCCGGGTATCACCGCACGCCACGTACGACGGCCTGCTGTTCAACTCGGACTGGCAGGCCTGGCTGTTCCTGTTCGACGACGAGTACTGCGACGAGACCGAGCTCGGCGCCGACCCCTCGGGCACCGTCGAGGTGACCGTGTGGATGCTCGGCGCGCTCGAGCACGGGGTCGCCGCGCGGCACGACGCCTTCGCCCGGGCGCTGGCCGACCTGCGCTCCCGGCTGGCGGCGCTGGCCACCCCGGCCCAGCAGGCGCGATTCCTGGGCGCCGTCACCGCGTACCTCTACGCGCTGGTATGGGAGTCGGTGCACCGGCAGCGGCGCACGCCCGCGGAGTTCGACGAATACATCCGGATGCGCCGGCACTGCAGCGCCGTGCCGACCTGCCTGGCGTTGATCGACGTGGTCAACGGCTTCGAGCTGACCGAGGCGCAGTGGTGCTCCCCCGCACTGCGGGCCGCCGCCGACGCCGCGACGGACATCACCTGCTGGAGCAACGACATCGTCTCGTTCAGCAAGGAGGCGTCGCAGTCGCTCGAGGTGCTGAGCCTGCCGACCGTGCTCGCGCGCGGTTACGGGCTGAGCCTGCAGCAGGCCCTGGACCGTTGCGCGGCGATGGTCCACGCGCGGGTCGCGGACTATTTCGCGGCCGAGCGTCCGCTGCTGGCCTCGGGGGATCCGGCGCTGATCCGATTCGCGGCGGACCTGCGGCACTGGATCGCCGGCAACCTGGAGTGGTCCTACGAGACCCGCCGCTACAAGATCGCCGTCTAGCGGGATCGCCTAGCCGAGCCGGGTGAGCCGCAGCGGCACGGTGTCCGGGTGCAGCGTCGTGCGGGCCACGGGTCGCACCCGCGCACCCGGAACGGCGTGCAGCTGATAGCGCGAGAGCACGGCGCACAGCACACCGAATATCTCAGTCCACGCATACCCTTCGCCCAGGCAGCCGTGCGGCCCGGTGCCGAAGGGCAGATAGTACGTGGACACCACGTCCGGATCCGGATCGATCCAGCGGTCCGGGTCGAAGCGGTCCGGCTCGGGGAACGCGGCCGGATCGCGGTGCAGCCCATAGAAATTGAGCAGCACCTGGCTACGCGCCGGGACGACCGTGTCGTTCATCCGCATGTCGCGCAGCGGCCTGCGGCCGAGGATCCAGCCCGGCGGGTAGAGCCGCAGAACCTCTTTGACGAAGCGCTCCGTCTGCACGAGGCGACGCATCTCTATAGCCGTCGGCGCGCGGCCGTCCGTCACCGCCAGCACCTCTCCGCGCAGCCGCCGCTGAAGAACGGAATCGTGCGCGAGGACGTGCAGGGCCCAGGCCATCACTCCGGCGGCGGTCTCCGTCCCGGCGAGCAGCAGCGTCATGATCTCGTCGTGCGCCTGCTCGTCGGTCAGGCCCACGCCGTCCTCGTCAACGGCCTCGAGCAGCACGGACAGCAATGTGGACGGCCCGTCCCCGGCTCCGGCCGCGGCGCGCTCGCGGTGCTGGGCGATCATCCCGGTGGCCACGGCGTGCACGGCGGCTTTGGACCGCTCGAACCTGAGGTTGCCAGGTGTGGGCAGCCGATCCAGCGCCTTGATTGGAAGCAGCGCCCTGCGACCGACGCCGGAGAGCAGTCCTGGGAGCGAGTCCATGACCTCGTCCGCGACCACCTCGGAACCCGACATGGAGTGCGTGATCAGGCGCATCGCGAGCATCCGCAGCTCGATCGCCGCGTCCACGGACCGATCGCAAGCCGCGGCCGGCGCCCAGCGCGTGTCGAGGAAACGCGCGGTCTGCGCGGCCATGTCCGCCGCGTAGCGGTCCACGGCGGCGTGGTCGAAGGCCGGGTACAGCAGCTTCCTGCTCCTACGGTGCCTGGCCCCGCCCGAGGTGCCCACTCCGTCGCCGATCAGGGCCCTGAGCGTGTCGAACTGGAAGCCCTTGTCGTAGTCCGCCGCGTCCCGCACCAGGATCGCGCGGATCAGTTCCGGCCCGGTGACGAGATAGGCGGGCACCGGACCGAGCCGGGCGAGCGTCAGCGGTCCGAGCCGGCCCGCGGAAACGAGCACCGCCAAGGGATCGCGCAGCAGCGGGGCCGCGTGGCCGAGCACCGGCCAGGCGCCGGGCAGCGACGGCGCCGAGCCCCGCGGACGCCGCGGCTCGACGAAGGAGGAGGCACCTGGCGCGGGTAGCTGGCTCTTCATGGGAAAATCCACGCTAGCGCGTTCGAACCGGCCCCGGAAAGGGCGTGCCGACCGCGCCATGGGGCGCCATACGGCGCCCGATTTTCCACTCCCGAGACCGGTTTCTTCCCGAAAAAGGACACCGGAGGGCGACGATACGGCTACCGTATGGCTGTCAGCGGAAAACGAGGAGGCGGTCGATGACGCCATCCGCGAGCGGTCCCCGCGCGGCCCGAGGCCCCGGCGGGGTGGCCACGTTGCCCCCTAACGGCGGTGCGCGGCCGATGGGCGTTCCACAGAACGGGGGGCGTACGGTCCGCGAGGACACCGGCGGGCGCGGCGACGCCGAGCCCGGAAGGAACGGAGGTTGGGACGAATTCGGCTTCACCCCCAGCGGCTTCGACGCCGCGGCGGGCTTCTACAACTGGATGCTCGGCTCCGGCGAGGTCGTCTGCGACGACCAGACCTATCAGCTGCACGGCCTGGTGCCGGATCCCGCGCTGCGCTTCGACGCCTTCCTCGGCCAGGTGCCCCCGGAAGATCTGGCGGACCTGCTCGAGATGCTCGACCCGGTGCTGTCCACGGTGGGCGACTACGCCCTCGAGTACCGCGTGCAGCTGCCGGACGGGCGGATACGCACGCTCGAGACCCGCGGCCGGGTGGTCGCGGATCCGGCGAGCGGGAAGCCGAACCGGATGATGGGCCTGATCAGCGACGTGACCGAGCGGCGGGCGGCCGAGCGGGAGGCGCTGCGGCGGGCCGCGGTGGCCGCCCGGATGCAGGAGGTGACTGCAGGCCTGGCGAGCGCCGGCACCCTCGACGAGCTGCGCGCCGCGGTCACCGCGGCGTTCCCGGCCCTCGGGGCCAGCGGACTGCTGGTGACGGACGCGGGCCAGCCCGCCGAGATCATTCTGGAGTGCGGGGACCTGGGCCTGACCTCGGGCCGGGTTCGGGTCGGCAAGGACGGTCCGGTGCGCACGGCTGCGGCCACCGGCGATCCGATGTTCTTCACGGAGGCGGCCGAACTGCGTCGCCGCTTCCCGCAGTCGGTGGAGGCGGTGCGCGCGACCGGCGCGGTCTCCCTGGCGGTGATTCCGATAGGGGGCGTGCCGCGGATGCGCGGAGTGTGCATGATCGGCTTCGACGGGCCGCGCAGTTTCGACGCGGCCGAGCGGGCCTTCCTGGTGCTGGCGGCCAGCGCGATCGGCCAGGCCGTGCACCGGGCCAGGATCCACGACGTGGAGCTGACCCTGGCGATGGCGCTGCAGGGCGGGATGCTCCCGCGCACGCTGCGCCCCGGACCCGGCGTGGAGCTCGCGCACCGCTACGAGGCGGCGACGACCGGGATCCAGGTCGGCGGCGACTGGTTCGACTCGGTGCAGCGCCCCGACGGGGCCACGCTGCTGATCATCGGCGACGTCGAGGGCCACAACGTGCAGGCCGCGGGCATGATGTACCGGGTGCGCACGACGCTGCTGGCCTATGCCGAGCAGACCTCTGACGTCAGCAAGCTGATGCAGCGGACGAACGCCTTCGTCTGCGAATTCAACCAGGAGGCGGAGAGCCCGCTGTTCGCCACCTGCCTGCTGGCGCTGATCGACCCGGACACGCGCACCATCACGGTCAGCCGCGCCGGGCACATCCCGCCGGTGCTCGCGCTCGCGCAGGAGAAGTGCGCGGTGCACCACAACGAGCCGGGCGTGCCGCTCGGCGTGCTCGACGGCTTCGACTACCCGGTCTGGACGGTGCCCTACTCGGCCGGCTCGGTGCTGATGCTGTGCACCGACGGGCTGCTGGAGAGCATGGACAACAACCTGGACAAGGGCCTCGACCGCTGCCTGGCGGTGCTCGACGGCCGGCGCGAGGAGAAGCTGGACACGGTGGCGGACGAACTGCTGGCCGCCAACCGTCCCGAGGGCGCGTGGAAGGACGACGTCGCCCTGATCGTCGCGCGGATGGCCTGACAAGCCTGATAAGAACGGGCCTGTCGTGCGTCCGCTGGGTAGGATCCGAAGTACCGGGTCGGATCCTACCGAGGGGATGTAAGATGTCTGACAAGCTTGCCGGATGCGTCGCGCTGGTGACGGGGGCCTCCAGCGGAATCGGCCAGGCCGCGGCGATCGAGCTGGCCTCGCACGGCGCCAAGGTCGCGGTCGTGGCCCGCCGCAAGGAGCGGCTGGACGAACTGGTCGCGCGGATCGGGTCCGCGGGTGGCAGCGCCACCGCGATCGTCGCCGACATCACCGACGAGGCCGCCGCCCAGCAGGTCGTGGCGCAGACCGTGGAGGTGGACGGCCGGCTGGACATCCTGGTCAACAACGCCGGCGTGATGCTGCTGGGGCCGACGGCCGAGTCCAGCCTCGCGGACTGGAAGCGGATGGTCGACCTCAACGTGCTCGGCCTGCTCTACTGCACGCACGCCGCCATCCCGCACCTGCTCGCGGCGGCGGAGAACGGTCCGCGCCGGGTGTCCGACCTGGTCAACGTCAGCTCCATCGGCGGACGCTCGGTGCGTCCCGGCAGCCAGGTCTACAACCTCACCAAGTGGGGCGTCGGCGCGCTCAGCGAGTCCATGCGGCAGGAACTGGCGTCGAAGTACGTGCGCGTCTCGGTGATCGAACCCGGCGCCACCCGCACCGAGTTGCAGGAAGCGAACCGCCCGGAGATCCTCGCGCAGATCCGCAGCCGCCAGGACGGCTTCGAACTGCTCGACCCGCAGGACCTCGGCGACGCCATCGGCTACATGGTGACCCGGCCACGCCACGTCAACGTGAACGAAATCATGGTCCGGCCCACCGAGATCGCCTGAGGGGGCGGCCGACATGGCGACCCGATACGCGGACATCAACGCGAAGCTCCAGAAGTTCATCGCCAAGCAGAGCATGTTCTTCGTCGCGACGGCACCTCTCGGCGAGGGCCGGGTGAACGTTTCACCGAAGGGCTACAAGGACACGTTCAAGGTCATCGACGAGCGCACGTTCGCATACTTGGAGCTGTTCGGCAGCGGCATCGAGACGAAGGCCCACCTCGGCGACAACCCGCGGATCACGATCATGTTCTGCTCGTTCGAGCGCGAGTCGAACATCGTGCGACTCTACGGCAAGGGCCGGTGGCTGCGCCCGGATGATCACGAATTCGCCGAGTATGCCCGGCACTTCAACCTGGCGCACCCGAGCCCGCGCGGCATCGTCGTCGTGGATGTCGAGAGCACCCAGGAATCCTGCGGCTACGCGGTGCCGTATATGGAACTCAAGGACGAGCGGCCGGTGTTGGACAAGATCCACAGCCCGCGCCCCGCCGAGGAGTGGGCGCAGCGCGTGGCCGAGGTGAACAACAAGAGCATCGACGGCCTGCCGGGCCTCGAGCCCGATCACCCGCTGCCGACCGATGTCCGACGCACCCACGCGTGATTTCCGGTTCTCCGGTTCTCCTCAGCAACCGCAGGCCGCGCCGTCCGCAACCGGTGCCGTGAGCGGATCCGCGGCGGGCTCGCGCGTCCCCCACTCCGTCGTCTCGTACGCGAATCCCTCACGCACCCAGTATTCGAACCCGCCGATCATCTCCCGGACCGGATAGCCGAGCCTGGCGAAATCGAGCGCGGCCCGCGTGGCGCCGTTGCACGCGGGCCCCCAGCAGTACGTGACGACGGCGGTTCCCGGCGGAATCACCGAGGCCGCGCGTTGTCCGATTTCCCGCGTAGGCAGGTGGATCGCACCCGGCACGTGCCCCTGATCCCAGGACTCGCGCGACCTCGAATCCACCAGCACGAAGCCGGGATCATCGCTGCTCAACGCGGTGTGGACGTCCGACACGTCGGTCTCGAACGCGAGCTTGGCCTCGAAGTGCCCAATCGCTGTGCCGGCCGTCACGGCCGTCGTACCTGTCGTCTGCATGGCATCCAGCATCCCGGCGCCGCTCAGCGCCCAAAAGTGGCGCCAGTGACACGGTCCGCCAAGATCCCGCCACGGCTGCTCGATTCGGCGACGCCCCTACGCGCAGCCCGCCGCCTCGAAAACCGGATCCACCTCAGCCAGCTCGTCATAGTCGGACACGCCGCCCTGCCGGCCCCACGCCTCGACCGACCTGAGCCGGGCGCGGCGCGCGAGGTGCTGGGCCAACGCCTCGGCCACCACCGTGGAGATCGTCGTGCTGTCGTCCGTCGCGGCGAGTTCGACGCGATCCCACAGCTGACGGGGAACGCCGACCGACACCTCGAGCATCTTCGTTTCCATCTGTTCTCCTTGTTCGTGCTGTTGTGTATTGATGGGTTTTCAGTGGATGTGCATTTCTGTCGGTGGTGATCGGTAGCGTGGTTCGTGTCGGGTGATCTCGCGGGTTCGGCGTGTAGGGGGTGCCTCGAGGTGATGCGTACATTCAAGTTTCAACTGCGTCCCACGATGGGCCAGGCCCAGGCGTTGGGCGAGATGCTGCGGGATCACTGTTCGCTGTACAACGGGGCGTTGGAGGACCGGAAGGGCGCGTACAAGCACCGGGGTCTGACGATCACCTATGGGCAGCAGTCGGCGCAGCTCAAGGAGATTCGGGCGTTCGATCCGGAGCGACAGGGGCGGTGGTCGTTCTCCTCGCAGCAGGCGACGTTGCGTCGGCTGGATGTGGCGATGGGTGCGTTCTTCCGGCGGATGAGGAACGGGGACAAGCCGGGGTACCCGCGGTTCAAGCCCGTGGCCCGATTCGACACGGTGACCTTCCCGAAGGACGGGGACGGGTGCCGGTGGGACTCCCAGCCCGGACACGCCGATACCCGGGTGCGGTTCCAGGGCGTCGGGCACGTGCGCGTCAACCAGCACCGCCCGATCGAGGGCATGGTCAAGACGATCTCGGTCACGCGGGAGGGAAGGCGCTGGTACGTGGTCCTGGCCTGCGACCGGGTGCCCGTCAAACCGCTGCCCGAGACCGGCAGTACGATCGGGATCGATGTCGGGATCGTGAACTTCCTGGCCGACTCGAACGGCGGGTTCGTCGAGAACCCGCGCCACGCGAAGGTCGCCGCCGACCGGCTGGCCGCCGCGCAGCGCCGCCTGGCGTCCTTCCCGAAGACGAAGGCGCAGGATCGTACCCGTCGGCATCGCGCGGCGGTCGAGAAGGTGCGGGCGCTGCACGGGAAGGTGCGTCGCCAGCGGTTGGACTTCCACCACAAGACCGCCCTGGACCTGGTCCGCGCGCACGACATCATCGCGCACGAGGACCTGAACATCGCGAACATGGTCCGAGCCCCGAAACCGAAGCCCGACCCGGATAACCCGGGCGGGTTCCTGCCGAACGGCGCTGCCGCGAAGGCGGGCCTGAATGACTCGATCCATGACGCCGGGCGGGGAGGGTTCCTGTCGATCGTGAACGCCAAGGCTGAGAGTGCTAGACGGATCGTGATCCCCGTGGACCCCCGCAACACCTCCCGCACCTGCCCTGAATGCAGGCATGTCAGCGTGGAGAACCGGCTCGACCAACCGACCTTCCTCTGTGTCAGCGGTGGGTACGCCAACCACGCCAACACCGTCGGAGCGATCAACGTATACCGACGGGCCGGGCAGGCCCATCGCCAAGCCATACCGGCCTAGCGAAAAGCCCCGTCGTCCACGGCGGGGAGTAGTCACGCGGTACATGGTGCTGGGAGCGGACCCTGGCCCGAGGGGGCCATTCCGCGCTTCCACTCGAAGGAGTGATTCCGCCCCGCGTGTCCCTATTCGAGGGCTGAGAGCAGGGCCCGGCCTGAAGGGGCTATTCCAGGGCCGAGAGCAGGGCCCGGAGATGCTCGGCGAGCACCGAGCGGTCCGCCGCCGGCAGATGCCCCAGCGCCTCGCTCTGCACCACGAGGCCGGCGGCGACGGCCTCGTCCACGAGCTCGCGGCCCTTGTCCGTCAGGCAGGCCTTAAGCGCCCGGCGATCCGTCGGATCGGGGCAGCGCGCCACAAGTCCGGCCTTCTGCAGCTTGTCCAGGCGCCCGGTCATCCCGCCCGTGGTCAGCATCAGCGACTCGGCCAGCGAGGTCGGCGAGAGGGAGAAGGGTTCGCCGGCGCGGCGCAGCGCGGCGAGCACGTCGAACTCGCCGCGGCCGATCCCGAAGCGGGCGTAGACCTGCTCGACCCGGTCCCCCATCGCCCGGGCGAGCCGGTAGATCCGGCCGAACACGGCCATCGGCTCGGTGTCCAGGTCGGGGCGCTCCTGATGCCACTGCGCGGCGATCTTGTCCACCGCGTCGAGCGACGCGGGGCGCGCCAGGGTTTCCGGTTCGGGGGCCATGAACCCAGTATGCCAGAGATACCCATAGAACTAAGTAGTTGCCGACTAAGTTGCTTAGAGCTAAGCTACTTTCATGCAAGCTTCCCGGACGCGACTCACCCTCGCCACCGCCGTCGCCCCACTGACCTGGGGCAGCACGTACGCGGTCACGACCCAGTGGCTGCCGAGGGGCGAGCCGCTGTTCACCGCCGCGGTCCGCGCGCTTCCGGCCGGCCTGCTGCTGCTCCTCGCGACCCGCAGCCTGCCGGGCAGCGCCCGCTGGTGGTGGCGCGCCGCGGTGCTCGGCACCCTCAACATCGGCGCGTTCTTCGCCCTCCTCTTCGTCGCCGCGGAGCGGCTGCCCGGCGGCATGGCGGCCGTACTCGGCGCCATTCAGCCGCTGATCGTCGCGGGCCTCTCGCTCCCGCTGCTGCATCGGAAGCCGAGCGGGCTGACGCTGCTGGCCGGGGCGATAGGCGTCGGCGGCGTCGCGCTCGTGGTCCTCCAGGCGATCGCCCGCCCGGACCCGATCGGCGTCGCGGCCGGACTCGGCGGAGCCGTGGCGATGGCCACCGGCATCGCGCTCGGCAAGCGTTGGGGCCGACCGCAAGGCGTGAGCGTCATAGCGTTCACCGGCTGGCAGCTGACCTTCGGCGGGCTGCTGCTGGCCCCGGCCGCCCTGCTCCTCGAAGGCCTGCCACAACACCTGACGACGACGAACCTAGGCGGCTACGTCTACCTCGCCGCGATCAACACCCTGCTCGCCTACTGGCTCTGGTTCAGGGGCACGGCCGCGCTGCCGCCGACGTCCCTGTCCTTCCTGAGCCTGCTCAGCCCCGTCGGCGCGGCGTTGATCGGCTGGATGGCCCTAGGCCAGCAGCTCAGCCCTCTGCAACTGCTCGGCCTGGCGCTAGCCCTAAGCGGCACCGTCCTGGGCCAACTCCGTCCAACGCCGCCCCCGCCCCCAGGCAGATACCTGCTCCCATCCCAGTAAGGGCACTGTCATGAACACGATCGACACCGACACCGACACGGGCGTCCTCGACGAGGCCTACGAGCGCTTCCACACCACCGGCCCGGAATTCGACGGCGGCCTGACCAACCACGGCCCGATGGCCGTCGAGGCGATGGTGCGCCACGGCCATGATGGCCAGGTGCACGCCTGGATCGACTGGTACCAGGACCGGCTTGAGGACGCGCCACGCGGCATCACCCCGGTCACGAACGAGGACTGGCAGCAGGCGCTCGGCGACAGGACGCGCCTCGCCGACTGGACCACGTTCATGCTGCGCGAGGTGCAGCTGCATCCCTGGCGCGACCTGCTCGCCGCATGGTGGCCGCGTCTGCTTCCCGGCATAACCGCCGGAGCAACCCATGGCATCATTCGCCTAGGCCACTCCGTCCGCGCGCTCCTAGCGGAAGAAGCCGCCGAAGCCGATCAGTCGTCTAACCCGGCGCCCTCCATCACCACCGGACCACGCATCACAGAGTTCGCCCACGCTCTCGCCTACTGGGCCGCGCGCTGGAAGCCGCTCAACGTCCAGACTCCCCCACGCACCGGCCTGACCAGCCCGTCGGCAGCGCTAGCCAAGATACCGGGCGTCCCCGAGCAGAGGATCAACGTCACGCATCGACTCAGCCAACTCTCCGACACCCCGGGTTGGTCCGACGCCCTCAACACAATGCGCACGCCCGCGTCCCCGCAGCAGGCAGCGGAACTCCTAGGCGCCGTGGCCGACGCGGCAGTACTCGACTACCTGACACACGGCCACGCGAGCCCGGTCATGCTGGTCCACGCCTCCACCGCGCCGACCGCAGTCCTGCGCACGCTCCCCGCGCTGCCCGAGTCCCTCTGGATCCCCTCACTAGACGCCGCCTGGCTAGCCACCGCCGCCATAACCGCCGCCTATCGCAACACCGCTGCCGCACCCGACGAGATAGCCACAGCCCTAACCCGCACCGCCGACCCCCAGCAAACCTTCGACCGAGCAGTCCGCCACCGCGACGAGCACGCCGTGAAATTCGCCGACGCCGCCCTCGACTCCTACGAACGCACCAACAACCAGCACGCCCTAGCCGCCGCAACCCGCACAACGCTCTTGATAGCACCGGGCTCTTGATAGCACCGGCCTGACTCAGCGACGCTCGACCTAACACAATGATCAACCGCTGGGCGCCGACGGACGGCATGGCATCACGCTTGTAGCCGGGCGAAGGGTGGGGGCGGGGTAACGCACCCGCAGCCCATGCACGGGCACCGGGCACCGGGCACGGCGGAACGAGGCGGCACTCCGGTTTCGCTCGAAGCTTCCATCGGAGACGCCTGTGGCGTGCCAGGTGTTCCTGACACGCCACAGGTGGCGGGTTACTGCTTGCGGTATCGCCGACTGTCAGACATTGCTGTCAGACGTGACCGTCAGACGTTGAAGCCCAGGGCGCGGAGTTGCTCGCGGCCGTCGTCGGTGATCTTGTCCGGGCCCCACGGCGGCATCCAGACCCAGTTCACCCGGAAGTCGTTGACCAGGCTCGACGTCGCCGTGCGGATCTGGTCCTCGATCACGTCCTGCAGGGGGCAGGCGGCCGAGGTCAGGGTCATGTCGATGATGGCGACGTTCGCCTCGTCCACGGTCAGGCCGTAGATCAGGCCGAGGTCGACGACGTTGATGCCGAGCTCGGGGTCCACGACGTCGCGCAGTGCTTCCTCGACGTCGTCGACGGCGGCGAGTTCGGCACTCGCGCCGGAAGCGGTGGTGACTGCTGCTGCCGCCGCCGCGGCGCCGTTCGCACCCGCTTCCACCGCCGCACCCGGGCCCGCCGTGACGGCCTCGGCCCCAGCCTCAGCCGACGCCTGCTGCTCCGTCGTCGTTTCGATCTCCGCGTCCGCGGTCTGCTGCTCGCTCACCGAGCCTCCTCCTTCGTCGTGGCCTGCTCCGCGTCCGCAGCGAGGGCCTGGGCGGCGGCGTCCTTGAACGCCATCCAGGACAGCAGCGCGCATTTGACCCGGGCCGGGAACTTCGAGACTCCGGCGAACGCGACCGCGTCCTCCAGCACATCCTCGTCGCCCTCGGCCGTGCCCTTGGACTGCATCAGTTCGAGGAAGGCGTCGCCGACCTTCAGCGCCTCGCCGACGCTCTTGCCGATCACCAGGTCCGACATCACCGAGGCCGAGGCCTGGGAGATCGAGCAGCCGGCCGACTCGTACGACACGTCGCGCACGAGCGCGTCCTCGCCGCGCTGCGGGTCGGCCAGGTGCACCCGGAGGGTCACCTCGTCGCCACAGGTCGGATTGATGTGGTGCACCTCGGCGCCGAACGCGTCGCGCAGGCCCTTGTGGTGCGGGTTGCGATAGTGGTCCAGGATGATCTCCTGGTACAGCGAGTCCAGCTTCATCGTTCGTTACACTCCCCTCTGGCCTCAGGCCCCGAAGAAGCGCTTGACGTACTCGAGACCCTCGACGAGCGCGTCGATCTCGGCCTTCGTCGTATACACCGAGAATGACGCTCGCGTGGTCGCGGGAATTCCATAGCGCACGCAGACCGGTCGCGCGCAGTGCTGGCCGACGCGGACGGCGATGCCCTGTTCGTCGAGCACCTGGCCGACGTCGTGCGGGTGGATCTCGCCGAGACCCGCCACCTCAAGCGTGAAGGAGATCGCGGCGCCGTGCGCGTCCGCGGTCTGCGGGCCGATGAGGCGCAGGCCCTCGACGGTCTTGAGCCGCTCGAGCGCGTACTCGACGATCTCGTGCTCGTGGGCCGCGACGTTCTCCATGCCGAGCGCGGTCAGGTAGTCCACGGCCGCGCCGAGACCCACGGCCTCGGCGATCGGCATGGTGCCCGCCTCGTACTTGTGCGGGATCGGCGCGTAGGTCGAGCCCTCCATGGTGACCGTGCCGACCATCTCGCCGCCGCCGAGGAAGGGCGGCAGCTCGTTGAGCAGCTCGGCCCGGCCCCACAGCACGCCGATGCCGGTCGGGCCCAGCATCTTGTGGCCGGTGAACGCGACGAAGTCCGCCTCGAGCGCCTGCACGTCCAGCGGGATGTGCGGGGCGGACTGCGAGGCGTCCACGACGACGATGGCGCCGACGTCGTGGGCTCGGCGCACGATCACGTCCAGCGGGTTGACCGTGCCGAGGATGTTCGAGACGTGGACGACGGAGACGACCTTCGTCCGGTCGTTGATGATCTCGTCGAGGTTCGACAGGTCGAGGCGGCCGTCGTCCGTCAGCGACAGCCAGGCCAGCTCGGCGCCGGAGCGCTGGGTGGTCAGCTGCCAGGGCACGATGTTCGAGTGGTGCTCCATCTGGGTGATGACCACGCGGTCGCCGGGGCCGAGGCCGTACGGCTCGCCCGCCCAGCCGAGCACGCTGGCCACCAGGTTCAGCGCCTCCGAGGAGTTCTTGGTGAAGATCACCTCGTTGCGGTCCGGGGCGTTGATGAAGGCCGCGACCTTGTCCCGGGCGCCCTCGTAGAGCGCGGTGGCCTCCTCGGCCAGCGCGTGCACGCCGCGGTGCACGTTCGAGTGGTGGTGCTCGTAGTAGTCGGTCATCGCGTCGATGACCTGGCGCGGCTTCTGCGAGGAGGCGGCGGAGTCCAGGTACACCAACTGCTGGCCGTCGCCGACCTTGCGCTCGAGGATCGGGAAGTCCTTGCGGATCACGTCCACGTCGAGTGACATGTCAGGCTCCCGCCTTCAAATCGTCATCAGCCTTGATGCCCGTGTACTTCTCGTAGCCCTCGTCCTCGAGCACCTGCGCGAGCTCCGCGCCGCCCGACTCGACGATCCGGCCGGCCGCGAACACGTGCACGTAGTCCGGCTTGATGTACTTGAGGATCCGGGTGTAGTGAGTGATCAGCAGGGTGCCGACCTCGCCGGTCTCGCGCACCCGGTTGACGCCCTCGGACACGACCCGCAGCGCGTCCACGTCGAGGCCGGAGTCGGTCTCGTCGAGCAGCGCGATCTTCGGCTTGAGCAGTTCCAGCTGGAGGATCTCGTGCCGCTTCTTCTCGCCGCCGGAGAAGCCCTCGTTCACCGAGCGCTCGGCGAAGGCCGGGTCCATCTGCAGCTGGGTCATCGCGGCGTTGACCTCCTTGACCCAGGTGCGCAGCTTGGGGGCCTCGCCGCGGATCGCGGTGGCGCTGGTGCGCAGGAAGTTCGCCACGGACACGCCGGGGACCTCGACCGGGTACTGCATCGCCAGGAAGAGGCCCGCGCGGGCGCGCTCGTCGACGGTCATCGACAGCACGTCCTCGCCGTCGAGCAGCACCTGACCGCTCGTCACGGTGTACTTCGGGTGGCCGGCGATCGAGTACGCGAGGGTCGACTTGCCGGAGCCGTTGGGGCCCATGATGGCGTGCGTCTCGCCCTGCTTGACCGTCAGATCGACGCCCTTGAGGATTTCTTTCGGCTCGCCCTCGGCGTCGACGGAGACGTGCAGGTCGCGGATTTCCAGAGTAGCCATCGTTTACAGCTCCACATTCGTGGCGACGTATACGATGTCGCCTTCGATCTTGGTCGGGTAGACGGGGACGGGGTCGACGGCCGGCAGGCAGGAGGGCTTGCCCGTCTTCAGCGAGAAGGTCGAGCCGTGCAGCCAGCACTCGACCTCGCCGTCGATGATCTCGCCCTCGGACAGCGCCACCTCGGCATGCGAGCACACGTCGTACAGCGCGTGCACCTCGCCATCGGAGGTGCGCACGACCATGACGGCGACCTCGCCCACTTCGCAGCGCTCCGGCACATCGGCCTCGAAATCCCCGAAGGTGCCGACGGCCTCCCATGCGGGCGCCACGTCAGGGGTGTGACGATTCATCGGGCGAGCTCCTGCTCCACCTTGGCCATCAGCTGCTCTTCGAGCTCGGGGACGCCGATCTGGCGCACGACGTCGGCGAAGAAGCCGCGCACGACAAGGCGGCGGGCCTCGGACTCGGGGATGCCGCGGGCCTGCAGGTAGAACAGCTGCTCGTCGTCGAAGCGGCCGGTGGCCGAGGCGTGTCCGGCACCGACGATCTCGCCGGTCTCGATCTCCAGGTTGGGCACCGAGTCGGCGCGGGCGCCGTCGGTCAGCAGCAGGTTGCGGTTGAGCTCGTAGGTGTCCGTGCCCTCGGCGGCGGCGCGGATGAGCACGTCGCCGACCCAGACCGTGTGCGCCTGGGCGCCCTGCAGCGCGCCCTTGTACGTAGCGCGCGAACGGCAGTTGGGCACCGAGTGGTCCACGAACAGCCGGTGCTCGAGGTGCTGGCCGTCGTCGGCGAAGTAGAGGCCGAGCAGTTCGGCGTCGCCGCCGGGGGCGGTGTAGCGCACGTTCGGGGTGATCCGGACGAGGTCGCCGCCGAAGGTGACGTTGACCGACTTCACCGTGGCGTCCCGGCCGACGAGCGTGTTCTGCTGGGCCAGGTGCACCGCCTCGCGGTCCCAGTCCTGCACCGAGACGAACGTCACCTTCGCGCCGTCGCCGACGATCAGGTCCACGTTGGCCGAGCGCGCGCCGCTGCCCTTGTGGTCGAGCACGATCACGGCCTCGGCGAAGGGCTTCACGTCGAAGACGATGTGCGCGTACGCGGTGCCGCCCTCGCTGTGCACGTCCACCTGCAGCGGCTCGGCGAGCACGGCCTCCTTCGCCACCGTGATCACCGTGACCTGCTCGGCCGCCGCGTACGCCAGGGCCGCGGCCAGATCGATGGGGGCTCCGGCACGGGAAGCGCGCGGGTCGTCCTTGCCGACCTGCTCGGCCGTGGCGCCCTCGGGCAGGTGCAGCTCGACCTTGTCGGTGCCGTCCGCCACCGCCCCGCTGTGCAGCTTCGCCAGCCGTTTGAGCGGGGTGAAGCGCCAGTCCTCCTCGCGGCCGGTCAGCGCCGCGAAGTCCGCCGGATCGAAGGACGTGGGCCGCTCGCCGCGGGAGTCGAGCACCTCGGAGTGGGTGCGCCCGGTGCCGGGACCGGCCAGCGGGGAACCCGCACCGGGCCGGGCGACGGACACGGCCGCGGCGGTGCTCGAGCCCTTGGTCTGCTCAGGCTGTGACATCAGCGTTCTTTCTCAGGGAAGGCAAGGCGGGTAATGGACGGACGGGGCGGCCGGGCTCAGCCGACCGCGCCTTCCATCTGCAGCTCGATCAGCCGGTTGAGCTCGAGGGCGTACTCCATCGGCAGTTCCTTGGCGATCGGCTCGACGAAGCCGCGCACGATCATCGCCATCGCCTCGTCCTCGGCCAGGCCGCGGCTCATCAGGTAGAACAGCTGGTCCTCGGAGACCTTCGAGACGGTCGCCTCGTGGGCCATGGTCACGTCGTCCTCGCGCACGTCCACGTACGGGTACGTGTCGGACCGGGAGATCGTGTCCACCAGCAGCGCGTCGCACTTCACGTTGGACTTCGAGTGGTGCGCGCCCTCCTGGATCTGCACCAGGCCGCGGTAGGAGGTGCGGCCGCCGCCGCGCGCCACCGACTTGGAGATGATCGTCGAGGAGGTGTGCGGCGCGGCGTGCACCATCTTGGAGCCGGCGTCCTGGTGCTGGCCGGGGCCCGCGCAGGCGATCGAGAGGGTCTCGCCCTTGGCGTGCTCGCCGAGCAGCCAGACGGCCGGGTACTTCATGGTGACCTTGGAGCCGAGGTTGGCGTCGATCCACTCCATGGTCGCGCCCTCCTGCGCCGCGGCGCGCTTGGTGACCAGGTTGTAGACGTTGTTCGACCAGTTCTGGATGGTCGTGTACCGGGCCCGGGCGCCCTTCTTCACGATGATCTCGACGACCGCTGAGTGCAGCGAGTCCGAGCTGTAGATCGGCGCGGTACAGCCCTCGAGGTAGTGCACGTGGGAGCCCTCGTCCGCGATGATCAGCGTCCGCTCGAACTGGCCCATGTTCTCGGTGTTGATCCGGAAGTAGGCCTGCAGCGGGATCTCGACGTGCACGCCCTTGGGGACGTAGATGAACGAGCCGCCGGACCACACCGCCGAGTTGAGCGCGGAGAACTTGTTGTCCCCGGCCGGGATCACCGTGCTGAAGTGCTCACGGAACAGGTCCTCGTGCTCCTTGAGCGCGGTGTCGGTGTCCATGAAGATGACACCCTGGCGCTCGAGGTCCTCGTTGATCGAGTGGTAGACGGTCTCCGACTCGTACTGCGCGGAGACGCCGGAGAGCAGCCGCTGCTTCTCCGCCTCGGGAATGCCGAGCTTGTCGTAGGTGTCCTTGATGTCCACCGGCAGGTCGTCCCAGGAGGTGACCTGCTTGTCGGTGGCGCGCACGAAGTACTTGATGTTGTCGAAGTCGATCCCGCTGAGGTCCGCGCCCCAGTTCGGCATGGGCTTGCGCTCGAACAGGCGCAGCGCCTTGAGCCGGTAGTCGAGCATCCACTGCGGTTCGTTCTTGAGCGCGGAGATATCACGGACCACGGCCTCGTTCAGTCCGCGCCTCGCGGTCGCTCCGGCGAAGTCCGGGTCGGACCAGCCGAACTCGTAATTGTCGAGGCCGGCGAGCTCATCGTGAGTGGTGGTCATGCGGAAGCATCTCCTTCGGATCCGGGCTGGATCGCCGCCGGGGTCTCGGCGCGCTGGCGCGCGACGGCGACCGTCGGGATGAACGTGGTGCAGACGCCGTCGCCGTGCGCGATCGTGGCGAGGCGCTGGACATGGGTGCCGAGCAGTTCGGCGAAGACCTGGGTCTCCATCTCGCACAGCTGCGGGAACTGCTCGGCGACGTGCTGGACTGGGCAATGGTGCTGGCACAGCTGCTCGCCCTGGAGCTTCTCGGCCTCCCGGGTGGAGGCGGCGTACCCGTCGGCGGTCAGCGCCTCGGCCAGCAGCCGGGAACGCTCGGCCGGCTCGGTCTCGGTGAGTACGGCCGCGTAGCGTCCGGCCAGGTCGTCGAAGCGGCGGCGGGCGAAGGCGGCTACGGCCTGCTCGCCCCCGGTCTCGGCGATGAAGCGCAGCGCGTCGACCGCCAGCGCGTCGTAGTCGTGGTGGAAGACGGCCCGGCCCGAGTCGGTCAGCGCGAAGACCTTGGCCGGCCGACCACGGCCGCGATGGCCGTAAACGCGCTGCTCACGGGCCTCGACCAGGCCCTCGGCGAGCAGGGCGTCGAGGTGTCTGCGGACGCCCGCGGGGGTAAGTCCTAGACTGGAGGCCAGTTCGGCCGCGGTGCGCGGTCCCTCGGACAGGATCGACCTGGCCACCCGGTTGCGGGTGGCCTGCCGCTCTTCCTGCTCTTCGAGGGCGCCCACGTATTTCACAACACCATTGTGAGCTTATTCATTTCCGACTCGCAAGTAAGGTCGCCCTAAGTAGTGCCCGGGTGCCGGGCCGGTAGTAGTCCCCACGTAGACTCGCGGCCATGCAGCAGACCGAAGCCGCCGTCGAGATCGCCGGCCTGGTGAAGCGGTACGGGGAGAAGACCGCGGTCCAGGGGCTGGACCTCGTCGTCGAACGCGGCGGACTCACCGCCGTGCTCGGACCGAACGGCGCGGGCAAGACCTCCACGATCGAGTGCTGTGAGGGATATCGCAAACCCGACGGCGGCCGCGTGCGCGTGCTGGGTCTTGACCCGATCGCCGACGCGCCGAAACTGCGTCCGCGGATCGGCGTGATGCTCCAGTCCGGCGGCATCTACCAGGCGGTACGCGCCATGGAGATGCTCCGGCACGTCGCGAGCCTCTATATGAACCCGCTGAACGTGGACGAGCTGGCCGAGCGGCTCGGCCTCGACTCCTGCGGCAGGACCTCATTCCGGCGGCTGTCCGGCGGCCAGCAGCAGCGGCTCTCACTCGCGCTCGCCGTGGTCGGGCGGCCCGAACTGGTCTTCCTGGACGAGCCGACCGCGGGCCTGGACGTGCAGGCGCGGCACGCGACGTGGGAGCTGATCGAGCAGTTGCGCGCGGACGGCGTGACTGTGGTTCTCACCACACACCTGCTGGACGAGGCCGAGCGGCTGGCCGACAAGGTCGCAATCATCGACAGCGGCCGGGTCATCGCGTACGACACGCCGCAACGGCTCGCCGACACGACCCGGGAGCAGGACTCGATCCGCTTCGAGGCGTCCGCCGGTCTCGACCTGACCGCGCTGTCGCTCGCGGTGGCGCCCGGAGCCCAGGCCAGCGAGCCGGTCGCGGGCGGCTACCACGTGACCGGCGAGATCACCCCGGACATCCTGGCCGCGACGACGGCGTGGTGCGCGAGCCTCGGCATCATGCCGCGCAACCTGCAGATCGAGCAGCGCAGCCTGGAGGACGTCTTCCTGGACCTGACCGGACGGGAGCTGCGCTGAGATGAGCGCCGAGACCTTGGCACCTAATCAACCGCAACCACAGCCGCGGCCCGAGCGGGCGAAGGCCGCAGGGGACGCGCGTCCCCTCGGCGCCCCCGGCTCCTTCCGGGCCGACCCGCGCCCCGCGCCCGTCGGCCGGATGATCCTGGCGCAGGCGCGCTTTGAGACGAAGCTGCTGCTGCGCAATGGCGAGCAGCTGCTGCTGGCGATCATCATCCCGGCGCTGATGCTGGTCGCCTTCGCCGCTGAGCCGATCGGCACGATCACCGGCGGCGGCAGCCGGATCGACTACTACGCGCCCGGCATCATCGGCATGGCCGTGCTGTCCACGGCCTTCACCAGCCAGGCGATCGCAACAGGCTTCGAGCGGCGCTACAGCGTGCTCAAGCGGCTCGGCGCGACGCCGCTGCCGCGCTGGGGGCTGCTGGCCGGCAAGTCGCTGAGCATCCTGGCCGTCGAATGCGTGCAGATGGCGCTGCTGATCGGGATCGCGCTGGCGATGGGCTGGTCCCCGCACGGCGACCCGATCGCGGTGCTGCTGCTGTTGGTGCTGGGCACTACGGCGTTCAGCGGCCTGGCCCTGTGGCTGGCCGGAGCGCTGCGCGCGGAAGCGACCCTCGCCGTGGCCAACTTCATCTTCCTGGTCTTCATCGGCGTCGGCGGCGTGGTGGTACCCCTGACCAAGTTCGGCCACGGCGCGCAGTCCGTCCTGCAGTTCCTGCCGATCAGCGCCCTGACCGACGGGCTGCGGGACGTGCTGCAGCACGGCACCGCGATGCCCTGGGGCCCGCTGGGCATCCTGGCCGCCTGGGCGGTCGTCGCGATCGCGGGCGCGGCCCGGTTCTTCAAGTGGGAGTAGCAGACACGTGACCCAGCAGGAGACGAGGATCCCCGGCGCGCGGCCGTCCGTGGAGCAGGGCGGCGGCGGCAGGCTGGCCGCAGTGCGCGGGTGGCGGCCGACGCCGCGTCAGGTGCAGTGGGCCTGTTTCGCCGCGCTGGCCGCGAACACGCTGATCGTGATCACCGGCGGCGCGGTGCGGCTGACGAACTCGGGCTTGGGCTGCCCGACGTGGCCGGAGTGCACCGGCGGCTCGCTGGTGCCGGTCTCCACGCTCGGCTACCACTCGATCATCGAGTTCACCAACCGGATGCTGACCTACGCGGTGACGGCGGCGGTCGGCGCGGCGATCCTGGCCGCGATGTTCCAGCGGCCGCGGCGTCCGGTGCTGGTGAAGCTGTCCTGGTGGCTGTTCATCGGCGTGGTGCTGCAGGCGGTCGTCGGCGGCATCACCGTGCTGACGAAGCTGGCACCGGAGTGGGTCGCGATCCACATGTGCGTCTCGATGGGCATGATCGCGGTCTCCTTCGTGCTCTGGATCCGCTCCCGCGAGGGCGACGGGCCGCTCGAGCTGCTGACGCGGCGTGAGCTGCTCTGGCTCGGCCGGGTGTTCGTCGGCGCGACCGCGGCGGTGATCGCGGCCGGCACGCTGGTGACCGGGACCGACCCGCACGCGGGCGCGAGCGACGCGAGCAAGCGGCTGCCGTTCAAGGCGCTGGACATCACGCAGGTGCACGCGGACCTGGTCTTCATCGTCGTCGGGCTGACGGTGGCGCTGTGGTTCGCGCTCAAGGCGACGCAGGCGCGGCCGGAGAGCCTGCGCGCGGTCCGCGACATGTTCGTGGTCCTGGTGATTCAGGCGGCGATCGGCTACACGCAGTACTTCACCGGCCTGCCGGCCTGGATGGTGCTGCTGCACATGACCGGCGCCTGCATGACCTGGATCGCGGCGTGGCGGGTGCTGATGTCGCTGCGCACGCGACAGTAAATGCAATACCGCACAACAGAACGGAACGACCCTTGGGACGCGACGCGGGGCTTCGCAGAAATCTTCTTCGGGCGCTGTACGCGCTGCTGCCGATCGGGGCGGTGATCGGCTTCGGCGTGAACACGACGGCGGGCACGGTCATCGTGGTCGCCGCGGTGATCGGGCTGGTCGCACTGTCGGTGACGGCCTGACCCGGCATTGCTAGAGTCCGGCCATGAGCATGATCGAGGACCTCTTCTCGCTGCGCGGCCGCACCGCGCTGGTGACCGGCGGCAGTTCGGGGATCGGCTACGCGATGGCCGAGGCGATCGCGGGGGCCGGGGCCCGGACCGTGCTGCTGGCGCGGCGCGAGGGGCCGCTGAAGGAGGCAGTCGAGCGGATCACGGCCCAGGGCGGCGAGGCGCACGCCGTGATCGCGGACATCACCGACCGAGAGCGGCTCGCGGCTGCGGCCGAGGAGGCGGTCGAGCTCGTCGGCGAGATCGACATCCTGGTCAACTGCGCGGCGAACATGTACCGGCCGCCGCTCGGCGAGCTGACGGTTGCTCAGTGGGACGAACTCTTCGCGGCCTGCGTGGACGCGCCGTTCCTGCTCGGCCAGCGTTTCGGGCCGCGGATGGCCGAGCGCGGCTGGGGCCGGATCATCAACGTCGGCTCGCAGCAGTCGATCTCCGCGTTCGGCAACAGCGGCGGCTACGGCGCGGCCAAGGCGGGCGTCGCCGGGCTGACCCGCTCGCAGGCCGAGGCGTGGTCGCCGCGAGGCGTGTCGGTGAACACGATCATCCCCGGCTTCGTGCTCACGCCGCTGACCGCCGAGACCGCCAAGGACCCGGAGCGCGTGGAGGCGCTGGCCCGGCGTCACATGGTCGGACGCAACGGCGTACCGGAGGACTTCCGCGGCGCCGCCGTCTTCCTGGCGTCGGCGGCCGCGAGCTTCGTCACCGGGCAGATGCTGTTCGTGGACGGTGGTTTCTCGGTCCACTAGAATCCCTCCGCCCCGTGATCACGGGGCTTAGATCTGGAGGGGATCCATCCGAATGGCCTGTGCACAATGCGGCTCCGCCTCGGCGGCCGACACCGCGTCCTGCGCGGTGTGCAACCCGTGGGCAACTCCGAAGCAGCAGACGTCCGCTCCGGCCAAGGCGGGCCTGCCGAAGCGGACCGCGGGCCGGAAGAGCGCCGCCCATCTGGTCGGCCTGCCCACCTGGCTCAGAGTGATGATCCGAAACAACCCGCCCGCCGAGGCCGATCTGGACGAGGCCTGGCTCAACACCGTCCGACTCGCCCGGATCTCCGCCGCCTTCTATCTCCTGGTCTGCGTCTGCAGTGTGCTGATGACCTCTGGCGTCCGGCTCGGCGTCCTGCTGTTCTTCCTGGTCCTGATGGGGTATGTCATCGTCGCGCAGCGGTTTCGGCGCACGGCCTGGCTGCCGCGGGCCGTCGCGGTCGTCGGCACCCGGCCGGACATCGGCTACAAGCGGTTCGCCCGAATACCCGCGCTCGTCCGCATGACCGCGGTGAACAAAGTCATCATGCCCGCGTTCGCCGTGCTCGTCTTCGTGAGAGCGGTGACGGCGCGGCAGCACTCCACCCCCGTGGCCCTCAACATCGGCCTCTGGGTGCTGATCTGGGCTCTCGCCGCGGCCTCGTCCGGCTTCTCGTACGCGCTGCACGCTCGCGCCCGCAAGGACCTCGACCGGCTGCTCGCAGCCCGCGTGGCGGCGCGGGTCTAGATCCCCGCCTCGGCCAGGAAGAACCGGCCCGCGCCGGTGAGCAGCACGTTGGTGTCGGCCGCCGACAGGAAGCCGGACTGGCCGCGGCCGAGCACGAAGTGGCCGTCCGGCTCGGTGCCGCAGCTGACCGAGGCCTCGCCCTCCAGGCAGAGCAGCACCCGCGGGCTGCCGTCGCCCGGCACGGTCAGCGTCGCGCCGTCGGCCAGGGTCAGCCGGCTGAGCCGGAACTCGGGCACCGGCGTGTCGAAGACCTCGATGCCGGGCGCCGCCTGACGGGCCGTGAGCACCGGCACCTCGACCTCGGGGTCGAGCACCCGGACCAGCTCCGGGATGTCGATGTGCTTGGGGGTGAGCCCGGCCCGGATCACGTTGTCGGAGTTGGCCATCAGCTCGATGCCGACGCCCTTGATGTACGCGTGCACGCCGCCGGCGTCCATGAACAGCGCCTGTCCCGGCTCGACCACGCGGTGGTTCATCAGCAGCGAGCAGACCAGGCCGATGTCCCCGGGGTGGTCGGCGCTCACCCGCACCATCGCGTCGTAGGACGCCGCGTATGGACCGCCCTTGCCCGCCTCGATGCCCGCGGCCTCGGCCGCCTTGCCCGCGAGCTGGGCGCGGCTGTCCTCCGGCCAGGTCAGCAGCTGGGTGAACGCGTCGGCGACGCCGCGCGGGGTCGGGTTGGCGCGCAGTCCCGCGACCAGCTCCTTGAGCTCCGGCAGGCCGAGCCCCTCGATCGCCTCGGCGGCCTGGTCGGCGGGCCGCAGCCCGGCCAGCACCTCGAAGGGGGTCAGCGCGCAGAGGATCTCCGGCTTGGGCCAGTCATCGACATAGACCCGCTCGCGCGCGTTGAGCGGCACGCCGCGCTGCTGCTCTCGCGCGAAGCCCGCCTTGGCCTGCTCGCGCGTCGGGTGCAACTGCACGGACAGGGCCTTGTCGGCGGCGAGAACCTTGAGCAGGAACGGCAGCCGGCCGCCGAAGCGCGCGGCCACCTTCTCACCGAGCTCGATGCTCGGGTTGGCGGCGATGGCGGCGGTGAGCGTGCCGGTCACCCCGTCGCGGGTGAGCACCGACGGGGCGCTCGGATGAGCGCCCATCCACAGCTCGGCCTGCGGTCCGGCGCTCGGCGTGGGTTCGCCGAGCAGCTCGGCGATCGCGGTGCGCGATCCCCAGGCGTAGGGCTGGACGGTGTTCCCCAACAGATCCACGGGGTAGGCCTCCTGCAAGAACGGATTCGTCGGTGGGCGTCACACGCGGCGCCGAATCGGCCCCGCGCCCGCGAGGTGCTCAGGGCACTTTACCGGTGCCGACTGAACGAACGCTCAACATACCGTCGGAATCCCCTGCGATGTTTCAGAACTGTCGCAACAGTGGACTACAGGTGTCGCAGCAGCGGGTCCACCGCTAGCAGCACGAACAGCAGCGCGAGGTAGCTGTTGGAGAAGTGGAACATCCGCATGGGCTTCAGGGCCACGCCCGTCACGCCCTTGCGGGCCTGCCAGTGCAACCGGTGCGCCTCGACGAGGAACGCGGCGCCGAGCAGTGCGGCGCCGACGCCGTAGACCCAGCCGGTGTGTGCGATCGGCCACACGGCCAGCGAGCAGGCGACCGTGGCCCAGGTGTAGAGCATCATCTGCCAGGCCACGTGCCGCTCGGTGGCGACGCACGGGAGCATCGGCACGTTCGCCGCGGCGTAGTCCTCGCGGTAGCGCATGGCCAGCGCCCAGAAGTGCGGCGGCGTCCACATGAACACCACCAGGAAGAGCACCGCGGGCGGCCAGCCGAGGTGGTCGGTGACGGCGGTCCAGCCGATGACGGTCGGGAAGCAGCCCGCGGCCCCGCCCCAGACGATGTTCTGCGAGGTGCGCCGCTTGAGGATCATCGAGTAGACGACCACGTAGAAGACGTTCGCGGCCAGCGCCAGCATCGAGGACAGCCAGTTGACGGCGAAGCCGAGCCACAGCGTGGACAGCACCCCGAGCGTGAGGCCGAAGACGACCGCGGCGTTCGGCGTGACCGTGTGCATGGCCAGCGGACGGCGGCGGGTGCGGCGCATCTCGGTGTCGATGTCCCGGTCCACCCAGCAGTTCAGCGCATTGGCGCTGCCCGCCGAGAGGTAGCCGCCGAGCGTGACGGCCACGACCGTCCACAGGTTCGGCACGCCGCCCTTGGCCAGGAACATCACCGGAATGGTGGTGATGATCAGCAGCTCGATGATCCGCGGCTTGGTGAGCGCCACGTAGGCGCGCACCGTGTCGGCGACGGACACGCGCCCCACCTGGACGTGCTCCGGTTCCGGCGCAGCCGCGACCGGAGCCGCCGGAAGGGAATCCACCGCAGCCGTCACTAGCGCACACCTCTGCTCTTGTTCTCGTCGCTTGGTGTTTTCCTCAAGACAGCGAAACTCTAGACCCCGCCCTCGGCGGGCCCGCGCCCGGGTCGGGTGAAACGCCGGAGAGGCCCGCATGGTCACCCGTTTCCGACACCTCACTCCCGTTCGGCGGACAGCACATGAATCGAGAGGCCGGAGCGGGGTAGGGTGGTGCCGACATAACAGTTTTCACAGCCTCCGCCGCGCGGGGAATGGGCTGTGTGCTCTGGCCGATCGGGCGGGCCGTGCGGACCCGTCCGGACCTGAGCGCCGCCCGGTGGGCAGCGTCGCCTCCACCCCGAGGACGACGGCTCCGCACCCCAAGGAAGGACGCGCGCGTTGAGCGAGCCGCCCGTTTCGAACTCTGTCTTCTCCTGGACCGACCTGGACCGCAAGACCGTGGACACCGTCCGCGTGCTGGCCGCGGACTCGGTGCAGAAGGTGGGCAACGGCCACCCGGGTACGGCCATGTCGCTGGCCCCGGTCGCGACCCTGCTGTTCCAGAAGCACCTGCGGCACGACCCGTCCGACCCTAAGTGGGTGGGCCGCGACCGCTTCGTGCTGTCTCCCGGGCACTCCAGCCTGACCCTCTACATCCAGCTGTTCCTGTCGGGGTACGGCCTGGAGCTCGCGGACCTGCAGGCCTTCCGGACCTGGGGCTCGCTCACGCCGGGCCACCCGGAGCACGGGCACACCACCGGCGTCGAGACCACGACCGGGCCGCTCGGCCAGGGCCTGGCCAACGCGGTCGGCATGGCGATGGCCGCCCGCTACGAGCGCGGCCTGTTCGACGCCGACGCCGCCCCGGGCGAGTCGCCGTTCGACCACACGATCTACGCCATCGCCTCCGACGGCGACCTGGAGGAGGGCGTCACCTCCGAGGCCTCGTCCATCGCCGGCACGCAGAAGCTCGGCAACCTCGTCGTGATCTACGACGACAACCACATCTCGATCGAGGGCGACACCAAGATCGCGTTCACCGAAGACGTGATCAAGCGCTACGAGGCCTACGGCTGGCACACCCAGGTGGTCGAGTGGACCACCCCGAACGGCTACGTCGAGGACGTCGAGGCGCTGCACAAGGCGATCCTCGCGGCCGAGCAGGAGACCGACCGACCGTCGATCATCCGGCTGCGCACGATCATCGGCTGGCCCGCGCCGAAGCTGCAGGGCACCGAGAAGGCGCACGGCTCCGCGCTCGGCGCCGACGAGGTCGCGGCCACCAAGGTGATCCTCGGCTTCGACCCGGAGAAGACCTTCGAGGTCCCCGAGGCCGTCCTGCCGCACGCCCGCGAGGCCGTCGCCCGCGGCGCCGCGGCGCACACCGCGTGGAACGAGGGCTACGAGGCCTGGCGCGCGGCCAACCCGCAGCGTGCCGCGGACTTCGACCGGATCCAGGCGCGCGCGCTGCCGGCCGGCTGGGACGAGAAGCTCCCGGTCTTCCCGGCCGGCAAGGACGTGGCCACCCGCAAGGCCTCCGAGGCCGCGATCCAGGCCATCGCCGAGCAGCTGCCCGAGTTCTGGGGCGGCAGCGCGGACCTGGCCGGCTCGAACAACACCACCATCAAGGGCGGCCTGTCCTTCCTGCCCTACTACGAGGAGGGCGGCGAGTTCGGCGGCTCCTCCCCGTACGGCCGGATCCTGCACTTCGGCATCCGCGAGCACGCGATGGGCTCGATCCTCAACGGCATCGCGCTGCACGGCAACACCCGCGCGTTCGGCGGCACCTTCCTGCAGTTCGCCGACTACATGCGCCCGGCGGTCCGGCTCGCCGCGATGATGAACGCGCCGGTCACCTACGTCTGGACGCACGACTCGATCGGCCTCGGCGAGGACGGCCCGACCCACCAGCCGGTCGAGCACTACGCGGCGCTGCGGGCGATCCCCGGCTTCGACTTCGTCCGCCCGGCCGACGCGAACGAGACCGTCGCGGCCTGGAAGGCGGCGCTGGAGCAGCACGGCCCGGTCGGCCTCGCGCTGACCCGGCAGAACGTGCCGACCTTCGACCACGACGCGCTCGGCTCCGCGCTGTCCGCGTTCGAGGGCGTCAAGCGCGGCGGCTACGTGCTGGCCGAGGCCACCGGCGGCGCGCCGAAGGTGATCCTCATCGGCTCGGGCTCCGAGGTGCAGCTGGCCGTCGACGCGCGCGAGCGCCTCGAGGCCGACGGCATCCCGACCCGGGTCGTCTCGATGCCGTGCTTCGAGTGGTTCGACGGGCAGGAGGCCGAATACCGCGAGTCGGTGCTGCCCGCCGCGGTCAAGGCGCGGGTCGCGGTCGAGGCGGGCATCGCCCAGTCCTGGTACCGCTTCACCGGCGACAACGGCCGGATCGTCTCATTGGAACACTTCGGCGCCTCCGCCGATTACAAGAAGTTGTACAGCGAGTTCGGCATCACCGCGGAGGCCGTCGAGGCCGCCGCCCGCGAGTCGCTCGAATCGGCCGAGGCCTGAGAAACCAAGGGGAGAGAAGGTACAGACATGTACGAGAACCTCAAGAAGCTTTCCGAGGACGGCGTCTCGATCTGGCTCGACGACCTGTCCCGTGATCGGATCCGCACCGGCAACCTGGCCGAGCTGATCAAGGACAAGCACGTCACCGGCGTGACGACCAACCCGTCGATCTTCCAGAAGGCCATCTCGGGCTCGGCCACCTACGCCGACCAGATCGCGGACCTCGCCGTGCGCAAGGTCACCGTGGGCGAGGCGATCCGGATGATCACCACCCGCGACGTACGCGACGCGGCCGACATCCTGCGCCCGGTCTACGACGCGACCGACGGCGTGGACGGCCGGGTCTCGATCGAGGTCGACCCGCGTCTCGCGCACCAGACCGCGCCGACGATCGCCGAGGCCAAGCAGCTGTGGTGGCTGGTCGACCGCGAGAACGTGCTGATCAAGATCCCGGCGACGGTCGAGGGTCTGCCCGCGATCACCGCGGTGCTGGCCGAGGGCATCAGCGTCAACGTCACCCTGATCTTCTCGCTCGAGCGCTACCGCGCCGTCATCGACGCCTTCATCTCCGGCATCGAGCAGGCGAAGGCGAACGGGCACGACGTCACCAAGATCCAGTCGGTCGCCTCCTTCTTCGTGTCGCGGGTCGACACCGAGATCGACAAGCGCCTCAAGAAGCTCGGCGGCGACCAGGCCGAGGCGCTGCTCGGCAAGGCGGCCGTGGCCAACGCGCGGCTGGCCTACGAGGCCTTCGAGGAGGTCTTCTCGGGCGAGCGCTGGGCCCCGCTCAAGGCGGCCGGCGCCACCGCGCAGCGTCCGCTGTGGGCCTCGACCGGCGTCAAGGACCCGACGTACAAGGACACCCTGTACGTCGACGACCTGATCGTCGCCGGCACCGTCAACACGATGCCCGAGGCCACCCTGAACGCCGAGGCCGACCACGGCGCCCCGAACGGCGACGCGGTCCGCGGCCACTACGCCGACGCCAAGAAGGTCATCGACGACATCGAGGCGCTCGGCATCTCCTACGCCGACGTCGTCAAGGTGCTCGAGGACGAGGGCGTGGACAAGTTCGAGGTCTCCTGGAACGAGCTGCTGGACGCGGTCCAGGCGGAGCTGTCCAAGGAGCAGGCGTGAGCGAGCTTGCGAGCGAACCATTGAGTACAGGGCCCTGGCACAGGCGGCTGCCGCGCGCCAGCGAGGTTGCCGCATGAGCCCTGTAGGCAGAGACGGCGATTCGTTCGCGCCGTCCATCACCCACCGGCACCTCGATGACGTCGAGCACGGCGACACCGACCTGGCGAACCCGCTGCGCGACGCGCAGGACCGGCGGCTGCCCCGGATCGCCGGCCCCTGCGGCCTGGTGATCTTCGGCGTCACCGGCGACCTGAGCCGCAAGAAGCTCATGCCGGCGATCTACGACCTGGCGAACCGGGGCCTGCTGCCCCCGGGCTTCGCCCTGGTCGGCTTCGCCCGGCGGGACTGGGAGGACCAGGACTTCGAGCGGGTCGTCTACGAGTCGGTCAAGGAGCACTCGCGGACCCCGTTCCGCGAGGAGGTCTGGAACCAGCTGTCCCAGGGCTTCCGCTTCGTGCCCGGCGAGTTCGGCGACCCGGCGGCCTTCGAGCAGCTCAAGCAGACGATCGAGGAGCTCGACCGGGAGCGCGGGACGAACGGCAACCACGCGTTCTACCTCTCGGTGCCGCCGAAGTTCTTCCCGAACGTGGTCAAGCAGCTCAAGGAGTCGGGCCTGTCCGACGGCGGGGACGACTCCTGGCGCCGGGTGATCATCGAGAAGCCCTTCGGGCACGACCTGGCGAGCGCCAAGGAGCTCAACCGGGTCGTCGGCGAGGTCTTCGCGCCCAAGTCGGTCTTCCGGATCGACCACTACCTGGGCAAGGAGACGGTGCAGAACATCCTGGCGCTGCGCTTCGCCAACACGATGTTCGAGCCGATCTGGAACCGCAACTTCGTCGACCACGTGCAGATCACCATGGCCGAGGACATCGGCATCGGCGGTCGCGCGGGGTACTACGACGGCATCGGCGCGGCACGCGACGTGATCCAGAACCACCTGCTGCAACTGCTCGCGCTGACCGCGATGGAGGAGCCGGGATCCTTCGAGGCGGACGCGGTGTTCGCCGAGAAGGTCAAGGTGCTCTCGGCCGTGCAGCTGCCGGAGGACCTGGGTAGGCACACCGTACGCGCCCAGTACTCCGGCGGCTGGCAGGGCGGCGAGAAGGTGCTCGGCTTCCTGGAGGAGGACGGCATCGCGAAGGACTCGATCACCGACACGTACGCCGCGATCAAGCTGGAGATCGACACCCGGCGCTGGGCCGGCGTGCCGTTCTACCTGCGCACCGGCAAGCGCCTCGGCCGCCGCGTCACCGAGATCGCGGTCGTCTTCCAGCGCGCCCCGCACCTGCCGTTCACCGACACGATGACCGAGGAGCTCGGGCAGAACGCCCTGGTCATCCGGGTGCAGCCGGACGAGGGCATCACCGTGCGGTTCGGCTCCAAGGTGCCGGGCACCTCGATGGAGGTGCGCGACGTGTCGATGGACTTCCAGTACGGCGAGGCGTTCACCGAGTCCTCCCCCGAGGCCTACGAGCGGCTCATCCTGGACGTGCTGCTCGGCGACGCGCCGCTGTTCCCGCGCACCGAGGAGGTCGAGCTCGGCTGGGAGATCCTCGACCCGATCGAGACGTACTGGACGGAGAACGAGAAGCCGGCCCAGTACGGCGCGGGCACCTGGGGCCCCGCCGAGGCCGACGAGATGCTCGCGCGTGACGGACGTACGTGGAGGCGGCCGTGATTATTGACCTGACTGACACGACGTCCGGCAAGATCGCCGCGACTTTGGTGGCGGCCCGGCACAAGAGCGGCACCCCGACCACGGGCGCCGTGCTGACGCTGGTGGTGGCCACCGAGGAGCGGCACCACTACGACGCGATGAAGGCCGCGAGCCGAGCCGCCCGGGAGCACCCGGCGCGGATCATCATCGTGATCGGCCGCCCGGACACCACCCGGACCCGGCTCGACGCCGAGGTGCGCACCGGGGACGAGAACGGCCCCGGCGAGGTGGTCGTGCTGCGCCTGTACGGCGAGCTGGCCACGCACGCCGACTCGGTGGTCGTGCCGCTGCTGCTGCCGGACGTGCCGGTGGTCACCTGGTGGCCGGACGAGGGCCCGGAGACGCCGTCGAAGGAGCCGCTCGGCGCCTTCGCGCAGCGCCGGATCACCGACGCCGCCGAGTACTACAAGCCGATGACCAAGCTGGTGGCGCGGGCGGCCGGCTACCAGCCGGGCGACACCGACCTGGCCTGGACCCGGCTGACCCCGTGGCGCTCGATGCTGGCCGCCGCGCTGGACCAGTTCCCGCGCAAGGTCAGCGCGGTCTCGGTCTCCGGCGAGGAGGGCAACCCCTCGGTGCGGGTGCTGGCCGTGTGGCTGCGCCAGCGGCTCGGCGTGCCGGTCACCCGGACCGCGGACGAGGGCCCGGGCATCACCTCCGTCGAGCTGATGACGGAGGCCGGGCCGATAAGGCTCAGCCGTCCGGACGGCGAGCTGGCCTCGCTGTCCATCCCCGGGCAGCCGGACCGTCCGGTGGCGCTCAAGCGCCGGGAGACGGCCGAGCTGATCGCCGAGGAGCTGCGCCGACTCGATTCGGACGACGTCTACGCCCGGATGCTGGCCGAGGTGGACGTGCCGTTCACCGAGCCGCTGAAGGTCGCGGGTCCGACGGTCGAGGCGGCGGCGAAGGCGGCCAAGGAGGCGAAGCGGCTCGGCGAGCCCGCTCCGGTGGTGGTCGAGGACTCCGCGGACGCCGCGGGTGCCGAGGCCCCGGCGGACGACGCCGGCGCGGCCGCGGAGCAGTCCGGGGAGGCGTCGGCTTGACTGACCACGGAGCCCACCACGCGGACCACGGTGAGCGTCGGATCGTCCTCCACCCGGACGGACCGGTCCTGGCTTCGGCGGCTGCTGCGCGTCTCGTGACCAAGCTGCTCGACGTGCTCGAGACGCGGGACGTGGCGCACCTGGTGCTGACCGGCGGCACGATCGGCATCGGCACGCTGTCCGCGCTCGCGCAGCTTCCCGCGCGCGAGGCTGTGGACTGGAGCCGGGTGCACCTGTGGTGGGGTGACGAGCGCTTCCTGCCCTCCGGGGACAAGGAGCGCAACGACACCCAGGCCAGGGACGCGCTGCTCGACTCGCTGCCGCTGAACCCGGAGTTCGTCCACCCGATGGCCGCGTCCGACGGTCCGGACGGCGAGAACGCCGAGGCAGCCGCCGAGCGGTACGCGGCCGAGCTGGCGAAGTACGCGCCCGCGGGCGCCGACGCGCCGGTATTCGACGTGCTGCTGCTCGGCATGGGTCCGGACGGGCACATCGCCTCGCTCTTTCCGGAGCACCCCGGGACGCACGAGGTGACGCCGTCGGCGATCGCGGTGCACAACTCCCCCAAGCCTCCGCCGGACCGGATCTCCCTGACGTTCAGGGTGATCCAGGCCGCGCGCGAGGTGTGGGTCGTGGCCTCCGGCGCAGAGAAGGCCGAGGCCGTGGCGAAGGCGCTGTCCGGAGCCGGGCAGGTCGAGGTCCCGGCGGCCGGCGCGCGCGGCACGCAGGACACGCTGTGGCTGATCGACCGGGCCGCGGCGGCTGAGCTGCCGTAGTCGAGGTTTGTCGCGCCTAGGGCCCTCGCGGGGTTGCTCGCGGGGGCCTTTTCGCGCCGCCTCTTTACAGCAAAGTCTACAAACTGTACATTCTGTACATGGCTGAAACAGTATCCCTCACCGACGCGCGCACGCGCCTCGGCAACCTCGTCGCCAAGTCGCACCACGGCGGCGAGATCATCACCATCACGCAGCACGGAACGCCCGTCGCGGCGATCGTGCCCTACGAGGTCCTGGAGTACTTCCGGCGCCGCGAGGACGAGGCCGACATCGCGTTGGCCGAGCGCATCCTGGCGGAGGACGACTCCGTGGTCCCGCATGACGAGGTCGCGAAACTCCTTGGCGAGGCCTGAGATACTGTCCGGGTGCCACGCCACAAGGACAGCGAATCTGACGAGGAACAGCGCAAGACCTACTGGATCGACTGGAAGCCGGCCGCGATCGACGCGGCGAGCCTGCTGCACCGCGAGGACAAGCTCGGTGCGCAGCTCGTGCTGTCGGCCGTCTACGAGCTCGGCGAGAACCCCCGGCCGGGGAACAGCGCCAACCTCGGCCGGGGCGGACTGCGCCGCCTGCTGCTCGGCTACTACCGGGTCCTGTACAAGGTCTCCGAGAAGAACACCACGGTCACGATCATCATGGTGGCCAAGGCGCCGCATCCGCAGTAGCGCAAGGCGTATCCGGTGCGTCGGGGGGCGTGCGCACTCAGGGACAGCACGCGATTGTCGCGTGCCCTGATCTGCCCCTACGATTGTCCATGCCCCGACTTCCGTCGGGGTCGCGCGTGGAGAGCGAAGCCGGTGTGAGTCCGGCGCTGTCCCGCAACGGTGACCCCAGCCGATCGTCGCCTGTATCACGTCTCGGCTTGAGGGAAGTCCGGTCGCCTCTCGGCGCGCGCACGGTTCGCCAGCCTCGACGGAAGGTCCGGCCCGTACTCGGCCTCGCCCTCGGCGGGTCGGCGCGCGGTCATCCTTGCGTGCGAGCATCCCGAGGAGGATGCCCGAATAATGACCGCCACGACACCCGAAGCCGCCCCGGCCCGTAGGGGCTCGTTCGTCCACGCCCTGGAACCCGGCGAATGGGGAAGGCTCGGGCTCATCGCCCTGGTCGTCCTCGCCATCAACGGTTTCGGCTGGGCCATCTTCGTCTTCACCGTGATGCCCCATCACTTCGAGTACGCCAAGCTCGGCGTGGGCCTCGGCGTGGCCGTGACCGCCTGGACGCTCGGCGTCCGGCACGCCTTCGACGCCGACCACATCTCCGCGATCGACAACGTCACCCGCAAACTGATGGCCGACGGCAAGCGCCCGCTGGCCACCGGCTTCTACTTCGCCCTCGGCCACTCCAGCATCGTGGTCGCGGTCGGCGTCGGGATCACCGTGGCGGCGCGGGCCGTGTTCGGCGCCATGGTCAACCCGGATTCGACCTATGAGACGCTCGGCGGCATGCTCGGCACGCTCACCTCGGCCGGGTTCCTCTACCTGATCGCGGTGCTGAACCTGATCGTGCTGGCCGGGATCGCCAAGGTCTTCAAGGGCCTGCGCCGCAGCGAGCTGGACGAGGCGGAGCTCGAGCGCCAGCTCCAGGCGCGCGGCCTGATGTGGCGCTTCTTCGGCCGCTTCATGAAGTCGATCACCAAGACCTGGCAGATGTACTTCGTCGGCTGCGTCTTCGGCATCGGCTTCGACACCGCCACGGAGGTCGTGCTGCTCGCGGCCACCGCGTACGCGGCCACCAGCGGCCTGCCGTTCTACGCCGTGCTGGCCCTGCCGCTGCTGTTCTCCGGCGGCATGACGCTGTTCGACACCCTCGACGGCTGCTTCATGAACTTCGCCTACGGCTGGGCCTTCGCCAAGCCGGTCCGCAAGGTCTACTACAACCTCGTGATCACCGGCCTTTCGATCGCCGCCGCGTTCCTGATCGGCACCATCGAGGTGCTCGGCGTGCTGACCAGCGAACTGCACCTGAGCGGCGGCTTCTGGGACTTCATGGCGAACTTCGACATCAACAAGGCGGGCTTCATCATCGCCGGCCTGTTCGCGGGCACCTGGATCGTGGCGCTGCTGGTGTGGCGCCTCGGCCGGATCGAGCACCGTTGGACGACGCGGGAGCCCGCCGAGGTGGCGGTGGACGTGGCGCCCGCCGAGTAGCCGTCCGCGGCCGCGCTCAGAGAGGCTGTGGCGCCCAGTCCAGCCAGCCGCCGTGCATCCCCGCCGAACCGAGGCGGAAGAGCCGCTCACGGCCGCCGAGGTAGACGACGGCGCCCAGCACCTCGTGCACGTCCGTGCCGTCCGAGGCCGCCGGATCCGGCTGGCCGCTGAACAGGCCGAGCCCGATCCGGTGCGCCTCCTTGATGATGAACACCAGATCGCGTCGGGCGCCGAGTTCGCGCACCAGCTCGACGAGCTCGGCGCGGCCCTCGGCGGTCCAGTGCGGCAGGCTGTTGGAGACGAACACGCACGGGATCGCGTTGTCCGCCACCGAATCCACCGCGTCGGCCAGAATCCGCAGCGCGTCGCCCTTCCGCAGCTTCACCGGTCGGCGCGCGGCGTGCGCCAAGGCAGCCTCCAGCCGCTCACGACGCTCCGTGTGCTCGGGCCAGACCAGCGCCCGCAGCCACGCGCAGGCCTCGGGATCGGCCGGGTTCAACGGGTTCAGGTCCAGGCCGACGCGCGAGGAGACGCGCAGCGGCCGGGTGACGAAGGGGGCGAACTGGGCCGGGGTCGACGCACCGTGGATCGGGCAATGCAGCGGGGGAACGCCGTCCGCCGCGGCCTCGCCGCCCTCGACGATCGTTCCGTCGGCGAATTCATAGCGGTAGTCGTACCGATCGGCGTGCAGAAGCAGACCGGCGCTCGGGCCGATCTCGATCAGACCCAGCGGACGACGCATGGTGACCTGCACCCACGTGAACGCGGGCAGCAGTTGGGCGCCGCGCAGAACCTCGTTCGTCTGCGTCTCCCCCGTCGCGAGAAGGGGATCGATCTCCGCGCGGTGGGCGGCGACGAACTCGGCGAAGACCTTCGTCAGCTCCTCGTCCGGCTCCCGCGAACCGCCGAGCGACGGGTAGTACCGCGCGAGCGCCTCGTCCGGGTGGTCGAAGAGCACCCGGTGGACCGAGGCGAACAGCAGGTTCGGGATGCGCTGCCGCTCCGGCGCCTGAGCGAGCACCTCGGTGAAATACCCGCCGACGGCCAGATCTTCGGAGACGTACTGGGACAGTGCCGTGTAGAGCGGGGAGCTCGCTCGCACCTCGCGGTCGATGAAGATCTCGAACCTGCGCGCCGTCACGTCCCAGTCCGTCATGTGCCGATCATAGATCTCCGGCCGTCCGGCGCCTTACGGTTACGGCACCGGACGAGCACGAGGCACGTCCCGCCTACCGCCGGCGAGACTGAGCTCAGACCTCGCCGCGCAGCTTGGCCAGCGCCTCGGCCAGGATGGCCTCGCCGTCCTCGTTGCTGCGCCGCTCGCGCACGTACGCGAGGTGCGTCTTGTACGGTTCCGTGCGCGGCGGGGCCGGGGGGTTGTCCCGGTCCGGGCCGGCCGGAAAGCCGCAGCGCGGGCAGTCCCAGGTCTCCGGGATCGCCGCGTCGCTGGCGAAACTCGGCCGGGTCTCGTGCCCGTTGCAGCAGTAGAAGGTGATCCAGACGCGCGGCGCGGTGTCGCCCCGCTCGGCCTCGCCCATCGGGCCGGCGCCGACCCGGCTTCCGCGAATCGCGTTGCCACTAGCCACTTTTATCCGTCTCCCTGCCGCAGACCCACGTTTTGCTCCACCAGCGCCCGCATAAGGCGCAGATGCACCAGTGTACGAGCGTTAGGTCAGACGCGGGTGCGCATCCCCCTGGTTCCGCCGTACACGGGAGACGGAATGAGTGGACATGTCCTACTTGTAGGCGATTCCAATGCCGATAATGCAGGCGATCCAGATGACCGAGAGCACGATGGTGATGCGGTCCAGGTTCTTCTCGACCACCGAGGAGCCGCCGTGCTGCGAGGTGAAGCCACCGCCGAACATGTCCGACAGACCGCCGCCCTTGCCCTTGTGCAGCAGGACGAACAGGATCAGCAGCAGGCTGGTGATACCCAGGATGATCTCAAGGACGAGGGTCACGGGTTCTTCTCTCTCGACGTGACGGCTGACAGATAGAGCTATAAAGCTGAGGCGGTCCGGCGTACTAGTACGCGAATTCCTACGCGCACTAGTACACGAACCGCCTCAGCCTACCCGTCCCCGGGGGTGCGGGACCAGTAGTCGTACCGCTCAGCGCGCGACGGCGGTGTCGCGGTAGCGCACGATCCGGACGAAGTCTTCCGGGTCCAGCGAGGCGCCGCCGATCAGCGCGCCGTCCACGTCCTTCTCCGCCATGATCCCGGCCGCGTTGCCGCCCTTGACCGAGCCGCCGTAGAGAATACGCGTGACCTCGGCGGTCTCGGCGTCGAACAGGGTGCCGAGGTGCCCGCGGATCGCGCCGATGACCTCCTGCGCGTCGGCGGGAGTGGCCACCTCGCCGGTGCCGATCGCCCAGACCGGCTCGTAGGCCAGCACGGACTTGCGCACCTGCTCGGCGGTGAGACCCGCCAGCGAACCGGTGACCTGCTCCAGCACGTGCGCGACGTGCTCGGCGGCCTGGCGCACCTCGAGCTTCTCGCCGATGCAGATGATCGGCGTGATCTCGTGCTTGAGCGCGATCGCGGCCTTGGCCGCCACCACCGCGTCGGTCTCGCCGTGGTACTCGCGCCGCTCGGAGTGCCCGACGGCCACGTAGGCGCACTTGAGCTTGGCCAGCATCGCCGCCGAGATCTCGCCGGTGTACGCGCCGGACTCCTTCGTCGAGACGTCCTGCGCGCCGTACTTGATCTTGAACTTGTCGCCGTCCACCAGCGTCTGGATCGAACGCAGGTCGGTGAACGGGGCGAGCACCGCCACCTCCACCGCCGCGTAGTCCTTGTCGTTGAGGGCGTAGGCGATCTTCTGAACGTGGGCGATGGCCTCGAAGTGGTTGAGGTTCATCTTCCAGTTTCCCGCCATCAGCGGGGTGCGTGCGGTGCTCACTAGAACTCAGCCTTCCAGAACGGAGATGCCGGGCAGATCCTTGCCCTCGAGGTACTCCAGCGACGCGCCGCCGCCGGTGGAGATGTGGCCGAAGGCGTTCTCATCGAAGCCGAGCGCGCGCACGGCCGCGGCCGAGTCCCCGCCGCCGACCACCGTGAAGGCCTTGGAGTCGAGCAGGCCCTGGGCCACAGCCCGGGTGCCGCCGGCGAAGGGCTCCATCTCGAACACGCCCATCGGGCCGTTCCAGAACACCGTGCGGGCGTCGGCCAGCTTGGCCGCGAAGAGCTTGCCGGACTCGGGACCGATGTCCAGGCCGAGCCGGTCGGCCGGGATCGCGTCGGCGGCCACGACCGCGTGCTCGGCGTCCGCGGCGAAGGCGGTGGCCGCGACGATGTCCACCGGCAGCACGATCTCGACACCGCTGTCCTTGGCCCGCTCGAGGTAGCTCAGGACCGTCTCGAGCTGGTCCTCTTCGAGCAGCGACTTGCCGACCTCGTGGCCCTGGGCCTTGAGGAAGGTGAAGACCATGCCGCCGCCGATCAGGATCCGGTCGGCCTTGTCGAGCAGGTTGTCGATGACGCCCAGCTTGTCGGAGACCTTCGAGCCGCCGAGCACGACCACGTAGGGCCGCTCCACGTCCTCGGTGAGCTTCTTGAGCACGCCGAGCTCGGTGGTGATCAGGTAGCCCGCGGCGTTCGGCAGGTCCTCGGCCACGTCGTAGACCGAGGCGTGCCGGCGGTGCACGGCGCCGAAGCCGTCGGAGACGAACAGGTCGGCGAACTTGGCCAGCTCGTCGGCGAACTTACCGCGCTCGACGGCGTCCTTGCTCGTCTCGGCCGAGTTGAACCGGACGTTCTCCAGCAGCGCGATCTGGCCGTCCTGCAGCGCGGCGACGGTGGCCTTCGCCGACTCGCCGACCGTGTCGGTGGCGAAGGCGACCGGCTCGCCGAGCAGCTCGCTCAGGCGCGCGGCCACGGGGGCGAGCGAGTACTTCGCGTCGGCCTCCGGATCCACGCCCTTGGGCCGGCCGAGGTGCGCGGTCACGATCACCTTCGCGCCGCGCTCCAGCAGGGCCTTGAGGGTGGGCACCGAGGCCCGGATCCGGCCGTCGTCGGTGATCCGCGTGCCGTCGAGCGGGACGTTCAGGTCGGCGCGCACCAGCACGCGCTTGCCCGCGACGTCGAGGTCGTCAATGGTCTTCATCTTCAAGCCTTCGAAAGTAGTGAAGAGTGCTGAATCCGACACAGGCCCGCACGACCTACAGGTCGTACGGGCCCGGAGTGCTGCATCCGCTAGGCGCGGCTCAGAGCGAGGCGCCGACGTGCTTGATCAGGTCGATGACGCGGTTCGAGTAGCCCCACTCGTTGTCGTACCAGCCGACGACCTTGACCTGGTCGCCCTGGGCGATCGTCAGGGTGGAGTCGAAGATGCAGGAGGACGGGTCGGTCACGATGTCCGAGGAGACGATCTCGTCCTCGTTGTACTTCAGGAAGCCCTTGAGCTTGCCCTCCGACGCGGCCTTCTTGAACGCGGCGTTGACCTCGTCCTTGGTGACCTCGCGGCTGAGGTTCACGGTCAGGTCGGTGACAGAGCCGGTGGGGACCGGCACGCGCAGCGCGAAGCCGTCCAGCTTGCCCTTGACCTCCGGGATGACCAGCGCGATGGCGCGGGCGGCGCCGGTGGAGGCCGGGATCACCGAGAGGTTCGCGGCCCGGGCGCGGCGCAGGTCGATGGTGCCCTTGCGGGTCAGCGCGATCTGGTCCTGCAGCTGCTGCTCGGTGGTGTAGGCGTGGACCGTGGTCATCAGGCCCTTCTCGATGCCGAACTCGTCGAGCAGCACCTTGACCAGCGGGGCCAGGCAGTTGGTGGTGCAGGAGGCGTTCGACAGCACGTGGTGCGTCGCCGGGTCGTACTCGTCCTGGTTGACGCCCATCACGATGGTCTTCGCGTCACCGGTGGCCGGCGCGGAGATGATGACCTTCTTGGCGCCCGCCTCGAGGTGCTTGGCGGCGTCATCGGCGTTGGTGAACAGGCCGGTGGACTCGACGACGACGTCGACCGCCAGCTCCTTCCACGGCAGCGCGGCCGGGTCGCGCTCGGCCAGGACCTTGATCGCCTTGCCGTTGATGACCAGCGAGTCCTCGGTGGCCTCGACGGAGCCGAGGAAGCGGCCGAGCACCGAGTCGTACTTGAGGAAGTGGGCCAGGATCTTCGGGCTGGCGAGGTCGTTGATGCCGACGATCTCGATGTCGGCGCCCGAGGCCACGGTGGCCCGGAAGAAGTTGCGGCCGATACGGCCGAAGCCGTTGATGCCAACGCGGACGGTCACGAAGGTCTCCTCGCTCATGCACCGCGGGACCGGTCTATCCGCCGTTGCCGGGTGCGTATGAATCTGACTTCTAGAGATACCTTCTCAACCTACAGGGGTCCCCGCTGACGAGGCCACCCGGCCCGCCATGTGGTATTACCCGCTGGTAGCAGGGGTTCCGGGGCACGGGACGGATCAATCGGACGAAAGATCACGAGTGGGTACTCCCCAACTCGGTTACCACGGCATTGCGGCGCCGTGACCGACGCCGCAACACCTTCCTTCTTTTTGCTAGGTCAGACCTCGGCGACGCCGGCCGCGGCGAACAGTTCCGGCGTCAGGCAGGCCTCCGTGCCCGGCAAGCCGAGGTCCGCCGCGCGCCGGTCGGCCAACGCCAGCAGCCGGCGGATCCGGCCGGCCACCGCGTCCTTCGTCAGCGGCGGATCGGCCAGCGCGCCGAGCTCCTCCAGCGAGGCCTGCCGGTGCTCGAGCCGCAGCCGTCCGGCCAGCGCCAGGTGCTCGGGGGCGTGCTCGCCGAGGATCTCCAGCGCCCGGCCCACCCGCGCGCCCGCGGCCACGGCCGCCCGGGCGGAGCGGCGCAGGTTGGCGTCGTCGAAATTGGCAAGACGGTTCGCCGTGGCGCGCACCTCGCGGCGCATCCGGCGCTCCTCCCAGGCCATCACCGAGTCGTGCGCGCCCAGCCGGGTCAGCAGCGCGCCGATCGCGTCGCCGTCGCGCACCACGACCCGCTCGACGCCGCGCACCTCGCGGTTCTTCGCGCTCACGCCGAGTCGGCGGGCGGCGCCGACGAGGGCGAGCGCCGCCTCCTGTCCCGGACAGGTGATCTCCAGCGCGCTGGAGCGGCCCGGCTCGGTCAGCGATCCGTGAGCCAGGAAGGCGCCGCGCCAGGCCGACTCGGCGTCGCACACGGACCCGGCGACCACCTGCGGCGGCAGGCCGCGCACCGGGTGCCCGCGGCCGTCCACCAGACCTGTCTGCCGGGCCAGCGCCTCGCCGTCGCGGACCACCCGCACCACGTAGCGGCTGCCCCGGCGCAGCCCGCCGGGCGCGATCACGCCGAGCTCGGAGACGTGCCCGTAGATCTCGGAGATGCTCTTGCGCAGCCTGCGCGCCGCAGCGGCGGCATCCAGCTCGGCCTCGATCACGATGCGTCCCTGCACCAGGTGGATCGACCCGGCCAAGCGCAACAGGGTCGCGGTCTCCGCCTTGCGGCAGCAAGGTTTGACCACTGTGAGCCGGCTCAGCTCGTCTTTCACCGCCGCGGTCATCGCCATAGCTACGCGGCCTCCTATCGGTACGGGGGCGGGGGATGGCTGCCAACCAGGTTAACCGGCGGTGACCGCCCGTGGCCGCCGTTAGGCGCACGGATCACCGGCAGGGATGACCCCCGGACGGATCATTAACCGGATTTTCGCCCGCCAACGGGATGAGTTGGACGGTTCCGGCGACGGCCGGACGCCACCGTCGGTCGATTAATCAGACTGCCGTCAGGCCGCCTTGCGCTCCGCGGTGCTCTGATTCTTGGTTTTGCCCTTGTCCGCTCCGGCGCTGGCGCCCACGGTCAGGCCGTCTCTCGCGTCCGCCCCGTCGACGATCTCCGCGATCGCCTCGGCCAGCCGAACCGGCTCGTGGTACGGCGCGTCGCCGGAGGCGGCCACCGCCGCGGTGTGCACCACGGCGCCCATCGCCGCCGCGACCTCCTCGAGCTTGCGCGCCTCCTGCGGCCCGCGCAGCGAGCACGGGTCCACCAGGATCGCGTCGAGGCGCAGGTTCGGGGCGTGCGCCGCGAGGACCTCCACGTGGTCCGCCGGGGTGAAGCCGTCGGTCTCGCCGATCTGCGGCACGAGGTTGAGCACCAGCAGCCGCTTGGCGTCCGTGCGCAGCAGCGCGTCCGCGAGCTCCGGCACCATCAGATGCGGCAGCACGCTGGTGAACCAGCTGCCCGGGCCGAGCACCGCCCAGTCCGCCTCGTCGATCGCCGCGACCGCGTCCGGCACCGCGGGCGGATCCTGCGGCAGCAGCCGGACGCTGAGCACCTCGCCCGGCGTCTTCGCGAGCGAGTGCTGCCCGCGGACCGTGCTCACCCGCAGCGGGTCGGCCTGGTCCACGCCGCGCACCTGGGCCTCGATCTCGAGCGGCACCGCCGCCATCGGCAGCACCCGGCCGCGCGCGCCGAGCAGCCGGCCGACCCAGTCGAGGGCCGCGACCGGCTCGCCGAGCTCCTCCCACAGGGCGGTGATCAGCAGGTTCCCCAGCGCATGGCCGGACAGGTGGCCGGCGCCGCCGAAGCGGTGCTGCAGCGCCTTCGCCCAGGTCCGGCCCCACTCGTCGTCCCCGCACAGCGCCGCGAGCGCCATCCGCAGGTCACCGGGCGGCAGTCCGCCGAGCTCCTGCCTGATCCGTCCGCTGGACCCGCCGTCGTCCGCCACCGTGACGATGGCGGTGAGGTGGTCGGTCAGTCTCCGCAGCGCCGAGAGGCAGGCGTACATCCCGTGCCCGCCGCCGAACGCGACCACCCGCGGGCCGCTCTCGTCGTACGGGGCCTTGCAGTCTCGCTGTTCGCTCACTCACGCCCTACGTCCCGGTGGACCACCGTGGTGTCCACGCCGTCGCTGCTTAGCCGCGCCGCGAACTGCTCGGCCATCGCGACGCTGCGGTGCTTCCCGCCGGTGCACCCTACCGCGAGGGTCACGTACCGCTTGCCCTCCTTGCGGTACCCGGCGGTGATGATTCGCAGGGTCTCGCCGTAGGACTCGAGCAGCTCCTTCGCGCCGGGCTGGGCCAGCACGTATGCGCTCACCTCGGGGTCGAGGCCGGTGCGCGGGCGCAGCTCGGGGATCCAGTGCGGGTTGGGCAGGAAGCGTACGTCAAGTACGAGGTCTGCGTCCACCGGCAGCCCGTACTTGAAGCCGAAGGACATCACCGTCGCGCGCAGCCCGCCCTCGCCGCCGTCCCGGCCGAACGCGGCCTCCAGCGCGGCCCGAAGTTCGTGCACGTTCCGGCTCGAGGTGTCGATCACCAGGTCGGCCTCGCCGCGCAGCTCGCGCAGCAGGTCGCGTTCCCTGGCGATGCCGTCGGTGATCCGTCCGTCGCCCTGCAGCGGGTGCGGTCGCCGCACGTTCTCGAAACGCCGCACCAGCACGTCGTCCGCCGACTCGAGGAAGACGATGCGGTGGCGCAGACCGGTGGACTCTATGTGGGAGAGCGCCTCGTGCAGGTGCTCGAAGAAGGACCGGCCGCGCACGTCGACCACGACGGCGATCCGCGGCACCGAGCCCTGGGTGCGGGCGGCGAGATCCACCATCGTGGCGATCAGGCTGGGCGGCAGGTTGTCGACCACGAACCAGCCGAGATCCTCGAGGACCTTGGCCGCCGTGGACCGGCCGGCTCCGGACATACCCGAGATCACCACGAGCTCCGGCGGCTCGGGCGCCTCCTCAACCTCCGCGTCGTTCATCGTGGACCGCCTTTCCCCCGGACAGCATCGATTCCCATGGGTGTTTCCCGACACATGTGTGCTCCCGAGCCGGTCGCGCGCCGACCCGACCCGAGTCTATGTCCCTTTCGATTCAGTTTCCGCCATCTTCCAGAAGCTCTCCGGTCGCGGTGTTGACTGCCGCGGCCGGTCGAACGGTGGAACGGGAGCGCTGCGCGATGGCCTCGTGCAGCGCCTCCGCGGTGGCCCGGCCGAGACCCGGCACCGCTGCCAGGTCGTCCACGGTCGCCGCGCGCACGGCCTTGACCGACCCGAAGTGCTTGAGCAGCGCCTTGCGCCGGACCTCGCCGAGCCCCGGGATGCCGTCGAGCAGCCCGCCCGAGGTCATCGCCTTGGAGCGGCGCTGCCGGTGGAAGGTGATCGCGAAGCGGTGCGCCTCGTCGCGGACACGTTGAAGCAGGTAGAGGGCCTCGCTGGTGCGCGGCAGGATCACCGGATCCTCCTCGCCGGGCAGCCAGATCTCCTCCATCCGCTTGGCGATGCCCGCGACGGTGACCTCCTCGATGCCGAGTTCCGCGAGGGCCCGGGCAGCCGCCGCCACCTGCGGCGCCCCGCCGTCGACGAGGACGAGTTGGGGCGGGTACGCACTGCGGCTGAGCGGCTTGTCCTCACGAGCGACGCCGACCTCGACGTCCGCCGCACCTTCAGCTCCACTGTCGACGTCCGCTTCGCCGACCTCTACCCCCGCCGCGTCCTCGACCTGAGCACCATCCGCCCGCGCCTGCCCGCCCTCGCCATTCACGGGCCCGTTTTCTTCGAGCCCGTTATCTTCGAGCCCGCCGTCCGCACCCCCGATTTCCAGCAGTTCGGGCCTGTTATTTTCGAGCTCTTCCTCGGCCTCTGGCAGCAGCGCCTCGCCCGCCCGCGACGCCTCGGCCAGGTAGCGCTTGAACCGGCGGCTGATCACCTCGTGCATGGACCGGACGTCGTCCTGCCCCTGGACCGTCTTGATCGTGAACCGGCGGTACTCCGACTTGCGCGGCAGGGCATCCTCGAACACCACCATGGAGGCCACAACCTCGGCCCCCTGCGTATGCGAGATGTCGTAGCACTCGATCCGCAGCGGCGCCTGGTCCATGCCCAGCGCCTCGGCGATGTCCTCCAACGCCCGTCCACGCGTAGTCAGGTCCGAGGCCCGCTTCGTCTTGTGCAGCGCCAACGACTGCTTCGCGTTGCGCTCGACCGTCTCCATCAGGGTCCGCTTGTCCCCGCGCTGCGGCACGCGCAGCTCCACACCGTGCCCACGCAGCTTCGCGAGCCAGGCCTGGACAGCCTCGGCGTCCTCGGGCAGCGCGGGCACCAGGATCTCCTTCGGCACCGCCTCCGGCTCCTGGTCGCCGTAGAGCTGCTGGAGGAACTGGCCGACCAGTCCCCCGGTGTCGATGTCCTCGACCTTCTCCACGACCCAGCCGCGCTGGCCGCGCACCCGGCCACCGCGCACGTGGAAGATCTGCACGGCCGCCTCGAGCTCGTCCTCGTGGATGCCGACGACGTCCGCGTCCGTGCCGTCGCCGAGCACGATCGCGTTGCGCTCCATCGCCCGTTGCAGCGCGGCGAGGTCGTCGCGCAGCCGAGCCGCCTTCTCGAACTCGAGATCGGCCGCCGCCTGCTTCATCTCGCGCTCGCGCTCGCGGGTGAACCCGGCGGTCTGCCCGGACATGAAGGTGCAGAAGTCCTCGGCGATCCCACGGTGCTCCTCGGCGCTGATCCGGCCGACGCACGGGGCCGCGCACTTGTCGATATAGCCGAGCAGGCAGGGCCGACCGGTCAGCTGCGCGCTGCGGAAGACCCCCTGCGAGCAGCTGCGCATCGGAAAGACGCGCAGCAGGGCGTCCACCGTCTCGCGGATCGCCCACGCGTGCGCGTACGGACCGAAGTAGCGCACGCCCTTCTTCTTGGGCCCGCGCATCACCTGGACGCGCGGGAACTCCTCGTTGAGGGTCACCGCGAGGCTCGGGTACGACTTGTCGTCCCGGTACTTGACGTTGAACCGCGGCTCGAACTCCTTGATCCAGGAGTACTCGAGCGCGAGCGCCTCGACCTCGTTGACGACGACGGTCCACTCGACGCTGGTCGCGGTCGTCACCATGGACTGGGTGCGCGGGTGCAGCGAGGTGAGCGGCTGGAAGTAGTTCGCCAGCCGCGACCTGAGATTGTTCGCCTTGCCGACGTAGACGACCCGGCCGTACTGATCCCGGAACTTGTAGACGCCCGGCTGGGTCGGGATCGAGCCGGGAGCGGGGCGGTATGTCGTCGGATCGCTCACGGTGTCAGCCTACGGCTTCGCACCGACAGCCCCGGAGCGCCGTGTCCGTCGCGGCGGCGCCGGGGCTGTCGGCGGGTGGTGTCGAACCGAGATCAGGCCTCGTAGACGATGTTGCCGCCGGAGACCTTGATGGTCTTGGCGGCCAGCGCCTGGGTCGCCGGGCCCTGGATGACCGAGCCGTCCTTCGCGCTGTACTCCGAGCCGTGGCAGGGGCACTGGATGACGTTGTTCGAGACGCTGCCCACGGTGCAACCCTGGTGAGTGCAGATCGCGGTGAAGGCCTTGTACTCGCCGGCCGTGGGCTGGGTCACGACGATCTCGGACGTCTTGTTGATATAACCGCTGCCGACCGCCACCTGCGCGGTGGTGGCCACGGTGAGCGGGCCGGTGGACGTGGCGGCCGCGGCGGCGGTCTGGGCGTCGGCGGCCTGCGCCCCGCTGTTGGAACTGCTGCAGGCCGCGGCGGTGACGCCCACGCCGGCTACGGCCACGCCGATCGCGGTGGTGCGCAGCACGGTGCGGCGGTCGGTGGTGGGCTGGGACTGTTCGGCCATCTCGTTCGCGCTCCTAGGATCTCGGGGGCGCGCATTCCGGAGCCCGATTACGGCTCATCCGTCTTTATCCGGAATGCACACCTTCGACGCGTCACACTACCCGGCCCTTCTCCCGCTGACGGGACCAGGGCCGGGTAGTGAAGACGCCCTTCACGGTGCTGCCACGAACGCTTCGGCCGAGCGGTTCAAGCAGACCGCTTAAGAATTTCCTGAGTGCGTGAACGCCGGTCAGCCCAGCAATTCCTTCAGGAACTTGCCGGTGTACGAGCTCGGGTGCGCGGCCACCCGCTCCGGGGTGCCCTCGACGACGACCAGGCCGCCGCCGCGCCCGCCCTCCGGGCCCATGTCCACGATCCAGTCCGCGGTCTTGATCACGTCCAGGTTGTGCTCGATCACGATCACCGAGTTGCCCTGGTCCACCAGTCGGCCGAGCACGCCGAGCAGCTTGCGGATGTCCTCGAAGTGCAGGCCGGTGGTCGGCTCGTCGAGCACGTACACGGTCCGGCCGGTGGAGCGGCGTTGCAGCTCGGAGGCCAGCTTGACGCGCTGCGCCTCGCCGCCGGACAGGGTGGTCGCGCTCTGGCCGAGCCGGACGTATCCGAGGCCCACATCGTTGAGGGTGCGCAGGTGCCGGGCGATGCCGGAGATGGCCTCGAAGAACTCGACCGCCTCGGACACCGGCATGTCCAGCACGTCCGAGATGGTCTTGCCCTTGTAGTGCACCTCGAGCGTCTGCTCGTTGTACCGCTTGCCGTGGCAGACCTCGCAGGGCACGTAGACGTCCGGCAGGAAGTTCATCTCGATCTTGATGGTGCCGTCGCCCTGGCAGTTCTCGCAGCGCCCGCCCTTGACGTTGAAGGAGAAGCGGCCAGGCAGGTAACCGCGCACCTTCGCCTCGGTGGTCTCCGCGAACAGCCGCCGGACGTGGTCGAACACGCCGGTGTAGGTCGCCGGGTTCGAGCGCGGGGTGCGGCCGATCGGCGACTGGTCCACGTGCACCACCTTGTCCAGGTGGTCGACGCCGTCCACCCGGGTGTGCCGGCCCGGGACCTTGCGCGCGCCGTTGAGCTCGCGCGCCAGGTGCGTGTACAGGATGTCGTTGACCAGCGTGGACTTACCGGATCCGGAGACGCCGGTGACCGCGACGAAGCAGCCGAGCGGGAAGCTGACGCTCACGTCCCTCAGGTTGTGCTCGCGCGCCCCGTGCACGGTGAGCACCCGCTTCGGGTCGATCGGGCGCCGCTGCTCGGGCACCTCGATGCGCATCCGGCCGGACAGGTACGCGCCGGTGAGCGAGTCCGCGGACTCCAGCAGGTCGGAGACCGGGCCGGAGACGACCACGTGGCCGCCGTTCTCGCCCGCGCCGGGGCCGATGTCCACGACCCAGTCGGCGATCTTGATGGTGTCCTCGTCGTGTTCGACCACGATCAGGGTATTGCCGAGGTTGCGCAGCCGGACGAGGGTCTCGATCAGCCGGTGGTTGTCCCGCTGATGCAGCCCGATGGACGGCTCGTCGAGCACGTAGAGCACGCCGACCAGGCCGGAGCCGATCTGCGTGGCCAGCCGGATCCGCTGCGCCTCGCCGCCCGCGAGCGTGGCCGAGGCGCGGTCCAGCGAGAGGTAGTCGAGGCCGACGTCGACCAGGAACTGCAGCCGCTCGTTGACCTCCTTCAGGACCCGCGCCGCGATCTGCGCCTCGCGCTTGCCCAGCTTGAGGTTGCGCAGGAACTCGGCGCACTCGCCGACCGGCATCGCGGCGACCTCGGCGATCGAGTGGCCGCCCTCGGTGAACTCGCCCTTGGTGCGCCCGCCGAGCGTCGCGGCCAGCACCAGCGGCTTGAGCCTGGTGCCGTTGCACGCGGGGCAGGGCGCCTCGCGCATATAGCCGGCGTGCTTCTCGCGGGAGCTGTCCGACTCGGCCTCGGCGTGCCGCCGCTCGACCCAGGGGATGACGCCCTCGAAGCCGGTGGAGTAGCTGCGGGTGCGGCCGAAGCGGTTGGTGTAGCTGACCGTCACCTTGTGGTTGTGGCCCTGCAGGATCGCCTTGCGGGCCTTGGCCGGGAGCTTCTTGAACGGCGTGTCCATGTCGAAGCCGAGTTCCGCGGAGAGTCCCTCGAGCAGGTGGCTGAAGTAGTCGCCGGCCTGTCCCGAGCCGGACCAGGGCGCGATGGCCCCCTCGTTCAGACTCTGCTCCGGGTCCGGGATGATCAGCTCCTCGTCCACCTCCATCCGGATGCCGAGACCGGTGCACTCCGGGCAGGCGCCGAAGGGCGAGTTGAAGGAGAAGGAGCGCGGCTCGAGTTCCTCGAAGGACAGGTCGTCGTACGGGCAGTAGAGGTGCTCCGAGTACATCCGCTCGCGCTGCGGGTCGTCCTCGGGCAGGTCCACGAAGTCGAGCGTGATCATGCCGCCGGCCAGCCGCAGCGCGGTCTCGATGGAGTCGTTGAGCCGCCGCTTGGCCGAGGCCTTGACCGCGAGCCGGTCGATGACGACCTCGACGGTGTGCTTCTCCTGCTTCTTGAGCGTCGGCGGCTCGGTGAGCTGGATGACGACGCCGTCCACCCGGGCCCGGCTGTAGCCCTTGGTCTGCAGCTCCTTGAACAGCTCCGCGTACTCGCCCTTGCGCTCGCGCACGACCGGGGCGAGGACCTGGAAGCGGGTGCCCTCCTCGAGTTCGAGGACGCGCTCGACGATCTGCTGCGGGCTCTGCCGGGAGATGATCCGCTTGCACTCGGGGCAGTGCGCCCTGCCGGCGCGCGCGTAGAGCAGGCGCAGGTAGTCGTAGACCTCGGTGATGGTGCCCACGGTCGAGCGCGGGTTCTTCGAGGTGGACTTCTGGTCGATGGACACCGCCGGGGACAGGCCCTCGATGAAGTCCACGTCCGGCTTGTCCATCTGACCGAGGAACTGGCGCGCGTAGGCCGAGAGGGACTCGACGTAGCGGCGCTGGCCCTCGGCGAAGATCGTGTCGAAGGCGAGCGAGCTCTTGCCCGAGCCGGAGAGGCCGGTGAAGACGATCAGGGCGTCCCTCGGCAGGTCCAGGGAGACGTCTTTGAGGTTGTGCTCGCGCGCCCCCCGGACGATCAGCTTGTCCGCCACTGCTCTGCTCCCTGGAGTAATTTAGTCTCTGGCCTGCGGTGATTCCCCGTTCCCCGTTGCGCAGCAGCCGGGGAGAGAGTACCGGTATCCATGGTAGGCGGGCCCACCGACAGAAATGTGCCGTCCGGTCGAACCAGGGCGAACCGCATGGCGCCGCGGGTCGCCGGTGCGACAGAGTAGAACCATGACAACCGATCCGAGCGCCCTGACCGAGCCGGAGCCGACCGAGACCCTGGCCCGGGTCGTCGAGGCCACCGCCCACCTGCTCGCGACCGCGGAGCAGTTCGACGACGCCGCGGTGCGCGAACCGTCGCTGCTGCCCGGCTGGACCCGGGGACACGTGCTGACCCACGTGGCACGGAACGCGGACGCGGTGATAAGGCTGCTGACCTGGGCGGCGACCGGAGTCGAGACCCCCATGTACGCCTCCCCCGAGGCCCGCGAGTCCGAGATCGAGAAAGGCGCGAACCGCAGCGCCGCGCAACTGGTGACGGACGTGCGCGAGTCGAGCGAGCGGTTCGCCGTGCAGGCCGCGCGGATCTCCCCGGAGCAGTGGCAGACGGAGATCACCGGCCGTCGCGGCGGCCCGCAGCCGGCGATCTGGCTGCCTTGGTGGAGGCTCGAGGAGATCCTGATCCACCACGTCGACCTGGGCGTGCACTTCTCCCCCGCGCACTGGCCGCAGTACTTCACCGAGCCGGAACTCGCGATGATCGCCGGCCGTTTCTCGAACCCGGTCTTCACCCCCGAGTCGCCCTCGTTCCGCGTGCACGCCGAGGATTCGGACCAGATCTACGGCATCCTCGCCAGCAAGGACGACGAGCAGGCCCCGATCGTCCGCGGCCCCTCGGCGGCGCTGGTGGCCTGGCTGATCGGCCGCAGCAACGGCGACGGCCTCAACGTCGAGCCGCACGGCCCGCTGCCGCAGCCGCCGACCTGGAAGTAGCGGAAGTAACGAAAGTACGCGGCACTACCCGGTAGCCAGCAGCCACCAGTACGACGAATAGGACGGCAGAGCGAATGAACTACCACGGAAACGTGACCGTCGGCGGCGCCCCCGACGTGCGCGAACTGGCGGAGATCGTGATCACGAAGGTCGCGGTCGGCCCATACGACAACAACGCGTACCTGCTGCGCTGCCGGTATTCAGGCGAGCAGTTGCTGATAGACGCCGCAGCCGAGCCCAAGACCCTGATTCGTCTGGTGAACGGCTCACTGGGCCAGGTCGTGACGACCCATCAGCACGGCGACCACTGGCAGGCCCTCGCGGAAGTCGTCGAGGCCACCGGCGCCCAAACCCTGGCCGGCCGCTTCGACGCCGAAGGCATCCCCGTCCCCACCGCGACGCTCGTGGACGACGGCGACGTCATCGAGTTCGGCCAGGGCCGCCTCCGCGCCATCCACCTCGCCGGCCACACCCCCGGCTCCATCGCCCTCCTCTACGACGACCCCAAGGGCCACCCGCACCTCTTCACCGGCGACTGCCTGTTCCCCGGCGGCATCGGCAACACGCAGAAGGACCCGGAGCGCTTCGCCTCGCTGTACGCAGACGTCGTAGCCAAGGTCTTCGACCAACTCCCGGACGAGACCTGGGTCTACCCGGGCCACGGCAAGGACACGACCTTGGGCGACGAGCGTCCGCATCTGGAGGAGTGGCACACGCGGGGGTGGTAGTCGCCGCCCTCTCAACGTCGCGCTGGCGCCCTGCGGAAAGGCATCCTGGACGAGGCGAACACAGCCAGGTCCGACTATCGCGTCGTGCAGTGGTTGCGATTTTTTCGAATTCCTGTGATCCTGGTGCTCGGAGATTCCTGGAATCGACAGAAGCGGGCTGCCATGACGATCCTCGCCGAACGGCCGGTCCTTCCCCCGACGGACCGGCTCGAGCAGATTGAACTCGACGAAGCCGCAGCGGTGATGGCCGACTTGGCCGCTCACGCGGCGCTGGTGGCCCCGGACGGCACCCTCCTCAGACTCCCGCACGCCGTGTACGAGGTCATCGCCCAAGTCATTACCGCGATGCGCGCCGGCCGCGCCATCACCATCGCGCCACTTGCGCAGCGGCTGACCACCCAAGAAGCCGCTGATCTACTCGGGGTCAGTCGGCCGACTCTCGTCAAACTCCTGGAAGACCGCAAGATCCCGTTCGAGCAACCAGGTCGGCACCGGCGTGTCCGCCTCGACGATCTGCTCGCCTACCAGGACCAACGCCGCATGGAGCGCTCTGCCATGCTGGGCGAGCTCGTCAGCCAAACCGAGGAGCTCGGGCTCTACGATGATGATGGCAATGCCGGTGAAGCCGACCAGCCGTGATCGCCGTCATGCTGGATGGCCTGTGTCCTGTTCCCGAATGTCTTGCAAGACTCGCTGCTCACCCTGGCCGAACACGAGTTGTTCCGCCCCCTATGGTCCAGCGCGGTTCTCGCCGAGGTTCGCCGGAACGTGTTGGCGAAGCGGTCCGTCGACGCATCAGCCTTCGATCGCACACGCGCGCTGATGAACCGCGCTTTCGACGGAGCGAACGTCGAGGGCTGGGAATCCCTCGTTGCCGGCCTGGAACTCCCCGACCGGGACGATAGGCACGTGCTCGCTGCAGCCATCGCCGGAGACGCGCAGTCAATCGTCACATTCAACCTGAAGGACTTCCCCGCTCACCAGCTCGAACCCCACCACGTTGACGCGATACACCCTGATTCCTTCCTCCTCGACCTGCTCGACCTGGCACCTGGCCGCACCCTGGTGGCCTTGCGAATCTAAAATGCAGGTCCCTGATTCCGCAGGTCGCCGTCGTTTCGACACGGCGCTGGGAGCCAGGCGTAGGGCGGGCGGGCAGGGTAACGAACCTGCGACCCTTTCGCGGGCACTGGACACCCTCGGAACGGGGCAGCGCCCAATAGACAGCCGCGACCTGACAGCGACGCCACACAACGCTGAACCCCAAGCCCTACGGCACATCCCGCACAAAACGATGCGTGGTAGTTGGCGTAGACCGCGACGATCGCGTTCTCGATACGGCCTGCGGAGTTGGTCTATAGCCGACCGGTCTCTGCGGTGGCCTGCCCTTTTTCAAGTGCAGTTCATAGATGCTGACGTCGTGTCAGTCCGCGACCGTGCCCGGCGCTGAGCGCCACCTGGGCGCCGAGCAACCGCGTTCGGACCTCCGCCAGGGGTGGTTACCCGGTTACTACGGTTCCCCGGCTGCTATAGCCGATGATCTGTGTGAAGTCCCGCGCTGTCGTCACGAGATCCTTTAGGTCGATCCACACCACGTACGCGCCGGTCGAGGGCGAGCCGGGCAACGCGACCACGGTGGCGTCATACAGATGCCCCCGGATCTTCAGGGAGACCTTGGCGACATTGCCGCTGACGAAGCCGATCGCCACCTGCCCTCCCATGTCATCGGTGACGTGCGCGACCAGCTGCGGAGCGAGAACGGTAGGCGTGGTCGCGGACAATGCGGACGGCCGTTGCGCGCAGTTGATCGAACTGCCTGAGGTGCCGGCGGTCTGGTCGGCGGTGCCGTAACAGATCGACGGGCCGGCGCGCCACGCGACAGCGGACAGCGTGGATCCCGCCATAGCGTTCGCCCGCGCGCCGAGGACTGTGACGTGGCCTCCGCCCGCAAGATAGTTCAGCCTGGCAGACGACTGCTGAGAGCCGGTCGACGGTGCTGCGCTGACTACCGGAGCGCTCGACGAGGATGTCGGAGCCAGATAGGCCGCCGACACCCCGAGCACGCCGATCGTCACCGCCGCGACGGCCCCCGCGAGAGCCTTCCGGTTGCGCCGCATCCGTCGTCCGCTGCTCATGACCGCGTCGATGTCGACCGTCAGCGCACGCTCGTCCCGGAAGCGGAGGTTCACAGGGAGTGGCTGGTCGTCGAACTCGGATTCGCTGCTCATGATCTCTTCCCTTCAGGAGCGAGGTGCTGGTCTTCACGGAGTTTGGCGAGCGCGCGGAAGACGGTCGTGCGAACAGTCGCGGCCGCGACGCCTAATTCGAGCGCGATCTCGTCGGTGGAGAGGTCGTAGTAGTACTTCAGGGCGACTGCCGTGCGTTCCCGCTGCGTCAGGCGTCCGAGCGCGCGCAGCACCGCGTCACGCTCGGCGTTCTCCTCCGGCAGGCTCTCGCAGGCGGCATAGTCGCCAGACTCCTCGACGGGCGATTCCTTCCAGACGCCACGCCGCCAGCGGTCCCGGTGGCCGTTGACGATGCAGCGCCGCGCATACGCCTCGGGATGACCGGTCCGCAGCTTCGGCCACGACGCGAACACCTTCGCGTAGGCATGCTGGACGAGATCTTCGGCATGTCCCAAATCCCTGGTCAGCAGCTCGGCGAACTTGATCAGCCTGGACTGTGAACCGATCACGAAGTCGCGAAACTCGCTGGCAGCCACCTCGTCTAGTGCTCGTCGCAACGACCCCCTCCGATCAATACGGCGGCCCGACGAATCCGCTCCACCCTAATCAACGCAGCTATGGCGGCGGACGTTCTATCCGACCGCGAGGCTCACGCCGAACCCCAAGCCCTAAGGCACATCCCACACAAACCGATGCGTGTGGATGCCGAAGTAGGTGAAGGTCTCGACGTGGGTCACGCCGGGGACTGACTTGATGGCGTCGTTGATGAGGTCCAGGAGTTCGGCCGGGGTGTGGCAGACCACTTCGACGAAGAGGTCGAAGGCGCCGGCGGTGAGGACTACGTAGATGACGCCTTCGCAGACGGCGATGGCGTCGGCGGTGGCGCGGATGTCGCCGTCGGCGCGGACGCCTAGCATGGCCATGGTGGGCAGGCCTAGGGCGATGGGGTCGGTGACGCCGACGACGCGGACTACGCCGGTGTCGATCAGGCGCTGGACTCGGGCGCGGGCGGCGGGGGCGGAGAGGCCCACCGTCGGACCAAGCTCGGCGTAGGACACGCGGCCGTCGTGCTGGAGGGCGCGCAGGATCTGCTTGTCCGTTTCGTCCAGGCGCGGGATGGTCATGGGGCCGAGGGTACCGGTACCTGTGCCGGTATCGGGTCGTTGCCGACGAGGTCGGCTACCGCGTCCGCGAATAGGCGGGAGTGCAGGTCTACGTCCTGCCTCGTCGTCGCGGGGGACATCAGGGCCATGTTGTGGAACGGCGTCATCAGGATGCCGCGATTCGCCAGGTAGGTGTGCAGGTAGTCGTCGAGTTTCTGGTCGTGCACGCCCGCCGCCTCGGTGCCGGTGCGCGGGGCGGGGTCGGCGAAACGGTATTCGACGCGGGCGCCTAGGCGGGTGACGGACCAGGGCAGCTGGTGCTTCGTGATGACCTCGGCGACGCCTGTTTCGAAGCGCTCTGCGAGCGCGTGCATGTGGGCGAACGCCTCGTCGGTGAGGACTTCGCCGAGGGTGGCGCAGACGGCCGCGATGGACAGGGCGTTGCCCGCCAGGGTGCCGCCGACGCCGCCCATGTCGACCAGGTCCAGGTCCTCCCGGCCGAGCAGGCGGTCGGCCAGTTGCACGGAGAGGCCGTAGGCGCCGGCCGGGATGCCGCCGCCGATCGCCTTGCCGATGGTGATGATGTCCGGGTCCAGGCCCCAGGCCTTCGTCGCACCGCCGGGGCCGACGCAGAAGGTGTGCGTCTCGTCGTTGATCAGCAGGGTGCCGAAGCGGCGTGTCAGCTCCCTGACCCCGTCGAGGTAGCCGGGCTCGGGCAGGACGATGCCGATGTTGGTGAGCGCGGGCTCCATCAGCACCGCGGCGACGTCGCCGTGCGCGAGTTCGCGCTCTAGGCCTTCGAGGTCGTTGAACTCGGCTACGCGGCTGGTCTCGGTGACCGGGACCGGGGCGCCGACGTTGCCGGGGCGCGGCTCGCCCTCGGTGCCTTCGGCGGTGACGATCAGCGACTCGTCCACTGAGCCGTGGTAGCAGTAGCTGTTGACCAGGATCTTCGGCCGGTCGGTGACGGCGCGGGCCAGCCGGATGGCCCAGCGGTTGGCGTCGGTGGCGGTGAGCGAGAAGGACCAGCGCGGCAGGCCGAAGCGGCTCGCCAGGTGCGCGCCCGCGTCCTCGGCCTGCTCGGTCGGCAGCATCACGGCCAGGCCGCCTAGGTCCTCGACGCGCCGGCGCACGGCTTCGGTGACGGCGGCGGGACTGTGGCCGGCCATCGAGCCGGTGTCGCCGAGCGAGAAGTCCACGTAGCCATGCCCGTCGATGTCGGTCAGGTGCGCGCCGCGCGCGGTCGCGAGGTAGAGCGGGAAGTGCGCGGAAGTCTTGTTCATCCAGGTCATCGGCACCTGGCCGAACAGCGAGTCGGCGTGCGCGTACGCCCCGGCGGAGCGCGGGTTGCGGGTGACGAACGCGGCCTGCTCGCGCTCTAGCAGGGCCTGGAGCCTGAGCCGGTCTACGCCGCTGGCGCCGGGAACGACGGGTGTGGACATACGGGCCTACCTTCTCGGGGACTGACCTGGACGGTACCAACGAATCGAAAGTGGAACAATGGATGGGCGAACGAATCTTTTGCGTGAGATGAGCGGGTGGGGGGCGGCAAGGCTGGCGGGAATAAGGCGGGGGAACAAGCGGTTCGCGCGCGATGTTGCCGTGGGCATGACCACACTGGGTACCACTGACCTCGACGTATACGGACTCTGCCTCGGCGGGAACGTCTTCGGCTGGACGGCCGACGAGCAGGCCTCCTTCGCGATCCTGGACGGCTACGCGGCGGCGGGCGGCAACTTCGTCGACACGGCCGACATCTACGGCGCGCGGGTGAACAACGGCGTAGGCGGATTGTCCGAGGAGGTGCTCGGGCGCTGGTTCGCGGCGCGTGGCAACCGGTCCTCGATCGTGCTGGCCACGAAGGTGGCGCTTAAGCAGAGTCGCCCGGGCCTGGCCGCGGCGAACATCCTCGCGGCGGCGGACGAGTCGCTGCAGCGCCTCGGCACCGACTACATCGACCTCTACTACGCGCACCGCGACGACCCGGACGTGCCGCTGGAGGAGACGCTCGGCGCCTTCGACTCGCTGGTGCGCGCGGGCAAGGTCCGCTACATCGCCGCCTCGAACTACACCGCGCCGCGGCTGGCCGAGGCGCTGGCCGTCTCCGAGCGCGAGGGCTTCGCCCGCTACAGCGCCCTGCAGAACCACTACAACCTGCTGGAACGCGCCGAGTTCGAGGCGGAGACCGCACCGTTCCTGGCCAAGGAGTCGATCCCGTCGCTGCCGTACTTCGGGCTGGCGCGCGGCTTCCTGGCCGGCAAGTACCGTCCGGACGTCGAGGTCGACTCAGCGCGGGCCGAAGCCGTGGCGCAGTACCGGACCGAGAAGGGCTACGCGGTGCTCGCGGTGCTCGACGAGGTCGCGGCGGCGCACGGTGTGCCGGTGGCGGCGGTCTCGCTGGCCTGGCTCGCGGCGCAGCCGACCGTGGCCGCGCCAATCGCCTCGGCGCGCACACTGGAGCAACTCGCCGAACTTCTGCCGAGCGTCGGCCTGAAGCTGACGGCGGATGAGGTCGACGCGCTCAACGCCGCGTCAGCCTAGGAGTCCTGGGAATTCGGCCTAGGAGTTCGACAGAAAGTCGAGGACGAGCGGCGCGGACTGTGCCCGGAACTCCTCGAAGTAGGCGTGCCGGGCACCTTCGATCATGCTCAGCCGGGCGCCGGGGATCCGCTCGGCGAGCAGCGGGGCGTTGGCCGCCGGGTTGAACACGTCGTCGGTGCCGTGCAGCACCAGCGTCTGGGAACCGATCTCGGGGAGCAGGTCCCAGGCGTCGTGCTCGGCGCTGGCCCGTAGGTGCAGCCTGCGGGCGTGGTCGGGCATATCCGGGTCGCCCATCGTCTGATGCGGCTCGGGATGCGCGGCCAGCCAGGCCGGGGTGTACATGAGCTCGGCCAGGGCTCGGCGTGCGGCCTCGCGGTCGATCTGGCCGAGCGACCTGCGCACGGCGTCGCTGCGTTCGAACCCGTGCTTGCCGCCGGGTGACGTGCAGCCGAGAATCAGTTTCCGCACACGCTCGGGATGGCGGCCCGCGATGATCTGCGCGGTGCGGCCGCCCATCGAGGTGCCGTAGACGTCGGCCGAACCGATGCCGAGTTCGTCGAGCACTGCGATCGCGTCGGCCGCGAAGATCTCGGTGCTGTAGGGGGTGTTCGGCTTGTCGCTTACGCCGGTGCCTCGGTAGTCCAGCGTGATCGTTGTGCGGATGGCGGTGAAGTCGTCGCGTACGCCGTCCCACCAGTGGTGGTTGTTCGCCTGGCCCGCGAGCAGCAGCAGGGCCGGGCCGTCACCCGATGCCTGGTAGGCGATGCGTGTGCCGTCGGTGGCCTTTGCGAATCCGGTTTGCTCGCTCATGTCACGCAATCTTCTTCGTCATGACGACGCTCAGCCGGGTCAGGCCCATCTGCGGCGACTCGGCCGCGTGCGCTGCGAGCAGTTCGATAATCTCGGGGCTGGTCAGGTCGTCGATCGCGATCTCCACAGCCGCCATGCTACCGAGGGGGATATTCGTGAAACTCACGCTCGCCAGCGAGTGCCTGTTGACCCGGACAACTGAGGCCGGAGTGGTGGAGTTGTTGATCGGCTTCAAGAAGCGGGGACTCGGCGAGGGGAAGCATGTGCTACCGGGCGGAAAGGTGGAACCAGGCGAAAGCCTGGAGGACGCCTGCGCGCGCGAGGTCGCGGAGGAGGTCGGGCTGCACGTGGAGGTGACGGATTTGGTGCCGATGGGGGTGGTGACGTTCCGCTTCCCCGCCAAACCATCGTTGGACGCGTACGTGGCGATGTTCGCTTGCGAGCATTTCGAAGGCGAGCCCGCTGAAACTGATGAGCTCGCCCCCGGATGGTGGTATCCGGTCGAGGCCCTGCCTTACGACCGAATGTGGGATGACGCGAAGTACTGGATGCCGCTCGTTCTCGCGGGCCATCAGATCGACGCCGAATTCACGCTCAACGACGACAACGAGACGGTCGCCGACGTGAAGTTCCAGTCCGATGAGGACTAGATGTTCCACGTGGAACTTTATGCAGAATTGGGAATGAAGATGCATAGCTATGCGGCAGCGCGGTCGCTCAACGGTCGGCGGCGGAGGGCCTTTTCGGTGAGTGCGGGACTGACGCGGTTGCCGGTGGTCGGGTCGTAGAGGTCGACGCCCGGGGGCACGATCTCATCAATGCGGTCCAGCGTGGCGTCGTCGAGGAGCAGGTCGGCGCCCTTGAGCAGGTCTTCCAGTTGCTGGCCGGTGCGCGGGCCGAGGATGGCCGAGGTGACGCCGGGGTGCGCGACGACGAAGGCGACCGCCAGTTGCGGCAGCGTGCAGCCGAGATCGTCGGCGAGCGCGGCCAGCCTCTCGACGGCCTCGTACTTCGCGGCGTTCTCCGGCAGTTCCGGGTCGAAAGCGTTCGGGCGGAACGTCGGCCGACGGTCCGTCATGTCGACCGGTGCGCCCTTGCGGTACTTGCCGGACAGGAAGCCGAAGGCGAGCGGGCTCCAGGTGAGCACGCCCATGCCGAGCCTGCGCGCCTCGGGCAGCATCGACGCCTCGATGCCGCGAGCCAGGATCGAGTAAGGCGGCTGTTCGGTGCGGAAGCGGTACAGGCCGCGGCGGTCGGCGACGTGATAGGCCTCGACGATCTGCTCGGGCCGGAACGTCGAACTGCCGAAGGCCCGGATCTTGCCGGCGCGCACCAGGTCGGTGAGCGTGGCGAGGGTTTCCTCGATGTCGGTCTTCGGGTCGGGTCGGTGGATCTGGTAGAGGTCGATCCACTCGGTCTGCAGCCGGCGCAGACTGTTCTCGACCTCCTGGACGATCCAGCGGCGCGAGTTGCCGCTGCGGTTCGGTCCTGGTCCTTCACCCAGCGGGAAGTGGACCTTCGTGGCGAGGATTACGTCGTCGCGGCGGCCCTTGAGCGCCTTTCCGACGATCTCCTCGCTCTGGCCGTTCGAGTACATGTCGGCCGTGTCGACGAAGTTGATCCCCTGGTCCAGCGCGGTGTGGACGATCCGGGCGCAGTCCTCGGGGTCGGGGTTGCCGATCTCGCCGAACATCATCGCGCCGAGGCAGTGCACGCTGACCTCGATGCCGGTCCCGCCGAGTGTGCGGTAGCGCATGGCGTATTTCCCCAGGTTTCGGTGAGCACGACGTCCGCCGTACTCACTCGAAAACCCTAGGATCTGGAGTCGACTCCAGGTCAAGCCCTACTGCGGGCCGAGGATGACGTTGATGACGCGGTCTATCGCGCGCGCGAAGAGGCTGTCCGGATCGAGGTCCGGAGTGCGGCCCGCGCTCGAGGCGAAGGTCGCGGCGAGGGTCGGGTAATTCCCGCTGGCGGCGGCCTGCCCGAGGTACGTGACGAGTTCCGCCTGCCACTGCTCGGTGCCGCCGAGCCGACGCTGGTTCTCCTCCCACTGCGCGAACATGCAGATGGAGCTGTTGAGCATCGCGAAGAGCTCCATCTTGGTGTCGGCGGGCTCGTCGCTGTCGGCCATGACGGCGAGGAAGTACTCCGTAGAGCGCAGCGAGTTTGGGCCGAGTGAGGGACGGGTGAGCACGAGCCCTGGTACCCACGGGTGACGGCGCATCGCCGCCAGCCCTTGCCTGGTGAACTCCCTCAGGTCGGCCCGCGGGTCACCTGACGGGACGGCGGGCAGCTTCCACTCCCCCGCGACCGCGTCGAGCATCAGGTCGAACAGCTGCTCTTTCTTCGGCACGTAGTTGTACAGCGACATCGTGCCGACGCCGAGCGAGGCGGCGATCTTCCGCATGGACACCCCGGCCAGCCCCTCGGCGTCGGCCAGCGCGATCGCGGCCGCGGCGATGGCGGCGCGGCTGTGCGCGGGTGCCGGTCCGCGGGCGCTGCGCTCCGGGCGCAGCCAGATCAGCTCGGGCCGATCGGTCGTCATGCAACATCACCTCGGCACCGAGTCTAGACAGGCCGTACACCGTACGTAGTATGCTCGGTCCATGAAAACACCGTACGTTGTACTCAGTAAGGAGGGGCCATGAGCACCGCGACCGTCGCCGTGACCGGCCTGCACAAGCACTACGGCAAGACGCACGCCCTGCGCGGCCTGGAGTTGACCGTTCCGGCGGGCACCGTGTGCGGCCTGCTCGGACCGAACGGAGCAGGCAAGACCACGGCGGTGCGAGTGCTGGCCACGCTCGCCGCGCCCAGCGCCGGGCAGGCCCTCGTCGCCGGATACGACGTCGTGCGCCATCCCGACGAGGTGCGCCGCCGGATCGGCTTCACCGGGCAGCACGCCGCGCTCGACGAGGGAATCACCGGCAGGCAGAACCTCATGCTGCTCGGCCGACTGCACCACCTCGGCGCACGCGGCGCACGTCAGCGGGCCGCCGAGCTGTTGGAGCGCTTCGAACTGGCCGACGCCGCGGACCGTCTCGTGCGCACCTACTCCGGCGGCATGCGACGTCGCCTCGACCTGATCGCCAGTCTGATTACTCGGCCGGAAGTGCTGTTCCTCGACGAGCCGACCAGCGGGCTCGATCCGCGTAGCCGCAACGAGATCTGGGCGACGGTCAGAGGGCTCGCCGCCGAGGGGACGACGGTGCTTCTCGCGACGCAGTATCTGGACGAGGCCGACCAACTCGCCGGGGACATCGTCGTCGTGGACCACGGGATCGTCATCGCCTCGGGGCCGCCCGACGAGCTCAAGGAGACGATCGGCGTCCGCATCGAGGCGACGCTGGCCGACGCGGCGCACTTGGAGACCGCGGCGAAGGTGCTCGGAGGGCTGACCGGCTGCGTGGCCGCGATCGAAGCGGATGAGCTGCGGGTGAGCGTGAACACCAGCGGCGGGAGGCCGGTGGGGCTGCCTCGACTGGTGCGGGAACTCGACGCCGCCGGAGTGGACGCGCTCGACGTGGCGGTGCGCCGGCCCTCGCTCGACGAGGTCTTTCTCACCCTGACCGGCGGACCGGCCGGCGGAATCGAAGGGACGAACCGATGAGTGCCACGGGTGCCACGGCCGTGATCGGGCGCAGGCCGGTGTCCGACGCCTGGACGCTGACCATCAGGATCCTGCTTTTCTACCGCAACTCCCCCGGCCTGGTCGGGATCTCGCTCGGCGCGCCCCTGGTGCTGCTCGTGATGTTCGGGTACGTCTTCGGCAGCGCGATCCGGGTGCCCGGCGACGAGAGCTACATCAGTTATCTGACGCCGGGGTTGTTCGTGCTGATCGCGGTGAACGCCGTGATGGCGAGCATGGTCGGCGCGGCCCGCGACCTGGAGCGCGGGGTCACGGACCGGCTGCGCACGCTGCCGATATCGCGCACCGCGACACTGCTCGGCCAGGCGGTCGCGGACCTCATGGCCAACACGGTGGTGCTGGCGGCGATGGTCGGTGTCGGCTTCGCGGTCGGCTGGCGCATCCATGACGGCGCGGCGAAGGCGTTGGCCGCGCTCGGGCTGCTGCTGCTCCTGCGCTTCGCCATCGTCTGGGTCGGCTTCTTCCTGGGGATGCTCTGCGGCCGCGAGGAGATCGCGGCGCAGGCGGGACTACTCGTCCTGCCGATCACCACGGTGAGCAATGTGTACGTGCCGACGGCCGGGATGCCCGGCTGGCTGCGGCTGATCGCCGACTGGAACCCCGTCAGCTGCGCGACCGCGGCGGCCCGCTCGCTGTTCGGCGACACCGCGGGGTCCGTCGCGACCTCGCCCTGGCCGCTCGTGCACCCGATCGAGGCCACGCTCGGCTGGTGCGCGCTGCTGACCGCCGTCTTCATGACGCTGGCCGTGCGCACCTTCAGTGCGCACGGCCGGTGAGCGGCGAGCCGGGTCAGACGGTCGCCAGCTCATGCTGCTCAGTGTCCTGAGTCTCCTGCTCCGCGGCCCCGTGGCCGTGCTGCCCGTGCCGCGGCAGCAGGAAGACCAGCAGGAACGCGAGGGCGGTCAGGCCGAGCGCGATCTCGCCGATCAGCTTCGCCGCGTGCACGGCGGGCGCCGGGGCGGCGAGGGCGTGCGCGCCGAAGACGTTGAAGAACACCGTGCCGAGCACCGCGACGCCGAGGGCCGCGCCGAACTGCTGGACGCATTCGAGCACGCCGGAGGCCGAGCCAAGCTGGTGCGTCTGCACGTCGCCGAGGATCAGGTCGAACAGCGGCACGAAGATCGCGCCCATGCCGAGGCCGTAGACCACGAGCGGAGCGCTCATGTCCCAGCCGCTCACCGCGGTGCCGACGTGGTCGAGCACGAGCACGAAGCCGACTGTGCCGACGCCCATCACCGCGAGTCCCAGGTGCAGGATGCGGCGGCCGAGCTTCACGCCGAGGGTGCCGCTGAGCGCCGAGCCGAAGAAGGCGCCGACGGCCATCGAGGCCGCGGTCAGGCTGGCGTGCATCGCGGTGTAGCCGAGGCCGAGCTGCAGGAACAGGCCGAAGCTGAGCGAGAAGCCGACGACCACGCCGAAGAACGCCAGGATGAACACGAGCCCTGAGGTGTACGAGCGGTTGCGGAAGACGCCGAGGTCGATCAGGGAGCTGCCGCGTCGGGCCGAGGTGCGCTGCCGCAGCACGAAGAGCGCGAAGACCGGCAGGCTGCCGACCATCATCGCGAAGCACCAAGTCGGCCAGCCCGACTCGCGGCCTTCGATCAGCGGGTAGATCAGCATCGTCATCCCGGCGCCGCCGAGCAGCGCGCCGAACAGGTCGAGCCGTCCACCGCGCGCGGAGGGTGCGGAGTCGGGCAACACCCGGCGTCCGACGACGAGGGTGTACGCGCCGAGCAGCACGTTGATCAGGAAGATCGCGCGCCAGCCGGTGCCGAAGAGGTTCGCGTTCACCAGCACGCCGGCGACCACCGGACCAAGGATCGTGGACAGGCCGATCGCCGGGCCGAACAGGGCGAAGGCCTTGCCCATCTCCTTGCCCGGAAACAGGTCGCGGATCAGGCCGAAGGTCTGCGGCACCATCATCGCGGCGACCAGGCCCTGGATCGCGCGGGCGCCGATCAGCGAGGCCGGAGACCAGGCGAAGGCGCACGCGACGGAGGCCGCCGTGAAGGCGACGGACGCTCCCAGCAGCATCCGGCGTCTGCCGTACATGTCGCCGAGCCGTCCGCCGACGAGCAGGCCGGAGGCGAGCGCGAGCGTGTAGGCGGCGGCGAACCACTGCAGCGCGGCGGTGCTGCCGCCGAGCGAGCGGTGGATCGCGGGGGCCGCGATGTTCACGACCGTGGAGTCGAGAAGGTCCATCAGGGTGGCGGCGAGGATCGCGCTCAGGCCCAGCCACCTGCGCGGAATCGGGTCGGTGGCCGCTGTCGTAGTCATTGCCGTTGTCGTCATGACCTCAACGTAAAAGGGCATTAGGCAAGCTTGGTTCCTGATTGCGAGGCAGACTGGAAGACATGTTGGAGACCTCGGCACGACTGCTGCGCCTGCTCTCGCTGTTGCAGACCCCGCGCGAGTGGACCGGCCCTCAGCTGGCCGAACGGCTCGGCGTGAGCACGCGGACGGTGCGCAACGACGTGGAGCGGCTGCGCAATCTCGGCTATCCGGTGGACGCGACGCGCGGCGCGGTCGGCGGATACCGGCTCGGCGCCGGGGCACAGCTGCCGCCGCTGCTGCTGGACGACGAGGAGGCCGTCGCGGTCGCGGTCGGCTTGCGTACCGCCGCCTCGGGATCGATCTCAGGCATCGAGGAAACCTCGCTGCGGGCGCTCGCGAAGGTGGAGCAGGTGCTTCCGTCGCGGCTTCGGCGGCGGGTCGGCGCGCTGCAGACGTACGTGGCGTCGGTGGCGGCCGACTCGGGCTCGCCGCGGGTGGACGCGGGCGTGCTCACCGAACTGACGGCGGCGTGCCGCGATCACGAACTCGTGCGCTTCGGCTACGAGGACCGCGGCAAGGCCGGCAGCCGACGCATCGTCGAGCCGTACGGCCTGGTGAACTGGGGACGCCGCTGGTATCTGGTCGGCTGGGACCGCGATCGCGAGGATTGGCGGACGTTCCGGGTGGACCGGATGACGCCGAGGTTCCCGGCCGGTCCGAAGTTCCCGCCGCGCGTGCCACCGAGCGAGGATCTCGCGCGCTACGTGGCTGATCGTGCGTCAGCCGCGCCGTGGCGGATCACCGCGCAGGTCACCGTGCACGCACCGGCCGCGCTCGTCGCCGAGCGGATCCCGGGGTATGTCGGCACGATCCAGAGTATCGATGCCGAGGCCTGCATCCTGAGCACCGGAAACGACAACGTCGAGATGCTCGCGGCCTATCTCGGCATGATCGGCTTCGATTTCACGGTGATCTCGCCCCCCGAGCTCGTCGCGGCGGTGCGCAAGCTCGGGGAGCGCTATCTCAAGGCGGTGGAGGGCTAGGCGGCGGTCCCGCACTCGGGGCAGAATTTCGCCCCGGCCGGGATCTCGCTCGAGCACGACGCGCAGGTCGCGGGCCCGTCGAGCCGGTGGCCGCATTCGGGGCAGAACTTGCTGCCGTGGGTCTCGCTCTTGCACTGCGGGCAGACGAGCTGATGCTGCGTCTGCACGTCGATCCCCTGGGCCGCCTGGGCGCCCGCCTCCGCGGCGGCCGCGCGGGCAGCCGACACCTCGCCCTGGGCCCGCGCCTGCTCGACCTCGGTCTGCAGGTCGGGGGCGCACTGGCGGCACAGGCCGCGGTCGGCGTTCCAGCAGTTGTCGCAGACGTGGTCGGTGCAGCGCGCGCAGCGGTGGAAGTGGCCCTCGGCCTTGCCTATCGCGCGCTGGAACGCGGCGTCGCGGGCCTTGTGCCAGCCGGCGTCGGCCAGTCCGCCGACGGTGTTGGCCACGTCCCATCCGACGTTGGACGTCACGCTCGAGGCCATGCCGCTGGCCCGGCGCAGCCAGCCGGAGGCCCGGCCGAGGGTGTAGTTCTCGAAGCCCGAGCGCCAGGTGTCGCCGCAGCGCCGGCAGTAGAACTCGAACTCGAATCCGGCGTCGTCCCCCGATGGGTTGGACAAGTCCCGATTGTTCTGGCTGAACCAAAGCTCCTCGGTCATGGCGCCGATCCCCTCCGCGTCGTCCGCGCGCCCACCGCGCGGTCGGGATTGTCGTACCGCAAGGGCCGTACACAGTGCAAGCCTTCATGAAAGCCGCAGGTCCAAGGGGTGAGATTCCGCAGGTCTTGACAGAGTCAGCTCGCGCTATATCGTGTCTCACCGAACGCGATATAACGCGACCGAAAGGGGGCTGCCGTGACCACGACCGCGGCGGAAAGACTCGCGATCGACGCGAGGGAACTGGTGAAGACGTACAAGGGCGGCGTGCAGGCGGTGCGCGGGGTGAGCCTGAGCATTCCGGCGGGGACGGTGTTCGGGCTGCTCGGGCCGAACGGCGCGGGCAAGTCGACCATCGTCAAGATGCTGACGACGCTCTCCGCGCCGACCGGCGGCTCGGCGAGCGTCGCGGGCTTCGACATCGTGAAGCAGCAGAAGCAGGTGCGCCGCGCGATCGGCTGCGTGGCGCAGAACTCCGGGGTGGACGTGCAGGCGACCGGCCGGGAGAACCTGCTACTGCAGGGTCGGGTCTACGGGATGCGCGGCGCCGAGCTGAACAAGCGGGCGGACGAGCTGCTGCTGCGCTTCGGGCTCGGCGAAGTCGGCAAGCGCTTCGTGAAGACCTACTCCGGCGGCATGAAGCGCAAGCTCGACGTGGCGCTCGGCCTCATGCACTCGCCGCGGGTGCTCTTCCTCGACGAGCCGACCACGGGCCTGGACCCGGAGGCACGCTCGGAGATGTGGGAGCAGATCCGCGAGCTGGCCTGGGACCAGGGCCTTACCATCCTGCTGACGACGCACTACCTCGAGGAGGCGGATCAGCTCGCCCGCAACCTCGCCATCGTGGACCAGGGCAGGATCGTCACCGAGGGCACGCCGGACGAGCTCAAGGCCCAGCTGGACGGCGACGCCGTCACCCTGGAACTGGCCGTCGGCACCGACCAGGACTCGGCCAAGTCCGTCGCCCTCGACCGGGGCCTGCTCTCGGACGTCGCGGTGGACGGGCTGACCCTGCGCGGCCGCAGCGCGGACGGCGCCGGAGCGGTGCCCGCGCTGATCGCGGCGCTGGAGTCGGTGGACATCACCGTCGCCTCGGTCACCGTCGCACGGCCCTCGCTCGACGACGTCTACCTGCGATACACCGGCCGCTCGTTCACCGCGGCCGATGAGGCCGCCGCGGGAGGTGGGACACGATGACCGCCCTGGCCGACACCTGGTACATGACCGGACGCGCGTTCCGGGCCTTCCTGCGCCAGCCGATGTACGTGGCCTTCACCCTGATCCAGCCGATGATCTGGCTGCTGCTGTTCGGCCAGCTGTTCAAGTCGGTGACCCAACTGCCGGGCTTCGGCGCCTCGAACTACGAGACGTACCTGGTCCCCTCGATCGTGGTCATGTCCGGGTTCTTCGGCGCGGGCTGGGGCGGCATGGCGATCCTGGACGACCTGACCCGGGGCGTGCTCGACCGCTTCCTGGTCTCGCCGGTCAACCGCTCCTCGCTGATCCTGGGGCGGCTGATCGTTCAGGTGCTCTCGATCATCATCCAGGCGATCATCATCCTGCTGTTCGGCGCGGCGGTCGGCGCCAGCTACAACCACGTCGTGGTCGGCGTACTGGTGCTGATGGTGGCGACGAACCTGCTGGCCACGGCGATCGGCGCGCTCTCCTACGGTCTGGCGCTGATGGTGCGCCGCGAGGAGTCGATCATCGCGGCGTCCAATTTCATCCTGCTGCCGCTCCAGTTCATGTCCACCGGGTTCATGGCGCTCGTTCTGATGCCGCACTGGATGCAGGACATCACGCGCTACAACCCGGTGAACTGGACGCTGGTAGCCGGGCGTGGCGCGCTCGGCGCGAGCCCCGACTGGGGGCCGATCTTCGAGAACCTGGGCTACCTCGCGGTGCTCATGGTGATCTGCGCCTGGGTCTCGACGCGCGCGTTCCGCAGCTACCAGCGGTCCATGTAGTTGCTGTGGTTACTCTGCGATGGGCAGTTGGGCTCCGTCGCGTAGGAACAGCGGGATCCGGTCGAGGGGTGCGGGGACGGTGACGGTCTGGCCGCCCTCGTGCTCCTCGCCGGTCCAGGCGTCGCGCCAGGTGGCGCCCTTGGGCAGGTAGACGTCCCAGGAGCGGGCTCCGGCTTCGAGCACGGGGGCGACGAGCAGGTCGCGGCCGAACAGGTAGGCGTCGTCGACGGTCCAGGACTTGGGGTCCTCGGGGAACTCGACGAGGTACGGGCGGATCGGGGTCAGGCCGGTCTCGTGCGCCTCGTCCATCACCGAGAGGATGTACGGGGTCAGCCGCTCGCGCAGCGCGATGTACGAGGCCATGATCTCGCAGGCCTCTTCGCCGTACGACCAGATCTCGTTCGGCGCGCCGGTCACCTGCGGGGAGAAGGGCAGCGACGGCCGGCGGAAGCCGTGCAGCCGGAAGATCGGGCTGAACGCGCCGAACTGGAACCAACGGACCATCACCTCGCGGTACTCCGGGGAGGTGGGGTCGCCGCCGTGGAAGCCGCCGATGTCGGTGTTCCACCACGGGATTCCGGACAGCGCCGTGTTCAGGCCGGACGCGATCTGCTTGCGGAAGGTGGCGAAGTCGGTGTTGATGTCGCCGGACCACAGGATCGCGCCGTAGCGCTGGGAGCCGGCCCAGGCCGAGCGGTTGAGCGTGACCACGTCCGGTTTCCCGGCGGCGTGCATGCCCTCGTAGAACATCCGCGAGTTCTCCCGCGGGTACATGTTGCCGACCTCCAGGCCGGGACCGGCGTGGTAGCGCAGATTGGCCGGGTAGCCGGGCTTGAGCTCCGGCTCGCAGGCATCGGCCCAGAACACTTCGATGCCGGCGTCGAGGTAGCTCTCGCGCACCTTGGACCAGACGAAGTCGCGGGCGCGCGGGTTGGTGGCGTCGTAGAACGCTACCTGCACAGTGTTGTCCACGCCCTTGTCCGGCCAGTCGGCGTGCGCGACGGGACCGAACTCGGTGCCGATCAGGAAACCGCGGCGCTCCATCTCGGCGTGGTACTCCGAAAGCGGGCTGACGGACGGCCAGACCGAGACCATCAGCCTCGTGCCATAGGTCGCGAGTTCAGCGACGGCGGCGGCCGGGTCGGGCCACTCGGCCGGGTCGAAGCGCCACTCGCCGAGGTGGGTCCAGTGGAAGAAGTCGGCGACGATCACCTTCAGAGGCACGCCGCGCCGGTGGTACTCGCGGGCGACCTCGAGCAGCTCCTCCTGCGAGCGGTAGCGCAGCTTGCACTGCCAGAACCCCGTAGCCCACTCCGGCATCTGCGGGGTGTGGCCGGTGGCATCGGCGTACGCGCGCTGGATATCGGCCGGCTCGCCCGCGGTGATCCAGTAGTCGAGCTGCCGGGCGCTGTCGGCGACCCAGCGGGTGCCGTTCACCGCCAGCTCGACCCGGCCGATCGCCGGGTTGTTCCACAGGAAGCCGTAGCCGCGCGAGGAGACCAGGAACGGGATCGTGACCTCGGAGTTGCGCTGGACGAGTTCGATCACCGCGCCCTTCTGGTCGTACAGGCCGTGCTGATGCTGGCCCAGACCGTAGAGCTTCTCACCGGGGTACGCGGCGAAACGCTGCTCGAGCCGCGCGTAGCCGTTGCCGAGCGCGGTACGCAGCCGGGGCCCGGGCCACCAGAAGTGCGCGTCCTGCTCGGACAGCAGTTCCGCGCCGTCCTCGACGCGCTTGAACACGATCCGGCCGGTCGACGAGACACTCGCGCTGATGTTGCCGTTGACGATCGTGGCGCCCGTCGCGGAGATCTCTATCTCGGCACCGGCCTGGTCGGCCGAGTCGAGCAACGCTCCGGGCAGTCCCTCAAGGATCGTGCCGCCGACTTTGGAGCGGACCCGCAGCGAGTTCGCGCCCCAGGGTTCGATGCGCAGCACCTCCTGACGGCCCGTCCACTCCAGCACGGAGCCGCCGTCGTCGAGGGAAGGGGCCGAGAACTCGCCGACTTCGTGGGCGAGCGAGGCGAGCGGGGATTCCTCGGACATGGCGGCAGGGCCTTTCATCGGAAACAGGGTGTGGCCTGGTACGGCGCGGCCACTTGGGCAGCGCGCGGGGTTTTTTTCGGGCTATGGGGGAATGGGGGCGGGGCGGCGTGCGACGGTTACGCGGCCGGGCCCGGGGCGCTCGAGTCGCGCACGGTGAGCATCGGCGCGATCAGCGTGGTCGGGTCCGCGGGCTCGGCTGAATGGTCGGTGGAGTGGTCGAGCTGGGCCATCGCCAGGCGCACCGCGCGCCGACCCATTTCCTCGGCGGGGATGGAGACGCTGGTCAGACGGGGTGAGGACTGCAGCGCGACCTGGTCGGGGCAGATCGCCACCACGCTGGTGTCCTCGGGCACGGCACGGCCCGACAGGCGCAGCAGGCTCAGCAGCGGGGCGATGGCCGCCTCGTTCTGCACGACGAAGCCGGTGGTGCTCGGGCGCTCCTCCATGATTCGGGAGAGCACGCCGGCGGTGGACTCGTAGGTGCCCTCGCAGGCCCGGTGCACCGCGCGCATGCCGTGCGCGGTCGCCGCACGCTGGAAACCGGCCAGGGTACGCGCGGCGAAGCCGGTGTTGCGCTTGTAGACGCCCTCGCCCTCGCCGATCAGCGCGATGTCCCGGTGACCGAGCGACACGAGGTGCTCGACGCACGCGGCGCCGGTGGCCTCGAAGTCCAGATCCACGCAGGCCAGCCCGGCCGGGTCGGCCGGCAGCCCGATCAGCACGGCCGGGGTCTCGGTCTCGCGCAGCACCGGGATCCGGTCGTCCTCGAGCTCGATGTCCATCACGATCATCGCGTCGGCCAGGCCGCTGCCGGCCACTCGGCGCACCCCGGCGGTGCCCTCATCCTTGGTCAGCAGCAGCACGTCCTGGCCGAACTCGCGCGCCTCGGTCGTCACCGCCATCGCAATTTCCATGATCACCGGCACGTACATGTCGCTGCGCAGCGGGATCATCAGCGCCAGGATGTTGGAGCGGTTCGAGGCCAGCGCGCGGGCGCCGGCGTGCGGGTGGTAGCCCAGGTTCTCGATCGCGGCCTCCACCTTGCGCCGCGTCTCGTCCGAGATGGAGCGTTTGCGGGACAGCACGTAGGACACCGTCGAGGGCGAAACACCCGCCTGGCGGGCGACTTCGGCCAGCGTCACCATGAACAATGTCCTTCTCGATTGGTCGGGGCTGCGGATCGGTGGTGAAGCGCTTCGACTGAGCCTCCCGCCGCAGTCTGTGCTGTGCGTTTCAGCTTGCAGGGGAAGGTTAGTCCGCGCACGTGAAGGCTGTCCAGGGGAATCGTCGAAGCGCTTCGACACAGTCTTCCAGGACGACCGTCACACGGCGGAGTCAGGCTACCCATGTCTGACCTCGACTTCACGCGTTCGGTGGTCGAGCACGAACACTCGGTCGCCGCGACGCACCGCTTCGACGCCCTCGGGCAGGTCGGGCAGCACCGGCGTGACGCCCGCCTCGGCGGCGACCGAGCGCAGCAGCCGACCGAGCGCGTCCTCCTCCGGCAGGGTCGCGACGTACCACGCGATGCCCGCGCCGTAGCGGTTGGCGGTCGCCGCGGGGTGGCCGTCCAGCGGGCCGCCCTCGAACTTCGCGACCACGTCCGCCGTGGTGGCGTCGAGGTCGAACCACTCGGCCCAACTGTGCGCGGCGAAGGTGCCGCACTCGGTGGACCGGGCACGGAGCTCGACCCCGTCCTCGAAGGGCCAGTACTCCTCGATGCGGATACCCAGCAGCTCCCGAAGAGAGCCGGGGTAGCCGCCGAGGCGGACGCGCTCGTCTTGGTCCGTCACTCCGCTGAACGGACCGACGACGAGCGTGCCGCCCGCCTCGACGTATCGCTCCAGATTCCGGCTCGCGGCATCGGTGATCTGGTAGAGATTGGGCGCGAGAACGAGCCGGTAGCGGCCGAGATCGCCCTCCGCGCGCACGAAGTCGCAGGTGATGTTCGCCTTCCACAGCTGCTTGTAGTACTCGTACAACCGGTCGACGTACGTGAACCCCGAGTGCGGCTGGTGTTCGAGTTCGACCGCGCGCCAGGCGTCCCAGTCCACGATGATCGCGACGTCGGCCGCGACCTCGGTCCCGAGGACTTCGCTCATGCTCTCGAGCTCCTTGCCGAGCTCACAGACCTCTCGGAAGACACGCGAGTTCGGGCCGGCGTGCGGAATCATGCCGCTGTGCGTCCGCTCGGCGCCCTGGCTCGACATGCGCCACTGGAACTGCAGGATTCCGTCCGCGCCGCGCGCGAGGGCCTGCATCGACCACAAGCGATACTGTCCCGGCGCCTTGGGCGTGGAGATGTGCCGCCAGCCGACTGAACCAGTGGACTGCTCCATCATGATCCAGCCGCCGCCACGCGACTCGTATCCCAGCGACCGCGTCAGATCCTGCGCGAACGCACCGGAGCACGCGCCGAGCGGGTCGTTCGGGTCGGGGTAGGAGTCGAGCGAGGCGAAGTCCTCCTCGCGCACCCACTGCCACGCGTCGGTCCCCTTGAAGAAGCCCATGAAGTTGGTGACGACCGGGATCTCGGGATTGCGCGCGCTGACGATGTCGCGCTCTGCCTTGAACCCTTCGAGCAGCAGGTCCGAGGCGAAGCGCTGGTAGTCCAGCGCCTGCACGGGATTGATCAGGTACTGCACCTTGCGCGGCGGGATAACCTCGTCCCACTCGCTGTAGTGCTGGCTCCAGAAGCGCGTGCCCCAGGCCTCGTTGAGCCCGTCGAGGTCCTTGTACTTCGTTTGGAGCCATTGTCTGAACGCCTGTGCGCAGTTGTCGCAGTAGCAGACGGTCCCGAATTCGTTGCCGATGTGCCACATCCGCAGGGCCGGGTGGTGCGCGTAGCGCTCGGCCAACTGCTCGCTGATCGCGTCCGCGAACCGGCGGTAGACCTCGGACGAAGGGCAGTACGCGTTGCGCGAGCCGTACGTGCGTACGGTGCGGTCCTTGTCCTGCGGCGAGGTCTCCGGCCAGCGGTGGTGCATCCACGGCGGCGCGCTGGCGGTCGGCGTGGCCAGCGCCACGCCGATCCCGTTCTCGTGCAGCAGATCGAGGACCTCGTCGAGCCAGCCGAAGTCGTACTCCCCCGGGCGCGGTTCGAGCAGCGCCCAGGAGAACACGCCGACCGTGGCCAGGTTGACCCCGGCCTCGCGCATCAGGCGCACGTCCTCGGTCCACACCTCGCGCGGCCACTGCTCGGGGTTGTAGTCACCGCCGAACAGCAGCCGGCCGCGCGTGGCTTGGTGCAAAGAAGGCATAGGGTCTACCAGCTCTGGTTCGCGACGTCGATGGTCTGGATGCCTCGGCCGTTGGTGCCCAGGTAGACACGGCCAAAGTGGTTCGGATCGCCGACGATGGTCGGGATCCAGCCGAAGTTCTGCTGACTGCTGTTGATCTTCGTCCAGCGTGCGCCGGCGTCGGTGGACATGTAGAACCCGGTGACGCCGTCGACCGTGCCGACCATGTACAGCGTCTCGTCATGCGAGCCAGGAGCCGCAGCCCCTTCACCGACCGCGTACGCGGCGGTGACCTGCGAGGCGTCGACCTGAGTCCACGTTGTGCCGCCGTCGGTCGAGTGCTCCAAGCCGCCGGTCTGCGCGGCGAAGTAGAGCTCGCCCGCGTGGCCCGGCATCGTCTGCAGCTGGTCGTTGCCCACGGCGCTCAGCCCGGTCGCGGCCGAGGTGAAGGTCTTGCCGCCGTCGGTCGAGCGGTAGAGCACGCCGGTCGAGGAGTCGATCGCGTAGAAGTCGTCCGGGTTCACCGGGTCGGCGACCGGTGCGATACCCGTGGGCAGACCGGAGACGGCCGTCCACGTGGCGCCCTTGTCCGTCGAGTAGGCCGCGGTCGAGCCGTCGGCCGGGTTCCACACGATGCTGCTACCGTCCGCCGCGACGGCCACCTGCCCCTGGCCCCAGCTCATCGTGCTCGGCACCGTGGCGAACTGGGTCCAGGTCGAGCCGCCGTCGGTCGAGTACTGGCCGGCCGCCTTGCTCGAACCGTTCTCGCCGACGAACGCGATCAGGTTGCCGCTCGCGTCCTGCCCGATGCCGCTGCCGGTGCCGTAGGTCGCGTCGAAGGTGTCCGCCGGCGACTGGGTGAGCGAGGTGTGGCAGAAGCCTCCGAGGTCGCCGAGCGCGCTGATCACCTTGCAGTCACTCGGACCGTTCGGCACCAACAGCGCCTTGACGGACGTCTCCTCGATGCCCTTCGAAGCGCTCGACGAGAAGTCGACCGTGCCGCCGCTGGAGATCGCGCCCATGTTGTAGGTGCCGTAGAGCGTCGCGCCGGTGCCGTAGACGACGTGGTTCGAGTCGAAGGGGTCGACGGCGATCGCGCCGATCCACCAGCCGAACTTCGGCGTCGCGCCCCAGGCGAGATACGGCTCGGAGGAGATGTTCAGCGAGGTCGAGGCGGACACGTCGGTCCAGGTCGTGCCGCCGTCCGTGGACCGGTAGATGGTGTCGACCGGGCTCCAGCGGTCGTTCGTGGCGACGTAGACCGTGTCAGGGTTGTTCGGGTCGACGGCCAGACCGTCGTAACCCCACCAGTTCTCGTTGCCCTCCGGCGTGATGTCGGTGGCGGCACCGACCGCTCCGTTGCCGGTGGCGGACTCGGTTCCGGCGGCGAACTTGTACAGCTTGCCGGTGCCCATCCAGTCCGGGCCGACGTACTGGTCATAGACCACGTACATATCGCCGTTCGAGGCGAACTGCGCCTTGATCGGGACGGTGCCCGGGCCGGTGGTTATCTTGCTCCAGGTCGAGCCGCCGTCAGTGGTCTCGTACAGCGAACTGGTGTCCGCGTCGCCGACCACGATGTGCTGCGTCGGCGTGCCGACATGGTGCTCGGTCTGGTCGAAGGTGACGAACTGCAGACCGGCCGCCGAGTTCGAGCCGGCGTCCGGGAACAGCGTGTCCTTGGCCCAGGTCTTGCCGCCGTTTGTGGACTTCCACAACCCGTCGTTCTCGGTGCCGTAGTAGAGGACGTTGTCGTCGTTCGGGTCCACGACGAGCCGCTCGCCCGAATCGCGGCCCTGGTCGTTGGAGCCGATCTCGAACGGCACCGTGAACGTCTGCCAGGTCTTGCCGTAGTCGTCAGAGCTCAGGATCGCGCTGGAGTTCGCGTCGTTCCAGCTGTACGCGTACTGGCCGACGGCCGCGAACACCCGGTTCGGGTGGATCGGGTCGGTGGCCACGGAGTCGACACCGAGCTCGTTCCAGTTCTGGAACGTCGTGGAGTCGAGCAGCGGCGTCCAGGTCTGGGTGAACGCGTTCCAGCGATACAGGCCGCCGATGTCGGTACGCAGGTAGGCCAGACCGGGCTGCGTCGGGTTGTAGACGACGCCGGTGACGAAGCCGCCCGCGCCGATCGTGACGTTGCTCCAGTTGTACTGGCTGCCCGCGGCGGCGGACGCGGGGCCCGCCGTGAGGAGTGGAACAGCGAGAACGCTCGCGCTGACGCAGGCGATCAACGCCCTCTTCTTCGAGGTGCGCATGGTGGTGTGTCTTCCTCTCAGCCCTTGATGGCGCCGGTGAGCATGCCCTTGGTGAAGTGCTTCTGTACGAAGGGGTAGACGATCATGATCGGGATCAGGGTGAGCACGACCACGCACATCTGCAGCGAGAGCGGGGCCGGCATGTCCTTTCCGGTGATCGCGGTCGCCGAGTTCTGACCCGGCATCGTCGCGCCCTGGGAGACGTACGTGTACAGGACGTACTGCAGCGTCCACTTGGAACTGTCGGCAGGCATGTAGAGCATCACGTTGAAGAACGCGCTCCAGTAGCCGACCGCGTAGAACAGCGCCATGACCGCGTTCACGGCCTTAGAGGTGGGCAGCACCACCGACCACAGGATCCGCAGCTCGCTCGCCCCGTCGATCTTCGCGGCGTCGATCAGTTCGGCCGCGGTGTTCATGTAGAACGCCCGGATGATCAGGATGTTGAAGGCGGAAACCGCGCCGGGCAGGATCAGCGCCCAGTACTGGTCGTAGCCGTTGAAGATGTCGGAGACGACGATGAAGCTGGGGATGATGCCGCCGCTGAAGAACATCGTGGCGATCAGCGACATCAGGATCCAGCGGTGACCGAGCGAGCGCGGACGGGAGAGCCCGTAGGCGCACAGCACCGAGACGACCATGGAGATGAGCGTGCCGACGGCTGTGACGACGAGGCTGATCACCATGGCGCGGGTGATCACGCCGCCGTCCAGCATCTCCTTGTAGGCGTTGAGCGTCAGGCCGTGCGGAACCAGCACGATGCCGCCCGCGATGTTGACCGAACTCTGCGGCGAGAGGCTGGTGAGCACGACGCAGTAGACGGGGATCGCCACCAGCAGCACCACCACGGTGAGGGTGAGGCCCTTCGCGGCTTGGCCCACCGTCGAGGGCTTCTCCTCCCAGACCGGTCGCTTGCGGGTGGACTGGAAGCCCTTGGCCTTGGCCGGGCGGGTGCGAAAGGAAAGTGCGCTGCTCATTTGGTTCCCCTGTAAAGGCCGTCCTCGCCGAAGAAGTGGGCGAGCTTGTTCGCGCCGTAGAGCAGCAGGAGCGAGACGACGCCCTTGAACAGGCCCGCTGCCGCGCCGAGGCCGAAGTTGTTGGCCGCGACGCCGTAGTAGTACGAGTAGGTGTCGAGGACCTCGGACGCACCGGAGCCGACCGCGTTGCGTTGGATCAGGAACTGCTCGAAGCCGACGTTGAGCGCGTTGCCGAGGCGCAGCACGAGCAGCAGCACGATGACGCCGCGCATACCCGGCAGAGTGATATGCCAGGTCCGGCGCCAGCGGCTGGCCCCGTCGGCCGCGGCCGCCTCGTAAAGCACCGGATCGATCCCGGCGATCGCGGCCAGGAAGACGATGATCCCCCAGCCCGCTTCCTTCCAGACGGCCTGCGAGGTCACCAGGTATTTGAAGGTCGCGGGGTCCGTCATGATCGTCCACGGGTTCATGCCGTGCGTCAGCAGCAGGTGGTTGAGCAGACCCGCACCGCCGAGCATCTGCTGGAACAGCACGATCACCAGCACCCAGGAGAAGAAGTGCGGCAGGTAGACGATCGCCTGGACGAAAGAGCGCAACTTGGTACTCAGGATCGAGTTGAGCAGCAGGGCCAGCACGATCGGCACCGGGAAGTAGAGCACCAGTTGGACGAAGCTGAGCACGATCGTGTTCTCGAACGCGTGCCAGAAGTTGGGATCCGCGAAGAGGTTCTGGAAGTTCTGCAGACCGATCCAGGTGCTCTGCCAGAACCCGAGGATGTAGTCGTAGTACTCGAACGCGGTGACCGTGCCGAACATCGGCAGGTAGTTGAACGCGATGACCAGCAGCAGGGCGGGAACTGCCATCACCAGCAGCGGCCAGTCGCGCCGGAACCTGACCCGCAGGGGCAGCTTGGGCCGCCGCTGACGCGCGCGTTTCTTCGCGGCTCCGGCCGGTTCTTCACCGGGCTCGGCGTCCTTGGCCGCCGTGCCGCCTCGCACGGATATCGCCGACATCTGATTACTCCTCGTTCTCGCTGTGCCGCAGTCCGCAGGGCTTCGCGCCCGCGGGGAGCGGGCGCGAAGCAGATCAGATGTCAGGAACCGTCGCCGTACTTGTCGTAGACCTCGCTGGTGTACCAGTCGAGCATCTTCTGGCCGCCGGAGCTCTTCCAGTTCTTCAGCGCGGTCTGGAAGTCGGACACGGTCTTGGTGCCGTAGGTGACCTGCGTGACGATGTCGAAGAGCTCGACCATCCCGGAGACGGTCGTGTACTGCGCGGGCACCGTGATGTTCATGTTCCAGAACGTCGGCTTGTAGGCGTGCTTGACCGCGTCGGCCGCCCAGGCGCAGTAGGCCGAGGTGATGGAGGGGAAGCCGGTGTTGGTCACCGCGGACTGCGGGGTGACGAGCTGCTGGTAGATGGCGTTGTTCGCCTCGTTGTCGCCCTGCTTGGTGTAGGTCGGGCCGGCGGAGGTCACCGTGTAGTCCACGCCCTCGACGCCGTAGTTGATCAGCGTGTACTCGTAGGAGCCGTAAGGCGCCGCGAGGTAGTTCGCGATGCCCAGGATCTCCTCGATCTGCGTCTTGGAGAGGCTCTTGCTGAGGTAGCTGGTCATGCCGCTCGAGTTGCCCAGGCCGATGGTCGGCGTGGAGCCGTCGTTCGAGAAGACTTTGAAGCCGGAGCGGACATAACCCGGGTTCGCGGCCTGCCCCGAGGTGGCGTCGGCGGCGTCCCAGGCGCCGGTCCCGTCGAAGGTGATGAGTACCTTGCCGGACCAGAAACGCTGTTTGGCGTCGTTGGTATCGCCGCTGATCGCATCCGGGTGGACGTAGCCGGACTTGGCGAGCTTGTAGGCGAACTCCAGCGCGGGGATGAACTCGGGGGCGTCGTAGGCGGTGAGCACCTTGCCGTCCTGGACGATGAACTCGCCGGAACCGTTCGGCGGAACCTTGAAGATCTGCTGGATGGAGCTCCAGAGGATGTCGAAGGCGTAGACGTTCGAGGCCTTCGAGGTCAGCTCGGCGCCGAGCGAGTACAGGTCATCCGCGGTGGTGACCTGGCTCGCGTCGACGCCCTTGCTCTTGAAGACGTCCCCACGGTAGTAGAGCAGGCCGGCGAAGTTCTGGCCCGAGGTCCAGCACGGGAAGCCGTAGATCTTGTCCTGCCACGCCGTGGCCTGCCAACCGCCGGTCGGGATGGCCGCCAGGTTCGGGTACTTGCGGATGTTCGAACCCGACAGGTAGGGCGTCAGGTCGGCGAAGCGCTCCACGGTCAGCTCGCCGGTGTTGGCGGAGCCGTTGTTCCAGCTCGGGATGTTGATCCAGTCCGGCAGCTTGTTGCCCGCGACGAGCGTCGGCAGCGTGGTGTTGTAGTTGTTGCCGTTCGCCGGGTTGACTGTGAGGTTCGCACCGAGGGCCGCGTTCAGCGCCTTGTCGTAGGCACTGTTCGCGGAGGGGATGGTGCCCCACAACGGGATGATCGCGGAGTAGGAGCCACCGGAACCCGGAACCGAGCTAACGGTCTTGACCAGGTTCGTCGGGTAGTTGGTGAAACCCGGGTCCGTGATGGCTCCGTTGATCCCGGTGACGCTCGGGATGTCGGGCTTGGGCCCGTTCGTCAGCGGCACGTAGTCGGGCAGGATCGCGGCAAGGCCCTTTTTGGTGCTGACGCCGCCCTGGCTGGTCGCGGCGCTGCCACAGGCGGAAAGAAGTGGCATGGCGGCTATCGCGCCGGCGACACCCGCGCTCGCGGTCACGAAACCGCGGCGGGTGAATGCGGTGGAGCTCGGCATTGAACTCTCCAAGGATGTGGGGTCACTCGGCCGACTCACCCGAAAGGAGTCGTCGAAGCGCTTCAATACTGGCAGAGGCTAGGGCAGCATTTCGACCCAGGCAAGGGGCTTCAATTACGGTTCGATTACGGACTTCCTGCCTTCCGGACACGCTGCTGACCCGCCGACAGGTCCCGGACAGCTATCCCTGCACCCCAGTTGATCTGCGTAAGTAGTGAAATGGCGGAGCGATCCGGGAGCCGCTCCGACTCACGGGGGTTGACACGAACCGGGCCTCGCTGAGACTTTCGAAGCGCTTCGATCAATCCCGGGTTTCCGAACCCCCACCGCTTCCGAGCGCCGAGTGAGAGTGTTGCCCCGTGACCCCTGCACCCCAAGGCTCTGCACCTGAAGACCAAGCCGCAGCGCTGCTGGCCGGACTGACCGTCGCGGAGAAGCTCGCCTTCCTTCACCAGCACCAGCCCGCAGTGGAGCGGCTCGGCCTCGCCAAGTTCCACACCGGCTGCGAGGCGCTGCACGGGGTCGCCTGGATCGGCCGGGCCACGGTCTTCCCGCAGGCGGTCGGCCTCGGCGCGAGCTGGGATCGGGACCTCGTCCGCCGGGTCGGCGAGGCGGTCTCCACGGAGGTCCGCGCATTCAAGCAGGACACGGCGAACGCGCTGCAGCTCAGCGGCCAGTTCGAGAAGCCCCCGATGGTCTCGCTCAACGTCTGGGCGCCGGTGGTCAACCCGCTGCGCGACCCGCGCTGGGGCCGCAATGAGGAGGGCTACAGCGAAGACCCGTACGCGACCGCCGAGATCGCGACGGCGTACTGCGGCGGTCTGCGCGGCGACCACCCCACGGTCTGGCGCACGACGCCGGTGCTCAAGCACTTCCTGGCGTACAACACGGAGACCGACCGGGACATCGTGGACGTGCAGGTGCCCGAGCGGGTACTGCGCGACTACGAACTCGAAGCCTTCCGCGGCCCGATCGAGGCGGGCGTCGTCGCAGGTGTGATGCCCGGCTACAACCTGACCAACGGCGTGCCGAACCACGTGCACCCGCTGATCAACGAGGTGCTGCACGCCTGGGACCCGGAACTCGCGATCTGCTCCGACGCCCAGGCCCCGTCGAACCTCGTCGACCGCGAGAAGTTCTTCCCCACCCACGTCGAGTCGCACGCCGCCGCGCTCAAAGCCGGCGTGGACAGCTACACGGACAACAGCGCCGACTCGCAGCCGACGATCGACCGCTTCACCGAGGCACTGCGGCTGGGCCTGATCACTGAAGCCGACGTGGACACGGCCGTACGCAGACTCCTGCTGCTGCGCGCCCGAGGCGGGGAGTTCGCGCCGGAATCCGACCCGTACACCGGGATCCACGCCGACGTCATCGACTGCGCGCAGCACCGGGATCTCGCCCGCGAAGCCGCGCTGGCCCAGGTCGTGCTGCTGAAGAACCAGGACGGCGCGCTGCCGCTCGGCGGTTCGGCGGCGGACGCGCCGGCCGGCCGGGTCGCGGTGATCGGCCACCTCGGCGCGCGCGTGCTGACCGACTGGTACAGCGGCACCCTGCCCTACGGCGTCTCGATCGCCGACGGCCTGCGCGCCGAACTGACGGCGCACAACACCGAAGTCGTCGCGGCCGACGGCGCGGACCTGGTGGTGCTGCGCGCCACGGACGGGATCGGCGAGTTCGGTCCGTTCCGGCACCAGGACTGGGGAACGAGCGTGCAGTGCCCGCTCCCGGTGCACACCCTGCAGTCCGTCGAGAACGACAAGTACCTGACGCTGACCGGCGCGGGCGACCTCGAGATCGAGGCGCAGGCCGACGCGCCGGACGGCTGGTTCGTCAAGGAACTGTGGGAATTCGAGGCGGTCACCGGCGACGGCGCGGCCGAGGGGCTGGCCGGCGAGCCGCTGCTGCTGCGCTCGAACGCCCCGCACAGCCGCAAGTACGCCCGGATCGACCGCGCCACCGGCCGTCTCCTGGCCGACGCGGAAAGCCCGGCCGAGGCCAGCCGTTTCGTCCTTGAACCGATCGAGTCCGGCATCCACGAGGCCTGCGAGCTCGCGGCCGGAGCCGACCGCGTCGTGCTGGTACTCGGCAACGACCCGCACATCAACGGCCGCGAGACCGTGGACCGCGACGGCCTGGCGCTGCCGCCGCAGCAGGAGCGACTCCTGCACGCGGTGCTCGCGGCGAACCCGAAGACCGTGCTGGTACTCGTCTCCAGCTACCCCTACGCGATCGACCGGGCCGCCGAGCACGTCCCGGCGATCCTGTGGACCTCGCACGCAGGCCAGGAACTCGGCACCGCGGTCGCCCGCGTGCTCACCGGCCGACACAACCCGTCCGGCCGGCTGCCGCAGACCTGGTACTCCGGCGACGCGGAACTGCCCGCGCGGGCCGACTACGACGTCATCGGATCCGGATGGACCTACCGCTATTCGCGGCGGGAGCACGTGTTTCCGTTCGGCCATGGTCTTTCCTACGCGACTTTCGAGTACCGCAGCCCGGCCGCAACGGTGCGGGAGAACACGCCGGGAGCGTTCACAGTAGCCGCTGAAGTCAGCGTAGCCAACACCTCCGACGTCCCCGGCCACGAGGTCGTCCAGCTCTACGCCCGCCGCGTCGCAGGTCAGGACCTAGATCCCGAGCAGGAGCCGCTGCGCGTCCTGGTCGACTTCGAGCGGGTCCTCGTCGGTCCCGGGGAAAGCCGGACGGTGACGTTCGAGGTCCCGCAGGAGCGGCTCGAACAGTGGTCCGTCGAGAAGTCCGAGAAGCTGCTGCCCTCCGGCGAGTACGAATTCGAGTTCAGCCGCTCCAGCGAGGAGCCGGCCGCGACCGTCCGCCTGGAGCTCTCGTGACCGACGAGCCCTATCTCCCCACCTGGGAGTCCCTGGCCGGATACCGGGTGCCCGAGTGGTTCCGCGACGCGAAGTTCGGGATCTTCGTGCACTGGGGCCCCTACAGCGTGCCCGCGTTCGGCAACGAGTGGTACTCGCGGAACATGTACCAGCCGGGCAAGCCGGAATTCGAGCACCACCGCCGGACCTACGGCCCGCAGAGCGAGTTCGGCTACAAGGACCTCATCCCGCTGCTCACCGGCGAGCACTTCGACCCGGACGCCTGGGCCGCGCTCTTCCGCGAGGCAGGCGCGCAGTACGTCGTGCCGGTCGCCGAGCATCACGACGGCTTCGCGATGTACCGCAGCGAGCTCAACCCGTGGAACGCCACCGCCATGGGCCCGAAGCAGGACGTGATCGGCGAGCTGTCCCGCGCAGTGCGCGAGCGAGCCATGGTCTTCGGGCTGTCGACGCACCGGGCCGAGAACTGGTGGTTCTTCAACGGCGGCATGACCTTCGACTCGGACGTGCGCACCGGCAAGCACGCCTCGCTCTACGGACCGGCCCAGCCCCAGCAAATGCCGCCGAGCACGCAGTTCCTCGAGGAGTGGGTAGACCACACCATCGAGGTCATCGACGCCTACGAGCCGCAGTTGCTCTACTTCGACTGGTGGATCCACCGCCCCGCCTACAAGCCATACCTGCCAAGGCTCGCGGCGCACTACTACAACCTCATGGCCGCCGCCGGCCTCGACCCCGTACTCACGTACAAGGACCAGGCCTTCCCTGCCGGGACAGCGGTGGAGGACATAGAGCGCGGCTCCAGCGCGACACTGCGTCCCGAACCCTGGCAGGCGTGCACGGCGATCGGCCGGAAATCCTGGTGCTACATCGAGGACCAGTCCTACAAGACGGCGACAGAGCTGGTTGGCGCGCTAGCAGACGTCGTGTCGAAGAACGGCTCCCTGCTCCTGAACGTCGGCCCCAAAGCGGACGGCACGATCGCCGAGCAGGAGGCCCAGCTACTCAAATCGATCGGCGCCTGGCTAGCGGTCAACGGCGAAGCGATCTACGCCTCGCGCCCCTGGGCCGTCTTCGGCGAGGGCCCGACCAGGATGGACGACGGCGGCTTCTCCGAGTTCAAGCAGCAGGCCTACGGCCCGCAAGACTTCCGCTTCACCACGCGGGAGGGCCTGCTGTACGTCATCGGGCTCGCGGCGCCGGAGAACGGCCGGATGGAGATCCGTTCCCTGGGCGCGGACCTGACGATCTACCGGCAGCGCATCGGCCGGATCGAACTACTCGGCCATACGCACGAGTACGAGCCGACACTGCTGGAGTTCGAGCAGCGCGCGGATGTGCTGAGCGTCCGTCTGCCGGAGAGTTGGGAGACCGGGCTTCAGAAGGAGATTCCGTTGCCGGTGCTGCGGATCACGGCTGCGTAGCTTGAGCCCGCCTCCCGGGTGATGTGGTGAGTACGGCGGGTCCGTCGGCGGCCGCTTCGGCGTAGCGGCGGGCGAGGTGTGCGAAGGCGTCTTTGAGTTCGGCCGGTCCGATGGCTTCGATGTCGGCGTCGAATCTGCCGATGGCGGCGGCCAGGGCGGGCCACGACCACGAGCCCGAGACGAGTCGGCAGCGGTCGGGGCCGAGTTCCTCGACGATCTCCTCGCGGGTGTAGGCCAGGACGGTGGCGGCGGGCAGGCTGAGGATCACCTCGCCGCGGCAGGGCCAGCCGCCGGCTCCGTCGGAACCCTGGAATCTGCTGGTCACGAAGGCGGCGACGCTGCCTCCGGGTAGTTCGCGCGGGGTGAATCGGGGCCCGGTGGGGGTACGCGGGGTGATCCGGTCGGCCCGGAAGGTGCGCCAGTCCTCGCGTTCGAGGTCCCAGGCGAGCAGGTACCAGCGTCCGCCCCGGGTGACCAGGTGGTGGGGCTCGACGCGGCGCGGGGGATGTTCGGCGCGGTCCGTGTCGGCTCCCGGTGCGGGGGCGTAGTCGAAGCGCAGCACTTCGCGGGCGTGGACGGCGGTGCTGAGCATGGTGAGCACACCGGGTTCGACCTGGGGGTCCTGGCCGGTCGTGGGCTGGTTGACGGCGGTGACCTGGAGTGTGTCGATGCGTCGGCGCAGCCGTGCGGGCATGACCTGCCGGACGGTGGTCAGCGCGCGTGCCGCGGCTTCCTCGATGCCGGCGCCGGTGGTGGTCGCGATCTGCAGGGCGATGGCGAGGGCGACGGCCTGCTCGTCGTCGAACAGCAGCGGGGGAAGCTCCGTGCCGGCCTCAAGCCGGTATCCGCCGTCGGGGCCCTTGGCGGCCGCGATGGGGTAGCCGAGTTCGCGCAGGCGATCGACGTCGCGGCGCACGGTGCGCGGGCTGATCTCCAGCCGCTCGGCCAGCAGGCCACCGGGCCAGTCCCGGCGCACCTGGAGCAGCGAGAGCATCGCGAGCAGTCGCGCAGAGGTCTTCGGCATGGCCCCCATGATGCCGCGAGAAGCGGACACATCCTGGCCGCTTCCCCTGCGAATGTGGTCCTCGTCAGCGAGATGAACCGAGACACGAGGAGCCGATCATGTCCGTCAACACCGTGACCCACCTGAACTTCCGAGGTGACGCCCACGCGGCGCTCACGTTCTACCAGTCCGTGTTCGGCGGGGACATGGTTGTGGTCACGTACAAGGACGCCGGAAACGTCCAGGACCCGTCCGAAGCGGACCAGGTGATGTGGGGCCAGGTCGCCGGGGGCAACGGCTTTCGCGTGATGGCCTACGACGTGCCCGCGCGCCTGCCGTGGGACCAGGGCGAGAACGCGTTCTTCGTCTCGCTGCGCGGTGAGACGGCCGAGGAGGTCTCCGCGTACTGGGCGAAGCTCTCCGAGGGCGCGGCCGTACTGCAGCCGCTGGGCCCCGCTCAGTGGGCGCCGCTGTACGGAATGCTCAAGGACCGGTTCGGCATCACCTGGGTCGTGGACGTAGTGAGCGAATACACCGCTTCCTGAGCTACGCGTGTCGTAAGGCCGTGAGCGCAGCCTACGGCCTTACGACTCCAAGTCCTTTACGGGAACCCGGCGCCGCCGTCGACCGTGATGTAACCGGCGTACCAGCCCGCGGCGACGGCGAGCACGGCGATCAGTGCCCAGACAATCCACTGGTGCTTGACCTTGGCAAGCCAGCCCGCAGGCGCGAGCAGGATCGGGAAGGCCGCCAGCATCTCGCGCGGGACGACGGTGTAGTCGTGGATCGCGGTGTATACGATCGCTGCGACGACCACCGTGTAGAAGGTGATCTCCCAGCGCTGCCTCTGGACCAGCATCACGATGATGAGAATTGGCGTGATCAGCAGCACGGCGGTTGTGATGTGCGCCTGGCCGTTGCTGTAGCCGGAGTGCGTGCCCGCGATGCCCAGCTTGATTCGGTGCAGCACCTGGCTCGCGTTGCCGAAGCCGGTGCCCCACTTCTTCTGCGCGTTCATGTAGCCGCTGATGCTGCCCACGCGGTACGCGACGTAGGCGAGGAAACCCACGGCGCCGATCGGCGCGATAAGGGCGCCCGCCCAGGGCCGCCAGCCGATGCCGCCGCTCCCCTGCCTGCGCGCCCGGATGAACTCGACGACTGCGGCCAGGAACACCGTCAGGACGACGGCGTCGGCGGTCGGGCGTGTGGCGCCGGCGAGGCATGCGAGGACGCCCGCGGTCAGCCAGGCCCTTCGCAGCAGGGCGTAGAGGGCCCAGGCGGTGAGGCAGATCGCCAGCGTGTCGGCGTAGAGCGCGCCCTGGATGACGGCCGAGGGCATCAGGGCCCAGAGGACCGCGAAGATCAGGCCGGTGCGCGCGTCGCGCAGGAGTCGGCCCAGCTCGAACAGCGCCCAGGAGCAGGCGACGGCGGCGACCCAGGTGATCGTCAGGCCGACTGCGGTCACGCTGACCAGGCCGCCGGTCAGCGCGTGGCCCAGCGCCATCAGGCCGGGGTAGAGCGGGTCGAAGGCGAAGGGCGAGAGGGCGGGCGAGATCTTCGTGTCGTAGCCGCGCTCGGCGATCTTCTGGTACCAGCCGGAGTCGACGAACACGAACATGCCGCGCGCCGCGTAGCCGTGGCCGCTGGAGACGAGTCCGAAGACGAGAGTTCCAACGAGCCGTACGACCAGGTACGCGGCCAGCGCGGGCCAGGCTCGGGAAGCCGAGCGGACGGCTCGCTCACGCACCGCGACGAACCCGCCCGGGGCCGAATCCCGCACGGAAAGATCTTGCTCGGTCATGCTGCTCACGACTCGCCGTAACCGCCCGTCTGTTCCACGCCCGTCATCCGTTCAACTGACGTCGGATCCTACAGCGTCAGTTCCCGGCGTATCCGCAGCCGCGTCACACTCCGGCCGCGCGCATCCCGCGCAGCTCCTTCTTCAGCTCGGAGATCTCGTCGCGGAAGCGGGCCGCGAGCTCGAACTGCAGCTCGGCGGCGGCCGTGTGCATCTGCTGGGACAGGTCCTCGATCAGCGCCTCGAGCTCCTCGGCGGGCTTGCCGACGAAGTCCACGCTGGTCACACCGTGTGCGCCGACGCCCGGCACCGGGGAACGCCCCTTGCCCTGCGGACGGCTGCCGAGCAGGTTGCGGGTGTCCTCGTCCTCGCGGACCAGCGAGTCGGTGATGTCGGCGATCTTCTTGCGCAGCGGGGTCGGGTCGATGCCGTGCTCGGTGTTGTAGGCGACCTGCTTCTCCCGACGCCGGTTGGTCTCGTCGATCGCCTTCGCCATCGCGGGGGTGATCTTGTCGGCGTACATGTGGACCTGGCCGCCGACGTTGCGGGCCGCGCGGCCGATCGTCTGGATCAGCGAGGTGGGGCTGCGCAGGAAGCCCTCCTTGTCCGCGTCCAGGATCGCCACGAGCGAGACCTCGGGCAGGTCGAGGCCCTCGCGCAGCAGGTTGATGCCGATCAGCACGTCGAACACGCCGAGGCGCAGCTCGCGCAGCAGTTCGACGCGGCGCAGCGTGTCGATGTCGGAGTGCAGATACCGGACCTTCACGCCGAGCTCCAGCAGATAGTCCGTCAGGTCCTCGGACATCTTCTTGGTCAGCGTCGTCACCAGCACACGCTCGTTGCGCTCGGCCCGCTGCCGGATCTCGTGCACGAGGTCGTCGATCTGACCCTGCGTCGGCTTGACGACGACCTCGGGGTCGATCAGGCCGGTCGGCCGGATGACCTGCTCGACGACCTCGCCGCCGGCCTTGGCCAGCTCGTACGGTCCGGGGGTCGCCGACAGGTACACCGTCTGGCCGATCCGCTCGACGAACTCCTCCCATCTCAGCGGCCTGTTGTCGAGGGCGGAGGGCAGCCGGAAGCCGAAGTCCACGAGGTTGCGCTTGCGCGAGGTGTCGCCCTCGTACATCGCGCCGATCTGCGGCACGGTCTGGTGCGACTCGTCGATGACCAGCAGGAAGTCGTCCGGGAAGTAGTCCAGCAGGGTGTTCGGCGCGGTCCCGGCCTCGCGGCCGTCGATGTGCCGCGAGTAGTTCTCGATGCCGTTGCAGAAGCCGACCTCGCGCATCATCTCCAGGTCGTAGGTCGTGCGCATCCGCAGCCGCTGCGCCTCGAGCAGTTTGCCCTGCCGCTCGAGCACCTCGAACCGCTCGGCCAGCTCCTTCTCGATTCCGGCGATGGCCCGCTCCATCCGCTCCGGACCGGCCACGTAGTGGGTGGCCGGGAAGACGTAGATCTCCTGATCGTCCGTCAGGATCTCGCCGGTCACCGGATGAAGCGTCATCAGCCGCTCGATCTCGTCGCCGAACATCTCGACGCGGACCGGGTGCTCCTCGTACATCGGGAAGATGTCGACCGTGTCCCCGCGCACCCGGAACGTGCCACGGGTGAAGGCGACGTCGTTGCGCGCGTACTGCACGGCGACGAGCTTGCGCAGCAGCTGGTCGAGCCCGAACTCCTCGCCGACGCGCAGCCGGACCATCCGGTCGACGTACTCCTGCGGCGTGCCCAGACCGTAGATGCAGGAGACGGAGGCGACCACGATCACGTCGCGCCGGGTCAGCAGCGAGCTGGTCGCCGAGTGCCGCAGCCGCTCGACCTCGTCGTTGACCGAGGAGTCCTTCTCGATGTAGGTGTCCGACTGCGCGATGTACGCCTCGGGCTGGTAGTAGTCGTAGTACGAGACGAAGTACTCGACGGCGTTGTTCGGCAGCAGTTCGCGGAACTCGTTGGCCAGCTGCGCGGCGAGGGTCTTGTTCGGCGCCATCACCAGCGTCGGCCGCTGCAGCCGCTCGATCAGCCAGGCGGTCGTCGCGGACTTGCCGGTGCCGGTGGCACCGAGCAGCACGACGTTCTCCTCGCCGTCGCGCACCCGCTTCTCGAGCTGCGCGATCGCCGTCGGCTGGTCGCCGGACGGCGTGTACTCGCTGATCACCTCGAACGGGGCAACGCTGCGTTCCAGGTCCGTCGTCGGTCGCGTCATGCCTTCCAGCGTAGACGCGACCTCCGACAGTTGCGTACCAGCAGGTCAGTGCGGGGCGAAGCGGGCTCAGCGCTGCTTTTCGACGACCTTGCGGAACGCGGGGCGCGGCAGGTGGCGAAGTCCGGAGAAGACATAGCGCAGCTGCGCCGGGACCCAGATCAGCTCCGCGTCCTTGCGCAGCCCCTCGACGATGCCCTCGGCCACCGCCTCGGGCGTCGCGGACATCGGGGCCTTGGGCCGCCCGGCGGTCATCTTCGACTCGACGAAGCCCGGCCGCACCACCATCACGTGCACGCCGGTGCCCTGCAGCGAATCGCCGAGCCCCTGCGCGAAGGTGTCAAGGCCCGCCTTGCTGGAGCCGTAGATGAAGTTGTCCTTGCGGCCGCGCTCACCGGCGACCGAGGAGAGCACGACGAGCGAGCCATGGCCCTGGTGCTTGAGCGCCTCGGCGCACACCAGCGCGGAGGTGACGGCGCCGGTGTAGTTGGTCTGCACGACCTTCGCGGCGGCCAGCGGGTCCCGCTCGTCGGTCGCCTGGTCGCCCAGCACGCCGAAGGCGAGCAGCACCACGTCGATGTCGCCCTCCTCGAACAGCGGGGCGAGCACCTTCTCGTGCGAGGCGAAGTCGAGCGCGTCGAAGTCCACGGTGCGCACGTCGGCGCCGTGGCCGCGCAGCAGGTCGGCGCCCGCCTCGAGCCGCTCCGAGGGGCGCGCGGCGAGGATGATGCGCTTGGTCTTGTCCTGGGCCAGCTTGCGCGCGGTGGCCAGGGCGATGTCGGAGGAGCCGCCGAGCACCAGCAGCGACTGCACCGAACCGAGGGAGTCCTTCATGAGTGAATACTTCCTTACAAGCTGAGTCGGCGGGACTGGTCGGAGACGAACACGCCGTGCGGGTCGACCTCGGCCCGCACCTTGCGGAAGGCCTCGAGCCTGGGGTACATGGCCTCGAGGTCCGCCGCGGACATCCGCGAGTCCTTGGCCAGGTAGAGCCGGCCGCCCGCCTCGAGCACCTGGCTGTCCATCCAGCGCAGCAGCCCGGACAGGCCGGGGGTCCCGGTCGGGAAGTCGTACGTCAGCGTCCAGCCGTCGGTCGGGAAGGACAGGTAACCCGGACTGGCCGGGCCGAAACGCTTGAGCACGGTGACGAAGGAGGGCGCGCCCTGCACGGCCACCCGCTCGACGATCCGGCGCAGCGTGGCCGCCGCGTCGAAGGGCACCACGAACTGGTACTGCAGGAAGCCGGCGCCGCCGTAGACGCGGTTCCAGTCGTGGATCGCGTCCAGCGGGTGGAAGAACCCGCCGATGGTGGCCAGGTGCGGGTGCGCGGCCTTCGGCGCGCGGCGGAAGTTCGCCTCGTTCATCAGCCGGATGGTGCGCCGGTTGAGCAGTCCGCTCGGAAACACGTCCGGCACCTTGGCCAGCGGCTTCGGGCTGAAGCCGAGCGGGTTGCCGCGCAGCTTGGCGGGCAGCTGGTCCCGGGTGGCGAAGTTGCCGGACTCGACCCAGCCGCGGCCGAGCGAGGGCCCGGTGGCCAGGTTGTCCAGGGAGGCGACGGAGAAGCGGTAGTCCGCGTCCGTCTCCGTCATCCGCTCCATCGCCTCGTCGAGGTCGGCGACGCGCTTGGTCTCGACCAGGATCCGCGAGGTCTCCACCGGCAGCATCCGCAGCGTGGCCTGCAGCATCACGCCGGTCAGGCCCATGCCGCCGGCCGTCGCCCAGAACAGATCCGGGTCGGATTCAGGCGTCAGGGTGCGCACGCTGCCGTCGGCGAGCAGCAGGTCGAGCGAGACGACGTGCTGGGCGAAGGAGCCGTCCGCGTGGTGGCTCTTGCCGTGGATGTCGCAGGCGATCGCGCCGCCCACGGTCACGTACCGGGTCCCGGGGGTGACGGGGACGAAGTAGCCGAAGGGCAGCATCGCCTGCATCAGCTGCTGCAGGCTCACGCCCGGCTCGACGACGGCCAGGCCGCGCTCGAGGTCCACGTCCAGGATCCGGTCCATGCCGGTCAGGTCGAGGACCCGGCCGCCGCCGTTCTGCGCCGGATCGCCGTACGAGCGGCCGAGTCCGCGCGCGACGATGCCGCGCGGACCGGCCCCCGCGACCGCCTCGGCGACCTCGTCACGAGTGCGCGGCCGCAGCACCTCGGCCACGGTCGGCGAAGTACGACCCCAGCCGGTCAGCTGCTCACGGCCGGTCGACTCCTCACGGCGCGGCTGCGGCACCGTCGTCACCTCCACGTCAGTCATTTCAGTGCCCATTGATGAAGACTCCCAGCGAGAACAGGACGAGCCAGGCGAGTCCGATCGCCATGATCACCTTATCGCCGAGCACGACCTCTTCCGGCTCGCCGGCCTGGCCGGCGTCCACGAACATCGCGTAGCGCAGGAAGATGAAGGCCCAGGGCACGATCGAGATCTCGTGCCAGCGGATACCGCGGTCCCCCTGACCGAGGTCGAAGGCCCACAGGCTGTAGGTCAGGATCGTGAGACCCACCATCGTCTGCCAGACGAAGCGCAGGTAGGACTGCGTGTACCCGGCCAGCGATCGGCGGGTGACGGCCGCGTCCTCGCCCATCAGCAGCAGTTCCGAGTAGCGCTTGCCGGAGACCATGAACAGCGAGGCGAAGCCGGTGGTGAGCAGGAACCACTGGGACAGCGGAATGCCCGCGGCCACGCCGCCGATCATCGCGCGCAGCAGGAAGCCCGCGGCGACGAGGGCCAGATCGAGGACGAGCACGTGCTTGAACCACGCGCTGTAAGACAGGTGCATGACCAAATAGACCGCGATCACCGCGAGTGTCGCGGAATTGTCGGCCAGGGCGACGCAAAGCGCGGCCGCGGCGAGCACCACGACGCAGACCCACGCCAGTTTGATCGGAATGATTCCGGCGGCGATCGGCCGGTTGCGCTTGGTCGGATGCGCGCGGTCGGCCTCGACGTCGAGCGCGTCATTCGCGTAGTAGACCGCCGAGGCGGCGAGGCAGAACGCCAGGAAAGCGATCGCGACCGCCCCGAGCGTATGCCGGTGGGTGATGGTCCCCGAGGCCAGCGGCGCCGTCAGGACCAGCACATTCTTGATCCACTGTTTGGGCCGGGCCTCCCTGATGAGCCCCCCGACCAGCGTTTTCCGCTTCGGTGCATCGCCCGAAGCGGGCTGGGCTTCGGAATCGTCTGTGAGCGCCCCCACGTTCGCCTCCGTCGCCTCCTTCTGCTGTTGCTGCGTTGGGAACGACACGGCGTTCTCCTTCACGAATGCCCGCAGCACGGCGAATTCTCATACCGTGCTCAGCCCGAATTGATAACGGCCTGGGAACTTTATCAGGATCGCGCTCGGAGCCCGTCCAGCTCACGCCACAGCTCGGCAACAGCCGAGGAGAGCTCAGCAGGACTGCCGGTGTTGTCGATCAGCCGGTCGGCGGCGGCGTTGCGCTTCTCGCGCGGGGCCTGCGCGGCGATCCGGGCGCGCGCCTCGTCCTCGGTCATCCCGCGGTCGCCGACCAGCCGCTTGATCCGGGTCTCGTCGTCGGCGTCGACCACGACGATGTACGCGAAGAAGGTGTTGAGGCCGCCCTCGACGAGCAGCGGGATGTCCTGGACGACGATGCTGCCTTCCGGGGCCGCGTCCGCCCGCTCGGCCATCCAGACTCGAACCCTGGGATGCACGATCGCGTTGAGCTGCTTGCGCCGCTCCTCGTCGGCGAAGACGAGCTTGGCCAGCGCGGCCCGGTCCAGCGAGCCGTCCGCCCGCAGCACCTCGGGACCGAAGGCCAGGGCGATCTCGGCGAGGCCCTCGGTGCCGGGCTCGACCACGGCCCGGGCGGCGTAGTCGGCGTCGAGCACGATCGCGCCGCGCTCGGCGAGCAGCCGGGCCACGGTGCTCTTGCCCGCGCCGATCCCGCCGGTCAGTCCCACGTGCACGGTACGCATCCGGTGTCCGTCCTCGATTTCTCACGCTGCGGATAGATGAGGGGAAAAGCAGAACAGGGGACCCCGTGCGGGGTCCCCTGTCGGGTCAGCCGAGTGGTGTACTCAGCCTACGTGCTCGGTGCAGAGCCTCAGCTCTGGCCGCCACCGGCCAGCTTCTCGCGCAGCGCGGCGAGCTGGTCGTCGGAGGCCAGGGTGCCGGTGGCCTCGCCGGCCGGGGCCGAGGAGTACGTCGACGGAGCCGGGCCGCCGCTGGCGCCCTCGACCACCGGGGTCGGGTTCGCCGCGGCCTCCGCGTCGGCCTTGCGGGCCTCGGCGATCTGCTTCTGGTGCTGCTCGAAGCGGGTCTGCGCCTCGGCGTACTGCCCCTCCCAGACCTCGCGCTGGGCGTCGAAGCCCTCGAGCCACTCGCCGGTCTCCGGGTCGAAGCCCTCGGGGTAGACGTAGTTGCCCTCGGCGTCGTAGGACGCGGCCATGCCGTACAGCGTCGGGTCGAACTGGTCGACCGAGGAGTCGCCGGTCAGGCCCTCGTTCGCCTGCTTGAGCGACAGCGAGATCCGGCGGCGCTCCAGGTCGATGTCGATGACCTTGACGAAGATCTCGTCCGAAACCTGGACGACCTGCTCCGGGATCTCCACGTGGCGCTCGGCCAGCTCGGAGATGTGCACCAGGCCCTCGATGCCCTCGTCCACCCGGACGAACGCGCCGAACGGCACCAGCTTGGTGACCCGGCCCGGCACGACCTGGCCGATCTGGTGGGTGCGGGCGAACTGCTGCCACGGGTCTTCCTGGGTCGCCTTGAGCGACAGGGACACGCGCTCGCGGTCCATGTCCACGTCCAGGACCTCGACCGTGACCTCCTGGCCGACCTCGACGACCTCGGAGGGGTGGTCGATGTGCTTCCAGGACAGCTCGGAGACGTGCACGAGGCCGTCCACGCCGCCCAGGTCGACGAACGCGCCGAAGTTGACGATCGAGGAGACCACACCGGACCGGACCTGGCCCTTGAGCAGCGTGGTGAGGAAGGTCTGGCGGACCTCGGACTGGGTCTGCTCGAGCCAGGCGCGGCGGGACAGGACCACGTTGTTGCGGTTCTTGTCCAGCTCGATGATCTTGGCCTCGAGCTCCTTGCCCACGTACGGCTGCAGGTCGCGCACCCGGCGCATCTCCACCAGCGAGGCGGGCAGGAAGCCGCGCAGGCCGATGTCGATGATCAGGCCGCCCTTGACGACCTCGATGACCGTGCCGGTGACGATGCCGTCCTCGTCCTTGATCTTCTCGATCGTGCCCCAGGCGCGCTCGTACTGCGCGCGCTTCTTGGACAGGATCAGCCGACCCTCCTTGTCCTCCTTCTGGAGGACCAGGGCTTCGACGTGGTCGCCGACCGAGACCACCTCATGCGGGTCGACGTCGTGCTTGATCGACAGCTCGCGGGAGGGGATGACGCCTTCGGTCTTGTAACCGATATCGAGCAGCACCTCGTCGCGGTCCACCTTGACGATGGTGCCGTCGACGATGTCGCCGTCGTTGAAGTACTTGATGGTCTCGTCGATAGCGGCGAGGAAGTCCTCCGCCGAACCGATGTCGTTGATCGCGACCTGCGGGGTTCGGGGGGTCTCGGTGCTGCTCGTCATGGGGGAAAGGGCTCCGGGCGGATGGGTTCGGCTGGTATACACGCGGCGGAGGCCTGACTCGGGTGGCTGTCTGTTTCCGTCCTGACAAGTCGAGCGGTGCGAGAACAGCGGTTCAGTCGGTGCGGTTCCCTCGGTCTGAAACCACACGGGTTCCGCAGCGCAAAAGCCAGGATAGGCTCTGCTCGCATCCATGGTCAATCGCGCACGCCAGAAGGGTGCGCTCCCCGGGTAGCGGCGCACGGATCACGAAAGGATATGGCGTGGAGGGCACGGAGTCGAGGGCCTCGGAAGGACCGCGCGTCGGCGTGCAGGAACCCGGCTGGGACGACGTCGATTCTGTGGACCTGGTGACCCGGCGCGAATCAGGGCAGGGCGAGACCGCGCGGGCGAATCGCTCCTGGTGGGACGCGAACGCCGACGAGTATCAGGCCGAGCACGGCGGTTACCTGGGTGACGAGCGTTTCCTGTGGTGCCCGGAGGGTGTGTACGAGGACGAGGCCGGGCTGCTCGGCCCGGTCGGCGGCCGCGACGTGCTCGAGGTCGGCTGCGGCGCGGCCCAGTGCGCGCGCTGGCTGGACGGACAGGGCGCGCGGGTGACCGCCTTCGATCTGTCGATGCGCCAGTTGCAGCATGCGCGGCGGATCGACGAGAAGCTCGACCGCGAGCCGCTGCGGCTGGTGCAGGCGGAAGCGACCGCGCTGCCGTTCGCCGACTCGAGCTTCGACATCGTGTGCTCGGCCTTCGGCGCGGTCCCCTTCGTCGCCGACTCGGCGCTGCTGATGCGCGAGGTGGCGCGGGTGCTGCGGCCGGGCGGGCGCTGGGCGTTCGCCGTGCCGCATCCGTTCCGCTGGGCGCTGCCTGATCTGCCGGACGCCGAGGGCCTGGTCGTGCGGCACTCGTACTTCGACCGGCTGCCGTACGTCGAGCAGGACGAGGACGGCGCGGCCAGCTACGTCGAGCACCACCGGACCTTCGGCGACCGCATCAGGGAGCTGACGGCGGCCGGCCTCGCGCTGCGCGACCTGATCGAGCCGGAGTACCCCGAGGACCTCGGCGATCCCTGGGGCGGCGGATGGTCGCAGCTGCGCGGCCGGCTCGTGCCGGGCACCGCGATCTTCGTCACCGAAAAAACAGTCGCCTCCGTGTAGCCCGGTTCAGAACGGCAATTGGAATCGCGGCCGGAAAGCGCTCTAGAGTCTGCGGCGGTCCCGGGACGTCGTTCATGAGAGGCGAAGCATGGCGCGCAAGCTTCTTGCCGACACCGCGATCCTCGCTGTCGGCATGATGGCGGGCAACGCCCTGTCCTACGGCTTCAGCTTCGCTCTTTCGCATCAACTCGGACCGGCCGATTACGGACAGATCGGCACGCTGCTCGCGCTGTTCTTGATCGCCTCGATCCCGGCGACGGCGCTGCAGGCGGTCACCGCGCGACGGATCGCGACGGCCACGGCCGCCGACGGCGGGCAGGCCGGCGAGCACGTGCACGCCATCGCCGGGCCGCTGCTGCGCCGGTCGGTGATCGTCGGCGCGGCCGAGTCCCTGTTGTTCCTGCTGCTCTCCCCGGTGATCTCGGCCGCGCTGCCGGCGGTCTCGACGGCCGAGGTGGCGTGGACGGCCGTGTCGCTGCTGCCCTTCTCGGTGATCTCCGGCTACTTCGGGCTGTCGCAGGGAGCGAGCCGCTTCCGGGATTTCGCACTGCTGTTCATCGCGGTCTACGGCGTGAAGCTCGGCGCGGGCCTGGTGGTGAGCTCCACGCTGGCCGACCCGACGCTGGTGATGGGCGCGGTGGCACTGTCCTGGTTTCCGACCTGCGCGCTGTGCCACTACGTGCTGCGCGACATGGTCACGGTGCGAACCCTGATTCGCGGCGAGGGATATCTGCTTGAGCTGCGCCGGGCCTCGTGGGGCATGGGCGTGGCGCTGTTGCTGTCGCTGCTCGACGGACTGTTGTCGGCGCATTACTACAGAGGGCCGACGCTCGGCAGCTACCAGGCGGGGGCGCTGTTCACTCGCGCGGGCTACTTCGGGCCGCAGTTCGTCGGCATCCTCGTCTACCCGAGGCTGGCCGTGCCGGAGACGCGCAAGATGGCGTTGCGGGTGGGCGTGGCGGCGTCGGTGGCGATAGGCGCGTTCGTGACGCTCGTCTCCGCGTTGGCGGCCGGACCGCTGATCGACTTCGCGTTCGGCGACAACTACACCGTCGGCGCGAGCTTCACGTTGGAGAAGTCGGCGTGGATCTTCGCCCTCGCCGGCGCGATGCAGTCGCTCGTCCAGTTGGCGCAGCTCGACGCGGTGGCGCGCGGCTCGGCGGCGGTGGGCTGGCTGGTGCTGTGCGGGACCGGCGTGGAGTTGCTGACGATCGTCGGCGTGGCGCATCGCGACCCGGTGCAGCTGATCACGGTCGCGGCGGTCGTCGCCACGGTGACGGCGGTGGGCGGGCTCGCGATGGCGGCGCGGGCCAAGCACGAAGAGAGCGTCAGGGTGCGTAACCCGGAGTACCTCCCGGCGACCTAAGTGACGGCTCGGGCGGTCTTGGCCGTATGGTCGAATCCATGACGAGGATCCCAGAGGGCGTTGACCTGCAAGGCAAGACGGCCGTAGTGACGGGTGCGGCGAGCGGCATCGGCCGGGCGTGCGCGACGGCGTTGGCGGCGGCCGGGGCGAAAGTGCGCGTGCTCGACCTGGACGAGGACGGGGCGCACGAGGTCGCACTGGCGATCGGCGGCGAAGCGCACATCGTGGACCTGGCGATCCCGCAAGAAGCCGCACACCTGGCCGAGGACGCCGACATCGTGGTCAACAACGCCGGCTTCCAGGTGGTGCGTCCGCTGGAGGAGTTCCCGCCGGAGACCTTCACCCGGATGCTCGCGGTCATGGTCGAGGCGCCATTCCACCTGATCCGCGCCGCACTACCGCACATGTACGAAGCAGTAAGGTCCGGCTCCGCCGGGCTCAACCGTGCGTTGGCGGCACTGAGCACGGGGGTCGGATCGTGAACATCTCATCGGTCCACGGCCTGCGCGCTTCGGCGTACAAGGCGGGCTACGTGACGGCCAAGCGCGCGCTCGAAGGGCTCTCGAAGGTCGCGGCCGTCGAGGGCGGGCCTCGTGGTGTCACCTCGAACTGCGTGAACCCGGGCTACGTGCGTACCCCGCTAGTGGAGAAGCAGATCGCGGAGCAGGCGGCGGCGCACGGGATCGCGGAGCAGGAGGTCATCGAGAAGGTGCTGCTCGCGCGTTCGGCGATCAAGCAGCTGATCGAGCCGAATCAGGTGGCTGAGTTCGTGCTGTATCTGTGCTCGCCCGCGGCGGCGTTCATCAACGGGGCCTCGCTGTCGATGGACGGCGCGTGGACCGCACAGTAATCAACGACGAGACCGTCGTCTACCTGGCCTTACTCGCCCGCGACGCCCCCGCCGCCGAGTACGACCACCCGTTGCGCGCCGCTCGCGACTCCGGCGCTTCGGCGGAACACATCGCAGCCCTCGAACACGCCCGATCGCTGGCGCTGAGCGTCGGCGCGAGAACGAGCTCGCAGCTCTGTTCGAGACGGCCGGTGACCTGGCCGGTCTGCGCGATCTGGACGACGTGCTGCGTGCCATCGTCCTGCGTGCGCGCAAGCTGCTGGGGACGGACGTCGCCTACCTGTCCCTGCACGACGAAGCCGCAGGCGACACGTACATGCGCGTCACGGCGGGCTCCGTCTCAGCCGAGTTCCAGCGCGTGCGCCTCGGCATGGGCGAAGGCCTCGGCGGTCTGGTCGCACAGACGGCGTCGCCCTACGCAACGGCTGACTACTTCAACGACGACAGGTTCCGCCACACCCGCTCGATCGACAGCGCGGTCCACGACGAGGGCCTCCTCGCGATCCTCGGCGTGCCGCTGCTCGCGGGTGGCAAGCTGATCGGCGTCCTGTTCGCCTCGGACCGGAAGATCCGTCCGTACACGCGGAACGAAGTGACGCTGCTGGGTTCCCTGGCGGCGCACGCGGCGATCGCGATCGAGTCGGCGAATCAGCTCGCTGAGACCAAGGCGACGCTGGCGGAGCTGGCCGAGGCGAGCCGGGTGATCCGCGAGCACAGCGCGGCGGTCGAGCGCGCGGGCGAGGCGCACGAGGCGTTGACGAGCCTGCTGCTGCGCGGCGCCGGACTCGGCGAACTGGCCACGTCCGTCAGCGAGATCCTCGGCGGCGCCGTGTGCCTGACGGACGAGCAAGGCCGCATCCTGCACGGCTCGGCGGCTGACGAGAGCGCCTCGGCCGACCTGGCCGCCGCCGCTGCGGAATCCGAACGAACCGGCAAGGCCGTCTTCTCCCCGCACGAGCGGATGTGGATCGCGGCGGTCCAGGCAGGCGGCGAACGGCTCGGCGCACTCGGCGTGCGCGCGGACGAGAGCTTCGACCCGGCCGACCAGCGCATCCTGCAAAGCGCCGCGATGGTGACGGCACTGCGGCTGCTGACCGAGCGTTCGGTGTCGGAGGCGGAGTACCAGGTACGCGGCGAGCTGCTGACAGACCTCTTAGACGCAGCCGACCGCCCGGACCCCGACGCGACGGCGTTGCGCGAGCGTGCCAGGAGACTGAAGGCCGACCTCGACGTCGCGCACGTGGTCGTCGCCGCCAAGGCCGAGGACGCGGACCGGCGCAGACTCGCGTCCGCAGCAGCTCACCTGGCAGCCACCCGCCAAGGCCTAGCCGGCGAGCGAGCAGGCACCATCGTCCTGCTCCTGCCCGGCGCCGACCCCACAGCCACCGCCCGCGACGTAGTCCACCACCTCCAAGTCGCAATCCAACGCCCCGTCACCGCAGGCGCAGCGGGCCCGGGACACGGCCCCCTGGCCCCGGCAAAGCTGCACGCCGAAGCAGAACACTGTCTCAGCGCCCTGCTAGCCCTAGGCCGAATCGGCGACGCGGCCGGCGCCGACGATCTGGGCTTCGTCGGCCTGCTCCTCGGCTTCGTCGAGCAGACCCTAGGTCCGATCCTGGACTACGACGCGCGCAGGTCGACGGACCTGCTCCGGACGCTGGAGGCCTACTTCGCCTGCGGCGGAAACCTGATGCGCGCCAAGGACCGCCTGCACGTCCACGTGAACACCGTCACCCAGCGCCTCGACCGCATCGCCAAGCTCCTCGGCCCCGACTGGCACTCCCCCGACCGCGCCCTCGAACTCCAACTCGCACTCCGGCTGCACCGCTTGAGATGAGTCGGTTCGCGGGACTCCTCCGGTACTTCGAGACAGTTGACGGGCTGACTCAACTCGGGTCGTGAGTACTCTCCACTCAGGTCAACGAGGCGATCGGACCGCCCGCCGGGGAATCGGTGAGCGGCCCTTGGCCCATGAGAGCCCAACGCTACTCCGCTGACCCGTCTGCTGCCGACGGGCGCCAGCACGGCCCTCGATCATGCCCTGAGCGCTGCTGGGCTGTTCAGCGCGGGCACCTACTTCCGACTCACGCACGGAGACGCCCGCCACGGCCGCGGATACATCTGCCGCTCGTGATACTGATCACCAAGGAGACTTGCCGGCTGGATCTTGTGAACATCTGCAAGCAGTGAGTAACCTCATCTGAGCCAGCACGTCACGGACTTCTCGTAAGCCCCAAGTGCAGCAGTCACGACTGCATCACGAAGCCCGCGCCCGCCACCTGCCCGCCGGGCCCGTACTTCGACGTGGACGACGATTACGGCACCACCTTCGCTGACGGAAGCCCGGAGTACACCGACTACAACGGCACCTCCTCCACCGTCTCCGCCACGGTCTCCAACACGTGGTCGGGCACGGTGTCCAGTACCCTCTCCGCGAGCATCAGCATCTCGCTCAACGACATCGTGTCGGACGCCAGTGCGCAGCTGGGAGTGTCGTTCACAGCCTCGGAGACCATCACGACCGGGCACTCGGACACGTACACGATCCCGTCCCACGAGTACGGGCACGCGGAGTTCGGGTCCTGGCAGCACTACCTGTACGTCGAGTCGTACGACGAGGCCGGCTGCAAGGCCTACAACTACCAGTACGCTGATGCCCACCTCGACGACGGCATCGGTTGGAACATCTGGACCAACACGAGCAGTTGAACCTAGGCGGTCAGATTCGGCAGCCGTTTGCCACCTCAGCCCTGGCTGCATGTCGCAAACGGCTGCTCCACCCGGAGAGAACTACCTCGTGAAACTCAGACCAATTTCGATTCTCGCGGCGGCCGCGTTCGTCTGCCTCGCATCGGGATGTTCGGCCTCAACAACCGGGACCCCGACGGAAACAAGTAGCAAAGGATCCCCGAGCGCGGCCGAGGAAACCCCGAGCCTCAAGCCCTTCCCCAGCATCGCGGCACCCAACGTCGTCTATGAGGACACCCTCCAGGGGACCGGGCAGAACGTGGACGTCACAACCAGCCCGGTATCTGCGGGCCCGGCGACTCTGCAAGTCGAATGCGCGGGAACCGGCGGTGCCTACTCGGTCAAGATCATGCAAGGAAAGTCGGAGTACCTCGGCAGTTCCGGGGGCTGCGAACCGGTTGCACCGATCGAGTCCTCTCGCTTCACGGCTGTCGCAGTTCCGGCGGGTTACACCCTTGTCGTTGACGCTCCCCGAGGCACGCAGATCGGAGTACTAATCAGCCACTAAGGCGGCTGCGAGCGCCGAGGTCGCCGAGGTCGCCGAGGTCGCCGAGGTCGCCGAGGTCGCCGAGGTCGCCGAGGTCGCCGACGGACCATGACCGCGACAAAGGTGCGATAAAGACTCTAGCCTGATGAACTAAGGTGCAGGTCAACGCCGCGCTCTCGCTACTCTTCCAAACTAGCGTCCGCGAGCCGCCGACCCAACTTCACCCCGCCCGAAGCCATGCGAGGGGCGGGCGGGCGGGCGGGTAACGCTCCCGTAGCCCACGCACGAGCACCGGACACAGCGGAACGAGGCCGCACCGCGCACGATCCGCAAGCTGTCAGAGCACGACTGCGCAGAGCTGGAAACCGCTAGCTCACCCGAGCAGCGCCTTCACCACAGCCTGGGCGCCGACTCCCGGGGCGAGGATCGTGTAGTGGTTGGTGTCGGGGACGAAGGTGACGCGGGCGCGGGTGCGATCGAGGCCGCCGAGGTCTAGGCGGGACTCGTCGAAGAGGGCCCGGGGTTCGTCGAGTAGGCCTCGGGCGGCGTAGAGGAAGTCGACGTCACGGGTCAGGCCATTGATGTTGGTGCGGAGCTTCTCGTCGAGCAGGATCTGCTTGCCGTCCGCGCGGATGGCGGCCTCGCGGCAGGAGCTGACGGCGCGGCCGTCCGGGAGGACGCGGGTGTCGCGGATCAGGTAGGCCGTGAGCTGCGGGGTCCAGCTGCCGACGAACGCGGGGTGGACGCGGTGGAAGTCGAGGTAGTCCTCCGGGTCGGCGAAGGTCATCGAGAGCTTTTTGACCGCGGGGCCGACGACGGCTTCCAGGATCGCGTCGGCGTCGGCGCCGTCCGGGAGCGGGAAGCCTAGGCCGCCGTCCACCGCGATCAGACGACTGAAGCGCTCAGGGGACGCGGCGACGGCCGCCGCCGCGATGAATGCTCCAAGCGAGTGACCCGCCAGGACCACCTGGTCGAGCTTCAGCGCATCGAGGACGGCCACGAGGTCGGCGGCGTTCTGGTCGATGCCCCAGGGGCCCTCGATGTCGCGCGAGCCCGCCCGGCCGCGCAGGTCCACGGCGATCAGTTCGGCCCGGCCGGCCAGCTCGTCCGCGACTCCCGCCCAGGCCAGCGCGTTGCCGGTGATGCCGTGCACGAGCATGATCGTGGAGACGGCAACATCGGAGGAATCCGGCTCGCGCGCCGGCCAGCGCACCACCGCGAGTTCGCCGCCGCGCACCGGCACCCGCGTCTCGGAGAAATCCTGCCACCCTGCCATCGGACCTCAGACCTCCCTTGATCCCGTCCTACTCGTCTTCGCCGCGAACCGCCCGCCCAAACCGCTGGCGGGCCGGGAACACGATCAACGCTCACGCGCCTCATGTGAGCGGCGGCCACAATCCGGGGCCCGGCCATGTGCCCGCCCGACATCTGATCGTCCGGGCCGGACCGGCGAGACTACAGTGCAGGAGAGAGTGACCATCGTCGAAGACGGCGCATGACCATCGACATCGACAAGACATCGACAAGGAAGTCAGAGTCCTATGGACAAGGTGGTCGCCGCGGCTGACGCCGTGGCCGACATCCCGGACGGCGCCACGATCGCCGTCGGCGGGTTCGGGCTGTGCGGGATCCCCTCCACCCTGATCGCCGCACTCCTCGCCAAGGGTTCACGAGACCTGCGCGTGGTTTCCAACAACTGCGGCGTGGACGGCTGGGGCCTCGGGCTGCTCCTCGAATCCGGGCAGATCTCCCGGATGACCAGCAGCTATGTCGGGGAGAACAAGGAGTTCGCCCGGCAGTACCTGACCGGCGAACTCGAGGTCGAGCTGACCCCGCAGGGCACGCTCGCGGAACGGCTGCGCGCGGGCGGCTCCGGGATCCCCGCGTTCTACACCGCGACCGGCGTGGGCACGCAGGTGGCCGAGGGCGGGCTGCCGTGGAAGTACCGCGCGGACGGCCGCGTGGCCGTGGCGTCCCCGGCTAAGGAGGTGCGCACCTTCCAGGGCCGCGAGTACATCCTTGAGGAGTCCATTACGACGGACTTCGCGCTCGTGCGCGCGGCCGTCGCGGACCGGCACGGGAACGCGGTGTTCAACGGCTCCGCGATGAACTTCAACCCGCTCGCCGCGATGGCCGGGCGGATCTGCGTGCTCGAGGCCGAGGAGATCGTCGAGCCGGGCGAGATCCCGCCGAGCCAGGTGCAGCTGCCGGGCGTCCACGTGCACCGGGTGATCGAGGCGACGGTCGCCGAGAAGCGGATCGAGCGGCGCACCGTACGCCCGCGCACGGAAGAAGGGGTCTGAGACGATGGCGCTCGATCGCAACCAGATGGCCGCGCGCGCCGCACGCGAGCTGAGCGACGGCCAGTACGTGAACCTGGGCATCGGCCTGCCGACGCTGATCCCCAACTTCGTGCCCGGAGACGTGACGGTGGTGCTGCAGTCGGAGAACGGGATCCTCGGCACCGGCCCGTACCCGCTGGACGGCGACGAGGACCCGGATCTGATCAACGCGGGCAAGGAGACGGTGACGCTGCTGCCCGGCGCCTCGCTGTTCGACTCGGCGGCCTCGTTCGCGATGATCAGGGGCGGGAAGATCGACGTGGCCGTGCTCGGCGCGATGCAGGTCTCGAAGGACGGCGACCTGGCCAACTGGATGATCCCCGGCAAGATGGTCAAGGGCATGGGCGGCGCGATGGATCTCGTCCACGGGGCCAAACGGGTGATCGTGCTGATGGAGCACACCGCGAAGGACGGCGAGCCCAAGATCGTCGAAGCCTGCTCGCTGCCACTGACCGGCAAGCGCGTGGTGCACCGGATCATCACGGATCTCGCCGTGATCGACGTCGAGCCCGGCGGCCTGGTGCTGCGCGAGCTCGCCGCAGGCGTCACCGAGGAGCAGGTCGTCAAGGCCACGGCGGCGCCCCTGAAGGTTGAGCTCTAGCCCGACGCACCGACAAAAAGGGGACGACCCGCAGGTCGTCCCCTTTCAGCGTCTAACTGACCGCTACGGCTTCAGCGGCGGCCAGGACTGGTCGAACAGGTCGTTGTCCTTCAGGAAGCCGTGCAGCGGAGTGGTCTCCGGGTAGTGGCCCCACTGGTGGTCGCCGTAGGTGTGGAACTCGCGCGGCTGGTGCAGCGACTCGCCGAGCAGCTGCCGCTGCACCGGGTTCAGGTCGGCGAAGCCGGGGCGGGCGCGGACTTCCTCGACCTCGTCGCGGATGGCGATCCAGCGCAGCGTGTAAGCGAAGAACATCCCCTTGCGGGTGACGTCCGAGTAGTTGTTGGTCCGGGTGTGCCAGATCCGCCGGTCGAAGAACACGGCGTCGCCGGGGTTGGCCAGAACCTCGACCGCGCCCTCCGGCTCCGGCCACTCGACGTCGCGGCGCGGCGGGCCCTCGATCCAGTTCTTCAGGTGGCTGCCCGGCACGACCTTGAAGTTGCCGCGGCCCTCGACCGAGACGTCGGAGAGCCAGTAGGCGAGCTTGACCGAGAGCCGCGGCCGCGGGTCGGTCTCCAGCTCGCGGTTCTGCCGGCCGCCGTCCTGGTGCCACTCGAAGCGGTAGGGCTTCGGCATGTCGATCTTCGGGTGCACGTCCAGGTGCGAGTGGTAGACGTGCACGTTCCAGCCGAGGATCGACCAGACCAGCGGGAAGGTCGTCGGGTGGTCGAGCAGCGGGGCCACCTCGGGGCTGCGGTGCACCGCGGAGAGCACGTGCATCGCGCTCTCGGGAGCGAGCAGTCGGCCGGCCGCCTCTTCCTCGGCGTAGATCCGGTCGATGACGTCGGTGTAGTGGGCCACCTCCGCCGCGCTGAGCGCGTTCGGGATGACGAGGTAGCCGTCGCGGTCGAACTGCTCGCGCTGCTCCTTGGACATCGGCGTCGTCGCGGGATCGCTCGCCGCGGGTATCTCCGTGGACTCCATGGTCTCACCTGCTCTCTGGTGTGCTTGCCGGGCCACCTTATCGGCCGCTCATGAATGCCGGGTGAGTCGGTGACAGACCTGTGACAAGCCGGCAAGCCGCCCCGAGCGGCCGTCACGGACCGGCCATCAGGCCGTTACCGTCCATGCTCGCTCAGTGACCCGCCGACCGCCAATCCTTGCCCACGCCCACGGAGACATCCAGGGGAACACGCAGCTCGTACGCCCCGGCCATCTCCGCGCGCACCAGCCGCTCGACCGCCTCGCGCTCGGTGTCGACGAGTTCGAGCACGAGTTCGTCGTGCACCTGGAGCAGCAGCCGGGAACGCAGGCCGGCCTCGCCGAGCGCCTTCTCCACCCGCAGCATCGCGACCTTGATGATGTCCGCGGCCGAGCCCTGGATCGGGGCGTTGAGCGCCATCCGCTCGGCCATCTGACGGTGCGTCGCGTTCGTCGACGTCAGTTCGGGGAAGTAGCGGCGGCGCCCGAGCATCGTCTCGGTGTAGCCGGTCTGCCGCGCCTCGTCCACCACCGCGTGCAGATAGTCGCGGACCCCGCCGAAGCGGGCGAAGTAATCGTCCATCATCCGGGTGGCCTCGGCATTCGAAATGCCCAGGCCATTGGCCAGGCCGTACGCCGACTGACCGTAGGCGAGCCCGTAGGAGACCGCCTTGACCCGGCGGCGCAGCTCCGCGTCCACCTGCTTCGGCGAGACCCCGAAGACCCGCGCGGCGACCGACGTGTGCAGGTCCTCGCCGGAGTTGAAGGCCTCGATCAGCGCCGCGTCCCCGGACAGGTGCGCCATGATCCGCATCTCGATCTGGCTGTAGTCGGCAGTAAGCAGCGAGTCGTAGCCCGGGCCCGCGACGAAGGCCTTGCGGATCCGCCGACCCTCCTCCGTACGCACCGGGATGTTCTGCAGGTTCGGGTCCGTCGAGGAAAGACGCCCGGTCGCCGCGACCATCTGGTTGAAGCTGGTGTGGATCCGGCTGTCCTCGCCGACGGTCTTGATCAGGCCCTCGACGGTGCTGCGCAGCTTGCTCACGTCGCGGTGCCGCAGGATCGCGACCAGCGCCGCGCGCTGCTTGTCGTCCGTGACCTTCTCGACCAGCGACTGCAGCGCGTCCGCGTCCGTGGTGTAGCCGGTCTTGGTCTTCTTGATGCCCTTGGTCGGCAGGCCCAACTGCTCGAACAGCACCTCCTGTAGCTGCTTGGGCGAGCCGAGGTTGAACTGGGTGCCGGTCGCCGCGTGCGCCTCCTCCACGGCGTGCTTCGCGTCCGCCGCGAACATGCCCTCGAGCTCGCCGAGGTAGTCCCGGTCCGCCGCGATGCCACGCCGCTCCATCCGGGCCAGCAGCTCGACCAGCGGCAGCTCCACCTCGGCCAGCAGCGCGCCCTCGCCGAGCTCGGAGAGCTTCTCGTCGAGCACGCCGCCGAGGTCCACGATCGCGCGCGCCTGAGCCATCAGCAGCTCGGCGTCCTTGGCCCCGTCCTCCTCCTCGGCCAGCGACTCGAGCGAGAGCTGACCCTCCGGCTCCTCGGCCTCGCCGAGCTCGCGGTGCAGGAACTGCCGGGCCAGATCGGCCAGCTCCACGCCGCGCCGACCCGGGTTCACCAGGTAGCCCGCCAACGCCGTGTCCCCGGCCAGGCCGCTGAGCTCAAGGCCGCGCGCGTCCAGCGCGAGCAGCGGGCCCTTCGCGTCATGCAGCACCTTCGGCTTGCTCGCATCACCCAGCCACGCACGCAGCGCGTTCTCGTCCTCCGGGTCCAGCTCGGTCGGGTTGATCCACCCGGCCGGACCGGCGGCGCTCGCCAGCGCCATCGCGGCCACATCGCCCGTGCCCCGGCCCCAACCGCCCTTTATCGCCACGCCCAGCGGCTCGACCCCGGCCGCGTGCTCGGCCAGCCAGCCGGCGACCTGACCCGTGCTCAGCACCTGCCCGGCGATCTCCACCCCAGGCTCGGCCGCGACCGCGCCACCCGCCGCCGCGGCCTCACCGGCCGCCAGCCCGAAGACCTCGCTCACGCGCGGCCGCAGCGCCCGGAACTGCAGGGTCTCGAACAGCTGGTCCACGGCCTCCGCATCCCCCGGCGTACGCTTCAGCTCCGCCGGACCGCGGTCGAGCTCGACCTCGCGGTCCAACTCCGTCAGCCGACGGTTCAGCCGCACCGCGTCGAGGTTGGCCCGCAGCGACTCGCCGACCTTGCCCTTGATCTCCTCCACGTGCTCGAGCAGCCCGTCCAGCGAGCCGTACTCGCGGATCCACTTCGCCGCCGTCTTCTCCCCCACCCCCGGCACCGAGGGCAGGTTGTCCGAAGGGTCGCCGCGCAACGCCGCGAAATCCGGATACTGCCGCGGGGTGAGCGTGTACTTCTCCTCCACCGCCGCGGGCGTGTACCTGGTCAGGTCCCGCACGCCCTTGAGCGGGTAGAGCACGGTGATCTGATCGTTCACCAACTGCAGCGCGTCCCGGTCGCCGGTGACGATCCCGACCGCGAAGCCCTCGGCCGCCGCCTGCGTCGCCAGCGTGGCGATCAGGTCGTCCGCCTCCGAGCCCTCCTTGCGGAACACCGGCACCTTCAGTGCCTCCATCAGCTCCACGATCAGGTCGATCTGGCCGTGGAAGGGTGCCGGAGCAGCCTCGCGCTGCGCCTTGTACTCCGGGAACAACGCGGTCCGCTTGAGCGCCGCACGGGACACGTCGAAGCACACCGCGAGGTGGCTCGGCGCCTCGTCCCGCACCACGTTCGCCAACATCGAGGTGAACCCGTAGACCGCGTTCGTGGACTGCTCTCCGCCGGCCACCGTGAACTTCTCCGGAGGCAGGGCGTAGTACGCCCGGAAGGCCATGGAATGGCCGTCGAGCAGCAGCAGTTTCTTCGTGGAACCGGCCCCGGCGGGCTTCGCGCTTGTCGCCATGCTTGAATCCTAGGCGCAGGCACCGACAACAGCGGGCCTGACAGACGCAACCGTCGAAAGGAGTCGCGATGAGCGGCGCCACCATGCCCGCCGGATTCGAGCACCTGCAGAAGGCCGTGTTCGAGGACGAGGGGCAGCTCTCGCACCGGCTGGGCATCGAATTCGTGGAGGTCGGCGCGCAACGGCTGATCGCGACGATGCCGGTGGACGGCAACCGGCAGCCCGCCGGACTGCTGCACGGCGGCGCGTCGGTCGCACTGGCCGAAAGCCTCGGCTCGGTGGGCGCGGCCATCCACGCGGGCCCGGACCGGATCGTCGTCGGCGTGGACATCAACGCCACCCACCACCGCGCGGCGGTCTCCGGACGGGTCACCGGCATCGCCACGCCGCTGCACCTGGGCCGCAGCACGGCCACGTACGAGGTCGTCATCACGGACGAGGACGGCCGCCGGGTGTGCACCTCGCGGATCACCTGCATGATCAAGGACCCGCGAGGCTGAGAGCTAGAGAGCGACCTCCACGCCCTCCGCGCTCTCCATCTCCACCCGCTCCGCGACGACTTGCACGTCCTTGCGGGTGGCGAGAAAACTGCCGAGCAAGACAAGCGGGAAGCCGATCAGGATCCCGGCCGTCAGCCTCTCCCCGAGCAGCGCGACACCGCAGAGCAGCGCGACGGCCGGATTGACGTACGTGATGACCGTCGCGCGCACCGCCCCCGCCTCGGCGATCAGCGCGAAGAAGCACAGGAACGCGAGCGCCGTGCACACCACGCCGAGCGCGACGATCGCGGCGAGCACGTTGAACCGGGGCAGGTGCGCCGGCGCCTGCAGGATGCCGAAGGGCAGATAGACGAGCGCGACGACGGTCAGCGAGACCGCCGTGACCCCGAGGCCCGGCACATCGCCGAGCCTGCGGTCGGCGATCATCGGCGCGATCGCGTAGCCGACCGAGGTCAGGAACACCGCGCCCAGCGCCCACGCGGGCGTGCCCCCGGCGGTCAGATTGAGCCCGACCACGACGCCCACCCCGCCGAGCCCGATCACCAGCCCGCCCAGCCGCGTCGGCGAGAGCACCGAGCGGTCGCCGAGCCGCCAGGCGATCAGCGTGCCGATCAGCGGCACCATCGCGATCAGCAGCGCGACGAGGCTGCTGCTGAGCTTCTCCTCGGCCGAGTTGAGCAGGTACCAGGTGATGCCGAGCTCGATCGCGGCGAAGGCCAGCACCGGCCGCCAGTGCGCGAGCGCCGGACGCACCGCGCCCTGCCGCAGCGCGACCGGCAGCAGGAGCAGCGCGCCGATCGCGGTCCGCGCGAAGACCAGGAAACCCGGCGAGATCCCGGCATCCATCACGACCTTGATCATCAGATAGGGGATACCCCAGATCACGCACATCGCCGCGAACAGCAGCCAGGCCCGCCGACTCATCGCTTCCCCTCTCCGCCCGCAGCCGTGCGGATCCGTTAACGTCCGCAGCATCAATGTAACGGTCGGAGAGGGCAAGCACATAGTACGTATCAGCGGTTGGCCCGCAGCGCGATCCGGGCGCACACGACCGCCAGCGGCAACTCGATGAACACGGCGCTGAACCAGGCCATCGCGCAGTCGAAGCCGAGCGCCGAGGTCGAGGTGTCGAACCACGCGTCCACCAGGAGCATCGCGGCACTGGCCCCGGCCAGCGCGCCCACCCGCGGGTCGCCGATCCGGCGCAGCCACGCGGTCGAACCGAGCATCACGGACAGCAGCACGTCGAAACCGGTCCAGGCGACCGACCAGTTCCGGGCGACGGTGTGCGCCGGCAACGTGGCGGCGAGCACCACGATCCACGGCAGCAGCAGTCCGGCGCACAGCGCCAGCAGCCGCGTCTCCCGCTGCCGCTCCGAACCGCTGACGAACTCGTGCCAGGCAGATGAGATAGAGCTCATGACGGCCTCCCTCCAGGGCGTCTCCCAACGCCCTCCACGATGCCGCCGCCCGGCCCGCGGCGAATCGCCTGCCGGGCCGATTTCCGGTACTCATCCCGCGGTTCGAGTCACCCGCGCGACCTCACCCGAGGGGATGAGAAGCGGTACCGGGAACCTCCCCCGACCGGATCAGAGCCCGAACTCGGAACGCAACCCCGCAAGACGATAGGCGAGCTGATGACTGCCCAGCCGGTGCAAGGCCTCGCGCACCGACTCGAAGTCCCGGCGCAACGCCGCCGCCGCGAGCACCGGCTCCAGCGGCACCCCCGACTCCCCCAACCGCTCCAGCAGCCAGATCAACCCCGCCGGATCGGCCCAGCCCGCGTACCAGGACACCAGCGCCTCCGGGCAGTCGGCCGGCGCCGCGGCCACCAGCAACGCCGCGAGACGACCGCGCTGAGTCGGCGACAGCTGCGCCTGATCCGACAGGAAATAAGCGGTCTGCTCCTCCGCCGGACGCGCCAGCAGCGACGGCACCAGCAGCGTCGCCGTGTCCATCGACACGACCGTCACGGCTATCCCGGCGATGCTCGGGAACGGACGCGCCCCGATCAGCCGAACCAGCGCCCTGATGTCGATCTCGCCACCCTGCTCCGCCAGCGTGTCCAGCAGCACCGCGCACGCCGCGTCCCCGGTCGCCGTGAGCCCGACCAGCACCGGCTCCACCTCGTGGTCCCGCCCCGCCTTGCGCAGCGCCGCCAGCAAGGCCACCGCCTCGTCCGGACGCCCCGCCGCCACCGAGACCAGCAGATCCACCGCCGAATTCGAATGCCCGCGCTTGCGCAGCACCGCGCTGTAGCGCAGCACCGTGGACACCGGCTTGTTCCTGGCCGCCGCGGTGAACGCGTACACCGCCAGCTCCGAGCGCCGCCCCGCGTTCAGATAAGCCGCCAGCGACTCCAACTCGCCTTCAGAACTCTGATATTTCGCGAGCACCGCGTCGAGGAAGTAGTAGGCCAATTCCGGGGCGTTGGCGGTCATCAGCGCACTGGCCGCGTACGCCGTCGAAGAAGGATGCGGGCCGCACGTCTCCACCATTTCGTGGAATACCGCCTCGGCCGCCCCCACCGCCCCGTTGGCCATCATCAGCCCCAGCAGCGCCCCCGCCCGATCCACCGGCAACGTCGTCGCCACCAGGTGCGCGACACGACGATAGAGCTCGAAGGATTCCACCAGAAATCCTTCGTGCTCATACTGCTCCGCCAGCGCGAGCACCTTGTGGCCGGACCAGTAAGTGGTATCGGGTAATGGCGGTACTTGCATCAACATCCCTGCCTTCGTCCCGCGACAGACGATGATCCCCCACGGAATCACGGCGACTTGGCCGCGTTTCTATCACGGATACAGCGGCAGTGGAAGGGGCCTGAATACGCAGAGCGGGGCCCCGGCAACGGAATGCTGCCGGGGCCCCGCCGAACCGTCCCGCAACGGGAGGAACGGTACTGTCAGATCACCGCGTCAGTGCGAGGGCAGTTCGGCGATCGAAGTCGTGTCGATCGCGAGGTCGATCTTCTCCTTCGACAGCGACACCGCCTGCGCCCAGTAGTAGATGGCCAGGCTGAACACGGTCACCACCAGGATGTCCGACCACCAGGCGTGGATCACCGCGGTCTTGAACAGGAAGCTGTGCCCCGGACCGAAGTCGCTGATCCAGTCGATCGCGCCCATGCCCAGCAGGTACACCGGCAGCCAGCTCGCCGCCCTCAGGTCCAGGATCAGCGGAACCGGGTTGAGCTTGAACAGCTGCGTGATCACCAGGATCACATAGCCGATCACGATCGCCAGGCCCAGGCCCTCCAGCGTCGACCAGCCCGACCAGAAGATGATCAGGTTCGCCACCACGAAGGCCAGCGGAGCCATGACCACGCCGCCCGCCAGGCGGAAAGGCCGCTCCCAGTCGGGCAGCTTGGTCCGGAACACACCGAAGGCCAGCGGCGCGCCCGCGTACATCAGCACGCTCGCCGAGGTGATGAAGCCGACGAAGTTGTCCCAGTTCGAGTAGTTGATGAAGCAGCAGCAGCCCACGACGAAGGCGGAGATCAGACCCACCCACGGCAGGCCCGCCTTGTTGAGCCGGCCCGCACCCTTCGGCCAGTAGCCGTTCTTGTCCATCGCGATGCTGTAGCGCGAGGTGGCCGTCACGTAGATGACGCCCGTGCCGAACGGCGAGACGACCGCGTCGATGAACAGGATCTTCGCCAGCCAGCCCAGGCCCACCAGCGTCGTGATGCCCGCCCACGGACCGGAGATCCCCGGGAAGTTCAGGTTCGACCAGAGGTGCGGGATGTTCGCGACCGGGATCGCCCCGATGAAGAACACCTGCAGCAGGATGTAGACGACCGCGCCGATCAGGATCGACAGGATCGTCGCCATCGGGATGTCGCGCTTCGGGTTCGAGGACTCGCCGCCGAGCTGGATCGCCTGCTCGAAACCGAGCAGCGAGAAGATGATGCCGCTGCCGCTGAGCGCGGCGAACACACCCTCGATACCGTTGGGCATGAAGCCGTTGCCGGCGGTGAAGTTCGACGGGTGGAAGTGCGTCACGGCCACGATCAGGATCGTCGCCAGCGGAATCGCGATCTTCCACCACATGATGACGTTGCTCACCTGAGCCAGCGCCTTGATGCCGATGAAGTTCACCGCGACGAAGATGGCCATCAGGATGATCGCCACCAGATAGCCCCAGCCGTGCAGGGTGCCTGTCGACGTGGTCCAGTTCGAGGCGAACGAATAGTGGCCCGTATAGCTCAATGTCGCCTCGACCTCGATCGGCGCCACCGAGGCCGCCTGCAGCCAGGCGAACCAGCCGAACGAGGCACCGGCCGCGCCGCCGAACGCGTAATGCGCGAAGCGGGCCGAGCCGCCGGCGACTGGGAACATGCCACCCAGTTCCGCGTGGATCAGCGCCAGGATGATGATCGCCACCGAACCGATACCCCAGGCGATGATCGCCGCGGGCCCGGCTGTCACCAGGGCCCGCTCGGCGCCCTTGAGCCATCCGGAACCGATGATCGAGGTTTCCGAAGCCCACAGCAGGCCGATCAGGCCCACGTTCCGCTTCAGATGATTGCTGGCTCCGGCGGTGGCCGGAGCTGTCTCTGTTGCCATTCGGAATCCTTCACTCGCATCAGGCGACGGATCGGTTTACGGGCCGTCAGGCACGGCCGACATGTTGGCCCATGCTAGAGACTCGTATGACCCATGAGAAGACTGTCCGTGCTGCGATTTGGTAAACCTCTGTGCTTCGTCGCGCGAAACCATCAGCCCAGGTCGCCCGGCATGTAGGCCAAATCGTGATCAAGCGAGCCCGACGCAAGAGCCAGAGATCCGCGCCTCTCGGCGGCATGCGGCGACCGTTTGACGATTCCCGCCCGCGACCGAGGTTTGACCGGGACCACCACAGTCCCACCCGCTATTCCACATAGCGGGGATACCCGCCCATGCTGGGGCGTATGCTGCCATCCGATCAGGAAAGAGAATGGCCCGACTCACGCCGTCGAACGAAAACATGTAAGTAGCGCGGAATCAATTCGCCACCTACGACATTTCGCGCATTACGAACTCATGCGCCCTGACGATTAGGTTCCGGAACCTTCCGGAAAGCACGACGCGCGGGAACCGAGGCCCCCGCGCGCGGCAGGTCGTGCCAATTAATCCGGTACTTCTCGTACTAATGTCCGTACTCGCCACTACCGGCCCGGTACGTACCCGCTTGAGCCAGCCGTTCTGGCCTACTGGGCGGAGCTCGGCGTGGTCCCGTCCACGACGGCCTGCGCCACCTCGCGCATCGTGAGGCGCCGGTCCATCGACGTCTTCTGGATCCAGCGGAACGCGGCCGGCTCGGTCATCCCCAGCTGAGCCTGGAGCAGACCCTTGGCCCGGTCCACGATCTTCCGCGTCTCGAAACGCTGCTGGAGATCCACGACCTCGTGCTCGAGCGCGCGCAGCTCGTCGTAGCGCGAGGTGGCCATCTCGATCGCGGGCACCAGGTCGGCCTTCGAGAAGGGCTTGACGAGGTAGGCCATCGCCCCCGCGTCACGCGCCCGCTCGACCAGCTCGCGCTGGGAGAAGGCGGTGAGCATCAGCACCGGGGCGATCTTCGCCTCGCCGATCTGCTCGGCGGCGGAGATGCCGTCGAGCACCGGCATCTTCACGTCAAGGATGACGAGGTCAGGCCGCAGCTCCTCGGCGAGCTTCACCGCCTCCGCGCCGTCCCCGGCCTGCCCGACGACCTCGTACCCCTCCTCGCCGAGCATCTCGGCGAGGTCCATGCGGATCAGCGCCTCGTCCTCGGCGATCACCACGCGCTTGCGCGGCTGGTTGCTGTCCTCGGCGGTCATCTTCGGCTGCCCCTTTTGCTGCGGACTGTCGTCACTGTCGTAGGCCACCAGCCTAGACGACGCACTAAGCCCTTGGCACCGCCGGTCCGCGATCCGGTATGCTTTGGGCTGTGCACAGAGCGCGGGCGATGAGCCTCAATCATTATCAACCGCGTTAGATAAGCCCCGGTAGCCCAATTGGTAGCGGCAGCGGATTCAAGTCCCGCACAGTGTCGGTTCGAGTCCGACCCGGGGTACATATAATATGACTATTCACCATTCCCGGTGAATAGTCATTATTATTGTTGCAGCGGCCCGAAAGGCATCCGCAAGCTGGCCTCATGCCAGTTTTCGCACATTCGCTCGAAGTCCGCACCCGGGCCATCAGCATGCTTCGCGACGGCGTACGAAATGCCGAAGTCGCCCGCAAGCTCGGCGTCTCCAAAGGCACCATCGGCTATTGGAAGCACCAGGATCGGCGAAGCACCGAGCCCACCCCTGACAGGCGTCGATCGATCTGTCCCCGCTGCGCGCCCGACGACATGACGCTCAATCGCGAGGCTTACTCCTACCTCCTCGGCCTTTATCTGGGAGATGGCTGCATCAGCAACGGGGCCGCCATGCGCGCGAAGGGCGTCTACTTCCTCAGCATCGCGTGCGCCGATGCGTGGCCTGGGCTCATGGATGCGTGCGAAGCAGCAATCCGAACTGTGATGCCGCACAACCAAGTCCAGCGTGTGCAACGACCCGGCATGCACGAGGTGAAGGCGTACTCCAAGCATTGGCCGTGCTTATTCCCTCAACACGGGCCCGGGCGGAAGCACGAGCGGGAGATCATCCTCGAAGCGTGGCAACAGGAGATCGTCGACGAGTTCCCGAAGGAATTCATCCGGGGACTCATCCATTCGGACGGGTGCCGCGTACTCAACAGCGCCGTGCGGACCCGGAATGGCAAGACGACGCGCTACTTCTACTCGCGCTACCACTTCACCAACGAGAGCACGCACATCCGGGACCTGTACACGGACACGCTCGACAAGCTCGGGATCAAGTGGCGCTACAACAATCGGAACTGCATATCCGTCGCGCGGCGGGGGTCGGTGCGGCGGATGGACTCGTTCGTGGGACCGAAGCACTGAGCTGGAAGTCAAGCGAGACCAAGCGAACGACGGTGGTGGCGCGAGCGTTCGCTCTCGCCACCACCGTCGAAAGAACCGCTGGCCCCTGCCTATGCCTTGCGGTAAGCGGGGGCGGCACCGGTCACGGCGTCGCCGACGCGGTGGACGCGGACGGCGTTGGTGGAGCCGGGGATTCCGGGCGGGGAGCCGGCCGTGATGATGATCAGGTCGCCGGGCTTGCAGCGGCCGAGTTCCAGCAGCGCGTGGTCGACCTGGAGCACCATGGCGTCGGTGCTGTCGACCTCCTCGCCGATGAAGGTCTCGACGCCCCAGGTCAGCGCCAGCTGGGAGCGGACGATCGGCTCCGGGGTGAAGGCCAGCACCGGGATCGGGCTGCGGTAGCGGGTCAGCCGCCTCGCGGTGTCGCCGCTCTTGGTGAAGGCGACCAGGTAGGTCGCGGAGAGGTAGTCGCCGAGCTCGGCCGCGGCCCTCGCGACGGCGCCGCCCTTGGTGCGGGGCTTGGAGATCGCCTGGGGCAGGCCCTTGGCGAGGACCTCCTCCTCCACGGCGCAGATGATCTTCGCCATGGTCTGCACGGTCTCGACCGCGTAGTCGCCGACGGAGGTCTCGGCCGAGAGCATCACCGCGTCGGCGCCGTCGAAGATGGCGTTGGCGACGTCGCTTGCCTCGGCGCGGGTCGGGCGGCTCGCGGTGATCATCGAGTCGAGCATCTGGGTCGCCACGATGACCGGCTTGGCGTTGCGGCGGCACATCCGGACGAGCTTCTTCTGCACCAGCGGGACCTGCTCGAGCGGCATCTCGACGCCGAGGTCGCCGCGGGCGACCATGATGCCGTCGAAGGCGTCCA
>Ga0185299_10000361_pt1 | contig 132099 bp, 121 predicted proteins | sample PaiPotPPA55metaG_FD_128002 | JGI IMG/M metagenome (GOLD analysis project Ga0185299, IMG submission 128002) | Iron sulfur acid spring bacterial and archeal communities from Banff, Canada, to study Microbial Dark Matter (Phase II) - Paint Pots PPA... ...
TCTCTGCGCCTTCATCTCCCTGGGATCTGGTATAGGCCTGCTCTTCCAGCGCACAGCCCCAGTCGCTGCCCGCGTCCTACTCGTGTATCTCGTCGTTTGGCTACTGCTGTTTAGGGCGTCTCACATTTTTCTCGCTCCCACTACGACGGATACCTGGTGGGCCTGCGGTGAGAGCGCGGTGATGGTAGCGGCGGCGTGGGTTCTGTACGCCTGGTTCGCCTCTGACTGGGACAGGGATCACCTCGGTTTCGCCACAGGCGACAATGGCCTGCGCATCGCGAGAGTCTTCTACGGCCTCGGCTTGATCCCCTTCGGCATAGCCCACTTTACTTACCTCAAAGAGACCGTTGCGGTGGTACCTGGATGGCTGCCATGGCACGTGACCTGGGCTTACTTCACCGGCTGTACCTTCATCGCGGCGGGCCTAGCGGTGCTCATCGGTGTCTATGCACGGCTGGCAGCCGTGCTCTCGGCGTTGCAGTTGGGCCTGTTCACGCTGCTTGTGTGGGTCCCAATCGTGGCGGCAGGCCCTAGCGCCTTCCAATGGAGCGAGTTCGTCGATTCTTGGGCATTGACGGCCGGCGCCTGGGTAGTGGCGGACTCCTACTGCGGCGTAACGAGGCTTGCCGTGAGCAAGCGCTGGCGCTAGCGATGAAACCCCATTTCGAAACGAGTCCATTGTGTTTGCCACGACACCCTCCTGTAGCCTATCTCTTTGACTCATGATTTCCCAGTTCATTGGTTCTTTCGCTCCCGCTCAAGAACCGCTACCTCGCGGCTTTTCCGTCTACCCCGCGGCTTCCCAGCCCGCGGTGTTCGCCCTCGCGGGCTATACCGTCTATCTCGCAGATTCCCAATCTGCTTGATTCTCGTTAGGCGACATCAAAGTTCTCGTCTTCGGCAACTCTGGCTCAGGACAGAGCACGTACGCACGAGCCCTTGCCACTCTACTTCCAGTCCACGTCGCGGACACTCGGCGGATACACTGTGTTTGGCCTGAGCGCGATCCCGGCGCTCGGTTTGAGGTACTTGTGGTTTCGGCTGATGGTCATCGGACATTAAACACCCAGCGTATCGATGACTGAACGGAGCATTGCGGCTTACGACGTATCACAGCGCGTCAAAACGTACGACGCCGATATGGAGTTGATGCACCCGAATCGATCAAAGATGGTCCAAATCGCTCTTGAGGTGTTGCCGTTTCCCAAGACAGCACCTCTTCGAGCAATCGATTTAGGAATCGGGACTGGTTATTTTACCAGGCAATTTCTCGACCACTTTCCGAACAGCAGGGTCCTGGGCATTGACGGAGCTCAGGCCATGATCGAGCTGGCGAAGGCGCGCCTGAAATCCCTGGCGTCGCGAGTCGAGTTCGTGATCGGCGATTTTCGAAAGTTGCAAGAACTGGTGCCGGGCGCCGGCACGACCGATATCGTATTTTCTGCGTACGCGCTTCACCACCTTCGTTGCTCCGACAAGGAGACGGTGCTAAGACAGCTGGTTGAGCTTCTTGTGCCGGGCGGTTGGTTCGTGAACGCCGACCTGATTGTCGCCGATTCACCGGAACTGGAGAGGCGTTTACAGGAAATCCGTATCGCTGGAATTGTGGAACGCGCACATGGCTCGGACAACCGATTCGCTGATTTAGCATCGACTCGCCGATTCCTGGCTGATCTCGAACGTAACGAAGCCGATCAACCACTCACCCTTGCTGAGGATTTAGCGCTCCTTCAGAGTTCTGGTCTGAAAAACGCCTCCGCGTTTTGGCTTGAATACCGCGAGTTGGTAAGCGGCGGACAAAAATGACGTTCGCGATCAAAGCCGCAGTTAGCGATCCGCGGGCGAGAACATTCGCGTTCACCACTCAGAAGACGATGTACGGTGGTAAGGACATCGCCAGGGGCGATATGATCTTTGTCTTCGAGAGCGAGAACGAAGGCGGGCCAGGTCTCATTGCGAGCGGCGTTGTCACTTCGGCCAGAGCGATCGCGAAGAAACGCGGGATCGCCCGGCAAACACCGCGGGTGAGTATCACCGTCAGGCGCAATGCGCTCGTGAAGCAGCGCCTCGGGCGGAGCGAGCTCAAACTTTTTTCCGACTGGAACGATGGGCGACCCGAAACAGAGCTCAATTTCAAATTCTATCGTCAGGCAACGAACAAAATCGTCGCCATCTCGGATGAAGCGGCGACGTTCCTCCGCGGATTCTTTTAACGCGCCACAGGAGATTTGAAGATGAGAATCGTCGCATTGTTCCTTGTGCTCGGGTTTGCGTTGATGTGCCACCCGGCAAAGAACCTCGCCGAAACGCCTCAGGAAGCAGCGCCGAAGGCGACATACCTTGTCGTCTATCGGCCGGGTCCGGCGTGGTTGACCGGAAAGTCGATAATGGATCAGCCACTGATAGAGCACGGAAAGTACATGCTGAGTCTTTACATCAAAGGCTCCATGAAGCTAGCGGGCCCTCTTACGGACAATGCAGGGGGAGCCGCCTTACTGGAAGTTTCTGACGAAGAAGATGCGAAAGCGATAGTGGCGAACGATCCGGCAGTAAAATCCGGAATCTTCCTATACGAAATGCATCCTTGGAAGTTGGTGCCATGGGATCAGTTAGCAAAGAAGGCCAAGGGCCCCGCTCAAACTTCGCGGCCGGCGGATGGCAAATGAACTTCTGTGTCAGGCCTACCATGACAACCGAACCTTAGACCGGTAGTGATCGGATCAACTTGGGACTCACAAATGAAAGTAGTCGCTAAAGCCATTCGAGTACGTTTTGACTTGGGAACGCATCTCATGAGCGCGATTCTCTTGTAAGAGGTCCAAGCGAAGCCGCGTGCTGCCTAACCAAACAATGAAACCGACCCAGCGCTTTCTAATAAGATTGAAATCTTTACGTCCGCGGCTTTTCAAAGTGCTGTATGCCTTACCTCTTTCTCCTGCAGCAGCATGGAATGCCTTCGTTTCCTGTGGAGGACGAGGGGAATAGCAAGGCGACCAATGGGAACAAAGACGATCGCCGTGCTCGTTACGGTTGCCTTCAGCGTGATCGGCGTGCTGGGTGACTACTTCCTCAAGCTCGCCAGCGCGCGCGAGCAACCGCTGCGGACGAGTTGGTTTTACCTCGGCTTCGCTCTCTACGCCTCGACTGCTTTCGGCTGGGTGTTCGTAATGAAACACCTGAAGCTGGCTACCATCAGCGTCCTTTACTCTGTTTCCCTGGTGCTGCTCCTTACCGCGATTGGCGTGGTGTTGTTCCAGGAGTCACTGAATTACCTTGAAGTGATCGGAATCGTGTTGGCAGTGGCCTCGCTCGTGCTATTGATGCGCTTCGCTTAGCCACCCAGGCCAGTGCAAATGCCTTCGCAAAGCTCCCACCCGTCGATTAAGTCAACGTCTAGCCGCACCGCGGCAAGACTAAACGATAAATTATCAACGCGGAAGGAAATGCACTGTTGCTGGCTGCCAACGGTACTTCATTTGATTGGACGACAACGAAGGCCTTTCACATTGGACGCATGACACGAAACTATCGCTTACTCTTCGGACCTTTGGCCGGAGTCATTCTTGGTTTCGGAGTAGCTGGCCTGGCGCTGCTGATTCCCGGCTATAGTCACGTGCGTCAGACGGTGAGCGAGATTGGAGAAATTGGCTCTCCGGCCAGAGTTCCCTTCGCTATCATGTTAGGTTGCGTTGCGGCCTGCATTTTGGTTTTCGCCTCGGCGGTTCGTGACGTATCAGTTGCAGCTGACCACTCTCGATTTACCGCCTATCTAATAGGATTCATGGCGTTGCCAGCTGCAGGCATAGGAGTGTTCGCCTACCCGCACCCGGCTCACAACGTCTTCGGCATGTCGGAACTGATTGGATACCAGGCACCGCTCGTCTTTGCCCTCACATGGAGACGGGACCCACGAGCGAAAACTCTTGTCATGATCTCGTGGATTTTCTTCGCACTCGCTTGGGGTGCAATCGCGTTGAACTTAAGCGCATTTGCCGCACCGGTTTGGGCTTACGTGAAGCCCGTTCACGGGCTTGCACAAAGAGCCCTTTTCGCTGCCTGGTTCGGTTGGTGCGCCCTGTTAGGGATCTTATTGGTTAGGCGAAACTGTCAGGCTTCCGCCGATTGAAATCTCTCGTCACGTATTATGAGAGCGTCTCTGGCAATTTTGGCGATGATCTTATTCGCCCAGTCCGCACGCTGTGCGGACGCCGACCGCAAACCGCTCGATGAACAATTGCTGCGAAGTTACATGGCTGGAGAGTATGACCTTATCGGACGTAAGGCTGATTCGAGTGCAACTTACAATGGACATGTAACGCTTCGAGACGAAGGAGGAGTTCTACAGGTGATCCGAACCGTCGAAGGTAAGACCGGTAAATGCGCGGCTCGATTCGATACCATAGCAGGGACTGATCGTATTCCCGTGTTAAGAATGCGTTTTCGTTTTGACGGGAATGAGTATGAGGCCACCTACAGCTGGCAATCTGATCCTGACAATTACCCACGATTCACGGGCTACCTTTATCTTTCCGGCACCAAAACGCGTGGCCTCGAAGCGCTTTTCCCGATCCATAAATAATCGCAAGGGAGTGCGAAAAGTTGCTTTTGATTTTTGCGAACAAGCTTTCGATGTTGAGTAGCTGATGAAAAGCGAGGAGATAGCGGTCATTCTGAAATCGTTAGACGCACCGGATGAAGTGCGTGTGATGCAGAAAGGGAAATTTGAGCGGGTCCATCTCGGCGGAATCACAATTGGTCGTGCGACGTATGAGCCAGGATGGAAATGGAGCGAGCACGTCGGTCCGAGTGTTGGCACGACGCGTTGTCCCGTTGAACATGTCGGGCTCGTTCTCTCAGGAACCGCGACAGTAGCGTTCGATGATGGTCGCGTAATTGAACTTCACGCAGGCGATCTGTTTTACGTTCCGCCGGTGCCGCACGATAGCTGGGTCATTGGCGATGAGTCGTATGTGTCGCTGCACTTTCTCGGCGCCGAGAAGTACGCGACTGAAAGCCAAGGCTGATACGGATCTTACGCCCCGACTCATCGGATTGAAGCTGGGACTGCGCGGCCTCGAGTGGGGACTGGACAACGCGACGGCCTTTATTCTAAAACCGGCGCATGAACAAGTTGGTCCCAATATTTTTGCTCGCAATAGTGACGCCATTTTGCGCACGAGGACAGCAACCCGGCGGCACACTCGCTGGGACGCTTGCCGGCCAGGGACTTGCCGGCGCGAAGCTGGAGCGACGCTACGGCAATCATCTGTTGCTTCCGGTTTCCATAAATAATCGGCACGGCGCGCTGATGATCGATACCGGATCGCCCTATACGCTTATCGATCGGAACAGCGTAAATACGTTCGGTCTTACTGTGGAAAAGACTGACTCAACTGTCGGCGGTTTGTTTGGCCGCGCCTGGGAACGTTACGGGACGAGCAAAGTGAAAAGCATCGCCATGGGCAATTGTATGGTGACAAATGTTCCTGTGGCAATCGCCGATTTGTCCGGCATGAATCCGGAGCGCACCGCTACCGCGACCGGATCACATATTTCCGATTCCAAAGCGATGGCTAATCTCAATGGGGTGCTCGGCGCGCGCGAGATGGGCAAGTTTGGGATGATCATCGATTGCACCCGGCAAATGCTTTACATCAATCCGAACGGCGCAAGCTCTGCGGTGAGCCAGAGTCTGGCGAGTTTCCTGGCCAGTCGCGGTTTTACGAGAGTCCCGATGCGACTCAACGCGAATGCCCACTTCGATGTTGAAGGCGCGCTGAACGGACACGCAACGCGGTTTCTCGTGGACACCGGCTCGGCGACGACGCTGATCGACACGCAAATCGCGGTGAAATCTGGTAGCGGCGTCACCGCGCTTGCGGGCTACGGCGCGGGCGGCGCCGGCAACTTGGTGGAAGGAGTGAATCGCGCCAGCGTGAAGGAGTTGGCGATCGGAAATTTTAAACTCGCAAATGCCGAGGTGGTCGTGGCGCACGTATCGGGCGACGTTCTGCTTTCGAAATCGGTGGCGGAATCCAATGCCGGCGTTCTGGGTCAGGATTATCTGGCGACCAATTTCGCGGTGATCGACATGGGCGGCAAAGCGCTCTACCTGCGCCGCCCCGATTCCCGCTAGCTCACTTGGTAGGGCGGGTCAGTCCTCTGCCCGCCGCCTGGTTCGGCGCGCGCGGAGTGACACGCCTACCCTGGTTACAGTTCCTGGCCGAATCGCCTTTAGCGCCCGACCAGTTTCGGAACGGTCGCCTTTGCGAGGCTCGTGAACGCTGCCACCGCGGTATTGGCTGCCGAGTCGCTCAGTCGCAATAGCCCAATATCCAACCCGAGATTTTTGCCACGCAAACGGATGGCCCTTAACTTTAGGTTCTCGCGGCCGCGCAATGCGATCTTCGGCATCAACGCGGCGGCTTGCGATGGACCAAGCGAGCGAAGAAGCGTTTCGATAGCGTTGATCTCAGCAATCACATGCGGGCGGACCTGATGCTTTCGACAGATTTCGTCCGACATTCTGCGCATCACAAAACTGTCGGGCAGTTGAAGCAGACGTTGCTGGTGCAATTTTGGGAAATCGATCACGCGCCGGTTTGCCCACGGATGGTTCTCCGTCACGATCAGTGCGAATTGATCCGTGCAAAGACGCTCGTAACGCAGATTTGGAGAGTGGCGGGTCAGAAAACCCAAACCGACGTCCATCCGGCCTTCTTCGAGTGCCGTCTCGATCTCAGTTGACGAGATTTCTTCGACCGTGATGCTGATTGCCGGATGATCGGCGACAAATGCGCCAAGAAGTTGCGGGATTAGCGGCACATTCAGCACCGGGATAACACCCAGTCGCAATTCGCCGCGTAATTCTCCGGGTTCGCCATTCAGTTCGTGGAGAAGATTCTCCAACTGATGAAGAATCGACCGGGCGTGCTCCTGAAAAATCAAACCTCGTGGAGTGAGCAAAATCCGTTTGCCACGGCGCTGGAACAAAGGCACGCGAAGACCCGCTTCCAAATCCCGCATTTGCTGCGAAACACTCGGTTGCGAAATTCCGAGCCGGTCAGCCGCGCGGCTAAAGCTCCTCGCCTCGGCGACCGCGAGAAAATACCGGAGATGGCGAATATCCAACGGCTCCGACATGCGAGAAGCAATATTGGTCGGCGGACTTGCAAAATGCAATCAGGAGCTTGATTGCCGGCGAGGATTCTGCTTGCATAGGCAAAACTTATCGCGCTATTTCCCAAACCTTCGAACACTACAATGACCGCCAAGTTTTTCCTCGTTGCCATTTCGCTGAGCCTTCTGCTAGTGGCAGGCTGCAACAAGAAGTCCGGTTCCACCGTTCGGAATTCGAACAAAGTCCGCGTCGGTTACATCGGTTTGACTTGCGAGGCTCCGATCTACGCAGCGTACGAGAAAGGGTTCTTCAAGGAGGAGGGACTCGAACCTGAACTGGTGAAATGCAGCTGGTCAACTTACAAGGATGCACTGGCGCTTGGCAGCTACGACATCACTCATCATTTGGTGATGTACTTTCTGAAGCCGATCGAGCAGGGTTTGGATGTCAGATTTTTGGCCGGAATCCACCGCGGGTGTTTGCGCGTTCAAGCAGGCGTGAAAACGAACATTCACACGATCGAGGACCTGAAAGGAAAGCGAATTGGTGTGCCAGGAATGGGGACGCCCCCGTTCGTTTTCGCGAATCGTGTCTTTGGAGTCCACGGGATCGATGCTGGGAAGGATATTACATGGAAAGTTTACCCGGCCGGTGAATTAGGTCTGGCGATCGACAAAGGCGAAGTGGACGCCGTCGCCAACGCGGAACCGATTGGGAGTCTTCTGATCGCAGAAGGTAAGGTGAGGAACATTGCCGACCAGATAACGGATGCGCCCTACAAGGATGAATATTGCTGTGAAGTGATCGCGAACGGCAAATGGGTGGATGCCAATCCTGATACCGCGGCCAGAGCAACGCGTGCCCTGTTAAAAGGCGCCAAATGGGTCGAGACCAATCCAAGGGCCGCCGCCGTTATGGCGGTAGAGAAAAAATACCTCGCTTCCACGCCCGAACTGAACACCGTTGCGCTCGCGCGCTTGCGCTACGTACCCAGTGTACAATTGGCCGAGGAGTCCGTGCATACTGCAGGCCGCGAAATGAAAGTCGCCAAGATGCTTTCGCCGGAGACCGACACCGAAGCGCTGGCGAAACGCGCTTTCATGCATCTCCCGGGCGTCACGGACGAGTGGATTAAGACCATTGAGGTCGAAAAAATTGCGGGAGCGCAAGTTTCGCCCGACGAAGATATCCGGTTGATCGCAGCGTTGATCCAAAAGGATAGCGGAGATTCGTGCTGTCGAAGAAAAATGTTCGATCAACCGGACCAGGATGCCCCGAACCTCGCCGACCCAGAAGCGGCGTGTCTTCAGAAAAACACGGTTGCTGCCCAGAAATAAGTCGACGACGGGAAAAGAACTGACAATCGCGCTGTCATGTTGAGCGGAGCGCTGCAACGAAATGCGACGCATGAGGCCAGGCTTTCAAAGATCTCTGTCTATTTCTGCGCGAACCTGGCCGGAAATGATTTGCGCTCCTTCGCTTCGCTCAGAATGACATCGATCGGATAACTAAATGAACGTGGACACCGCGGTTACCGACAAACCATCGACGTTGCCCTGGCCGATGCAGCTAGCTGTTCCGTTCGCGAGTTTGATTACTTTCGGGACTCACTTACTGATCGCACAAAAAGCGCCTCCGCTTGAGACGCATTCTTACATGTTGCTGTTTTGGGAAATTCTCGGCGTCTCAATTGTTCTCGCCATCGCACAACCTTTCTGGCCGGCGCTGCGCAAATGGATGCGGCATATGTGGCCAATTTTTACGGCTGGCATCCTGTTACTCGGCCTCTGGGACGTAATCACGGCAGGCTTCCACTTACTTCCGCTACCGTATTTTCCGGGGCCTGCGGCGGTCTTGCGCAGCTTGATTAGCGATCGTGCACTTTTGCTCGATAGCACGTGGCACTCACTTGTGTTGCTCCTGAGTGGTTACACACTCGGCGTGATCGTCGGACTTGTTAGCGGCGTGTGCATCGGCTGGTCAAATTCGGTGCGCTATTGGGGGATGCCGGTGCTGAAAGTTGTAGGGCCCATTCCAGCAACAGCGTGGATTCCTCTCGCCATGGTGGTTGCGCCTTCGGCAATCGTGTCAGCAGCGGGATTAGTCGCGCTGGCGGTGTGGTTCCCGGTTACGATGTTGACTGCCTCCGGGATTTCCAATACGCGCGCATCCTATCTTGACGTGGCTCGAACACTCGGCGCCGGAAGGCTCTATCTGATCTTTCGAGTCGCGATACCAGCCGCAGTTCCAAATATTTTCATCGGTTTGTTCATGGGGCTAGGTGCCTCGTTTCTAACTCTGGTTGTCGCGGAGTCTGTGGGAGTTAAGTCCGGTCTTGGTTGGTATCTTAGTTGGGCGCAAGGTTGGGCCGAATACGGCAAAGTTTTCGCCGCGCTCATTATCATGGCGGGCTTCTTCTCCACAGTGATGACTTTGCTGTTCAAACTGCGCGATCGAGTCCTGGTGTGGCAGAAGGGGACAATTAAGTGGTGACGACAAATATGGCGACCGCTTCAGACGTTCGCGTTCACGAAATCTACAAAAGTTTTCCGGTGCCCGACGCTCCCGGCACAAGCCGCCTTGCCCTCGGTGGCATCTCCTTTTCGATCGCCGCCGGCGAACTAGTTTCGTTAGTCGGGCCGAGCGGTTGTGGAAAGTCGACGTTGCTTCGACTCATCGCCGGCCTGGATGTTTCGGATTCGGGTGAGCTGCTTGTCGGTAATGAAAAAATTGTCGGACCGAGCGCGGAGCGCGGTCTCGTTTTTCAAGATCCAAATCTATTCCCGTGGCTGACTGTGCGCCGGAATATCGAGGCCGGCCTTGCTGCGCGCGGTGTGTTACGCGAAAAACGAAATGAAGTGGACGAATTCATGCGGCTGGTCGGACTCGAAGCGTTTGCTAATGCGTATCCGCATCATCTATCCGGTGGCATGGCCCAGCGTGTTGCGCTTGCACGAGCACTCATCAATCATCCCAAAGTTCTCCTGCTCGATGAACCTCTCGGCGCGCTCGACGCCTTCACCCGCATGCGGATGCAGGACGAAGTGCTGCGCCTGTGGGAGAATCGTCGCACCACCATGCTACTCGTCACCCATGACATTGATGAAGCGATCTACATGAGCCATCGCATCCTCATCATGACCTCGGCCCCCGGGCGGATCGATCACGAGATTCATATCGACCTCGCGCGACCACGCGATCGCACCAGCGATTCATTTCTACGCTTCCGCAGCGAGATTCTCGAACATCTGCATTTCGCCGGCAAAGCCGCCGACGTCTCGGTCTAAGAAAAAAGGTCCTGGAAGGAGGCGCGGTTATCGAATAGCGCCAAATCCGACTGAGCTCCTCGTCTCAAAAAAAGTAACAAAAATGTCCCTTTATCGCCTGCAAAATCGTTGAAGATTTTGAACTATGGACGCCAACCATATCGCACAGAACGGCCATGGGTTGACGGCAGCGCACGACGTTTACGAGGTCCGTCCCCGCAGGGACAGAGATGGCTTTGATCTAATCAGCGATGTGTTTCGATACGGCCCGATCTGGTATGCAGGGCCGGATGCGGTCCGTTATGCGATCGCGTACGCAAAGTATCGCTCCCACTTCCGGTCACAGCGGGCAATTATCCGCGTGTTGGACGACTCCGGTGATGTGGTCCAGATGCACGCATAGACTGGTGCCTTCCGCCAGCGCTCAAACGCTATTGTAAGCATTATCTCCCAGTGCCTCACCGGCGTTGGTAAAGATTGCGCGCATCAAGCTGATCATTCCGCAGTTTTGGATCTTTCTGTATGCCGGCACCATTGTTTGAATGACGCAATGGCGCTGCGCTGCCTTTGCTTGCTATTTCGCTGATCCGTTTGCAGAGTCGTTGAATCTCGCCGTCGTCGAGCGGCTTGTGTTTCCCACGGTTCGTCGCAACGGAGTCTGCTTCCCTTGCAGCAGGATAGCTCAGCCATCGTCGTAGCGCGGCCAGGACTGTGGCACGTTCTCGTTCGGTAAATTTAACTTCCATTGATTCCAACCTGTGTTTCACCCCGAGTCTCTATCAGGCCGCCGCGGCGTTGTCACGCAATCGTAACATTTGTCTTTTCCCCTTCGAGATCACATTCCGAGCGCAGTAGAGCGTGGTAATTGCCGGAGCTTTCGCGGAAGGAGCGGCTTTTCAGCCGCCGACGCGCTTGGAAACCTGCCTTTCCAAATTTTGGCGTGTGCTTTCAACACGCGTCATATAGCGTCGCGACTTCGGAGGGAATCGGTATGCGCAAATCTACGATCTGCTTCAGTGTCATCGCACTTGCGGTCACAGCTCAATCAATTTTAGTCGCGGCTTCAGATACGGAATGGGACCGAACGGTTCTACCGCGTCCGCCGCCGCCGTTTGAAGGTGTTACAAAACGGACGCTCGAAGGATCTGTAGCGTCGTATACCCAGCCGGTTAAAGCGCCACAAGATGCGCCGAACATTCTGCTCGTTTTAATCGATGATGCTGGGTTCGGAAATCCGTCCACGTTCGGCGGGCCTATCGCTACTCCGACATTCGACAAACTCGCGGCCGGAGGACTTCGCTACAATCGGTTCCACGTAACAGCACTTTGTTCTCCGACGCGCGCGGCTTTGTTGTCGGGACGAAATCATCATTCCGTGGGATTCGGGTCGATTTGTGAATTGGCTGGCGGTTGGCCGGGTTACAGCACGAACTGGCCAACGAGTGCCTCGTCCATCGCAAAGACTCTTCAGCTCAACGGCTACAACACCGCTGCAGTCGGAAAATGGCACCTTACGCCGGATTCGCAGCAGGGACCCGCGGGGCCGTTTGATCGCTGGCCGAACGCGCTCGGATTCGATTATTTCTGGGGCTTTCTTGGAGGCGAAACCGGCCAGTTCGATCCGGTTATAACTGAGAACAACAGCATCGTCGGCGTGCCGAAAGACAAAAATTTCTATTTCAACGACGCGATGGTCGAGCACTCGATTTCGTGGATTCGCGATCAGAAAGCGCAGGCACCGGACAAACCGTTCTTTCTTTATTTTTCAACAGGCGCCACTCACGCGCCGCATCAAGTGCCAAAGGAATGGAGCGACAAATACAAAGGCAAATTTGATCAGGGCTGGGACAAGTTGCGCGAAGAAACGTTCGCACGTCAGAAGCAGCTCGGGGTAATTCCCGCGAATGCGAAACTGACGCCGCGTGACCCTGCATTTCCCGCGTGGGACAGCGTCCCGCCTGACGTGAAGAAAGTTTATGCGCGACAAATGGAAGTTTATGCCGGCTACCAGGAAAACACGGACAACGCTGTCGGCCGCGTGGTGAAAGCGATCAACGACATGGGACTGACTGATAACACCCTCATCATTTACATCTTCGGCGACAACGGCGCGAGCATGGAAGGGACTGAGACAGGGACCTTTAACGAAATGACCACGCTGAATGGTGTCCCGCTCACGGCCGACCAACAGTTGAAAGCCATCAAAGCCTACGGCGGTCTCGACAAATGGGGTGGCCCCGACATGGCTCCGCACTACGCGGCTGCGTGGGCATGGGCTGGCAACACACCGTTTCAATGGGGGAAGCAGGTGGCCTCTGCTTTGGGCGGCATTCGTAACCCCATGGTAATCTCGTGGCCGAAACGCATTAAGAACAAAGGCGGTCTGCGCAGTCAGTTCACTCATTGCACAGATGTAGCACCGACTATTCTTGAAGCGGCCGGCCTACCCGAGCCAACGCAGGTCAATGGTGTCGCTCAGATGCCGATGCACGGCGTGAGTTTTCTATTCACCTTCGATGACGCCAAGGCGCCCTCCCGCCACACTCAACAATATTTCGAGATTCTAGGAAACCGCGCGATGTACAAGGACGGCTGGCTCGCATGCTGGCGACTCGACCGCGTTCCTTGGAAGATCGATCCCGAAACGCTCAAGCGATTCGCGCCCGGCAAGTGGAGCCCCGATCAAGACAAGTGCGAATTGTACAATCTCGACGAAGATTTTTCGCAGGCCGACAACGTCGCTGACAAATATCCCGATAAAGTACGCGAACTGACCGCGCTCTTTTGGTCGGAGGCGGAGAAATATCAGGTGCTGCCGTTGCTCGGAGAGATGGCGACCGTGTGGGGCTTTCCCAAAGGTTTGCCGGACCAAACGAAATTCACGTACTACAACGGAACCGAGAACATTTCTTCCGGCATGATCCCGCCGATCTACAATCGCTCCTACAGCATCAGCGCTGATCTCGACAATCCGGGCCGCGCTGGCGTGCTTGGGCTGCGCCCTGGATTAGCGGGCGTAATTGTGGCCGAGGCTAGTTTCCTCGGTGGCTTTTCGCTCTATGTCGAAAACGGCTATCTCAAGCACACCTACAGTTTGCTGGGATTGAAACTGGACACCATCAGTTCGCGCGATGCGCTGCCCACGGGCAAAGTCAATGTGCGCTACGAGTTCACCGCCGATAAACCGGGCGAGTTCGGCACCGGCGGCACAAGCCGCCTCTTCATCAATGGCAAGCAACAAGCCGAAGCGAAAATGGAACACAGCGTGCCGTTCCGGTTCGCCTCCTACGACGGCATGGACATCGGCACCGACAATGGTCTGCCAGTCGTGCCTAAATTCGAATATGCCAAGGTGCTACCGAAATATTTCAGAGGCGCGATTGAAAAAGTAGAATTCGATCTCGGTCCGGCAAAACTAAGTGCCGAAGATCTCCAACGAATTTATCTCCAACGATTCGCCAGCGCAGTTCGCAATTAAGATTAACCAGCGTCAGCGCGATTCACGCAGAATCGAAATCGCAAATTGAATGAGCCGGCAGTCGGATTCGAACCGACGACCTGCTGATTACAAACCCCGCGAGGAATCGGGAGTTTGTCATGGTTTCCCAGGAGAATAGGGCGTTCGGCGGCCCTTCGCAACCCTCGATATTTCCCAAAATTTGGCGATAATGGCAGTATTTGGCAGTGAGTTGATCGTTGCGTGTCCGAAAACATGGGACGTGAGGATGCGCTATGGGATTGGCTTAAATGCAATCCCGTTGACTCAGTTGATCGAGCACGGGCATCTTTTGGGTTCGAGCCCCGTAGGCTTCGAGGTTTTTGTATTACAAAAAATCTCAAGCAAGCGCTGATGCTCATCAGTCACTTGCAACCATGGCGGCTGGTTGTCTAGCGAGCGTCGTCCGCTTATTGTCATAACACCATGACGAAGGGTGTCATTGCGCTTCTCCTAATCTTCGTTTCAACCGCCGGCTTCGCACATGAAGATCCGATCGGCGATTTGTATCCGGTCGTCAAAGTCGAGAACGGAAATTTTGCGATCTATTTTTACAATAATGCGCAACAAGAGAAAGCTACAGATTACGACATGTCGGGTCATTCCCCCGTCTATCGGACGGTTTATTCCCCAACCGGAGAACTGCTGGGCCCCCGCGCGCTTTGCAAAAATGTCAGCTCGGAAACGATTTCGAATGCGAACTCGATGGTTTACAACAAAAAGGTGCCTTTAAATGGGGAAACAGTGTTTTTCGATGCGGATCTCTTAAAAGCCAAACCATCCTATTTCGTGGAAAAGAACGGTGTGAGGGAGCATCGGCGACTACCGTGGCCCGACGAAATTAAAATTAATTACGTCGCTAGTGTACACGTCGACGAAAAATGCTTAGTAATGTCAGCAACAACAGACGATCACGTTCTAAGGTTGTTTTATTTTGATCGAAAGAAATTCGAACCCCCTGCGACAGCGGCTGTTGGAAAGCCTACCTTCATCTACGATTTTCCTGGCGCTTCAAACGTGGTCTGTGCGGCGGATCGGTTTTGGCTCAGTTGGGTTCACTACAATCCCGAAAAGAAGAAGTTTGAGACGATTTTGTCGGGTTGGAGGCGAGGCGAAGAAAAGCCGCAAGAGACGATCTTAGATGCCCCGTCAGATTGGAACAGCGAGCTATCGATGGCGGCGATCGATAATCACCTTTGTATCGCTTATCACTGTTCCGTTACAGGAGAATATCCCGGCTACAGCCAGATCATCACAGCCTTTCGCGACGCAAAGCAATAAACGCCCCTTCAGCGGGTCGGTTTGTCCGCACTGAGGAGCGCGACGCTCTCTGCATCGCCTGCTAATCGCGCGTAATCGACCGGTTTTTTGCCGTCTTTGTCCGCAATCTCCGGCGATGCTCCATGTGTGAGCAACTCCTTCACGGCGCCCGCACGCGCTTTTTTTGCGGCCCAGTGCAACGCCGTCATACCAGTTGTGGGTTGAAGTGCATTAGGGGAGACGCCTCTGCTAATCAGCAGAGAGCAAATTCCATCATGACCGCCCATCGCCGCGTAGATGAGAGCATCACGTCCATCCTTGTCTCGCACGTGCAGATTAGCACCGGCATTGACAAGATACTCTACCACGTCGCTCTTGCCCGCTTCGCAGGCTAACATCAGTGTTGTTGATTGGTATGAATCTCGTTTGTCGAGTGAAGCACCTCTGCTGCGCAACGCCTTAACGATGTCCAACCGGCCCTGAACAGCGGCTGTCGTAAGCGCAGTTCTGCCATCGTAATCGACTGCCTCAAGCGGTGGATTGTGTTTCAGCAGCATATCAAACAAGTCGTCGCGATTCTGCGAAATAACGAAGCTAAGCAGCGGGGCCCCAGAACGCGTCCGCCCTGCAATACGTGCCCCTTTCTCAAGCAAGGCGTCAGCTATGTCATCATGGCCCTGCTCAATCGCACGGCTTAGGGCCGTGAAGCCTGGGACTTTCGTCTTGGTATCGGCAAGCCTTTCCACACCGCCGTAATTGCTCTCTACTTCCCGATTCAGATCGACATCCGTATTGTCCAAGAGGAAACGAACAACGGGCGTCCGTCCGTATTCGGCGGCATGTTGCAGGGCATCATTCAACAAGGGCCGTAGCGCGGCACCTTTTCGGCTTTTGCTGACGAGTAGCTTGATCATTTCCACATTGTCGCTCATTCCAGCCGTTGCAAACCCACTGTAGGTATTGAAGTTCGGATCTGGTTTACTGCGCGCCATTGGATCGACACCCTTGGCAATGAGCATTGCGACTAAATCAGGCTTTCCAGAGTGAATCGCTGCCTGAAGTCGGGTGTAATCATTTGCTCTGATTTTCGCGCCAGAGCCGATGAGCATTCGACACAGCTCGACATTGCCAGCTCGTAAAGCGTAATCGAGCGGTGTGTCAGGTGGCGAGTTGTCTAACGGACCACGGAATCGCGATGGGTCTTCCTGATTTACGTTTGCACCGTGAGCAATGAGAACTCGGGCGACTTGCAGATGCGCGTTCTCGGCCGCCCACAATAGCGGAGTTCTTCCTAAATCGTCGATCGGGTCGACGTGCGCTCCCTTATCAAGCAAAAGTTGCGCAATGTCGGCACGCCCATACTCCGCAGCCAAATGCAGAGATGTTGCGCCAAATATCGGTCGATTGATTTCTGCTCCGCCATCCAAAAGTTGGCGAACCGTTGCAAGGTCGTTTTGAACTACCGCTTGAGCTAGTTCCTGTGGCTTGGCCGGCGCTGAAACGACGGAGCCGACCATGAGGCAATGCGGCAACACGCAGACGAAGAAGCAAACGAACCTGGTCATTTACCGGCCGATTCAATATCCAACTGCCGCATCGTTTGGTCGTATCCCAGCAATCGCGCCCAGTTAGCGGCGCTGCGTCCGGCATTATCTTTTGCCTTAACGTCCGCTCCGCGACGCAGCAGGAACTGAATCGTTTTTGTTGCGTTGGCCGAAGCCGCCCACATGAGACAATCACGCCCATCTGCCGATCGCGCGTTTATATCAGCTCCTTTCGCAATGATCGCATCGAGTGCTTCTGGAACGTCTGAAGCTCCGGCCCACATCGCGGCTGTCATTTTGGTATCGTCGCGGCTGTCGATTGCTGAAGTTCTCGCAGCGAACAGCCGGATAACTTCTGCGTACGTTTTAGCGCCCACGTATTGTCGGTTGAAACTGGACGCTGCTAGTAAGAGCGGAGTTTGGGCTTTTTGGTTTGGCTGATCTATCAGAGCGCCACGCTCCAAAAGAATCGAACAAATTGAAGCGTCCATACCAGTGGCTGCGATATGTAAAGGACTGTCGCCGTCCTTATTTTGCACATTGACGCCGCTGCCGATCAACAGCTTAACCTTCTCGATTCTGTCGGCAGTATGCGACGCGATGGCTACATGAAGCGGCGTGTCGCCGTGAGTGTCAGCACCGCGAGGATCGAGTTGCTTGTCGAGCAGCTTTTGGACAGTCCCGGCGTAGCCGGTGTCAGCTGCGAAATGTAACGCAGACTTCTGTGCTGTATTTAGAGCCTTCAAATCCGCGCCGTGAGCTTCTAGGGCCGAGATAATTTCAATTAGGTTGCGCCGGTTTTCGACACTACGTGCATTATCCCAATCCAATCCACTGAAACCGGCGGCGAAATGAGCCGCTGTTTCACCCGTTTTGGTTCGGGCATGAACATCGGCACCATGGGAAAGCAGCTGGTTGAAAACGGCTAGCGATGCAGTACTTGCCGCCTCCATTAGGAGTGTTTTGCCGGACTGATCCGCCAAATTGACGTTTGCGGCGTGTTCGATGAGAACAGATGCGGTATTTGTGCGAAAGCCAATGGCTCTCGATAAGGCACTTTCTCCGCTTTTGTTCTGTATGTTGAGGTCGGCACCGGCGTTTATCAGAAATGTGATTGCCTTCTGACGATTCTGATAGATCGCGACCATCAATGCCGTATTGCCCTCATCATCCTGGGCGTTGAGATTGGCGCCGTGATCAATAAGCAGCTTGAGCTGTTCTGGCGAATCGTTGAAAGCTGCCATAGTCAGCAAGCAGCTGCCATCGGCAGTCCGCTGATTCGGATCGATGCCGTAATTCAGTAAAACATCGAGGTCGCCACGTTCCGCCGGTGTCCATCCCACGCTGCTTTTCCAGTCAATTGGAACACCGCGGGACAGGAGTAGGTCTAAAATAGCTTCCTTTCCTTTTTCCGCCGCGAATCCGATGGGCGTGTCGTGGTTCTCGTCCTCGGCGTATGGATCGGCGCCCCAATCAAGTAGTAGTTCGGCGACGTTTCGTCGTCCGTTCGTGATCGCTTGCAGTAATGGCGTGTAATTCAACCAAGTGCCAAAAACGCGAGCATTCGGGTCGGCGCCTTTCTCAAGCGCAGATTCGGCGGATTTCACGTCCCCCTTTTTTGCCGCTTCCATCAACGCCTTATTGAGGTCTTGAAGCTGCGGTTGCATCGCCGCAACTCCCGTCCCTATCAACCAAGGCAACACGATCATCCGGGCGCGGTTCGAAAGGTTCTTGAACGGAGTATGAACCGAGTTCGGGGAACTGATCACTACCGGCATAGCTGCATCGACAATAAGGCAAAAATGAAATGCCAAAAGGTATCAAATGAAGGGTCCGTAACGACCCGGCGACGGCAGGTTGAATGCGTGTACACCGCCAATTGAAGCGGTGCGTGTCCGCCGCGATGTCGTGGCAGCGCTCGTCAGATCGCCAGCGAGTTAGCGTCGGGCCGGAATTTCCTTAGTAATGCTAAGGGGTAGGGCGTCTCATCAATCAAAGCCCACGGTTCCTTCCGTGGGCAAAACCTGTTGAAGCGGCTTTGTCATGCACGCTTGAGCGCGCCCTTGGTCACTGCTTCGGCCAGTTCCTTCGGGACGAATTGCAGCGCTCTCTGCGTTATAAATTGGCGAAACATTGTCGCCGAAAATGTGGACCAACTTGGAGAATGCGAAACGCCATTTCGCAGGATATCCGGTTGCAAGTTATCGTGGCGACTTTTCTGATTGCGCGCTGATATGGACAGTGTTTGTCCCGGCCAATATTTTACAAACGCGACAATTTCTCCGCGTGAAACCGATAGCGACCTGGTTCTTGGGCGGAGCGAGCACAGTCAACGTGGAGCGCAGCAAAGCGAGCAATACGTTGACGGCGCGCAGCGAGCCATAAAATCGACGAAGCGTTTCACACGCAGTTGCCAGCGCAAGAAGATTCTAAGCATGCCGCAGTGATCGCGCGCTTGTCGGAATGAAAGGGCGCAACGGAGCGTGAGGAGTTGTGGCCGAAGGCAAGACAAATGCGCGATGACTGCATCTTTGGAAAAGGGAGAGCAAAGGCTTTGAGCTTTCGGCAGAGAGGAGCTGCGTGCATGCCGCGCGGTAGAAGCTCAATGTCTTTGCGACATTGGGGTCATCGCGCTGACACAATCGAGTTCTCGCGCTCGCTGTGGGTGGCGCGATGAAGAATGTCTGTCGCCAATACGCAAAGCGATGGCAGTCCCTCCGTAGAGAACGCAATGGTCGCGTAATTGGGAAAACACACGCCAGAAGCGGCGCTGTTGGGGCGGCAAGCCATCCAGCCGCGGCTTCACGCCGGAATTGCGCGCTCTGGTAAAGATGGAACAGGCAAAAGCTCCAAGCGATGGTGCCAGTAATGCCAGGAACGAGGATCGAAAAGGCCGGGAGGCGCATTTTGCAAGGCTTCGCGAAAAGCGTTCCTACCATAATGCTGGAGAGCGATGCAGATGTCCTCCCATGTCCCGAGCGCCATGATTCGGCAGAGAAAAAGCGGCGTATTTTGAAGGGTGGTGGTGGCCGGTTCCCACCAACAAACGCGACGGGCTATTGCAGCCATCTGCTGGGAGCCTGCTTCTTTGGCTTGCACACTTTTGGAAGAGATTTTCAATCGAAGTAATTTAGCAAAATAGAGCCTGGGTGGCGAGCCGTTTAGGTTTCCCCCACCGTGCCGTGTCGCCAGGAACGCCGCCCAGACGGAGACGTCTTCGGGCAGAGGGTTTTTCATAGTTGGCAAGAGTTGCCCTTGCTTGCCTCTTCTGGCGCTTCGTTTGCCGCGCAACAGTTGCTCCGGGTTCGGTGCGCGGACGAGCTTTGATTGAGCGAGGATGTCGCACATGCCAACTAGCGCACATAAAATCGAATCGGCGTCCGCAAGGACTCTGTTTTTGCGCGATCTTCTTACCGTCGAGGAAGCCGCAGAGCTGTTGAGGTTCGCTCCAAAGACCGTTCGGAAATTATGCCTGTCACGCCGCCTGACAGCGTTGCGCTTCCAACGTACCTGGCGCATTCCGCTTGCGGCGCTGGATGAGTTTCTTCGAGAGCGACTCATCCTCCGCGTCTGAGGGCGTATCAGTGGGTGCTGGACACGATTGAAGTCCCGGTCGCAGATCAAAGTAAGCCAAAGCGGCGGCTTCGTTCACCGGCCGACGGTAGTGACGGAAGATCACGTCCGGCGAGTTGCCCATTTCCAACGCCAGTGCATCGGCGGATTTTAGAATCGGTAGACGGTACGTGCCGTACGAGTGACGCAGGATGTCCATTTTCCAGTCGTCTATTCCAGCGGCCTTATAGGCTTCGCGAAACTTTCGACGCGAATAATAAATTGAGTCATCTTCGCTGCGAAACCGCATCAACCATTCGTCGAGGTTTGCCTGAATCGGAACGAGCCGGTAGCGGCGCGTCTTCGAGTGTCGTGCTCGTACTTCGATTTGCATCGTATCGAAGTGAATGTCCGACCACCGGAGACTCGCGGCCTCAGAGGGACGCAGACCAGCGAAGGCGCAGATTGCGACGTAGGGCACAATCTCCGGCGCGCATTTGCTCAACAGATTGCGCAATTCGTCCGGCGTAAGAATCGACACCTCGCCCTCAGGGCGCTGCCGAATTTTGATGTCCGCCGCAGGATTGGCACGGAGATATCCACGACGCCGTCCGAATTCGAGCAACACGCTTACGTTCCGCCGGTATGACTCGCGAGAGACTGTCCCGATGTCGAGGCTTCGAATCCAAGCCTCGATTTGAGCAACAGTCAGGTTGCAAACGAGCGTATCATGAAATGAATTGACGAAGCGGCCGAGTTTGCTCCGCAGATCGGCGAGATATTTCGGGCTCACGTTGTCCTGCTGCTTGACCGACAGGAATTCGTCGAACAGCTCGCTTACGGGAATCGACCTCTTGGTCTGCTCGACGTACGTGAGATAATGATGCACCGCATCAAACAAGCTCGCGTCGTGTTTCTCAAGCAGCCGGTAGCATTCGGACGCTTCGAGTTTTTGTCGGTCCGTGAGCCCGAGCGCTTGGCTGTGGTAGTCGCCAAGCTGCTTCGCCAGTCGCTCGACGTACGCCTTCGCGATAGACTCTTTCGCGAAGAACTTTTTCCGCGCACCTTCGATGCGGTGTAGACGAGGCGGCACACGAACCATCCAGGGAGCGTTTGGTGTGTAGTTCGTTTTGACGACTTTCAGAGCGGCGCGCCTAGACATGCTGCACCTCCTTTCTGTCGTCGATTGAAACAGACGTGGAGAACGACTCTGCGCTCGATCGGGAGCGGAGTGCCGCCACCGGTATAATGGCAGTAAACGGCAGTGAACCTGCCGCCGGTTTTCTTGATGCAGAGCGCTTTTGCTCAGCAATCCACTGATGAGTAAGGGCTTGTAATGGAGCCGGCAGACGGATTCGAACCGACGACCTGCTGATTACAAATCAGCTGCTCTACCAACTGAGCTATGCCGGCATTTATGAGGGAAAACTCCTCTCTTTGGCAACGCTTTCAAGGCACATTGTATACGCCATTTGTATAAGGTGACACAAACCCATGACGAAGTACGCAATTCCGATCCGGGTGCCACAGGGCGCCACTGTCCGCGTTCTCATTCAGCAGGCAAGCTGATTCATTGACGCGCCTTTCGGTTACTCACGCGCATCTTTGCGCGCTTGCTCCGGCCATTGAGCAGCCCAGCCGAGGATGTTTGGGAGCATGGCGAAGGCGCTGCACTATGGCCGATACGAAAGAATCTCTTTGGGAAAGCACAACGGTTCAAAACCTGATCCGCTACCGACCATCGGGAACGTACTTCGGACGTTTCAGAGTCGGCGGAAAGTTGGTCCGTCAGAGTCTTGAGACGGCAGTCTTCTCCGTCGCGAAGCAGAGACTGCCAGACAAAATCCGCGAGTACCGCTCACGCCACGAATCCGTAAAAGCGTTCGCCGGCGGCAAGATGACAGTTGGCGACGCGGTAGAAGTATATCGGGGCAAGGTCCGAGCAAACGCGTCGCTTAAGCCGCGCTCGAAAGATTATCGTGAGATGACGTTGGATTTCATTCAGCGCTCCTGGCCTTCCCTGTTCGAAACCGATGTGCGCAAAGTGAGCGAGCGCGATTGTGAGAACTGGCTCGTACGATTTCAGCAGAAATACGCACCGACTGTGGTGAACAACAGTATCGGCACCTTACGAGCGGTTTTCGAGGAGGCGATCGGCACCGGTGCCCGATTCAATAACCCCGCAGCGCAACTATCGCGCGTAAAACTCCGTCAGAAAAAACTGGAGCTTCCGTCGCGCGAAGAATTCCTGAAATTTGTTGAGAAGATTCGCAGTGCGGGCGCAAGACAGTCGAAGGACTGCGCGGATCTCGTGCGTTTTCTCGCTTACAGCGGCCTGCGAATTGGCGAGGCAAAATATGTAACATGGGCAGACGCAGACTTCCCCCGCTGCCAGTTGCATGTGCGAGGTGACCCGCAAACTGCAACCAAGAACGGCGAGATGCGATATGTCCCGATGATTCCAGAACTTGAGCGGATGCTGAAGGAACTACGAGCGGAGCGATCGAATGAACCTTCGAGCGCAACCGTAATGCGCGTCTTTGAATGTCAAAACAGCATGACGCATGCAGCCGCAAAGATCGACATGAAGCGCATAACCCATCACGACCTCCGTCATCTATTCGCGACCATTTGCATCGAAAGCGGCGTCGATATTCCCACTGTCTCGCGTTGGCTTGGACACAAAGACGGCGGCGCGCTGTGTATGAAAACCTACGGACACTTGCGTCAAGATCATAGCGTCGCGCAGGCGAAGCGCGTGAGTTTCGGCATCGCAGCCTAGCGAATCGTTGGTGAGCGCGTTTCAACCCTTGAGCAGCCGGAGCAATTCCGTACGCGGAACTAATAGCTTGCCGCGAAGCGCACGACAGGCCCGCAGTTTCCCGCGCTGAATCAGCCGATACACACTGAAATAATCGACGCCCAGGAGATCGGCGGCTTCTCGGATGGAATAGGCAAGTCGCTCCTGTTTAGGAGTGGGCGGTCGAGACGGTGCGGGAGTGAGCGTGTCCATGAGAATGCGAACCGTATAAAGGAGTTACCAGCCCATCGCTCTCGTGCCGGAGCGATGTTGTTTGGACAACCACCAACATCGACATTGTCTTTCGCTCAAAGGGAGACGGGTGGACCTCTATGTAAAGACAACAGCCCCGAAATTATTTACTCGCCGGCCCCAAGCCGGCCAAGCCAGATGCCCACGGCAAACACGATCCCTCCGCCTATGATGACTTGCACAATTGTAGTGAGCAGCGGTGTCTTCATGAATCGAAACCGAATCAGCGCGATACTAAGCAACTCGACCACGACGACGCCGTAAGCAATGTGGAGCGCTGCCGGCAGATTAGCGATCAAGAACGGGAATGTGTGTAGCATCCCTCCGAGGGCGGTGCCAAGACCGGTTATTACTCCGCGCATGATTGGCTCGCCGCGGCCGGTTACTTTTCCGTCATCAGAAAGCGCTTCGGCTAATCCCATACTGATTCCCGCCCCCACCGACGCGGCCAATCCAACAAAGAATGTCTTGTGTGTGTCGTGAGTGAGACCGGCCGCCGCGAATATCGGCGCCAACGTAGAAACGGAGCCATCCATCAGTCCGAGCAGCGCGGGCTGCACCTTTTGCAGCACGAAAATTCTGTCTGCCGACTTTGAACGTTTACTCATTGCTCCAACTACGGAGCGTTCTTAGTTGGTCTGAATGCCAGGCAATCATAAAGAACGCGGTCTGGCTGAAAATTGGAAGAAGATCGAAGCAAAATCTGGATCCCTTGGTGCTCAGCGCGACCATTTTGAGCGAGGTGGGACCCTAGGTCATCCTGTGACTCCAGCTCATGCACCATTTCACCGTCCTGACACAGTATTACTGGCTTGGAGCCGGGAATTGCCAGAATAGAGAGCGGAATAATGAAGCGAGCGAGTTCAAGAGGTAACCCAAGCTCCTGAGCAGCGGCATGCTTAACTTCAAGCTGGATCATTCGCGCTCTTGCGTCGGGCGTTGATTCCAAAGCGACATGGATCGCATCGAGCAGCCGGTCTCGGACTTCTCCAAGGTCTGTCAGCGATTTGAGATCCTGTAACGCGGGCTGCGTTTGGATTGCCTTGGCCAAAGAGGAAATCTCCTTTAGATAGGCATTCTTCTGCGTATCCGGCACGAAATACATGACTAGGAGATGCACCGGCTCGTTGTCAGGCGCACCATAGTCGATGCCACCGGGACTCCAGCCCACCGAACAAACCAGTTCGTCACCGTGAGGAGCGCGGGCGTGCGGGCATGCCCAACCTTTCCCGATGCCAGTATTGTGCACGCTCTCACGCGCGAGGACGCTTTCCGTAATACCGCCTTCTACTCCGATGTCCGGAATAGCCTCAATTAGCGCAGCCAGGTATTCCAGCGCTTTGGTCTTGTGGCTGTCCGTCAATTCAATCAAGCGGCCAGCCTGTAGGGCATCAAGAAGGGTTCTAGGCGCCTCGTCCGAATTGCATCGCCTATTTAGGACTAAAACAAAAAGATGTCGCGAAGATAATCGGATGCGATACGACGAGTGTCCTGAATTGGGAAAGAGGACATACGAAGCCTTCTGCCAAGCACGTGCCCCAGGTGGTGAATTTTCTGGCGTGCAATCGAGTTCCAAAGTCCTGAGACAATCCATGTTCATGCGGATTCAAGCAGAGTGAATCGCCGGCAACTCCGTAATCTCGGCGCGAGCCGAGCGAGACTGTTGTCACCGCCGTCCGGTGACACACGCGTAAACCAACGGGTTCGAGCCCTGTAGGCTCCGAGGTGACGACCAATTCGTTAGGCCATTCAATACGCTTCGGCATGGGGACCTCCAAGCGGCCTGTCACGAATTGTTGCGCCAGAACAGGCTCGTTAAAGCAGGAGTCTTGAGATAGTAAGAATCGCATGAACGAGCGTTTGGACGTGAAATTCGAGATCGGCCACGTTCTGTTCATCGACATCGTCGGCTACTCGAAGTTACTGATCAATGAACAGAGTGAGCAGATTCAAAAGCTAAAGGAGATTGTCCGGGGAACAGAGCAGGTCCGAATCGCCGAAGCGGAAGGCAAATTGCTGCGTTTACCGACGGGCGATGGCGGCGCCCTGGTGTTTCGCAACAGCTCGGAAGCGCCGGTTCTTTGCGCCTTAGAAATTGCTAAGGCGCTAAAGAATCATCCCGAACTTCGCGTCCGAATGGGAATCCATAGCGGCCCGGTCAATGAAATCAGCGATTTAAACGAACAGGCCAACATTGCGGGCGCAGGAATTAATCTCGCGCAGCGCGTGATGGATTGCGGCGATGCCGGTCACATTCTTCTTTCACGGCACGTGGCCGAAGATTTGGAACACTATCCCCATTGGAAGCCTTACTTGCACGAGCTAGGCGAATGCGAAGTAAAACACGGTCACAAAATATCTCTCGTTAACTTCTGCGACGATCAAATTGGCAACCGACAGACGCCGCAAAAATTTCGCCAGGCGAAAGTGGCTCGAGCAACCAAGCTCTGGAAGATCGCCGTTGCCGCTCTCGTGATCTTAATAGTAGCCGGCGCACTTTTTTACTATTCGCGTCAAAGCAAGGCGCTGACCGATAAGGACACGATCGTCGTGGCGGATTTTACAAATACCACCGGTGATCCCGTGTTCGACGGCACCCTGCGGCAGGGCCTCGCTTCGCAACTGGAGCAATCGCCGTTTCTAAGTCTCATTTCGGACCAGCGCATCGCGCAGACTCTCGCGCTGATGTCACAGCCGAAGGACGCACGGCTTACGCCTGAGCTCGCGCGCCAAGTTGGTCAACGCATTGGAAGCGCCGCCAGCATCGAAGGTTCGATTTCGATGTTGGGCAGCGAGTATGTCGTCGGTTTGAAGGCGGTAAACTGCCGCACTGGCGATCTGCTGGCGCAGGAACAAGTCACCGCCAACGGGAAAGAGCAAGTGCTGAAAGCGCTCGGTCAGCCGGCAATCAGCTTGCGTCGAAAATTGGGTGAATCATTGGCGTCAATCCAGAAATACGACGCGTTACCCGAAGACGTGACCACTCCGTCGCTGGAGGCACTACAAGCGTATTCACTTGGTATGAAGGCCTATGACGTGACTAACGATTTCGTCGCCGCCATACCGTTTTTTCAAAGGGCCTCCACCCTGGATCCAAACTTTGCCATGGCTTATCTGCGCCTGGCTGAATGTTACCAACCCCAAGGCGAACTCACCGTCGCAGCTGAAAACGCACGCAAAGCGTATCACTTGCGTGATCGAACGAGTGACCGGGAGAAGCTACACATTTCTACGTTTTACGAATATGTGGTGACTGGAAATCTGGAGGTTGCTCGCAGAGCCTGCGACTTGTTTGCGCAGACTTATTCTCGCGATGAGGATGCCCGACTGTATCTGTGGCTTGTCTACACCGGTCTGGGAGACTACGAGAAAGCTCATCGGGCGGCGCAGGATGCGTTCAGGATCAACTCCGCAAGTGGCAATAATCTCGTGAATGTGATGTACGCCAACCAGTGGCTCAACCGCGTCGCTGAGGCCAAGTCCGCTCTCCAGGACGCGCGTACCCATAATGTCGATTCCCCTTGGGTCGCTCTCGTCGTTTACATGCTGGACTTTCTGCAACACGATGCCGTCGGTATGGAACAACAGGCCTCGGCGGCAATGGGAATACCCGGTGTTGAGGATCAAATGCTGTTTCTCGAATCCGAAACTGCCGCTTGCGGCGGGGAATTCACCAAGGCTCGCGAGCTGACTCGACGTGCAGTGGATTCTGCCCGACGAGCGCAGGAAAAGGAGACGGCCGCGGAATATCTTGGGCACAATGCCGTGCGGGAAGCGATCGTTGGCAGTTCCGCTGTCGCCAAGAAAGACGCCCAGTCTGCTATTGCCGAAATAAACGGAAAGAATGCGGAGGGATTTTCAGCGATCGCATTCGCACTCACGGGAGATGCGGCAAACGCCAATCGTTTGATCGATGACCTGGGAAAGCGGTTCTCGCAAGATACCATTGTGCAGTTCGAGTATCTGCCCATGGCGCGAGCTGGCCTTGCGCTGACGGCCGGCAATGCCGCGAATGCAGTTGCAGCGCTGACGGTTGCTTCCCCTTACGAGTTGGGACACACGAACAACGACTTCACGTTTGCGCTTTATCCGGTTTATCTCCGCGGTGAAAGCTATCTGGCGGCGAAAGACGGATCGGCAGCGATCACCGAGTTTCAGAAAATTCTCGATCATTCGGGAGTAATTGGAAATGAACCGATCGCCGCCCTCGCACACTTGGGTCTCGGCCGCGCCTACGCGCTCTCGCGCGAATCTGCCAAAGCTAAGACTGCCTATCAGGATTTTTTTGCTCGCTGGAAAAATGCCGATCCTGACGTTCCTCTTCTGAAGCAAGCCAAATCGGAGTACGCCAAGCTGCCGTGAATCCCACGCCGTCTCCATCATCAGAAGTGAAATTCGAAATCGGGCATGTCTTGTTCATCGACATTGTTGGTTACTCGAAATTGCTCATCAACGAGCAGAGCGATCAGCTGGGCACCTTGAAAAGAATTGTGCGCGGAACGGAGCAAGTCCGAATTGCTGAGGCGGAAGGCAAACTACTACGATTGCCAACTGGCGATGGTGGGGCGCTTGTTTTTCGAACGAGTTCCGAAGCGCCGGTTCTGTGCGCGCTCGAAATCAGCAAGGCAGTCAAGAGTCATCCGGAATTGCGGGTGCGCATGGGCATTCACAGCGGTCCGGTCAATGAAGTCACCGACTTGAACGAACAAGCAAATATCGCCGGCGCGGGAATCAACATCGCCCAGCGGGTGATGGACTGCGGAGACGCCGGACACATTCTTCTCTCCAAGCGCGTCGCTGATGACTTGGAACAATATTCGCAATGGCGGCCATCTCTGCACGAGCTCGGCGAATGCGAAGTGAAACACGGCCAGAAAATATCTGTCGTAAATCTCTACGACGATCAGGTCGGAAATCCACAGAGGCCGGAGAAGTTTAAGGGCGCCGATGTAGGGGCGATCGTGTCGGAAGCGGCGGCGGTCGCAACACGAAGCCGGCGAAAATATCTTTTCATCGCCGGCGCGGTGGCTCTGATCATCGCCGTCGTCGCGCTCGGTCTTCTCGTATTTCGGCCCAACCGCTCGCTGAGAACGACGACAACTTCCATCGTGCCGGAAAAAAGCATAGCCGTGCTTCCATTCGAAAACCTGAGCGAAGAAAAAGCCAATGCTTACTTTGCCGACGGCATTCAGGACGAAATCCTAACCAAGCTTGCCAGCATTGCTGACCTTAAGGTTATTTCACGAACTTCGACAGCAAAGTACAAGAGCAAGCCGGAAGATTTAAAGACCGTTTCGCAACAGTTAGGCGTCGCCAACGTCGTGGAGGGAACCGTGCAAAGGGCTGCGGACAAAGTGCGGGTCAACGTGCAGCTCATCGACGCCCGCGCGGACTCACATCTTTGGGCAAAGAGCTTCGACCGCGACGTGAAGGATGTCTTTGCGGTCGAAAGTGAAGTGTCACAAGAGATAGCCGACGCCCTGCAGGCGAAGCTTTCGCCTAACGAGTCGAACGCGCTCGCCACCGCACTGACCAAAGATTCCGAAGCCTACGATCTTTTCTTGAAAGGCGAATATGAAGAGCGGGAGGCAGAAAATTCGCTCAAAGCAGAGCCGTTCGATCGCGCAGCCATCTTTTATCAGCAGGCGCTCGATCGCGATCCGAATTTTGCTCTGGCCGCTGCGCGCCTGGCCGAGAGTAGCATCCTGCGCCACTGGTTTGTAACGAGACATGCCGAGAACGATCCGGCGCTGGTAGAAATAAGGAGCCTGGTTGATCGCGCTCTGACGCTTGCTCCCAACCTGGCAGAAGCACACATCGCCCTCGGCAGCTTTTACTATTACGTGAAGCACCAGTATGAAGATGCCTTGAAAGAATTCGGTCGCGCATTGGAAGTGCAGCCCAACAACATCCGTGCCTTCGAACTGTCCGCTTACGTCTACCGTCGACAAGGCCGGTGGAAACTTAGTCTAGATCAGTTAGCGAAGTGCGAAGAACGCGATCCCCGGGATGCTTCTTTAGCGGCCAATATCGCTTCCTCTTATGCCGCCCTGCGAATGTGGCCGGAGGCGAAGCGGGCTAGCTCCCACTCGCTCGTTCTCGACCCGCACAATCTCATCGGGATACGCGTTTTGATTCTCAGCTGCCTCAATGGACAAGGCGATTTCAACGAGGTCAAACGCCTGCTCTTCGCGGGGCAAAGGGCGACGAGCTTTATCACAGTCGATATCAGTGCCACCGAAGCATACGTCCACGTGCTTGATCGAGACTTTGCCGCCGCTCGAAAAACATGTGAAACAGAGGCCCCCAACCCGGACGAGAACCTCTCGCGCCTGATGGCTCTTGTGGTGATCCATCTGCTGGCGAATGACGCAGCCAGCGCTACCGATGAGATTGAGAAGGCGCGTGGTTTTGTCGAAGCGCAACTGCGCAAACGGCCGAACGAAACCTCCCTAATTCAACTGGCCTGGATAAATTTGGCTCTGAGAAACAATGTGGAGGCTCTTCGTCTGGCGACGCAGGCGGCACAAGCCGCGCCTGTGGAAAAAGACGCGCTTCTTGGAGCAGCGATTCTTACTGGTCTGGCTCAAATTCAGGCCAGAGCAGGCGAACCGGCGGCGGCCGTCAATACACTCCAAAGACTATTGGCGATGCCGGCAGGTTTCACCGTCTCGATCGCGCAACTCAAGATCGATCCGGTCTGGGATCCGATTCGCAACGATCCGGGGTTCCAACAACTGCTCGCCGGGACTGAGCACGTTGGACCCTAGCGAGCAGCTGAGATGAACCCGCACAGCTTCTTCGCCCAGTTGAAACGGCGCAACGTTTACAAAGTCGCGGTCGCGTACATCGTCGCCGCTTGGGCGCTCTCGCAGGGAATCGCGCAGGTGTTTCCAATATTCGATGTTCGAACTGGATCATCCGTTTGATCGTCCTGCTCATAATAATAGGGCTTCCGATCGCGCTTGTTCTGGCCTGGATGTTCGAGCTGACACCGGAGGGACTGAAACGGACCGAAGATGTCGATCTAGCCGCCTCGGCGCGACAACCCCGAAAGCATGCGTGGGTTATTATCGTGATGGTTGGAGCCGCGCTCTCGGTCGGATTGTTTTTCATCGGACGTTACAGCGGTCGGAACGCCGCCGGTTCGGCTCCCACCGAGGCGGTTGGAGGCTCATCCATCTCACAAAAATCGATTGCCGTATTGCCATTCGATAACCTGAGCCGCGACCCAGATAACGCCTATTTCGCCGAAGGCGTGCAGGATGAAATCCTGACGCGGCTGGCGAAAGTAGGGGACCTGAAAGTGATCTCGCGCACTTCGACGCAGCACTTCAAGAGCGCGCCGGAAAATCTGCCGGAGATCGCGAGGCAGCTCGGGGTCGCCAACATTCTCGAAGGCAGCGTGCAAAGGTCGGGCGATCAGGTGCGCGTCAATGTGCAGTTGATCAAGGCCGGCACGGACGCACATCTCTGGGCCGACATTTTCGACCGGAAACTAACAGACATCTTCGCCGTCGAGAGCGACATTGCGAAGACGATCGCCGACACGTTGCAGGCGAAGCTCACCGGCTCGGAGCAGACCGCGATCTCGAAAACGCCGACGGCGAACCAGCAAGCCTACGAGCTTTACCTAAAGGGCCGCTTCTTCTGGAATAAGCGCACCGGCGCCGACCTGAAGAAGGCGGCTGAGTTATTTCAGCAGGCCATCGTAGCCGATCCGAATTATGCCAGCGCTTACGCCGGGTTAGCCCAGACTCAGTTGCTCATTCCGGTCTTTGGCGTCGGAAAGCCGCCAGACTTCTTTCCCGCAGCGACTTCTGCGGCAAGGCGGGCGATTGCGCTGGACGAGACATCCGCGGAGGGCCACAGCGCGCTTGCGATGTTACTTCTCTTCGACTCTAAGTTTGCGGAGTCAGAGAAGGAGTTTCAACGCGCGATCGACGCCAACCCAAATTACGCCACCGCGCACCATTGGTTCGGTAACAGCCTGCTCGTCACACTTGGGCGGTTCGATGAAGGAGTTAAGGAGGGCACACGCGCGGTGGAGCTGGACCCACTGTCGCTCATCATTAATGCCGATCTCGGCAGCACTCTTATGGTCGCACGGCGGTATGACGATGCGATCGGCCAGTTCAAACGCACTCTGGCCCTCGACGACAAGTTTGCCTACGCGCAATGGAACCTGGGAGAAGCGCTTTATCTGAAAGGCGATACCAATGCCGCGATCGCGGAATACGAGAAGGCGCGCGCGCTCGATGACGATCCCGTAATTCTCGCACTGCTTGGCCGCGCCTACGCAGAAACTGGGCGAAGAGGCGAGGCGCTCGAGCTGCTCGCCAGGCTCCAGGAAAAAGGGAAAGGCGGGTATGTCCGCAACTATCTCTACACGATCTTATATATCGGCCTGGGCGATCGAAGCACGGCGATAGACTATCTCGAGAAGGCGCGTGAAGGCGCAGAAACACCGGACACCCTATGGATCAAGGTGGACCCGCTGTTTGATCCGCTGCGCGGAGAGCCGCGTTTCCAGCAGCTGGTGGCGAGGCTCTTTCCCCGGAGTCCCTGATGAACCCGCGCAATTTCTTCGCCGAACTCAAGCGGCGCAATGTCTACAAGGTGGCGGTCGCGTACGCGGTGGTCGCGTGGCTCACGATTCAGGCGGCATCGATCTTTCTTCCCGCATTCAATGCGCCGCAATGGGCGATGCAAATTGTCATCCTTATTCTTGTTATTGGGTTCCCGATTGCGCTGGCGTTTTCATGGGCGTTCGAGATCACGCCGGAAGGAATCAAACTCGAATCCGAGATCGAGCCGAACAAATCGATCGCGAGACGCACCGGGCGAAAGATTGTTGCCGTAACGATCGCGCTTGCTGTCGTCGCGGCTGGTCTGTTCGTTTATCAACTTGTCCGCTCGAAAACAGGCACGCCTCGACAAGATGCCAGTGCGGCTCGCACCGAGGCGGCTACAGTGACTCCTAACAAATCGATCGCGGTGCTCCCGTTCGACAATCTCAGTCGTGATCCCGACAATGCATATTTCGCAGAAGGTATTCAGGACGAGATTCTGACGCGCTTGTCGAAAATCGGCGCGCTCAAGGTGATTTCGCGCAGTTCCACCCAGAAATATAAGAGCGCACCGGAGAACCTGCGCGAGGTTGGCAACCAGCTGGGCGTGGCCAATCTGCTAGAGGGCAGTGTCCAGAAAGTCGCAAACGCGGTTCACATCAACGTGCAGTTGATTCGCGCTGCAACCGATGAACACGTTTGGGCAGAAAGTTACAACCGAAAATTGGATGACGTTTTCGGCGCGGAGGGCGAAGTCGCGAGCGCCATTGCCGATCAACTTAAAGCGCAACTTACTGGGCAAGAGCAAAAAGCACTGGCCGAGAAGCCGACGCAAAACGCCGCGGCGTATGACGCTTACCTGAGAGGGGTTGCGATCGAGCGCGACGCATTTACTACACCCGCATTCCAACAGGCAATGGTCGCCTACCAACGGGCCGTCGAGCTCGACCCAAAGTTCGTTCTGGCGTTGTCGCGGATCGCCGTCCTCAGAAGCTTTCTTTTCTTCAATGGCCTCGACCTAAAAACGAACTCTGCCGCAGCAGTAAAAGACGACGTGGACAAGCTTTTAGCGTTGGCGCCCGACGCAGGCGAAACCTGGTTGGCCCAGGGGGCTTATCGGTATCGGGTGCTGCGTGACTTTGCCGGAGCGGTCCAAGCTTACGAACAAGCACGCAAAAAGCTGCCTAACAATTCGTTTTTGCTGCAAAACCTCGGCTTTGTCCTGCGTCGACTCGCCCGCTGGGAAGATTCAGAGCGCGCTTTCACTACTGCGCTGGAACTTGATCCTCGAAGTGTCTCGCTCCTGACCAGCATCGGAAGCCAATTTTATAACTTCCTGCGGCGTTATGACGAGGCCCTAAGAATACTCGATCAGGCGCTTGAAATTTCACCGGACTCCGGAGTCGCGCACGTTGGAAAGGCTGGCGTTTTTCAACACCTCGGCCGAATTGATGAATCGCGCCAAGAACTCGCGAGGGTTTCTTCGGCCGAATTGTTAGATGATCTGGCACTGGGTGTTGGCGTTCGGCAGTACATGTATGAGCGGCAATTCGAAGCCGCGGTAGCACTCGTGCAGAGAAGACTCGGCGCGCTGGCCGCGGAAGAGGTGCCGGATTCGCTCGTCTCTTCTGCAGTCGTGCACGGAGGATTTTGCCAGGATTGGTTAGGCCGGCGCGACGACGCGCGCCAGATATTCACTCGGGTAATTAACTGGATCAAGCCCACGCCGGATACCGTTGTCGCGGCGGATGCAAATCGCCGGCCGTCGACACTTGCATTGGCTTACGCTGGATTAGGCGATAAGGACTCTGCGCTGCAACAAGCTAAGCGCAGCGTGGCGCAGTACGAGAACGACGCTGTCGATAAACCAGGGGCGGAAGCGGTCCTTGCCCAAATCCAGGCGCAGTTCGGCGACGTTGAATCCGCCATTTCAATCATTCCGCACTTACTCGAAGTGCCGGCCGGAATCACGCGCGCCGATCTTCGCTTTAATCCGATGTGGGATCCGCTGCGAAAAGATCCGCGCTTCCAGAAACTCTGCGAAGAAAAACCAAAGTGAAGATCGACAATTTCTTCGCCGAGTTGAAGCGGCGCAATGTTTACAAGGTCGCGGTCGCGTACGCGGTGGTTGGCTGGCTGCTGGTCCAAGTTACGACACAAGTTTTTCCCATCTTTGAAATTCCGAATTGGGCCCTCAGATTGATCGTGCTCGCAATCATCATCGGATTTCCAATCTCGCTCGTAATCGCGTGGGCATTCGAATTGACCCCGGAAGGATTGAAACGAACGGAAGATGCTGATCTTGCAGCGCAGACGCGCACCAAATCTCACGCCTGGATTTACGTCGTGATTGTTGGCGTGCTGCTTTCGATCGGATTATTTTTTATCGGACGCTACACGGGACGGAACAGCAGCAGTGCGTTTTCCGGGGAATTGCCGGCAAAATCGATCGCTGTGTTGCCGTTCGATAATCTCAGTGAAGAAAAGGGGAACGCCTACTTTGCCGAGGGCGTGCAGGATGAAATCCTCACGAGATTAGCCAAGGTGGCCGATTTGAAAGTTATCTCGCGCACGTCAACCCAGAAGTATAAGAGCGCGCCGGATAATCTCCGCGCCATCTCCCAACAATTGGGGGTCGCCAATATCCTCGAAGGCAGCGTACAGAAGGCCAATGACCAGGTGCGGGTGAATGTGCAGCTTATCAATGCGACCAACGACGCACACCTCTGGGCCGATACCTACGACCGGAAGGTGACCGATCTGTTTGCGGCCGAGAGCGAGATCGCGAAGACGATTGCCGACACCTTGCAAGCGAAGCTCAGCGGCTCGGAAATGACGGCGATGGCGAAAGCTCCTACGGCCGATAGTGAAGCGTATGAGTCATATCTAAAGGGCAATTATTTTTGGAACAAACGGACTGGCGCAGATTTTCATAAAGCCATTGATTATTTCAATCAAGCCATTGCCAAAGATTCCAGTTACGCGCTCGCCTATGTCGGCCTGGCTAACTCGTATGTTCTCCTCTCAAACTACGGCGCCGCTACCCCGAAAGATTCGATTCCACAAGCGAGGGCCGCGGCGCTAAAGGCGCTGGAACTCGACAGTAACCTGGCCGAAGTCCACGCTACCCTTGCCCTACTTTCCCAGTACGAATTCGATTCCCAGCGCGCGATTAGCGAGTATGAGCGTGCCATTAAACTAAGTCCAAATTACGCCAACGCGCATCACTGGTTTGGAGATGGGCCACTAATGGCGCTGGCAACGACAGATCGGTCGATCGCGGAGGGGAAACGCTCTGTCGAGCTCGATCCGCTCTCCTTGATCAATAATTCCGACCTTGGCTGGGATTATCTGAATGCGCGGCGTTACGATGAAGCCGTTGCTCAGTGGCGGAAGACGATCGAGATCGATTCTCACTTTTACCTGGCGCATTATTATCTGGGCGAAGGCCTGCAACTACAGGGAAAACTTACTGAAGCCATCGCTGAGTATCGAACGGCCGTCGAGTTGAACGATGACCCATTGGCGCTTGCCTTGCTTGGTCAGGCCCATGCGCGCGCCGGGCAGAAGGACGCAGCGCAAAAGATTCTTGCGCGGCTGACTGAAGAAGCAAAATCGCGCTACGTCTCAGGCTACAGTTTCGCGCTTGTTTGTCTCGGATTAGGGGACAAGGAGGGAGCGATTGACGCCTTGGAGCGAGCCTATCGCAACGGAGAGGGTGCCGACATTTACATCATCAGAGTGGATCCGTTTATGGATGAGCTGCGAGGCGACCCGCGTTTCGAAGCGCTGGCGGAGAAGATAGTGCCATCGCGCGAGTTCACCAAAGCTCCGACGCCTTTGAAATGAACCCGCGCAACTTTTTCGCCGAGCTGAAGCGGCGCAATGTTATCCGCATGGCGGGACTCTATCTCGTAGGTGCATGGCTCCTCATCCAAGTCGCGAGCACCATGCTACCGGCGTTTGACGTGCCGGGCTGGGTCTTGCGTGCACTCATCATTACACTCGCGCTCGGCTTCATCCCGGCTCTTATCTTTAGCTGGGTCTTCGAGCTAACTCCGCAAGGCCTGAAGCGCGATGAAGATGTAGCTCCAGAGCAGTCGATCGCGCCGCAAACCGCGCGGCGCATGGATCGCATGATCATCGTCGTGCTGGTGCTCGCGCTTGGCTATTTCGCTTTCGATAAGTGGGTGCTTGCACCACGGCGCGAGGCCGCGGCGTCGCATTCGGCGCTTGTGCCTGCCGAGGTAACATCGACCGCCAGCGCTAAATCGATTGCCGTGCTTCCCTTCGATAATTTGAGTAGTGACAAGGAGAACGCTTACTTTGCCGAAGGCATTCAGGATGAAATCCTGACGCGGCTCGCCAAGATCGCCGCTCTCAAGGTGATCTCGCGTACGTCCACGCAGAAATACAAGAGCGCGCCGGATAATTTGCGCGAGGTAGGCAAACAGTTAGGCGTTGCCAATCTACTCGAAGGCAGCGTACAGAAAGTGGCTAACGCGGTACACGTGAACGTGCAGCTCATTCGCGCCGCCACAGACGAGCATCTCTGGGCGGAGAGTTATAATCGTAAGCTGGACGATATTTTCGGCGTCGAAGGTGAAGTCGCCACCGCCATTGCCGATCAGTTGAAAGCGAAACTTACCGGCGGCGAAAAGGAATCGTTAGCTGCTAAGCCAACTTCCAATCCTCAGGCGTACGATGCCTACCTGCGCGGACTCGCGTTCGAGGGACGGGCCGATGCATTGGTGCCCAACATCCTAAACTCAATCGCAGCGTTTGAAGAAGCCACTCGACTCGATCCTGATTTCGCGCTGGCTTGGTCACACCTCGCGCGTCAGCAGAGTTTCGTTTTCAACCTTTCCGATCAAAGCCCGCATCGCCGGGATGAAGCGCGGATGGCTCTTGAAAACGCGATGAAGCTGGCGCCGCAGTCGCCGGAGACACAACTGGCGGAGGGCTTTTATCATTACTGGGTTAAACGCGATTACGAGACGGCGAAGACGCGATTCCATGCCGTGCGAGCGCGATATCCGAATGATCCCTGGCCGCCGTATGCGCTGGCCGCGATTGCTCGTCGACAGGGCCAATGGGAGGAGAGCCGTCGCCTCTTCGCGCAAGCCCTCGAGCTGGATCCGCAGAATGTTTTTCTACTGATAGATGCGACCCTGGACGATATATCCATGCGCGATGCTGCGTCAGCGCAGAAACATCTCGCTCGTGCGCGCGACCTGAGCCCGGGAAACTCGGCCATCGCTGCCTTGCAAGCCGATAGCATGCAGCTCAGCGGCGATGTTGCCGGCGCGCAAGCCGTGCTCGATCAGATGCAGCCGGGGCAGGACGACCTCAACTTCGCGGTGGCGTTCGTAACAAACGCGGCACTTTCTCGGAAGTTCGGTCCGGCGATAGCGATGTTGAAAGCGCAGCTCGAAAATCCAAAGGGGGTTGGCCTGGATCTGGGTTGGTTTGAAAATTCGCTAGGAGATATGCAGCGACTCTCTGGCGATACCGGCGCTGCTGCTGCCAGCTATGGTAAGGCGCGCGCTGCGCTCGAAGCCGGTCTGCGCGATCAGCCGGACAGTCCGAACCTGGTTAGTCAACTAGGCTGGGCCTACGCTGGACTTGGCGACAAGGCAAACGCGTTGCAATACGCGCGCAAAGCCATCACTCTGCTGCCAGCATCAAAAGATGCCCTTGTTGGTCCAGGCTATGAAGAAACTCTCGCGCGCATCGAGGCGCGTTTCGGCGACAAAGAGAGCGCGATTACCGCTTTACAGCATTTGCTCGTGACCTATTACAGCGGTCCTCCAGTTACGCCCGCACAGCTGCGACTCGATCCAGATTGGGACAACCTGCGCGACGATCCGCGTTTTCAGAAGCTTTGCATAGACAAGCAGCAGAAAGACGGAGAATAAGTGCCCAGCGACTCTCCATCGGAGGTGAAGTTCGAGATCGGGCACGTCTTGTTCATCGACATCGTAGGTTACTCGAAAGGGTTGATTAACGAGCAGAGCGATTCGCTGCAGAAGCTGAAGCAAATCGTGCGCGGAACGGAGCAATTCCGGCTCGCCGAAGCGGACGGCAAACTGCTTCGCCTGCCTACGGGGGACGGCGGTGCACTTGTCTTTCGCAATAATTCCGAAGCGCCAGTCCTATGCGCAATGGAGATTGGCAAGGCGCTGAAGAACTATCCCGAGTTGCGCGTTCGCATGGGAATTCATAGCGGACCAGTCAACGCGATCACTGATTTGAACGAGCAGGCCAACATCGCTGGCGCTGGGATTAACTTTGCGCAGCGAGTGATGGATTGCGGTGATGCTGGACACATTCTTCTTTCCCGCCATGTCGCCGAAGACTTAGAGCACTATCCACGCTGGCAATCGTACTTGCATGATCTAGGGGAAGTCGAAGTAAAGCACGGAGTCCGGATCGGGATTGTTAACTTCTGTGACGACCAACTTGGGAATCCAGCGCTTCCGGAGAAGATCGCAGCACGTCGCCAGGAACAGACGACCGCGTCTCAGGTTGAGGAGAAACGCTCTAGCCGAAAGCGGAGGCTGCTGGCGGTAACGTTCCTCGCTGTCACGGCCGCGGCAGTTGCAGTCTCAATCATCGCTTACAGGATGTCCCGGCAACTCAGCCAGGAGCAGCTGGTGAGAAAAGCGGCCAGTCTGATTCCCGAGAAAAGTGTAGCTGTGCTCCCCTTCGAAAACCTTACCCGTGAGCCGGAGGATGCCTATCTATCCACAGGCATACAGGAGGAAATCCTCACCCGTCTGGCGAAAATTGCGGCGCTCAAAGTCATCTCACGAACCTCGACAAAGCAGTACGACAGCCGGCCGGGTAACTTAAGTGATATCGCGAAGCAGTTGGGCGTCGCGACCATTCTGGAAGGCAGCGTGCAGAAGGTTGGCGCGAAGGTCCGAGTTAATGTGCAGCTAATTAAAGCCGCCAGCGATGCGCATTTGTGGGCGGAGACCTACGACCGCGAACTGATCGATGTGCTCGCGGTCGAAAGTGAAGTCGCGACCGAGATCGCGTCGGCCTTGCGCGCGGCTCTTAGTCCGGAAGAGAAAGCGCGCATCGATGAAAAACCGACGAACAATCCGGAAGCGTACGCACTCTACCTCCGTGCCCGGGACGTTCTTGATCAGGCGGCGGATATCCGCGGGGAGATAGAACGCGGCGCAGGTTTGTATGAGCAAGCTATTGCGATCGATCCGAAGTTTGCCCTAGCCCACGCCGAGCTGGCGACGATAACGGCATCGCTTTTCCTGGTTTTTGAGCCGCGGGAAGCGTTCAAGATAAAAGCTCGTGCGGCCGCGGAAGAATCTCTCCGCCTCAAACCTGAACTAGGGGAAGGACACATGGCTCTCGGTTTTTATTTCGACTATATTGATCGCAACTATGATGCGGCGGCGAGAGAATACGAAATCGCCCGGCGCGTTTTGCCAAATAATTCCGTTCTGATTCGGCGCATCGGTCTCATGAAGCGGCGGCAGGGACATTGGGGTGAAGGTCTGGCCGAACTGGAGCGCGCGGCTTCGCTCGATCCGCGCAACCTCCTCACGATTGGATGGCTCGCGGGCACGTACGAAGATTTACATAATTGGGCGGCGGCAGAGGAAATGCGACAGCGCTGTCTGGCCGGGGCGCTGCGCCTTTACCCGCAGGAGACGATGGCACAGGAAAAATTTCAGCTGGGTTTCTCGCGCTTCTTCGGCACAGGGGATGCATCGCTCTTGCAAAAGGCGATGGCGGAAGTGCCGGCGGATTTTGATCCCGGCGGCACCGTCACTCAGTTCCGCTACGACACCAATATGTACTTGCACGATTTCGACACGGCCGAGAAAGTGCTCGACCGAAGTCCGCTCACGATCCTCCAAAACGGCTCGGCTCCGCCCGTCGCCAAATCTTTTCTGCAAGGCCGTATCGCGGCCGCGCGCGGAGATTCCGCGCGAGCGAAGTCGTTATTTGTGGCGGCGCTTCCGCAGGCGGAAAACGAAATCAAAGAACATCCCGAAACGGCCAGCCGTCACGCGCAACTAGGAATTGTTTACGCCTATCTCGGGCGGAAAGAAGATGCCCTGCGCGAAGGCCACCGCGCGCTAGAGCTACTACCGGAATCCAAGGATGCCTACTACGGAGTAGATATAACAAACATGTTTGCCATCATCTGCGCTCCATCGACAACTTCGTGTGTATTAATCTCGAACAGTTGTGGCTTTTAACGGCTAATACGCTGGATAACCGTCGCAATTGTCGGCATAATCACATGATAGGCGTCCCTGATCACGCTCCATGAGTTACCGCTCCTTCTCCAACCTGTGCTTCCTCCTGTTTGCCGCGATGCTTGTTTCATCGCTTCTCATCTCTATCGTCGCGGCGGCACGCAGCCTCCGGCGGCGCGCCAAGACCCGCGGCACAGAGCTGACTTCGGCTTCAGCGCCGCCAGTTGGAGGCCGCTTGGCGGATGTGCTGCTCCTTATCGCAGTCGCAGCGACTTGGTACAACGTTTCGTCGGGCTGGATCGCCGAGTTGACCATCTATCCGATCTACGCCGATATGAGCCAATTCGGTCCCCAGGCCTTTCACGGCTTCAGCCGAGCGTACCTGTCCCGGCTTCCAATCATCATCGTTCCCGCTGGCGTTATGTTTCTGTCCTGATCGCTTTTGCTTTGGCTCCCTTGTCGCGGCGTACCGTCGCGCCAAATCTGGTTGGTCATCGCCCTGTGCACTGCGTTTGTGGCCAGCACGCCGCTAGCCGCCGGGGCCCAGGATCAGATGTATAGCGGTGGCTTTTCGCCGGAGCAGTATTCCCGGCTCCTATGGTCAAACGGGGCACGCGCAATTATTTTCACGCTAACAGGACTTGTTGCGCTGCGCATCGTCTACGAGAGGTGGCACCAAGGTGGGCGCGCAGACGCCTAACACTTCAGTCGAGCCAACAGCCTACGCCGTTTCGATTCGGATCGTGATGGATTCTTTGTTCACGTTGATGTCATTCCATAGTCCGGCTTCCCGACTGTGGCTCACTTCTATCCGTTAGGCCCGCATAACACAATGACCGCGCTTTCGCCTCAATTAGTAAGGAGATCCCTATGAATACCCTCCGCCGTGTAAGTTACGTCTTTCTCTGCATCGTCCCGTTTCTTAATTTCGTTGTCGTCGGCGTGCGCGCCTTTCGCGTCCCAGGAGTCTATCAGGTTGTTGGAGTAATGTACTTTGCAGCGCTCGCCCTTGCGGCGTGGGCCCTTGGCGCAGGGGCAATCAGAGCCGATGCGCAGGACCGACGATTGCTCGGCCTGGCCGGGACACTCCTCGTAACATCATTTGCGCTCGTTGCGCTTCTCTGGGTCGGCTTGGGCGCACCCTGGCAGGCAACCGCGGCAGAGAACCAGATGCGGTATCTTATCCTCATTGTCATGGCCACCGCGGTAGCGGGTGGATTCGTGGTGCTCAGAGAAGCACTTAGCGAGGCTGGTGAACGCTTCTATTCGACGCTCGGCTTCGCCGCGATCATGCTTAGCGGCCCGCTGTATCTCATCTGGAATACCTTTGCGTTCGGAGTGTTCTTCGCCAAGGAGCACACTGGACAGGTGCCTCCGGCGATTATTTCGCTGGGCGACACGTTAGATGTTCTACTTTTTGTTGCGGGCTTCCTGACCTATCTCGCGACGTTGGCGTTTGCGGCTTCCCTCGGTCGACTCCAATGGCTGGGGCGCGGGGCAACTCGCGCATTCATGATCGTGAATGGGATCGCGTTGCTGTTCCTCGTGATCAGAGGTCTCCACTATCCGGACCCGAGAGCGCTCTCTACGCCATGGTACACTAATCCTGGTTTTGTTGTCGGAATCCCAGCTGTCCCATTCATCATGCCTTTCCTTTTTGGTGTCGTCTTGCTCCGGCGCGCGGGTGAAGAGCAATCTCAAGAAGGAGTGCGAAGCTCCCCTCGCGGGGCATGACGACGGTCGAAGGCACCATCAATGGCTTCCTTTTTCGAGCCACGCTCGAGCCAGACGGCCAAAGAAGCCACTGGCTCAGAGTGAACCGGAAGATGCGCGAAGCTGCGGGAGCAGACGCAGGCGACGTCGTCACTCTGGAGATCGCGCCGGCGGGAGAGGAACCGGAACCCAGGGTGCCGGCAGATCTGCGGAAGGCTCTCGCGGCCGCCCCGAAGGCGCGGGCGTTGTGGTCCCCCATCGCGCGCAGAGATTGGATCCACTGGATCGCCTCCGCCAAGTGGCCAGAGACTCGCGCGCGTCGGATCGACAATGCCTGCGCGATGCTCGCTGCCGGGAAGCGACGGGTTTGCTGCTTCGATCGGTCTGGGTTCTATAGTAAAAGCTTCAGCTCTCCTAAAGCGGCGATTTAGATGAATACCAGTTAGTCGACCACACTCTTGAGGTTACGCGCGCGGAGCAGATCACTCGGGAGGTCTAATCATATGTTAGGCGGCGCGCAGCGCCTCAATTTGCGTAAGTTGAAAACAAACAGAGCCTTTGTAAACCCGCGATGAAATCGATTATGCCAAAAAACGTAAATGAGATCATCAGGCGCTTAAGCCCCGCGCGGCGCAAGAGAGTTGAGAAAAGAGCGGCGCAATTGATTGCCGAAGAGATGACGAGACAAGAATTACGTTCGGGCTCTTGAGCGCACTCAGGTAGAGTTCGCTAGAAAGCTGGGCATCACGCAGGATGGCGTTTCGCGACTCGAACAACGAACCGATATCCTGCTTTCGACCTTGCGAAGCTACATCGCAGCTTTAGGCGGGCGGCTCTCGCTCATCGCAGAGTTTCCTGATCACGAGCCGCGCGCTAAGGCTTATGCTTGAAGAATCTGCGCAGCTAACTAGCTCGCTTCTTGAACCCGGATGCTCGACACAAGGGTGTTTTCACCAGCCTCTAGCCGCTGGTATAATCGTGCGCCGGAGCTGCTGTTTATCCGGCGTGAAAATCTGGACGCTCTTACGTCCTCGCGAAATTGTGACGTACCACTGATGCGCATTGGTTGCTGCTCGAACCGCTGAGTCGCTCAATAGAACGTGATCAACCGTCTTGCCTTGCGAGCCGTAGGAGGTAACCGCATACCCGCGGGTAAATTGCCGATAAGTCGGCGGCAAGATACGGCCGTCCTCAAGAGCGATTCTGATCATCGGTTGCACTGTGTCCGCGGTGAATGTGAATTCTTTGACACACGAGCAGCGCACAGAATAAAACGGGGGATCGAGGTTAGGCATGATAAGTCACCTAAAGCATATGGTGTAACCCGAAAATGTCCGGGCACCTCCTTTAATTCCACGAGAAATTTATGCCACAAGATCGCATCATCAATATCTATTGGGGAAATGAAACGATCGATAGGAGTTCGAATCTCTCTCAGGTGCGCAGGTCTATGAATCATCGTCTCCTGGTACTCGCCACAGTTGCTCTGCTCGCCTTGTTGCCCTCTGCGCGTGCACAGGACCGAGAAGATAGCGGGAAAAAGCATCACAAAATTTGGGAATGGTTGAACGCGATCTCCGGTGAGGAGCGGGAGAAGCTGCGCGCCGCGAAGAAACAGGCAATGAGAGATCCAGCCGTGCAGGCGGCCAATGAACGGCGCAAGCAGGCCGATGCCGAGTATCGCGAATTGTTGCACCGGGAAATGCTGAAAGCCAATCCTTCGCTCAAGACGCTCCTGGACAAGATCACGGAACTGAAGAAACACGACGACTTTTGATTTGTCTCAAACCACCAGGCCGTCGGAATGTTTCTGAACAGCGGACGCTGGCATGTGTCGAACCAGACATGAAGATTACCATCGGTTCGGCAGTCGCCGCTCTGGCTTTCGTGTTTCTGTGCCGCGTCGACGCTGCACCGAATGAGAAGCAGCTGGCGAAAGAAGCGAAAATCACCAGGAACGAGGCCGAGCATATTGCACTGTCAAAAGTTCCGGATGGCAGGATGTCGGCGGGCGAGCTGGAGCGTGAGCATGGCACGCTTATCTGGTCCTTCGATATCGCGAAACCCGGCACACGCAACATCAACGAGGTGCAGGTTAACGCAAAAACTGGCAAGGTCGTCTCAGTTAAGACCGAAACGCCAAAAGATCAGGCTGCGGAAGCCGCTGCGGACAAAAAGAAGAAATAAGACAGCTCGCCATCCGCCGTGACGATGCGCACGCGTTCACCCGCAGTGCGAATTCAGAGTCGTGTTTTCATGGCGCGCTCGCTTCTGCGCGAGACGGGGACCGTTCTTGTGGACGTGATGCCGCCAAGAGTTCGCCTTCGCCGAATCCTCGGTTGTGGCCAGAACTAGGACGGTGATGTGACCATCAGCGGTGGAAAGTGTGTGCCCATCGACATCGACGAAATTGAGTAAATAGATTTGCCCGTCCGAAAGAGTTGCCTGCAAGCACAGCGAAAAGGAAAGAAACTGCCATCGCGAACAAAAAGAACTGAAGTGCGCGCAGGCTCACGAGTAAGCACATTGGCGACAATGACGCGCGCTGACAAGTTTTGGCTCCTCGCCTCCCCTTCGCGTTGCGCATTGCCGGGAAAGGTGGGTGTGGCCTGCGTTTGCTTGTCGATCTTTGTCGCTTGCGGTTTTACTGGCTGCGATCGCCTCATACCTTCCCGCTACGGGCAGCTCGTTCAAGACGCGGATGAGAAATCAGCGCAGGGAGATTTTGAGCGCGCGATCAATCTTTACGAAGCCGCACTCCGTGACAGCCCACGATGCGCCGAGATCCATTACAAGCTCGCCCTGCTTTACGATGACAAGATGAATGACCCGCTCAGTGCGCTGCACCATTTCAAGCGTTATCTCGCGCTCAGTCCAAATGGCTCTTATGCAAATGATGTGAAGAATTCGATGAAACGTGATGAGGTCGCAGTGCTTACGAGTTTGTCCGGCGACTCCGTCGTCCCTCGAGCCGAAGTAGCCGGGTTGCGAAATGAAAATCTTAATCTGCACAAAGAACTCGACGCGCGCTCTGCAACATTGCGGAGCACGCCGGGTAAATCGCAGGCACGTGATGCAACTTCAAAAAAATCCGCCTCTACGAAATCGGGGGGCCGAACCTATATTGTTCAGTCAGGCGATACGCTCGCGTCGATTTCGTGGAAGTTTTACAAGTCCTCGGCGCGTTGGGAAAAGATTCTCGACGCGAACAAGAAAAGCATCCGTAATCCTTGAGAAGTTGAAGCCCGGCCAGAGCTTGATTATCCCCTAGCGGATTGGGTTATGCGCTCGGCGTCGGGTATCTCGACGACCGAAACTGGCGCTGAGCTGAGAGTTTATCGAATCGCAGTCCGGTCCGAATGTTTCAAAACCCGGGAGATCGGCTGCGAAATATTCTGGGGTCGCCGAACGCTCCGCCGAAGCCTTTTGATCGCGAGTATCAAGGCTGGTCGGATCTATCAGGTGGCCGCTCGGTGGCGAATTCTGTTGATTCTCCGCCTCGCGCAAAAGGAGATTGAGACTTGGAAGTGGCGAGAACTTCGTGATCAACAGCGAGGTCTTAATCAACTTGGAAAGATCGACATCCTGGGTTCGGCCACCTTCGTATCTCCTGCCGGTAGGCTAATCATTTGTCTGGCGTGCAACTTTCGTGTCTGAGCAGGATGATGGTTGAGGAAGACGCCGCCGTGGCCTCGAGGATGATGAATTTGAGCCACGATTTGGGATGATACTCAACCATCGCTGAAACTGGTGCCCGCCACTGTCGCCGCTGCAGTATTGATTCCCCTGCCGCTGGAACTTTTCGGTAAGTCGCCGCCTTTGCGACCGACGCCGCTCTGCTTCATGCCGCCTAACGGAACGCGCAGGTCGCGCACGAAAGGTGGTTCGGCTAACCCGGTGACGATGGAAAGAAGATCGGCCAGCCACCCGGGAGTAACCCGCTCCGCGAGACGTTGCGCCGCGATTCTGGTGTATGCTTCCGAGGCTTCAACGCCGAGCCCGTTCACCAATCACTATAGTCATTTGCTACTAAGCCCCAACTTCGCTCGGCGTGGGGCCTAGGGCGTTCACTCCCTTTTTGTCATATCCGGCTCAATTTCAAAAGAAAAGCTATTCCCAGACGATGATTTCTCGAGGGACGAACCCTCGTCCAGACTCTTTTTGCCATCGGTGCGAGCCTTAGCGCGTAGCCCCGTCTTTAATGAACTTTTTTTCGGCCGCTTCTCTGCTTCTTGTTGTCGCCTGTCCCCTGCCAAATGTCTTAGATTCCCGTTCCAGCGTCGGGAACGTCGGCACGAAGCCTGGGCTGGAGGAGTTTTCCCCATTTCGCATTGTAAGATGCACCTTGTCCACGCGCTGGCCGTTTCGTTCGACGGGTTAGCTTCATTCGCCCAGGCAAAGATCGGGCCAGAGAGGTTCTGGACGTTCTTGTAGCCCGCATCGTGCAATTCTTGGCGAAAGCGCCGGAGCGGTAGCCGGCGGAGCAATACGTCAGAATGTTGCGAATGAAATTGATTCTCAGGACAGTAGACCCGACGCTTTCTTACGATGCTTCCGTATGGCTCACTTTTTCGACTCTGCGTGGCGGTTGTCGTGACAATGACCACTTCTTCGGCTCAACAGGTGCCACCGGTGCTACCTGATTTGCACAGCCACCGAGCGGATATTCGAAGAGCTCTTCTTCACGCGACACCTCTCGGGTCCAGCGCTAAGGATGTGCTCCGCATTATTAAGAAAGATCTCCAAAAGGAGGGTTACCCTACGCCTCGATTGGAAAGCCATTCCGTCCAAACCGACGCTGCAGCCAACTCCCCTAAGTGTGGAGTCAAGAGCATTGATTTGCATCTCGGCGATTACCTGTACAACCCAGCCGTCATTTTCCTTTCCGCTCCCATGCTGCTGCAAAAAGAGGTAACGGTAGATTGGGCCTTCGACAAAGACGACCGGTTAATCGAAATCTTTGTCGATAAAAAGACGGTTACTTATTGAACAAATCCAGGTGCTCCGGCAACTGAACGAAATGGCTGCCGCGAAGCGCCAAAGGATGGAATAACGCGCGCAAAGTCTTTTCTTTCGCGCACCGACGGAGAGCGACAACATGGAAACAGTTCGCCTCAATCTGAGGCCGATAACGTGCCTGTCGATCTTTGAAGCAACCGAGCCCGTTAGCCTGCGGTCGCGCTGCGCGTGCTGCTCGCGAGGGCGAGGATGATATCGGTTTTGGAAATGGTGCCGACGAGTTTCCCGCGATTTGAATTTGTCACGACCGGTAAACGTTCGCCATCGTGTCGCGCAAAGCTATCGAGTGCTTCGCCCAGTAAGGCGGCCGGTTCCACCGTCGGGAATGGTTCGCGCATGATGTCCTGCGCGATGACCAGCTCGGCCAGCTCGGGCGTGTTCAGATAATTCTTGATGTCATGCAGTGAGATGGCGCCGAGAAAGCGGCTGTCTTTCGCGACGTAAAGATAATTAAAACGATTGGCGATAAATTTTTGGCCGATCTCGGTGAACCGCGCCGTCGGCGCGACCGCGACCGGATCGGGCTTCATCAATTCGCTCACATGCATTTCGCTGAGCTGGGCGCGAAAGTCACCCGCGCCTTTTCGTCTCAACGCTTCACTATAGATCGAGCGCTTCTCGATGCTGACGGAAATGTAATACGCGATCACGCAGGCCAGCATGAGAGGCAGGATGATTTGATAATCGAGAGTAAGCTCAAAGATCATGATGATGGCCATGATCGGCGCATGCGTGGTGGCGGCGAGGAACGCGCCCATGCCGACCAGAGCGAGTGCGCTCGGATTGAGCGCAGCTTGATTCGGGAGAACATGCCAGAGCATTCCGAAAAGGTATCCGAGACTAGCGCCGACGAAGAGCGTGGGAGTAAACACGCCGCCGACGGCACCCGAGCCGAACGTCGCGCTTGTAGCTAGCACTTTGAAAATGAGAATGACGGCGAGTGTTTGCCAAACCCAGGTGCCACGCAGGATCGCGTTGACCGCACTGTAGCCGTTTCCGCAGACTTCCGGATGCCACACAGCGAGCAGCCCGACGACCAGACCGCCGACGCACATTTTTAGATACACGGGCGCGCGTACGTGCGCGAAAAGCCGCTCGCTTTCACTGAGCAATCGCAGAAACCAGGGCGCGGCCAATCCAGCGAGCAGACCAACACCCAAGTGTGGCACAATTTCCCACGTGGAGTTGAGCTGGAACGGCGGGATTGCATATATCGGGTTGCCGCCGAGAAGGCCGCGCACGGTCAGCGTCGCGACCACGGAGGAAAAAACGAGCGGCCCGAAAATTTCCATTGCCATGGAGGCGAGCACGACCTCGGCGACGAAGAGCGCACCTGCGATCGGCGCGTTGTAAGCGGATGCGATGCCAGCGGCCGCGCCGCAGCCGACGAGCAAGCGCAATCGCGGCGTCGACCACTTGCGCCAGCGGCCCGTGAGCGATGCGACGAGCGAAGACAATTGTACAAGCGGACCTTCCCGCCCGATTGATCCACCCGATGCAATCGTGAACATCGCGGAAAGACACTTGAGCAGGGTGCGGCGTCCGGAAATTTTGCCGTCACCCAGCACGACCGCTTCCATGTAATCGGTGGTCGTGGTTGAACTACGCCAGCGTTTAGTGAAGGAAATCACAATCCCGGCGATCAATCCTCCGATTGCAGGAATGACGATGCGCCGCCAAAGCGCGAGGTGCGCGAAACTTTCCGCGAGGCTCACGGTTGATTGACCGGTCATAAGCGTGTGCACTGCGCCGGAGACCCAGCGGAATCCGATTGACGTCAGCCCGCCGCAAAACCCGATGATTCCCGCCCAAAAGAGTGTGACCTGAAGATCATTTGGGTGCGCGACTTCAGAAAACCAAATCCAAAGCTTCAACAAACGCAGCAGGCGACCGCCACGCAATTCATCGTCAACGGCCCGCATCTGTTTCTCTCTTCGCCACTCAAACGACGAGACTGAATTGCAGCGCACGGTCAAGCATATATGGACGCTCGGCCTGCAAACTTCAGAACCCATCGCCACCAATTCCTCAGCCGCCGGATTCGCCGCTCCGCGATGGGTTTTAAATTGCCCGTTTTAGCGTGAACGATATCACTTTGCCCTTACCTTCCTCCGCCCCACGGTTGTTTCACGGCGCAGCGGTTTGCCTCGTCTGCCTACTCCTGGTTGCGACTGGCCTATCTGGTGAGCTTCAGGCGAAAGCGCTTAAACAACAGTTCCGGATCTTGGATTATAAAACCCCGGAGCCGACGAATCTCATTCCGGACCTGGGGAAAGCGATTCGCAGAAACTTTCCTTCTGATACACGTATTCTCTGCAATTTCTTGCCCGACTTTGGTCCAAAGCTGACCTACTACGCGGAACGGGACCTTATTAACAACCTTGTTGAGTATTGATTTTGGCGGAGATATCTAAACCGTCCGTCGAAGCACATCGGTGGCGTTGTGTGGATGGATTGCCGACCGGTGGAAGAGATTGTCAGAAAATTGCCCGCAGGCACAAAGCAATTTGTAAAAATCGATGAACTTTCGTTTTGTTTTTGGCAGTCTGCCGCCAGCCGATCAAGCCAAACGGATCGCTATTAGGTGCACCAACAACGATAGTCGAGGACAGAGCCGATCTGTGACTTTGTCACTCGCTGCTCAATGATTGCGTTTATATCGGCCCAACCATTCGCAAATGACGGTTGGATCGCTTTTCGCTCCGACGCGGCCACCCGCTGGGGCGGTCTTGACAGTCTTAGAATGTGAAGGTCAGCGCAGAGTAGGCGAAATCAATGTCATTGTGCTGCCCCGTTTCGGCAATAAAAGATCCGTGAAAGAACCGGGAATAACCTGCGTAAACGCCGATATAGCGATCAAGCTGCCAGTTAACCTGCAAATCAATTTCACCACCAATCGCTCTGGCATTGCTCCGGTCGCTGGCTCTCAGGATGCTTCCCGATGAAGTATAGACGGCGTCCTGATCGCTCTCGCGCCAAAATTGACGATACTGTGTGAGCAACGTCAGTTGCTGAGCCCCGGCTTTATTTTCCAACAACGTCAAGGTGAATCCGGGATGCACGGCAATAATGTCTTGCCGGCCGATGGCATCGATGATGCCGAACTGGTCGTGCCCGGAGGGAAAAAGCTGGTCGAAAGTATCGCCCGGATTGTTGCGACTCCCGCCGCTAGCGATATCGAATCCAAGAAACACCCGCGGCGCGCACATCGCATATTCGAGTGTGTATCCACCAATCGTTGCAACGGAAAACGCATGAGTCGTTTGCCCACCGAACCGCCCCAGCTGATAATCAGTCTCGAGATCGAAATCGAACGGTTTGGGATTGGACGTCAACCGCGTGCCGAAAGTATAACGGTTTTCGCCGGCCGTGGTTTGGTTGAAAGTGATGCTCTGCCGATTGTCATAGAGAGCATACATGTCCAACGTTGTTTTCGCCTTCGCCCATACTCCAGGAACCTTCCACTTATCATAGATGCCCGCGATAAGGGTGTCGGGAACATCATCGTCGAAACTGTATTTCAGCACCCGCACGGGGCGTGCATAGAACACGTCCAATGTGTTCGCCGGCGCGGTCAACGTTGCCCGCACCCCATCGAAATTTCGGCGGACGTTTGTAAAATCGGACACTCCGATGAGACGCTGCGCGCCAAAAACGATAACCTGCCGGCCACCCCGCAGAGTGAAACTAATCTCCGCAGTCAACGGGAACGTGAGATCGGCAAAAGCCTGATAAAGATCAATTTCGTTAACGTCGCTCGCCCGCGGCCCGCCGACGCGGCCTTGTTCCGTGGCGCTGATTCCCTCGGCGAATACTCGTACATAAGGGCCCAGATGCAGGTCCGCATCGAGCATGGCCCGGACCAGATTGTATCCGTGTGGGCTCTGAGCGCCGTCGCCAAACAAGTTGTTCTGGAAGTATTCATATCGATCGCGCAGTTGTCCGCCGAACGTGACATACACGTCGCCTTGTTCATTGAGGGGGATATACTTGACTGGATCGAAAAGATTCGTGCGAGCCGCAGGATCTTTAAGATAGCTGTAGTCTTCGTCGTAATGGAGAGCCGTGTGGGTCGGCGGCGACATAACCGACGGAACAGCGTCATCCGCGTGGGCGACATTTACAACGGCAAGACCTAACGCGCTTGCCGCAACAATTCGGAAGAAAGTTCTGACCGAGACGACGGCGCGGACAACCAACTCGGGTCGCGGTGGGAGGTCCAACCGAACAAGAAGCAACAAAGGCTGGGAAAGCGAGCAGACGGAGCGTTTGTCTTGGTCGGACCCTTTCATGGGTGCGCCTTCATTTACAATTCATGATGCGCGCTTCCCAATAGCTGCAGAGAATACAGGAGGTTCGCTGGTTTGGGCAGTCTGGATAGGAAACGTTAGCGAGCATGGCAATTCAACTGGTCATCCTCGTGTTGTGCACCAGGTTCTCCTTTTCACCTTCTGACAAGCGGTGAGATCATCCCTCACTTTCCACCGAAGACGAACGCATCGGTTCAAAGCCCTACCACCGGCGTCTTTTTTTGTCGAGACCGTGCGAGTGCATTCCTTTTGGCGTGGCAAATAGGAGCAAGGTACGATTTTTAGCAATCTGTCTGGACGAGATTTGCTCCCACCTTGTACAACCACAGTGGCCACGGACAGAACGCCGGCTTTATCGGTCAGGGTGCGTCGAATGGCTCGAACCACTTCGACTCCAGCCAACCCGGATTCATCAATCAGACCAGCATTAAATAGTTCTTGTTTTTAACGTTCCGGCCGAGATCAACTTCAAACTGGCCGGACTTGATGCTAAAATCTTCGGTGATTTTCCTATAACCTCGACGGAAATGAGCGCGCTAGATGGGCAGCGTTGGCTGGAGGCTTTGCCCAGCAATTCGACGAGAACGAGGCGTATCAAGGGGGCGTCGCCGTCGGCAATAATTTGGGATTGGTTTACGGCACTACGTCGAAGGAGGGCACAAGGGAAGCGCGCACTTACTGGCAGCACCTCGAGCAATACTCGGAGATGTGAGTCTAATTGACTCCGACTTCTTCGAAGGCCGGGGAAATCTTGAAGGCATCTACACGGCGGTCGCCTATAGCCTGACCGACAATATCATTGGTACATTGCGCTATGGCTTCGGCCATCGTATTAATCATGCTCTTGGCACTGGCGGTAGCAATCAAGATTTGCCTCAGCTGAATCCAATAAACGAATATCAGGTCTTTCAGGTCAATTTGACCTACCGATTTTAGGCCGAACAGGTTGCGGCTTTGGAGGGTCCGCGCAAAGAAACAGCAGAAAAATCGTGACGCACTCTGCCCCCAATGTTAACTACGAAGAGATCGGCGTCACCCGCAAAGATTATTGCACGCTGGATAGCAATGATCCAAATGTTGAAAGCACAGTCGCACGCGAGTTCCTATTGAGAAACGTTGCGATGGCTTCGCCGTCACTCCGCTGGCGTCAACACTTAGCGCAACGTTACGCTTTAGAGTAATTGCTTCAGGCGCGTCGCTCTCGCACACCCGTCCTTTTGTCTCTCACGGGCGGCGCAGTTAAAACTTCCGACAGACGCACAAGTCAGAGTGGCTTTTTAAGGATGAGCTCAAAAGTCTGCACTTGTCCATCACGTTCCGCTACACCATGCACGGATGCGCCATCCGCAGACTGAAAACTGTGGCGAACTTCTTCCATTGTCATCCGATCTACGTCCGTACCATTAACGCTCCGGATGACGTCTCCAGCTTTGATACCAGCAATTACAGCTGGGCTCTGATCATCGACTGCATATACGGATGTTGCTCCATCGCGTCGCATTAAGTGTAGACCACTCATATCGGGATCATCAGGAGCATCATAATGTTCCCTTTGGCGCAGATAAACAACATGACGCGGAAAGTCGAGTATTGCGAAGTGCTGCCGTAAGAACCGAAGTCCGAGCCCAGATGGTTGCTTTGAATTTGGAAGGAGGAAGCACAGAAGGTTCTTGTATTTTTGCGAGCCGACTTCGAGTTGGTCAAGTCTCGCTGACAAAATCTGGGTAGGTTTGCTGTGCAACGCTACCACTAACACGTTGTGAAGCTTAGCACCCGACGCTTCTGGCAAAGCGTCGTCCCAGTCGTGTCGATTGAGTGAGATCGAACGACTGTCTCCCGTATCGATGATCACTTTCGCGCGATGGATAGAATTCAATGTTGATTGCACTCCTACTATATTCTTGGAAACATCCAGCAATGGAACAGCCTCGGCATGATTCTTGTCGCTATCGCTGACGCGGTCGCTGAGACTAAGTGTGCGATTGTCGAAATCTATCGTCACAGCGTAAGCGTGCAAAAAGTCCATCCCGAGGACGCCATCACACTGCACGCCAGTTACATATTGGAACGTTTTTAGGTTCTCGCAGCCAATCTCTTCTAGATGACCGTGGCTTCCGCCAACGTAAAAGTCGGGACACCGGTACACCGCTATAGGGTTGGCAGACGAAATGCCAGTACCGACGGAAAAATCCCTGACTGAGGAGCCTAGTTTATTCCGATAAGTGGCGTCAAGAAGGGATACAGCGCTGCCCGTGTCGACAATAAAATATAGGGTTTCATCGAACATTCTTACCGGAACCCGGATTGTTGGCCCGTCATCTAGCAGCGGCACATGGTTGGAAGCGCCGACATCGTCCGAGCGAGCAGGCAACGCTGGTGTTAGCAAATAAACAGCGATGGCGAGCGACATCATGGTCGTCGATCGTGCGTAAAACTTTCTCATCAAGCGTTCACCTCCAACACGCGCCAAATCTGACGCATTCGCCCGTATCCAATCGTAATGAGCAGAACTTCGTTGGTAAATAGTCAGTCGGCGCACACTCTATTTCAACAATCTTTCAATCACTTCGGTTGCAGACTAATCTACGACCCGGGCGAGACGCTCCACGGCGGGGCTTCGCCATCTCATATCAGATCGGTAACATCTTACGCTTTGCGTCGTTTGCCCGATGTCTACTGAGGCAGAGGGCCGGCCAAAGAACTTGCTGAGTCGGTGTAAAGCATTAGTTCGCCTTTTCAGCACTGACCTGTTACGTGATCTGCTTAAAATTGCCACGCTAGCGTAAGCTTCGCGCAAAATCCCGAAGATCGACACGGCCATTGACGCCAGTCAGCGCAATCGTCATTCGGTCGAGTTCGCCTCGTGGATGCGAATGCGCGATATCAGGTCATTCTCGCCAGCCTCCAGTTGATGATAACGCTCTGGCATAGCTCGCACCCACTTCACCGCGAAATCCTGGAGCGCGAGAAGCAACGGGCGAAGATTCCGTCCCTCGATTTCCACATCGTGTAAAGAAAACGTGAGACGCAATGTTTCCGTTTCGTCGCTCTGATCAAGCGATGCTGTGACGAGATGTTGATAAGGGAACAGGTGCGATTCGCGAGGCGAAGTCTCAATGCGCAGGCAAGCGCACGGCACTTCACGCTGCCAGCACGCCGGCGCGGACGACACGGTTCGCTTGTTTGTTTCTGATTTCATTCGTCGGTTTCAGGTGCGGTTTGATGAACGCCGCCGTCCATGAGCGCATCGCCAGATGAGCGATACGACGCGCGAACTCGCGTCCGCGGCGAACTGAACGGAGTACTTGCTGGCGCATGTCATATCGTCGAGCGCGAGCGGAAAGAAGATCGAGAGCGAGTTCGCGCTCGCCGCTGCGCATGATCGCCTGTCGCAATTGTTGCTTGTCCGGCGTGAAGATTTGGATGCTCTTTCGGCCTCGCGAGATCGTGACATACCACTGCTGCGCGTTCGTCGCCGCGCGAATGGCGGAATCGGAAAACAACACATGATCGACCGTCTTGCCTTGGGATCCATACGACGTGACGGCGTACCCGCGGAGAAATTGCCGATAATGCGGAGGAAGAACGCGCCCGTCCGCTAACCGAATTGTTCCGTTCGATTTGATCTGCGCGACGGTGACAACTTCGCCATTCGCGAGTTTACGATCCTCGACACTCGTGCTGTTCGCTTTCAGTTGGAGTCGATCGCCTGGAGAAAGAGCAAGCGCGCATTCCCGGCAGACGCTGATGCGGTCGAGATGTGAGAGCGGGACATGCCGCACCTTTCCATTCAATTCGAGAGCCAAACGTTTCGCGGTTATTCCAATCAACTTTCCGTGTTCACCGCGGACGCAGCCGTTCAGATCCCGATTGAACACGAGCACGCAATCAACTGGATAATGTCTGGCATCCAGTTTCTGCGCCGCCGTGAGATCGACTTGCTCAAGAGCGGTGACCTCCGTCTCATTGCCAGCAAACAGCCCGCGTTCGCGAAGCCGTTCACGAATGGCATCGTTAATCTCGCGCACCTCGGCGCGTGTTTGCGACACGACAATGGCCGATTCGCCGCGTGCGGCGATGGCCAGATAACCGTCGCAGAGCCGCGTGCTCTGCTCGCCAAGGCCACATTCGACGACTGCCCCAAGTTTTTCCAATTTCTCAAACGAACGCCCCACTTCTCCGGCAGCTGCCGCCTTCACGGCCTCTCGATAATCTCGAATCTGCTTCCGCTCAGCAATGGTTCGTCCGCGCGTCGGTTCTTGCCGACGAATTTGATTCAGCTCTGCGGCACGCAGACCGGAGTAGCGTTCGATCGCACGCAAAGCATCCGAAGCTTCCACGGGTCCGTGCTGTCGCGTGTCGCCGCACAAAATCAATCGGCCGTTGTGGTCGCGAACGAAACGAATCAGATCAAGCAACTGTCTTCCGTCGATCTGGCCAGCCTCATCAACGATAACGACTGCGCGTTCCGCTAAATCGCGCCGTTGCAGACATTCCCTGACCGTCTGTGTTTGAGTAAGACCATCGCGCGCCAGATCGATGACTTGCTGGCGTTGCGGCGCAAGCACGACGGATGAGCGATTGCTGCCATCAATGGCTCGTTGAACCGCCCGAAGAACAAAGCTCTTTCCTGTGCCTGCGCCGCCACGGAATAGCGTGATGAAGTCCGTGGATTTCAGAATCGCATCGAGCGCGCGATGCTGATCCTCAGCAAGTCCGCTGTTACCAACGACAGTTGAGAGCGGAGCATGGCGGCCAATTCCATTCTTGGCCGCTTGCACAATCTCCCATTCACGCGCGAGCACATCCCGGTGCGCGACCTTGTCGTTCCCGTCGCGCAGGTAAACGCGCGACATGGTTTCTTCCTTAATATCGACTAAGGAAAGCGAGCCGCCGCGCGCGGCTTCCAAAGCATGACGCCAGAGCTCATGTTCACGCACGACCGAGCGTCTCTCGAACAAATGGCTTTCCGCCCAGGTCACCGCTTCGGCCGCCGAAATGAAATGCTCAGGCGATGCACTCTGTCGCCCCGCCGGATGCAAAGATGACGACTCATCTGCACTGAGCTGCTCTGCCCAAAATCGCCGTAGCTGTTCCGAACCAACATTGGGCATTTTGCGCGCCCGGTCCTTGTGCGCGATGTGCTCGCGAATCGCGGCCTCATTTCCGGTTTGCTTGTCTGGATGCGAGGCAAGAAATGCACGCGTCTTCTCATCAATCTCGCGATGCCGTTTCGAAAAGCGCTCGCAAAGTTCGCGACCGACCTCCGCAATCTCAAAATCACCGCGCGCGGCATTAGTGATCGTGTAGCCGTAGCCACGCAATGCACGCGCGAGCTCGTGATAGTACACGTTCTCCGCGTATTTCTGCGCGCCGAGCATTTCGTAGTTCTGCAGCGCTTTCCAGCAACCTTCCCGATCGTCGTGCGTCGCGTTGAAGATGATGCAATGAGTATGCAGGTGCGGGTCGAGAGCGCGTGAGGCGTCGTGCTGAAACAGAGCCGCGACGATGTTGCTTGTTCTACGATCCGAATTGCTCTTTTTGGATCGGACACGAACAGCTGCGAATTGCTCCAATTCCTTCAGCGCAACTTTCACCGCATCGTTGTGTGCAGCGACGATTCGCTGATCGCTACCCACAAGTGCGGCGATTGAAACGGATTTCGGCGGCGAGAAGGTGAAATCGTAAAAAACGCGGCGATTTGCCACTTCACCGTCAATGTCCTTTCGAGTTGTGTTTCGTCTCCGTGTTAACAGCTCACGCGAACCCGGATGCTGACTCTCGCAGAGTGCCACGAATTGATCCCGCGTGACTTTGCCTGATAGGCCGAGCAACGCCGCACCTTTGCCCAACCACTCGCCGCGCACGTGCTCGTTCTCAGCATAGTAATCACCGACGCTTAAATGCTCTTCGAAATATCCCTTAGCGTTCTTCAGATTGGTCTGCGTTTTCGGCGAAAGCACGACACCGAAATAGCACGCAGTCATCGGACTCTTGCTCCGATCTGAGAGCCGCGATCTGCCGGCTATCTGAGAAAACGGTGCAGCAATGCACTGTAAGTTTTTAGAAGGGACGCCCTACCCCTTAGCCAAGCTAAGGAATTTCCGGCCTGCCGCTAACCCGCTGGCAATCGTATGAGCGAACCGGCAGAAACCGCCACGCGCACCGAGCGCTTCAACGAAGCCGTTCGCGACTTCAAGCTCCCGTCGCCGAGCCGTCACGCCAAGTTGATGCCCCTCAAAGACGGCATTTTAGAACTGCGGCAAAAGGGCGCATCACTCCGGCTCATTCGGGAGTTGCTCGCGACCGTTGATGTCGCGGTCGGAACCGATACGATCGCGCGTTTCCTAGCTGAGATGAACGGCGAGCAACCGCCGCACCGATCATCGAAGCGATCTCGCCGCCGACGTGCGGCCGGTCCGGTGTCCACTACTTCGACGCCAATCGCTTCGCCGATACCGCAACCACAATCCTCAAAGCCAACGCCAACGTCGAACACCGAGGCGCTGTCCGGGCGACCACGGATTCGCGGTCCGCGCATCGCAGACCCTCACAACCTCTGATTCAACGCACCTTCTTATGAACAAACAAATCAACCTCATCATCAACGGCAAGGGCGGCGTCGGAAAAAGCTTCTTCGCCACGAACTTCGTTCAGTATCTCAAAGACTGCGGCATCGCTCATTGCGCGATCGACAGCGATCACGAGAATTCGACGCTCAAGCGCTTCCACCCACAGTCGGAGTTCATCAATCTTGAGCACCGCCGCGAAATCGACCGCATGTTTACGACCGCGGAAACTTCCGATCTGGTCGTGATCGACTGCCGCGCGGCTTCCACTGACCTGTTCATCGACTTCTTCGATGAGGTTAACTTCGCCGAAGTCCTGCGCTCACTCGGCGCGCGACTAACCGTCATCTGTCCCGTCAACCACGAAGCCGACAGCGTGGAACAACTCCGTATTCTATCCGACGCGCTACACGACCGGTGCGCGTGGGTTGTCGTAAAAAACGAAGCCCACAGCGATGCGTTCAAGATTTATGATGGCAGCAAGACACGGCGACACGTGGTCGACGCGTTGCACGCCCGCGAAATCACGATGCCGCGCATGTACGATTGGCTCGTTACCGCATCGAACGAACACAACACGCCGGTCACGGTTGCGCTGACTCATCCTGGCTTCAATCTGCTCGACCGCCAGCGATTGAAGAGCTGGCAAACGCGGTTTTACCGGCAACTCTATCGCGCGGCTGATCTGCTCTTAACCTATGTGCGCGCGGCGGAGAGATTCGCGGCGTGAACGCTGATGATCCATTAGCACGTGCCATCGGCGAGTGGCAGCGCAAAAATCACATCGCGGACGGCGATCCGATGATTGCAGCCCTTGAATTGGTCCGCATTTATCTCAACCATTCGCGCGAGACAGATAACGATCCGGCCGCGTCGCCGCCGAGCTTTGAGGACTTTCGCGGCACTGTCGAACTACTCGACCGCCGTTCGAAAGCATTCATCCACCAAGCGGCCGATCTCGTCGCTGAATTACGACGGTTTGGGCAAAACGTCACCCGCATCAATCGAGCACGCTTCGCAACCCACTGCGCATTCATCGGGCTTGGCGCTGTCGCCGGCGTGTTAATTGATCGTCTCCTGTGAGTCCGAATTTTAGCGCAGGCATCGCAGCTCTTTGCTGCCTCGGAGCAGCCGTGAGTCTGGTCATTCAACTTCTGCGGAAAGCGAAAAAGCACATCGTTGTCCGCCTCGCCGGTTTTGCCTGGACGCGAGACGATTTCTGTCGCGGTTGGTTGATCACCGGCGATACAGGCTCTGGTAAAACCCGATCAGGTATCACACCGCTGCTTTACCAGGTCTTCCAGAACGAACCAACGTGGGGCGGCCTCTGCATCGACGACAAAGGAATTTATTGGGAAACAATCTCTCAAATGGCCAAGCACTTTGGCCGCGAGGATGAGCTTGTCCTGCTCCAGGTCCGGCCGGATGACCCAACAAGCACATGGCAGCCGCGCCACACTTACAATCTTACTTCCGATCGCAGCATTCCGTTCAACACGTTTGCTAAAGCGGTCGTGGACACCGCTGCTTCGCTAGGACAGGCCGGTGACAAAGCATTTTTCAAGAACCAAGCGCAGACCCATATCGCAGCCGCATTAGAAACTCTCCGCGAGATCGGCGCCGATGTGACGTTGGAGAACGCGTATCATCTGCTTCTCGATCAAAGCGATTTGGACGAAGCGATGACTGACCTCGCGTCCAGTCATCAGACAATGCGTCGGCGAGAACTCGCCGAGCATTTCACCAATCGTTTTCTCTCTCAACCTCCCGAGCAAATCGGCGGTGTGAAGGAAACAATTGCCAATTATCTTCAGCCGTTCATTACTCCGGAAATTGCACAAGTTTTCTGCGCCGCTGGAAACAGTTTTGATTTCGCTGATCTGGATCGCGGCAAGATCGTTTGTGTGGCGATGCCGCAGAAATTTCAGATGGAGCGCCGCTACGTAAACACATTTCTAAAAATGCTTTTCTACACGCATGCTTTGCGCCGTTTCGACAAACCGGCAGAGGAGCGCCAACGCGACAATCTGCTAATTCTCTGGGCCGACGAAGCGCAGCGCTTCGTGACCGCAAGTGAAGACGGTATGAGCGACTACAACTGTATCGACGTGATTCGCGAAGCACGTGCGACGGTTGTCGCAGCCGCACAATCCTCGACTTCATTCATCCCGCCGCTCGGTCGAGAGAAAGCCCGTGTCTTTACTCTTAACCTCCGCAATCGTCTCATCTTCAAAGCCGCCGACGAAGAAGGCGCGCTAGAGAGCGCAGACTTTCTCGGGAAAAAGCGCGTGATCAAAAAATCGTGGGGGTATCACAGCGGAAGAATGTCCCGCAATTACTCCGAGCAGGAGGAGCACAAGATCAAGCCACACCTGCTGCGGAATTTGCCAAAGCACACGTGTGTTCTGGTCCATTCTGAGCGGCGGGCATCGAAAGAAAGTGTTGTCGCCTTTAGAGCCGAACGGGAGCGTATCAACGTGGTTTTGGCGCTGATTCCTCGGACTTGCCAGCCCACCGCTTCCGGAGGGCTGGCATTCGCGACTAGGCGTACCGAATGAGCTTCCAAGTTACGGCTCTGCCTTCATATGGAGGCATGATGTTGTGTTTGGCAATCGGAGCGGTGGTGGTGGGTGTTCCGACCACCTGCCAAACTCCGCTTTCCGGACACCGTTCTCCGGTCTTCGCAGTCGTTCCAATGGGTACTTTCGTTTGTGTCATTGTTTTCCTTTTGATGTGCAGTCCGGGAATCGCAGCATTTTACGGCTACAATTTGCGGACAGCATTGGTTACAATCCCTTGCTCCGCGTCTGACATTTTCCGGGATGTTTTTTCAAAAAACAGGAATCTTGGAGCATTACGGTGCAACGGCTGATAGCGTGGAACAGCGAATGTCCGATACCTTCGATCAAATCCTTGCTGCAGCCGATTGGAAGGAGATCATACCGCGTCTGTTGTACTATGCTGACAATTTAATCAGGGGATGCGTCTGGCGAGGGCTGCGCATCCAAGCGGAGCATGGTTCGAAGATCTGCGTCGAGGGCTTCGGCGCAGATGATTTCGTCCAGGAGGCGATTGAGCGGCTAATCAATGGTCGTCGTCACTACAATCAGAGCGTTACGTTGGAACAAAATCTTAAAGGGATTATACGCAGTATGATTTGGAGTTTGAACAAGTCTTCTCGCAGGCGCGGCATCACGGAGCTTTCGTCGCCGCCGGGAGCTGAAGGCGTCTCGGCCGGACTCGATGATTTAGCGGGCAACGAACCGTCCGCGGCCTCGTTAGCCATCACAGGTGAACGCCTGCGCGAGCAAAGACAAATCTTAGAAGCCTTTGAAAAATCATTAGCGGATGAACCTGATCTGTTAAAGTTGGTCGCCGCTTACAAAGCGGAGCATTATACTCCACACAGCGTGCAAAAATTCGTGGCTATTCCGGCGGCGCGCGTCTCAGAGCTAAAGCGAAAATTGCGACGACGAATGGAACGGTTTGAAGCGCAAATAGCTCAGGCTAATCAGAACTGAATATGATCCCGGAAGCTTTTGAATACTCGCCACTCGCAAACCTTATGCGTGGGGCTGCGGAAGACGAGTCGGGACTCGAACGCACAGAATTGGATAGTGCGCTTGCTGCACGTGGATTGAATACCTGCGAGCTAGTGGCACAAATTGAAAGTCGAGTATCGAGCTTTCTCCAGCGACAGCGATCAGCGGAACCAGCGCAGACATCACGCAAATGGAAGCACCCATCGGTGCAGCTATTTGCGGCGGGTGAGAACCCAATCAGCAAGATGATCTCATTGGCATCGGAACTCGCACTCAAGTCGATGGATGCTATTGCAGCCGTACGGCGAGTCGACCCGTTCCTGTTAGCGGAAATGAAGCGAATACCGGTCGTTCCAAATGAATCCATTGCCGATGCTCGATTAGTTCCGCTCGGGAATAGATTGCAGATTGAATTCAATCCTGCGCAGCCGACAACGCGGATACGGTTTTCTATCGCCCACGAATTGGCACACACGTTTTTTCCGGACTGCCATGAGGCAGTTCGGAATCGCCTCCAACAGGAGCACTTCGGTCCAAATGATTGGGAGTTGGAAATGATTTGCAATGTCGGCGCAGCGGAGTTGCTCATGCCGATTGCGAGCTTTCCCGAATTGAAAAGCGAAGAGCTCAATATAGACGCTTTAATGAAACTCAGAGAGACGCTCGAGGTTTCAGCCGAAGCGTTATTATCGCGGGTCGCGCGCGCAACGGAGGAATCATGTTCGATGTTTGCGGCGTCACGTCTCGAATCGGAGCCGATGGCCGATCGATATCGCCTCGACTATGCAATTAGCTCAAGATCGTGGCCCGCAGCCGATCCTATTGAAGAGCTTTTGCCCAAAAAAACAATACTAAGCGACTGTACTGCGATCGGGTTTACTGCCAAAGGAGATGAGTTATGGAAAGGCGCAGGTCAGATTCACGTGCAGTGCGTTGGAGTCCTACCGTACCGTGGCGCGCGATACCCGCGAGTCGTCGGAATAATTCAACCTTTAACCAAACAACCCCCAAAGGGTTTAAGAATAGTCTATGTTAGGGGCGATGCGACGCAGCCCCGCGGTTCCGGCCCGCGCATTATCGCGCATGTAGTTAATGACAAAGCTCTCTCGTGGGGAGCAGGGTTCGCACGTGTTGTAGCAGCCAAGTGGCCCCACTCACAGGAAGCATTCCGACGCCGGGCAATGACGGAAAGGTCGGCATTACGGTTGGGCAATACATTTACGACAGAAGTAGAGAAAGAACTATGGGCATTCCAGTTGGTGTGCCAGCACGGCTATGGTCCCTCTTCGGTTCCTAAAATTCGTTATGGCGCCTTAAAGACCTGCCTGGACGCATTAGTTATTTTTGCCCGAAAACATAATGCGACGGTTCACATGCCTCGGCTTGGTTCCGGCCAAGGCCAAGCGATTTGGAGCATCATTGCCGAAATGATTGACGAGATACTTTGCCGCGCACGCATACCTGTTACTGTTTATGATCTGCCAAACGCAAGACCGGAGGCTGCTCCGGAACTGCCCGGTCTCTTCAAGCCGTCTCGCGAAGCTCCTTAGAATTCCAAAGTGCTGACGTCGATCGTTGTCCTCTCAGGGAATGTGGGCGCCGGCAAAACCACGCTCGCCCGGTTACTAGTCGATCGATTTCGTGCGGTTCACGTCAAGACTCATGACCTTCTGAGCAGGCTCGGACGGGATGTTCCGCAGGAAAGACGGGCTCTTCAGAATTTTGGTGAACTGCTCGATAAGAAGACGAAAGGCACATGGGTGCGCACAGGCTTACAACACGTCATTAGGGAGCTGGTCGACGAATCCCTAGTTGTTGTCGATAGCGTTCGAATCCCAGAACAAATCGAAGCAGTGCGTTCAAGTTACGGCCGCAAGGTTGCACATATTCACCTCACCGCTGATTTATCTGTTTTGGAAAAGAGATATCGCCAGCGCGCCGTTACATCGCTGAAAGAATTACCGTCGTACGCGGCCGTTCGAAGAAATAAAACCGAACGTCGTGTCGAGCAACTAGGAGAAATAGCCGACGCTGTCATTCGCACCGACCGTTCAACTTCTGAGGACGTGTTGGTCCGAGTTGCGAGTTATATTGGATTGTATGGTCGAGAAAATCGTCAGCTCGTCGATGTGATTGTTGGCGGCGGATATGGGAGCGAAGGTAAGGGGCAGATTGCCGCATATCTTGCTCCCGAATACGATTTGCTCGTTCGCGTGGGCGGGCCGAACGCGGGTCACTGCGTTTACGAAGTACCGCGTCCATATGTATTTCATCATCTGCCTTCGGGAAGTAGGGCTTCAAATGCAAAATTGATTATAGGTCCGGGCGCCGTGCTTTATGTGCCAGAGCTCCAAAGAGAAATTTCAGAATGCAGAATTCCATACGATCGACTGTCGATCGATCCGCAGGCGATGATAATCTCCGAATCGGATCGAACAAAAGAGGCGCGTTTACAAGAGACGATTGGCTCGACCGGGCGAGGCGTTGGCTATGCGACAGCTCGCCGAATAACTGATCGCGGCGTAAAAGCGCTTCGCCTTGCGCGGGACATTAAGGAATTGCGGCCCTTTGTTCGTGATACACATCAATTGCTTGAGGATGCATTTCGTGATGGTCAACGCGTCTTGCTCGAAGGGACGCAGGGAACTGGGTTGAGCCTTTTTCATGGCTATTACCCGCATGTTACATCTCGCGATACAACCGTTTCTGGTTGTCTCGCGGAGGCGGGAATTGCACCTAGCAGAGTCCGAAAGGTTGTAATGGTGTGTCGGACCTATCCGATTCGTGTGGAAGATCCGGAAAAAAAAGGCACGACTTCCGGACCGATGTCAGTGGAAATTACCTGGAACACGATAGCCAGGCGCTCTGGCCATAATGCGTCCAAACTTAGGTCGAACGAAAGGACTTCCACGACGCAACGTCGAAGGCGGGTTGGGGAGTTCGATTGGACGCTTTTGCGAAAAGCAGCCACTCTCAACGCCCCTTCGGACATTGCCCTAACGTTCGTTGATTACATCATCAAACATAATGAGCGAGCGCGTCGGCTGGAACAACTCAGTGATGAAACTATTCGCTTCATAGAGGAGATCGAGCGCGTTGCCTCTGCGCCTGTCTCACTTATCGCGACTCGGTTTCACTCTCGAAGCATTATTGATCGGCGATCCTGGTAAACGTCATTGCAGATGCAGGGATTGCTTACAGCAGCGGGAGTGACCAGTGTGTTTCATTACGCTCCGCTTCATTATTTATTATTTATCGCTCGCTCCAAAGCTCTGTTTTCGAAGGTTGAACTTCGACGGCTCGGCTACGATCCTTTTCACTTTAGGCGAACGTCGCGCCGGCAAGATGAGGCTCGCGGATTTTCCAACTACGTGCATCTAACGCTGAGTCAGTTTCCGCCGATTCTTGAGGCCAAGCTCCGCGCCGGATTTCCACACTTCGAGATACAAGTTCCGGCAAAAGATTTGGAGCAGAGAGATTTCCGCCTGTGTCGATTCAATATTGCGCGATCACGATATTTACGTCGGCAGGAAAAGAGCGGTCCTCCTGAAAATCCCGTAAATGGGCGCTACTACGGCGACAAACAACTTCCGACTGCTGAAACGGCGGAGGAATGTCGGGCGCTTTTGGCCGAAAATCTGGGTCGTCGAATGATAGAGGTTCTGATTCCCGTGACACTGCCGCTCCCAACTAACACGACACTAATTTTCTTTAGTACCGACGACCTAAATCTCGCCGAGGACGCATTACGTCGTATGCGACTCGACGAGTGGACTCTTCAACTCGCTCCTGATGCATCATACATCCAGGACGCACAGCATGTCGCAGACGTACAGCGATTCCTACGAACCGCCGAAGCCAACGCGAATTGGCGAGGTGATGGTCTGGATTTCGATAGCGTTTGAAAGGATCAGCGTCTCAGCCGGGGCACGTCGTGAAACTATTCCGAACCGCGAATAAGACTAGTCCAACGTCCGACCTCTTCGCGGCGTTCTTTTTCGGGCAATTTGAGGAACGCAGATAAGTCATCGTCGACTACGATAATAAGAGCATCGATCGGCGCGGTCTTTGGCCCAAAGGTCAGAAAATTTTCGCCATGGGTGTCGAACACCGCCACGTTGTCGCTCTCCCGAAAATAGGAAATCGAGTCGCGCCGGCCCGCAACGACGCCAGGCACGACGGCAAAACCACGCGCGGCCATGAATGCAGCCACTTCCTCATCTGTCGAGGCGTTCCCCGGCACGAAAGGCTGCGCTGTTACAATCGCTTCCTTGCCCGGTTCATCGATGACGCCTTGAAAATCGATAAAGTCCGAGAACGTGCGATTGAATAATTGAAGACGCGAAAGGTATTCAAATGGTGTCGCCTCGCGCACATACGGAACCCCGAAATAACGTTGTGTCTTTTTACCGATCAAAAATTTCGTGTCAACCGTGAGCGCGAAACCGCCAGCGTCCGAATCGATCGCGTGCGTAACCTTCAAATAGCTTTCCAAGACAACGTCGTAAAAGACATGGTGCTCACCGTGTGTGGCGAGCTTGTAGGTGAGATAGGTTTCCGCAGGAAACGCTAATCCTTCTTCTCGTGCCCATACGAGGAGGATGTCTCGTTCACGCTCAAGGCGTTCGTAGAGCGGGATTTCACCTGCTCCCGCACCTCCTTGATTTGCTGCGCGGGTCTTGAGGGCCTCCAGGGCTGCATCAGGCGCCATTCTTCGAGTTCCTTGTCAATTCTTGACGGTTCTCCTGCTGCGCCGAATTCGGCTGGCAGTGTCTTCACGATTTTCAGTGTGTCCAAACTTACGGTGACGATTTGGCCGATGAGTCGCACGATATACTGCTCGTCATCGGGACGGTTCGGATCGTTTTCGATGCCCGAGCGCGGGTCGGTGAAAACCTGGTATTGGTCGATCACCCACTCGAGGGCGGAACGATTGCCGAGTTTGTACTCGAAGACTTCAGGCAGAACGCCTTCGAGTGTGAGAAAATCGTTGTAAAGGATCGCGTCCTTGTTAGGCGTGAGCTTCATCTTCTCCACGCGCCAGTTCAAAGGCACGTCGCGGTTTTCGATGCGCTTGAGCGGAAACTCAGCGGCGTGTTCGTATCCGACGTGGAGTTCCGCGAGTTTCTTGCCCGCTTTGGCAAAGACGCGAAACTCTGGCGCGAATGGGATGCGGGGCAGCGCGCGTTTCAAATTCGCGGTAAATCGTTTGCGATAGCCGGGATGATGCAGCAACGCGTAGACGTAGTGGAAAATGTCCCAGCGAGTGATCTTGTCGTCGCCGTAATGGCTTTGGAAACGCACCAGCGCGGAGAGCGGAATATTCTCCCGTCGATTCGAACCATCTTCATCATAAATATAGAACGGAAAGCATTGAGTGCTGGCGCCAGCGCCAACGAGATGCAAATCGGCGATGGTGTCAGCCGCGAGCGTTAAAAAGGGTTTCTCGGAGCCCGCGTCAGTGACGCAAATGCAAAGATTCTCTGCTGTCGGTGTCGGGAAAACTTCAGGAAAACCGTAGACTTCCTCATTCATCACCCGGTCGAAGAAGAGTTGCGTCTTAGTGAAAGGACGATAGAGCGACTGACGGAGTTTCGATTCGTCAAAATCAACTAGGCGATGTCGCAGCAAATCATTCTTTAGGTCGCGGCTCCACGCAATCTTTGTTGAATCGAAGTCTATGAAATCTTCCAATTTCTCCGGCTTCTTCTTCGCACGGTGCCAGCGGTCGACCTCGGTGTTGTACAGTTCAATTGTCCGCTGCATATTCGCTGCAAGTGCGTCGCGTTTAAAGTTCACAGCCCAAGTGTCACGCGAAGTTGCGACCCCCCGAGAATAATGTCCAAATATGGGCGGGATCGGGGCATTCTTTCCGGCTGCGTTCCTATCGCCGAGCGGGAGGAATCTCTCAAACTCATCGTGCAAACCGCTCTGGAGCCAGTTGTAGCGCTTGTCCGCGGTGACCTTTTGCCAATCGACCCTGCTCACATCGCCGATTGTTTCGAGCCACTCGTACTTCTGTGTCCGACGCCAATCAGTCGGCACAGCATGGTAGAAAATCTTTCCGTTTCGTTTCGCGTTCATCGCCTTGTTCGGGAGACGGACGAAAAAATTGATGCTTACTCCCACCTGAATTCCAAAAACATTGTGAGTGGTGCCTGAGAGTTTCGGATTTTTCCGCACGTTGCCGCCAAGATCGACTATCCAGATTTCGTCGAAATCCTCTGCGAGATTCTTGCGCACACCATCGCAGGCAAGGCTGTCGAGAAACGCATTGTTGGTAACAAAGGCAACAATGCCTTCGCCGTTTGAAATAATGCGATCAGACGCCCATCGGATCGCTTTGATGTAAGGGTCGGCAAGCGAATTCTTGTTTTGGGCTGCAGAGTCGTCCCCGTAAGTATCGCGGACACGCTTCTCCATGACCGGATACTTTCGATTGCGATTACTATCGTTCTCGTTTACCTGCCACGCGTTGTATGGGGGATTGCCGATGCAAACGAAGATTGGCGCTTTCTTCTGCCGCACTACGCGTTTCGAGTTCGCTTCGTTCATGAAGCCAAGTTCGTGTTGCGACCCTTCTGCCGTCTCAAATGTGTCCACCAGACAGATGCCTTCGAAGGGTTCGTATGCGCCCACTGCTTCCCAATAGGCGTGTTCAATGTTCATGGACGCGACGTAGTAAGGCAGCAGCATTACCTCATTGCAGTGCAACTCTTCTTTGTACTTGTGCGAGAGCGCAGCACGCGGAATCGCCCGCATGAGATTCACGATAAAATTTCCAGTGCCGGTAAAGCCATCGAGGATATGAACCTGTTTGTGTCCGAGTGATTTTTTAAAGTGTTCCAGCAGCCGCTCGACGCTGGCGACCATGAAATCAACGATCGGTTGCGGTGTGTAGACAATGCCAAGCGTGTCAGCCTGTTTGATTGCGAACCCTTGAAAAAATCGTTCGTAAACGGTGTTTAAGAACTTTTGCTTTTCGGAGAAGTCCGGAATTCCCGTGGCAGCTTGTTCGAGAGCGACATAGAACCGGTCGAGCGTTTTCAGGAAATCTTCGCGCGAGAAAGCGCGAATCGTTAAGACGACCTTCTCAATCTCCTGGGCGATGACGTTCTTTTGCATGAAGTCGGCGATACCAAAGACGCCTTTGAAAATCCGCCACGTCAGAATGTGTTGGACTAGCATCTCCTCCACAGCTGCTTCTGATAGATTCGGATTAAGCGAAGCCCGGCAAACAGTGACGAAGTCCGCAAAAGCGGTTTGGAATTTGGGGTTTTTTCGTTGCTCTCCAGCAAGCAGGTCGGCGAGAGCGCGCCCGTGTTCAGCGATACGATCCTTAAACTCGGCGCTTGCCTTATCCCAGTCGTCATAGTCGGGTTCTTCGTACTGAAGAAAGGGACGAAGGATATCCGTGAGACCTTCTGGCGTACCAAGACGTGTATCGAAAACACGGCTGCCATTTTGATAAAGCACCGCGCGGTCAGGTGCCTGGAAGAGGATATTTCGCTGTGGGTAGCCGAGCGCAAACTTCTTCTGGATTTCCTTTTCGAGATTGTCCGCGCTGTCCTTCGCTTCCCAAAACCCATGCGGAAGGTTGAATTCGTCAACCAATGCGCCGTCAGCGCGAAGCGGCATTCGACCGCGACGATGAAGCGGGTATTCAGGGACAAGTTTCCACCCAACTTGCCGCGCGCAGTCGTCGAGCAAAGCTTGAAACGCGGAGCGAACGGCAGTCTCGTGACTTACACCTCGACGCTCAAACTCAACGAGCGACTGAAAGTATGCATCGAGCGCTTTTTGCGGGATCTTGAGAAAAGAGTGGGCTGGCACGAAGGGAAGTTAGAAACTTAATTTTACACCAGAAAAGCGCTCGTGTCTTAAGAGCCATCCTTAGATTTCCGCATAAACCCTGGACTGAGATGCTATAACGGTTCTGGAATTATGAAGCGAATCTCAAAATTGCGGCCACATGACGCATTAAAGAAGCGAATTGCGGAACTCCGAGAGATTCAGTTCTTAAAGGCACGACTCGAATAGGCCAGCAGACGATTTACCTAACGAGCATTTAGCTGGGGGCGCATGATGCGCCTCATTTCCGAATCGCTCCAAGCGTGGAGCAGGTCGTCGCGTTTCCGTGGCGAGACTTGCGTGCTCGTCGTGTATGCTCAAGCGGAACGGAAAGGTCGCGAGTCGCGACGATCAACTCAGCCTATTCGATTTCGCACGAAACCGTGAGCAGACAAACCTATCTGACGCAATATGGACTAATGGCCGAACGCCATTGGCGGGAGTTCCGGCCGAAGATGGTGCGGGCGATGGAGACGAAGGGCACTTTAATGGAAGCTCTCTTCGAAGCCCAGGAGCAGACAATCGAAGAAATGGAAGCGCTGACGCGGAAATTGGAAACGGAACAGAAGCTCACTCCGCAGCAGGCGCACGATCGGGCTGGGAGATGATTCGGCAGAAATACGTTCTCTTGCCGCCGGAAGAGAATCTCTTCGCCTTCAGTTGATCGCGGAGTCCACGCTCTACGATCCACTGCAACAACAGAGGTCCTGGATCTATCGGCGTTGTATTTGATAAACGCGTTCGGCGGCTCTGCTGCGTGTCGTCCCACGCCATTGTGAACGGTTCCGGCAATTACGTTTAGACGAACCAAGTTGGTGAACCGGCTGTACGGCTGCACCGCAGCTTCGGCAATCTGTGGCCGAGCATCTACCGGCATGTATCCCTAACGGGATTCGAACCCACTTCCGAGACCTCGTCAATTCGCGCAATTCAGACGCAAACATGCGTGAGACTGCGCGTTAGAGGGGAAGATGCAAATCAGGCAGTTTGGGCGAATCGCGCAGAATTACGCACCCTAGTATCCGAAATTGTCCGAAAAACAATATCCGGATTCGTTGTAATCTGCCGCCCGACCATACACAGGGACGTAGGTGAGGAAATTTTAATGTTCCTTTCATCGTAGCCAAATATTCGCTTGGTCTAATTGGAGCTATGAAGAATGCAATCATATTTGGTTTCCGCGATCTTTATTAGGGCGCGTCAAGGTTTGAGTTTCAAATCTAGCTCTGATTGACCATGCGCAGTATCGGCTCGTTTGGGTTTCCTGTTTTCCTCATGGTGCTAATACTAATGCTGGCGCTGGCAGCTACCGGTTGTAGTTCCGGCTCTGGTTTGGTGCCGTCGAATAATTCAATGACAGCAGGCCCCCTATCCCCAAGCCACATGCGGGGCGACATAGACACCCGACTTACCCGAGGGCAGCAACGTTACTTGCAGAGCGTCGACAACCAGCGGCGATGGTACGCGCAAAAGTGGGCGGAAACCGCGCAGATGCCAGAACCAAAACGCACCTACATGAGAGAAACGTTGTTGGCGATGGAGAAGGAGTCGATCGACGACCTTGAGCGAACCCTTCAGGAAATAGAGAGGCAAGGGCAAACCGATGCGGTGAATAACTTAACCGACGCCATCAATACTACCGTGACACCGGGCCGCACTGTCAATGCCACTTCAACGGGCCGGACATTCCCCAGCGTAGCACCGGGCTTTTGAGTCCTCTGCGCCTCGTAATCCAGAACAAGAGCGATGTTATGAGTTGCCAGCAAGAACTACATGGCAACAGAACTAGAACTAATTGAAGCAGTGTTGCCAATGTTTTCTCAAAACACTCGCCCCCTGGCGGCATACCCACCGGCCCCCTCCGAGAAGGCAAAGACGTAGCGCCCGGTCACACTTTGACAACCCGACCATTTTTGATAGGCCGCTTGAGCAACCTGGTGAGTAGCGTCACCGGCAAGTTTACAGCATGTGAACATAAAGAGACTGATACTTCATCTCTCTGGGTGGGTGTTAACCGTGACGTTTTATCTCGAAGCCATTCATTCCGATTCGTGCCGGTGACCAATGACAGTAATCGAAATTAGACGGCACCGCTGGGGCTGGAAAGCTTTTGAAGCATCCGGCGTCGAGCCCTCTATTCCCAAAGAAAGATCAGGCGATCGATTTATGCGCAGATCATGTTGGCGGAAGTGCGCTTTCGTTTGAACTTTTGATTCTAATCAGATTTTGTAGCTTTAGAGCGGTTGAAAAGTAGTACAGGTATGTGTTTTTCACTGCACGGTCGTATTCCCACCTCCCGCTTTTAAGGCAGGTTTTCCCAATTTGGTAGTAGTATTTGTCACCAACTTCGACTGCCCAAGCTGTACAGACGATCGTACCACTTAGTACTTTTAGTTGTAGTTGGGTGGCTGTGATGGTCATGAATCTTTCCTTCTCCTTTCTAATGCGCACTAGAAAGGAACGAAAAAGGCCGCTGCTCACATCAGGAACAGCGGCCTTCGCCCGGAGATTTTGTTCGGGACCTTTCTCATTCCCGCGCATCGGCTAAAAAATCGGTTCTCAGCCAAGCCATCGTGGGTCATCTCCTACCCGGTTGGCAGACCGCCGCTTTCACGTCGGCCCGTTCCTAATGCTGGCCGTGAATAAATAGAGCGTGATCAAGACAGCAAGGTTAAAGATCTTGTCTGGACAAAGGTAGCCGCCATGCGTCCGATTGTGCCGCTTCTTGAAATTCGATCCTTGAAGGATCTAAAAGAAGGTGACAATGTGGTTGCGATAATCAAAGCAACGGAAGTCTCAGTTGAGAAAGAGTAGCCGCGACACTCGTGCATCTGTGAAGCCGCGATCGGCCAACTTGAGGATGCGCATCCGCGTTTACGCCGGCCAGCGCATGTTGGGTCCGGGCAAAATCGAGCTGTTGGATCTCATCGTCAGATGCGGCTCACTATCTGCCGCTGCCCGACAGATGCGAATGTCTTATATGCGCGCATGGATGTTGGTAAAGGAGATTAACCTGCTTTCTGCGCGACCAATGGTTCAACTGACCCGCGGAGGATCAACTGGCGGTAAGGCACTTGTGACACCGTTTGGGAAGAAAGTGCTGAGACTATATCAGGAAATAGAGCGAAGAAGCCGTCGGGCGGCATCACCACTCGGGCAACGTCTGCTTCAACTGCTCCAGAAAGACTGATCGATTCCCGGCTCGATATATTTGACAAAATATATCGAGCTAGCATAAACGGCGGGGCATGACTCCATCTCAACGTGCTGCAAAAGTGGCAGCCGCACTTCTTTTGTTCTTGCTGACCATCGCTTCTCGGGGCGGCCCTGTAGAGACAACCAACAACGAGGTCTCATCCGAGGACAACCCGGTTCTCAATTACTTGCAGAACTGGTTCTCTCGCGTCTCAAAAATTCAGGAAGCGCAACCCCACTGGGTGACTCCGTTGGTGACAGTGACACCACGCCTCGAGGAAGAGCTTCGCTACGATCAGATGATCGAATCATTAACCGGCGGCCACACATTGATCAATTATGGTGGCGGCGGCGGCAAAGGATTGGAATTGATTCCTTTTGATCCGGTTGAAATTATCATCGGTATTCCTTCGTGGCAGACCGTCGATACCAGACCAGCGACCAAGGGATGGACTGACGAAAGCTTTCTTCTTAAATATCGCCTACTTTCCGCTAGCGAGCAGAACGGGGACTATATTCTCACGGCATTCATGGGGCTCACCGTGCCCAACGGGAGTAACAACACCTCTTCCCATCACTATGTTTACAGTCCGACGATTGCCTTTGGAAAAGGATTTGGCGATTTTGATTTTCAAAGCACAATCGGCACATCCGTGCCTGAAAATGGAGGCGCTCGTACGGGAAGCGGCACGCCCATCCTGTCCAATACCGCTTTTCAATATCGGCTGTTCAAATATTTCTGGCCCGAAGTCGAAACCAACTACGCATACTGGCCGAACGGAAAACACAAAGGTTTAAACCAACTCTTTATCACTCCCGGCTTGATTATCGGCCGCATACCAATCGCAGGTCGACTCGGCCTTACTATCGGCGCGGGTTGCCAGGTCGCGGTGACCGACGAACCGCTTTACCACCGAAACATTGTGGTCAGCGCTCGGCTTCCGTTTTGATAATCCGCCGGCAAGGAATTGCCCTAACGAGTATTTGTGTACGAGAATCTCGGAGCCTACGGGGCTCGAAACCCTCAGGAGTCGATGCGCACGTTTCTGCCGCCATCGGTCGCGACAGGAGGCAACCGCTGCCTTATAGTTTTCCGAGGCCATGTCCGGCAGCGGAGTGGTGACACGTAGCACCGCTGCTTTCCTTTAGCCCTGATGCTCTATTTTCCAAATCCCATCGTTGCATTTTCGTGTATCTCAATTCAACAATGCGCGGTTGCCGGAATTGGCGGTTAACAGGATGAAGAAACTTACTGCTAAAATTGCTTCAATAGGTCGCTCATTCGTCGCGCTGCTTCTGCTGCCAACAGCTGCTCCTTGCCTCGCTAGCGACTCTTCAGCGATCGAGACGGCTAACTCGGCGTCTGACAACCCACTGGTCGATTATTTCCGAGATTGGTTCGTGCGGGCGTCGCAGGTTCAGGCGGAACAGCCTCATTGGGCCACGCCCTTGGTAACAGGCACAGGCTGACTGGAAGAAAAATATCGTTACGACCACACGTGGGAGTCGCTAACAGGGCGGAGGGACGTTAACAAACTATGGCGGTGGAGGCATGAAAGGACTCGATCTCATTCTTTTAGACCCCTTAGGGGTGACGATCGGCATTCCCTCATGGCAGACTGAAAACAACAAACACGAGACAAAAGGATGGACCGACGAGAGCTTTATCTTCAAGTATCGTTTGCTCGCCGCCAATGAGGAGAACGGCAATTAGTTCCTTACCGCTTTCATGGGCTTTACCGTTCCCAACGGAAGCGATAATACCACCTCTCATCACTTTGCTTACAGTCCCACCATTGCGTTTGGAAAGGGGTTCGGTGATTTTGATTTTCAGAGCACGTTGGGAATATCTATATCCGATAACGGCGGTGCAGCTAAGGGAGCTGGCACGCCAATTTTGTTCAACATAGCGTTCCAGTATCGGATATGGGGGTATTTTCTCCGGAGGTGGAAGCCAGCTACACCTATTGGCCTAACGGCAAGCATGCGGGTCTAAACTAGCTTTTTCTCACGCCCGGCCTGGTCATTGGCAGAATACCCATTGCGGGGCGATTGGGATTGACCATCGGCGCAGGCTGTCAGGTGGCTGTTACAAATAGTCCGATTTACCATCGGGACTTTGTTCTTACGACAAGAGTCCCCTTCTGAACCGAAGCTTCCTAACCACAGCACCGCCCGCTTGATTGCGGGCGTACTATATGAGGATGTCGCAGGTCTCGGCACTCGCATATCCCACGGCAATCAACGCCAACTGGAGAACCAGAACGCGACGCGCGGGTCTAACGAGAAGGAGCTCAGCCGCGCGGCTATCGGCCGAGGAACAGAAGATCTGCAGACCTGTTTTAGTGATCGGCGGGGCAGCCGCCGCAGCCGACGCCACTAATGTTTAAGGGATTCGGAGTTGTAGGTCCTTTGAAATCTTTCTTTCGCGTACGTGGGACTTTCTCAATCCCAGATACCCGGACGCTAGGTGAGGAAATTTTAATGTTCCTTTCATCGTAACCAAATCTTCGTTTGGTCTAATTCGGGTAATGAAAAGCATACTTATACTTTTTTATGCGATTTCGGTCCTCGGCTTGATGCTGGTTGGCTGCTCGACTCAGCCCGAAACGACCACCACGACAACAACAAACCGTCACACTACTGTCACAACGGCAGCGCCGTCGTACGGGAGTTCGACACCACCGCCTAGCTTATCAATGCCCTCAAGCCCAATGATGGGCGGTGCCCATTGATAGAATACGAACAACAAACTCCGGCCTTACGTCCGTCTATGTTGCTCAATAAGGAGATTTGCTGTTCCTTCGTTTAGCGCGATCCGGTAATTACGTTTCGCTGAAAGGCGCTGTGTGCAAATACTCGCCAGCCAAAAATTGCCCGGGAGTTGGAAACATCGAAGCATTGCGCCGTGTACGAAGAAGAATTGAGCCGGGTCTGGCCGTCGCCCGATAAAGAACGCGCAGCAAAAATCAAGAGTTTTGCACGACAACAAGGGTTGCAAGTTGCGTTCTATAAAGAGGTCTTTGCGCGATTTTTATCAGGGCGCGTCGTAAGGATCAATCTTGAACCCCCTGCCGTATACTCGGACGTAAGTGAAGAGAATTTAATGTTCCTTTCATCGTAGCCAAATATTCCCTTGGTCTAATTCGAGCATGTTTACCATACGTTCATGGCTCGGATTTAGGTGTTTTAACAGTAATCATTCAGCGGCCTCGCGATTAAGGTCTCGAACCGCTATCACATTATTGCTATTAAGCATAGTTAGCTTTCGTTGTCTCGCTGTACCGATCCCGGTTTATCCCACGGTCGGGCCCGCCGAACCCGAACATGTCGGTTACTTGATGGTCTACAGTGCAACGCGACCGTTCAATGACGGTGACACGATTTACTATACCCATACTGACTATGATCTGTATTCCTGGCGAGGGGCACATTTGAAAACCATTAGGAACAGCATTGTCGTGGGCGACGAAATTCCTACAAAAGTTCCATTGGCGCCGGGACACTATCTGGTGCAGGCGGAGTCGGAAAACGACGGCATGGTTCGCGTCCCAGTGATCATCGCCGACAGGCGAACAACAGTCGTGAACCTGGAGGGAGATCGGCGCGGCAGCCGCCGCAGCGAACGACACTAATCCCTTCTACGTGTACCGTGTCTAATGCTTCCACAGCACCGGCTTCGTACTGGATCCTACAGTGCTACGTTGAGAGTCTTTCCATTGGACAACTCGTTTTCACAACTCGCGAGCGATTGAATCACAGATTGCTGAGATGCGTATTTTGATTGTTGAGGACGAAGAGAAAGTCGCGCGTTTTATCCGCGTGGGTCTGAAGGCGGAGCACTTTGCCGTAGACTCGGCCCGCGATGGCCGAACGGGCCTGCAACTCGCTTCGATCAATCCTTACGACCTCTTGATTGTCGATTTGATGCTGCCGGAATTGAACGGCACGGAATTGATTCGCCAGCTTCGAAAAAAGAACTCTGAAGTTCCGGTAGTTGTGCTGACGGCACGGGATGCGTTGGCCGACAAGGTTACAAACTTCGAGTGTGGTGCTGACGATTACGTCACAAAGCCATTTGCCTTCGCTGAGTTGCTTGTGCGCATCAAAGCCCTCCTTCGTCGTGGTGCAGTCAAACGTTCAAACGTCGTACGAATCGATGATTTGGAAATCGATCGCATTACTCATCATGTCCGTCGCAATGAAACATCGATCAAACTGACATCGAAAGAGTATGCATTGCTGGAATACCTGGCGGTCAACGCCGGACGCGTGCTTTCACGCACAATGATCGTCGAACATGTCTGGGATCAAAGTTTCGAAGGCCTAACGAACATTGTTGACGTGTATGTGCGTCAGTTGCGCGCCAAAATCGACGAGCCGTTCGAGAGAAAGTTAATCCACACGGTACGTTCCGTGGGCTACACCCTCCGCGATCCGGAAGAAGAATGAACGTTCGATCTATTCGTTTTCGTCTGATCAGCCGGTTCACCGTGCTTCTCCTGTTAGTGATGCTTGTTTTCGGAGCGTTCACCTACTGGCGGGTTAGAACTTACATAGTGGATGTCATCGCCAGCTCGATGAAACATCGGGCACAGCAGATCGCGCAGACCCTGCTTCATGACAAGCCTATCGATGAAAGTTACATCTCAAACGAGATCGAAGCGCGATACGCGCCCGAGTCGAACGATCGATTCATTCGAATTACGCGAGGCGACGGATCGGTCCTCTATTGTTCGCGTATTCCGGCAGATCGCAGTTTCACGCCGGCGAATGTTCCGTATCCAAAAGCGCAGACGGGTGATTCAGATATTCGCGAAGAGGCGCTGCCAAACGAAGCCAAGATGATGATAGCCGCAATTCGATACCCGGTCATGCAGGGGAGTTATCTGGTCGAAGTCGGCACATCGCTTGCAGGTGCGGATCGAGTGATGAGCGCTCTTCTTTGGACACTTGCGGCAGGACTTCTCGCAATCATGTCCCTTACGGTTCTCGGGGGCTGGATACTAATGAATCGCGCACTTTCTCCGGTTCGCGATATCACAAATGCTGCGCGTGACATCACGATGCGCGATCTGCGACGACGGCTGCCAGTTGCCGACACGGGCGACGAAATCGCCGACTTGTCCATTGTCCTTAATCAAATGATCGGACGATTACAGGAATCGTTCGAAAACGTAAGCAGGTTTACCGCGGACGCTTCGCATGAATTGCGCACGCCATTAACGATTATTCGCGGCGAACTGGAAGGAATCATTGCACGCGCCCAATCGCATGACGAGGCGCTGTCGTTGCTCGGCAGTTTGCAGGAAGAGGTCGAGCGGCTGGTTATGATCGTGCAACGGTTGTTCGCCTTGTCGCGCCTCGATATGGGGGAGGCACAGGTGGAGCGGGTCAAATTTGATCTGGCCGGGCTGGCGGCGACCACGGTCGAACAAATGTCGCTCCTCGCGGAAGAGAAAGGAATCTCGTTACAGTGCCTATCGAAGGGACCGGTGTCGGTGGAAGGAGATCGTACCCGATTGAAACAAATCATCGTTAATCTTGTTGATAATGCGATCAAATACACGCCCGATGGAGGTGCGGTAGAAGTGATCGTTTCGTCGAAGAATGGAACGGCACTTGTTGAAGTAAGAGACAATGGTCCGGGCGTTCCTGAAGCAGCGATTCCTCATATTTTCGAACGCTTTTATCGAGGCGACGAAGTGCATTCACGCGACATTGAAGGGGCCGGTCTCGGATTGGCGATTGTGCAATCCATCGTCACGGCCCATGGAGGAACGGTTTCAGTTCATAACGAACCAACGGCTGGTTGCCGAGTCACGGTTAGTTTACCACGAGCGAGCTGACAGCCGTGCCTCCGCCGACTCAGATAGCCAAATTGGCTGCCGCGACAACCCCAACCACTCGGAAGGTATCGCGGCGACGGCAATGGTTTTCACGCCGAAAATTAATCAGCGCTATCGGGCTTCTTGTTTTCCTGTTTGTTTGTGTCTTTCTTTTTCATCGATCAGGTCCTAGTTCGGATTCGAATTCAGCGCGACCAATCGCGGTCGCAAAAGCCACGCGCGAGGACTTGAAGCAAACGCTGACTATTTCGGCCGAGTTTCGTCCCTATCAGGAGGTTTCGCTGCACGCGAAAGTGGCCGGATATGTTCAATGGATTTCAGTCGATGTCGGTGATCGGGTCAAAGAAGGACAAGTTTTGGCAAAATTGGATGTGCCGGAGCTGAAAAACGATTTGCAAAAGGGTACAGCTGCGTTGCAGGCAAGCCGGGAGGAAGTAAATCGGGCTCAGGCCAATTATGATCAAACTCATCTTGCATCCAGCCGGCTTGAGGCAGTTGCGAGACAGCATCCAAAGCTGGTGGCGCAACAGGAAGTGGATGACGCGGCAGCAAAGGATCAAAACGCGGCCGGAGCATTGGCAGCCGCCAAACAACACGTGGATGAAGCGACGGCCGAGCTGAACAAGACGCAGGCGCTGTTCAATTATAGTGATATGACGGCACCCTTTGACGGAGTAGTTACACATCGTTACGCCGATCCGGGCGCGTTGATTCAGGCCGGAACTTCAAGCTCACAAACGCTTCCGGTCGTTGACATCGAAGAGGAATCCCGCTTGCGCCTCGTCTTCCCCGTTCCGGAATCCGCGGTCGCGCAAATTCGGATCGGACAAAAGATTCAGGTGTCGGTGAGCGCTCTGCAAGAAACCTTCGACGCCGCCATTTCACGATTTTCCGACAAGGTCGATCGGGAAACTCGCACCATGCGGACCGAAGCCGATATCGATAACCGACACGGACGTTTCAAACCGGGAATGTACGCCGATGCCACGATTGTCGTGCAGGAGCGAGATAATGCGATCTCCGTTCCCGTCGAAGCAGTTTCGATGGCGGGAGATGCGGCGGTATTGATTGTGAATCACAACGGGATTGTGCAATCGCGCCCTGTCACAGTCGGCCTGACGACAGCTAATCGGTGCGAAATTCTGAAAGGCCTCTCACCGGGAGACCTGATCGTGATCGGCAGCCGCGCTGGAGTTCGCGGTGGAGATAAGGTGTCGCCCAAAATAGTCACGACTGGCACTGCGACGGAGTAACCATGTCTAGAAAATCACATTCGTCAGAGGTCTTGGAACGACTGAAGGGATTCAGCACCTGTGCAATTGCGAATGCAATCGAATATCTGAATGCGCGGCTGCGAAATGTCGGATTTGGCGATTCGAGCATCCGCTGCCGCTTCCCACATTTTCCGCCGGTAGTTGGATATGCTGTCACCTTGAGATTGCACGGTGCAAATCCACCGATGGAGGGAGGATTTTATGTCGATCGAACTGATTGGTGGGACGAATTAGCCGAAACGCCCGCGCCGCACATTGTTGTCATTGAGGATGCGGACCACCGCGTCGGCACGGCGGCATTCGTTGGAGAAATACACGCCGCCATTCTTCAAGCCATGGGTTCTGTGGCGATCATCACGAACGGTGCAGTGCGGGATCTCGAACAGGTCGAGCGTCTCGGATTTCAACTTTTTTCGGGCAATGTTTCGGTTTCTCACGCCTATGCGCATGTGGCGAAGGCGGACACGCCTGTGCGCGTGGCCGGCGTTAACATCACACCGGGCGAGTTGTTGCACGGCGATCAGCACGGATTTGTCAAAGTCCCGCGCGACAGCATCGAAAAAGTTCTCGAAATCGCCGACCGATTGCGGAATCGCGAAGAGAAAATTCTACGCTTTTGTCAGTCCGCCAGATTTTCGCGCGAAGGTTTACGAAACCTTCTGTGTCAGCTGTAAGATTGCATGTCCCGGTTCTCGCTACGCTTTCCCTATTTCATCATCGTCGCCTGTCTGATGGTGTGCGTCGTCGGCATCACGACTGTGGCGCGTATGCCAGTCGATCTGTTTCCATCGATCAAAATACCGGTTGTCGTAGTAGCAACATTTTTTTCCGGAATGCCGCCGGAACAAATCGAAAACGATATCACGGGGCGCTTCGAACGGTTTTTCACGCTCGGTAGCGGAATCGATCACATCGAATCGCGGTCGCTCCCTGGTGTTAGCCTGATCAAAATTTATTTTCAACCGGGTACGAACGCTGATTCTGCCGTCACAACCATTTCGAATCTGGCAATGGCTAATTTGCGTCGCCTGCCGCCTGGGACTTTGCCGCCTGTTGTGTTGAAGTTTGACGCTTCAAGTCTTCCCGTTTGCCTCATCACTTTGAAAGGCGAAGGGATGAATGAGACGGAGCTGCGCGACCTCGGGCAGTACGCGGTCCGCAACCAGGTTGCAAATGTTCCTGGCGCTTCGGTTCCACAGCCGTTCGGCGGGCGTTATCGACAGATCATGGTGTACGTCGATCCCTTGAAACTCGAGGCGCACCAACTCAGCGTCATGGATGTTGTGCGGACGGTTAACGAATCAAATCTCATTCTGCCAGCGGGCGATGTGAAGATCGGACCATTTGACTACAACCTGTACACAAACAGCCAGCTCGACACCGTTGACCAAATCAATTCGTTGCCACTAAAGACGGTCGGCGATTCGTCTGTTCTGGTTGGTGACGTCGGTCACGCCGCGGACGCCGCGCAAATTCAAACAAGCATCGTTCGGGTTGATGGCCAGCGGTCAGTTTACCTGCCAGTGCTGAAGCAAGGCGGCGACTCGAATACGATCAGCATTGTCAATGGAATCAAATCCGCGATTGCTGGTTTGGTTGACGTACCGAAGTCGCTGGTAGCGAAAGTTGTTTTCGATCAGTCGATCTTCGTTAAGAGCGCGATCGAAAACCTGTTGCACGAAGGCGCAATTGGCCTGCTGCTGACGGGCCTGATGATCCTCGTCTTTCTGGGAAGTTTTCGGGCGACGGTGGCCGTCTTTCTTTCCATACCGCTCTCCGCCCTCGCGACTTTCATTGCTCTTTCGTTCGGAGACAATTCCGTAAACGCGATGATTCTTGGCGGGCTAGCGCTCGCCTTTTCGCGATTGATCGATAATTCGGTAGTGGTGCTGGAGAATATTTTCCGGCATTTGGAAAATGGTGAAGCGCCGGCAGTCGCTGCGGAAAAAGGTGGTCGCGAAGTCGCATTGCCGGTGTTGGCAGCGACGCTCACAACTGCCGTTGTCTTTTTCCCAGTCATATTTTTGTATGGCGTCAGTCGATTTCTCTTCACTGCGCTTGCTTCATCCGTCGTGCTGTCGCTTCTTGCTTCGTACGTAGTGGCGATGACGGTCGTACCCCTTTTCTGCGCGAAATTAATTCGGGCACACGCACCTGCAGAATCTGCAGCGGTCCAGACTGACATCGAAAATCAATCTCGTACATCGCTGATGCAACGGTTCAATCGTTGGTTTAATGGCCGTTTCCATTCGTTCTTGGATCGATTCGATATCGTGCAGGCGAAGACACTCGCCCGTCCCGTGGCAACAGTTCTCGCGATCTTCGGCATTTTTCTTTTCAGCATGTGCTTCGCGCCAGCCCTGGGCGTGGCTTACTTTCCGCGGGCGGATCCCGGCCAGTTCGTGATCAATTTGAAAACGGCGACCGGCACGCGTCTCGAAAAGACCGAGAGTGAAGTGAAAAAGGTCGAAGAGATCGTACGTAAAATCGTGACGCCGCATGATCTTCGGCTGATCGCTTCGAACATTGGTGCGACACCGGGCTTCTCCTCGATTTATACGAGCAATTCCGCGTCGCATACCGCATTCGTGCAAGTGAGCCTGACTGACGATCACAAGGTTGGCAGTTACGAATACATGGATCGCGTGCGCAAAGCGTTGCACAATGAATTACCGGAGCTGACAGGTTATTTTCAATCCGGCGGACTTGTTGATGCGGTTCTGAATTTGGGATTGCCGGCACCAATCGACATTCAGGTGAGCGGATCGAATCTGGAATCCCTTTATGCTACTGCATCGCAAATTGCCGGCAAAGTGCGCGGACTTTCTGGCGTCGACGATGTATTGATTCCCCAGGACATCGATGCGCCGGCGTTCCGACTCTCGATCGATCGTGAGAGGGCCAGCGAGCTTGGCCTGTCGGAAAAGGAAGTGGTCAGCAATGTGATCACGGCACTGACTTCGAATCAGATGATCGCCCCAAGTTACTGGGTCGATCCGCGAACAGGAAACGATTACTTCCTGACAGTTCAATATCCGGAGGATGCCGTTAAAAGTCTGAACGATCTTCGCGCGATTCCACTGCGCGCCAGCGATCAAAAAGAACCGACACGTCTGGACGCGGTGACAAAGCTTGTGCCGATTCAAGCGCCGACCGAAGTCGATCATTATCAATTGCAACGCGTGATTGATGTTTATGTTGCGCCACGAACGGAAGCCCTGGGCGGTGTGGCCGCGGGCGTTGATCGAATCATCGCGACTACGAGCAAACCAGAAGGGGTGCGTGTGGCTGTGCGCGGTTCCGTGCAGGCAATGCGTTCCTCATTCTCTTCGTTTGCGCTCGGCTTGCTTTTGGCGGTCGTGCTGGTTTATCTGATTCTGGTCGCGCAGTTCAAATCATTCATCGATCCACTTCTAATCTTGCTCGCAGTTCCACCCGGTCTCAGTGGTGCTCTACTCATCCTCGTCTTGACCGGCACAACGTTGAATATCATGTCGTTGATGGGCGTTGTGATGATGGCGGGGATTGTTGTCTCCAACAGCATCCTCATCGTCGAGTTCACCCATCGTCTGCTGGAAGACGGAATTCCTTTGCGGGAAGCGCTTCGAACGGCAACTCGCGTTCGTTTACGGCCGATCTTGATGACGTCGCTGGCGACAATCATAGGTTTGATTCCGATGGCGTTAAAGTTAGGCACTGGTAGCGAAGCCTATGCGCCGTTGGCCCGCGCCATTATTGGCGGTCTGCTCAGTTCGCTGCTGTTAACGATGTTCATCGTGCCGGCTGCATTCTATTTGGTGTATCGCAAACGCGTTGAACAGCCTCACGGGTCCGAGCCCAGCCGCCCGATGCGGCATGACCTTCCAGCAGTTTCGAGCGGTCTTGCGGCGTTTGTCATAACAAGCTTTTTAATTGTTCCATGCGCTCACGCCCGGCCTGAGCAGGTCGACCATCTTGATCTTTCAACGGCGGAAACGCTCGCGTTGCGACACGCCCCAGCGATCGCAAGAGAATATTTTCGCACTCAAGCGGCCAAGGAGGTCGTCAAGCAAGTCCGCGCCGGGCTGTTTCCACAACTTACCGGCAGTGTAGCGGCGGTCGCGACCGGCGATGACATTAGCAACGTCTTCGGCGGATCACCGATAACAAATGTAAATCCGGAATCTCGGCCAGTATCAACACGGCTCGGCGCTGTTGGGGGGTTGAATAACCCGACCGTTTTCAGTCGAGAATCTAACGGAGTTAACCTCACTCAACTCGTGACCGATTTCGGGCGCACTGCGAATCTGATTGCTGCGTCACATTTTTCCGAGCTTTCCCAGGCGCAGCAGATCGATCTTGTTCGCTCTCAAGTGTTATTGCTGGTGGATGAATCCTATTTTCGAGCGCTCGAGGCTGAAGCGCTCTCGCGTGTTGCGAAAGAAACTGTTGCAACGCGCCAGGTCATCGTCGACCAAATCAACGCTCTAGTTCAGGCGCAGCTTCGATCAGAGCTCGACGCCAGTTTCGCACAAGTAAATCTGGAGCAGGCCAATCTGCTCTTGCTTGATGCGCAAACCAGATTGCAGACCGCGTTCGCCGATTTATCCGCTGCCCTTGGATATCAGCAACCGCATACATTCATCCTCGCGGATGCGGGCATACCCGACGTTCGAGACCAAACGCTCAGCGGACTCCTCGCCCAAGCCTATCGGACGCGTCCTGATGTCATCGGTTTGCGTGATGACCTTAGCGCAGCTTCAAAGGTCGCAGTAGCGGAAGAACGGGCGCGGCTGCCAAGAGTGAATCTGCTCGGAAGCTTTGGCCGAACACCGACGGGGGATCCTCAAGTTCGCGAAACGTATGCCGCTGCCGGATTCGATGTCGAGCTTCCGTTGATGACGGGAGGGCGTTTGTCCGCACGCGTCCGAGAAATGCAACTTCGGATCGACGTCGTCCGCAAAGCGCTCGACGACCTGGAAGATCAGGTGACTCGCGAGGTGAACATCGGCTGGCTGGATGTTGCCCAGGCAAAAAGCAAGATACCGGTGACGGACTCTCTATTGAATGCCGCGTCACAAGCATTCGATTTGGCGAAGTCACGTTATGAGGCAGGCGTAGCATCTTTTGTTGAATTGAGCCAGGCCGAGCTAGCGCGAACGCAGGCGGCAATTGATGAGGCGACCGCCAAATACGAATACGAGATCAGCAAGGCGGTGCTTCAGTTCGACACCGGCTCGCTACGTTTCGTGAAGCCAAATCCTAAATTGCGATGACTTGCCATCCGCGTTTTCATATGGTCTCGAAGGCGAAGAAAACACCCAAGCTAGTCACCACCGTTTTCTTATTGTTGCTGCCGTCAAAATTGTTTTCGGTCGATTTACCATTGCTTTATGACGGATGCACCCTCCGCGTCGCGGCTGAGGTGGAAAAAAAACCGGCATATCTTATTTTCGATACCGGCTGCACAATCTCTGCTCTTGATAAGACAAAGTACCAGTCGCAATTGGGCGAACCTGTCGCCCACGTCCGGGCCAGTTCGATTGGCGGGCTAATGGACATGCCTCTCTACCGGTCGCTGCAAATTATACTCGGTAATGAGATCGAATATTTTGACCGGATTGCTGCCATCGATCTTTCTAGAGTTACTGCGATTAGCGGTTCGGAATGCGATGGAGTCCTGGGTGCTGATTTTGCACAGCGTCATGTGGTTTCGATCAATTTCGATCGGCGATTGATCGAAGTAGAAGATGGAGCCGGGGAAAGGACCTCACCGAACGCGATTCGTCTTGAGCTCAAGCCCATCGGAAACGGAAATTTCGCCGTTGACGCGAGGGTGGACGGAGTCCCGATCACTTTGATGATCGATACCGGTGACAATGGGTCGATTAGTTTGAACGCGGAAGACTGGCGACGCGTAATGCGCGCACATCCGGATGTTAATGTTCAAACGACTTTAGCATTGCCGATATCAGCTGCTCCGCTGAAAAGCGCCGCGTTTCGCCTCGATGATTTAACAGTTGGGCCGAATCACTATCACGGATTCATTGCTACCGAGATTCCAAATCCTCATGGTCCTTCCACCCTCGGATTGCGCTTCCTGCGGCAGCATATTGTCCGGTTTGACTTTCAAAAGCGGGAACTGTTCTTGAAATCGGGATCGGCATTTGGCGAAACGGAGGTGTTCGATATGAGCGGCCTTCATCTGATTCGTCCGAACGGAGCGACGCTTGTATATGCCGTCGATGATGGAAGTCCGGCCGACGCTGCTGGCATTCAGGCTGGTGATGTAGTTGAGAAAGTGAATGAAGTTCCGGCGACCAATCTAAGTATGAGAGAAATCCGCCGGGCTTTGAAAGCGAGTGATGGCGGCGTGATCTCGATTGAAATTCAACGCTCGGGGCAAGTACAGGATGAACACCTTCGTCTGAGGAAAATACTTTAATCACATAGCCGATCCAAAGATTAGGAAAATTTAATCTACTTGTAACGTAAAAGTCACTGGGCCGCCACTCAGTTGTCATATTGGCCGTTCAGCTTCGAACGCATGATTCGAAGCAAACGTTATTCTAAACAGACATCCATTCAGTGTGTTTTCGCGTGCGTCACCCTCTCGCTTACTTTAAACGGCCTTCTAAATTGCGCACAGGCGGCGGAATCGGACGCAGACGATCGTCTTGAAAAGCTGGAACGCGCGGTGGCAGCGCTTCAGCAGGAAAACAAGGGCTTGAAACAGCAAGTCGCCGCATTGGCCGGCGGCGTAGGCGCGGCAAAATCCGGATCGCACGCGCACGCACAAGTCGAAGCAGCACCCCCAGCCGCCCCCGGCGGCGTAGTTGTTGACGTCGGTGGGCGGCCAGTCGTGGTCGACACACGTCCGCTTACGAACTATGATTTTAAGAGCCCGCCGACCGATCTCCTCGAAAATGGGCTGGTGACCTCGCCGAACGGAAAGTCTCCGCTCTCCCTTCAAATCGGCCCCGTCCTCTTTACTCCGCTTGGATTCATGGACTTCACTTCCGTAACCCGGTTCACGCGGAACGGGGGCGATATTGGGACTAGCTTTGCCACCTTCCCGTACCCCAATACGGCCGCTGCACAATTGTCAGAGACCCGCTTCAGCGCGAAGAACTCGCGCCTCGGTCTCCGCATGGATACCGATATTTCGGGTTGGAACGTCACTGGATACGTCGAAACGGATTTTCTCGGAAATCAGCCGACCAATCTGAACGTCGTCAGCAATTCGGACACGTTGCGCATGCGGGTTTACTTCGTCGATGTCGCACATGGGCCGTGGGAATTTCTTGCCGGCCAGGACTGGAGCATGCTCACCCCGAACCGTAAAGGAATTTCCCCGTTTCCTAACGATATTTTCTTCACCCAGGACGTGGATGTGAACTACCAACTGGGCCTCGTTTGGGAGAGGACGCCACAGTTGCGCTTGTTGTTTCATCCGGACGACCATTGGACATTGGGAATCTCGGCGGAGAATCCGGATCAATATGTCAGCCCCTGGGTCACGCTGCCCGCCGGGTTCGATTCAAGTCAAGTTGATAACGGCAGCAACGGGACGGCGACACCAAACCTTATGCCCGATTGGATTGGCAAGGTTGCTTGGGATGGGAAGGTCGCGGGGCTGCCATGGCACGCCGATGCGGCCGGGATTCTGCGTGAGTACAAGATCAACACATTTCTTCCAGCGCTGGGAACAAGCACCGACGATCATGCAACCGGATATGGCGGCTCAATCAACTTCAACATTGGCGTGCTGCCGCACTTGCAGCTGATCGGAAACTTTTATGCAAGCAACGGTGCGGGTCGTGAGATTTCAACCGGTGTAGCGCCCGATTTCATTGTTACCGCACCCGATTCTTCGGGAAACTATCATATCAAAACGGTTGACTCCTATGCAGCTATCGGTGGTTTGGAGTGGGACGTCTTTCCCAAGACCAAGTTATACGGTTACTACGGTCAAGCCTACATAGGCCGGGAGTTTTCCGAACTTCCAAACGGCACGTTCGTTGGGTACGGATTCCCGGGCTCGTCCAACAGCAACAATAAACGCATCCAGGAGTTCACGGCAGGGCTGACGCAGGTCCTCTGGGACAGTAAAAGATACGGCGATATTAAGTTACTGGTTCAGTATTCTTATCTAAATCGCGATCCGTGGTCTGTCGCGCCCGGCACGCCGAACCAGGCGAATATGCATATGGGCTACTTCGATATCCGCTACGATCTACCTTAATAACTAAGACCGGTGGTTGCCTTTAGTCGATGTTTTGCCAGTTCTAAAAGAAATAACTCATTCGGACTTCTAGCTTTAATTCGTAGGAATTGTAGTCCTTGACCAGTGGAACGCTGACTTCGAGGGAGGTCACGGTTCTACGGGACAAATTTTTGCCAACCAGAAAATCAAAAGGGAAAAACCATTTGCCGCCGTCGAGGAAATTCACCGCGATGTCCTGCGATGGGAAGAGCGTAACAAACCAATCCCGCGGCAGCGCGATGTTGATAGTAGGACTCCACTGGACACGACTAATGTCGCTACGCTTGCTGTCGCCGCCGATGTCGCAATCGTATCTTGCCACTAGCTGCACAAACGAGCCGGCTGAAATTTCTGGCAACAGACATCGCACTCCGCCGATAGGACCAAGCTGCACTTTGCCGGAGCCGAATTGATCCTCGCTTGCCGTCGGCAGAATCATTCGCGGTCCAACACCAAGGTGCGGGGTGGCAGTCGATCTCATTTAACCCGGGGAGAATCTTTCGGATAGGTGCCAATAACGGGCCAACGATTCAGTAAAGTAGCGCAATCTTGGATTGTAGGCCCCAAACTACTAATCAGATTACGATTCGATTTCGGTTTTGAAGTCGTTTGATCCGTTCTAGAAGGAGTCATTCGGGTTTCCACTTTCAATTTGTAGGAATCGTGCGCTTGTCCATTTTCGGGTCAACCATCGCCAGATGATGATCACATAAAGGCGATCAGTCGCAGTTGATCGGATGTTCACTCAAGAAGCCGGGCCACGAGACCGCGCGAACGAAAGCCTTGCATTAAGTTTACACCGGCAAGGTACATTATTTTGAACGTGGCAGCACGTGATACCTGGGTTGTGGTGAGCTTCTCATGAACTCGATTGTAAGAGCTGGCAGAATGGAACTTTGAAAGCAGTCGCTGCCGGCTTTGCGGTCATGAAATCGGCGCGTTTTCGAAGAACAGCGCGGCCATTTGGAAATCGCGACGCCTGCCAGTGGGACCAAGCGCAAATTTCATTTGTTGGCTTCATTCGTTATGCTAACTGCATGCGCGCGCTGAAGATTTTGTTTTTGACGCTGTTGTCGATTGCCCAGGCGGAGTCGGCCGAAACAACGGGACCGCGAGTCACTATAGATATTCACGCTCAGCCTTCAGATATCCGTCAAGTGTTGTTAAAATATACGCCGATTGGTTCCAGCATCGAATGTGTGATGGACTTTATTTCAAAACAATTGGCTCTCCCCGCAGCCGTATCTGCAACAACGGCTCAGCCTGCAAACAATACTCCACAACACCGTGTGGCAAAGACAATCGACGTTCACCTGGGTGATTACTACAAACATCTGGGAGCAGTATTTCTAACTGCGCCGATGATCGTTCACGAGCACGTAAGTGCGCAGTGGTCGTTTGATCGCCAAAATCGCTTGAGCGACATCGCGGTTCATAAGCAAGCTCGCGTTTACTGAGATGCGAAGACTGTGGAACAAATGCAATCACAGCGTGGCGCCCGTCCGCCATAACATCAACTTATCAGTGAATATGATTTTCTCCTTAGGATTGATGGCTGAATCAGAGGTAGAACCGCTCGCTACACAGTGCCTATCCGAACGCGCGCCAAACTCGAAGCACTTGTTACAGCCGTCAAATTGTCGAGCTAACGAACCAGTTCGAGCGACATTTCGAGCACGAGGAAAAACTCCCCGTCGCAACGAAACGACAACAGGAAGTCGTCGTAGCACTCGACATCACGAAGAACCACGCTTCATCGACAGTGGGCCAAGACGGAGCTCAGCAGGAGTGCGAACTATCGGCAGCAAAGCCAAAACAAGACGTGCGCGAGCAATGAGGCATGGCCGTTCGCATCCTGTCGTGAAGAACAGCTAATCACGGTACCGGGCGCGCGGAGATGCGCAGTCCTCTATATCCGAATTGCGAATAGCCCATCTCGCAAAGACATTGATTTTTCTCCTTCCGGCCTTCCGCGCCGCGCGGCTCCTCCCTCCGAAAGCTCAAAGACTTTGCTCCCCCATTAGAGATGCAGTCATCGCGTGTTGCCTTCCCTTCGCCGCAACCCCGCAAGCTCCGCTGCGCTCTTCATTCCGACAACGCGCGATCACTGCGGTGCGTTCAGAATTTTCTTCGCTAAAATTCCTGATCTGCTTTAGCTGCGCGACCATGATGCGCCTCATTGCCGAAACGCTCCGAACACGGAGCAGCTCGCTGCGTTTTCGCCGCGAGACTTGTGTGCTCGTCGTGTATGCTCAAGCGCAACGGAAAGGTCGCCAGTCGCGACGATCAACTCAATCTATTCGATTTCGCACGGAGTCGTGAGCAAGAAAATTTACCTGACCCAATACGGACTAATGGCCGAGCGCCATTGGCGGGAGTTCCGACCGAAGATGGTTCGGGACCTGGAGGCGAAGGGCACCTTAATGGAAGCTCTGTTCGAGGCCCAAGAGAGAACCATCCAAGAAATGGAAGCGCTGACGCGGAAATTGGAAACGGAACAGAAGCTCACTCCACAGCAGGCGCACGATCGCGCCTGGGAAATGATTCGGGAGAAATACATTCTCTTGCCGTCGGAAGAGAATCTCTAAACGCGAACAACTACCGCATCCGTGCGGAGGATGCGCTCGGTCGAGGTTCACTGAAACAGAAGTGCCGGGACAACTTTGCGGCCATCGACCTTGCGCACAGACTCGATGTGGAACGCCACGAAGCGACCGAAGATGAAAAGCGGGTCCTCGTAAAATATGTCGGTTGGGGCGGAATTCCGCAGGTCTTCGCCGATCAAACATCAAGCGAATGGGCGTCAGAACGCGAGCGCCTCAAGCAACTGCTCACAGCTGAGGAGTTCGAATCCGCCCGGGCTTCAACACTCAACGCGCATTACACGTCGTCCACCGTCATCTCCGCAATATACGATGCTGTCCAGCGGCTCGGTTTTGAGCATGGGCGCGTGCTCGAACCAGCTCTTGGAGTCGGTCACTTCTTCGGTCTCATGCCCGCGGAAATGCAGTCGCGCTCACAACTTACGGGTATCGAGATTGATCCTGTGAGCGCAAGCATTGCGCGCAAATTGTATCCCGGCGCAGACATCCGGACGCAAGGTTTCGAAACCGCAACGCTGCCGCACAACTGGTTCGACCTTACGATCTCAAACGTCCCGTTTGGTGACTACAAGCTGCATGATCCCGACTTCAATGAGCACAATTTTCTGATTCACGATTATTTCTTTGCGAAGGCAATCGCGAAAGTGCGCCCCCGCGGATTAGTCGTGTTTGTCACTTCAAAAGGGACGCTCGACAAAACGAACTCGCATCTCCGCACTTACCTCGGCGATAAAGCAGACTTTCTTGGCGCGATTCGACTGCCCAACACTGCGTTTAAGCAGAACGCTAATACCGAGGTGACCAGCGATATCGTTTTTTTGCGCCGGCTGGCAAACGGCGACAAACCAAGCGGACCGATGTGGCAGAATCTTGCAGAACACGTGAATCGCGACGGCGCCAGCTTTCGCATCAACGAGTATTTCGCAGCCAATCCGCACATGATGCTCGGCGACATGGTCAACGCCGGCACAATGTACCGCAGCAACGAGCCGACGCTCGTTGGTGACGAACGCGACCTTGCGACGGCTCTTCGGGAAGCGATCACTGCGCTGCCAGAAGCGATTTACCGCGCTGAGGAAAATATCCTAACGACACAAATTACCGCCCACCCAATCAGGGTGTCTGACGATGTGAAAGAGAACGCCTTCACGTTGCACGACGGCGGAATCGCAATCCGCACCGGTGCAACGGTGACGCCGATCTTCGGTCTGCCAGACGAAGCGGCGCGCCGGATTCGAGGACTCATCAAAGTCCGCGCTGCCGTGCGCGAAGTGTTGCGCACGCAACTGGATGATCTGACCGACGAAGAAATTGTCGATGCGCGACGGCGACTCAATCTTGCTTACGATCAGTTTGTCTTCCGCTTCGGCGCGATTAACCAAAGCGCCAACCGCCGCACGTTTCGCGGCGATCCTGACCTGCCGCTGCTCTGCTCACTCGAAGATTACAATCCCGATACGAATCGCGCGGAGAAGGCTGCGATCTTTCATGAGCGCACGATTCAGAAACCGCGACGCACAGTTGCGGCAGAATCAGCACCCGACGCCCTCGTCTTCTCCCTCAACGAGAGAGGCCATGTCGATCTCGCGTACATGCAAACATTGCTTGGTCGTCCCGCGGAAGAGTTTCTGCCCGAACTGAAAGGTCTCGTCTTTCACAACCCTGAAACGGAGCAGTGGGAAACTGAGGACCAGTATCTCTCCGGCGATGTTCGCGCCAAACTAGCTACGGCGCGCGCGGCAGCTCTCGCGCAGCCACGCTACGTTGAGAACGTTTCTGCGTTGGAAGCTGTCCAGCCTAACGATCTCGCGGCATCCGAAATCGACGCGCGACTCGGTGCCGTCTGGATTCCGCCTGACGACGTGGAGGCATTCGCGAAATCACTTCTCGACGCGGATGGCATCAACGTATCGCACGCAGCGACCTTAGGAACATGGTTCGTGCGAGGTGACTTCAACGCGCGCGGCACCGTCGCGAACACGACCGAGTGGGGCACGCTACGTTATTCGGCGCTGGAGCTGATCCAAGACGCGCTGAATCTCAAAACACCAACGGTTTATGATCGCGATCGGAAGAACGACACCGTCGTAATCAACGCACAAGAAACTGAAGCTGCGCGCGACAAGCTGGAAAAAATCAAAGAGCGCTTCAAAACGTGGGTCTGGGAAGATGACGAGCGCCGCGAGCGATTATGCCGAAAATACAATGACGAATTCAACTCGGTGCGTCTGCGTGTTTTCAACGGCAGTCATCTCACGCTGCCATCGAGCAGCCAACAAATCGCGCTGCACCCGCATCAAAAGAATGCCGTCTGGCGAATCGTTCAGAGCGATAACACCCTGCTCGCGCACGTGGTCGGCGCAGGCAAGACCTACACGATGGTCGCAGCCGCGATAGAGTTGAAGCGGCTTGGGCTAGCGACGAAGCCGATGTTCGTCGTGCCAAATCATATGCTCGCGCAGTTTTCTTCCGAACTGCTCAACCTTTATCCCACCGCGAACATTCTCGTTGCTGGAAAAGAAGACTTCACAGCCAGCAACCGCGCCCGCCTGTTCAGCCGGATTGCAACAGGGAATTGGGATGCCGTTATCGTTACACATTCGAGTTTCGAAAAAATCCCGGTCTCGCTGAGCACGCGCCGCAGTTTCATCGCAGCGCAAATTGATGAGATCGAAACCGCCATTCGGGAGGAGCGCGCTGATCGCGGCACACGACTCGTGAAAGAATTGGAGCGTGTGAAGAAGCGACTTACTGCGAAACTCGAAGCACTCTCCGCGGACGGCAAGAAGGACAACACGCTCACATTCGAAGAACTCGGAATCGATCGGCTCTTCATCGACGAGGCGCAGCGGTTCAAGAACCTGTTCTACGTGACAAAGATGACGCGCGTTGCCGGTTTGCCGCAGACCGCATCGGAGCGTGCGTTCGATCTCTTTCTCAAAGTCCGGCACATTCAAGCCCGAAACAAAGAAGGCGGTGTCGTCTTCGCTACGGGCACGCCGATCTCGAATACGATGGCCGAGATGTTCACGATGCAGCGCTACTTGCAGATGGAGACGCTGCGTCGCAATTCGCTTCAGCACTTCGATTCATGGGCGGGAACATTCGGCGAAACCGTGACATCGATGGAACTGAGTCCGGATGGGAGCGGCTACCGGCTGCAAAGCCGTTTCGCGCGATTCGTTAACGTCCCCGAGTTGATGCAGCAGTTTCGCCAGGTCGCGGATGTGCAGACCGGCGAAATGCTCAAATTGCCTGTGCCGAAGCTTGAGCAAGGCCGAGCAATAACGATCAGCGCGCCAAGCAGCCCGGAGTTGAGGCGCTTTGTCGATCAACTCGTGAAGCGCACAGAAAAAATCAAGAGCGGTCGAGTCGATCCTCGCGACGACAACATGCTCAAGATCACGACCGAGGGCCGCAAAGCGACGCTCGATCTCCGGCTTGTGCTTCCGCACGTACGCGACAATCCAGATTCCAAAACGAACAAGGCCGTGGAGAAGATTCACGACATCTGGCAGCAATCGGCGGTAACGAAGGGCGCGCAGCTCGTCTTTTGCGATCTTTCCACTCCGCAGCCGAACGGCCGTTGGTTCTCCGTTTATAATGACGTGCGCGAAAAGCTCATCGCTCGCGGCATTCCCGCAGATCAGATCGCGTTCGCGCAGGAGGCCGTCGACGACGCATCCAAGGCGATGCTCTTCAAATCGGCGCGCGAGGGAAGAATCCGCGTTCTTCTCGGCAGCACAGCAAAGATGGGAGAAGGCACGAATGTCCAAACGCGGCTGGTCGCCCTGCATCATCTCGACGCACCCTGGCGCCCTGCGGATATCGAGCAGCGCGAAGGTCGAATCCTTCGCCAAGGCAACCAGAATGAATACATTAAGATCTTCCGTTATGTCACAGAAGGCAGCTTCGACGCCTACATGTGGCAAACGCTTGAAACGAAGTGCCGCTTCATAACGCAAGTTATGACCGGAGACGCCACAATGCGCCGCGCAGAAGATGTCGATTCTACTGCTCTGACGTATGCCGAAGTGAAGGCGATCGCGTCAGGTAATCCGCTTGTGATCGAGAAGGCGACGATTGACGCGGAAGTCATGCGCCTCACACGTTTGAAGAAGCAGCACGCCGAGAGTCTATATCAAATGCGCCACCGCGTTCGACGGCTGAATGACAACGGCGTCATACTGGAACGCGAAATCGCACACATCCGCGAAGACCTGCGGACGCGGATCAGCACGCGCGGCGACAACTTCGCGATGACCGTGTGGGACGAGATGTTCACGGACCGCGTCAAAGCCGGGCGCGCGCTCGTGTTCGCTGCAGCTGCGATCAAGCCATTCGAATCAACGAAAGCAATTGCCAGCATCGGCGGCTTTCCGATCTCAGTCGAAAAGTTCGATGAACGCGCAACGCTCTTGATCCACGGCAAACACAGCTACCGTGGGAACGTTAGTGACAGTCCGACCGGTACGATTGCATCGCTTGAACATGCGCTCGACAGCATTGAGGATCGACTGCGGGAACGCGAGACCGACCTCGCACAGTCCCGCCGGCAAATTGTCAATCTGACGGACCAGTTCGAGCAACCCTTCGAGCACGAGGAAAAACTCGCCGTCGCAACGAAACGACAGCAAGAAATCGTCGCAGCACTCGACATCACGAAGAACCAAGCTTCATCGCGAGTTGGTGAAAATGCCGCCCAGCAGGAGTGTGAGGCATTGGAAGCAAGGACAAAACAAAGCGAGCGCGAGGCACTACGGCGCTCACATGTCGTGAGCAACAGCTGATCGCGGTACCAGCCCCGCACGGAGACGCGCCTCCATATCCAAATTTGAATTGCCCATCTCGCAAAGACATTGAGCTTTCTCCTTCCGGCCTTCCGCGCGGCGGCTCCTCCCTCCAAAAGTTCAAAGACTTTGCTTCCCCTTTCCGGAGATGCAGTCATCGCGCGTTGCCTTCCCTTCGCCGCAACTCCGCAAGCTCCGCTGCGCTCTTCATTCCGGCAACGCGCGATCACCGCGGGTGCGCTCTGAATCATCGTCGCGAAAATTCGCGCTCTAGTGCGATCCCGCAACCGCACAACATCCATCTTCACGCACACAACGGCAGCATAGCACGCCGATCAGTGCGCCAACCATCGGTGCCAGCAGGTAAATCCAGAGTGCGTTCAAGTGGCCGGATACGACAGCCGGTGCGAGGGAACGAGCCGGATTCATGGATGCGCCGCAGATCGGTCCAGCAAACATCGCTTCCAACGCGATGACCGAGCCGATGGCAATGCCCGCCGTCATTCCCTTTTCCTTAGCGCCTGTGGAGACACTGAGAACTGCCAGCATTAACAGCACAGTAAGGATTGTTTCCAAAATGAAGGATTGCATCGCGGGACCTGCCGGCAGCGTGGCTCCGAGCGTGGCATCCTGCGGAAAAAGAAAATGCAATATCGCGCTGGCCAACAACGCACCGGCGCACTGAGCCGCAATAAACGGCACAACTTGTTTGCCTGCGAACCGGCGCGCCATGAAGAATCCAAGCGTCACCGCCGGATTGATATGCGCGCCGGATATATCTCCGATCGTGTAAATCATTGCCAGAACGATCAGGCCGAAAGTGAGGGCGACGCCGACATGCGTGATGGTACCGCCGCTAACTTCGTTTATCACGATCGCGCCGGTTCCAGCAAAGACGAGGGCGAACGTCCCAATGAATTCGGCCAAACATTTCTTCACGGGTTGGAGATCGACTCGTGTGTTGTCCCGTAACCGCAGGACACGAAATAGAACAACGCTAGTGAGGGAAAACCCGGTTGTAACGGACCAGACCCAAACAACTATTGACGCAAAACCGATCTGCAAAAACAACAGAAGCGAAGCCACCGCCCCTGCCATCTGTAGCAAGCCAAGGATCAATCGAACGACCGCCAACGAACCACTCACGAGCAGGACTCGATGGCACAATGTTCATCGCAAAATGAGTCCATCTTTGCGCGGATCTGATCAACCAAGCTACGCGTTTGCCTCAGCCGTTCTTCGTGGGTGCCGGTAAACTTCCCAGGATCTGGAAATGACCAGTGCAGTCGCGTAGTCACACCCGCGAAAATCGGACATCCTTTTGCTTCGGACTCGCTGCATACAGTAATCACATAGGCGAATATGTGACGCGCCGATTTCCAAACGTCGAAGACTGCTTGCGTCTTGTTGCGGGAAATGTCGATTCCTAGCTCTTGCAATGCTTCTACAGCGAACGGATTGAGGGCACCAGGTTCCAACCCTGCGCTGTGCGCTTCGAAATAATCACCGCACTCCCTATCAAGTAATGCGGCTGCGATCTGACTACGTGCACTGTTCTGAACACAAATGAAAAGGACTTTCTTTTTCATAATCTCGTTATGCGCCTTTCCTTGTTGCGAATACTGCTGTCGGCTCGCAACAGCTTTCGCGTAGCCGAGCAAGTTTACTTAAATCGCGCGCAAACATCGGGTCCGATTGCACGCAGTCTTGGAGACACTTGAGGTTTGTCTCCAATTCGCGCGAGCGTTTCCTGGGTAACGAGTAGATCATCCAGTTTTGGTCGCGTGTTGCAGTAACCATTCCCCTGCTACGCAGATAGCCCAGGTGCTTCGAGATCTTTACCTGCGGCTCACCGAGAATGTCTTGGAAGTGGCAAACACAGAGGGGTGATCGCGTCAGGAGATGCAGAATGCGAAGACGCGTACTGTCGCAAAAGCACTGATAGATTTCGACGAGGTCCATCGCACGATTCCTCAGCAACAGCTGGCGGCGCAGCATGAAGATTCCGCCTCAGCGTTTGCTCGCTCGCGGGCAAGACACTGCGTCTGCTTATTTTCCAAAATCAGGTCGAGGTGCTTGCCGGCTGGCTTCGCTTCTGCAATCGGATATTGGGCTACCACGCAACAATCGTATTCGACTTGCACATCGAACCGGTCGTGTGGCAGGACGCGATCACCGAGTTGCAGGATTTTGCCAAAGCGTTCGGAAGTCAGCCGATGCTCGGTGTCGTTACCAACATGCGTTTGCAGCAAAACCGCCTCTGCCTTGCCGGTGACGCCGCCGCAATCGATAAAGTTTTTCACGGCATGACCAACCTCGGTTATATGCGCGTGGGCTGGAATGTGGTCGCCGTCCGGCAAGATAAAGCGTGAGAATGTTTCTGGGTGCTTGCGAAGAACGGACTTGAGATCGTGCAATTTCATCGCCGATCTATATTCCTAAATAGGAATATAGTCAACTGCAAGCACATCCCTCGGAAGAAATTGCGGCGCGAGCTTCCTTGATCAAGAACGGAATCAGCGCCAGCGCCGCCACGCTATCGAGCCACCACCAACCCAAAATCCGTGTTGCGGCAAGTCCGACCATCAGCACGATAGAAAGATAGCCGCACATGATTGCTTCGATTGCGTCGGCTCGGAGCGCTCGCGAATTGAGCTTCGCCGCCACTTTCAATTTATATCCAGCAAGGATAGGCATTCCGATTTTGGCAACCAGCCCGATCAAAATGCCCCACGCGCTTTCGTGTGTATCCGTAATCCGAGGGCTTATGAAAAGGCCGTAAGCCGAATTGAACACAACGTAAGCAACGAGGAAATACAAAGTGTAACCAACCAAGCGAGACGCACGATGTTCCACGGCTTCGACTCGCGCCTCATCCGCGAGTCCGCTTGCCTCTATACGCAGACGCCACAGGAGAACGCCAGCACTGAAAAGCTCAATAACGCTGTCGATACCAAACGCTTCGAGCAAGAGGCTCTTCGATGCCCAACCCAAAAGAAGCGATGCCGCTCCTTCAATCGTCATCCAGCCTAAGGTGATGTAGGTCAGGCGCAGAGCGAGCTGAATATCCTCAGAGCGCTGCCTAACCGGTTGAGGCTTCGCTTCCTCTAGACGACGTGTTTGGGCTCTTGCGAACATGAATGGCCGGCTTTGCCGCATTCAAGCTGCACCGTCATATGCTCGATTCCAAATCGATCGTGCAATTCATGCTGAATCTGGTCGAGCAGAGGATCATCGAGTTGACCGTCCGGTTTAACCAGGTGCGCTGTGAGGGCAATCTCGGTCGTGCTCATCGCCCAGATGTGCAGATCGTGCACCTTTTCGATGCCCGGGAGCTGCATCAAGAAGCGTTCCACTTCCTCCGGTTCGATATTTTCCGGAACGGCTTGAAGGGCAAGGTTCACCGATTCGCGCAGCAAATCCCAAGTTCCCCAAACTATTACTGCGGAAATTAACAAACTGACGACCGGGTCGATCCAATGCCAGCCCGTGCAAAGGATCGCAACTCCGGCCACGACAACCCCGGCTGATATGGCCGCGTCAGCGGCCATGTGTAGAAACGCTCCGCGAATGTTGAGATCACCTTTGCGCCCCGACATGAACATTACCGCGGTCACCGCGTTGATGCCGATGCCAAGAAGTGAAACCCAAATCACCGTGCGTGCGGCAACGTCAGTCGGAGCATTGAAGCGGCGAACCGCCTCCCATGCGATTGCGCCGACGGATATGAGCAAGAAAATCGCGTTAAACAACGCGGCCAGGATGGAACTGCCGCGCAGGCCGTATGTCCGTCGCTTTGTCGGCATGCTCTTGGACATCGCGCTCGCTCCCCAAGCGAGCAAAAGGCCCAGAACGTCACTCAAGTTGTGACCTGCATCGGCAAGCAGCGCGAGCGAATGACCCAGGATTCCGAAAACGACTTCGAACAAAACATATGCGGTGTTAAGCCCGATGCCGATTGCGAATGCCTTATTGAAATTCGCCGGGACATGGCTGTGGCCGTGATCACCGTGGTCGTTTGCCATAATTATTTTTCGAAGATCATAATCAAAAGACCAAGCACGCAGAGCAGTCCACCGAGCACGCCGTTCTCATATTTTTCGAGCCACTGAAGCTTGAGCTTTTCGATCCCCGCGAGCGTCAGCCATGTGAAAACGACCATGCCGGCCACGGTCGCGACTGATAATATGAGCGTGAGCAGTAGGAAGCCGCTCCAGCCGTACCGCACACCTGAGACATAAATCGGCAGAAAACCTTCGCACGGCGAGAACGTCAGCAGCGCAAGCAGGCTGACGATAGCCGCCCAATCCGAGCGACGCGGCGGCGGAGTGAACTCCTTTTCCGTTTCGGATTCGTGCGCGCCATGCTCGTGATCATGCTCTTCAAATTGCAGCTCGTAAGTATGCGCATGGTCGCCGTGCGAATGCTCAATGATCGCTTTGAACTCATGAGGCTCTGGGATGTTCATTGTCGAATCGAGATATTGCCCTTCGCGCGAAACGCGAACTTCTGGCGCGTTCCATCGGGGCGCACCGTTTCCAATTTGATCGCGTCTGCCAGAGGCGCGGAACGTGACTGTTTTAGTCGATCGTAGAAAAACAGCCGGAAGCGTGGCGGCACACTCGTCTCGAAGACAGTCACTTCGACGATGAAGTCACCCGCATCGACAAGAATCCCATCGTGTAATCCGTATTCTGCTTCGATGGCAGTATGCGGATGACTGTGGCCGTGATCCTTGCTGCCGTGCGAATGTCCGAAGACGTGAGAGTGGCCGTGACCTCTTCCGCGCAGCTGCTGGATGACGTAGTAGAGTCCAAAGATCAACAGCGCACCGCCGGCGATCAATGGGAAGCGCCTTCCGATTTTGTCGCTGAGGACGATGCCGCACCAGGCGACGAGGAAACCAAGAATCGCGGTAAAGAGAACGTGCCCGCTGCCTGCCAATGCGGTGATGACAAGCGTTTTCGCCCGACTCCATTTTTGCACGCGGGCGGTGAGGACGAACGGTAACCAATGCGTGGGAATAGCGGCGTGGAGAAAGGCTACTGTGAAGCCAGTAACAATGATGGTGGTAAATACCGCGTCGGTCACAGAAGCTACCGTATACCCCCATGCCCCTTATTCGTCATCCGATTCTTTACGCTGCGCCCTGCGTTGCTTATGTTCCCGCTGTGCATCACCATCCACAAGAAGAACAACGCGCTCTCGTTGTGCGCGTTCGCAAAGTCGTCGGCCAGCTCAATTCCGTGGAACGTATGCTGAAGGAGGACCGGGACTGTGCAGAAATTCTTACCCAGATCGTCTCTGCCCGACGCGGCTTGAAATCGCTTGCTGAAAAATTGATTCACTCCCACGTCCACCACTGCATTGAAAACGCCCGCGATCAGGCCCACGCGAAGAAGAAGCTCCGCGACCTACTCACCGTTTTGGAACGCTACGTTGAATAGCTTGTCGTACCTGACATATCGCGGCAGGCGATTGATCAGATTGGCACCCATTCCTGCCAACGTTCACTACCAGCGAACATTGGTAGTGAGTCCGAAACTGGCAAAGTCTTCACCAGCGAAAACTTCTCATTGAACAAGTGATCCGCCTTCTCCGGACTTAAGGGATACGGTGGGGGATCGTGTTCCTTACCATAAAGGAAAATGCCCACGAGTTTTCCGCCCTGCCGAAGCAGTTGCGTCATGCGTTTAACGTAAGCCGGCCATAAATCTGGCGGCAGCGCGCACAGAAACGTCCGTTCGTAAATCACGTCGAATCGTTGAGAACCGAAATCGTGCGTGAAGAAATCGCCTTGCACGACGCAGTTCCCGAGCACGCCGAGTTCAGATCGCGCGCGTTCTATTGCGACCGGCGAGAAATCGATCGCTGTTACTTTCCAGCCAGCCCCGCGAAATGCGCGGACTTCATAAGCAGCTCCGCATCCCGGGATCAGAACTCTTCCGAGCTGTGAATCCTTAAGGAACTCTTTCAGCGCCGCAGGCACGCCGTGAAAATCCCACGGTGTCTCATCCGCAGCATATCGCACATCCCAAAATTCAGGCCGGCCACTGTCGTCGGGTCTAGTTTCTTTTGCAGACATCCGTGAGATCGGCGCGAATTCACGTCTATCCGCAACAGGCTGGACCGACCTGAATTGGCGGGCACGGCATGGATCCGTAGCTACAGAACACACAGCAGTCTCCTGGCTTTGGTTTCAACTTCGCGCCGCACGCCGGGCAATCGTAGAAAAATAGACAGGCATTTGTCGGCATTGTCTCCTCCGCACGATATCGACACTTTCGGCAGGTAATGACCGACTTTAGGCGCGGAACTCTAATTGCGTTGCGGCTTGCGGTCAGACCCCAAACAGTGCCGATCGCTAATCCGATTAGTCCCAAATAAACCAAGGGAGCCGCAAAATAAATGTGATAACTGAAAAAGATAACCGCTGCGCTGAGCGTGGAGAGCAGAGGAGGCGCGATCTTACGATGCCCGCGATAGGTTAACAGCGTGCCGACCACAGCAAGTGCCACGAGAATTTGGATCGCGTAATTGATCGCCGTTTCGTAGGGCGCGAGGAACCCGAGACCCAGCGCACCGCCGGCGATAGCCAGCGCCGGCAAACAACAAGGTGACGCTGCGGCCGCGAAGATCGCGCCCAAAACGCCGACAACTCCGAGAGCGTTACCAGGTTTCACAGATTTAGTTATGAACCCAAGAGCTTATCAAATCCAAAGATCGCTGGGAAATTTGTCTATTTTCGACTGGTATCAGTAACCCTCGCGCACGAAACTGAGCTTATGAAACACTACAGCAAAATCCTGTTTTCGATCCTGGTTGCAGCCATGTGCACGGTCTCGTTTGCCGCGGACAAGCCGGCCGGTTGCAAAAAGAGCGGCAAGAACTGCCCGATGAACGATAACAAGGAGTGCACTTGCGGGAAGTCGTGCGATTGCAAGGCTCCAAGTAAGCCCAAGTAAATCGAACGTTTCGCAGGATTGACAATCGCGCGCGGCTGAGCCGTCACAACCTTGCCGCACGCAGTCGAAGTGCGTTCGCAATGACTGAGACGGAACTCAGGCTCATTGCGGCCCCGGCGATCATCGGACTGAGAAGCCAGCCGAAGAACGGATAGAGTGCGCCGGCAGCAATCGGAACGCCAAGCGCGTTGTAAATAAAAGCGAAGAAAAGATTCTGGCGAATGTTACGCATCATCGCGCGACTGAGCCGGATCGCTTTCTCGATACCGCGCAAACACCTTTTACCAAAGTAACTCCGGCGCTTTCCATTGCGACATCCGTGCCGGTTCCCATCGCGATACCGACATCGGCCGCGGCAAGGGCGGGCGCGTCGTTGATGCCGTCACCCGCCATGGCGACGATTCGGCCTTGCTCCTGTAATTGCCGCACGCGCTCGTTTTTTCGTTGCGGCTCGACGCCGGCCTCTACTTCGTCAATTCCGAGTTTTTGCGACACGGCTTTCGCCGTCCTTTCATTGTCGCCGGTGAGCATGATCACTTTGATGCCAAGCTCGTGAAGATGTTTGATCGCAGTGGGCGAAGATTCCTTGATCGGATCGGAAACGGCAAGAACACCAGCGGCGCGTCCGTCGATACCAACAAAAATTGCCGTTTGCCCCTGCGCTTGAAGCTCAAGCGCTTTTGATTCGAGCTTTTCGACATCACCTATTTTCTGGGCTTTCAAAAATTGCGGCTTACCGACGAGAACGCTCCTTCCATCGACCTCCGCACTGACGCCGCCGCCGGTGCTCGATTGAAAATTTGTGATCTTCGTGAGCGTTACATGTCGATCTTGCGCGCCGCGGACAATCGCGGAGGCGAGCGGATGTTCGCTTTGGTGTTCGACTGAGGCAGCGGCCGCAAGCAAATCGTTTTCGTTGAGCGAATCGAAAGAAACGATCGTCGTTAGACGCGGTTTGCCTTCGGTAAGCGTGCCGGTTTTGTCCACCACCAACGTATCGACCCTCTCCAGGCGTTCCATCGCTTCAGCCTGTTTGATCAAAACTCCGGCCTGCGCGCCGCGACCGACGCCAACCATGATCGACATCGGTGTGGCGAGTCCGAGCGCGCATGGGCAAGCGATAATCAACACCGCCACGGCGTTGACGATTGCGTGCGCAAAGCGTGGCTCAGGCCCAATTGTCGACCAGACGATGAACGTGAGCGCGGCTGCGGCGATAACTGCGGGCACAAACCAGCTCGCGACTTTATCGGCGAGTCCCTGAATCGGCGCGCGACTTCGTTGCGCTTGTGCGACCATTTCCACAATCCGCGACAGGACCGTGTCGGCGCCAACCTTCTCCGCGATCATTAAGACGCTCCCCGTTTGGTTGATTGTTCCTCCAGTCACGCGATCGCCGTTCGTTTTTTCCACTGGCATCGGCTCGCCCGTGATCATGGATTCATCGACGCTGGTTTTTCCGTCGGTGATTTTCCCGTCGACTGGAATTTTCTCGCCGGGTCGCACACGCAATGTGTCGCTGGCATGCACTTGGTCCAAAGCAACGTCGCGTTCCTCATTGTCACGCACGACGCGCGCCGTTCTCGGAGCTAGACGGAGAAGCGCGCGAATGGCGCTGCCTGTGCGACTCCGCGCGCGGAGTTCCAGCACTTGGCCGAGCAAGACCAGCACGGTGATCACCGCCGCCGCTTCGAAATAAACGCCGATCTTTCCGTGTTCCTGAAAAGACGGCGGGAAGATGCCGGGCGCGAGCATGACGATTGCGCTATAGATGTAGGCAACGCCTACGCCCATGGCGATGAGCGTAAACATGTTGAGTGAGCGGTTGTGGATCGATTGCCAACCGCGCTGAAAAAATGGAGCACCCGCCCAAAGCACAACCGGCGTGCTCAAGAGAAACTGTACCCAGCGCGACCAATCGCTTGCGACCCAGGCGGGTGCATTCGGAAAAACATGCACCATGGCCAGAATGAAAACCGGCACGCTTAAGACCGCGCTGATCCAGAAGCGCTGCGTCATGTCGCGTAGCTCAGTCGTATCTTCCTCGCCACCGGCGACCGGGATCTTCGGTTCAAGTGCCATTCCGCAGATGGGGCAATTACCTGGATGATCCTGCTCGATCTGCGGATGCATCGGGCAGGTGTAGATCGCGTTCGTTTGCTCGCGCTTATCCACTTTTCTTACTGTCTTTGTTCGACCAGTGAATCGCGCGGATGCGCCAGCCCGATTCGCTTCGCGTCAGCACGATCAACTCCGCGCCGATGCTGTCGATCTTGCGACCGTTGAACGCGCCCGTCGTGTGAGTCGCTGTTGTTGTCCAGGAACAATTGCCTTCTTGCCGGATTACCAGAGGCGAACGCGTCGTTGTTGTCGCCCGCGCAAAGGCAATGTCTTCTCCCAAATGTTCGCGCTCGTATTCCGCGCGTGTCTGCGAACCGCCGCTCTCGAGAATGATTGTGTCCGGGGCGAGAATTGAAAGAACAGCCGCGCGGTCTCCCTGAGCGAGAGCGCCGTGAAAACTTACCACGGCTGCCGCAATGCTGTCCTTATCACTTGGAACGGATTGAGCGATTGTCTCAGCATCAAATGGAGTCGCGGCCAATATTGCCAGGATTAGCCCGGTGCGTATCAATGAGTTCCTCATGTCATCACCTCTTTCGTCAATCAAAGGAATTTCAAACGTGTAGAAAGATCAAAGGGGCAGTCCACTCACACTTGCGTTCCAAGTTTTAGCAGCAAGCTCATAAGCCCGATCGCCATAGCTCGATCGAGTCGCTACTTCATTTGTCCAGATGCGCTGCCATCTCTTGGTGCATTGCCTTGCGTTGCTCGATTAGTTTGTTCACGACTGCGACGATAGCGTCCACACGCTTTTCTCCCGTGGCAGCGTTCATCTCCGCTACGAGTTTGTCGATCTCGGCATCCTGCTTCTTTTGCTCGTCCATCATCTTTTCGTGCATTGGCATCATCTCGCGATGCTTCTGCTTATCCATGCCTTGCATGGCACCTGGCTCCTGGGCTAGTAAGGCTGCGCTTCCAAGCGCGGCCGCAATTAGGATTGCCGATATGTTTGTTAATTTCATTTTGCTATCTCCATTCGTGGTTTGTTTTAGGTGGGCGATCCAACAGGATCGCTCGGGTTCTTGGTAATTAGGATGGCCCCTTATTCGCAGGCAGACCTTCGCGCTGCCATGGCAATTTTCCTTCAATCTCCAGTTGTAATGACAAACTGAGGAATGTGCGGATGAGAACGATTAGCCCCAGCACCAGCACGTTTTGCAGTGTTGGCGCCACAACGACTGTACGGATGATATCACCAGCGATGAGAAACTCGAGGCCGAGCAAAATCGCGCGCCCCAGGTCCTGTCGATAACCACGGTAGTATTCGCCAACGCCGCTGAGGCGATGAAATAGGAGTCTAGTCGTCGCAACGACCGCGCCTCCGGCAACAATGAGCACGCCAGCGGCGTCAAGACCTGTACCGAGGATTTCTACAAGCGAGCGAAAACGTTCCATGAGTGTATGCGACGGGCTTCTGTTTTATTTAATGGTGTTTGTACCATCCGACCCCTTTGATGTCGTTCCAGGACGTGGTCTGATGGCAGCGATAACACTGATTCACCTGAACGGGGCCGCAGCATCCGGCGACCTGCGAATCTTCTTGTCTGGCGATTTTTTTCGAAATCATGTTGAAGTGCTCCATGTAATGGCTCGGAGGCGCTTGATGACATTGCGCGCAAGATTGCGACGCGGCCGAAGGGTGACGGAACTCGGCGATCGTCCACTTGGCAGTCGTGTGGCATGAGGCGCAGTCGGTTCCGAACAGACCGACGTGCCGATCCTTGGTTTGGTGGCACGCCGCGCAATCCAAGAGCGCTTCTTCCGGGCGAAGATTGGCGTGCGCCGATTGTTGCGGCGCGGCGCGGGTTTCTTCGAGCCAGCGCTTGATTGCAGGCACGTCCACTCCAGCTTGGGACGGCTGGCGTTCGAGCTCCTTGAGGCCGATACGCGCGAGCGCGACATGATCCATTTTCGTCGTGCGCGCGACACGCCCCTGGTGTTCGAGATGGCAGGCAGCGCAATCAGTGATGTTGGCGTGAAAGGCAGTCGGCTGGCGTTGGAGGATCGCTTCGTTGTTGGCATGGCAGACAATGCAGTTCTGCACCACGACACCCTTCACGGGCGTGTGGCAGGCGGCGCAATTGTTGTCGAGGAAAGCGTGCGCCTGCGACAATTTGCCGGGAATGACCGTGTGCTGCCAGGAGGCGGGCGAGAGGATCGCGTCCATTGTTTTCTCCCGATGACGAGAAGAGAACGCAAAGAAAGCGAACGCGAGGAGCGCGAAAATGAGGGCCGCAAGGAGGAACGCCTTTCGCAGCGTCATGAAAGCCACCTCAGTCCGAAATGGAGCCCCGCCCAGATGTGCAGACCGAGCAGCACGTACAGGAGCACGGAGAGAACAATGTGCAGCTTCAGAGCCCGGGCGAACCAGCGCCTGAAGACCTCGTCCGTGCGGACGGCATACTCCAGGTCCGCGACGGATTCGGCGATGCGGGTAACCTCTCCGGCCGGGCCGCCCGGCGAGAGCTCGATTCCGAGCGATGCCAGGCCGGCCACTAGCAGTGGAGCCTTCGGAAGGACTCTCATTTCAGGTGGGGAGTTCTCGAGCACTCCCCACGCATGGTCTAGATCTCCCCGGGCGGTCTGCAGCAGGAGCAATTTGTCTTTGATGTCATGGGTGACGTAGGTGAGCAGATAACGCACAGCAAACCCACTCACGACGACAATCAGCATCACCGCCGTGAGCGTAATTCCGAGCCAGCTATCGAACTTGTGGCCCGTATGAATGATCGCGAGCAAAGGGCCGAGAATGCCGGAATAGACGTGCAGGGTAAGCAACGACTGCAACGAAATGTGCGCTGTGATTCGGTCGTGGAGAAACGGAATACGCTTTGCGATTGGATACGCGAGCGGGAGGAGCATGAGCACGGCCCCCGCGATCCCAAACGCTGCCCCGACTCCGCTGCCCGCAAAACGCGGCGAGCGGTGAACGAAGAAGCCGAGCCAGGCCACCAGCAAGAGGCAGACACCGCCGCCGACGATGATGCCTTCACGCTCCTTCATCGATGTTGGTTATCCCCGTCGTCCCTGTCCTCGATCATTTGTGAAGCCTAACGAAGAGGAGGACGACGCGGTAATGACTGTGTCAGCCTGTTCTTTCATCGATTCGTTAGGCCTCTACGACCACGTCAGTTGTCGGCTTCGCCTGGCAGGCGAGAATGATGCCGTTGATCTTGTCGTCAGCGTCAAGCGCGTCCTGCACCGCCATCTCGACCTCGCCGGAAGTCATCTTTACTTTGCACACGCCACAGGTGCCGACGCGGCAAGAGAATTGGATTCCGATGCCGAGCTGCTCTGAGAGCTCTAGAATGCTCTGCTTCGGAGGGCTATCTCCACTCGTGAGATCTTCACGAATTTTGGCCGCCTTGTTGCTCTTCGAAAACGTGACCAGCGCGCCAGTTGCAGGCGTAATCGGTTTGGCAGTGGTCCCTGCCGCGGTCGGGGCGGGTCTGGGTGTGCCGAACATTTCCGTGTTCACTTGCTCTCGAGGAACTCCCAGCTCTGTCAGGATCGCCTTTGTCGCCTCCATCATCGACGGCGGCCCGCAGATGTGAATTCGCCGCGAAGCGAGATTGGGCACGACCTCCGTGAGCCATTCCCTGGTGATGCGTCCGCGATGGCTCTTCCAGTCTGTTTCCTCAGCTTTCGAAATCGTGACGGCAACGTGTAACTTGGGATTGCGGCGCTCCAGCGTGGCGATTTCTTCTGCGAAAATGAAATCGGCCCGAGTGCGGCACGTATGAATAAAGAAGATGTCGCCAGGCCATGACCGCTCCGTGAGATAACGAGCGATGCTCATCATCGGAGTGATGCCGACACCGCCCGACATGAGAACGATGCTGTCCGCCTCCGTTCCGGAAAAAGTGAATTTTCCGACCGGCCCGCCGGCTTCAATCTTGTCGCCCACCTTGAGCAGATCATCAATGTGACGAGAGACCGCGCCGCGTGGCTCACGTCGCACGGTGATCTCGACGTATTCGCGCTGTGTGGGAGAAGACGAGATGGAATAGGAGCGGTTCATTCGCGCGCCGCCAATCCAGAACGCGATGTTGAGGAACTGACCGGGCACAAATGTGAAAGGGAGCAGCCGGCCGTTTGACGAAGCCAGCAGGCGCAGCGTTTTCACACTCGGCGTTTCCGTGATGATGTTCCCCACGCGAAGCTGCCCTCGCCAATTCGCAGTCAAAGGCGGCCGCGAGGTCACTTCCGAAACGAGAGCCGCGGATGAACCTCCGCGTGCCGGCTTCTCTCCGGGCGGTGGCGGCCCTCCTGGTGGTGGCTTGTTGTTGGGCGGGCGTTTGTCGCCTGACGTTGGCCTATCATTTGGTGGAGGTTTTCCGCCTGCCAGTTCCGGCGCCGATCCGGGGGGCGGGGGGCCCTTCTCTGCCTCGATCCGCCCGAAGAGCGCTGCTGCGCGGCGCATCTTGAAAATGTACATTGCGAGCATCGCCAGCGCGAAGGCGACGAGCAGTACCATGGTGAAGAGGTGAAACGGCGTGACCCGCTGGTCCGCCCCTGGCGCAGTGCCTAACGAGAGGTTCATCTCGCGTCTGAACCACGCGAGCGCGACCTCGCGCGGGGCGCGCCCTTCCGCCAGAGCGCGGCGCGCGGCGATGCCGCTCTCCAATTGTGCGATGCCTTCGCGCAGATGCGTGGCCGCGTCCTGCATCGCAGCGTAGTCGCCGGACTGCGCGCCGCTGTTTAACGTATCGAGTGACTGCACGATTATCGCGGTTCCCGCGTGCATTCGCTCGGCCGATTGCTGCTCGACTTCCCGCCGTTTTTCCGGAGTCAATTCCGGCAGCGCCATGAGCGATGGATAGAGTTCCTTCGGCGGCGGCTTGCCCATTCCCTCCATCATTTTGCCCATGTCTCCCATGCCGGCCCCAGCCGGTTTCTCACCACCGGGCATTTCACCAGCGGGCATCGCGGCTGCGGCTGGCGAAGCGCCGGCCGCCTGATCGGGGTGATGGCTCGCGTGTTCTTCAGCCGTCTGTGCACGCGCTTCGCTGAGTGCGAGCAAGGTACACACGCTCACTACGAAAGACGCTGCGCGCACAGCGTCGCGAACAGAGCACCGAGGGACCGGTAACATCTTTAAGCAACGTCCTTTGACTGTATTGAGTTTCTTCTTGCCTGACTAGCAGCGCAACTCTTCAGGCTTATCATGCAAAATCAATCACGACGCGGCCTTTAACTTTGCCCGCTTTCAGATTCGCGAGCACTTGGTTTATCTCTTCGAGCTTCGCTTTCTTTGGGAACCGTCCCGATCAAGACACGAGTCGCGGGATTGACGGCTTCCATGACTGAGTGCCGATTTGCAGCCCGCTGAGGCTTTTCTGCCGGTTTGGATGCTGGATCGAGTTCTATAGTTTTCATTTGTTGGTTCCTATGTTTTTGGTTGAGAGTGCGTTGCCTGTTTTACATGTCGTTCATCGGCATGGGTGTGGCGGAAGCAGCGGGTGCTGCCATTGGCATGGCCGGAGCGAGCGGCGCGAAGCCGGTGAGGCTCTTGCGCTGATCCGCCGTCAAAAGCTTGGCCGCTTCTCCGACTGCTTTGATGAAGGCGATGCGCTGATCGGTGCCGAGCTTGGCGATATCGCGCACTTTGGCTTCGATTTTCTTGAGGTCGGGCTGGTCGGCTTCGGTCAGGGTCCCCAGCTCTTGCTCGGCTTGCTCGATCGCGCGATCCGCTGCGCTCTTGGCAAGCAGCGCCTGGTCTTTGATTTTGTTGAACGCACCTGCTGCTCGGTGGTCAGTGTGATGTGCTCCGGGTGATCGAGGAAGAAGTCGGTCGCGCCGATGTGATAGATATGCGATGCGCCGGGAAAACCGGGCAGTGCGGAGTCCGGCATCGCGGCCGTTGCGCCGCCACCCATTGCGTCCATGCCCATCATCCCGGCCATTTCCATTTTATCGTCGCCCATGCCCCCGCTCATCCCCGCTGCTCGTGCCGCGGCGGGCATTGCACCGCCGCCACCCATGCGGCCGCCCATCATTTTCTCCATCATGGGCATCATTTTATCCATTTTGCTCATCATCTGATCCATCTTGCCCATCATCATCTTATCGTCGCCCATGCCGCCCGGTTTCATCGTGCCGGGCGCGGCGCCCATGCCAGCCATCGGTGATGCAGCCGGCGCGCCCATTCCGGGCATAGAGGAAGCCGCGGGAGCTGCCGTGGCCGTGGCGCGCGGAGCGTTCTGAGCAAGCGTGCCTTGGAGCTGCGCAGCCTTCATCTGCGCGTCGGAAAGCTGCTGTGCCACCGCCGGATCGGGCTTCGCCGGGTCGGCGGCGTTGACGTTCGCGGTGTAAACGGCGGCGCTCGCCAGCATCATGGCCAGCGCAGTTTTAGTGAAGAAGTGAGAGTGGATGTTTGATTTCATATTTGTTTGGGTCTGGTTCAGCATCGCTCCACCGCAGAATCCCGCTACGCATTCCCGCGGAAAGACTGCGCATTTCTTCCGGTGCTTAACTTCATCGCCACGCGGGCGAGCCGCGCGGGAGCACGCTTTTTCGCGCGGACAGAATATTTCCAGTCTTAGATGCCGTCTAAGAATTCCGCCAATGATAGAGCGCCACAGATAAAAACGGATTGTCCACGGATGAAGAGAAAGCCGCGACAAGCTCCTTATCCGTGTTTTATCTGTGGCAATCCGTGGCTAAGAAGATTCTCAAACGACGGGTCTTAGTGACCGTGTTCCTGCGCGTTGTGCTTTATCATTTCGCCGTCCATGCTCATCATGTCGCCCTCTTTCATCATCACCTTGTTGCCGTCCTGCATCGTCACGGCGCCATCGACTGTAACTTTGGCGCCGTTACCGAGGGTGAGTTCCTTATCGAGCGGCGTGCTCTTGCCTTCCTTTATCATCATCACCTTTCCGGCTTTCATCATGATGTGATCCTTCATCATCTCTTTATCATCGGCGCTGAAGCCGGTGCTCACGAAGGACAGGCTCAGGATTGCTACTGCGAGGATTTTTATCGGTATTTTCATGGTGTTGGTTGTTCTACTTGGGTTGGGTTTAAAATCGCGGCATCGCTACCACCAAAGCTGGAGGCCGGCGACTAGAGCGATCGTGTCGTAGGTGTCGCCTGCTTCGCGGGCGAGACGTGCGTTTGCGCCAAAGCTGCGCAGCCAGGAGACGCCGATGTAGGGTTGAATCTCGCGCCGTATGTCGTAGCGCAGGCGCACGCCCAAATCAATTTGCGTGCCGCCTTCGCCGGTTTGAAAACGTGGGTCGCCTTGAATCGTGACCTCGCCTTGGAAGCGAGGCTGCAGGATGACGCGCTGCGTGAGGTAGAGATCGGCGCTTACCGTTATTTCGCCCGAGACTTCGCCGCGGTCGCTGATGTAAATGGCGGGCTCGACATCGAAGTTGCCGGGCGCGAGTCCTTGGAAGCCGATGACCGCGTAAGTGCGCGCGTTGTGCTGAAGACCGCCGTTCCCGAGGTTCGTGAGGGCGCGTGCGCCGATTTGGAAATCCCAGAATGGCGAAATCAGCCGGCCGTAAAGCAGCTGGAGGTCGCCTTCGCCACGGCTGCCTTGCGAGAGCGCCTGACGGCCTTCCGTTTTTACCCAGAGGCGATTGTAATTGCCGCCGTACCAGCCGACGAAATCCCAGACAAACGTGTCCGGTCCGGAACTGTTGTAACGGTATTCGAGCAGGTCGAAGAGCGAGAAGGAATAAAGCTGCGACTCTTCAATTGGATCGGGAAGCGGTTGCATGTACTGCTTCAGTTCCTCGCGCGAGAGCAACTCGCCGGAGCGGTCGTCACCCGGCGGCGGTGTCCATTTCTGCGGCGGCCGCAGAACAAAAACGCCGGGAGCGCTCATGCGCGCCGGCGCGGATGCGCCGTCGGACATTCCCGCCATGCCTTTCATTTGCGATCCGCCGTCCGTCGAACCCATTCCGGGCATGCCACTCATTCCCTTTTTCTGCGATTGACCGTCGGCCTTCATCCCCGGCATTCCTTGCATGCCGCTCATGTCTTTTATGGCGGGCTTCTGCGAAGGAGTTGGAGATGCAGTTGACTTCGCCACTGGAGTGGGGCTCGGCGTCGCGGCCGGTGTCATTCCCGGCATTCCCGTCATGTCGGTTTGCGCGGATGCTTCGCCGAGCCGGAGATAAAACGCGGCCACGATTAATGCAGTCCCGAGGTCGACTCGTGCGATGGATTTGTTGAGTCTCATATCGTTTGACTCGTTAGGCTTTCGCGACCGAGACGACGCGGAACATTCCCACTTCCATATGATAAAGGACGTGACAGTGAAACGCCCAGAGACCGGGTGCGTCCACAGTAATTTCCGATGAGAGCCTTTCGCCGGGCTTGAGGATGATCGTGTGCTTGCGCGGTTTGTGGGCGCCCTGGCCGTTATCGAGTTCCATGAACATGCCGTGCAAATGCAGCGGATGCTCCATCATGGTGTCGTTCACCCAGGTGAAGCGGAGGCGCTCGCCGTAGTTAAAGCGGATCGGCTCCATGTCTTTCGTGTATTCCTTGCCGTCGAAGGACCATATGTAGCGCTGCATGTTGCCGGTAGCGTGCAGTTCGATCTCGCGCTCCGGCGGCCGGCGATCGTAGCCGGGCTCGAGGCTTTGCAGATCGTTGTAAACCAGGACGCGCCACGGCATGCCATCGAGGCCAGTGCCCGGCTCGCCGAGACGGTTTTTCGGCGCCATCGCGACGCTGGAATTGCCGGGGCCATGTTTGTCCGGGCCGTGCATCGCGCCGCCGCTATCTGACATGCCTGACATCACATTTCCACCACCTAACATGCCAGACATGCCCGGCTTCGTTTGTTCGCCGGACATGCCCGCCTCTGAAGCCGCGCCGCTGCCCATCCCGGCCATGCCGCCCATTCCCATGTCAGCCATGGTGCGCACCGCACGGTTCCGCCGCTCGGGCACCGCGGCTGTCATTCCTTCGCGCGGCGCGAGTGTCCCGCGCGCGAAGCCGCTGCGGTCAAGCGATTCCGCGAAAATCGTGTAGGCGCTGCTCTCGTCAGGCTCGATGATCACGTCGTAGGTTTCCGCGATACCGATGCGAAATTCATCCACCATCACCGGCTTCACATATTGGCCGTCGGCCGCGACGACCGTCATCCGCAGACCGGGGATGCGCACGTCGAAGAACGTCACCGCTGCGGCATTTATAAAGCGCAGCCGCACGCGCTCGCCTGGCCGAAAAATTCCCGTCCAGTTCGACTCCGCCGCGAGGCCGTTCATCAAAAAGGTGTAGTGATACCCAGTGATGTCGGCCAGGTCGGTCGGGTCCATTCGCATCTTGCCCCATTCCCAGCGATCGGCGAGCGCCGCGCCCAAGCCGCTTTTTCCCGCGTCGCTGATGAACTCGCCGACGGTGCGCCGCTGATAGTTCGAGTAGCTGTTGTCCTTCTTGAGCTTGGCCAGCATCACCGCCGGATCGGCCCAGAGCCAATCGCCTAGCATGACCACGTATTCGCGATCGAAACGAAACGGTTCGCGGCCCGGCGGGTCGATGATCAACGGCCCGTAAAGTCCGAGTTGCTCCTGCGCAGCCGTGTGACTGTGATACCAATAGGTGCCGTTCTGCCGCACCGGAAAACGATAGGTGAACGTCTCGCCGACCCCGATGCCGGGATAGCTCACGCCCGGCACGCCATCCATGCGGAACGGCAGGATCAAGCCGTGCCAGTGGATCGACGTGCTTTCGCGCAATTGATTTGTCGCGCGGATGACAACGTTCTGCCCTTCGCGCAAACGGATCAGCGGACCTGGCAACGTGCCGTTGAGCGCAATAGCTGAAGCGCGCCGCCCGCCGATCTCGATTTCCTGCTCGCCAATCGAGAGGTCGATCGAATTGCCGCTCAAATAACTCTGCCTGCCCGCCCGCGCATACGTTGGCACGATGCCGCCGAGCCCCGCGAGGAGACCGGCAGCAGCCGCGCCTTTCACGAACTTACGTCTGCTAAAGTGACGAATGTCGTCGCTCATTTGTAATCGTTCGGATGGACGATGCGCAAACAATGCGTGCCGTATGAATACGCACCGCAAGTGCGCGTCCGACGCAGATAAGGCTTCGCATCTTAGTTAAAGGTGCGTCTTCCGATTTCATTATTTCTTTCTCTTCTTCTGCCGCTTCGCGGGCGTAGAGATCTCGGGGAATGACTTCCGTTGACGCCCACGCCGAGGGCGAAATATCGACGAAACGTTTGAGCGTGGAATCGCGTTGGGGTGATCCAGGATTGTGTAATCGCAATCACACGTCGGATTTCCGCAGTTTTCGAAAGGCGCAGTGACAGGCGTGATGGTTTCCGCCAGGACAGTCAGCCGGCGCTCACGGATGCTCGCGCTACCGCGGAAGAGAGCGAAAAATTGAAACTTGTTGCCGATACGCAAAACCAGCTCGCCGGAATTGATCAGTCCAAAATACGATTCGGTGCCAGGTTCGAACTGAACGACTGTGTTGCCCAGCGAAAATCTTACGGCAGCAGCGCGCCCCGAAAAGACTTTCCCTTTCGGAGTCATGAGCTCGACAAAGACGCTGTTCGACCGGCGAGCTGCTCTACTGACGGTTCCGATTTTGTGTTTCATTGCCGTTGTTGCGAAACCAGCATCGCAGCAGAAGGAAAAGCCGACTACGCATCGTTACGGAAAAGCTGGGCGTTTTTCTGGCGCGCGCTAAGCGTGGGCGGAGTTAGATAAAACGCAGCATTACCCGTGTTGGACAACTTTGCTCGAAAATCGCTCGGCGACTGACCATCGATTTTTTTGAATGCGCGGTTGAACTGTGAGAGGGATTGAAAACCGACTTCAAATGCGACTTCGCTGATGCGCAGTCTTGGATTCTGCAAAAGATTGCGCGCTTTCTCGATGCGTGTGCGCGCGACATATTCAACGAAATTCAGTCCCGTGGCCTCCTTGAATTTTTCGCTGAAATAATTCGCGCTCATATTTACGACGCGCGCTACATCCGGCAGCAAGAGTTCTTCGCGGTATTTTTGAGCAATGTGGCGGCGCGCATGCGAGACAGCTTCGGGCTCAGTCTGCCGATGTTGCAACGCTAGCTGATTGGCGCAAGACGCAAGATGCTCGGCGAAAATCGCGAGTAGCCGGATGAGTGATTCATATTGTGCCAGCGAGAGAACGCGCGTGTTAAAGTAAACTTCTTCCAGCTTTTTGAGATCAACCTTCGCGCCCCATTTAATGAGCATTTCGGCGATACGGTTAAACTCTGGTTTATTGGGATGGTGCAACAGAACCTGTCCGGTCTGGAGAAAGGCGATTAACTTATCGCCGACGCGCACCGGCACCGCCGTTTCGCACAGGCCGGCAAAACATTTCAGCGTCTTCGGCTGGAGATGCGCTTCCTCTTCGAGCTTCTGTTGCAACGCGCAACACGCAGCGCCACTCCTGTTCGTCTTCGCCAGCAACGCGCAAAACGGGTCTTCCTGCCGGCGCGCATACTTAACCACGTTCAGCATCTGTGGAGCATGCAAACTAAGCGGCAAGCCGGTGCCGCGCGTAAACGCGCGCTCGAAATCACGATAAATCTGTGACTCCGAGAGAGCTCCTTGCACTGACCAGTTGGACGATTTTCGCTTCACGCAATCTTCTTCTTAACCGGAGTGTTGATGCTCCGGGGGGCGCTCCTTCGTAGGTGAGACGTTGACCTCTATGCCATCTCGCGAAAGCTGATCCCCGCTGGCGACCGTCGCGACAGTTCCCTGTGGATGTTGATACCAACCGGGGTCTTCATAGCTGGTGATTCCTTCACGCACTTTCAGAACAGTGAAAAGGCCGCCCATGGTGATGTAATCAAAGGGCCCCGGGCCGCCTACCATCGGTGTGCTGTTTCTCGGGACGGCCATTCCCATTTCGGCCATGTCTCCCATGCCGTTGGTGCCCATGGTCATGTAGCCGGGCAGCAAACTCTTTCGGATTTTTTCATCCAAGTCGCCTGGATCGACTCCAATCATGTTCGGGAAATTATCGCCCATCTGCGTCATCGTGTGATGGGTCATGTGGCAGTGCATCGCCCAATCGCCGGGTTCGTCCGCCACAAAGTCGAACGTGCGCGATTGTCCCACAGCGGTAAGCACACTAGTCTCCACCTGTCGCGCTGACTCTTGGATTTGTCCGCCGTCGGTCTCGGTGACTTGAAACTGATAACCGTGAAGATGAATCGGGTGATGGCTCATGGCGCCGAGATTAATTAGCCGGATGCGGACGCGGTCACCTAGTTTTGCCACCATCGGTTCCGTCGCTGGAAACGCTTTCGCGTTGAAAGTGAAAATGTTGAAATCGGTCATCTGATTTGGATTGGGCCGCTGCGTCCCAACGATCAATTGCCATTCGTGCGTCATGAATACGAAGTCGCGGTCGGGCCGCGGGCCTTTCGGATTGCGCGGATGAATTATGAATGGCCCGACGGTGCCGAGCGCCATCTGCGTCATTTCATCATGATGCGAATGGTACATCTGCGTGCCATGCTGCCGAAGAGTGAATTCGTACTTAAACGTTTCGCCCGGCTGGATGATTTTTTGGGTAAGCCCGGCTACACCGTCCATACCATTGGGGAGAAGAATGCCGTGCCAGTGAGCGCTGGTTCCGGCGGGCAGGTGGTTTGTCACGTAAATACGGACACGGTCCCCTTCCACGGCTTCGATTGTCGGACCGTGCACATGCCCGTTATATCCCCAACAATGGGCTTTCAGATTTGGCGCGAACTCGTGTTCAACTGGCTCAGCAACGAGATGAAATACTTTCACGCCATCGACGATTTTCCACGGCAACGAAAAACTATTCGGGGTGATCACCGGATTGTAATCGCGACCGGCTTGGCCAAGCGGATCGGTCGGCTTGGGATCGATCCGATCCCTCAGCGGCAGATTCTTGCGCGCCGCGGCCGTGCTTTCACGCGGTTTATCTGGAGCGCGTGTCTCCACTTTTCCTGTTGCGTGTAGCTTTGTTAAAAGAGCTGCGCTGCCAGCAAGGGTTCCAGCGCCAGTAAGGAATTTGCGTCTTGTAATCATAATTTAAGATTCCGTTGTCGATCTTCGCTCAAGGATTTTGTGTTTGCCCGGTTTGAACGCCGCCACGCGCGGCGCGAGTGCGCTGGCGCAAACTGACTGAGCCCTCCGGCGCACGCGCGCCCCCGCCGGTGCCACCCCAGAGAGCACGCTCCAATTCCGTGTGCGCGATCCAATAATCACGCCATGTGTCGATATAAGAACGTTCGGTATCGAGCTCGCGTTCCTTGGCCTGGAGGAGATCGAGCGGACCTACTTGCATGGCGTTAAGTTGCAGTTGGGTTTGATTGACGATCTGCAGTCGCTGCGGAAGAAGAATCTTTCCGTAGTAATTGGCCAGCTCACGATTGGCCAGAACCAGATCGCGCGCTTCGCGAATCTCAGACCGCGCATTGACTGCAAGCGCTTGAAGTTCGTTCACCGCTTGCCGCCATTGCGCTTCTGATCGTGCGATGGCCGCCTGCTGAAAATCGAACACAGGCAATTCAAGAGTGACAGTGGGACCGTGACGATGCGCGCTGCCCGGCTCTTTGTCGTGCTCCGGGCCGAGATCGATTCGCACGGGAGTAAATCGCGTGGCGCTCTTGAGCGCCAGCTCCCGGCCTATCGCATCGACATTTGCCCGCGCCATTGCCAGATCGAGGCGCTGTGTCACCGCAATCTGCTCCAGTTTATTGGTCGAAATTTCCTGTCCGGGAATCGGCGGAAGCGAATCACCGATTGTCCATTTCGTGTCCTGGCCCCAGACGCCCATGAGACGATTGAGCCGTTCGCGTTCGGAACGGATTTGCGCCTCGGCCTGCGCCACATCGATGCGCGATTGGTCGTAAAGTGCCGCTTGGTTTGCAAGATCGAGATCGGTGTTGTTGCCGGCATCGTGCTGCCGTTTGGCGATCTCCGCGCCCGCTTGATTGGTCTCGACGATGAGCTTGAGACGTCCAAGCAACTGCTGTCTCGCTTGCAACATGTAAAAAGCGGTTTTGGTTTCCGCCACCAGGCCGAGCACCTCGCTGGCGATGCGTTTCTTGGTTGTTTCCAATTGCGCGGCCGCGACTTTCTTGCGTGCCGGTAAAAGCAAGAGGCTGATGATATCTTCTGCCACGGAAGCGGTTGTTGTTGGTCCTTGGCGGGAAAAAAGATAGTCGGCCGTAATTGATGGATTTCTCGGTAAACCGGCCTGGATATAATCGGCGTAGGAAATACCAATCTCTTCAAATTGAGCTTGCAGGTCGCGATTGTTCAGCAACGCGATCTGCGCTGACGAATCTGCGGTCAGCGGTCTGCTCAATAATGTTTGCACGGCGCCGTGCGCTGCGGCTGCTTCTTGCCCGCTGCGAATCCAGCTCACCCGCTTGCCGCTGGCGCGGCCGACCGTGCTCTCCACATCACTGAATGCGCCTCGCGGACTGACGTGGCAACCAGCCATTAGCACTGCGCCCGCACCAGCCGAAACCCGAATGGTCAGCGATTTTAGCATGATCATCTTATGGTGAAGGCGAAGGTCGCTCTTGCGACGCCTCGTCGACTCTCTCTTTCAATTCATCGGAAAGTTTCTTCATCTCGTCGGACGTTTTTTTCATTTCCTTCCCGAGGGCCCGTTTGTTCGGCGGTGGAGAGCTCATTGCCGGCATCTTCGAATGATCCATTCCTTCCATGGTACCCGGTTGTTGAGTCGGCCCAGGTGAGCCCTGCTGCTGGGCTTCCATACCAGACATTTTGGAATGATCCGTTCCTTGCATCTTGGAATGGTCCATATTTTGCATCCCTTTCGTTTGGGAGTGATCCATTGCCTGCATGTGGCCCGGCTGGTGACCCGATGCCTCGGCGGGCTGTTGCTGCTTCTCCATGCCCGGCATCTTCGAATGATCCATTCCCTGCATTCCCGCCATTCCTTGCATATTTCCGTGCTCCATTTTTTGCGCCTCCTGTCCGAGCGAAGGATCGAGATAAACTTTTGTTGTGGCCACAAGGCGCGGGCGTAGTGGTCGCGTGGATGCTTGCGGCGCCGCCGGATCGCTTGGATCGAGAGTCGAGAGGTTTGTTGTTAATGGAGGGGCAGTGACGCATCCGCCAAACAGCGCAGCGCAGAACGAAATTAATAGGAGGGATTTCACCGCAATGTCAGATCAATCCTCGTGATCATGGTCATCTTTGTGTTGGTGATCCGCCGCCGCGCTGGGCGATGGCTGAGATCGTTGCGCGCTAGGAGAAGGCGATTGTTTCTCTGCCGCATCCGCGGCCTCCAATTGTTTACGACTCGCTTCGAGTTGCATCCGGCTCGCTTCCAATTGCAACCGACTTGCTTCGAGTTGCTTTTTATCCCCTTCCGACTTTGGCGCTGCGCTACCGACTTGCTGTGGCATTCCCTCATGGTCGGCGTGTTCCATTTGACCAAGTGGCGAACCTTGCAGTTTCTGTTCCGCTCCATGCTGAGGTTCTTCGCCGTGATGATGGTCTTCAGCACGCGCCACCGGTGGAGGCTCAAATCGGAATTCACGATGTCGCACGTGACCGCCTGCGTATGCGATGTAACCGCCGATGCCCAACGTGCCGCTTGCAAGCACAAGCGCTGTTGTGCACACCGCTAACGAGTAACGCGGCAATTTAGCGACAACACCAATGCCAATTGCTGAAACGCCGGCGAGAACGTAGAACGCCCAAATCAACTTCTCGCCGCGCGCCATGTGTTCATCGAGCCATTGTTCTCCTGCAGAATCGGACATCGACTTCACGCGATCGTATGCGGCTTCGCCGTAGTGATAAGTCGGCCACGCTGAGAGCGCGCTCACGAATACGAGCACCAGCGCGGCGATGGTGACGCGTTGATTGCGAAGAACCAACGCGAGCACCAATGCCAGCGTCGCAATTGCCAATCCGTAGACCGGCAGCGGATTGATCAGAATATGGACGTACTCGGGATCGCTCAGATGCTGCCGAACAAGAGTCATCCAATTCATTTAGTTCGTTTATTAGGCAGGTCCGAACCAGGACTGTGCCCAGTTCTTCATCTGCTTGATTTCCTGTTCTTGGTCCTTCGCCATTTTCGCGGCGAATTCCTTCAACTCAGGATGCGTCGCCTTCTTCTCGGCTTGCTCCGCCATCTCGACTGCCGCGTGATGATGCTTCGGCATCATCTCCAGGAATGCCTTGTCGAAGTCTGCGTCGTGTTTTCCGCTCAACATCGACATGTGCATCTTCATCTCTTTGTCAGCAGCTTCGTTCGCGACTTCCTTCGGCGAAGCCTTGAACCAGTCGTTCAACCACTTGGTCATTTGGTCGATTTCCTGCTGCTGCGTCGCGATCATCTTTTCCGCAAACTCACGAAGCTCGGGGCGTTTTGTGTGATCGTTAGCGAGCTTTGCCATCTCAATTCCGCTGCGATGATGTTGAATCATCTGCTGCAGGAAATTCTGCTCGAACTCCGCACCTTTCAGCGCTTCGAGCGAAGCATTCATTGGGTCAGCTTTTCCGTTCGGATTGTGCCCGAACGCGCCCGCTGCCGTCATTAGGGTGAACGCCGCGATCAGGGGCATAATATTATTCGTTTTGCTCTTCATATTATTTTTGAATTTCTCCGCATCCGACCATCCCTTTGCCCCCATAGGGATTCGAGATAGTTGTCGATGTTTGCACCCAATCCTTGTTCAGCATTGGGCAGTGAGCGACGTGGTAACCGCTTTGACCGGCTGCTATTGTCTTGGCGTGCGCGCTGATTTTTCCGAATCCAGCCCGCGCGTCCTTTAACGAATTTGCCTTGGCGATATCGCTTCCCGAATCGCCCAGCTCCGTTGCAGCCGCTTTCGCACTTGCCAAATCATCTGCGGCTAAAGCGGCGTGGATTTCTTCGTAGCTCGTTAGGAATTTCTTGTCCTGATCTAAAAGATTCGCCGACTGTGCGAGAGATTGCATCGCTGCGAAGGCAATCGTCGCGCAGAACAGCGTTGTGAGTTTCTTTGTTTTTATCTTCATTTGTTGTTTTGTGGTTGAATTACGTTTGTTGATGAAACGGCGGTGCAATGCACAGCCGAGGGGCGCAGGCACGGCGCAGCAACGCTGTGCTAGAAAGGAGCGAACGCACGCAAAAGCCCTGGAACGGGCGCGGCGCGTTAGCTCAGAGAAAGAGGCGGGGCGTGAGCGAGTATGCTCCGCTGCAAAACAGATTCCGCGAATGTCCCCGCAAAGGGTGGTCCAGTATCGAGCTCTTGCGTCGCTCGATGCAGCTGCACTTCATCAGCGAAAAGTATCTCGGCTACAATCCAGCGTTGGATTGGAAGAAAATCCTTGCTCGCAACCTGAACAATCTTTCCTTGGCCAGCGAGCGTCGCACGAAGCACCTTGCAGCACGGCATCTCCTCATCGCCAGTCTTCTTTGATGGCGATGGCTGATTGCCGTGGCAATGCATTTGCGCCATCTGTGGCGGCGTCTTGGCCGCGACCATTTCGCCTAACGCGCAATGATTGGTGATTCCAAACCACGCCACGATCGCGAGAATGGAAACGGTCGCCTGAAAAACGTGTCGGCTGCGTGTCTCAAGCATTGACTTAATAGACGCACATCGGGCCACGAAGTTCAAATATTCGGATCTGTGTTCTCTCATTGTTTAACGTTGAGGTTGAAACTGGTTTGCCCGCTTCCGTGCGGACCATTGAATGACAGCTTTGCGATCCAATCGCCCGCCATATCTGGCTTAATCTTGGCGCGGTAATGGCCGGGGCTCCCTGAGCGTTGCACCGTCGCCCCTGCGTGCATCTGCATGCCAGGCATGTTCATATTTGCCTCCATTTTGACGCCGCCAACATCGACAAGTTGCCCGTCGGAGTCGCGAAACTCGATCATCACTTCGTTGTCGCCTTGACGAAGTCCACCCTCGCGATTCACCAAATTCACCGTCAGATCGTTGGCGGTTTGAGTGGCAAAAGGCGGACTAGTAATTTTTGTCGCAGAGGCTTTGTGCCAGACGAAACTCACGCCGTAAATCAGCCCAATCGCGATGAGGGTGGTGGCGATGATTCTTGGCAAATGACGCCGGACGCGGTGAGATGGTACCAGTGCCGCCGGCACAATTGGCCTAGGCTCTTCTTCAGTCCTGTCCGGCAGTTCGCGGCGCCGCCAGATGACGTAGATCACGGGATAAATGAGCAACTCCAGGATTGCGGAGGTAACAACGCCGCCGATCATCGGCGCGGCGATGCGCTTCATGACGTCAGCGCCAGCTTGCGTAACGGGCGACCACATGATTGGCAACAAACCGAAGAGAATCGCGGACACGGTCATGATTTTTGGCCTCACGCGGCCCACCGCGCCTTCGATCACTGCGTCATCCAAATCGCGCATCGAAGTCATTCGCCCTTCGGCTTTGAATTTTTCCCACGCGTGGTCGAGGTAGAGCAGCATGACGACACCTGTCTCGGCGTCGAGTCCAGCAAGGGCAATGAGTCCAACCCAAACCGCGACGCTCATATTGTAGCCGAGGATAAAAAGCAGCCAGAAAGCGCCGATCAACGAGAACGGCACGGCGAGCAACACAATTGCAGTTTTCACCAACGATTTCGTGTTCATGTAGAGGAGCACGAAAATGATCAGCAGTGTCAGAGGGATCACGATCTTGAGCCGCTCCTTGGCCGCCTGCAGATATTGAAACTGGCCGGCCCATTCGATGTAGTAACCGGGCGGATATTGAATGTGCTGGCCGAGCTGTTGCGACGCCTTGCGCACATAGCCCTCGATATCGCTTGTGGTGATGTCCACAAAAACGAACCCGACCAATTTTCCGTTCTCACTGCGCACGGAGGGAGGACCGGTCTTGTAGCGAATGTCAGCGAGCAAGTCGATCGGCACCTGCGCACCGGTGGGCGTGGCGACAAGCACGCGTTTGAGTGCGTCGATGTCCTGCCGAAAATCGCGGGCGTAACGCGCGTTGACCGGGTAACGCTCGCGCCCCTCAACGGTGGTGGTAATGTTTTTGCCGCCGATGGCTGACTCGACGATATCATTCACGTCGCCAACTTTTAAACCGTACCGCGCCGCCGCTTCGCGGTTAACGGTGAAGTCGAGGAAATAGCCGCCCACGGTGCGCTCGGCAAACGCGCTACGCGTGTTTGGAAGATCCGCGAGCTCCTTTTCAATCTGCACCGCAATCTTTTGAATTTCGCCGAGATCGGGGCCGAAAACTTTTATACCGAGCACGCTGCGGAACCCGGTGGTAAGCATTTCGGTGCGCGTCTGGATCGGCATCCAAAAGATGTTCGCCATGCCGGGCGTTTTGATATTGGCGTTCAGCTCCGCGAGCAGCTTGTCCCAGGTCATTCCCTTGCGCCATTGATCGGGCGGCTTAAGCGTGACAACCGTTTCGAACATCGACAGCGGCGCGGGATCGGTTGGCGTATCGGCCTGGCCCGCTTTGCCGAATATGGTTACCGCTTCGGGAATTTTTTTGAGCTGGCGATCCTGGATCTGCAAAATTTTCGCGGCCTCGGCAATCGACATCCCCGGAACCGCCGTCGGCATGTAAAGCAGGGTGCCTTCGTTGAGCGGCGGCATGAATTCGCTGCCAAGTTTCTTGAACGGAAAAATCGTGAGCGCGAGAAGGAGCGCGGCACAGGCGAGCGTAAACAGGCGATAGCGCAGCACGAAATTTGCGAGCGGTTGATACGCCCAAATCAAGAATCGATTGACCGGATTTTTGATCTCGGGTGTGATTTTGCCGCGGATCAAGAGCAGCATCAGCACGGGAACGAGTGTCACGCCGAGAAAAGCGGCGAAGAACATCGAAAAGGTCTTTGTGAAAGCGAGCGGCTTAAAGAGACGGCCTTCCTGCGCGGTGAGCGTGAAGACCGGGATGAAGCTGACGGTGATAACCAGCAGCGCGAAAAAGAGTGAGCGACCGACACTTTTCGCTGCGACGACGATCACCCCCGCGCGCTCGACCGTGTTCGGCTCGCGTTTGTGTTTTTCTCGGAAATCCTCAAGCGCTTTGTGCGCGTTCTCGATCATGATGATCGCTGAATCGACCATCGCGCCGATGGCAATCGCGATGCCGCTAAGCGACATGATGTTCGAGGTCAGATTCATCCACCACATCGGGATGAACGCCAGGATGATCGCGACAGGCAGCGTGATGATCGCGACCAGTGACGAACGCACGTGCCAGAGAAAAACAATGCAGACAAGCGCGACCACGATGCTTTCTTCAATCAGCTTTTCGCGCAGCGTCGCAATGGCGCGCCGGATCAACTCACTCCGGTCGTAAGTCGGCACGATCCGCACACCGGCTGGCAGAGACGATTTGATCTCCTCGATTTTCTTTTTGACACCATCGATGACGTTGAGCGCGTTCTCGCCGTAACGCATCACTACGATCCCGCCAACGGTTTCGCCTTTGCCGTCCAATTCCGCAATCCCGCGCCGGATATCGCCGCCGAGATGCACGGTGCCGACGTTCTTCACGTAAATCGGCGTGCCTTTATCCACTTTCAGCACAATGTTTTCGATGTCGGCGACGCTTTTGATGTAGCCGCGGCCACGCACGAAATATTCCGTGGTCGCGATCTCGAAGGTCTTGCCGCCTACGTCGGCGTTGCTTGTTTTGATCGCACTGACGACATCGCTGAGCGGGATGTTGTAAGCGACGAGCGCGTTTGGATCGAGATCGACCTGATATTGCTTTACGAAGCCGCCGACCGGCGCGACTTCCGCGACGCCTTTCACGGAGGCAAGCGCGTAGCGCAAATTCCAATCCTGAATTGAGCGCAGCTCGGCAAGATCATGTTTTCCGCTGTCGTCAACGAGTGCGTATTCATACACCCAGCCAACGCCCGTGGCGTCGGGACCAATGACCGGGTTTACACCCTCCGGCAGCGAGCCGCGCACCGAATTCAAGTATTCAATGACGCGCGATCGCGCCCAGTAAATATCGGTACCGTCTTCGAAGATGACGTAAACGAACGATTTGCCGAACATCGATTCCCCGCGCACGAACTTTACTTTGGGCGCGGCGATGAAGACGGTGGAAATTGGATAAGTGATTTGGTCCTCGACCAGATCGGGCGAACGTCCCTCCCAATCCGTGTAAACAATCACCTGCACGTCACTGAGATCTGGAATGGCGTCGAGCGGGGTGTGAATTAGTCCATAAACGCCGGCCGCGACGCCAAAGATGACGAAAATGAAGACGAGAAATTTGTTCCGCGCACTCGCCTCGATCAGTCGCTCGATCACGGTTGCCTCCGCTTATTGCTGCTCAAAATCTTTGAGCGCTCCTTGAATTTTTGATTCGGCGTCGATCAGAAAATTCGCGCTCGCCACCACGCGTTCGCCTTCTTTTAAACCGTTCTTGACCGCGTAAACATCGCCAAACTTTCCGCCGAGATCGAGAACGCGCGGCTCGAGTTTGCCGTCGCCTTTATCGACAAAGGCGATGTTGCGCTTGCCCGTCGGGATAATCGCGCTCACCGGTACGACGAGCGATCTTCCCATGTCCATGTCGAGCACAAGATCGACATACATGTCGGGTTTGAGCTTTAATTCCGGGTTCTGAATGTCGAGTCGCACCCGGCCGGTCCGTTTCGCGTTGTCAATGAAGGGATCAATAAGCGTGATTTGTCCCCGAAACTTTTCGCCGGGATATGAGGAGGAGCTTACCGTCACCTCCTGGCCAAGTTGAAGCATCGGTAATTCGTCCTGATAAAACTCGCCCCAAACCCACACCACGGAGAGATCAGCCACCTCTACAAGCGGATTGCCCATTGCCACGCTCGCCCCTTGCGTCACTGGAAGGTTCTGAACGACGCCATCAACTTTCGAAAGGATCGGGAGCGATTCTTCCGCTTGCCGTGTTTGTTCAATCTTCGCGATCTGTTCGTCAGTGACGTTCCAGAGCTTGAGCCGCCGTTCCGCTGACTCGATCAGACGCTGGAAATCTCCGCGCGCCGAGTGCATACTCTTCGCCGTGCCGTCGCGCGAACGCAGCAAATCGATCAATTCGCGCTGTGTGGTTAGCAACTCGGGACTGTAAAGCTTCATCAGTACCTGATTTTTTTTAACAAGCTCGCCTGGAGCATTGACGCCGAGTTCTTGCACGTAGGCGGCCGTTCGAGAGACGACGCGCCAGATTCGTTGTGTTTCCGGCACGACACGGCCAACCGCACGGATGCTGTGACTGAGCGGTTTCATTTCGACAGTGGCGAAACTCACGCCGATCTGTTGCTGCCGCTCGACCGGCACAACGAATTCGCCAGGCTTTTCTTCCGCGCCTTTCATTTCGGTGGCTTTCATTCCGGGCATGCCCGGCATATTCCGCATGCCTTGCATTCCTTTCATCTCGTCGCCCTTGGCGGTTGACTGATTGGTCGGCGTCGCGGCCGGAGTAGGCGAGGAGGCGCCGCCGGCTCTTTTCATCACCGGCACGAGGTCCATCGAGCAGATGGGGCACTTTCCGGGATCTTTCGCGTGCACCGAAGGGTGCATCGTACATGTCCAATAATCGACGTTACTATCTCTGCCGCTTGCGCCGTCGCGTTTCGAGCACGCGGGCGTGATCGCAAGCAGCAATGCAGCAATTGCCAAGCGAAAAATGGCGTTCTGGAATAGATGCCTCATTTTGATTTCCTCCTCTCCGCAGAATTTTTCGCGGGAAGCCACTCCTCGATGCCAACGATGGCGTCGAGCTCCGCGACCGCGACTTGGTAGTCGGCGAGATGATTTACGTGGGCCGATTCAACGTCTTGCAGGACGCGCTGCGCAGTAATTAGCTCGAGAAAATTCGCACTGCTTGTTTCGTACGCGACTCGATTCGATTGCACCGCCTGCCGCGCCAGCGGCAAAATTTTGTCGCTATAAAGCTCGTAGTGATGAGCCGCTGTTTCGATTTTCGTGAGCTGATCGCGGACCAGGCCGAGCGTTTCGGTACGCGTAGCCTCGAGCTCGTGCTGCGCGCTTTCGAAATTCCGCCGGGCCTCGGTTACTGCCGCGGAATATTTTCTTGGATTGAGAAATGGCAGGCCGATCGAAACGCCGATATCGAGCTCACTCACTGCTTGCCCCGCTTCGTTGTATCGCTGCGCTTGAACATCGAGTGTCGGATCGGGTAACCGCTGACGATTCGCGAGCTCAACGCGGAATCTTTCGGCTTCGACCCGGTTTTGAGCTCGCTGCATTTCCGGTCGCGCGCTCAAGGCGACAGCTTGCAACGCTTGCAATGAAAAGTGCGGTGATTGAAACGGAATCTGCGATGGCTGAGCGAGCGGCAACTGCGCTGCCCGATTCATCAGCACGTTGAGCTGCGATTGCGCGTCTGAAATGCGGCGGAAAATATCGGACTGTGCTTCGAGCAGCTTGGCCGCGTCGGTTTGCGCAGTGAGCACATCGGCCTGACTGGCGTTGCCAACTTCGTAGCGCTGGCGGTTTACTTCGGCGAATTGATTGAGCAGATCGACGTTGCGTTGGTTTACTTCGAGCTGCGCATATTCGTTCGCCAGCCGATGAAAAGCCGCGCGGGCGCGTGAAATTATATCGAGCTGTATCCGCCGAAAATCCTCGAAGGCTGCGCCGGCTTCGGCCGTCGCTGCTCGGGCGCGGCTCAGATTTTTTCCTGAAATCGGAACTTCCTGCTGGAGCATGAAGCTTTGATCCGTGAACGCATTCGGCGGGATCGAGACGTAGCGCGCAACCCGCGACCTCGCCTGCGCTCTCAAATCCTCCCATGCGGCGGCTTGCGGCACGCGCGCCTTCATTGCCTGCCATTTCTCCTGCGCCGCTTTGATTGCCGGATTATTTGCGAGGACGACGTTGGTCACCTCATCGAGCGAAAGGCCGCGCTCTCGAACTGCTCGGTTATTATCTCCGGCCTGCGCAGTCCGAAAAGTTAAAGCTAAGATTAAATTAAATAGTAAAAGGTATGTTGTTTTCATTGATCCAAGAGCTGAATTGAAGTGCAGGCGTGCCGACGTATGGGCACACCTCCGGCCTCAGGCTCTTTGGATCAGATGAGACGAATACAGATCAGCGCGAGAAGAGGTGGCGAATGCCGGGTCCACTCTGCGCTGGAAACGACGTGCGACTCTCTCGCACATTGAAAAAGTAATCCGACACCAACTACTGCAGGTGCGGCGACGATGTTATGTTGATCAGCATTCGACTTTGTCAGCGGTTGAACGGGCGGTCCGGTACGCTCATGCGAGGTCAGACAGCACGTCTTGTTTGCGCAGCACCCCGGCTCACACGCCTTTTCGCTCGGCGTGTTTGTTACAAAACAGGGCGTCGCTGGCAATCGAGCTGTCGCTCCAAAGAGCGCGAGTCCAACAGCAACAGATGCAGTCACCTTGCCGATCATTAGACTATTCCATTAACACAATAGGGGCCGCTCGTCGAGTTCGGTAGTAAATGCTTTCCAATGGACGGCTCTAAAGTCTCGAGCCTAAGCCTGCCCCTCTAAGATTTTGCTGCGCCGTGCGGCTTCGCGGGAGACTGCGCTTCGGCCCTCGCGCAGACTCCGAGTTTGTGAGCAGGCGTGATCATCTGCGCCGTCCTCGCTGCGCTCCCAGCCGTTCCGCCCCATACTCCCGTGCGCAAAGCCGGACGCGCTGCTGCGGGTGCGCAGATCATCACATAGATAGCTGATCGCGAGAGCGGCTAGACCGGCCGCAATAAGAGTTCGTTTGCAGACACAACGAATTCCAATGTACGCGAACTAACTCCCGCCAGTGTGGCATCGGCGACCGCGCCGCGCAGATGCTTTTCAATCGTGTCGCGCAATGGACGCGCACCCAATCGTGGATGAAAACCGCGTTGCATCAGGAACGAGACAACTGCGTGGCCAGCGGTTAGATGATAACCTTTGTCGTGAAGAAATGAAAGTTCACGCCCGATGTGAAGCCGCGATTTCCATCTGCACGTCGTAGCTCAAACGATTGAAGACCAGCTTTTCCGCGACGCGCGCGTAGAGTTCCGGCCGCAAAGATTGTTGCGCCTTCGCCAAGACATGGCGCTCCATCGTCGTGAACGAAGAGTGCTGAAGATTGAGAATCTCCGATGCGGCAATGTTTGACGTGAACACGACATAGAAGCCGCTGAGGTCAAGCGTTTCGCCGCTCGCCATGGTCACACGCGCTGCATCCAGGATTTGCAGGAACAAATCCAGCACGCGCGGATGCGCCTTCTCGATTTCATCGAACAGCAGCGTCCCGGTTGCAGACTTGGCGCGCGCCATTCCGAGGAGACCGACTTCACCAACGGAAGCGCCGAGCAAAACGCCGAGGCTTTGCTGCGTCTGATACTCGGACATGTCGAAACGAAATAGTTTGTCATCGCCAAACAGGTAACGCGTAAACGCGATCGTCAGTTCTGTTTTTCCGACACCAGTAGGACCTAACAAAAGAAAGCTGCTACGCGGACGCCCAACGCTCGTTAAACCAAGCTCGCCGCGATGAAGCGCGGAGACGACGCGTGGAATGACGTAATCCTGTCCGCGAATCTGCTCATGCAAATAAGCTTCAAGGTGTCGCAGATGTTCGAGTCGCTCGGATGAAATCGACGGTGTGTTCATCACTGCAGCATGCCAGCACACGCGCCACCAAGTCGCTCTGATGCTGGAGCAGCATCCATTTCGCAGCGCGGTAGAACGTCGTGCACATGAAAAGCACTCTCCTTCTAAATCACCTCGTTCCTATTTTGGCTCAATCATCTGGCGGCCTCACCCAAGGCGCGAGCAAGGCGATGGGGATCGTTATGCTCATCGGCTTCATCTTCGGCACCGTTTGCGTTATTGGCGGAGGATTCGCGATCCGACGCGGCGACACCGATGCCGGAAAGCTTTCCATTATCGGCGGGCTGATCATTGCCGCAGCGCCGGTGATCGTAAAGGCGCTATTCGCCGCTTTCGGTCTAGACAGTTCCACCGTTGATGTTGGCTCGTTTCAATGAGCAGCAGCGCAAACGCCAAACACGAACTGCGCTTCACTGAAACGAACAGCGCAGACGACTCCGCCGGGAAGACGTGGGGCCTGGAAGGCAACCTATTTTGGTTCGTCGCGGGAGGAGCATTCGCCGCAGTGATAACGCTCCTCTTACTCTTCAGTGTCTGGAGATGGACTCTGCTCAGCGCAGCCGTTCCCGCGTTAATTCCGTTAGGCCTCGCGTTGCTCTATGCGCTCGCGCTACGACAGGGTAAACCGCCCGGCTACGACATAGATCTCTTTGAATTGTGGCTTAAAGGCCCCGGCTTCGGTCCCGAATCTCCCCGTGAGACAACGCCACGATCCTCTTCTTCCAATTATGTTTGAATCTTCTCCCAACGGTTATTTCGTTCGCGATCTCGTCGTCTTTCACGGGCTGCGCAAAGGTTGCTATGTTTCAAAAGGTTTCGTCATCGAGCCGGCCGACCTCAGCGCTGCGGCGCCCGAGCATCTGAATGCGTTTCAGGATCAGCTCGCATTATTGCTGTCGTGTTTACACGATAAGTTGCGCTTGCAGGTGCAATGGTTCTGCGACTCCGATTATCGCTCTGAATTACTGCGCTACCGAGAGCGAACCGAGCGCGCAACGAATGTTTGGACGCGACGCTGCCGTAACGAGCGCTTCGCTCGTTATTGGCAGGCGATGGTCGACCGGCGACTGCGCCGTCAGCGACTCGTACTTTATTTTTCGCGACAGATCGACACTTCACCCGCGTTGATGGCAACGGGCGCACGGCAACACGCGCACTACGACGCGCTAGTTCAGGAAATGACAACAGAGTTTGAGCTAGTTCGACAGATGCTCGCCAATATTTTCCCTGGCGCTCGGATCTCGCCGATGAAAGACGCCGATCATTTCCGTAATTGCACGACTTTCCTCAACCCATCGCTCGGCGCGCGGTTTGATTATGACGCACTGGCGACATTCAATCCGCAACTCTCCATTCAAGAAAACTGCTGGAACAGCGAAGCGCAGGGCCTGCATGATGGTTCCGGATTTTGGATGGATGGTTTTTACCATTCCGTGCTGGTTCTTAATCGCTGGCCCAAGATTACCCATCCTGGCTTGGTTCACCGCCTCACCGGGCTGCCGCTGCTCGACTACAACATCACGGTCAACATTGAATCACTATCAGCTCGCGCCGAGATCAGCCGCGAAGAGAAAGCGCACGACCGCCTCGCTGGCGATTTCGCAAGCGAGAAGCGTCTTTCGCTCCTCACGGCGATGGAGAAAAAGCAGAAGAAAATCGCCGCCTTGATGCACGGACACGCGCGGCCATTCAACATCGAATACATCATTCGCGCATGGGACCAAACGCGCGAAGGACTCGCCGTGAAAATGGCGGCCATCAAGAACGCGATCAATGGAATGAATGGCGCGCAATATCTTGAATGCGCATTGCCCACGACAGCCAGGAAACTGTTGTACCACAGCTGGCCCGGTTATCCGTGGGGCCGCTATCGGTATCGCAAAATCTACGCGGAGACCCGTTACTTAGCCGACGTGCTGCCGTTTAGCGCGACGTTCACTGGTCACCTCGACCAGGCAGAGGCGTTCTATGAGGGGACGCAACGAAACCTCGTCGGCGTGACCACGTTCGCCGGCTCCGGTGGAAGTGAAACGCCGCAACATGCGGTCTTGTTAGGCATGAGCGGCGCCGGGAAGAGCGTCACCGTCTGCGATCTGCTTTCACAGACCGAAGCGCTCTACGACTACACCGTCATAATTGAGGAAGGACTCTCGTACGAAATTTATACGCGGACCGTAGAACCTACCGCGCGACCGATCATCATTCAGCCTGATGGCGATCTAACGATCAATTATCTCGACACGCACGGTCTGCCGCTCACAGCCGAGCAACTCGCATCCGCGATGGCGCTTGTCGCCAAGATCGCCGGCGTCAGCAGTGATGAGGACAAACAGCTCTCACGCGAAGCGCAGATCGCCAAATACATCATGCTGCTTTACGAAGATGTCTTTGAAGAATGGAGT